>ERZ827363.1-NODE-1-length-426251-cov-68.472175_pt1 | contig 426251 bp, 352 predicted proteins | sample MGYA00519776_ERZ827363 | MGnify/ENA primary metagenome ERZ827363 (study PRJEB31778, sample SAMEA3449288) | human gut metagenome | biome: human gut; feature: human-associated habitat; material: faeces | place: United Kingdom | collected 2010/2012 ... | reverse complement strand
CTTTTTCATTTATCCGCTATCATCGCGGCTTACCCTGATTGTAAACATAGGGATTATTTTATTAAAATTAGTATCTTTGCGTATCTCATCTACATACCAGCCGTCCCCTGTACAGGAAACGACACAAAAAATTACTCGCAGCAGGAGGTTTTATCCCCCGGTCGCTGCGAGTAATCGTGCATTTGTTGGTATGTAGGTGAGATGACTGCTAACAAACCGGGGGATTTTTTGTGTCCTCCCCCGAAGGACTTTATTTGTCAGATTCGATGCTGACCGTCTACTTCGTCTTTCACTTTTCTGCCGACAACCGACGTATTCCATACATGGTCCATCGCAGCCATTAAAAATTCTTCAATTAATTTACGACTGTCTCCAATGGCGGTTCTCAAATCTTTGTCCAGGTCGTATGGTCGGTATCTCTCTTATAGACATACCCGTTTCGAATACGTAATCCGGCTTTTCCGATCAGGACTTCGAAAATATCTCCCGTGAATACCGCATAGTTGCTCGATCCTTTCACAACGGCTACTCCGTTGGGAGCGATCAGGTTCTTGCGGATGTCTTTCACGAAGTTGAATTGGGCGGCATTCATCGTTGCAGAGGCCGTAAGTTTTCCGGCTGCCGATGCTTCGACCGTAATCCGGATGTAGTACTTCTGGGCTGCTCCAGTGAAAAGATATGAAATCGTCTCGTCGATATTCAAATTCGTGTTTTGGGCTTCAGCCGTGCTGTTTCGGTACAGGGGATCGGCTTTCCCCGTCAAAGCGTTTACCACCTCGATCTTTACGCCCCCGCCGCCTCCTTCGGCATTGCCTGTGATGCGGCCTGTAATCCGGGCCGACATCTGTACTCCCTGTCCACAGGTAAACGGCGGACTTGATTCGTAAACATTTCGGATAAAAGGATTGCTTTGTCCCATAGCCAGTGCGCTCACTTCTTTCGTTTCTACGACACCCGGGACACTCGAAGCACCCAGGACCTGCGATACGGACGTAATTCTGTATGGGGTGAGTATGATTTTATCTCTGCTTGCGGCTGCATCGCTCACCTCTACGGAATCGCTTTTGACCTGCAGGATTCCGACGGTTCCTTTGGTTGCGTGTACTTCCCCGTCGGCGTGCACTCTGAACACGGCTTTTTTCCGGTTTGTATAGTCGGCTCCCGACCAGAAGGGCACATCGTCTTCCTGCAAGCCGCTCACGCCGGCCGTCACCTCGCCTTGCATGTTTTTCATCAACATTACGTTGGTCATCACCAGACCGCCTTTCACTTCGGTACTTCCGTCTTCCATAGCCTGCTTGAGGTACTCTGTCGATTTGATGGATTCGTCTATCGCTTCGTCGATCAAGTCCGACATGTTGCCGCTCAATTGATAATAATCGGCAAATACGTCTCTGAACTCTGTGCCGGTTATCTCGGATGTCGTACTCATATCGGCCAGCAGGGGCGCAAGGTAATCTTCGAGTCTCTTAAAATAGGCAGGGAAAGACCCCATGTCCACGCCATATTGGTCGGCCCTGGCCATTATACTCCAGTATTCACCCTGAATGCGCACCCATTCGTTGGCCACCTGCTGTTTGTCGGATGGCGTCAGGCTTGAATCCGAGGCGATGTAGTCCACATCCAGCTTCACCTGCTCAATCTGCGCCTGCACATCTTCTTCGGCCGTGATATATCCTGTGGGGGCCTTGTTGCCTTCCGTAAGCTGAATATCGTACAGGTAGATCGGGTTCCAGGTGACGACATAGAGGACTATTTTCTGCAAGGACTTGCCCGCTTTGGTCGTATAGACCGCTTCATACAGTTCGGATGCAGTCGGCGAAGGCGGCGTGGCCATAAATTGAAAGGTGTTATCGTCATAGACCGCGCAAAACATAACTCCCTGCTTGCTGTTGGGCTGCTTGATACGGGCCTTGAAGACATAGGACATACCGGCCTTGTAGACGATCTTACCCCCGAAGCAATCTTCAAAGGATGTAATACCATCGGCCAAAGGCGTGGCCACGCCTGCATTGCTCGCTTTATTGGCATCGATCCTCATGTATGCTCCATCCGTGTCCGTACCGGTCGTCACCACATCCGAAACACCCTCTTTGGCGCTGTTCCACGCATAGAGGAATTGTCGGGCTATATAGTTGCGGGCGCCGAACTGAAGATTAGCAATCTCGTCTTTGGCTTCGTTGGCTGCCGTATCATCGGTGTATTTAGATGCTTTGTCCCAATCCGAGCTCTCGAAATTACCCGTTGCACGGGATTCGATACAGCGCATGATGTCGCCACCTTCGCCCTGCGTCCAGATGTCACCCACATCGTAGGGTGTAGTCGGTGTTACGACGAATACACGACATTTGGCATCGGCCGTGTCCTGCGCCCGCGCCGCCTCTTGCAGGGCCTTTACCGCATCGCTGTCGGCGATCAGTGTCCATTTATAGGTTCCGTCCTCTTCTTTTACCCACCGCCACGATTTGCCCGCATCGGGGTTCGTCGTCTTGTCGCTCGATATGGTGAAGTGAATCTGCGGGTATTCCGCCGGAGTGATTTTGGCATTATCGGTTTTGCGGATGACAAAAGCTATGTAGGGATTGTCGCTTCCGACGGTATAGCTCTGGCTCCATACGTAACTTGCTATAACCGCTCCGGATGACGCTATCGGATTGTAACCCATCGTATAGCCTTCGCCCACCGACAATACGGCGCCTTTGGGTATTCCTCCGACCGGAGTTTTGAGCCGGATGCGGGTGCTGTCGGCGATTTTGATTTGATCCCAGGTCTTAATGCCGTCGATATAGGATGCACCGATGCTGCCCTGCTCCCAACAGCCTGCGTCCGTCGGGTCGAAATTCGCGGGCAGCGTATTGGTGAACGTGTCGCCGATATGGTTTTCCTGCTCGCCGTCCGCTATCCATGTTTGGGCCGGTTCATTGTAAAGCGAGGGGGTATAGGGATAAAACCAGTTTTCCACGACACCGTCCAGCCGTTTGTTGATCTCGGACAATTCGTCGGGCAGCGTGTTATCGATGTAATCCTTAGCCTGCTGAGCTTTGCGATCGGCGGAATTGGCAGTGGCCTGGGCTTCGGTGGCCGTCTGATCGATCTGTTCGATGTCGAACTCCTTCTGGAACTGTCCCGTTGCGGGGTCGTAGAGCTTGCCTTGCTTCCAGCCTGCCTCCGGGGTGAAGGCCACGCCGACGCCGTTGTCGCCGACCAGCCGGAACAGCTTGCTCCGGGTGTCCAGCAGCGCCTTCTTGTCCAGGCTGCTGATCATACCTTGCAGGTAGATATTATCCAGATAGGCCGAATAGCCCGACATCTGGATCCCGAAGACGGAGAGGTTCGTAAGGTCACCGAACTGCGCGGCGATATTCTCGGCCGTGAACTCCCAGTCGCTGACATTGCGGAGATAACGCTGGTAGGTGCGCGTCGAGTAGCGCGAGCTCCGCCGGGCGGTATTCGTGAACGAGCCGTAGGCTACGAAGGTCATCGATTCCATCGGATCGATCTGCTTGGTAAAGGTGGCCGACAGGGGGCGCAGCTCGTAGCGGAACCGCTCGTTGCGGTCGCCCAGGACCTCCGTGATACGGAAATAGACCGTTGCGAAGCCTGCGAAAGAGAAGTTGCCCCGGCCGTCGTCGGAATCTGCCGTCGCATTGTTCGACGGGTCGAAGTCGTGGAAGATACCCATGCAGATATCCCCGACAGCTACGGCGCCGATCTCTCCCTCTTCGAGTTTGAGCGTTACGAGCTTCTGCTCCTTGTCCACGCTCTCGATCACCCCGGCGCCCGGAGCGCTCCAGTCGTCCCCGACGCTGATGCCCACACGGTTGTACCGAAGCTCCGGAACCTCCAGAAAACGACGGATGAAGAGGCTCTCCAGCTCGCCGGCGCCTCGTCCGTCGATCTGTGCACCGAAGCCGGTGATGCCGCTGGCGAAGTCGCTTGTCCGGAATCCCTCGTCGAGTTGCTGCCGCTTAAGGAATCGGGTGATTCCTTCGACCGTACCTCCCCGGCGCTTGTTCAGAAATTCCCGTTCGCTCTTACGCGACGAATAGAGCGTCGTGTCGCTCGCCGGTGTTTCCTCCCACGATTTAATGATGTCAGGAAATTCCGATGAAACCTGCCGGGTTATCTGCGTCACTTCCGAAATCTGATTTTCGATGCGGGAAATACGGCCTGTGGAGAGGACATCGCTCATTTTAAGAGTCATGCTTCCGGGCTGAACGACGGAGCGACTGATCGCGACGATACGGATATCGCGATATCCGGTATCGGGAAAAAACTTGTCGCTTCCGAGCCGAATCCGTTGCCCTGGCTTCAAATCGAGGTTTCTTTTATCGACAACCGTAAAATCCGTCGATGCCTGGAACACGGATATATCTTTACGGCTGTCGGCCATAAAGGTATCTACCGCAGTTTTGAATTCCTGTTCGGCCGCAGGATAATAACTGTCCGGCATACTGATATTCCAGAGCACGTATTCGTTCCCGGGAGCCGGGACCAACGGTTCCGACGGCAACTGCATATCGTTGTCGTAGGGCCATTGGGTGATGATCTCGAATTCCTTCTTTTCCGAGTCGTAATTCACTTCGAACTCCCGTCCGCGAAGCTCTCCGGTCTGAAAGGTCACCCGTTTGACGAGGCCGCCTATTTCGTATTGATTGGGATCGAACGGAATGTCGGGATCGGTGAAATACCAGACCGTAAACGGCGAGCCGTCATCGCTTGTGCGCTCTTCGGACCGTACGGAACCGACCGTACCGATCCGGCGCGGATATATCGCATCGAACGCTTCCTGCTCGAAATATTCGATGATACCGAGGTGGGTATCCTGTTCGACGTACTTCGCCCCGTCGGGCAGTTGCAGCCGGGCATATCCGTACCGATCCGGATCGATGTTGCGGGAGGAGCCTACCGGGAAGAGCCGAGTGAAAAATTTCACGCCATCGGCCATGCTCCGTTCGATTCCTCCGGTCAATCCGTTGCCGTAAGACAACGGGACAGGCTCGCCGAACTCACAGCGGGATATGTTGAGCGTCATCCCGTCGAACCACCACTCCGTCCCGGCGGCAGACGACAGTTCCGAAAGAGCATCGGAGGCGTACTTTCCCGTATATTCGATATCGATGTACTCCGATACGACCACTTCTCCGACTTTCCATTCGGTCGTCCCCATTTTGCGGTTCATGTTAGCGATAATCAGCGCCGCATGTTCGCGTGCCGGTGCCGTGAGTGTCAGAATCGGATTGTCGTCATCATCCGGATTGACCATCAGGACCTGCGTGGTGAGTCCTTCGACCCCCGACAGTTGCACCGAGTAGCTCCATTCGCTGTCGCAGTTCATCTTCGGCTGATAACGTTCGAGAATCCAATAACGCCGTCCGAGGAAGTCCGCATAATCGTAAACTTCGAGCGTGACGCATTCGAAGGCCGTGAAGGAGAGCGAGAGGACACTCTCCTCCTGTATGCCGCAGGTTGCAGCACTGTTACTATCGGGAGAGGCCGTCAGCTTCAGATTCCCTTCTTTCGAATATATTTTGAGTTCCATTTTTTGAAGATTTGAACGTGACCTTTAGATCGACGCAGCGAGTTCGAATGTCGGCTTCGGCTCCCGGAATTTCACCGAGAAGGTCGCTGCGACCTCTCCCTTTCCGAATGGCGCCAGTTGTGAATAATCCGAAAATCCGGTCATATAAACCCGGAATTTCAGCCCTACGTCCGTCAGATGGAGCGCCAGCCACCCGTCGTCGCCCTCCTTGAGAAATTTCACGAACGAGGCGTAGCGCGTGAAGAACGAAACATCGTTCGAGGCGACGATGGCGAATCGCAGCGTGATATCGCGGGCTTCATAAGTCTGCGTCAGTATATCGGGCATACGGACACCGTCCTCCTCCTGAATGGAAACCTCCGCCTGCTGCTTGAGAGCCGGAGGTGCAAGCAGCGAATCGTAGTTGTCGTGTCTGTCTTCAGCGGTTTCCGCGAGGAAAGCCCCGAAACGGGCATATACATCCGTTTGGTTGATCAGCAACAGTCCTTCGAGTATTTCAGCCATAATCAGATCGCTTTTAATCCGTCGCGTTTTATGGTTTGCAACAGTTCATAGATTTGGGGTATCGGTTCGGTATTTTCCCGGATGGCATTCATCGCTTCGAGTGACCCTTTGAGAACCGGGACAATACCTTCGATGTTTTCGTCGATCTTCGCGGAATGGATCTGTACCGATGTGACCAGTCCTTCGACGCGGGAGAACGAATCCTGCGTTACGGTCTGAATGGCTCCTGCCTTACCGCTCTGCTGCGAAGTGCCGGCTTCCTCGTCGATTGAAAGTCCGTTCTCTTCTGCAATGCGGCGGAACTCTTCCCACAGACGATTGAAATCGTCCTGTTGCTCCATGGCATCCGAAACCAGCGATTTCATCGTTTCGCTCCATTGAGCGAACCGCTCTTCGTCGGAAAGGTCGCTCTGCATGACCTCTTCGATGCGTTTTTGGGCATCTTCGAATACCTTACCGAGCGTACTCGAATAGATCATATCCTTGGCCAGCGAGCGCAGGGCCTGCCCGACGCTGTCGGCAAAAGTATCCGCCGCATCGGTGCCGTTTTCGAAAGCATCCACCAAAGCATCGGTAAGCGTACGGCCCAGATCGCCGAAAATATCCTGCAAATAATCCCGGACCGCAGTCAATGCCTCTTCGTAGGTTTCCCAGTCGTCCACCATTTCGCGGAGCATCTCCTGATTCTCCCGTGCCAGGTGCTGGAAAGTTTCTCCGCCCTCTTCGACGAATTGCCGGAGCGCGTCCATATCGACTTCGCCATCCGTGAATAATTCGGGAAGCAGCGAACCGAGGGACTGATATTTTGCCGAGCGGAACCAGGTCGAGTGACGTGTCTGAACCTGCATGTTGGCGATCGAATCGGCAATGTTCTCCCAAGTTTTTTCATACCTGAACAGCCCCGAAAGTCCCGTGCCGGCTCCGCCTCGCCACTCTCCCGGCAACTGATATTTTTCTTCCCCGCGCGAGAGGATTCTCTCCCGGACTTTCTCCAGCTCTTCAAGCGAGGTGCGCACTACATCGATATTTTGCTTGTAACGGTCGTACACCCGATCCCCGAAGATATTGTCGAATTCATCGGAGTCGATACGGCTGCGCTCTTTCATGATCCGAAGTTCTTCGTTGAACTCGCGGGCCAGACGAAGGTTGCGCTCCATCGAAGTTTCACCGCCCTCGAACAAATTGACAATAGTGGTCAGCGCACCGATACCGGCAGATATGCCTCCGAGAATTCCGGAGGCCATGCCGAGCGTGTTCGATGCGGCTTGAGCTTTCCGGTATGCCTGAACGGCATTGATGATTTGCAGGGTAGAGCCGGCGATATCTCCTGCGGTGGCGATGATGGTTCCTCCGGCTCCCCCGACGGCATCGCCGACCTCATTGAAAGTGCCGATAACGTCGGTCAATACGCGGTGAAGCTCCGTCCAGGAAGTCGTATCGGTAGTTTCCTGTTCCGTTTGGTTCTGTTTTTTCGCCAGTTGCTGTTCGGCCTTGCGGAGTTTGGCCCGCGCAACGGCGATGGCATTACCATCATCCGGCGTCTCGCTTTGCAGGTTCTCCAGCTCTTCCTGAGCTTCGATCACCAGGCTTTCCAGCTTTTTGACCGAGGCAGTGACGACCCGGTCGGCCCAGGCTTCGAATTCCGGGAACTGGCTTGCAAATTGTTCCGTGAAGTCGTCGAGCGCTTTTTGTTTGGCTTCCCGAGCGAGTTGCTGGGCCTCCGGATTTGAGGCAAGAGCGGCAATATCCTGATCGTATTTCCGGGCGATTCGCAGACGCCCCTGCTGGTAGGTTTCGTACTTCTCCAGCAACTTGGCGTATGAAGCCTCCTCTTTCTTATCGACATCCGCAAGCTCTCTGTCCCGAATTTCCGCAGCTTGGGCTATTGCAGCGGCCGTGCCGGCCATAAAGGTTTTCTCCGCATTCGAATCGATATCGGCCCCCGACTCCCGGAGTTTGCGAATCAGCGCGAGCGTCTGTTGTTCCTGCCGCTCATATTCCTGACGGTTTTTCTCGTAATTGAGGCGGATCGCTTCCCGTTCCCGGTCGAATTCGTTTTCAATCAACTCGACCCGCTGGTCGTCGAGGCTCTGCTGTTGGCGACGTACGGCCGCCTTATACTGTTCTGTGAGTTGGTCGATGGAAGTCGGTTCGGGATCGGTCGTCGTGCCGGACGGGTTTTCCAGCAACTGGGCCTGCTCCGCCACGGCAGCCAATTTCGTCCGCTGCTCTGCGAGGAATTGCAGAAATGCCCCGAGGTTGCCATCGAATTTCTCCTCTATCTCATCGATAATCTCTTCTCCTCCTTTGTTCTTCCTGATCTCTTCAAAAATCCTTTCCTGCCAGTAAGAAACACTTTCTTCTGCATCTGACAGAATGTCTTTCGCCTGTAAGAGATCTTTGCGTGTTTGGGGATCATAGCCTGGTTGACGCCATGATTTCGCATAGTAGGTTTTCCGTTTTTCAGCAACATCCTTTTGGGCCTCGAGGTATTTGTCATTAGCCTTTAGGAATTGTTCGATATCCGGTATGTTATTGAAGAACAGCTCTTGCTGTTCGATATCCACCAGGCTCTTGAAAGCCGCCTGTGCTTTGGCGTATTTGTAAATGTTTTTGATCAGCTCCTTGTAAGTGTCATTCGCTTGTCCGAGCATGATTTGCTCGTCGGAAAGATTCTTGAAATAACCCGAAAACTCCTCTTTGAGTTTGCGCACGGCTTCCCGGCGATCGTCTGTGGCGCGGGCATTATCCGTTGCGGCCCGGTAGAGAAGATTCAATTTTACGACCTCCTGCTGAGCGTTCCGGGCCCCTTCAAGCATCGTATTCTGAAAACGTTCAGTCGCCATGCGAGCGGTGTCGAGCGCCTTCTTTCCCCGAAACAGATTCGTCACCCAGTTTCCGATCTCCTTGCCGTACGCAACTGCCAAAGTAATACCCACAGTCAATAAAGTCTGAAAAGAGCCTACGGAGGAAAGTATTTGTCGCCATACAGGAATTGTTTTTTCACCACTGGCAGCCAATAACTGATTTTCGGCCCTGGTACGAGCTATTGCATCCCAAAGAATAGGATAATTATTCGAAACTGCCAGAAAATACAACTGTAATCCCATTGCCAGCGACGGTGATTCACGAATTATTTGCTGAATAGCCATATGTAGGCTATTATAGCTCCTTACGGCTGCCGGAGCGCTTGCAGGAACCAGATCGGTGCGTTTGGTCGCGGCTTGCAAAGCCTGGAGCTGCCGCTGCAACGCTTCTATCTGGCGGATGTTTTCCGTCTGATCCATTTCCGGCGTCTGGGCTATGACTTTCTGAAGTCGCACAATTTCATCCTTCAAAGCCTGAATACGGCCTCGCGCCTGCGCGGCATCCTTGTCCACGGCATCAATCCCGCCGGAAACTCCGGAGAGTCCCTGGCGGGTATTGTTCTTTACGAGGAATTCTATCTCGACGGGTTTCATTGCAAGTTGAGTTTCGATTGAAAGAGTTGTGCGGTATCGGGTTTTCCCGTTGCACTCCCGGCTTCCGTACATTCGGCCGGGACGCTTCGATAATGCGGGGCATCGGCCAGCATCATGGCCAGTGTCTGGAAATTGACCTTCCACAGAATGTAATGCACCGACCATCCTGTTGCGGAGGCAATTTGCCAAACGATTCCGAAGGGGCTATGGGAACTCTCGTAAACGGTTCTTAACTCCCCTTTCCTGCTCTTTTGGGGCGGCTCGCTTCGTACCGGAAGGGATCGATACTCTCGGCCGATTCGATAATACTCGTAAAATCCCGCGTGCCCCGCATTCTGCGGAACCAGCGCTGGGCTTCGATCCGGTACTCGGAGGGTACCTTCCACCGGATCAACCAGGCCACCACGGGGGCCAGCAGGAGTCCGGACAGATAGCCGCGACATATCGTCAGCGCAAGGATCAGCGAAAGGCGTTTGGCATGCCGGTCGAAAAAGGCACGCTCCTCGTCTTCGGAGAAAGCATCCCATTCCCGGGCCGTGATTCCCAACTTCAGGTAGTGGCGTACGATGCGCATCTGCCCTCCCAGGCAGGGGCGCCGCATCGTTACGCGCAGCACCCGCTCCCGGCCTCCGGGCAGGCGGAATCGGAGAAGAGGCAGCAGAATCCCCACATCGAGCAGAGCTTCCGCTGCCTCCAGTTCTACATTGCGTTTCATGGCTTAGGCATTGGGCTGCGAAAGCGATACGGTAGCTTTTGTTTCAGGATCGGACTCCAGGATGAATTCCAGTTGTCCGGAGCGGGGCGATTCCGTGGAATTGGCTTCGGCGATCACCGTGACGCGTCCGTTTATGACTTCCACCGAGAAGCCTTCGGGCACAGCACCTACCGAGAACGGACCCGATGCTTCGATATCGACCGGGAGGCTGCCGCCTGCCTGTTCGAAGGTCAGCGACGTCGGGTCGGCCTCGATGAAGGGCTCCGTCGGCAGAATCGAACCGGGCGAAGAGCCGTCCAGCGGGGCCAGGACCTTCAGTCCGAATTCGATGCCGAGGACGTTTTCGCCGCCCAAGCCGCCGCGAATCTTCGAGGCACGCAACGAAACGCGCTTGAGTTTGACGGTCTTACCCGTACCGGTCAGAATGCGCATATCTCCTTCGACACGCATCGAGCTGGCGGGCATTTGCCACTCCTCACCCGCGACTTTGCCGCCCATCAGATCGACGCAGTTCTGGGGAACCATTTCGATCATCTTTCCGGTAATCTCATTCGTCGCGGCTCGCGTTTCGATATCCAGCACGGGACTGGTCCGAATCTGTGCGGCCCAGAGTTCGACGGTCTGGGCGTCTTCACCGCCCCAGTCAAGGCCCTCTTCCGAAATGTTCCCCATGCGTCTGCCGTTGAAATAGACAGCGTCGAGCAGCATCAGATAGCCGTCGTTAGTTTGAATTACAGATCGTTTAGACATAATTAAATTGTTTTGAAAAGTTTTGCAAATAAGTTTGTTTTATGAGCCCACCAGCTGCCGAGACATCCGATAACGATTCCGAAAAGCATCCACCTTCCCCGATAGGCCGGGGACCGCGTTTGTTGTATTGCTGTTTCCGAAGATTGATGCCTGGAGACTTCGAGGAGTCGGTCGTATGCTTCCCGGGTTTCTGCCAGACTCTCCTTCAGAGAATCTGCATATCGGTCCTGCCGGGCCGAGGTCGCTTTGTAATATTCGACTCGTCGGGCAAGCGAATCGCTGCGTGCTGAAATGCGGATGGTATCCCCGTCACGCCGGGCTTCGAGCGTCAGCCGACCGTCACGGGCAACATAGGCCGCCCCCTCCGGCAGATTACGGAGGCTCTCCTCCGTCACCGTCACCGCTGCTGTCCGAAGCGGAATCGCCTCCGTCCGCAGCGCCCGCAGCACAGAGGTCTCCTCCGATCGAGAGTTCATTGCCGCTCGTGCGGTTTGCTCTACGGCGTTTTGTGCGCCGCGCTGCATGTGCGACACGGTATCCGTCCTGTTCTGTGTCCCTGTCGAGAGGAGCTTCTTCGTCGCAGTGCAACTTGCCAGCAGCAGGATGGAGAGCAGCAAAAAGAGTCTTGTCTTCATACGAATTTCGTTTTCCGATGGTCTTGCGGAGGCGCTCCACCTCTTTAGTCAGCCGGTCGATGCGTACGAGCATCTCTTCCTGGTTGGCCTTGAGGTCGATGTTTTCCCGCCGCAGTTGGATATTTTCTTCGAGAATCTTCTTGTTTTCGCCCGAAAGCAGGTTGATCGAACTCTGCAACTCTTTGAGAAAATCGTTGTTCTGTTTGCGGCGCGAGAAGATCCAGGTGAAAACGCTGCCGAGGAATCCCCCGGGAAGTGCGAAAGCGAGTATCTGCATCCAAATGCTGTCCATCGTTCAATCGGTTTTTGAAAGTTAGTTTACGCCCGTTCGATCATGCGTGCAATCTTCGAGATCAAATCCGCGTAGGCTGCGGGTTCTGCCGTACAGTACCCGGCCTTGGCGATCTCATAAGCGAAACGTGTTATGTCGTTACGATACGCCCAGGCTACTGCGTAGCGTTTGGCGGAAAGGACCTTCGCATGGTCGCGGATGCCCTCCTCCGGCGTGTCGTAGTCGCGGAACTTGCGATCGACCTCGTAACGGTAGCGTCCATCCGAAGTCCGGGTGATCGAATAAACCTTCTCGAATCGTCCGCTCTGCCGGTCATCCGAAAAGTATTCGAAGGTCCGTTCGGTTCGCCGCTTTCCGGTCCACTTATCTCCGGCCGTAATGCCGAAAAGATTATTTCCGATAGCATGATCGCCCCATCCGCTTTCGAGGGCGGCCTGCGCCGCAACAAACAGAGGATTCAACCCTGTTTCGGCGCAGACCCGCTCGATTGTCGGATAATAGGTGCGCTTGAAATCCGTCGGTTTCATGGCTTACTCGGTTGCGGTGCCGACCAGGGCCATTACACCTGCATTATCGCCGCGCATGATGCTGCCTCCGGCACGTACGAGGAAAGAGTAGACATCCCCATAATAGTCGGGCGCTTTCTCCTGCTCAAAAGCCTTGACTTCGCCCAAGGCGCGGCATACGGACTGATCGTGCCAGGCAAGGGCTGCGGCCAGGTCCGTGGCGGCACCGCTTTCGCCCCACCGCTTCGGAGCTTTATCCGCAGTGTAGAGCGTAGCTTGTGAACGCATCATGACGTTGAACGAGAAGAGTTTTCCGATGATGCCGTTCTGGGCATCCGCCGAGGCGAGGAATGCGGAGTTCTCATTGGCAGTGAGATCGCTCAACAGCTGTGCGTACATCTGCGCATCGAGCAGCAGGTAGCGGCCCTCCTGGGGAATGTTCTCGCTGTTGAATTTCGTCATCAGCGTCAGAATATCCGCCCTGCAAAGCCCTTTTCGCCTGCCTGTCGCCGAAGGTGTGTAAGCATCCACCGGTGCCCCCGTGGTTTCGATCACACGATCCGAGGCAGGACTCCAGGCGAACAGAAAATCCTTGGCCACAGCCTCATGCAGGGCGAGCTTGTCCTGCCGTAATACGGACTCGCGTTTGTTGTACGACAGCTCGACCTTGTCGGCATCGGGGATCAAAACGGGATCCGTCGTGAAAGCAGCCAGCTCGAAAGTTTTGTCCGTGTCGGTACGCTGCTTTACCGTTGCGGGTAATGACGTTCGGTTCTTCTCGACTTTCGAAGCGGCACCTGCCTGCGGGATATGCACGATCTTTCCCGCTTCGACATACTCGTCGGCGTTGAACGCTTTCGAAAGGAAGCTGTTGGGAGCGAACAGACCTTCGACGATCGATTTCTCCCAGATTTCTTTTTGAATAGCCATAATGTTTTTTGTTTTTGATGAGTTCTACATGTTAGGTTCGGTACCGAAGGCCGCTTTGAACTTCTCACGGAAGAGTTCCGGCGCCTTGTCCCTGAGTTCAACAAGGCGCCCTGCCTTATCGAGTTCTTCCCACGACTTGTTTACAAGGTCGGAGAGTTCGACCGACTGCCGTCGTTCACCCTCACGGATAAGCGCTGTGACGGATTTGCGGTGCGGAATGGCTTCGAGGGTGGCTTTGGCACTCTCGAAATCCGTATCAAAGAGTTTCAGATAAGCCTCCTTGCCTGCGGTATTGATCCTTCCGTCGGCAATGGCTGCATCCACGAGGCGAATCGCCTCGGACTTCCGGATCTCCTTGTGCTCGGACTCCGCACGCGCTGCAGCATCTCTGAGTTCCTGATTTTCACGTGTTAGCCGGTCGTTGTTTTCGATCAGCCGGTTCACAGCGCCGATAACCTCGGCATCCTGTGCTGAGTCCTGCAACTTGAGGACTTCCTTCAAAGTCTTGTTCATATTCGAATCGATTTTTGAGTGATTGAGCCTGTCCATAAGCCGGATGACAGTCGAAGCATCCGTGAGATCGAGAGGTTTTCCCGTTTGACGGTCGAAAAGTACCAGGGCATTGTGATTGGCCCCGATCGTGACAATGGACGCTTCACGGGCTGTCCAGCGCGTCACGGTCGGAAGCGTCTGCCCGGGAAGTTTCAACTCTGCGGCGTCACTCACCTCTTCGGGAGGCCAGGCTCCCATAGAAGCCATGCGCAGGAATCCGCCTTCGACCTTGTCGGCAATCTTCACCGCCTCGTCATCCTTCTCGTCGAAGAGGGCATCGGCAAGGATCTGCGTACCTTCAATGCGGATGTTTTCCCAACGACCGATCGGAAGCTCCCAGTCCTTATGATTGAGCAGGATCACGGGGTTCTTGCGGAACTCCTCGAGATTAGCGCCGCTGGTGAGCATACGGAACCCGTAGGTATTGACCGTCTCGTCGTGCAACACGAATGTAAATCGTTTCATAAAAGCCATCATTTTTCGGCAAAATTGGATTGAAAACACCCGTTTTGCAAATTATATTGTATTGTTTTACAATTTATTACACTTTAATTGCACTTTGCATGCAGACCATTTATCCACAATTCGCTCCGTTCGGGTGAAGAGCTTACCTTTGGGGTGTAAAACAGAGATTTTTCATGACACAAGAGTTGGATAACAAGCAGAAGAAGGAGTGGGCGAAACTACTTTTCCTCACTACGGATCTCACCCAGGCCGAGATTGCCGTGAAGATCGGTGTCTCGAGGATTACTATCGTACGATGGGCCAAAGAGTGGGAGGGTCTCAAGTTGAATTTCCTCCAAACCCGTGAGGCACGGATCAAATCGACACTCATGCAACTTAATGAACTCGACGAAAGCATCGCGGCGCGTGAGCAGGGTGCACGCTATCCGACGGTCAAGGAGGCAGATATCCGGCGCAAACTCACCGCCGACCTCGAGGCGCTCGAACAAGAGGCCTCCGTGCGGGACATTGTCAATGTGTCAAGAGGTATTCTCGACTATGTCCGGGCTATTGACCTGGAGAAGGCCAAGATACTCTCGGACTATTTCGATTCATACATACAGGAACGGCTGAAATGGGTAAAGTAGATGACATGCGTGCCTGGAACGAATGGCGTGAATACCACCGTGCCCTGAAGCGCGACAAGGCGGTGGACAAACTCTCCCCTGTGGAGCGGATGCGGCGACTCGAGAAGCTCGAAAAGGATCCCGTTTCGTGGATGCTTTTCTTCTTCGCCGAATACACCCGGCATCCTTTCACTTCCTTCCAGAAGAAGGCTATCCGGCGGATCACCTCCAATCCGGAATGGTATGAAGTGCTCTCGTGGTCACGCGAGCTGGCCAAATCGACCATCGTCTTCATATGCATCATGTATCTTGTACTGACGAAACGCAAACGCAACGTGCTGCTCGTTTCCAACAGCCATGAGAATGCCACGCGGCTTCTGGATCCTTACAAGAAGTCCTTCGAACAAAATTCACTGTTAAAGGCTTACTACGGGGACCTGAGGGAGGCCGGCAACTGGACCGCCGACGAGTTTTCGCTGACCTCGGGCGCGGCGTTCCGGGCGCTCGGTGCAATGGAATCGCCGCGAGGCACCCGCAAGGATGCCTTCCGCCCGGATACGATTCTCCCGGACGATTTCGACACGGATGCCGACTGCCGCAATCCCGACATTGTAAAAAAGAAGTGGCAGTGGTTCGAGGAAGCCCTGATTCCAACCCGATCCGTGAGCGGCGACCTGCTGGTCGTGTTCTGCGGGAACGTCATTGCCCGGGATTGCTGTGTGACGCGGGCCGGGGCCAAGGCCGACCATTGGGATATTGTGAACATCCGCGATGCCGAAGGCCGCTCGACCTGGCCCGAGAAGAACACCGAGGAGCGTATCCGCCGCATCGAGCAGACCATTTCCACCAAAGCCTTCCAGCAGGAGTATATGAACAATCCGCTTTCCGAAGGCGAGGTCATCAAGGAGGTGATCTGGGGAAAATGTCCGCCGATGCAACGGCTCCAGTTCGCAGTGGCCTACGCCGATCCTTCTCCGTCAAACGCCCGCAACAAGGCATCGAGTTTCAAAGCGGATTTTCTGCTCGGTTACTGCGACGGGACATTCTACGTCTATACGGGATTTCTCGACCATGTCACCAACGACGAGTTCGTGGACTGGTTCTACAACCTGCGCGATTATGCGAGCGAACGTGTGCAGGTTTATTACTTCATCGAGAACAACAGCCTGCAGGATCCTTTCTATGAGCAGGTGTTCCTCCCAATGTTCGCCGCCCGCGCCCGCGAACGGGGATTCATCGGCATCACACCCGACTGTCGCTGTAAACCGCCGAAATTCGAACGCATCGAGGGAAACCTCGAACCGTTGATCCGCCAAGGGCGCCTGGTACTGAATATCGACGAACGAGAGAATCCGCACATGAAACGCCTCGAAGAGCAGTTCCTGCTGCTCAACCGACAAATGAAATCTCCGGCCGACGGCCCTGACTGCATCGAAGGAGGCGTATGGATCATCAACCAGAAGATCTCCACGCTCAACGAGGGATCCTATACCATCGGTCAACGAGTACGCGCATCAAAACGTTTCTAATATGGCTTTTCTGACACCTGAAGAGTTGCAGACGCATCTCTATAAAGAGAATATCGAAACCATCGCCCGAGAGGACGATGCAATCGTGGCCGCGGCTATCGATGCCGCCATTGAGGAGGCCTCGGGGTATCTCGGGGCTTATGACCGTAAGAAGATCTTCGGCACCGAGGGTGACGAACGTAACGCACTGCTGTTAATTTTCGTCAAGGACATCGCCGTATGGCACTTCATCAACCTGTGCAATGCAGGAACGGATCTCCAGCTCCGGCAGGATCGATACGAACGGGCCGTCGCCTGGCTGAAGTCCGTCCAGCGCTCGGAGATCAAACCCAACCTACCCGTAATGGAGGATGCCGACGGCGACGGAAAGCCCGACCCCGCTGCCGGAGAGTACATTTTCGGGTCGAACCCAAAACGATCACAACATTTTTGATTATGGCACAAATAGGTTATAAGACATCTTCCCGAAAGAGTTCCGGCACGAAAGCCTCAAAGCCGATAGTGGTGCAGCAGATCGTTGTCCAGGCTCCGCAGCGTCGCGTGTACGACATCGGAGATTGGCGGTCAGCTTTGCGCTCGGCCGACAACGGACGGCCGAAATATCTCTACGACCTGTTCGAAGACATCATGATCGACGGAGTCCTCGCCGATGCGATCAACAAACGTATCGAGGCCGTGCTGAATGCTGAAGTCGTCTTCATGAATGCCCGGGGACAGGAAGAACCCGCCATCGCAGCGATGATCGACACGACAGCCTGGGAAACGCTCATCCGCGAAATCATGCACCGGCTGTTCTACGGCAGGGCGGGCGTGGAGCTCTTTTTCAACAGCGGATTCCACGTCGAACCTATCAAACCCAAGTATATCGACCTGGACAACTGTCAGATTCTGCTGAACGACACAGGAGATCGATCGGTACCGTACGACCAGGATCCGAACCTTCTGGTCGTCGGTCGTCCCGGGGACTACGGGCTGCTGCTCAAAGCTGCACCCTATGCTATCTGGAAACGCGGTGGATTTGGCGACTATGCTCAATGGATCGAGCTGTTCGGAATGCCTCAGCGTATCGGAAAATACAACACGTTCGACCCACAGAGCCGGGAACTGCTTAAGCAAGCCTTGGAAGAGGCCGGATCCGCACCTTATCTCGTCATCCCCAAGGAGGCAGACATTGAAACCAAAGAGGTAAATAGGGGGTCTGGCTCGTCATTCAATGAGTTCCGTCAGGCGACGAATGAAGAGATGCTTATCACGATCCTCGGACAGACGCTGACCACCATTCAGGGCGAGCGCGGAGCCCGCTCGCTCGGAGAAGTGCATCTGCAGGTCGAGGATTCGAAACACACGAGCGACCTGCGTTTTGTACAACGTACGCTCAATGAACGGCTGCTGCCTGTTCTGGAGACTTGCGGCTTACCCGTGAAAGGCGGCCGCTTCGTCTATCCGAAGGCAGCCGACCCGCTCTCCGTGGACGAAATCGTGAAGCTCTCGACGATCATCGATATCCCCGCAGCATTCATTCACGACAAGTATTCGATCCCCATGCCGGACAAAGGAGAGGTGATCGCCGGAGAAAAGTCGAATATGGTATTAGGCTCGCACCTTGAAACGGATACGGATGTCGAGGAGAAGGTGCGGAATGCCGACAACCGGAACATTTGGCGCCGCTTATGGGATTTTTTCGTCAAAGCCCCGCAGGGCGGGGCGTTCGATGGCACTGCCCTCATGCGGATGCAGGACAGTGATACGCTCGAAGAGAGGCTGATGGGACGTGTGGCCGCCTCGCAGCCCGCGTTCGACACGGAGCTATTTCGATTCCTTTCCGAAGACCTTTTGAAGGCCGTTCAACCGGAAGCTGACAGCATCGGGAATGCTGATATCGGGGTTGTGTACGGAGTACGTGACGACGCTTTACAGACAGCGATGGAGATTAACCTGTTCCAGTTCTCGGCAGCCAAAACCCTGGCCGAATTGCAGGAACTCAACCGCCTCTTCCGTGAAAGTAGTAATTTCGCCGACTTCGAACGTGAGGCCCGCAAGATTTGTACGGCATTCAACCGCGACTGGCAACGTACCGAGTACGACACGGCACTACTTACGGCCGAAGCCGCCAGCACCTACCGGCGGCTGATGGGCAAGACAAAGTTGTTCCCCTACTGGGAGTACCGGACGGTCGGAGACGATCGTGTGCGTCCGTCTCATCGCCAGCTCGAAGGGATCGTCCTTCCCTACAACGATGCCAGATGGAAGAAGATCTTCCCGCCGAACGACTGGCGATGTCGCTGCCGGGTCGTGCCGCGGATGGCCCATGAGGTCAAGAAAGAGACGGTCGAAGCCTCGCAACAGCGCGTGGACGAGTTCTTCGGAACGGCGACGTGGAAAAAAGCCGCAGCACAGGGTTGGGGCGTAAACCGTGCCCTCACCGGCGAGGTGTTCACGCAGAACCAGTTCTACATCCGCCGCTTCCAGAACAAGGCTTCGAAGCTACTTGGCCGACTCTACTACAACGACTGGGGACTCGACTCGTTTGCCAAACGCCTGGCGGCAGCGACGGAACCGATGCCCGAATACAGCGGTTCGGCCGCAGAATGGTACGAGGCTCACAAGACGCTACACGACTACAAAGGCCGCGAAGTCGTTATGGACGAGAAGGTGTTCCGAACTCATACGACCGGGAACTATGAGAAAGTGCGGGTGCCGTTACTGGCATGTGTCGAAGAGGTGCTGAAGAATCCCGACGAGGTTTGGTTGAACGATTATCACAGACCGTTCAGGAACATGAATTTCATAAAATTCTATGACGGAAAGGTGATCGACGTGATCTGTGAAGTGGATGAAAATCTCGAATATAGGATAACGACCTGGTTCGAGATCGTTCAGACTCCGAATTTGAAACAGAAAACGCGAAGCAGCCGCCACATTGACCCGCGATGGAGATACCGACGGGGCTTGCTTATAAAAAAGTCGTAGCGGCATGTCTTTGCGTCCGGACGTACTGTTGTTTACCTTGGGAACACGTCCTGCAGGTATCCGCAACGCCTTGGATAGCCAGTGTCATACCGCTGCTTCGGGTTAACGTACTCATCCGCTGTATCAAGCCCAGACTTTGGTCCCATGCCCCCATCACCCGCGAGGGATAGCAGAATTCGATTCACCCCCGGAATTGTACGCTTCGGAACAAATATACAAAATTTTTATGAAAATAGAAATCGACAAACTCCTCGAGAAGCGTATGGAGGAGATCCTGCAGGGAACGGCTGAAATCGTCGCTGAAACATCCGTCGGATATTTCCAGGACACGTTCCGGCACAAGGCCTTTGACGGGAATCCGTGGGCACCACCCCGGGTCCCCAAACAATCGGGGTCACTGCTCGTGCAGTCCGGAGCTTTGCTCAACAGCATCCGGCCTGTCGTGGTCACGCCCGGGCGGATCGTCATCGCGGCCGGAAACGAGAAAGTGGACTATGCCCGGGTACACAACGAAGGATTCAAAGGTGCGGTTGCGGTTCCGGCCCATATCCGGCACACGCGCCGGGGTGATCAGAGCGTTCGGCAGCACACCCGAAGGGTGAACATTCCCCGGCGACAGTTTATCGGCGACGCCCGGGAACTCGAAACCGAGCTGCAAAAAAGAATCGAGACTTATGTGGAATCCGTATTAAACAACTGATTATGGAAAAAGAACTCTTCATCGCCCTGTGCGATCAGCTGAAAAACAAAGTCCCCGAATTGCGATGGATCGATTCGGATCAGGGACAACTCAATGTTTCGGAACGGCCTCCGGTGGCCTTCCCCTGCTGCCTGGTCGAGATGAGCTACCCGCAATGCACGACCCACATGGCCGGAAAACAACGCGTGCGTGTGAGATTTCAACTGCAAGTGGCATTCAACGTCTGGGGTACGGCAAACGCATCCGCACCGCAAGAGAGTCGTGAAAAAGCGCTTCAACAGTACGACACCCTGCAGAATATACACAAGGCGCTTCAATGGTGGTCTTTCGGACGCAAGATCAATCCGACATCCCGGGTGTCGGTCTTAACGGAGAATAGGTCGAACGGATTGAAAATATTCCGGATGATCTACGAATCGGAGTTTATGGATTAACCCCAGTCGAACCCGGGAAACATCCGACGCAACTGGCGTTTGGTCGTACGTTGACGGATCAGCTTGTTGTAGAACTCGTCCTCGGCGACCAGGGCGTTGCTGATCGTACGGTCCTCGACGAAAAATTCATTGTCGGCAAGGATCTTCAGCACATCGTCGAAACGTCGCCGCTCCAACTCTGTCCAGTAGTAATAACGGGCCGTCAGGAGGCGGTTGCGCTTGGCGATTCGGTCTGCACGCGACGTGATGTTTCCATCTCCCGAACGGGGCAGAGAACGTGTACGCCGCCGGTTCCCGGCTTTCTCAATGGTCGGGCAGTGGAAAAGAATGAGTTGATTGTCTGACGTGTTACCCATATTGCAAAGATACGAAATTTTGCACTGGAGGAAACAAAAACGCTGCCGATTTTCGATTCTTGGCAGCGTTTTTATGTTATCAAACAATCCCCACATTCAGTAGAAAATCAATGCGAAGACGGTTGAAATATGTGAGTTTTATGTCGAATTTACGATATTCCGGATCTTGTGCCTCCAAATATTGCCGGAGTTCCTCCTGACAGGCTTTGCGCATCGCATCGACCGAGAGATTACCTCTTGGTCGATAAAGGCCTTCGAGATAGCGTTTGCGATAGCCGGGCCTTTGCAAAATAAAACGCACTCTATACATATTTACATCGAATCTCGGGACAGGAATAAGAATTATCGCATATAAAAACGGGATAATTATGGTATCAACTGAATGACATTTGCTCCATTCTGGAGTTTTTCAATGGCTTCAGGCATCTGTTTTCCGATTGCCTTGAATCTGGCCCGGCACTCCTGCTTTATCGTTCCTATGTAGTCGGACGGCCCGTGTTGGATAACATGTAATCGCACCTTTTCGACAAAATCTTCAATTATCAATTTCTTGGCGCGATCCATATCTCCAGTTAAAACACAAGCCCGAAGTTGCCAATCAACATGCGGAGAATCATTGCCTTGTGCAATCTTCTTTACATTGTTGGTCATAGCCCATAATTTGAAAAACAGAATAATTTGGAGGAGTCCAAAAATGAAAAACAGAATTCCAAGAATTACGAAATAAAGATCCATAAAATTATATTTTTAGTTAAACACATACAAAGCTACAAAATTTGTTACTTTCCGGCAATGTTCTCGGCGGCGGAATCGAACCGCTGCAGACAACCGTTCGGGACTACTCCATGGCCGCCAACGAGAGCGGCAATGTTTGTTTCACACCTTTGTCGTCCTTGTAGGATACCGAAATGAACTGACAGGTATCGACGGGCCGGTAGGCGTTCTGGATGATGTCGGTGGCCTCGATCAGTTGCGGGTAGCCTGATTTGCGGGCGATTTCGCGCAGTTGCAGTACGCGGCTGGCCTTCAGATTTCCCTTGCGATCCTTCGCCAGCAGATTCATGACCATCTCGGTCAAAGCCGCCGAATCCTCGTCTTTGGCCAGCGATTTGATGAACGTTTTGACCTTATCGACCCCGACATTCACCGTATCGTCCCAGCCGTCGTTGGTGCGATAACCGAGTGCCACGGTGATCTTGCCGTCGGAAGTCGTGAATTGATTGCTGTGTCGGTCCGATTTGGTCCGGAACAACTCATCCTTAAGCGCGATCAGCGTTTCGGCATCGCCGAAAACCTCCTCTTTCAACCGGCGCATCTCCTCGCTCAACGCCTGCAACCGGCTAAACTTGCTGCGGCAGAACTCATCCACCGACGACTTGTATGCGGCAATACTCTCTTCGCGTTTCTGTTTCTCGGCACGCTCCTCGGCCTCAAGCTGCGCCTTCAGTTCGGCGCGTTGTGCTGCTGTCATTTTCGTAATATCCATACAATTTATAATTCGTATTTATCAATCCCTTCCGGCGCAGGATCGGGGAATATAAACCAATGGTCAAGCATTCGAAGAAGATCGCCCTCGATCCACTCCCCGTTGTCGAGGCGCTTGCCCCGGAATTTAATTTCTCTCATATTTCAAAATGTTTGAAAGGTTTCAAAGTTTTGCATCGAATCTCGTTGTTTCACCAACTCAAATTCGTAAACTACCCGTAAAGATCGTTGAACATTATCTTTTTCATATCTTCAATTTGCACTTTTTTGATAAAAGCCACTCGACCGCTCCGTACAGCAGGTTGATAAGCTGTGTCGACTGTACCGATAAGTAGTATTCCCTTCCTGCGCCGCCACACAGTACCTCATCGCTTCCGGAGGCCATCTGGTAGTACGAGAGGCACCAGATGTCCTCCCATTTCCCTATCTCCATATTGATCCACGCTCCGTCGGGCATTCGGCAATGACTTGGCAACGCTCCCAGCAAGTCCGCGACCGTGAAGGCAGGTACATGGCCAACACGATCTACCTGCCAACGTTTCGTATCCGTACTTGTGTCCCATTCCCTCAATATTGGATGTGACGCAAGGGATATAGTATCCCATACCATGCTGGCCATCTCCGCCGGCACGCCCAGTTCCAGCAGCCGCTTCGATTGCTCGATGCTTGTTACTTGATTTGTCATATCTTCTCGTATTCGTTTATCGTTTTAAAATCTGCAATCAGATCGAACCCGCCGATCCCGCTGAAAAGAGAGGCGTGGGTCATAAGCGATCATCGGTTATCCCCGTTTCCATCGATCACGCCGCGCTCGCGGCGGCTGGCGAGTTTGTCGAGGTTCTGCTGCATGACCTCTTCGAGCGTGAAGCCGAAGCAATCGGCAATGCCCGCGATAAACCACGCACAATCCCCGACCTCTTTCATCAGCTCGGATTTGTAACCCTCCGCCTCTTGCAAATCGCCCGTATTGAAGACCAAATGATCCATATCCAGCCGGCACACTCCCTTTCGGCGCCATTTGGCGATCTTATCGGCGATTTCGCCCACCTCGGCCATCAGGCCGAAAAGCATATAGATCGCATTCCCGCAACTCGGCAGCCGTGTACTCATCGCGCGTGTCTGATATTCGTTCGCCCGCATAGTTATTTCGAATTTTTCCTGTTAAACTTCCTCTCGACCAGATCGCATAAATCCAGGTACATCGCATCGGCATTCTTCGCCTTCACTCTCTCCCGGAACCCGGCTATATCCGACAGCCAGCAGCCGCAACGGACATAAATGCCGTCTTGCAGGTTGAAAAAGTAAACCTTGCTGCCAATCCGAGAGCCGAATCCGACAAAAGCCAGGAAAGGATAATCGCCGATATATTCGCCTTTCCCTTCGAAGGAGCACTCCTCACCGAAAGAGCAATCCTCACCGAAAGAGCACCACTTGCCGAAAGAGCACCACTCGCCGAAGGAGCACTCCTCACCGAAAGAGCACTCCTCACCGAAAGAGCAATCCTCACCGAAAGAGCACTGCTTGCTGAAAGAGCACCACTTGCCGAAAGAGCAATACTCACCGAAAGAGCACCACTTGCCGAAAGAGCACTCCTCACCGAAAGAGCAATCCTCACCGAAAGAGCACCTATCGCTGAATACTTGTATATCACTGTAATCTCCAGAGGGGCATTGTTTGATTCCGTCGATCACCTCAAAGGCATCGAAATCTGCCTGTGTGTATTTTTTCATTTTATTTTTATTTTATTGTTTACTCACACAATCCGTAAAAGCTCATGCAACTGGTCGCCGTATCGTCGTCGAACAAACTGCCCGTCGCGTTCTGCCATTGGACGTAGCGCACGACATCGTTTATTGTCGGATATTTCTCTCCGCTGGTAATTGCGTAGGAGGGAATCATATCCGGGCCAAAAAAAGAAGAGTGCAACTCTCTTTCGAAGTTTGCTATTTCCGCTATACGCTCGGGAGATTGTTGGGCGATATTGAGAATATCGCGCTGGTTTGCCATCACACACGGCCAGCAGCCGACGCGCTTATAGCCCATCCGGTAGAGAGGATTCGGCTCTAACCCTGCGGCGAGGATGTAATCGATCACCTGCTGCGCCGACCAGTCGAACACGGGCCGAAGCAAATCGTCGGCGAACTTTTCCCGAAATGCCCGGACATCCTTACCACGGTAGCTGTGCTTCTTCGGCTTACCGTTTTTGTCATAACCGTAGGGCTCGAAATAATATTTGAAGTACGTACATTGCGCCGACATCTTGGCTCGCGCCGGAGATTCCGCGCCTCTGATGCCCTGAATCATCAGCATATTGTCCTGAACTTCGTCCAGCACATAGTCAATCGTCGGTTTGGTTTTGAGTTCTATCGTGCAGAACCGCGCCCGCGTCGAGGCCCAGCGCTTTTTTTGCCGCGCAAGATCGACCATCCCGTCGTACTTCTTCGACTTCAATGTTACCAAGTCGAGGTGCAGCTTGTCGGCGATACGGTTAATATACTCATAGGTCAGTGGATGCTCCCAACCCGTATCGCAGAACACGGTGGTAAAGTTCTTGGTAATATGCTCGCGCACCCACAACAGCGCCGCAAGGCTGTCCTTACCTCCTGAGAAGGTAACGATTACTTTCATTTTCTTTAATCTGTTAAATTCAATTCGATAATCTCGTCGATCCTGTAATCCTCGATCCCGGTACACTCCAACAGAGCCGGGATGCGTACAAGAGGTTTGGCCGGGTTGAAGTCGTAGCGACCCGAAATCCGACCGTTGAGAGAGCTGATGATCCGGCACAGTGACAACACGATGTTGTAAGACCTTTGAGGAGCCTCCAACAGGATGCAGCCGCTGATGGTCCGATACGCCTCGTCTGTCTTGTCGTTGTACTGCCGGGCGGCCCGGTCGTCGATCTTGCGAAGCATCGACCACGCGATGCCGTGAGCCTGCGCGACCAAAGTCCGGGCCTGCGTATAACGGCGTTTGGTTTCGTGGCGGAACAAGCCGGAGGCCGTAAGTTCGGATTCAAGGTCGAGCATCGCGTAATTCAGACATCCGACCAGCGTCAGCATCCGCACCGCGAGCGGCACGTACCGCTCGTCTTCCGGCCGGGGGCCCCGCTCGATTAAGCGGGTATTCATCCATGCCGTATGTTTCATCAGCATTGCCTGACGGTAAGGTAGTTTGGTCATAATTTGACAACGATTGAGGTTCCGATTTGACGGCCTATCATTTTCCCGTATTCATTGTATATTTCACGCGGATAGATGCTTAAATCGGAGATATGTACTCCGTTATCTTTTTCGAACTGCATCAGCAAGCAGGATATTTGATCTTCAAGATGCTCCTTGGCATCTTTGACTTCAGATATCGTTTTAATTACAAGTTTCATGGTTAGCTCGGCAATTGGTTGGATCGAATAATAAGCGGAATTGAAACGGCGCACTGTGTATTTCGGATTTTGGGCTTGCGTAGAATCGCCTCCAGTTTGGGAATAAGAGACTGCAATTCCTCTACGGTCAATAGTCCGAACGGTTTGCCTGCGATACGTAAATCCATGCAGAATTCGTTGACCGGGGTAAATGAAGAATCAGTCGTATCGATACCGAGGCGTTGCATGCGTTTCAACACTGCCGAACGGGCTTTTCGTAGTCGTTCTTTGTGGTCTGCAATACTTTCTCCCATCATCTTACCCGACTGTAAGCACTCGCACATATCTTCGTACTCCGTCGGCATCATCTCCCGAAGCGATGAAGTACGACCATCCGTGAATTGCAATACCAAAGTTTCCTTGTACCGGTCGAGGTCGATGCCTTTCGCCTTGGCGATAGCATAGAACCGAGAGTAGCTACACTTTTTCTTTGTCATAATCTTCGAAAGTTTGTACGCTGAAAAATCCGAGTTTGGGCCGTACGTTCATAAAGACCGGCATTCGACGATGGAGGGCGATGCACAACTCGATGCGTGCACCCTCGCTCTTCTCGTAATCGTCCAACAAGTAGATGGCGTCACATCGAAGCAGCAACGAGATATCTTTGCCTATGTGCTCCGCCCAGTCGGCCTCCAGTGGAAGGCCGTTGTCGAACGGGCTGACCGGTTCGAACCCGAACCGCCGTATCTTCTCCGCCGCACTTCGAAATTTGGCGATCGCCTCCCGGACAGGCAGTCCGGTGATCTTTCCGCTGATGTAAATTTTCTTGATGTCCATATCGTTTTACATTTAAGGTTTATCCCCAGTATTTACGCGCACCTTCTTCGTAAATCGTACATTCGCCTGTCGGACCGATAAAACGGCCCTTACTGAAGGCTTTGTAACCTTCGACCCAGATTTTCAGCGAAGCGTCGTACATCACTTTGCTCGCAGCACGTCCGTCCGGACGTTTGCCGTCGGCATGGCTGACGAAAATCAGCAATTTGTTGCGATGCCGCTCCTTGAATGCGATGTATTCCTTGTAACTCATTTGGGTATATTGGAAAGAGTCGATGACAACGAAATCCCACGATCGGGGTTTCGACAGCCGTTCGTCCATTTCTTCGAAACTCATCGAATCGTTGTACTGAAAACGACTGCCGCATTCATCTGCCCGATAACGCCGAATAGCATCCTGTGTCGTTCCTCCCAGTCCCTCCTCCAACGGCAGATAAAGTACTTTGCCATGAGCGCACAGCGCCTTGCAAAAGGATACCACAGCCGAAGTCTTTCCGTTGCCGCTGTTACCCCAGAAGAACACCACACCCGTACGGTCGATTTCCCCCACGCAATCATCCCAGATGCCGCCCAAACGAATCGTGCGGCGTTTGATCGTCAGAACCTGTTTTGCAGATAGTGTCCGGCCCATTTGAATTGCTTTTGAACAAGACTATTTCTTGATTTCAGCGAGCTTTTTACTTTTGTGCACCGATTTCCGAACACGGCGCATGTCGTAATAGTCCCGCACTTGCTTCTTATCCCATGGATTTGCAGCTTTCGATACGACCGTGCGGGCATCTGCCAACACTTTGGAGATTGCTGCTTCGGCATTCAGCCCGTTTGCCAGACATACGGCCGTCACCTCATGGCTGGTTGCGGGAGTGAGGTCGATGAACCGGCGCCCGATACGTGAAAACATCTCGTCATAACCCTTTTTGTCGTACTCCAAGCCGATACTCATCCGCCGCTTGATGTATTCGGTCGATAGAAAGATGATTCCGCAGCGTCCTTCGAGCGCGTTGTAAATCGAAATGAAGTAGTAAAACACCGTATCCATCAACTTGTCGCCTTCGTCGAAGACGAGCAGCGGCCGGTCGAGCACACGCAATTCATCCGTTACGGCTTGGAGTTTCTCCCGCTGGCTCGTCTGGGCGAGTTTGAGCCCTATGACGCGGGCCATTTCACGAATAAAGTCCCCGCGACGCATGTCCTCCGAACACGAGATAACGAACACGTTTTCATGCTTGGCAGCATAATCGTGCGCGGTCGTCGTCTTGCCGATACCGGCATTTCCGACCACCCATGACACGTTTTGATTCGCTTGCGCATCCTCCAGCAAAAGAAATAATTCCCGGTAAGCCGTCGTTTCGCAGACAGTCCATTCCTCCGGATTCACAGGAGAAATTTGCGAGCGGATCCGCAGGAACATTTCGTCGCTGATGTTGTCGAATTTACCGTTCAGAATCGTACTAATCGTACCTGCACTGATACCGAGTGAATTCACCGCCTTGTTTTGGCTGGGATACTTGGATACATAGACCTGCAAACGGGCCTGAATATCCTTTTTCTCTTCGAGAGATAACTGTTTCATATTGGTTTGTAATTAAAAATTTACATTCGATTGAATATCGCCGTCGGATCGCAATCCAGATTGCTGACCGCCTTGGTATATTCGCCGACGGTCACCGGTTCGGAGTACTGCCCGGAGGGCACGACTACAACCGTATCGGCCAGGCGTTCGTACTCTTTTTCGCTGATGCCTTTGATCGCCGGTGTCCGCAGCCCGTGCTGTTCCGGTGCGACGCCGTGTTCCAGTTCCAACGCATGCGCCTCGATTTGACGGCGCACCCGCTCACGTTTGTTCGCTTCATCGTTGTAGCGAATCAGCTCCATATCGCTTTCCTGTTGTTCCTGAATATTGCGACGGACCGTGAGATAAGGATATGCTACGGTTTCGTAACGTAACCCCATCGGGGTCTGTTCGTAAAGCAATGCGCGATCCATGGACTTCGGATCGAAACGCACGAAGAATTCTCGGCCGGTATTCTCACTGCGCCATGCGTAATCGGGCGTACCATCGGAGGTCAATACCTCGTAAGTGTACTTGCGGTTTTGGTATTGGATCGTGATACCATCGGCTGTAAATATGCTCGGCCGCTCGGTTGTCAGCCAGAACAGATCGATCATATCCAATTCCGTTACGCGCTCCGTTGCAGGATTGACGCTCGTGCGGTACATCTCTTCGTGTGCAATCCCCGTCTGGTAGTGCTTCATCGCATTCCATTTGCTGCGGGCGACGGAGTAGGCCTCCAGCATCTCCTCGTAGGTGAACAATTTCTCCTTGTTCGCTTCGAGGAACTCCCGGTTGATCTTCCACGCCTCTTTCGAAGTGATGTTCCCGCCGGTGAAACGCCAATCCTCATGCAGTACCTGCTTTTGAAAGCGACCGAACACCGACTCGATACTTTTCGACGGAGCGTTATATGGTGCTGTCGGGCGATTGATGCGGCAGATATTCGCGAAGAACTTCTGAGCGATCTTGCTCCGCTGCCCGCCCTGATTGTCGGTAACGATTTCATACGGTTTGTGTCCGGCTGTTTCGATAGCCATACGGAATGCCCGAAACTGAGCGTCGAAATTCTCCGTATCGCTGACCGCATAGCCGAGCAAGGTTTCGCTGTAAGCGTCGATCACTTCGTACACCGATGCGGAACGCACCACCGTTTTGCCGTTCTCGACCGCCTTGTAGAAGAGGTTGAGCTTCGTTCCGTCACCGTACCACAGCGAATCGCGCATCGTCGGCATTTCGGTCTTGTTGCGGCGTGCATAGAGCTGTTTGGCCGCCAGTTCACCATAAACAGCGTCGTACCACAGCGGCTTGATCTCCGGCCGTTCGAGGTATTGCACCAGCGACGACTGCGAAGCGAGCCGTTTCCAACCGCGACGTTCGGCGATGCGGTTGAATTCTTCGAAGAGCTGCTTGGTCGTATAGACCGGGACGCGACAACGACGCAGGGCGACGATCTGACGTCCGGCCGCTTTGGTAATTTTCAGCGTGTTCGCATTGCAGAACTTGCCAGACACGAGGCAGGCATAGCCCTCTTTCGTATATTGGCGGAGCTTGTCGCGCAGACGAGCTTCACTCTTGGGCAGGGTGTGTCCGTAGGCTTTGCGCAACTCCTCGGCCGCAGCGAAGATGTTAGACCAGATGACCGGCGTATTGTTATTGCACGCACGACGCATCGCTTTTTGTGTCCCCCGCATTTCCCGAAGAGCATTCAGCACCCGCGCATTCAGCGTGTATTCTGTTTGTTTATCCTCCGGTAAATGTTCGCCGTTCGGCAACAGATATTCATGATAATACTTTTGTGCTTCGCTATCGACTGCAAGCGGCATATCTTCCTGTTTCATTATCTTTTCAGGATTACCGTATTTCGCTTCAAAACGCAGTCGGAACCGTTCAGGTAGCGAGTGGTACTCGATCAGAGCATACGACCCGAGTCCCTTGCCCGGACGTAGAACATTTACCCGGCCCCGCGTCACGAGATGATCGTAAGCACTACGACTCATTACCGCCTCGCCATCGTCCGACCGCGTCAGCTCGTGCATCGTTACTGCTATTATGTTTCCGAAATATTCCATCGCTTCGTTGTTCTCGATCCCGCGCCGGTATCGCTCCGGGCAACGCCTTCAGCGTTCGTGGGAAAATCGCTATATTTGTGTTGCCAACTACAAAATTTCAGCGATTATGTTACCTGCCGATCTATATATCCATTTCATTTGCCCGTCGGAACAACTGATGTTCCGTACTCGTGAATCGATGTCTCCTCAATTGCGCCAGTTAGACGTGAGATACAGAACTGATAAATCGTATCCTCCCGAATGTTACCGATTTGAACTTTCCATTCCTGCCGTGGAGGAGTACACGATGACCTTTCGGGTGTGGATTGATAAGCATGATCCCCGGATTGAGCAGATCCTGACGGCTGCACACAACGTTGTCGAAAGCGTTTCAACAGAGATACGTCTTGAAATAGAAAGGTGATCGTACCGTCGGCTTCGTTCCAGTCGGACTCTCCGAGACCGTATCCGCTGATCGATTCCAGTTCTTCGACCGCCGCATGCAATAGCTCATTCAGACGCTCTTCGTGACGGGAAATAGCCTCTCTTTGGTGTTTGGGTATCATAAGCCTACCTGTTTAATGAATCCGTGAGGCTTTGCGCCTCGAATACGATGTTTCCCCAGTCGCGAACCTTGACATCGGAGAACGTTTTTACGGCACGATTATCCCGACTGATGCTGGCTGTGCACGTCGCGTTGTCGAACTCCACTCGAACACCGTTCGAGAAGGTTTGAATGATCCGTTGTACGCCGCCGATATCATGTACGAAATCGATCTCGCAATTCGGCATGAAACCTTCCGTGACATCGAGCTTGATCATTACGCGTCCGCCATTTTGCACGGCCATGCGGCGAATCTTTTCTGCCAACTGGCTCTGGGTCTGGAAGGTCAAGGCCGACCACAGCGTTACACGGCTTACCCCCAACGCCCGACAGATGCGAGCTTTTTTAGAAGTCGATAATTCGATATATTTCATCATTCTCTTGGTTATGTTTGGTTCTACAAGTAGTCAGACAGTATCTCTTTGAAATGCCATCATCGGGATATCGCCGGGTTATTTTACTTCATTGATGCTCGGTCTCAAGGAACAACCGTAAGCCGTTACCAAAGCGTCGAACATGCGCTTCACGAAGGAAGCGGACGCTTCGAAAACAATTCCGGACTTCTCCGTATAACTGAATGCGATACCGCGTGTAATCAGGTAAAAACAGACCTTGTTCTTGTTGCTTTGCGTTTGCCACTTCTTCATTTCCTCTTTCATAGCCATAATTCAAAATTTTCACTATCTTTATAGCGCCTTAATATGTTAGGACGATGCAAATATAAACGAGATATTTCGACTATGCAAGAAAATAAGCAAGAAAAATCACCTATCAAGCGAAAAATATTGTTATTCCTTTCGGAAAATGGTATAAGTCAGTATGATTTTTACCGAAAAACGGGTATTACAAGGGGGATTTTGGGACAAAATAATGGTATTAGCGAGGATAATATGGCGAGATTTCTTGCTGCATATCCACAAGTATCGGTCGAATGGTTATTGACAGGACGAGGTTCAATGCTTCGAGATCAAGATATCCAACTTGCCACGCCTGTCGTAAAAGAACAATTCCATCTGCGAACGGATCACAAAGTAGGATTGCAAAGCATCCCCCTCTATGAATTGGATGCAACAGCCGGTTTAGTGGAACTGTTCAGCGATCAGGCCCGCCAAACACCCATTAGCCATATACAAATCCCCGATCTTCCGCCATGCGATGGAGCTCTTTACGTGCGAGGGGATTCGATGTATCCATTACTGAAAAGTGGAGACATAGTTCTATATAAAGAAATTGCAAATAATTCGTCTGGTATATTATGGGGCGAAATGTATCTTCTATCGTTCACACTTGACGGCGAGGACTATATTACTATCAAGTATATACAAAAAGCCGATGACGACCGTTTCGTCCGGCTCGTTAGCCATAACCCACACCATTCACCGAAAGACATCCCCGCCGACTCGATCCAAGCACTGGCATTGGTAAAGGCGAGTGTGAGATTCAACACGATGGGATAAAAGCGTGTCACGCGCACTTTTTCAAACAGCAAACAGCGGCAACTTGAGCAGTTGTTGCTGTTCTTTAGACGATTATACAAAAATAAGCGATTGAAATTTGTAAAAAGTGTGTCATTAAGGGGGTACATATACCGCCATTTTTCTGCATTTTTGCACGGTTTTGGTAGTTAAAGGTTAGTTTAGGTGCATCTCTTTTTCACGTTTTTGGCAGTCTTAATGGCTGTTTAACGTGGATATTTCGTTTTGAAACACGAAAAAACAGAGGCAGTTTTAACGGCCGTTTTTGTGGCCGTCTAAATCTCAGATCATAGAACATGACTGCCGAAATGGCAGAACGACCTTGCTTTGTTTGGTGAGGGTTTGAACGGCCGTTTGAACGATAAAAATACGATACTCGACTGGCGTCACCTATACACGCCTACCAATGGCTGAAATCGCAGCACAAACAGCCTCAGTCGCAAATCCGACCTACGGTCGCAGATATCAAAAAGCCTCCGAAATTTGACCGTTTTTGGCCGTTTTCGGAGGCAATGTAACATCGGAGGTCGAACACCGCGTTCAAATCTGGTTCAAATGTAACACGAAAGTATCACCGAAGTAACATTTGGTTTCGCGGTGCGTCCGGGGGTGTCGCGCTGCTAACCTTCTGATATATACCGGATATCTATCTTTCTGTCGCTGCTCTTCTTTTGTACATTTGGTTTTTACCCCCATATTTGTACCGAAAAGAGTAAAAGCCCCCCCCCACAATAATTTATTGTAAAAATATCGGAATCTTCTGCATATAGTAAAAGACATTATTTCGTATCTTGGATATTATTTCGTAACGATTGGAAATCAACTCTTTTACATCACTTCAAATTCATTTGCTATGAAAAAAATTATTCTTTCGTGCGCTGCCGCTCTGCTGGCGATAGGAAGCGCCCATGCAACTCCCAAATTTTTGAGTTTGAACAACAAACACGGCAAAACAACTATCAAAATTGAAATCCCTGCATCCGACCGTGATGAAACCAACGGACTTTCAATCGAAGATGTGGTGCTTTATAACAGTGGTAAAACCTTCCAGGCAAAGAGTGTCGATGCAATTTGGGGCGATAATTCCACCGTTATTTTGCAGTTCGAGAAACTTACCGCTTTCGAGGATTGCACACTCTCTTTTTCTCTCAACGGTGAGCCGGTCAGTCTGGATATTCAGAGCTGCCTGGCCGATCGCAAATAAGATTCGCCCCTCATAGTCGGGGTTGGTGGCAAGCGTGCCTGCGCTCTGGGAATGCAGAGTTTATATTTGGGGGTCATGTCTTTCCGATGTACCCTTGGCCAACGATCGCGGCATCGAGCTTATTTGCGGTCTGTGCCGCTTCTGTAATGCCGACACGCCCTTCCTCTCCAAAGAGGGGAAGGGCGTGTCGGCTTCCAATAGCTCCCCGAAAACATATAATCGCGTTTTGTTATTTGTTGCCGGGCGGTCGAATGTCCGTTCGGAACGGTGCGATTTCTCCTGAAGATATCGACTTCGGAGGCGATTCTCCGTTATAGATTCTGGTAATGAGCTTCGATGTATCGTTGGAACGCCTCCCGGTAATTTTCGCCGATCGGAACGTATTCGCTGTCACTTATGAAAACCCGACCTTTCACGTAGCTCCTGATACGTTGCAGGTTGACGATGTAGGAACGGTGGACCCGCATGAACATTTCCGACGGCAGGGCCGCTTCCATGTTCTTGAGCCGGAAAAGAGTCGTGATGGTCGATCGGTCGTCCAGATGGAGCCGTACGTATTCGCCTTCGCTTTCCAGATAAACGATGTCGCTGATGCGTACCAGCGTCGTTTTATAATCGGCTTTGATCGAGATGTACTCCCGGTCGCGCGGGGTGGCTTCCGGGGCCGGGACGTCCCCCTGTGTCTTCCGATAGGCCAACAGTTCATACAGCGATTGCGCTTTGGTTACCGAACGGTTGAAATCGGCGAAGCTGAACGGTTTGAGCAGGTAGTCGATCGCATCGAGTTTGAATCCCTCGACGGCGTATTCCGAATATGCCGTCGTGAAGATAATCATCGGGCGGCTGACGAGCGACCGTACGAACTCTACGCCGCTCAAATCGGGCATGTTGATATCCACGAAAATCAGGTCGATCGGATTTCCGGCCAGATATTGCTGGGCTTCGATGGCGTTGGTGAACGCTTTTTCGAGCTTCAGAAAATTGATTTTGGCGATATAACCCTGTAATTGCCGCAGTGCCAGCGGCTCGTCGTCTATGGCGATACATTTCAGCATGGCATGATGGGGATTATGAGTTTGACGGTATAAACGGCCGGATCGGAATCGTCGATAGCGAGCGTATAGTTGTCCTGGTAAATCAATGCCAGCCGTTTTTTGACGTTTTCGAGTCCGATGCCCGTAGTACCCGACCGGGATTTTTCGTGACGGCTGTTGCTGATGACGGCCGTTACCGCATCATCCCGGTAGCCGATTCGGATCTGGATGAACGAGGCGTGGTTATAACTTACTCCGTGCTTGAACGCGTTTTCGACGAATACGATCAGCAGCAGGGGCGGGATGGCCACTTTATTCGGGATCGAGTCCGGATAGTCGAAACGGATGTCGATGCTGCTGTCGTAGCGGATGCGCATCAACTCGATGTAGTTCTCGATGAATTGGATGTCCTTTTTGAGCGATATGGTTTCGCTGCCCGATTCGTAGAGAACGTACCGCATCATCTTGGACAGTTCGATGACGGCGCTTTTCGCGTATTCGGTATCTATGTCGATCAGGGCGTGGATATTGTTGAGCGTATTCATGAAGAAATGGGGGTTGATCTGGTATCGCAGATAATCCATTTCCGCTTGCAGGTTCTGACGTTTGAGCTCCTCCATTTGCTGTTCGTCGCGCAGGGAGCGATACAGCAGTTTGATACCCATGTTCAGGCCCGTCATGAAGAATCCCAGCAGGATGTTCCAATAGATCGCCAGATCGGTGAATGACGCTTTGCCGTTCAGGATGTAGGGTTCGGTGTCGTATGGAGCGTATTTTTCATAAATGGCGACCAGCGAGAAAACGGCCGTAATGGTCAGCAGATTGACGACCAGATACCATACATAACGATGTTTTCGCAGTAACAGTCTGGGAGCGATCAGGCTGTTGTGGATGATGAAGATCAGCAGATAAGGTGCGATTTTTAGCCAGGCGATCAGGATGTTCTCCAGACTGACGTGTACCTCTTCGAGCATTTTCGAGTTGAGGACCGGTACTAGGATAATCACCATCCATACCATCAGGTACAGGAGGTTTTCTCCGATCATTTGTTTGCTGCTGAATTTCATATTGGCAAAGATAGCGATAAGCCGGAGGCAAACGCAAATTTATTTGCATTTTGTCGAGGCGAAATGTTCGGTGTCAGAGATAGTGAAAGGTGAGGTCAATCGTGCAGGCTTGCACGCAAAGATTGCCGAACCGCATCCTATCTTCTACAAATACAAAGATAGTGAAAGCCGAGAAGAAAACGGGAACTTGTTCATCGTTTTCCGAGGCGCATCCTGTTTTCTGCAAAGATAGTGAAAGGTAAGGACAATCGTACGGACTATTGCGAAGATTTCCGAGGAGCCTTCGAAACAGCTTGCCGCCTGAAAAGGCGGCAAGCTGTTTCGAAGGGAAACTTGTCGGATTGTCGGCGGAAAACCCTTCGATAGCGATTTTTCGTGCGTCATCGAATCGGCCTATTTCTCCAGCAGAGCCGTATTGTATAGGTAGCGCTTGATGCTGCGTTTGGGCGTCTTTTCAAATTCGGTGGGATAGACCGTGATGCTTGCGACCTGTTCGTAGGATGCCAACAGTTTGTTGAGTTCCTTGAGGTTGTTTTCCATGATTCGGGGCAGTTCCTCTTTATCGATCCCTTCGAGCTCCGCCTGTTCGAAGTCGGGAACGACCAATGCCGTCAAACGACCGTTGTGCTCCAGAACCAGCGATTCCTGGACCATATACATGTTGTTGAGTTTGTCTTCGATCTCTTCGGGGTAAATGTTCTGTCCGCTTCCCGTGAGTATCATGGTTTTCGAGCGGCCGCGGATGTAAAGCGTGCCGTCCGGATCCATCGTGGCGATGTCGCCCGTATGGAGCCACCCTTTTTCGTCCAGGACCTTCCGGGTTTCCTCCTCGTTCTTGTAGTAACCCATCATGACGTGCTCGCCGTGCACCAGGATCTCGCCCGCGACGTGTTCGGGATCGGGCGAGTCGATCTTCACCTGGATAAATTCCGAGAGGAAACGCCCGCAGGAACCGGCCTTGAATTCGTTGTCGGGAGTGAAGCTGATGAGCGGAGCGCATTCGGTCATGCCGTATCCAATCGTGATCGGGAATTTGATACTCATCAGAAATGCTTCGGTTTCCATATTCATCGGTGCACCGCCCACGATGAAGATGTTCACCTCTCCGCCGAACGATTCCATCATCTTCTTGCGGATTACCGAGCGCAGGGCGGTATTCAGCAGCGGAATCTTCATAGCGATACTCATCGGCCCCTTTTCGAGCAGCGGCAGTACCTGTTTGCGATAGACTTTCTCGAGAATCAGGGGTACGCAGCAAATGATCGTGGGGCGCACGACCTGCATGGCTTCGATCAGGATCTTCGGAGTGGGAATTTTGCCCAGCAGGGTGATGTGGCCTCCGACGGCCAGCGGCGCGAGAAAGTCGAATGCACAGCCGTAGGCGTGTGCCAGAGGCAGGAACGAGAGCGTGCGTCCGCCGCGCTGGAAATAGTTCGTGCCGGTTTGGGTGTTTATGGCTCCTCGGGCGAAGAGCACGTTGCCCGTCAGGTTATTGACCGAGAGCATGACGCCTTTCGAATATCCGGTCGTTCCCGAGGTGTAGTTGAGCAGGATCATCCGGTCGTTGGGAATCTTGTGAAAGCGGATATGCTCCGGTCCGAACCCTTTCGGATAGGCTTTGCGGAAGTGATTTTCGCGGTTCTTCTGGAAATCCGTCAGTTTCTTCGGATCCCGGCGCTCGTAGATCGCGTTCAGGTCCGTGAGCGAGAAGACGGCTTCGACTTTCCGGATCTGGTCGGCTTCGATCGCGTCCCAGAACGTGTCGCCCAGGAAAAGCAGTCGGCTTTCCGAATGGTTGATGATGTGGATCACGTCGTTGGCATGGAAATCCTGCAGAATGGGCACGATGACCGCGCCGTAAGTGATCGTGGCGATGTAGGTGATGCACCAGCGGGGATTGTTGCGGCCGATCAGCGCAATTCGGTCGCCCTGCCGGATGCCCGCCTCGTCGAAGAGCAGATGCAGCTTGGCGATCTCGGCGCCCATTTCCAGGTAGGTGAAGTTCTCCTGCTTGAAATAGTCGGTCAATGCCGGCAGTGCATAGTTCTCCCGGAAGCTGGTTTCGTAAATATTAATCAGGTTTTCGCGTAACATAGAATTTTCGGTATCAAGTAGTGGATAATTCAATTTTTAGGGCGAAACGCCTGTCCCGGGGGGACTGGTGTCCGGCCGGATTCGGGTTATTCTTCTTAACCTCTTCCGGCAAAGATAATATATGCCGGGAACAAAGCAAATTTCGTGTGTTTCGCTTTTTGACAGTTCGTACAAATCGGTATTCGTTGCGAGCAAATATATGAAAATCTATCCAATCGGTAAAATACCCGTTTTTTGTCGGAAGAATTCGGGGATGCCTTCGTTTTTATTTTACAAGGCCGTTTCAGCCGGTTTCGACAGATCGGATCGCAGCGGAAACAGACACAAATAGATCGAAATCGGACAATACAAGCGTGTTGAATAATGGCGATTTCCGGCTCGCTATTTACCGTGGATTGAATGTCCGATCTGAAACGGGCGGATGAAGCGATCCGAATGACCGTTGGGGCAGGAGATGGAGCAGTCGGATTTTTTTGTGCCTATTCGGATATGGTTCCGGTTTCGGACCTTATTCGATAAAAAACGATTCGCCAAACAAGCGAATCGTTTTTACCGTGCTATTTGTCCGCTTTTCGATGGGGCTTCCAGATGTATATTTTGGATTCCGTGCCGTTTTTCAGCCGAACGATATTTTTGCGGTGGGTGTAGAGCAGCAGAACGGCCGTGACGAACGAGAAGACGATGAAAGGCACCGATTGGTTCACTTTGGGCGAAGCGATCGTGAAGACCGGAAAGCAGCAGCCGGCCACGATCGAGGCGAGTGAAACGTAGTGCGTCATCATCAGGATCACGACCCATACGGCGAAGCAGAGCAGTACTACCGGCGGATAAATACCCGTAATCGCCCCTACCAGGGTCGCCACGCCCTTGCCGCCCCGGAATCCCGCGAAAATGGGGAAGATGTGTCCGAGCACGGCGGCGAATACGGCGATGATCTTGATATTTATCAGCCACATATCGTTGATGTAGGCGTCGTATTTGAGGATCTCGGTCAATGTGACCGCGACGAATCCCTTGAGGAAATCCAGCAGAAAGACCGGCAGGGCTGCCCGGCGTCCCAGTACCCGCAGCATGTTGGTCGTACCGGCGTTTTTGCTGCCGTGTTCCCGGATGTCAATGCCGTAATATTTTTTGCCTATCCATACGGCGCTGGGGATCGAGCCGAGCAGGTAGGCGATGATTATCATCGTGATAATGCAATAGTAAGTCAGTATCATGCCCTTTATTTGTCAGGATTGTATATGCAAATATAAACGAAAAAAATTTAAATACTGCGGCTTTTTGGGAAAATAGTCCGAAGCGAACGGGAAATCCGGGAGTTTTTCGTATATTTGCAAAATTAAATCGATTATTAACCGCTCTAAAATAGTTAATTTTATGATCAATACGAAAGCTTTATTGGAGCCGATGGGGTCTTGGGCCTGGTGGCGTTCCTGGATTCAGTTGTTTGTCGGTTGTGCGATCATGGGATCCGGTTTCGTTTTTTTTATCAATCCTTACAATTTCGTTCCGGGCGGAGTCTATGGCGTCGGCATCGTATTGCATAATATTTTCCCGTCGATCCAGGTCGGTACTTTCGGCTATATGTTCGACGTGCCGCTGATGATTACCGCCGTATTGGTTTTCGGCGGACAGTTCGGCGCCCGGACGGTGGTGGCTGCGCTGTTCACGCCCGGTTTTATGAATATCCTGACGCGGTTGGTCTATTCCGATGCGGCATTTACGGCCGACGGTATCAATCTCGATCCGGCGCTGTTGCTGGGCGGTTCGCTCAACTTGTCGAATGATCTGTTGCTGACCTGTATCATCGGTGCGGTCGTTATCGGCGTGGGGCAGGGTATGGTCGTGCGGACACAGGCTACCACGGGCGGTACGGACATTATCGCCATGTTGCTTCAGAAGTATGCGGGCATCAAGTTTTCCACGGGTATCTTCCTGGCGGATTGCGTGGTGATCCTTTCAGGCTTGGTGGTGATCGGTTTCGGTCTCGGTACGGGCGATAGTTCGGGTTCGGGCTGGGTGCTTACTTTTTATTCTTTGATTTTGATTTTTCTCGCTTCGCGGGTCGTAGCCCGGGTGATCGACGGTGCGTCGTACGACAAGTTGCTGTTCATCATCAGCGATGAAAACGAAAAACTCCGGACGTTCATTCTGGAGGATCTGGAACGCAGCGCTACTTTTATCAAGGCACGGGGTATGTACTCCGAGGAGGAAAAGGATATGATTTTCCTGGTGGTCGATCGCAAGGAGGTGCATGCGGTACAGCGTAAGGTACAGGAGATCGACCCGAAAGCATTCTTCGTGGTTACGGATGCCTACGATACCTACGGAGAGGGCTTCAAGCCCTTCCCGGAAGCGGGTGCAATTCAGGCACAGTAATTTTCAGAAATACCGGGGAAACGGGAACCGCGATCGTCGATTCCCGTTTTTCGGTCCTAATTTTACCGGGCGAGTCCGGTTTTGCAACTATGAATAACGAGAAGATAAATACTTTGCGTCCGCTGCAGGGTGCGGGCCGTAAACTTTTTGTCGAAACATACGGCTGTCAGATGAACGTCGGCGATACGGAAATCGTCGTTGCGATCATGCAGCAGGAGGGCTATGTCTATACCGACAAGATCGAGGAGGCGGATGTCGTTCTGATCAATACCTGTTCGATCCGAGATAATGCCGAACAGCGCATTTGGGGGCGTTTGCGGGAGATGGCTCATCTGCGCCGCCGCCGGCCGGGAGTGCTCGTCGGTATTATCGGTTGTATGGCCGAACGTTTGCGGGAACGGCTGCTCGAAGGGGAGAACCCCGTGGATATCGTCGCCGGTCCGGATGCGTACCGCGACCTGCCCCGCCTGGTGCGCGAAGCGGGCGAAGGCGGCCGGGGCGTCAATGTCCTGCTTTCCCGCGAGGAAACCTACGCCGAAATCGCTCCCGTGCGGCTCGATCGCAACGGCGTGAGCAGTTATATCGCCATCATGCGCGGGTGCAACAACTATTGTTCGTACTGCGTGGTGCCTTATACGCGGGGCGTGGAGCGCAGCCGCGATCCGCAGACTATTCTGAGCGAAGCCCTCTGCCTGTTCGAGAACGGTTACCGGGAGGTGACGCTGTTGGGACAGAACGTCAATTCGTATCGTTATGGAGCGGTCGATTTTCCGGAGCTGATGCGCCTTGTGTCCGAAATTTCGCCGCTGTTGCGCGTTCGGTTCGCAACGTCGCATCCCAAGGACATGAGCGACCGTCTGCTCGAAGTGATGGCGTCGAAACCCAACATCTGCCGCTGCATCCACCTGCCTGCCCAGTCGGGATCGTCGCGGATGCTCGAGAAGATGAACCGCAAATATACGCGCGAATGGTACCTCGACCGCATCGCCGCTATCCGCCGCTATATGCCCGATTGCGCGATTACGACCGACCTGATCGCCGGATTCTGCAGCGAAACGGACGAGGATCATCGGCAGACGCTTTCGCTGATGCGGGAGGTGGGGTATGAATTCGCCTATATGTTCAAGTATTCCGAGCGGCCCGATACGTTCGCTCAACGTCACATGCCCGACGATGTGCCGGATTCGGTCAAGACGGCCCGTTTGAACGAAATCATCGCCTTGCAGAATACGCTTTCGGCCGAAAGCAACGCCCGCGATGTCGGCAAAGAGTTCGAAATTCTGGTGGAAGGTACTTCCAAGCGCAGCGACCGGCAGCTTTTCGGACGTACGTCGCAGAATAAGGTGGTGGTCTTCGATCGCGGCGAGTGCCGGATCGGGGATTACGTGCGGGTGCGGGTGACCGCCTCCTCGTCGGCGACGTTGCAGGGAGAGTTGGTCGAAAGAACCCGCCCGTTTGAAGTGTAATAATTGGAAAAGAAAGAAAACGCATAGTATGAGATTTGACGAACTCGATCTGGAAGACGAGGTGCTGGACGGCATCGACGCCATGAATTTTCAGGAGATGACTCCTGTGCAGGAGCAGACCATTCCGATCATTCTGGACGGGCGCGATATTATCGCCTGCGCCCAGACCGGTACGGGCAAGACGGCTGCCTATACGCTGCCGCTGCTGAACCGGCTGCTGCTCGAAGGCAATGAGAAGAACGTCGTGAAATCGGTCATTATCGTACCCACGCGCGAGTTGGCACAGCAGATCGACATGCAGTTCCAGGGCTTTTCCTACTATATGCCCGTTTCTACCGCCGTAATTTACGGCGGCGGCGACGGCCGCGGCTGGGACCAGCAGAAGCGCGGCCTGCAAATGGGTGCCGATGTGGTGATCGCCACGCCCGGACGCCTGATTTCGCACCTTATGAACAGCCGCGTCGATCTTTCGCATGTGGATTACCTGATTCTGGACGAGGCCGACCGTATGCTCGATATGGGTTTTTACGACGACATTATGCAGATCGTTTCCTATATGCCCAAATCGCGGCAGACGCTGATGTTCTCCGCGACGCTGCCGCCCAAGATCCGGCAGATGGCCAAGCAGATTCTGAACGATCCCGCCGAGGTCAATATCGCCATTTCGAAGCCCAACGAGGCGATCGAACAGGGTGCTTATATCTGTTACGAGGGCCAAAAGCTGGGGATCGTCCGCGAGATGTTCTCCTGGCCTTCGGAGTCCAAGACGATCATTTTCTCCTCTTCCAAACAAAAGGTCAAGGAGTTGGCCCATACGCTCAAGCGTATGAAGCTCGACGTGGCTCCCATGCACTCCGATCTGGATCAGGAGAAACGCGAGCAGGTGATGCTCGATTTTAAGAATAATAAAGTGAGGATTCTCGTAGCGACGGACATCGTCGCACGCGGTATCGACATCGAGGATATCGGCATGGTCATCAATTATGACGTGCCGCACGATCCCGAAGATTATATCCATCGCATCGGCCGCACGGCGCGGGCCAGCGCTACGGGGCGGGCCGTTACGTTCGTGAACGAGGAGGAGCAGGGTAAATTCCACCGTATCGAGGAGTTTATCGAGCGGGAGATTCCGAAATTGTCCTTGCCGGAAGCCGTAGGTGCAGGCCCTGAATATAACCCCGCCGCTTTTTCCGGTCATGGCGGCCGCCGGGGACGCAGTGGGTCGGGCCGTGGCGGAAACGGACGCAGCGGGGGACGTGGTCGGAGCCGTGGACGCGACGGTGCGAAGAGTGCCGGTCCGGTACCTGCAGAAGGTGTCGTCGCGGCTGCGAATGTGGAGTCCCGCCACGGAGAAGGTCGTGGCGAGGGTAATCGCGGCAGCCGGGACCGGGGGCGTCGTCGTAACCGAAATCGCAACCGTAATCGCAATAAAGGCGGCGACGATACGCCGCAGGCATAGTGCCTTTTGAAATTCGCAGCGCCGGATTGCGGCTCCCGAAAGTGCGGGATCGCAGTCCGGCATTGTATTTTACGGAGCCGGCCAAGACCCCGTAAAGGTATGTCCAATGTCCCGGAACGATGCTGGAATACCGTCCTTGATTGCCTCTTGCAAGGAAACCGATCCGCTTGTGCGGACCGGCCTGTCGATGTTGTCGCCGGGAGCAAGGTGTCGGCTGGCATTTTTCGAAGTATCGTTGTCGAGGGGAGAAAGCCTGCGGAGCCGGAAAGAGTGGCGGAGGCGGAGGCGTCATCGATCCCATCGTATGAGGCTTTTCGCGTCGGGCCGTTCGTGCCGGACGGGCCTTGTTTTGCGGGGCGTTCGGACAGGGTGAAGAGGACGTATTGCGTAAAATCCCGGATGAATACATATTCATCCGGGATTTTGTAGCGATCTTAACGAAATGGAGGAACCTCCTTTCGGTGCGTCTGCTGCGAATCACTTTTTGTTGCGGGGATCCCACGTCGGGTGTGCCGGGTCCTCCGCTTTCAGGGCTTCCTCATAGTCGATACCCAATGCCTTCGCCACGCCTTTGCCGTATTCGGGATCGGCGTAGGAGCAGTTGCGCACGTGCCGCTGTTTGATGAAGAGGGCGCTGTCGCCCATCGCGCGGGCCGTGTTCTCGCACGTCGCCCGTTGGTCTTCGGCCGACATCAGCCGCCAGAGCTTGCCCGGTTGGGTGAAATAGTCGCTGTCGAGTTCCCGTTCGTCGTAATTGTAGATGGCACCGTTCACCTCCAAAGGCGGTTCTTTCAGGTTCGGGCTGTCCTGCCATTCGCCGTAGCTGTTCGGCTGGTAGGGGATCGTCGCTCCGTAATTGCCGTCCGTGCGCATCTGTCCGTCGCGGTGGTAGTCGTGGAACGGACAGCGGGGTTTATTCACGGGAATCAGGTTGTTGTTCACGCCCAGCCGGTAGCGCTGTGCGTCGCCGTAGGAGAAGAGCCGCCCCTGCAACATCTTGTCGGGCGAGAAGCCGATGCCTTCGATGACGTTCGCAGGGTTGAACGCCGCCTGTTCGATTTCGGCGAAGAAGTTGTCCGGGTTGCGGTTCAGTTCGAGAATACCCACGTCATGCAGCGGGAAATCGCCGTGATACCACACTTTGGTCAGGTCGAAGGGATTGATTTTGTAGTTTCGGGCCTCCTCTTCGGTCATCAGCTGCACCTGCATCAGCCAGCGGGGATAATCGCCCCGTTCGATCGCTTCGAACAGGTCGCGCTGGTTCGACTCCCGGTCTTTGGCGATGACCGCCTCGGCTTCGGCGTCCGTGAGGTTCTTGATGCCTTGCAGGGTGCGGAAATGGAATTTGACCCATGTGCGCTTGTTGTCCTTGTCGTAGAAGCTGAAGGTGTGGCTGCCGAAGCCGTGCATATGGCGGAACGAGGCCGGAATGCCGCGCGGACTCATCGTGATCGTCACCTGGTGGAGCGCTTCCGGGAGGAGCGTCCAGAAATCCCAGTTGTTGTTGGCACTTCGCATGCCGGTGCGCGGATCGCGTTTGATGGCGTGGTTCAGGTCGGGGAATTTCAGCGGATCGCGCAGGAAGAAGACCGGCGTGTTGTTGCCCACCAGGTCCCAGTTGCCCGTGTCGGTGTAGAATTTCATGGCGAAGCCCCGGATGTCGCGCTCGGCATCGGCGGCGCCGCGCTCTCCGGCTACGGTCGAGAAGCGGACCAGACAGTCGGTCTTTTTACCCACCTGCGAAAAGATCGAGGCCCGGGTGTATTTGGTGATGTCGTGCGTCACGGTGAAGGTCCCGAAAGCTCCCGATCCTTTGGCGTGCATGCGGCGCTCGGGGATCACTTCCCGGTCGAAATGGGCGAGTTTTTCGAGATACCATACGTCTTGCAGCATGGCGGGGCCGCGCACGCCGGCGGTTTGGATGTTTTGGTTGTCGGCAATGGGTTTCCCGTTTTCGGAGGTCAGTCTTTTCTTATCCATATCCTATTGTTTTTTGTCGGCAGGCAGAAAATGCCGGACCGGTTTATGATTGAATTTCATATCGTTGTAATTCAGAGCAAAAACATTGCCATACAGACTGGCATTGCCTCTTTGGGGATATGTTTTTTCTGCGAGGAGCGGACTGCCGGAGCGAATTTTTCAGGGAAATCGACTCTGTTTTTCGAGGATTTGGAAAATTTCACTATATTTGTCCCGCTAACGGGGGATTAGCTCAGTTGGCTAGAGCGCTTGCATGGCATGCAAGAGGTCACGAGTTCGAGCCTCGTATTCTCCACCAAACAAAAACCGCCTCAAACTAATGTTTGAGGCGGTTTTTTGTAAAAGAGCCCGTGTTGGATTATTCTTTTTGGACAAACAATGGACAAACAAAATAGCGATTTATAACGATTGCAAGCCGCTATTTTCTGATAGTTATAAACTCTGCGTCGATAATTTCAGCGTGCGGATTGTGGTTTATGATGGATTGGTCGCGCGACTTGACACGCTTCGTTCGCCAAAGGAATCCGAGGAACCGCGCATATTTGACGCGCTCCACGTAGGTAATCCGGTCGCGGCTTATGACGTCGGCCTTGTAGCTATTATCGGGGAAAATGCAGCACGAGAAATCGAGCCATTCGTCGTGATGCTCGGCGCACCTTGCCGGAACCTCGGCGGCCCTGTCGGGTGTGACCTCGACAAAAACGGTATCGCGGGCCTTGCCCTGCAACTTGTAAATGGTCTGCTGCTGTATCTTGGTCAGTTGCTCCAACTCCTTTTTCTTAACGCCCATGTCGCGGATTAACGCGGCATCGTCGGCGCGGTACCGCTCCAACTCCGCCACCCGCAGCTGCAATTCGCCGACTCTAACGGCCTGCTCGCCGCTTTTGGTTTGATAACGTTCCACCTCGCTCAGCAGTACCTCGGTGTTGTTGTGGTATGCGTCCCGCTCCCGCCGCAATTTTTTGTTTTGATGGATCAGGAAGCCAAATGCCGTAATCACGGACAGCGCTACCAGCGCCACGATCAGATACTTTTTCATACTTTCCCGAAATAACGGATCCAGTTGAACGATTTGCGGCCGCGAATATACTGGTTATCTCCCTCGTTGGCGTGCGCCTCCATCTCGAACATGGATGCGTAATAGGCCGTGTCCGCCGCTGCGGTCGCGGAGAGCTTCCGCCGCACGGTGTTGTACACCCACGAAATCCCCGCCTCAACAAAATAGATGATGTAGTAGAGCAGGAGCGCCACGACGAATGGCCAACCGCCCCACCCGAACGCCAAAGAGAGCATCAAGGCGGCAAGCAGTGCGACGGCCGTAACCTCCATATACTGCTCGACGTGGATGGCCTCGTGGTTCACTGCTTTTGAACTCAACGGCTGCGCCTGTTTGCGCTTCGTGCAGATGAAACCGAAAATCATAGCTGTTTCGTAATCTTTCCGCCATAACAGCAGGCGGGCCAACAGGTTGTTGTAATAGATTTTTCTCATGGCTAAAGTGATTTTACGATGTTTGCCACGGTGTCGATCACCGAGGCCATAATAGCGGCGTAATTCGGCGCCGTGGCGTATTTTGCGCCCGTGTTGTCCACCAGGCGGCGGGCGTACTCCTTGGCATCACCCCGGTAGGGCCACGCATCGGCGTACATCGGTTTCTTCAGCAGCGCCAAGTGATCGTCGAGGCACGCGTCCACGGTCGGGTATACACGGAAAAGGCGATACACGCGATATTTGTACCGATCGGGCGCAACTTGCTCGACCGACACAACCCGCTCGGGAGCCTTGAACGCCACAGTCGGGGTCTTGAAATACTCGGTTGTCAGCTCCAGCGACACGTCGCCGGTCCAGCTTCCTTTTGTGATCCCAAAAATGTTGTTACCGATCCCTCGGATTTCCCAGCCCGTTTCCAGCGCCGCCTGCGCGGTTACGAATAGGGGGCTGACGCCGCCGGCCTTGGCCAGTCGTTCCGCTGCCGGGTACACTTTTTTGACAAATTCGATTTGTTTGTTGTTCATTGTTGTTCGTGGTTTTTATTATGTGTTTTCTCTTGTGATCCGAAAGGCGGCTCCCGATCGGGACAATTTACTTTACAGCACTTGTACAGAGTAAGCACGGCCTTTTGCGATGCCAGCCCGTCGAGTTGAGAGCGCATGTTGCCGATCGTTTTATAAAGCCCCTCGATTTTGTCACTTTGGGCATCCACTTTCTTTTCCGATCGCTCGAACAGTTCTTTCCACTGCGACGATACGGTGGACTCATTGGCTAACTCGGCCGCCCGTTTCTTGTGCTTGCGGTCGAAAAAAATACCTATGCCACCGCCCGCGCTGATTGCGGCGATCGCCGCACTGATGATTGTCGTCCAATCCATATTTGTCGTTATATTTTATTCCGATAAGACCGCTGGATCGTCCGAATGGCAAAAACCGACTCGTCAAACCGTTGGCAAAGACCGAACGGTCAAATCCAGGGCATAATAGTTTATTGTTCTCTAAAAAACGGCGGTATTGCGATCATATCGCCAGCAGTAAAAAAAGACCGCTGGATCGTCCAAGTGGCAAAAACCGACTCGTCAAACCGTTGGCAAAAACCGAACGGTCAAATCCAGGGCATAACGGCTATTAGTCAGTTAAAACAGCATATTCCAATTTCCCGTAGGATGCACTACATACTACCTTAAATTCCTTGATCTCACTCACCTGAATCCCATTTTTGAATGCCGCAAATCCGATGTTTTTTATCATAAAATTTTTATAATCCGGGTTAGGGCTGTCAGGTTTGTCAAAATCTGCCTTTTCGATCTTGTAGGTTAAGCCCAAGCAAAGCCGGGTGGTTTCCAGGCCCGAGTCGTACCAAAACATCCAGCCTACAATGTGCCCAAAACTTGCTCGGGAGTTATTGTAGATTAATGTCGATTCCTTGAATTTTTCTATGCCAAACTCAGTTATCGCTTTGTCGAGCGATTCGTTTCCAAATTCAAGGGCAAAATCTGCCTGCCCGATAGATACCCCATGCTTGGGATGCCTCCAGGTCTTGGATATTTTACGCGTCGATCCAGTAGGACCGCTCGCAAACTTGTACCGCCCTTTTGTCCGGCGGAAAAGATAAATTTTATAGTCGGCAACATTATCCGCGTCGCCCACGCCGTAAAGCGATATTATCGGCCACTTACCTTTATCCTCAACGTCGCCGGTTTTATAGTTGTCAATGGTGAGCGTGATGGGGTATTTCGGGGCTTCCGTTGGGGTTTTTGCCATACCGGCGCCGCTGATCTCCCACGAACCTTTGATGGTCATGTATTCGGTTTTCTCGATCGGCTGCCGAACCTTGCGGGCGAACAAACGGCCATCGGTTGTCAGCAGCCCAAATTCGGCGATCGACTTTCCGGCGGCGTCCATGTAGCCAAAGGTGAAGTTGAAGCGCACGGTGTCGGGCGCGGGGTACTCGACCGTCTGCACATCGACGATAGTGGGGTCGGTTATCGACGTGTCGTTCTCGGTCGGCGCGGTTCCGTTCGTTCCCGCCGCGACCTTTGAAATGGCCGCATTTGGCAATCCTGCCAGCGCCTCGGCGGCGATCTCATAGGCCCCGTTTACGATTTGGTTGCTTTGTTGCAGGCTCCACAACTCACGTCCCTGCTGGTCGTAGGCGATCAAATGCAGGACGCCGTCTATTGGTTTTACGATCTGCTTCATAATTAGAAATCTGTACGATTGTTTGACCCTATTACAAAATATCCAATATTCGTTTTAGCCAACATAAGGCTTACATATCCACCTTGTGAGACAAGGATTATATTGTCGGATTTATAACTATGACCTTTAAACTCACTTTTTACTGATACATTAACAGTAATAATATCGCCATCCGATATAATTATAACAGGAATTATCGCAGGCATTTGGCTGAATTTTACTTTGTCGATACCGATGTTGCCGCAATTTATTTCCAGGTCTGCATTATTACCTGACGATGTTGCATTCGTAATATTAACTATCGTTGATTGCCATTTTCCATTTGCGGTATTATATGTAAAAAGATCAGTTATCGGAATTGTGAGAATGTTGGATATGCTGATATTTTTAATACCTTCCACAACACACGGCGCTAAAGTCCTTTCAAGTAGCTCCGCAGTTATTGCATTTTTCTGTATGACCCGACCGGTGATTATTTCGTCGGCGAAAATGCTCTCATCGTTCAATGATTCCTCTGCGATTTGGGACGCTGTAATAGTTTTATCGGCTATATTTGCAGCGGTAATCTTTTTCGCGCCAACCGTCGGACTCGGGTACGTACCGGCGAGATCACCACCGGCGATCTCGGGGATCAAGTCTATCACCTTGCCCAAAAACTCTCTGATCTTCGGCTCGGTGATCTCGCCCGTGTCGTTGTTCGGGAAATACTGCTCAAGCAGTCCCTTTAAGTCCTCTTTTTGTGCCATATTCTTGCCTTTTTATTTGAATCCACGATTAAACCCCGCCGAGAATGCACGTCGGCGGGTGGTAACTTCAACATTCAGCCAGTCGTTGGTATTGAAGACTATTTCGCTGGCCTCGATTCTCTGATAATAGCCTACTTCGACCAGGTGCGACCGCTCATTTTTATAGAACTCGACGAACAGGTGTATTTTTCGGCTCTCCTCGGCGGTGATGTGGCGGCTATCATCCGCCTCAACGAATACGCGGAACCGCGCCCAGTCTTCGGGGCTTTCAGGGCCGCCGGGCAGAGCCGTTACGCCCTCCTCCAAAATGACGATCGGGAACCCCACCGTGCGGCACGCTTCGCGAATAGCCCACGGCGTACCGATAAACTTGTGCAGCGCGATGGACTTCTTAATGATGTCCCGCTGTTGCTGTTCGGTCTCTGCCATTCCGAATCCTTGCAACCCGTCGATGTCGAACTGGTCGGCAAGATACGGCAAGGCGCTCGGGGCTACCGTGTCCACCAAGTACGGCAGGAACTCCGATAGGTCCCAGTTGTCCCATCGGTCGGCCACCATTTCCGAAAAGGCCCGTGCCAGTTCGTTGTCGCTGATCGCGCTTGCTATGACGTTTTTGTCATCCACGGTTAAATCCTGTTACGTTCACGGTTATTCCCGTGCAATTTGGAAATTGTTCGTCCGATATGATCAGGTTTGCGGCCGGCGCGACGACCGTAACGTCGTACACGCTGGACAACCGGCACGCTTGGGCAATGTGCGACCGTATGATGTCCAAACCGAGCTTTGCCCGCTTCTCCTCGGCAAAATCTTCCAAGGCGCTGGTGATACTTGCCCGCTCGGTCGCGGCATCGGCGCCGTCGTACAGCACCACGTCCACCGTGAGCGCATAATCCTCGCGCTCCGGCGCCGATACGATTACCGTGTCCGTGAGCGGCCGCACATTCTCGGCGTTGCACACGTTGTACACATCCGTAATCACCTGCGCGGGCGTTTCCTCTTCATTCGTCAGTGGAACGATCAACACACTACCGGGTACCGGCGATGACACGGACACGTCGGTAATCATGGCGTTGGCACTTTTCGCGTAAAACTTGTAACTCGACCGCGATCCTGCCGATGAATATTGCGATGGCGCCAGTTTGATGCGCTCACGGAGCTGCGCGTCGCTCTCCACATCGGAACCTCCGCCCGTGACGTCGATATTTTCTACTGTCGATACGAACGCCAGCGGGTCCAGTATTTTGTTAATCGTACCGACGGCATAACCATTCCCCACCTTGCCCGCAACGTCGGCCAAAACGGACAGTTCTACGGTCATAGTGGCGGGGGCGATTATGGCGTCGTCGATCGTGCGGAATATCGCCAAACCGTCGCTGCTCGATACGCGGGTTCCCTCGGGAATCAAAACGGAGCCGTGCCCTGCAACAAGAGTGAAGCGGACGGTACACCCAGCACTGGCCGCCGGCAAACGCTCGACGGCCACCAAACCCGCGATGTAATCGAGGATCGGCGCGGTGCTGAACTGGTAGAGCATTTGCCGCATACCCGCATTAAAGCGGTTCACAAGCAGCGTTTCGCGGAACACCACGAAATTGAGGATCAACTGCTCAACTTGGGCAGGTTGCAATTCACGCCCCAACAGCTCCTCCAGCTTTGCTTTGCTCTCCGCCATGATTACGGCGGGATCACGTTCCACGAATGTTGGGATATTGTTGTCAATAGCCATTATATGATCGTTGTTATCGTTATCTGTTCTGCCGATCCTACCACCGTGCCCTCGATCTTAAAAACTGTGTGGGCGGCATCGTTACGGCTCGCGGAAATGCGGGTTACATCGAGGCGCTTTTCCCACCGGCCGATGGCCGTGGTCGCTTCGTAGATGATTTTTCCCAACACCGATGGCAGGGGTTTATCTAAATATTGGTACACGTTGCTGCCGAACTCCGGGCGCAACGGATCGCTGCCCGGGATGGTCGTCAGGATGATATTGATGGACTGTACAATATCATCCACCCCCTCGACGATCGCCGCCGGATCGTCCATGCTGACCTGCCAGTTTCGTGTGTCGTTCGGTGCAATCATACGGCGCTTGCGGTTATGGTTCCCGTTACTGGGCCGGCGGTATTCGCCAGCGTGATCACGGCGGTATTTACCCCCTCGACGATCGCGGCAGCCACCGCGTTCGTGATGGACTCGGCGATACGATCGGCGGACGCCTCGGGGTTATCTGTTTTGTCTCGTTCGGCGAGCATGGCGGCCTTGATCGCCGCTTTCAACGCTGATTTCTGTACGGGCATACGCTTATGGTGTTGGCGGTCCCGACACGCCTGTACTGGTCGGGTGCTTGTGTGTTGTTAATTTTATTTTCTGCGTTCCGGCGGTAACTTCAACGCTGGCGGTGATCTCCCCGGTAACAGTGGTGTCGCCCGTGATGTTCACCTCACCCTCGACGTTCAATTTTTTGCACGCGATCGACAGCTCGGAATCCGGTGCGTTCACGCTCAACTTATGCGCCTTGGCATCATAGAACACCTCGGCGCCGTCAGCGTATTTTACGCCCATAGTGTCAGGTCCAGCCCAGTCGGGCGGTGTGTCCGTATCGCTCCAAAGTACCAATACAATGGCGCCCTGCTCGCAATTCTCGTCCATCGAACACAGCACTTGCGCATTTACCTCGACCGGTATCCAGTGCTTCGTTTTGTAGGTAGCCATAGACGGGATAGCCAGCCAGCCGGAAACGATCTCGTTCTCGTCGAACGAAACACGCGCATAGCCCAGGTTCTCACCCTCGCCGATCTCTGATATTATACCCAGCCGAAACATACCTATACCTCTATTTTTCTAATTGTCGCCGTGGTTACGTACCCGCTCGAATTATCGAGGTCATGAGCCGACGATACCACATGCCACTTTCCGGAAAACTTGCCGATGTCAGTCAGCTCGATATTGATCCCTGCCACCAGCTTGACGTTCCCCGCAACGGTGATGCTCCCCGTTATTTTGTCCTTGTTTTTTTCTTTCAACGCACCCTTGGCCTTGGCTTGGGCCTGCGTCTCGTTCTCTACCGTAACGTCTCCCTGCCACGTGTCTTTCGACAATGTACCCTTGCCTCCCTCTTGGTCTGACGGCTCGATCTTCCACCGCCGGACGCTGTTGGTCTTCATATTGCGGGTCGCTACGACAGCCCCGCCAAATACCTGGCTCGTTTTGTCAGTGAACGACGCCCGGCTCAATTCGTTTTTGTGAATGGTCATCACCACGGGCTGAGACTCCAGTTCCTCGGTGTCCATAAACACAAGCTGATCGCCACGAACGGAAAATACGATCCCGTACTCTCTGGCCAGCCCGCTCAAAAATGCGAGGTCTGTCTGCTTCTCCTGTGTCTTGCGCTCGACTTCTATCTTTTGCAGGTCGCTGACATTGCCCACGAGCTTCAGCCCGTGCTTCGTCGCAAAGTATTGGGCGATCTGCTTCAACGACTGCTTTTCGAACGCCTTGCTGTTCTTCGAGCGCAGCGCCTTGGATATAGCGGCACCGATGGCTTTGATCGTAACCGTATCGGGCGGGAACTCCAGCCCGATCTCGTCTATCTCGAAAAGCCCGCAATCCAGCGGAGCGTCGGGCGTGCCGATCGATACCTCCAACGTGTCGCCTTGCTCGGGGTACCATCCGTTTTTCCAATGGTCGGCGGTATCTTCGAACGTCAGCGTCAAATCGTCGCTTTCCGCCTCCTCTTTGTCGGCATACGACAATCGGGAGAGATAGGGCGACACGTCGGCGGTTACGTTCTTCCCGCTGATAGTGATTTTCGCAATGACTTTCTCTAACGTTTCCATGGCGGCAGGTCTGTATTTACGTGCATATCGCTGTCCTCGACGATCGGGATCACCAGCACCGTGCCCAGCGGGAAGACCGCCGTAAGCGGTATGAGCGGGTTGGCGTCCGATATGATGGCGATCCCGTCCATGCTGCCGTAAAACTTGGCAGCGAGCAGGTCGATCCGGTCCCCATCAACGGTCGTATAGTTGAAACTCGCCATTTAATTGCCTCCCTCTTTTGTTCCTGCGAACCCCGCTACCGGCGTGGCGCTGGTCGTTACTTTTTCCGCGCTGTCGGACAACTGCCCGACATTCATCTCCAGCACCGACACATCCACCACGTTGTCGATTTTTGCGAGGTTGCTGGCATATGCAATCGCCTCGTCCAATGACGTGGGTAAGTTGCCTGCGCGGTTGATTATTTTCTTGGTCGCCTCGACTTTCGTCTTGGCCGACGCATACAACCCTTGTGCATCGGTGGCTAACTGCTGGACCTCGCGGACCCCGCGCTTTAGGCTGGTGGTTCTGCTTTTCACTTTGGCGATCGACTGCTTCATTCCGCTAACCTTTTCTTTGGCTGCGGTCACGTCGCTGGTTATCTCCGCCGCCGGGCTTGGAATCGGCGCAACAGGCGCCGCCGCAATCGGCTTCTGACTACTCAACGCCCGCCCAGTTGGGGCTGCTTCCTCTTCGCCGGGACTCTCCAGCAAATTCACGGTGACGGTTGCCAGCTCCACCCATCCATCCGCCGCGCACTGCTGGTTGGCGATGTCCAAACTCGTAATAACGAATTTCCCGACAATTCGCCCGTCTCCGGTAATGTACGGCAGCACCTCGAAAGCGTGCATCGACGCTTTCAACGCATATATCTCGGCCTGCGGATCACAAAATTCTGATGAATATGTGATTGTCAGGCTCAACTCCCGCAGCTCGGCACCAGTCGGCTGGATGGCGTCTTTGTCATTGACACGAGGGATTTGGCCGTATTTTACGGCATCTGCCTCGCTGGTCGATACGGGAGTTTTCATCCCTTGAAATATGTGATCTCCGAGTTGTGCAAACATGGGTACCAGCTATTACGCAAAGGACAAACGTGTCTTGTTTTCTTCATATTTACGAATCAGTTCCATGATCTCGTTCGCGTGCTGCTTCAGCATTTTTCCGAACTCGTCCCGCGCCTCCTGCGTAGTCGATCCGGCGAATGTGATCTGCGGGGCATAGGTAATGGACGGGCCGGTATTCCCGCCGCCTACAATGGTCGAGGTATTCACCGTGCTGGATTGCATCGACTGCGTGATTCCACGGGTCGCTTGCATGGCCACGCCCTCGGTAGCATTTTCGACGATTGCACCCCCTCGATCAAGGCCAACGACCAGCCCCTGCGTGATATTCAGACCATATTCGGCGAACAAACGGGATGGGGAATTGATACCGAGAATAGACTTGAAGCCGTTGGCAATCCTACGGCCGATATTCTTCATTCCCTCGACAATCTTATCGACCATAGAGGTTATTCCATTCCAAAGCCCTTGCAATAGGTTTTTGCCCCACTCATAAAAGCGGGGGCCGAGGTTCTCGAAGAACGTCCCCACATTCTCCCACGCGCCGCGCATCCATTCGACGGGTTGCAGGTTGCTGAACCAGTCTTTGATCCCTCCCCATGCGTTCGAAATGCCGCTCTTGACGTTACCCCAAAGGTTAGAGAACCAGCCTTTCACTGATCCCCATGCCTTTTGCACTCCCTCGCGGGCCTTGCTGATGGTATTTTTGATGCCATCCCAAGCTTTCCCCGCACCGGCCTTGATCCTGCCCCACAAGTTCGAGAACCAGCCCGTTACAGTGCTCCACACCTTTTTGATCGCTTCCCACGCTGCTTTGAATATCCCGACGATAGCGTCCCACAACTTTTTAAACCATGCGGCCACCTCGTCCCAGTACTTGACCAACAATACCACGGCTGCGATAATCGCCATGATACCGGCGACAATCCACACCACTGGACACCCGTACAAGGATGTATTAAATACCCACTGGCCGGCGGCGGCGATCTTCGACCAAACGGAGAATAACGCATATTGCATACGAAACAACAACATGCCGTTTTTGTACTCGCTGACGATTTTGGTACCAATTTTTATGGAATCAGACACTATTCGGAATACCTTACCGAACTGCCCGACGATGAACGTCACGCTACCGATCGCAATGGCAGCCGTGCCTAATATAGCGATCCATTTACCCGTGGTCATCGCTATATTGCCGATTGTGGCGGCCAGTTCGGGATTTTCCTGTACCCATTTTGTTATCTTATCGATAACCTTTGATATTTTTTCGGTTGCCGCCGACAATGCTGGGATCAGTGCTGCACCTAACTGTAACTTAACGCCTTTGACCTGCTCTCCGATATTTTCGAGTTGGTCGCTAAATGCGTCGCCCTTGGCAATCATCTCGTTACTTAACGCAAGTCCCAAACGCTCGGCTTCGGCGTAAAACGCTTTTAGACCGGCCTTGCCATCGTTCAGCATAGGGATCAGATCGGCACCCGACTTGCCGAACAATTCAACCGCCAAAGCGGTCTTTCCGATGCCGTCTTCGGTATTATGAAAAATATCGGCTACATCCTCGAAAATCTCGTTCGGCTGGCGGAGATTACCCGCACTGTCTTTGATTTTGATACCGAGATCCTCGAACGTCTGCATGTACGTCTTATTTCCGCCGGTAGCTTCGGCGACCATTCTGTCGAACTTCACTAACGACGCGGACAATTTTTCAGTTTCGACCCCTGACATCCTACCGGCATACGCAAGTTTTTGGAATGCCTCTACACCGATCCCGGCTCCCCGGGCCATATCGTACATATCACCGGCGTAATCGGCTGTCGATTTTCCAACGGCCAAAATACTACCTCCGACGGCTGCGCTCGCGCCCAGCATGACGGTTCCTGCTTTCGTCATTGAGCGACCTATTTTGCTTGTGGTACGCTCGAATGCAGAAAGTTTGTCCGTCGATTTTTTGACGGCCTCGTCTATAATGCGGCTCATTTTATCCGTTGCAGACAAAATGAACGCTAATTTCAGAGTGTTGGCTGCCATGTGTCGTTATCGCTTTTCGATGCCGGATAATACCACCCGGCGGGGTGTTGTGATCTCTTTTTCGTAAATCTCGACTGCGCGGTCCAAGTAGGCAAAATAATCTTCCACGATCAGATCGAGAACGCCATCTATTCCGCCGCCGGTGAAGTGTGCTAAAAAAACAATATCCGCATGTGGGATTTGTCTGATTAGCACCCTTGCGCCAGCGTCGGACCTTATCCGTTTTTTGAGATGTCCCTTTCTACCTCTTTTTTTGCGTCGGGGAAAAGGAACTCGGTGATCTTATCCATCTCCTCGGTAGTGAAGCCGTCCATCAGATCGTCGTAAACGATCGGCTGACCGTTTACGAGAATTTTGGCGGCCATCAGGTGCATGCCGCGCTCGACGTCCGTCAGGCTCTTGTTGTTGGTTAGCTCCATCTGCTTGCGTACCGTGATACCAATCTCAGCGATCTCGGTGTTGGCGTCGAGCTGGAGCCGCCGCCGAACTGACAAATTCGGCTTGCGATTCAGTGCTTGCTGTCCCATTACAATCCAAGGTTTTGCCTACGTTCAGCCAGCAAGTCCTCGCCGCCGACTTTGTAGATGTTATTGATTACGTCGATTTCGACGATCTCCTCACCGTCTATTTCCAACTTATAATACTGGACGGAAACGGTGGACTCCAGTTCGGTGTCCTCCTTGGCCTTGAACGCGCCACCGGGGAGTGTCTTGGAGTACCCGCGTATGTACATCACGATGGGCTTCTCCTCCGTGATTCCCGTGTTGTCGTATTCCGCTTTGCTGGAACGGATCATCAGGTCCACGGGCTTGAGGAAATTTCCGAAAGCTTTCTGCGCCTCGTTGTCCGGATACGTCCATTTGATCGTCGTTTCGAGTTTATCGAACCCGTTGAAAAACTCGGCCGAACCAATCATGCCCATAGCCTTGTAATCGGTCATAAGGGCCGTAATGGTCGGGGCGGTGATCTCCGACGCCAGCCCGTGCTTGCTGGCATTGTTCACATAGACGTTTGCGTCGTAAACTTTTGCGATATTCATGGCTATTCGATGGTTGAGAGTTTGTTAATGTCGATTTTGTGGTCGAACGTCATGCGCTGCATAGGCACGGCGGGCGTCCACTCGTTGGAAAACGTGACGTATCCCTGTGCCAACTCGGTGGCCGGATTCTTCGCAGGGTCGAAAAAGCACTGCCCGTAAACGATCTTACCTTCGGCTGTCAGCCGGTTGTAGTACTGGTTCACGATGTTGCGAACCAGGTCGATGTCGGCCTGTTTTACCTGCTTAACATCGATAAACTGGGCGCAGGCCATCGTGATCGAACGCTTCATGATCATCAGTGACCGGCGAACGCACTCGAACGCGTCGGGAGTGGTGGTGCTGGGGAACGCTGCGGTGTAGTTTCCCCATTCCACAATGCCGTTGCCGTACATATTAACAACTGTCGTGATGCCTTGTGCGTTCAGCAGGTTGGCCTCACATGTTTTATCTGAGAGCGCGAACGTGATGGGCACGTCGGTACCCTCGATCCCCGTGTAGGCGTGGTTCGACGATGACACATGCCATCCTTCTGTTAAATCGACTTTGGCCCGCAAACCCGCCGCGTAAGCTGACACCGGGAGCGTGAGGTATCTTTCCCCTGGGTCCTCGACATCCGGGTTATATTCCGGGTTCGCAACAAGGACATGCGGGAAAAGAAGCTTTTGCCCGGCTTTGAGTGTGGCAAAGTCACCCTCCGCACCGCGCGACTCAATGGCTTGGTTGAAGCCCCAGCCGTCGGGTGTGTCAATATATGCCATCGCCTCGGTTTTCTCAGTAATGACAATCAACTCCTGCTTCACTGCATCCAATGCGGAATATCGCGGTGCGATGTAGATCATCGGTTCAAAGCCGTATTTGTTTCCTGCGGTCTCAAACAGTTTAAGACCTGTACGCTCACCCGTTTCGGAAACCGTACCCACAATGTCGGCGCCGGTGATCTCGGCGGTGGCATCCTTTACTTTGACGACAAACACCAAGGCGCTGCCGGCAGTGCTGTCTTGCATGCGGATCGCCTTAAGTGCTTCGGGGATGGTTCCTTTTGTACCGAATGCGGCATCGTCCGCCGCGCTCTTGCACAACGTGAGGACGTTAGTGTCGCCCTTATCCGCTGTACCCACCAGCCCGATAACCGCCGTAACGATGTCGTTCACGGGCACCGTGTCGCTGGTGACGTTGATGTGCTCTATACCATGTAAAAAATCTGCCATGTCATAAAATTGTTATACCGTTTCCGGCGTGGTTTGTATTTATCCGGCTATTTCTTTTTGCTGTCAGCCGGTTCGACAGTTGTCGCAGCCACCTCTTTGATTTGGCGGCGGGCTACCATCGCACGAACCGCGATGTCATTCTCTGGCAACTCGACGGCATCGTCTTTTTTCAACGCGTACTCCTTTCGACCTGCGCCGGCCTTAACGCTGAAAACAACGTAAGGACTTACTACCTCGTACTTTTTCATTTTTCAGTAAATTCGTTTTTGATTTCCTTGATCGTCGGCACACTATCGGGGCGGTCTGCTTCGACAGTATAGGCTGCAAATGAAAATGTAAGCGCATATTGCCAATAGTTGTGCAGGCCCGAAACATAGCCGAACGAATTAAAGTAAATGGGTGTTTTCGCACCCAGCATCCGATGCCCCAAAAGACGGGATTTCGCCGCCTCGTAAACATCAAAAAGACCCAGTTTTCCCCGCCGGTTTTTCGCGCGGATGAATAGTTCGCATTGAACGGTTCCCAGTTGAGCCACGACGGCCAACTCCTCGCGTTCGGCGAACTCCGTACCGTTTACCAGCACGAAAATCTGCGGTTTCTCGGTCTGACGCGGCAACTCCAGAGCCTCGATCTTGGGTAACGGCTTGACATCGACACCCGGCATCTGCAACAACGTGACCAGCTCGTCCTCATACCTTTCGTAAGGGGACATGCTGGCGTCTGCCTTGGTTGTCATTGGTTGCTCCATGATCTATTCTTCGCTTTCGGCGTGCGGTGTCAAATGCGCCACATAGGTTTTTCCGTCAAATTTGGTGTCCACCGCAGTAATCAAATACCGTTTTCCACGTATTTCGAGGTATTCGGTCGTTTCGGCATCCACGGCTTGCTTCAGCCCGACGAAATTACCTTCGTAATACTCTGCGGTGGCCGTGCTCGGTCTATATTCGTAGCCCTCGGAGTCTCCGATCTGCGTGGGTTCGCTCGGGTCCTTGAACAACGCCCGTCCGGGAATATTTCCCCGATTTGGGGATAGCCAAACAGCGGGTTCGCCCATAAGGTTGGAAATGGTCGAAGATGCTATTTTGGCCATCCTGTCAAATCGGTTGTTCATACGCTCGGAGGTTATACGTTCAACTTGACCAACACCGTGGTATCGCCTGCGTCGGCAGCCTCCCAAGCGCATCCGACAGCCTTGTTATCCTCGGCCGTTGCCACAATACCGGAACCGTCGGCAGCAGCATACACCTTTTGGCCCTGCGTGATTGCACCGGTACCTTTGGCCAATTCGTACACGCCCGTAACGTTCAACACGACGGTTTCGTCCACGGCGCCGTCAGTAACGGCAACACCAGCGACGTCACCGATTACGCGTACATCACCGCTCTTGATCGCAGTTTCTGCGACTTTATACTCGATGGTCTTACCATCCTGGATGAAGTTTTTCATTGCTCTGTATTTTTAGTTTTTGCTTAAAATAGGGGCAGGCACGATAAATTCCGCCCCTGCGGGAAGTTTGCCGTTACGCTATTTCCCCGCTGCTTTCACGATGCCACGATAGTCGATCGCCGCAGCACCGAAATCGCCACGGACGGCATAGTCCATGGAGTCGGTTTTGAACTCCTCTGTGCTGTCCACACGCAGACCCTCGTTGCCCTCCAGGTATGCGTAGTAGAGACTATCCACTGCATACGGGTCGGCCATCAGATACCAAGCTTTTGGATCGGTCAATCGCGGCTCGACGATCACGTCGAACGCACCGGCGAAAACGTTCACGTCCTCGAACTTGACGGGCGTTGTCGCTGTTACCAGTTTTTTGGCCATCATCTCGTTCTCAGGTGACACAATGAGGTAACGTGGCACCATGCGAATAATCTGTCCCGCGATGTCTTTCTGCTTCATCATCGCCGTCTTTGCCGCCGCAAGACTCTCCTCGCTTAATGCGCTGCTGGCACCCGTGAGGAGGTTGCCGTGGGTAGCATCGAAAATCCCCTTGCCGTCGGACATCTTCACGTTGTCGGTCAGCAGACCCCACACGAGGTTTCCACGGAGCATATCCCAATGGCGGACGAATGCCGACGGGATGATCGAGAACACGCCCAAATCATCGTTGATGAACGCCTGCCGGGTGTAACTGATGCCCTCGCCGAACGTCTCGACGCGGATCTGCTCCTTGCTTTCCTTAAGCGTTGTGTACTTGATTTCTCCACCCTCGGGGATCTTCTTCATGCCATTGGCGACACCGGCCGAGTAAAGACCGCGTGCACGGAAATCGTCCACGCTGGTCTGTCGGGCGATTTTGTCCCAAAACTCCGGTGCGAACTCATACTGTGCCCGCAACATCTTGTTGATCACACCCTCGAACAACAGCGGAAAGTCGCTGGTGCTGTGCGCACGGTTGAAAACCATTTTGGCCACTTCGGAACGATCCAAGCCTCGGGTGTTGATACCGCGCTCGGACAACAGTTCGCGCCCGATCTCTACCATGGTCATGCCGCGAAATTCGCGGGCGCCGGCGTCCAACGAGAACTTGGACGGATAAATGCGGTGCAGCAGTGCGTTCTCCACGGCCATACGCTTCTTGGTGCCAGCATCCAAGCCGGTCGCACGGACACTATGGTTACCGTTCACGCCGTTTTCCTGACTTCGTTTAGCCAGCCGTCGCATAATCGCGGTGCTGCACTGCTCCACGGTAAGATCGGTACCGACCAGTGCCAGCGCGTAATCGGCGGAAAGGCCAGCGGCACGGGCCATTTGCTGGATCGCTTGCGTTCGCTTGCGGTTCTCTTCTGTCTGTTCCGTTCCTCCGGTAGCTTCAGTTACCGCAGCTGCGGCATCTTTAGCAGCTGCGGCTGCATCCTCGGCTGCGGCTGCTGCATCCTCGGCCGCTGCAACTACATCCTCGTTCGTTTTGGCTTCGTCGGAGTCAGTCGGCGTGACCTCTTCCTCAATCAGTGTGAGTGTAATGGTATCGCCCACTTCGCCATCGGAAAGGGCAACGCCCTTAACGCCATCAACGGTTACGATGTCTCCCTGCTTTACGGGATCGCCCTCGACGACGTACTCCATGGTCTTACCTGTTTCTGTTGCTCTCGTTTTTTTCATGTTGGTGGTGGTATTTGTGATTCGTTTGTTTATGATTTCGACCGGATGCTGCTGTTGTCCTGTGCGGATGCCGCTGTCGATGTCGGCGGGTACTGGAGCGAGGGAAATTTCGGTCGGCATCCAGTCGGTAGCCCGGTAGATAGGCCGTGCACCGTTTGGGCGCTCCTCGCGCTCGAACTTGTAGATTTCGTAGCCGACCGAGATCCCTTTGACGATCCCGTCCACCACATCCTGGAACAGTCCGGCCACCTCGGGACGGCTGGAGAAACGAACGCGAGCGCAAAGCTGGCGCGATTCGTTGATCCACACCTTGACCGTGCGACCGACTTGGCTGTGCACCGAGTACGAATTATGACAGTCCAAAAGCGGAAGCCCCTGATTTGCGCGGTCCATTCGAACGGCGGATGCTTCGCAGACCAGCATTTCGTCGTAGTCTTCGTCCCAGCTGAAGCGCGTAACCATTTTTTCGGTCGCGCAAACGACATCTACCTCGCGGGCCTCCTGGTCGATGGTCGTAGGCTGCACGAGCGCCCGCCCGTACAGCACGCCCATGGTGCGGTTATTCGTTTCCTGTTTTGCCATTGCTATTTTCTTTTTGGACGACCGTAGCGGCGGTATTCACGCTGTCAATGGTAATACCCAACTCGGCCAGCCGGTCGATGTCCTGTTTATATTCTTTGAAAAACTCCTCGGGTTCGCGCCCCATCTCTCGGATCGTCTCGCTGATCGTCGCAAGACCGGCCTTGATCCTATCGACCTGTGCGGCGGTCTCGCGCTGCGGATCGAGCTGCTGAATGCGAGGTGCCGTCCAGTCGGCGGATATATATCGGGACAACTCTCCCTTGATCATACACGCGCTGATAAACCAATTCCACACGGGGGCACAAATCTGCGGTACGATCATAAAATACTGCCAGCTTTTGAAGTTGGCCGTAACGTCGATTTTCGCCATGCGCCCCGAGGTAAAATTCACACGGCTATAATCCATCGTCAGCATTTCGTAGGTGATGCCATAGCCAGCGGCCATTCCCTGCAATATGCGGCTGGCGTAAGCATCGTAATCGGACACGCTGGGCGGATTGGCGAACTCTACCGATTCGGCAGCTCCGAGGTGTTCGACGATGCCAGGCTCCAAGCGCTCGATACCTATCGCACCATCCTCGCCACCGTCATCTTCCGACCCCAATACAAATGCGGCGAAGCACGCGGCCACCTTTTGCTTTACGAGCTGGGCATCCTCGTAGTCGGAAAAATCGCTCGTTTTCATAAACGCCGACACTCCGATCGGCAAGCCTCGGACCTGTCCAGGCCGCAACACCTCGAAAGCATGTAGCACATCCTCCTTGGGGTAAAACTTGCTGGCAAGCGCCGGTGCAACGATAAAGCTGTCGCCGGGGTGGTAATCAAAAAGCCAGTAACCGAGCAGGCGCCCCTCTTTGCTGAATTGAACCCCAAGCCGACAATAACCCATATCGTTGCTGCCATTTCGGGTGTGGTCGAGCTGGTCGCCCTCCAAAACTTGCAACTGGAGCGGTAGCGGGTTGTTGTCGTCGGGCATGACCCAGCGTCTCAAAATCAACACTTCGCCACTCTCAGCGATGGACCGCATCGCTAATTCCTGCAACCCGTAAAATGTCGTTTTGCCATACCAGTCGCAGGCGGTCGAATTGGCCCATTTGCTCCAAAGTCGTTTTACGAGTTGGCAAGTTGCCAAATCGGCGTCAGGCGCCGGCTGGATGCCATCGCCGATCGTGTGCTTGGTGATCGCTTCGACAGCCCGCCGCGCCCATCCGTTGTTACGGACCATATTACGGGAACGATCCCGCAACGTAACCAGCGCGGCCGATACTTCGCTATTGACACTCGTGGACTTTGCCAACCGGAACGCCTTGCCGCGACGGCCTTTGTCGGCCGCCTCATAGGCCCGTTTTTTACGGCTACGCGATATTTCAAATGAAATTCTCATCTTTTGCTGAAATAGCCTCGGTCAATACAAGCGAGGCGACGACGGCGCAAGCGGCGTTCCGGAAACAACTCCTCCTCAATCATTCGAACCAAATCTTTCATCTCGGCAAGCGACCGATAGCTCACGGTTTTGTCGCCGTAGGTTATGGTTGTCGCACCGGTGGCGATGGCCTCCTTGAGCGCGGTATATTGTTCGATTGTAAAAGACATGGCAGCGTAACGATTTGCAACGAATTTATGAGAGGTGTTTTACATTCACAATACCACGCGAAAAGGTTTACCGAGTTCTCGGTAAACCTTTTCTAAATATACCGACATCTCGGTATATCAATCATCCCAAAAACTGCCACCTCGACGGCGCCCGGTGCTTTCGTCGTTACGAGCGTCTCTCTTTTTGGCGGTTGCACCACCCATCTGCGCCAAACGCTGTGGGTTCAACCGATCCAGCCCGAGGATAGCCGCAGCAGCCCGAGCATAGACACGACAGTCAAGCGGTTCGTTGCGCTCGTACCGCTTCACCCATTGCAACTTTCGGTACCCCCGCACCACCTTGACAACCTGCTCCTCGGCGGTAAGGCCACGGAAATAGTGTTCGTCATATTCGGGAAAATGGCAATAGTTCGGCGGAGGGATGCCGTTCTCGTCCTTTTCCAGCCGCAGGTGGGCGTATAACTCCGTTTTGAGGAATGACACGCCGATATTCCACTGGCGCATCTTTCCGACCTTTTTACCCGCCTTGGTGATGTCCACCTGCTTGGGTGGTGAAAACGCCATGCCGAGGTGATCCTGACCCTTGATCGGTATGACGCGATCACCGACGAACCGGCGGCAAAAGGTATGGACGTGCGTCGTGTTGTAGCCGGTATCCACCGCCATCATTCGGATAGGAAACTCCATCCCGTCCTTGCGCGGCCACCGTTCACCCACGACGGCTGCCAAATCGTCCCATACGGCGGTTCCGGCCGTGTCCCCCTCGATTACGCGGTAGTCGATCGAATAGCTGCGTTTGTCGGCACACCAGCCGACAATCTCTAACTCCAGGCGGTCGCGCTGTACATCGACACCGGCGGTGAGGAAGCACACATCGGCGGGCACATGGTTGGTTTTGTACTGCTCGCGGCGGTTGTAAAGATTTTTGTACGGCGGCGCCTCGCCCTTTTCCGCCCACGTCTGCCCGAGGGTTGTATTCACGAAAACCTTTAATTTGCTCGGGTTCTCCTTGGCCGCAATGAAATCTCGCGCGATCTGTTCCCAGCTATGCCACCCGTAGGGCGAATAGAGACTATTAAGATGGAAGCCAATCACATCGTGATTTACATTTTCCGGCTTGGCGGGTACCCACTGGCCGTTTGCTAACATGGTGATCTTGTGCCGCTCGGCGATCAATTCGCCGCAATGGTTGCACTTGTATTTTGCTGTTTGGGGCTTGCCCTCCTCCCACTTGAGATTTGCGAATACCAGCGGCTGCATAACGCCGCAGTGCGGGCACGGGACATGATAGTAGTTTTGATCGGTTTCCAAAAATTCCCGTTCGATTGCCGAAAGTCCCTCGATGGTGGGCGTACTCAACATGAAAATTTTATGGTTTGGAAAGGTTCGAGTACGGGCGATCGCCAAGTCGATCGGCGATCCCTCGCCGTCCAAGTCCTGCGGGTAAGCGTCCACCTCGTCCAAAATCAAATTCCGGATAGGGACAGACCGTAACCCCGCTGCGCTGTTGGCGCCGACCATCAGCAGCAGACCGCCGGGAAAATTCTTTTGCGTGATCGTGTTGTTGCTGTCGCGGCTCTTGGCCGGAGCCACGCGCTGCTTCAGTTCGGGGCAATTCTCGATCAGCGGGTCGATGCGTCCCTTGGACAACCGTTCGACCATTTTGTCGGTCGGCTGTACGAACATGGTGGGCGCCGGCGCGATGTGCATAGCATAGCCTACGAAGTTGCTGGCGCCCTCGGTTCCTCCGATCTGCGCGGCCTTTACGAAGACAATTTTGCGGTGCGAGTCGTGAACGCTCAAGCAATCCATGATGTCGCGCAGGTAGGGGGTGCGGCTCGTCCGGTATTGGCCCGATTCGGCAGAGCTGACCGGCGACAAAAACCGGTATTTGTCCGCCCATTGCGACACCGTGATCCGGTCGAGCGGTCGTAAGCCCTGGAAAAACTTGGTTATCTCGTTGAAAATGGCTGTCATTGGTCGATTCTTGTTTGAAAATCCGCGAGCTTCTGCAACGCATCGGCGATCGCGTCGTATATCGTGTTGTGAACGATTGCCCGATTGTCTTCCGCCATAACCACGTCCGTTATTCGGTCGGGGATTGCGAGCAATGTGTCGCGCAATTCCTTGCCGGCGGCGAAAAGTTGGGCATTTATGCGCTCGCGCGACACCAGCGCACCCTCTTTTTCCTGTAATTCCAGCTCGGCGATCCTGGCTTTGGCGATTTTTTCCTGTAATTGGGCGTCCTCGTAGGTCATCGTAGCAGTTGCCACAGCCTTGGCCGTCGGTTCCGGCTCGATCACCGCTTTATCAAAGGTTTTGATGTAGCCCGCCAGCGCGTTGCGGACCTTGCGCTGGTTGGGGTGCGCCGAGTTCAGCGACTTATACCAGCATACGGCGGCCTGTTGTGGGTTCAGGTAATACGGCGAAGTCGCGGACGTCCCGACGACATCCGCGAAATTGTCCGGTATATATCCGCGCTTTATGGCCGCTGTTATGGTCTTGGCGCTTATTCCGGTTGTTTCTTCGAAATCAGATATTTTAACCCAACCTTTGGGCGCTTTTTTCTTCATTCGTATCTGCTTGCTACCTGCTATGATAATTTTTTCCTGCTGACTGGCGAAAAAACGCGATGCCGACTACCCCCGATGTAGGGACCAGGAAGAACCTATAAAATATTCTTGTTCGTACCTTACCGGATCGGGTTTCTCAAATCCGGTTTTATCTCCGCACTCGGGACACTCTACATACCACATCGTTACGCGATTTCTTGGATCGAAAAAAGTTTCATCCACATCGGCGGCGCCATACTCAAATTGACATCCGCAAGGGCATTTCCGTACATATATCGCCATCTTACTACTGTTTCCGTGTTGTATTATTCGTTTCATTCCATCTATTTTTTGTTGCGATTTTTTAGTCGCATACGATTAACTGCTCCAAACTAAACCAATGCCAATCACCAAATACACCGTTCCCGATCTCTTGTAGGCAATAAAATACGACTCCAAGGCGGCGAAATGGTTGCTCATCTACGAACATAAAACTAATCTCATAAGGGCCACCACAATGACACCGCCAGTACAGTTTATCAATCTTATCCACATCCCCTATACCAATAGCCTCGGTATATCCTTGTTCAATAGCCACAGCGCTGGAATGTAGCTTGGCCACTTTCCCAATCAACCAACTGTGCTCCTCAATAAGCCTCACGTTATCCGTTTTTTGCCGCGATCTTATTCACGCGGCTGGTTAATATACCGTGTACGCGGGCTGTTACCTCGTTGCCCATAAACTCCGCAACGTCCGTCCGCACGTCCGGCGAAATGCCCATTGTGAACGGCGAGGCCGTCATCAGTTCTGTGATGCGTATCTTACCGCTGGCCGTCTTTTCTCGCCCGGGCACGAAGCCTATACGTTTTTGATAGCGGCCGCGAGAAAACACCCCTTTGTGCCCGCTGGACATGGTCGCGACAAAGGCGTGGCGGATCATGGTTGTCTTGCCCTTGTGGATTGCCACCGAAATCGAGGATCCCGATTGCTTTGGCTTGAATGCGATAACCGGTAGCCGGTTTTCGTTTATCTTGATGCCACCGTACAAGCTGCCGCTGTTAGCCTTGGGTGACACTACCGCCTGGCGTGATAGGTATTTCTGCGATATATTGTACCGCTCTTTTATCCGCTTGTTTATGCGGGGTATCGAGCGCGTAAGCGCACTATTGACGCCTTGCGCTGTGCCGCGTAATATTTCATTGGGGGATAGCTTGCTGCGAAACTCGTTTTGTATTCGCTCTACCTCGCCGCGCTTTTCCTGTGTGATCTTGATCTCCATAACGTCAGATTATTGCAGGGGAGCGTCCGCTGTGTGGGTGGCCGCCTCACCTCGTTCGTATTCTTTCAGCTTCTCGTCGATTTTGAGGTACAAATCCACCGGCTGGGGCGTCCGGCGTTTTAGATCCTCATACCACTGTCGCGATACGCCGGCCTCGCGGCACAACTTCGAAATGGATACATTAGCCGCGTTCGCCCGTCGCCGGATGTCGTTCGCCAAGTCTTTGTCGCTTTTTTTCATAATCCAAAAAAAATTATAAATACATTGATTTCAACGCATTCCTGCACCTGCCATCTCTTTCGGCCCGCAGATGCAACTCCGCCATGTTCTGCTCGACATACTCCTGCACATTCGCGGGACACTTGCCACTCTCATACATGGCCAGTAGATACTCGGCAGGGACTTTCGCTATTACTTCGCCCTTGTAGCTGCCGAACGGCATACGGTCGGCCGTCTTCTGCTTCCGATCGGCAGCCTCGGTGTCCCTGCGTTGCTCGATGGCGGGCTTGTGCTCCTCAATGTACCGCGCTACACTTTCCGAACATTTGCCGTTCTCATGGAGCCATAGCAGGTAATCGGCGGGGACGCCCGACATGGGACGCCCCTTGTATTTGCCGTATGGCATGGCGCTGGTGTCTGTCAGCCTCCACATAGTCAATAGCGTTTCCCGTGCTTATATCCTCGGCCCTCGTTGTACTGCATTTTCAGCAGAACGTGCATTTCGAGATCGATGCCGAGTGCGGTGGATAAATCAAGCAGGCGAATAGTCGCGTCGGCCAGCTCGTCCTCGAACGTGTCTTTAACGTGTACCTCGAACTTTTCACGGAACGGAAAGATTTCACAGGGTTCCTTATCGAAAAAAGCCGATAAGTCGGCCCGTTTGTTCTTACGATCGGCTTCCAGCGCCTCGGCGAGTTCCGAAACGGTCAGCATTAAAGCGCGGGGGATGTCGATCGGTTCATCGTGGAACCCTTTCGCTTTGGCGGTTTCAAATGCACGTCGCCCCAATTCTTTGAGTGTTAAATTTCCCATGATTATTTCATTTTTGAAAGGTTTTTACTCACATAATCCGTAAAAGCTCATGCAACTGGTCGCTGTGTCATCGTCGAACAGGCTGCCGGTCGCGTTCTGCCATTTGACATATTGTACTACATCGTTTATTGTCGGATATTTCTCGCCGCTGGTAATCGCGTGGGCGGGGATTTTATCCGGTCCAAAAAACGATGACTTCAGGTCATGCTCCAGCGTGGCAATCTGCTCGATGCGATCCGGAGATTGGCGGGAAATGTTCAGTATATCCCGCTGGCTCGCCATGACGCACGGCCAGCACCCTACACGTTTATAGCCCATCGTGTAGAGCGGATTGGGTTCAAGCCCCGCCGAGAGGATGTAGTCAATCACCTGCTGCGCCGACCAATCGAATACGGGACGCAGTAGATCGTCAGCGTATTGCTTTCGGAACACCCGCACGTCGTGACCGCGATAGGTGTGCATCTTTGGTTTGCCCGCTTTATCATAACCGTATGGCTCGAAATAGTACTTAAAGTACGTGCATTGCTTTGACATAGCCGCACGGTTCGGAGATTCCGCCGCGCGTATGCCTTGGATCATCAGTATATTATCCTGTACGTTGTCGAGCACATAGTCGATGCACGGCTTGGTTTTCAACTCTTGGGTACAGAATCGGGCACGGGTGGACGGCCAACGCTTTTTCTGCTTGGCCAAACCGACCATCCCATCATACTTGGGCGACTTGAGCGTTACGAGGTCGAGGTTTAGCCGGTCGGCGATGCGATTGATGTACTCGTAGGTCAGTGGATGCTCCCATCCCGTATCGCAAAACACGGTGGTAAAGTTGGTGGTGATGTGCTCGCGCACCCACAACAGCGCCGCAAGGCTATCCTTTCCTCCGGAAAATGTTACGATTATTTTCATCTACCAAAGTGTTTTATACAGTTACAGATCGTGATTGTCGGATTGGCCCATTGCCGTTGAAACCGGCGCCAATCGGTTGAATATTTACCCTCAAGATCACGAAACAACATTGCCATTGGCATAAAACCGGCTCGCCACGCCTCGCCCATCCGTGTCTGTGCTTTCTCGAACGTGTCTCCCTTGTAACCGCACAACACATAACACCTCATCGAGTTGCTGGATTTGGTGAAACCTGCCTCGATAAGCATTTTGCCTGCCTCAACGAGCGGGTCCAGGTCGTTGGGGGTGTCGTAGGCGAAAAATAGCGATTGGGGATGTAACTCATGTATTCGTTGCGCCATCGTCGGGGTTAGCAACGCTGCCTCCAGTCCTCCGGTAAATTGCGGCTTGTGCGGCTGGCGGGCAAGCATGGCAAATACCTCGTCGATATGGCCCGGAGAGCAGGCCAGCAGGTTGTCATCGGTCAGAATCCAGCCGTCGGTAACTGGCAACTCTCGGAGCATTCCGCCCTCACGCTTGGGAACAGCGCAAAACCAGCATCGATTCGGACATCCTCGGCTGGTAATCACGTATCCGTGCCTCATGTACATACCAGGGATAAAATCGCCGCCCGGCTCATTGTAAGCGGGACCGCCGATCTTCACCGTTGCAACCGGCTCCCATTGTTTCGCCAGCCATTCAGCGATCGGTATGTCCCATGTGAACGTTACAGAAACGTGCACCTCGTCCGCTTCGTCGAAAAAGGACGGAGTTTCGCGGATACGTACCAGCTCGTCGGTTGGCGTAGCATTCGTCTTGGTTGGGAATACTCGTATTATCCGTTTTTTCATATCCATTTCAGAATAATTTTTGCTGCATTTGGTGATCGATCAATCTTCAATAACCCGCACGTAGGTATCGTTTATAGTTCGACCTATCTCTATCAACCTCAACGCGACCATTTCCTCCAATACGGCACGAAAAGCGGTGAGGGATTGGGAAAACCGCGTTTTCAGCATAAGTCCGTCGCGTATGACCAGAGCGTCGGCGGGCATCCTGTTTGTAGCCCGGCGGGTGCGTTGTACCTCGCGGACGTGGCGCCGTATCTCGGCGTGCAAAGGGTTGGCTGGTTCCATTTATTGCCCGCTTAATTTTTCAACGATCCGCATTTCTCGTTCGGATAACTCCCATACTATAGCCTCTTTTTTCACCGCAGCTCTTTCGGCGGTAACTCTTTCGGCGGCGGTATACGAGATTAAAAAACCGGATCCGTAAATCGATTTCCCGTGCTTTTTTTGGATGTCAAGCGCAGAGTGATGCACCATTTCCCGCTTGTCTATCTTTATCTCTCCCTTGTTTTTCACGATGTACGCTACATCCGAAACCGTCAGCACGCAGTCCGGGTATTTGTATTTCGGCAACTCCGCTTTCGGTGCCGAGCAAATGGCGTCGATCCCCTCATATAGCACAGGATCACCTATTACACCGGCTTCGCCGAACATATTGGACAAAAAAGATGTATTTACTTTTGCCCCGTTTTCGTAAACGATAGCGGCGCCGCATACGATCCGTGTACAGTCAAGGTCAGCGCTGAACAATGTCAGATGCGGAGCAAACAGGAAAAACTTGATCCCTCGTTTCAGATAGAACCGGACAATTTGAGAGACGATCGAAAAGGGCGGGTTGTCGATCACCACGCAATTATCGGGATAGACCAAGCTCTCGTAATCACCACCCGGATAGAACGGGCGGACAACGGTCATCCCGTCGATGTCGCAATGATCGGCTACATATTGCAAAACATAGTCGTACACCGCTGGAGGCGTATAGCAGTCGTCGGTCGTTTTCTTGGGATTGAATTTTTCCACAAAGCCCTCGTAATCGTCGAAAATACTTTTTTGCGACTTTCTGCGATTCGTGAACACGTGCTCCTCTTGGCCGAATAAATTTATACTTTTCATATCATGCTGCATTTTCAAAATCCAAAATCATACGCCCCAGTGCTTCGCAGATCACGCGGGCCATTGTAACCTCAACAGCGTTGCCGATGAACTTCTTCTGCTCGGCCTGTGTGCCTACCAGCTTGTAGTTGGCGGGGAAACCCATGATGCGTTTCAGTTCGGAAATCTTCAACATTCGCATCTTCACATCGACCAGCCCGTACAGCGCCATGAACTCCTTTATCTGCACCACGATCGGGCTGTCTGTGGTATATACCTCGTAGATCAGCGTATCGCCTTCGCGGCGGATGAACGGCGCGAGATGCTGCACGTCGTTCTCCGTTGTAACGATACTGGGCGGTCTTTTGTCCATCCGTGCGATCAGCGTGAAGCACGGGCGATCTATGGGTGCCCCCGCTGATGCGAATTGCGGGTTGAGTAGATAACGACCTTTACGGGGCGGTGTTTCCGCACAATACGTAACGAGATGGTGTTTTGGCGTGGGGGTTACAGTCCCGGCCGGCAACTCGACGGACGCGGTGCATCCATTTCCGTACTGCATATTCAGGAATCGAGGACGCACCAGTTGAAACCGGTCTACCGTCGTGATGGCGTGCGCCGGCCCGTCGATGCTGATGGCACGGTCGGCCGGTGATCCGCTGAAATGCTTGGCAAGGAAACACGCCTTTGCCACGCCGAGCCTGCTCTGCACCGCAACCGTCGGGCAAGGATCGTCGATACCGGGCGCAACGTACTTACCGCTTTGGCTCATGGAGTTGTATTTGACCATGAACGCCTCTTTGCCACCGGCGACGAACTTAACCAGCCCTGCGTAGATGCGTTCAAAGGTCGCATCCACCAGCGGCTTTTTGCGGCCGAAGATGCTGGCGCCCTCGTCGTGCAAATCGAGCACATCACGAACCGGGCGCCACTTTGCCCGGACATCGAACAGGTTGGGAGCGGGTTTCTTGGTGTGTGTCGGCGTCGGGAAAACGATGGGCAGTTGTCCGGCGGCGAAAATCCCGAAGAACCGGCGCCGGGAGGTGTAGGCCCCGAAGTCCGCCGAATCGAGGATGCGGTGGTCGAACCGATACCCTCCGTCCTTGCAAATGCAAGCCACCCATCGGTGGTAATCCTCACCTCGACGGGTTGCGTCGGGGACCCACACGGGGGCGATGGTACGCCGCTTGTGTTTGCCTTGGCCGACTGTCTTTATCTTCAGCGGGCAATAGGCGCCGTGCCCATGTGATGCCTCGACGACTTTCACCGCGAGCGGCCCCCACGTCATGAACTCCTTGACATTTTCGATTTGGATATAGTCGGGGCGCAGCGCGTCGATGTAGCGGAAAAGGTGCTCGGCCAGCGTGCGGCTGTCTGCGTCGCGGCTTTGGCCTCCTTTGGCGATCGAGAAGTTGGTGCATTCCAGCGATGCCCACAACACCACGCGGGCGGCGGGGTATTGTTTCCGTGAGACCTCGACATGGGCCAGTAGCCGGTCGAGGTTCAGCGTGCGGATGTCCTCGACAAAGTGCAGCGCGTCGGGATGGTTGGCCGCGTGCGAAGCGATCGCGTTGGCATCGTGATTGACGCATGCGATCACCTTGGCGACCTGCTCGCCGTGCAAGCGTGCCGCCTCAACGCCCGTGCTGGTACCACCGGCACCGCAAAAGAGGTCTATGTAGAGAAATCGGATCATAGCTTTTGTTTATCGGTTTTCGGTCAGCCGAGCCACAAGCGCGGCGCATTCGTCTTTCGTTCGAGGTAGCTCGATGGTGGTGGTGCGGCCAAGGTCGGCAAATAGGCGCTTCAACATCTTGATGCGGAGCTTGCCCTGCTGCGTCGCCACGCCCTTGGTGTCGATCGCCATGTCGTAATCCGGCAGGTAAAAGTCCAGCGTGTAGGTGATCGCCCGAATGGTCTCGCCGTTGTAGGTGAACGGCTCTTGCAGGGTGTAGCGCTTTTGGAACATAAACCCGATGCCGTGCGATTTCAGCAGGTCGTGCATGTAGCGTTCGAGACGGCTGTCGAAGACAACCCCGTCGGCCTCGGTCTTCACGGCATTGCGGACTTTGCGGTTCTCCGAAGGGACGGGCGCCTCAACCGGCCGTGCTCCGGTGCGCATCTTGCGCCGGAACTCCTCGGCGGTCATGCCGGTGCGTATCATCCTCCGGAACTCCTCGGCGGTCATGGTGTCGGTATTGTTGGTTGCTTTCGGCTTCATGCTTGCGGCCCCGTCATGTCGATTTTACGCTGCCAGTACTTCGTGCCGTCGGGCATTTGGAACATTTGGAAGTCGTCGCTGGAGGCGCGGCGACTATAAACCTCGTCGCACATCTCGTTGTACGTGTATTTGCGGCCCGTCGTGGCTTTACGGCTCTTGATGATGAAGTCGTGGGCCACGAACGAGGCGAACGTGGAGTAAGCGGATTTGTTCTTGTAGGCCCCTTTGTTGTCGATCTGTGCGATGATGCGGTTGATGTCCTCGGCGCTGAACTTGGCGAGGATGTCGCGGGCCTGCTCCTCGGTGAGCGGTTCGGCCATCATGGTGATCGCGGGGAAAGCGGACTCCAGCCAGGCAAGAAACTCGGCAGCTTGGTTTCCCCCCAAACCCCCTTTCCATTCAGTAACTACTGTGTGTGTTATTATATCACCATCAGAATCATAATCAATATCATAATCATGGTTTTTTTTGCCACGTTTGGTTTTTTCTGTTTCGTTTGGATATTTTTCAAACCGTTTGGTTTTTTCTGTTCCCAATCGGTTCTCCTTTTCGCCCACATTCTCGGTTTCATTCGTATTTCCGTTAAACCGTTCGGTTTTTTCGCTTTCCATTCGGTTATCTTCGTTTACGATTGGTTTATATGTTTCCGATTGGTTCACAGTTTCGGCGTCAGCTTTCTTCGGGCGCCCGCCTCGCTTCCCGTTCTCTCGGTTCTGCTGACATTTGGCATCGTACCTTTCCGAATATGAGTCTATCGAGGCCCTGATGAACTCGAAGCACATGGACGTTATGCCATCCAAGGATGGCATATCTTCTCCGGATGTATACGCAAAAAGCGCCGTCAACAAATCTCCCCGCTGCTCTCGGGATAGTAATTGTACCTGCGGGTAAAAATCGCAGCGTAAGATAAATGTACCTTTACCCGCATTTTCTTTGTTTTTCATACTCCAACCTTAAATTTCAATCTCTATTCTTCCGGTGCGTCCAACTCCCGACAAATGGCATCCGCAACTCTTACCGCCCACTGCGCCGCCTTTTCGGGTATGTGTCCGATCCCGCAATCATTCGATGCCATGATGCCCTGCAAGGCCATCCCCGCAAACCATTCACGGCGGGATAACTTTCGGGCGATTTTCTTGCCCCTCGGCGCCGGCGCGGTAATGTTTTGCGTCGCGGGATCCCGTTCTGTCTTTTTCGTCCAATTTTCGCAGTAATTTGAACCGTGGTTAATGTCGAGGCAGTTTGTCCTGTTTTTGTGATCTTCAGGGTATTCACATTCTCCGACTCCATTGGCATCCTCATTCTTGAAGCAAGCACACGATCCGCACACCTTTGTTCCGTTTTCCGTCGCCTTGTTGTACTCCGCCCTGATGTCGGCGGAACATTCGGGACATAGCACCGATTCATCGCTCGTGACGACCCACTCCTCATTGCAATCCGGGCATCCGTACTCCTCGCAATTATCGCATTGCACCAGCGGCATCCCGCACTCGGGGCATGTTTTTGGATTATTCATTATCGTAATGTTTTAGATATGACGGTAACATTTTGCAACCCAAGTCTGTGCAGCCGTTTCGGCCACCGCAAACGGCCTTACAAAGGGCTATTCCGGCTCGCACCCGAGCATCCTCCTCGGCGAGTTCAGCAACGTTTGCCATCGCCGTGCGTAGTTGCCATTTGGCGTGCTCTGACATATCTACTTCGAGGTGAGACATACATCCGTCGATAAACTCTTTTGCTCTTTCGCTTTTCATCTCTTTTTTAGGGTCAAAATGGGAAATCTCGTTGCTCCTCTGTCCGGCGCTCTCGGCAGGTCTTGCCGAGTGTGGCGGTCAAATAGAGCGGGTCGTATTGGCAACCGATTTGCTTGGCGACCCACAAGGGGATCCGCCCGTCGCCGAGGTATGCCGCGGTGATCGCATCGCATAGCTCGCATTCTTCGTGCTTGATGCACCGGTCGCAATTCTCGGCATCCCAGGTTGCCAGCTCGCTGCCGCTGCCGAACGTCCTTACGGGCGTGTCTTTTTCAAAGGGGTGGTTGTTCCATTCCATAATCGGGGATATTAGTTTGCCAAATACAGCCGTACACGGCCATCGATGTAAAACTGGATCCGCAGCCCCAGCGCCTCCAATACATCCGCATAATTCTCGCGGATATAGCGGGCTGCCCGAGGGTCTGAAACATAATCGCGATAACGGATCACGACACGGCGCAAATCTCGCACATTGTCGGTATTAACAATATCATTGAACGAGGAGGTGCAATACTTGTAAAATCGGCGATGTACCTCTTTCGCCGCGTCCTTCATTTGCTCGAAAGTCTGTTCCATTTCATACGGTTTTTTGTAGGTTCTTTTTTCCGCCCATCCACTCGAACGGATCGGGCATACAGTCCAGTTTTGCGCGATCATCTGCCGATGACTTTTCACGACGATGCAACCCTTGCCGATATATCATCATCTCTATGCTGCGAACCGATCGTCCGTACTCCTCGGCGATTGCCTACACATCCTCGCCGGACAGATAGCGGGCGATTACGTCCTGCACCTCGAATTTGTCCCATCGTCTGTACATCTTTCCCATCGCTGCGGATTATTCGTGATTGTCGAACCAGCTGGCTCGGTTACTTTGTGAGGCAACCAGCTCTATACGTTCCGCCAGCACACGGCACTTACTGTTGCGGGTTCCGTCTTTGATTATTTCAATCAGCCCCTCGGTAGCCCACCGATCGACCGTACCACGGCCGAATTTCCGGTAGCATTGTGTGAGGGTGTAGTATTTCGTATCGTCGGCCAGCTCCGCCCGGGCCATACGATACCCGGCAGCGTAGGCGGCGGCTATCTGCTGCAAATGCAGTCGGTCGAGAGGTTCGTGGTTCATGGTATTACGATTTACGGGTTACTTTGATAACGCCGGTTCCCCTCAACGCGGAGACCGACAATTTGATGTTTTTACCCTTGCAGTAGCGGCTGGCGTTGGCCCGCACGCTCGATTCGGTAAACTCGGCAACGCTGAACTCGACGCTTTCGCCAAGCCTCAACGCGGCAAAGGTTTCGGCAAAGTTTACGGTTCGGACTAATTCGGCCATAATTAAAAATCTGTTTATGTTTTGTTCCCGCGCCGGTATCGCTCCGGGTAACCGCTTGACGGTTCGCGGGAGGGTGTTGCACTCAATAACTTGATTTCAGAACAATCAGCGTCACTGTTTGAGGTCACCCATTACTCCGCGATTCATGCGATCACGGACACGCTCCTCGCAACCTTCAAGGAACATCCGCAGCCCGGCGATCTGCTTTTCGTTCTGCGGCGACGGGAAACGGTTATTCAGTTTGATAGCACGGTCGAGCAGAATATAGGCTAACTGCTCCGACTGCACGCCATTAATGACACTTCCGTCGTCATTTTTCTGTACAAACTGAATGCGGGTTTCGACGGGCACATACTTTGCTTTTCCGTCAGAAAAGCCCTCCGAGTGTTGAATCGCATAGCAATGCGCCCCGCCATATACCGGGTCATCGACAACACAGATGGTTTTTTCCTCACTCGGGAACACTTGATAATCTAACTTTTTGAACATACTATTTTTGTTTTTATGCCTTTCGGCGGTTTGTTTTTCAATCAATTCAGGGTTGTCGTGGATGTTGCCAATGACTTCTTTTCCAAACTTATAAATCCAATCCTGATCCAATCTTAAATAACATAATTCCTTTCTATCGATCAAGGCTCCCATAAAAGCTGCGTTGCCGGTATGGTAAAAGATTCTATGAGGGCGAGTTTTATCCTCGGACAATGGAGAGCGTATCACATCCCCCTCGTATATGGCAATGCCCTTTCTGTCTTTCAGCCCCGTGTACTCGCCAACGGTATCTTCATTGACTGGTGCGATGTGATGATATTGGCCTACATTAAAGCCATCATCTGTGTAATTTTTACTATGTACTCCGATACAAACAGACCCATCATCGTACTGTAACAGGTCGCCATATTCCCACTCCCCGTTGTCGAGGCGCTTGCCCCGGAATTTAATCTCTCTCATAATCTCGTTTATTTGATTATATTTGTAATTACTATTGTAATGACAATGCAAATATAGTGAATTAAATAACCAATTTCCAAATAAATGGCAAATAAAATAACTGAAATAAAGGAGAGGGTATTGCAAATTGCTAAATATCACGGGGTTAGTTATGAGAAATTTTCAAATGAAATAGGAATGTCTTATGCGAGTTTCAAAGGAAAGGCGAAATTTACGCCATTGAACTCGGATGCAATAGCGAATATTATCACTATTTATCCAGATGTGGATTGCTATTGGCTTCTTACCGGAAATGGACAAATGCTTAAAAATAATGAGGCCTCCGCAGAAAAAAACGACAAAAATTCGGAACGAATCGATAAATTATTGGATATTGTCGCCTCCCAGCAAAAGACGATCGAATTATTAGCCCAAAAAGGGGCTGCGGCGGATGTGCAGGGTGTTGCTGGCAAGGCGGTACAAGGATAAAACAACCCGAACGATTTATACTGACACCCGATTATCCGATCAAAGACGCGGCCCGGCCTCACAACCTCGACACGACCGCCACGACAAAACGGATTACAAAACTGGATATATTATTGTTTCACGCTTTCGCAGAATAATCCAATGCTATGGTTAGCTTTAGAAAAAGAATTAAAATTGCTCCGGGCGTAAATTTGAATTTAAGTAAAGGAGGCATTAGCACCTCGTTTGGTGTAAAAGGCGCATCCGTTAGTGTTGGTAAAAGAGGAGTATATATAAATAATGGTTTGCCGGGCACAGGGATTTATAAACGCACAAAAATATCCCGCTCTTCAACAAAGAAAAGTCATACACTCCCCGTTGAAATAGGCGAGACAACAAATACCCAGAATTTATCGGATGCCCAAGTCCTCCTTAATGATCTGCGTTCCAAATTGGAAAAGTTGGAATTGAGGGATAAAAATGTCGTTATAGAGACTGAAACTTTCAATATGTACCTTTTCGGGACAATAAGGAATATTTTGAAAGATATGGGTGTAAATTTTCAAACCCTTGTAAAAAAATCAACAAATTGTGTTTTGGTCGGCGATAAAAGAAGACCATCCAAATATACGCGTCTAAAAATAGAGACTTACAGGCAAGAGGGGCAAAAAATATCGTTAATGAAAATATCGGTTCTTGACACCCCAACGATCAGCACAACCATAACCGAAATACCGACTAACATCACTCAAAAGAATATAGTGCAAAATAAAAAACTCCAAAAAATCATCCGAGTACTTTGGTGTATTTTAGGATTTATATTCCTGATTATATTGTTAGCCACAACAACATAATAAAAAATCCCCGGAGTGATCCGGGGTGTCGTTTTCCCTCTATCTTTGCCGATGTTGTCCTTTCGACCTCAACATGAATATCAAATATACATATGACGCAGAAACAAGCCATACAATTATTTGAAGAGCGCAAGGTGCGCACCGTATGGGATGACCAAACGGAGGAGTGGTATTTTTCGATCGTGGATGTCGTCGGTGTATTGACCGACAGCGTGAATCCTACGGACTATATCAAAAAGATGAAGAAGCGCGATCCGGAGCTATCCAAAGGGTGGGGACAAATTGTCACCCCCCTTTCCGTGCAGACTGCTGGAGGTCGCCAACGGGTGAACTGCGCCACGACGCAGGGTATGTTCCGGATCATCCAGTCAATCCCCTCGCCGAAAGCGGAGCCGTTCAAACAGTGGATGGCGCAGGTGGCTGCCGACCGTCTCGATCAGATGCAGGATCCGGAACTGTCGATTCAGCAAGCAATGGTCGATTACAAGCGATTGGGGTATTCGGATAATTGGATCAACCAGCGTCTGAAAGCGATCGAGGTTCGTAAAGACCTGACCGACGCGTGGAAAAAGCGAGGGGTGCAGGAGGGCCAGCAATTTGCCACACTGACTGACATAATCACGAATGTGTGGTCTGGCTTCACCACCCGTGAATACAAGGCATATAAAGGGTTGCGGAAAGAAAACTTGCGGGATAATATGACCAACACAGAACTCATCCTCAACATGCTTGCGGAGGCTTCGACAAAGGACATAACCGAAGCAACCGACCCTCGGACGCTTGCAGCACACAAAGCGGTCGCGCGACAAGGCGGCACAATTGCCCGCAATGCCCGGCTGGAACTCGAAGCAAGAACCGGCCGCAAGGTGGTTTCTCCGTTGAATGCACATCAGGTATTACAAATCGAGAAGACGGACGAGGCGGAATTGCAGACCGAAGATGAAGAATAAAAAAGCCCCCGGAGTAATCCGGGGGCTGCCGTTTCCAAATAGGTCGTCGTCAAACAATAACTACCGGTAACAGCAATTCGTCACAACACAATCGAATAGAACGGCGCCGCGAATTTGTGCAACGCCTCGATAATCTTACGACGTTGTGCCGGGCGTGGTTTACTTTTATCATTGGCATAACGTCCCAACTGGGCGGCCGGAATGCCGGTCAATTCCGCCAATTTAGTATCCTTGATATACTCTCGTGCATATTTCAATGCGCTAACCGCGTCATACTCCAGTTCGATCTCATACGCTCCGTCCAAATATGCCTTGTAGGGAAAACCCATCTCTTTGGCCGTTTTGATATAGAGTGCAACGCCCTCTTTCATGTCGGCAACGGCCGCCTTGACGGTATCGCCCATTCCAGCAAACATATCCTTTTCCATCATGGCCGAAATCGTTCCGTCCGATGCCCATTCGATGATAACCTTTACCTTTTCCATAAATCGTGTGTATTTATTTCGTTTCCGGTTGCCCGGGGAGGGGGCTTATTTCAGCCCCATCTCCCGGATAAACCGCCGTGCTATTCCTGAACCCATTTCTTTCGAACCGTGAAAAGGAACCGAAACCGTTTTGCCATCCTTTTCATAAATTACGTGGCTCCCTGCTTGTCGGATAGATCGCCATCCGTTTTTTAGGATTAGGCGGTGCAACTCACTTGATTTCATATTACCCTTTGTTATTGTTTGACAGTACAAAGATAATGCAAAATATATTATTATCCAAATAAATAGTATATTATTTTATACTTTTATAGATAATAATTAGTATTTACTTTTTACGTAGTCCAAAACAATGCGGTTATTCGTGTCGTTGCGCGTGAACCGGCGGTGAATGTACCCCCGCGTGGTCTTAAGGCTTTTGCCGCTTTCGAAGCCGGAAGCCACCCCAACGTGATTAAGCGCCAGCGCAATGTCAGTTTCCGAAATCCCGCACTCCTCGGAGGCAAGAGTAGCCCATGTGTGGCGCATATAATAAGTACTTAAAGGCACATCGATTCCCAAGTGCGCGGCAAGTTGTTTGCAGCCCGCGTTTACGTTGTGGTTAAAGTCCCGGAAATTAGCGTACATTTTATAAAATGAGAACAACCGCCGTTTGTCGGGATCTCGGTACTTTTCAATCAGTGACAGCGCCTCCGGTTCGATCTTCACGGACATCAACGCTTCGTCTTTACGACGGTTAGCCGTCTTTTGCCGGTGGTAGATGATCCGATCGTCTTCGAGTTCGACATCGGCACCGAACAAGTCGGCGGTGTTCATGGCCAACAAGTAGAACGAGAGCGCCAGCACGTCCCGTGCCAGCTGCATACGCTTACCCGGGACAGTCTCGGCGTTTAGTATCTTTACGAGATCCTCGATGCACAAATCCCGCTTTTCGGGTTCTTCTTTGACCTCGACCTGTAATTTCTTACTCCCGAACGGTCGGTGGGTGATTAGAACCGTTTCGGCATCCTCGTCGTTGTAGTGGTCGCATGCCGCATTGAATAGGGTGTGGATGTCGGCCAAATAATCCTTTACCGTTTGCGCCTTGCACCCGGGGCGCCGCACCGTAACCTCTTTTCCGTGCTGGTTTGTCCGCGTCTGTTCGTGCGGTTTCTGCATATACTCAACGAATCCCTGCAAATTCTTTACGTTGATCTCCTTGACGAATACGATAGAACGCCCGAAATAGTCGGTTAGGTTGCGAATAACGGCCTCGAATCGTCCAGCGGTACCATCCCGTCCCTCGGCCTTCAACGCCTGAATATGGTTATCGCAAAATGCAATGAAGTCAATGCCCACGCCGCCCTCCGTTGCCTTTTGTGATTCGATATACTTTACCAGGTCGGCCGCAGAAAATCGGCTCAAGTCCGTGCCCAGTCCTTTGGCCAGCATATCCTCGTATTTCGATATGTCATTTAACAATCCTTTCAAAATTGTTGTATCTTTGATCCCGGAAAAATCAGGCTTTACCTGCTTCCGACTGACATATACGCCGGTAGATATTTTTCTTACTTCCCTTTTATGGGTAAGGCGGATGGATACCGGAAATTTACCGTCCCGCCGCTCGTTCTTCTCTCTGATCTCGATAGAAAATGTAGGCATACACTTTGAATTTTGGACAAACAATGGACAAACAAAGCTACATATTTTTACCGAAATGTGTGTAAAAGTGTGTAAAATAAGACGGGCGTAGAAGGTTGATTTTATGGTAAATGCGCTGTATGGTAGATTTTTAGGGGATTTTACCTTGAAATTATAGACTTGCATGGCATGCAAGAGGTCACGAGTTCGAGCCTCGTATTCTCCACCAAACAAGAAACAGCCGCATGATTTCATGCGGCTGTTTCTTGTTTGATAGTATGTCTTTTATGGGCGGAGTTCGGACGCTTCCGTCGGAAGTTTTCCCGGCTGATCCCGAGGGTCAGTTTTTCAGGTATTCTACTGCCGCCAGACCGTCGTTGAGGGGATAGAGGCCGATGCTCAGCGATTTGTCTTCGCTTTCATATACGTACATTCTTTGTCCCGGACGGTATTCGAGGTAAATGTATAGCTGCGACAGGTAGGTGTGCAGGTCGTCGATGTAAAGGTCTGAAAGTATCGATCCGCAGGAATATACTTTGTCGTCTTCGAATATATATATGTACTCTTTGACGATGCCCTTGCCTTCGAAATACAGCGAGGTTTCCGATGCTCCGCTGTAGGCGTAGGGCACCGAAGCTTTCACTTCCTCCCGTGTCTTGCCGTACATGAATACGGGAGCTTCGTATTCCCTCAAAGTGGGAGGTATGTTGTCCTTGTTCTCATCGTCGTTGCATCCCGCGAATCCCAGCATTACGGCCGCGAAAGCGAATAGTAAGAATTTTTTCATAGCGAAAAGATAAACGGTTTGGAATAAAGGTTTTGTCGATTGTAAATGAGATAAATTATTCTTTATGGGTGCGCCGCCGGATCCCTGAATATGGGGTCGAGGATATCCGGTGATCTCTATTTTTGTCGGAAATAGATCTGGATCGGTACTCCCGAGAAATCCCATTCCTCCCGAATCTTATTCTCCAGGAAGCGGCGGTAGGGATCCTTGATATATTGGGGCAGATTGACGAAGCAGGCGAACTGGGGCGTGGGTGTCGGCAGCTGCATCACGTATTTGATTTTGATGTATTTGCCTTTGGTCGCCGGAGGCGGGTAGTTCTCGATGATCGGCAGCAGGTAGTCGTTCAGCGCCGAGGTGGCCACGCGCCGCTTGCGGTTTTCGTAAACCCGGATGGCGGTCTGGAGCACTTCGAGGATGCGCTGTTTGTTGAGTACCGAGGTGAAGATGATCGGAATGTCGTTGAAGGGCGCCAGTTTTTTTGCCAGGGCCTCCTTCCACTCCTTCATCGTGTTGTTGCCTTTTTCCACCAGATCCCATTTATTGACCACGATCACGCAGCCTTTGCGGTTGCGGACGATCAGGTTATGGATGTTCAGGTCCTGGGATTCGAGGCCTTGCTGCGCATCGAGCATCAGGATGCAGACGTCGGACTCCTCGATGGCGCGGATCGAACGCATCACGGAGTAGAATTCGAGGTCTTCGGTCACCTTGCCTTTTTTGCGCATGCCGGCCGTATCGACCAGGTAGAAATCGAGTCCGTACTTGTTGTAGCGCGAGTGAATGGCGTCGCGCGTGGTGCCGGCGATCGGCGTGACGATGTTGCGCTCTTCGCCCAGCAGGGCGTTGGTGAGCGACGACTTGCCCACGTTCGGACGGCCTACGATGGTGATGCGGGGCAGCTCTTCCTCCTCGTTCTTGGTTTCCGGGGGCAGGTCGCGCACGATTTCGTCCATCAGGTCGCCCGTGCCGCTGCCGCTCATCGAACTGATGCAGTAGGGTTCTCCCAGTCCCAGCGAATAAAATTCGTGCGAGGAGTAGATCAGGTCGTAGTTATCGACCTTGTTGCAGACCAGCAGCACTTTTTTCGAAGTGCGCCTCAGGATGTCGGCCATCATCTGATCGAGATCCGTGATGCCCGTATTGACTTCGACCAGGAACAGGATGACGTCCGCCTCTTCGATGGCGAGCATCACCTGACGGCGGATGTCGTCTTCGAAAATGTCGTCCGAATTGACCGAATAGCCGCCGGTGTCGATCACCGAAAATTCACGTCCGTTCCAGTCGGTTTTACCGTAATGGCGGTCGCGTGTCGTGCCTGCCGTCGCATCGACGATGGCTTTGCGCTGTCCGACCAGGCGGTTGAACAGTGTGCTTTTGCCCACGTTCGGGCGTCCTACGATCGCTACAAGACTCATAATGTTATTTTACGTTTATGTTTATGCGAAACGAATTATGCGGTGCGGGCCGAGAGCGAGGCCGAATTTATTCGGACATCGATGGATGCGGCCGGTCTAAAACAAGGTCAAAGATAGTGCAAGTTACGGGTAAAACCAAACCCGGTGTCGATTTTACCCGATTGTCGGTGCATAAGGGGTGGGTGCCGGATGTGCACACCTTATCCTTTTCCGATCGGGAGATGCGCTTCCGAGGGTTTTTCCGAACGGCCGCAATGCCTTTTCAACGGGGGTGCAGCGTCTCTTCGTCTGCGGACAGGCCATGTTCCGACATCCGGCGGATGTCTCCGTTACAGCGGTAAAAGGGAGACGGTTCGTACAGGAGGTATGCGGCACGTATTATGGGTTATAAATAGCGGCTTTCCGGATCACCGGCCTGTACGGGATAGATCAGCACGAAACTGTTTCGCCCGAGGTATTGATCCAGGTAAGCCGGGATCTTGTTCATCGCCGGTTGGTAGGAGATGCGTTCGCGGCGGCTCATTACCAGCCACAGACAGTCGTCCGTGCGTAATTCGCGCAGCAGGGCCGGCAGTTTTTCCCAGTCTTTGAAAAGTACCGTTTCTACGGTTGCGGTCTGCTTGCGCCGCAGCGGTTCGATGTACTTGAGCGTTGTTTCCGGGGCATAGACGACGATTTTGGTCCCGGTATTGCGGGCCAGATTTCCGATTTTATGCAGCCACATGAGAAATCCGGCCTCTTTTTCGGCTTGGGAGGGAATGATTACGATATGTCGCTTTATGGTCGCCAGCGGTTGTACCGGTTTGTAAATGTAGGTCGTGACGTTGCTTTCGCCCAGCAGGTCGCCCGTGATCTTGCCGAGGAAGATCGCGGGGGATTTGTCCCGATGGAGTCCCATTACGATGTCCGTGATACTCTGTTCTTTGGCGACGCTTGCGATTGCGTTCGAGATATTGACGTCGTAGCGCAGCAACTCGTGGAGGTAGATGTCCGATGCGGCAGCGGCCGTCGCCGCCGTTTCGAGAATTTTGCGGGCCCGTTTTTCCAGCCCGCTGTCTTCCACCTTGTTGTCTATGGCGTGCAGCGCGTAGAATCCGTTGTGGTTTTTCTTCGATTTGAGCACGTTGCCCAGAGTTACGAGTTCCCTGACGCTCTCTTCGTTCGACACCGGGATCAGGATGTGTTCGTCCTGATGTTCGGTGCTTTCGTCGTTTTCGCGGACCCCTTTGATGGCGATGTTGTGAGCGCCGCGCTGGGTGGCGAAGGTCGAAATGGTGCAGGTGGCCAGGATCATCAGGATCGTGCCGTTCAGCACGCTCTCGCCCAGCAGACGGATCGGTTCTCCGTCGGGTGTCTGGCCGACGATGACGTTGTAGCCCACCATCACGGCTGCGAGCGTGGCGGCTACGTGGGCGCTGCTCAGGCCGAAGATGACCGTCCGCTGGTCGCTGGAGAGTTTGAACGTTTTTTGAGTGAGCAGCGCGGCGATGTATTTGGCGGCGGTGATCAGGACGATCATCACGGCAGCGACCTTGATACTCTCCCAGTCGCGGAAGAAAGCCCGGTAGTCGATCAGCATGCCTACGCCGATCAGAAAGAAGGGGATGAAGATGGCGTTGCCGACGAATTCGATGCGGTTCATCAGGGGCGAGGTGCGCGGGATGAGGCGGTTGAGGGCCAGACCCGCGAGGAAGGCGCCGATGATCGGCTCCAGTCCGGCCAGATGTGCCAGGTAGGCGCCCAGAAAGACCATGACCAGCACGAAAATGTATTGGGAGATGTTGTCGCTGCAATGCTTGAAGAACCAGTGCCCGATCAGCGGGAAGAGCAGCATGATGAATGCGATGCAGAGCACGACCGAGATGCCGAGCCGGTACCAGAACATGTCGTCCGTGTTTCCGGTGACCATGCCTACTATGACCGTCAGCAGCAGCAGGGCCAGCGTATCGGTAATGACCGTGCCTCCGACGGCGATCGTGACGGCTTTGTCGCGGGCGATGCCCAGTTTGCTGACGATGGGGTAGGCGATCAGGGTCTGCGAGGCGAAGAGCCCGGCCAGCAGGATCGAGGAGTAGATCGAAAATCCCAGGATGTAATATCCCGCCAGAATACCGAGCAGGAGCGGAACACAGAACGTATAGAGTCCGAATACGAGGCTTCGGGTGCCGTTCTTGCGGAAATCCGACATGTCCATATCCAGGCCGGAGAGGAACATGATGTAGAGCAGTCCGGCCGTACCGGAGAGGATGATGCTGCTGTCGCGCAACACCAGGTTGAGGCCGTGCGGTCCGATCACCGCACCGGCGATGATAAGCCCCAGCAGGTAGGGAATTTTCAGCTTGTTGAGCAGCAGGGGAGCGGCGAGGATGATGACCAGAATCAGCAGGAATTTGAGAATCGGATCCTCGAGCGGGAGGGTTATGCCGGCGAATAGAAGCATCATGCGGAGTCGGAATTAGGGTTAAGTGATCGGGACCGTCTGCGAACCGGGACGTGTTCGTGTTCGCCGGAGCGGGGGCCGATCGGGTAATATTTCTCAAAGTGCCCGCCTGTCGGAAAAATCCGTAAGGCTCGGCGGGCTATTGGCTTGAAGTTGTTTTCGTGCGGGCTGATCGTATTCCGACCGGGACGGCATTCGTTTTGTCGGGAGCGACCTGGCTGCATGAAAATTTAACGGAAACAAAGATAGTGAAAGCCGAAAAGAAAACGGGAGCTTGCTCACAGTTTTCAGAGGCGTATCCTATTTTCTACAAAAATAACAAAAAATGGGGAATAGCAATGCTTTTTTTGCCGAAAAACAGGGATTCCGGATAAAAAAATGCACGGTTTTCTCTGTGTATTCCGAGAAAAAAACTTAACTTTGACCAAATAATGAATGTTGAAGGACGTGCTATGACGGAAAGGAGAGTGGACAAACGATTGCTGGCACCTGTGCTGATGGGGTTCTTTATCATGGGCTTCTGCGATATCGTGGCTCCGGTGACCAACATCATCAGCGGTGAATTTGCCGAGAGCCAGCAGAGTGCCGTGAGTTTTCTGCCGTCGATGGTTTTCCTTTGGTTCCTGCTTCTTTCCACGCCTGTCGCGGCGCTGATGAACCGCATCGGCCGCAAGAGAACGGCAATGATCGGCTATGCCTTTACCATCGCCGGGTTGCTCGTGCCCTATGCTGCGGGCGTCGGCAGTGCCTTGAGTTGGTATTTCATCGGCTTCGGTCTGCTGGGCATCGGCAATACCGCTATCCAGGTGGCGGTCAATCCGCTGCTGGCGACCATCGTGCCCGAGGAGCGGATGACCAGCTACCTGACCGTCGGACAGATCTTCCGCAATACTGCTCTGTTGCTGCTCGCCCCGATCATCACGGGGCTGGTTTCGCTTTTCGGCGACTGGCGTCTGTTGTTGCCGATTTATGCGGGGCTTACGCTCGTCGGGGCCGTCTGGTTACAGGTGACTGCGGTCGCAGAACCGGCGCAATCGTCCCGTGCGGTCGGTATGGCCGAGTGTTTCCGTCTGCTGCGCAATCGCACCGTGTTGCTATGTACGCTCGGCGTGGCCTGTTTCATCGCTGCGGATGTCGGTATCGGCTTCGTTTCGGTGCGGCTGATCGACAATCCCGATTCGATTCTTACGACTACCGGATTTTACGCTTTGCGCATCGTGGGTACGCTCGTCGGTGCCTGGGTGCTGATTCGTGTCGTCGATGTCAAATACTTGCGCTGGAATATGCTGCTGGCATTGGCGCTCTGCATCGCCCTTTTCGCGGTGCGTTCCGAAGCGGTCGTTTATGCGCTGGTCGGCATCCTCGGCTTCACGATGGCCTGCGTTTTCGCCACGTTTTATGCCGTGGCGACCAAGAGTGCTCCGGGCCGTTCGAACGAAGTCGCCGGACTGATGATCCTGGCCATTTCCGCCGGTGCCCTTTCGGGCCCGATCTGCGGTGCGCTGATCCGCAGTTTCGGTCATCCCCAGGCGGGCTTGATCTGGGTGACGGCTTGTGTCTGCTACCTGCTCTGGGCCGCAACCGTATTGAAATCCGATACCAAGAAATAGAGTTATGAAAAACTGTAAATTACTGATTATAGCGTTGTTGTTTAGTATTTTGACTCTCCCTTCTTCGGGTCAGTCCCGCAGATACGACGATTATGGACGCAGCAGCCGCAGCGGATCGGCGATCAAGGGAGTGGAGTGGGGCGTACTGGCCGGACTCAACTTTCCCCATTTTTCGACTTCCGGTCCGGATTTCGGTATAGATAACCGGCTCGGTTGGCAGGCCGGACTCCAGATCGGCTTGAAATTCCGCTATTTCACCATCGGTCCCGAGGTGCTTTACGTGCGGCAGTCGATCAAGTTGAGCCATGCCGACTACGGAACTCTGAAAATCAAAACCAATTCGATCGATATTCCCCTCATCTTCTCGCTTCGGGCGCTTCCGATGCTGCGGATCAACGTCGGTCCCGTCTTTACGGTGATGAACGATTGCAAGTATGCCGAGGGCAACAACGAGATGTTCTTCGGCAGTATGCGCCCGACGGTTTCCTATATGTTGGGCCTGGGGTTGAATTTCGGACATACACTGATCGACTTCCGTTACAACGGGCAGTTCGATTCGAAAAAGTGTTATTATCCCACCGAAGAGGCGGTCGGGTTCAACATGCGCTCTTACTCCCTGGCATTGAGCGTAGGATTTGTTTTTTAGCTTATGATGGATTCCGAAGATAAGAAGATCGACATCGAGGGGGTGGATCCCCGGGAGCTGTACGGCCCCCAGAATATTTACCTCGAACAGATGCAGGAGCTGCATCCCAACCTCAAAATCATCGCTCGCGGATCTGCGCTCACGGTGCTCGGCCCCCGAAGCGATTCCGAACGGTTTCGGAAACGACTGGACGGGTTGATCGCTTACTACCTCAAATACGGCTATATCTCCAAAGAGTCGGTACAACAGGCTTTTTCGACCGGGGTGATCGAACACGACGCTCCCGTCGATAAGGACGTGATCGTCTATGGCAACAACGGCACGATCGTCCGGGCCCGCACGGTCAATCAGCTCAAGCTGGTGCAGTCCTACGACCGCAACGACCTGCTGCTGGCCATCGGCCCCGCAGGTTCGGGCAAGACCTATACGGCCATCGCCCTGGCGGTGCGGGCTTTGAAAGAAAAACACGTCAAGCGGATCATCCTGACGCGTCCGGCCGTCGAAGCGGGCGAGAAGCTGGGTTTCCTGCCGGGCGACATGAAGGAGAAGCTCGATCCCTATCTGCAACCTCTGTACGATGCGCTCAACGATATGATTCCGCCCGCCAAGCTGCAAAAATACATCGAGGAGGGGACCGTGCAGATCGCGCCGCTGGCTTATATGCGCGGCCGTACGCTCGACAACGCTTTCGTCATTCTGGACGAGGCGCAGAATACGACCCTGCCGCAGATCAAGATGTTCCTTACGCGCATGGGACGCAATGCCAAATTCATCGTCACGGGCGACGTGACGCAGATCGACCTGCCCCGTCGTTCCGACAGCGGATTGACGCGGGCGATGGAGATTTTGCGCGGTGTCGAGGGGATCGGCATCGTGGAGTTCGACCGCCGCGACATCGTGCGGCATCCGCTCGTCAAACAGATCGTTGAGGCTTTCGACCGCAGCGCTGCCGTCGAAGCGGCACCTGCTCCGGAAAATGGAAAATAGAAACGATAACCAATTAAAATAGAACTACTATGGATAAGAATTTGACCGCTTTGAAACCCGCGTTGGTTTGGAAGCATTTTGCAGAAATCGCTAAAATACCCCGTCCTTCCTCTCACGAGGAGAAGATCCGTGCGTACGTGATCGGCGTGGCCAAGAGTCTCGGCCTGGAGTGCAAGGAGGATGCGGCCCACAATGTCTATGTCCGCAAGCCTGCCTCCAAAGGGATGGAGAACCGCAAAGGTATCGTTCTGCAGGCGCATCTGGATATGGTTCCTCAGAAGAACAACGATAAGAAGTTCGACTTTACCAAGGACCCGATCGAGGCGTATATCGACGGCGAATGGGTGACGGCCAACGGTACGACGCTCGGTGCGGACAACGGTATCGGTGCGGCGGCTATTCTTGCCGTCCTGGAGGACGATACGCTCGAACACGGTCCTCTCGAAGCGCTTTTCACAGCGACCGAGGAGACGGGTATGGACGGTGCGTTCGGCCTGAAGAAAGGGGTGCTGCACGGTGACATCCTGCTTAACCTCGATTCCGAGGAGGAGGGCGAGTTGTATGTAGGCTGCGCCGGCGGCGTGGATGCCAACATCACGTTCAAGTATAAGGCGGAGCCGACTCCGGCACGGAATTACCGGGCCGTGAAGCTGGTTGTCAAAGGTCTTAAGGGTGGGCACTCCGGTATCCAGATTGTCGAACAGCGTGCCAATGCCAACAAATTGCTGTTCCGTTTCATCCGTGAGCAGAAGAAGTCGATGGACATCCTGCTTTGCTCGGTGGACGGCGGCGGTCTGCGCAATGCGATTCCGCGCGAGGCGACCGCTACGCTGATGGTCCGCACCAAGGATCTCGAGCAGCTGACCAAAGAGCTGAAAGCGTATGAAAAGGTCGTGAAGGCCGAGTTCGCCGGGATCGAGGACGCTGTTTCCATCAAACTGACCGAAACCGAAGCCCCTGAAACGATGATCGCCAAGGAGGTGGCGGAGAATCTGATCCGTGCGGTCGTAGGCTGCCCGAACGGGGTGCAGAAGATGTCGGTGTCGATGCCCGGACTGGTGCAGACGTCGAGCAACCTGGCCCGCGTGGTGTCCGACGGCAAGACGGTGAAGTTGCAGTGTCTGCTCCGCAGTTCGGTGAACTCCGAGAAGGAGGAGCTGGGCGAGGCGATCTCCGCCGTGTTCGAGCTGGCCGGCGCCAAGGTGGAACTCACGGGTGCCTACAACGGTTGGAAACCCAATCTGGATTCGCCGATTCTGGCCGCGATGAAAGCTTCCTACAAAGCCCTTTTCGGCAAGGAACCTGCGGTTACGGCCATTCACGCCGGTCTGGAGTGCGGCATCATCGGTACGAATTACCCCAAGCTCGATATGATTTCTTTCGGCCCGACCATTTGCTATCCCCACTCTCCGGACGAAAAGGTGAACATCGCCTCCGTCGGCAAGTTCTATGAATTCCTGGTCGATACGCTGAAGAACGCTCCCCTAAAATAAGTCGTTTTGGAGGAGATGTCCTTGCCCGGCGGTGGTCGGCGTTGGTTCGTCATTGTCAATCCCGTGGCCGGAGGTGGCCGCGGGCTTGACCATTTTCCCCTGATCTCCAAGCTCCTGCGGGATGCCGGAATCCAGACCGAACCGGTCTTCACCGAACATAAGTTCCATGCGACGGAACTGACCGTGTCGGCCGTGAAGCAGGGATTCCGCCGCATTATCGCCGTAGGGGGCGACGGTACGCTGCACGAGGTCGTGAACGGTCTTTTTATTCAGCAGACGGTCGATCCCCGTGAGGTGCTGCTGGCTGTTGTCGCCGTGGGAGCGGGGAACGACTGGATCCGCACGTTCGGCGTGCCGAATCGCTATCAGGATGCGATCCGCGCTATCAAGGAGGGACATTCGTTTTTACAGGATGTCGGAGTCGTTTCTTACGAAGAGGCTCACTACCGTCAGCACCGTTATATGGCTAATGTGGCCGGTATGGGGTTCGATGCGATGGTAGTCAAGAAATACGCCCATCTCAAGAAGAAAGGACACCGCAACAAGTGGCTCTATACGTGGTGCATGATCCGTTCGTTCTTCAGCTACAAATCGACGGGCGTGAAGGTTTGGATCGACGACCGGCTGGTTTACAACAACCTGTTGATGAGCATCGCCATCGGTGTCTGCAAATACAACGGCGGCGGTATGCAGCAGTTGCCCGAGGCGGTGGCCGACGACGGACTGCTGGACGTGTCGCTGATCCGTCCCGTCCATTTCTGGCATATCCTGTTCCGCTTCCGTTATCTGTTCAACGGCGGGATTTACCGGATTCGGCATATCCTGCAGGAGAGGGGCAGCCGTATCCGCATCGAATCTTCGCCGGAGATCAGCGTCGAGGTCGATGGCGAATTGTTGGGGGAGTCTCCGTTGGAGTTTTCCGTATTGCACCGAGCTGTTCGGATCGTGGTTTCGGAGGAGTTCCTCAAGCGGGAGAGCTATCCGTTGTGTTCGTGCAATATCGTCTGATTTGATCGTATTATGCGACGAAGGCCGGAATCCACATGGATTTCCGGCCTTCGTCGCATATTCCATCGCCGTTGCAACGGGGACGGTTTGCACCCGCAGCGGGCGGCGTTGCTGCGCACTCTTGCTGAAATTGCCGCCTCCTGTGGCGCTGCGGAACTCTTTCTCGGAATGCGAAAGGGTGAGTATGGTTTTTTATCGGCGCATCGGTTGCGTACCTGACAAGATTGTAATCGGTTACCCTCTTGCTCCGCGCTTGTCGTCTTGTCGAAACCCGGCTGTTTTTACCGTTTTATAATTTATACCGGAGCTGTTGTTCGGTCTTTAGTCCCGGGTCCTGTGCCGGGCTTGTCTGTTCGGAATCAACGAACAAAGTCTTCGTCAAACGCAAGTTATCGGGGAGATTTTCGTATCTTTGACTTCGTCTAAAATACTTCGCCTGGGCAAAATGCAAATAAATTTGCTTTTGCACGCGGCTTATTCGTATCTTTGCATTTCCGAACGACGGTATATCGACCGTCTTCGCGGGGGCACCTGCATTTTGCCGATGCCTGTCGAACGGATAATATTAAAAACGAAAGATATTCAATGGCTTTACAATGCGGTATCGTGGGGCTGCCCAACGTGGGTAAATCGACCCTTTTCAACTGCCTGTCCAACGCCAAGGCGCAGGCGGCGAATTTTCCTTTCTGTACGATCGAGCCCAACGTGGGCGTCATCACCGTTCCCGACGAGCGGCTCATTCGGCTCGCGGAGATCGACAATCCCAAGCGGGTGGTTCCCACCACTATCGAGATCGTCGATATCGCCGGACTGGTGAAAGGTGCCTCGAAAGGCGAGGGGCTGGGCAACAAGTTTCTGGCCAACATCCGCAACACGAACGCCATTATTCATGTGCTCCGTTGTTTCGAGAACGATAACATTACCCATGTCGATGGTTCGATCGACCCTGTGCGCGACAAGGGTATCATCGATACCGAGTTGCAGCTCAAGGACCTCGAAACCATCGAGAACCGCCTTGCCAAGACCCAGAAGCAGGCTGTCGTGGGCGGGGACAAGCAGGCCAAACGTGCCGTGGAGATCCTGTTGCAGTACAAGGCCGTCCTGGAGCAGGGTTTGAGCGCCCGGACCGTGGAGCTCGAGAAAGAGGACCGCAAGCTGGTCGCCGACCTGAACCTGCTGACCGACAAACCGGTGCTCTACGTCTGCAACGTTGATGAGAAGAGCGCCGTGACGGGCAACGAACATACCCGGGCCGTCGAGGCCGCCATTGCCGACGAGCGGGCCGAGATGCTGATCGTCGCCGCAGCTACCGAGGCCGACATCGCCGAGCTGGACGAGTACGAGGAGCGCCAGATGTTCCTCGAAGAGATCGGCCTGAAGGAGTCGGGCGTGGCGCGTCTGATTAAAGCGGCCTATAAATTGCTGGATTTGCAGACGTTCTTCACGACCGGTGCCGACGAGAGCCGCGCCTGGACTTTCCGCCGGGGAATGAAGGCGCCCCAGACCGCCGGCATCATCCACACCGATTTCGAGCGGGGCTTCATCCGTGCCGAAGTCATCAAGTACGACGACTATGTGGCGCTGGGTTCCGAAAAGGCCTGCCGCGACCAGGGCAAGATCGGGGTTGAGGGTAAGGAGTACGTGGTGCAGGACGGCGACATCATGCACTTCCTGTTCAATGTGTAGTGCTGCGCTGCCGTTTACGGTAGCGGGCGGGGCGCTGCCGGATGCGGTGATTGCGTCCTGTTGAAAACGCCGGGCCGGAAGCGGTCGATGAATTGCGGCGGGTTAGCAAGTATAATTCTTAAAATATTACGGTTATGAAAGCGTATTGGAAGTACCTCATCATCGGTGCGGCGATCGTCGTCAGCGCCTGGTTGCTCGCAAGGGCGTACACATATAAATACCACGCGCAGGAGACGATCGTGGTGACGGGCCTCGGCGAAACCGAGTTCTCGTCCGACCTGATCGTCTGGAACGGTTTCATCACCGCCGAGGCGCAGAACGTCGAAGCGGGATACGCGCAGATCGAATCCAGCAAGAAGAAGGTGTATGACTACCTCCTCTCGAAAGGGATCGCTGCCGAAGCCGTGGTCTTCCAGTTCGTGAACGTCACCAAGCAGTACGAGCCGGTCTATTCGGCCAATGGCAGTTGGGCCGGACAGCGGTTTACCGGTTACCGGCTTTCGCAGGGTTTCACCGTCGAGTCGAAGAGTGTCGATGCCGTCGAGAATGTTTCGCGTGAAATCTCTTCGCTGATCGCCCAGGGCGTTTCGATCGAGGCTATGCAGCCCGATTATTACTATACGAAGCTCGACGACGTGAAGTTGTCGCTCATCGAGAAAGCCTCGGCCGATGCCCGTGTCCGTGCCGAGAAAATTGCGGTCAATGCCGGAGCGAAGCTCGGCGGAGTGGCTTCGGCCCGTATGGGCGTGTTCCAGATCACGGGCGCCAATACCAACGAGGAGTTCTCGGCCGGAGGATCGTTCAACACCTCGAGCCGGCAGAAAAAAGCCCGTATCACCATGCGGGTCGAATACCGCATTAAGTAAACGGTATGGGAAATCGTGCAAAAATCGCCCGGGCGCTTACCTCCCGATGGACGGAACGGGTATTTTTCGTCCTGCTTCTCGCAGCGGTCGCTTTGAGGGACGATGCGGTCTGGCGTGTGGTATCGGGTGCCTTCGTAGTGTGGGTGATGTGTGCGCTGTGGGCCGTGGCGCCGACTTTGTGCAAACCTGCCCGAGGGGGTGCAGCGGCGCAGGATGCGGCCGGTCGCAAGACGGCCGAATCCGAACATGACGATAAAAAGGAAATCAACAAAGAGTAACGAAATATGGAAAGACCTGTCCGGGTGCGCTTCGCACCCAGCCCTACGGGGCCTCTGCATATCGGCGGCGTACGTACGGCGCTTTATAACTACCTGTTCGCGCGTCGGCACGGCGGTACGATGATTCTTCGTATCGAAGATACCGACTCGCAGCGTTTCGTGCCGGGTGCCGAGGAGTATATCCTCGAGTCGCTCAAGTGGTGCGGCATCGAGATCGACGAGGGTGTCGGCGTCGGCGGCCCTCATGCGCCGTACCGCCAGAGCGAGCGGCGCGACATCTACCTGAAATACGCGAAACAGCTCGTGGAGTCCGGATGGGCCTACTACGCTTTTGATACTGCCGAGGAGTTGGACGCCCTGCGCAAGGAGTACGAGGCGCGCGGCGAAACTTTCGCATACAACTATTCGATCCGCGAGAAACTGCCTACGTCGCTCTCTCTCTCGAAAGAGGAGGTCGCAGCCCGCATCGCGCGGGGCGACCAGTGGGTCATTCGCTTCAAGATGCCCGAAAACGAGATCGTCGAAATGGACGACCTGATCCGGGGGCATGTCGAGGTGAACACTTCGACGCTCGACGACAAGGTGCTCTATAAGTCGGCCGATGCGCTGCCTACGTACCATCTGGCGAATATCGTGGACGACCGTCTGATGGAGGTGTCGCACGTGATCCGTGGCGAGGAGTGGCTGCCGTCGTTGCCGCTGCATTATCTGCTGTACCGGGCCTTTGGTTGGACGGACCTGCAGCCCCGCTTCGCGCATCTGCCTCTGCTGCTGAAACCTACGGGCGGTGGCAAACTCTCGAAGCGCGACGGCGACAAGATGGGGTTCCCCGTGTTCCCGCTCTTCTGGAAATCCCCGACGGGCGAAACCGCACGCGGTTACCGCGAGGACGGTTATTTCCCCGAGGCGTTTATCAACATGCTGGCGTTGCTGGGGTGGAATCCCGGCACCGAGCAGGAGATCTTCTCGATGCAGGAGCTGATCGACAGCTTCTCGCTGGAGCGCGTTTCGAAATCGGGCGCCCGCTTCCAGCCCGACAAGGCCAAGTGGTTCAACGCCCAGTATATGCACCATAAGAGCGACGCGGAGCTGGCCGCACTGTATCAGCCGATCCTGCGCGAGCACGGCATCGAGGTTTCGGACGAGTTGGCCGGGCGTGCCGCAGGCATTATGAAAGAGCGGGCCACGTTCATCACCGATCTGTGGGATCTGACCTCGTTCTTCTTCGTCGCTCCGACTCAGTACGATGAGAAGCAGGCTAAGAAGTATTGGAAGGGCGATAATCCGGCTATGCTGCGCGAACTGCGCGAGGTGCTGGCCGGCATCGACGATTTTTCGCTCGAAAATACCGAGCGGATCGTGCACGGCTGGATCGAGCAGAAGGGCTATTCGCTGGGACAGGTGATGAACACGCTGCGCCTGGCGCTGGTCGGAGCCGGCAAGGGTCCCGGTATGTACGACGTTACCTCTTTCATCGGGAAGGAGGAGACCCTGCGTCGTATCGACAACCTGCTGCGTAATCTGAAGCCGGGCGAATAGGGATGGAGATCGAACAGCAGATCTGGGGCGCCACTTCGGAGGGCGAGGCCGTTGTGCTCTATACGCTGCGCAATGCCGCAGGTGCCGAAGTGCGGCTTTGCAATGTCGGCGCGGCTGTCGTGTCGATTCTGGTTCCCGATCGTGACGGACATTTGGCGGATGTGGCGCTGGGTTACAAGGATTTCCGCAGTTATTTCGGCGATCCGGCCCTGTGCGGCAAAAGCATCGGCCGCGTGGCCGGTTGCATCGCTTACGGGACGATGCGGATTGACGGCGAAGAATACCGCTTGGATATAAACGGCATGGCCGGGCATCTCAACGGCGGTGTGAAGGGCTTCGCCGGGCGCTTGTGGGAGAGCCGTGTCGAAACCAACCGGGTCGTGATGTCGCTCTCTTCCGACGACGGCGATCAGGGGTATCCCGGTAATTTGCAGGTCGAGGCCGCTTTCGATTTCGACGAAGATAATGCGCTGGAAATAACTTATATCGCTCGAACCGACCGGACGACGCCCGTGAACATGGCCTGCAACCTGCTGCTCAATCTGGGCGGCGAGGGCAGCGGGTCGGTACTCGACCACGAGCTGCGGCTCGATGCTTCGACTGTTTTGGAAGCGGACGATCGTCTGATTCCTACCGGGAAACTGCTCGGTGTTGCCGGTACGCCCGCCGATTTCCGTTCACTGCGCCGCTTGGGTGAGGGCGTCGATTCCGATTTCGACCGGATCCGGATGCTGCGGGGGTACGACCACTTCTTCCCCGTGGACGGTTGGCGGCAGAATATCCTGACCGAAGTCGGCGAATTGCGCGATGCACGTTCGGGACGCCGGGTGGAGATTCTCTCTTCGCAGCCCGGCGTGACGCTCTACACCGGCAATCGCTTGGGCGGCGGATGCCCCGAAACGAAGTCGGGCGGCCGCTACCGGGATTACGAAGGGGTCGCCGTCGTCTGTCAGGGGTATCCCGATGCGGTCAATCGGCCGGAATTTCCTTCTCCGCTGCTTGCGCCTGACGGATTTTATTGCCAGAAGACCGTCTATCGGTTCGGTACTTTCCGGTAGGTGATGACTCTCCCCAGGCTTGCCCTGTCCCGAGGAAGATACCGGATTTTTCAACTGTCGGAGCCGGAAAACGGTCCCGGGTTTTGCCTGGTTCCGGGTTGTAAACGTTTTTTTCGGCAAATATCCGAACAGTCGGTTTTTCGTCGCTGTCCGCCGCATTCGGAGTGAGCCGTTCGAACAAAGCTGTGCGCCATTCCTGGGGTCGAGCCGGGTGGCGTACTCTTTTTGTGATGCGGTGCGATTTTCCGAAATTTAATGTTATCTTTGCGCCCGTATTCTTGAAGGGGTGCCTTACTGTCAGGCTGAGATTATACCCATTGTACCGGATACGGGTAATGCTGAAACCGGGAATCTATAATCGATACGACATACCCCTTTTCTGTTCTTTTAATTCAATTAAAGTTATGAAAAGGATTTTCTTACTGCCGCTTACGGCTGCGGCTGTCTGGTGCGCGATGCCGGTGCACGCGGACGAACCGGTGGAAACGGACTCCATGACTCCGGATTCCATGAAACTGTACGAATTGCAGCAGATCGAGGTGACCGCTACCCGCGTCGATCGCAAAACTCCGGTGGCATATGCCGATATCGGCCGAGAAGCGATTTCTCGCCGGAATTTCGGCAGCGACATGCCGACGTTGTTGCAAATGACTCCGTCGGTGGTCGCCACTTCGGATGCCGGCAACGGCATCGGCGGTACGGCGTTCCGTCTGCGCGGTTCGGATGCTTCGCGCATCAATGTCACAACCAACGGCGTGCCGATGAACGATGCCGAGAGCCACTCGGTCTATTGGTACGATACGCCCGACATGGCTTCTTCGGTCGGAACGATCCAGGTACAGCGCGGTGCCGGAACCTCGACCAACGGTACGGGAGCCTTCGGCGGTTCGGTGAATATGACCACCGCCCCGATGTCGAGCGAATTTTCTGGCGAAGCGTCCCTTTCCTATGGCTCCTACAACACCAACAAACAGTCGTTGCAGATCGGTTCGGGACTCATGGGCGGCCATTGGACCGTCGATGCCCGGCTTTCGCATATCTCCTCGGACGGTTATGTCGATCGGGCCTTCACCAACCTGGAGTCCTACATGTTGCAGGTCGGGTACTACGATGGGGGTACGGCCGTGAAGCTGATCTCCTTCGGCGGTGTGGCCAGAGTCGGACTGGCTTATGACGGCGTGACGAAGGAGCAGCTCGAAACCGACCGGCGCTACAATTCGCAGGGGCTTGTCAAACATGCCGACGGATCGATTTCGTTTTATGATAACCAGACGGATAACTATACCCAGATCAACAATCAGTTGATCGTCAATCATCGCTTCAACGCCCGTTGGACGCTGAATGTCACGGGCCACTACACCTACGGTTCGGGTTATTACAACCAGTATAAGAACGGACAGACGTTGAGTGAGTACGGTATCGCGCCGATCCCTACGGACGATCCGAACGAGCCGATTACCGAAAGCAATCTGATTCGCCGCAAGTCGATGGACAACCATTTCGGCGGCGTGGTGGCATCGGCCAACTATACTCGTGGTCGCGTACAACTGGCCCTGGGCGGTGCGGGCAACGTATATGACGGCGGCCACTGGGGAAACGTGATGTCGGTCGTCGATGCACCCGGCTTCCCGCGTCACGAATATTATCGTAACGCCTCGACCAAGTACGATGCCAACGTCTTCGCCAAGATCAACTGGGAGGCTGCGCGGGGGCTGAACCTCTATGCCGACCTGCAGTACCGTTTCATCCGGCATAACATTACGGGCACCAACGACAATTTCAACAGCACCACTTCGGCGCTTCAGGAGTTGGATATTCACCGTACCTATCACTTTTTCAACCCCAAAGCGGGCGTGAACTACACTTTCGCCCGGAATCACAAGGTCTATGTGTCGTTCGCCGTGGCGCAGAAGGAGCCTACGCGCAGCAACTTCACCGATACCAAGAACGGGGAGTATCCCACCTCGGAGCGGCTGTACGACTGGGAGTTCGGCTATCTTTTCCACAACGACCGTTTCGAGGCGGGCGTGAACTTCTACTATATGTCCTACAAGGATCAGCTGGTCGCTACGGGCGAACTCTCGGACACGGGGCAGGAGCTGTCCCGCAATATTCCAGACAGTTACCGCCGGGGCATCGAACTCTCGGCTTCGCTGAACATCGCCCGCTGGTTTTCGCTGGGAGCCAATGCGACCCTGAGCCAGAACCGGATCGAGAACTATACGGAATATGTTTCGGAGTACGACGCCGACTGGAACTACCTGGGCGAAAAGGAGCTGTATCTCGGGACCTCGACCCTTTCCTACTCTCCGTCGGTCATCGCCGGAGTGCTATTGGATTTCCATGTCAAAGGGTTCAGCGCCCTGCTGCATACGCAGTATGTCGGCAAACAATACTTTACCAACGGCCGCAACGATGCGCTGTCGCTCGACGACTACTGTGTCACCAACCTGAACCTGGGGTATGAATTGGCTGCCTCGAAGATCGGAAGCGTGCGTTTCGGCGTGCAGATCAACAATCTTTTCAATACGGAGTATTGTAACAACGGCTACGGTTATTCGTCGATTGTCGGAGGTGTGCGCGAAGATTCGGCCTTCTATTTTCCCCAGGCGATGTTCAACGTGCTGGCCAACGTAACGGTGCGGTTTTAGGCGATGGAACTCAAACTCATCCTGCAGATCGTCGGCTTTACGCTGGGGCTGCTCTATCTGTGGCTCGAATACCGGGCCAACATCTACCTCTGGCTCGTGGGGCTGGTGATGCCCGTCGTGCACGGTACGCTCTACTTCCAGACGGGGCTTTATGCCGATTTCGGCATGAACGTCTATTATTTTCTGGCAAGTGTCTATGGGTGGCTGGTATGGCGCAACGCTCCCAAAACCGAAAAGGGCGGCGGTATTTCCCGTACGCCCGCACGCCGCTGGCCGATGATCGCGGCGGCGTATGCGGCGATCCATCTGTTCATCTACTGGGTGCTCGTGACCTTTACCAACAGCACCGTGCCGTTCTGGGATAGCCTGACCACGTCGCTGAGCATCGTGGGAATGTGGATGCTTTCGCGCAAGTATCTGGAACAGTGGTTTGTATGGTTTGTAGTCAATTTGGTGACGGTCGGGCTCTATTTCTACAAGGAGATCCCGCTCACCGCATTGCTCTACACGATTTACCTGACGATGTCGCTGGCCGGGTATTTCCGCTGGCGTCGGATGATGCGGCGGCAGATGCGGGGCTGATTCGGGAAAGAGGCGAAAGCCGGGTTACTCTTCGGGGAGTGCCTCTAAAGAATTGCAACAGTCTGAGAAATTAGGCTGTTGCATTTTTTATGGTAGGATGAGGTAACGAAAAGGCAACGGTTCTATTTTCCGCTGCTTGCGTTGGCGTTCACAATCTCAAATAACCAGCATAAAGATAATAAAATTATTGCACGAGAAAAAATATCACCTCGATAGCCAATAACAAAATTGGCTACTTCATACCGATATTGTTTTATCTAACTGTTTATTATAAACTATATCAGTTTTGTAAATTTCGAGTCTTATATACTATATTTGTAATTATGACTGATCTTAATGTTGTAAAACCTTGTTTGCGATGGGCCGGAGGAAAAAGCTGGCTTGTCAAACACCTTGATAATTTATTGCCTAATAATGGTTTCAACAACTACCATGAACCATTTTTGGGAGGTGCATCTATTTTTCTTTCTATCAGACCTCAAAATCTCTCATATTTATCAGATTTAAATAGGGAATTAATTGAAACTTATATTACACTCCGAGATCATCCTAATGAAATTATAGAGATTCTGGCCTGTTATGTAAACAGTAAAGATTATTATTACAAAATACGAAAATTAACCCCACAAACAGAAGCAGAAAAGGCAGCAAGATTTATCTATTTAAATCAAACCTCCTATAACGGGATTTTTAGAGTTAATCTGAAAGGGGAGTATAATGTTCCTTATGGTTATCGCAAAAAAAACTTTTTGGATAAAGATACTCTCCTTGCGGTGAGCAAAGCTCTTGATGGAACCATTATACAACATGGTGATTTTGATATCGTACGGAATAATTTAAGACCGGGAGATTTAGTATTTCTAGATCCGCCGTACACTGTATCTCATAATGATAATGGGTTCATAAAATATAATCAAAAGATATTTTCTTTAGAGGATCAGATACGACTTAGCCAACTGATTAATCATATAAAAGAGATAGGGGCCTATTATATCTTAACCAATGCTGCACATAGTAAAATAGAGGAAATTTTTAATAATGGAGATACTCCTTTAAGGTTAAGACGAGCGAGTCTTATCGGTGGAACAAATGCCAAGCGTGGGCACACTACAGAATTGATATTCACTAATATAGTCAGATAGTTTATTATGGAAGAGGAAATTAAGCATAAGATAATGGATTCTCTCGTTTCAGGATCATGTATTTCTCCTGTCATTTTAAAACGATCTAAAGATTCCATTTTTGAAAGTATACCTTATGAGTTAGTGAATAAATATCAAGCTGACGGGTGGAGTATCTATAAAGAATATAAAACTTCAGTACGAATGACAAGACCAAAACCTTTAGATATAGCATTTGAGGATGAAGTTTGGTCAATGTTTGCAAAAATGGGATTTACACACTTAAATAAAGATCGCCATTTTAAACTTCCATATTCAGATAATTCAAACTTAACACAACAAATTGATGTTTTTGCTGCCGATGAAGAAACTGTTTTAATAATTGAATGTAAAACAACTGGAGGGGAACCCAAACAGAGTAATTTTAAAGAAACTATTGAAGCAATAGGTGGTAAAAAAGAAGGATTACTTACAACCATACGGCATCTATTTCCTAATCATAAGTATAAAGTAAAGTTTATTCTAGCGACTAAAAACTACTATTTATCTCCGCAGGACACACAACGCTTAGATAATTACGGAATTATTCATTTCGATGAAGAAATAGTGAAATATTATACTGATCTTATAAAGCATTTAGGAATCTCTGCTAAATATCAATTGTTAGGCAGTCTATTTGAGGGTATGACTATTCCAGAGCTTGATAATAAAATCCCCGCTATTAAAGGAAAAATGGGGGGACATACATACTACTCGTTTTCTATAGAACCTGAAAAATTACTTAAGATAGGGTATGTTCTTCATCGGAATAAGGCTAATAAAAAATTAATGCCCACCTATCAGAGATTAATTAAAAAATCCCGTCTAAAGTCTATTCAGGAATTTGTTGAAGGAGGAGGATTCTTTCCCAACTCCATAATTATCAATATCAATACTGAAGGAAAGAATTTAAGATTTGATCAAGCGGAAAATCAAATTGATAGTGCAATATCAAGAATAGGTATTTTGTATTTGCCCAAAAAATATAGATCTGCTTATATTATTGATGGACAACATCGTTTATACGGGTACGCTGACTCTGAATATAAATCTAAAAATTGTGTTCCTGTTGTTGCTTTTGTCAATCTTGACAGAAAAGAGCAAGTGCAACTCTTTATGCAGATTAACGAAAACCAAAAATCGGTTCCTAAAAATCTTCGCAATACACTTAATTCAGATTTATTATGGAGTTCAGATAATAAAAATGAACAAATCAAGGCTCTAAAACTACAAATAGCGCTGAGTTTGGGCGAAGAGCTAAATTCGCCTTTATACGATAGGGTTATTATTGGAGAGAATGCAAAAACTTCAACTCGGTGTATTACAATCGACACAATTCGTATAGGCCTAGATAGAGGTAATTTTTTCGGAACATTTGAAAAGAATGCAATAAAAATAGATGGAACCTTTTATAGAGGAGATAACGATTCAACTTTTGATAAAATATTCCCTTTTTTGATAAAATGTTTTACTCATATAAAAACATATCTACCTGAAGAGTGGGCCAAAGGAGATGCCGGAGATGGTTTTTTAACGATTAATGGAAACATAGAGAGCCTTTTAAGAATATTCAGCGACATAGTAGATCATCTTGTAAAATCAAAAGGTATCAACCCAAAATCTGATACTGTTGATAATATTGTCAATGAACTAACTTATTATTTAGACCCATTGATCGATTATTATCGAAATCTTTCTACAGATGCGAAATTAGAAATAAAGAAAAGCTACGGTATAGGGGGGAGAACTAAAGTATGGCGTACGCTTCAACGAGAGATAAACAAACAACGGACGGACTTTATTCCTGAGGGGCTAGATAAATATTGGAAAGATGAAGACAAGCGTTTTAATGAAGAGTCGTTTAAATTCATTCGAGATATCGAAACTTTCATGAAAGCAGATTTTCATCATCGTTTAAAAGAATTTTATGGAGATCAATGGTTTCAATTAGGAGTGCCTAAAGCTGTGTATGACAAAACCCATGCATTGTCTGCTGAAAAAAACTATGAGGAGAAAACGGATAAATATACGCCTTGGGATTGTTTAACATTAATTGACTATAGACGAATTGCTATTTATGGGAGCAATTGGCGGGATCTTTTTGAAAAACATTATACGAAACCGGGAGAGGAAAAAATTGGCAATAAAGACCTGAAAACAGAATGGATGCAAAAACTAGAAAAAATTAGAAATAATAATTTTCATTCTTATAGTGTCAAAGAAGAAGAATACAACTTCTTATTAGAGCTTCACGAATGGTTAATTGAGAAAAAAGTTTCAAATAATATAGACTAATAGCATTTTTTCGTCCTCCGGGTCTTGCTTTGCTTCCCTCCTTTCATCACGACCGCCGCACAGTCCGCACCCCAGCCCATTCCAATCGGTAGCGACCAGCAAAGGGACAGGGAATATAAGATGCAAGGCCGCCCGTAAGGGCGCTCCGTATAGCCTTGTATCTTATATCCCCTGTCCGTATCTTTGCCTCCGGTTGGAATGGGCCTTACCCTGACTTCAGAGCCACTTTCTTTCCCTTTCTTTCACCGCTACCGTTTCTGCCCTTTCGACTTCTTTTTCGGCAGGGCGGCTAACGCCCGTTTCACGTCGTAGCGGGGTGACTTCGGTTTTCTCGGATCGCTCCAATCTTCCTTATACGTTTGGTCCGAGGGCTTCTCTTTCCACAGGTAGGGCCTTGCGGTCTGTCCTGTACCGTACCATTGTACGAGTGCGCGGACGACGAAACCTCCCTTTATCAAATCCCTATCCATGCGGCGCATGGTGTATTTGCCGTATTCGACCCACTCGCGCGGGTCGTGTCCAATGTAGGCCCGTCCTCTCGTCAGATTATCATCCATAACCAGATAACCGTCGAACGTTTTCCCGTCATACTGCATTCCTTCGAGATAAACCGGTTGCCCGTCCTTTATCTGTTCTACCTGTTCATCTGTTAGCCGTACACCAAATATGATCGGGTTTTGGGTAGAATGCTCCTGTTTCTGCCGTGCGGTTGCCACCTTCTGTCTTTCTTTTTCAATTTTGTTTCGCTCGATGGTTTTACAGAGGTTAGCATAACTGAACTTCCGATCTACCTGCGAGGCCTTGAGTGTCTGCCCTTGCATAGTAAAGGTCATACCCTGTACCTCTTTTTGCGGATCGCCACCCCGGTGTATGAACGTTGCCGTTACGCCTTCCCTGTTCAACCCTTCGACCAGTTCCGTAAAAGAGGTACAACCCTTCAACGTTGTTTTAACCGCCTCGTAAATTCTGTATTTCACTTTGTCGGGATCATGTAGCCGTTCAATCTTTACACTCTCTTTTCCCTCGGAGAAAGTAAGGCCGTATTTCTGTTTCATGGCCTTGCAGACCGCTACGCTCCGAATCCTTTCGTTATGACTCCGCACCAACTTTGTATCGTACTTTACCCGATTGTAAAGGATATGCAGATGGGGATGCTCCGTGTCGGTATGCCGCACCACGATATACTGCGTGTCGGTGATTCCCATACGCTGCATATATTCGCGTGCAAGACCTGCCATAAATCCATCCGTGAGCCTCGGCGTGTCGTCTTTGTGGAACGAAAGGGATATATGCCCCACGACCTCGACTTTCTCCGGCCGGGCATTGCGCTGGAAATTGAAACTGCCGATTAGGGAACGGATGTCGGACAACGCCACTCCGTCGCTGTCTATCATACGGGCGTGACCGCTTTTCTCGAGGAGGTAGCGTACGGCTCCGCCGAACGACTTACCCGTTACGATCTTTGCTATCATAGAAATATCTTTTTATGTGGCGTGCCAACCGTTCGTAAAACTCGATCAGTCCGATAAGACGTATAACAATGCCTTCCATTCCCTTTTGTGTGTTGGCAATCCGTGCCAACTGGTTCAGGTTGTTCCCCTGTCGGGCCAGTTCGGCTACGGCGGTAAGTATCGCGGGCGGAATATGCCGTGGGGATTGCCCCGTAAGTACCTTTTCCCGGCAGTAGGTGGCAAGATCCGTCCCGGCGATGATCGCTTCGTTTTGCAGCCTTCGTTTCACGTCGGGCGTAACATGGAATTTGACCTCTGCGGAGCGTTTCTCGGCGATGGCTTTGGGTGGTCTCCCGCCCTTATTCTTACCTGTCGTCATACCTGTGCGCTTTAGGATTTAACAGGCGGCGACAGCATACCTCTCCGACCGGGCGATCGAGAGGGAGCCGGCCGATGGCATCGCAGATGTCGAGGGTCCCGAATCCCCTGCAACCGTCGGGAGCGGGAGATGGTTCGGTGTGCGACCACAGGGAGTCCGCCGAACGGGACAGCCCCGCAGGGCAAGGTTGCCGGAGCATTCGAGAAAACTCCGAGAGGAGGTTTTGAGGGCCTCCGGATACAACCTTGCTCCTTAAGGCCTCTGAAAATGCCGACGCCGGATTGTCAGATCCGAACGCGGCACGCCGGACCTCTTCTTGAATCCCCGTCGCACAGAATCGGCAGGGGAGAAGAACGATAAATACGGGAAGACCGCTCCTGATATACACGCTAGAGTATTGGCGAGAAACTCTTGAAGTTCAGCTGTCGGGCAGGGATGGATAAACCGTAACAGTTACCCGAATGGATCGGGTTGTAACGTTCCAGACTACGGACGTTACCAGATTGCAACGCTGCAGCGTTGCAGTTCAGTGGGGATGGTATCCGACATTCGGATATGCTGCAAAATGGATGTTCATGGCTGTGCGATTTACGTCTGTTTACTCAAACAACGTTGCCCGCTGCGGGTTGTTGCGTCCATGTCGGATCTTGCGTTCCGTTGCCATCTGTTGCTCCTCGTGTAGAAATTATGCAAAATATCGGAGCCAACCGCTGCCATGGCGAAGCCAACCACTGCCACTTCCGTACGATCGTACAACTTGCCGTATATCGTAGGCGTTAAGAATTGGCAGACCGTCCTGTAACGGCAGCTGAAACACACAAAAACGTACTATGATGAAAAACCGGGCGCACCGAATCCGCGATGAGTGAAAACCACCCGATCGCACACATAGACAAACCGATTGTTGAACCGAAAAATCATGAAACGATGGAAAAGATAATATGCATCGGGGAGAAGACATGAACGCATCTTCTCGACCAGCTGAAAGAGTTGTCCGCCCTTGCCTCGCAGGTACGCCGCCGGTTCGATCCGCAGACCTCGGACGGGTATATAGACAGTGCTGATGTCTGCCGGGTATTGAACATCACCAAACGCACCCTGCAAAGCTATCGGGATAAAGGCATCTTGCCCTATACCCGTATCGGCGGCAAGTTCTTTTACCGGGAGCATGACCTGGCCGACTATCTCGAACGTAGAACCGTCAAAAAACAATAGCCATGCTCGACTACCTGAACAGCGAGAGCGAGGAGGTGAAAATCGCGCTCGCACAACTATCCGAGGCGAAACAGGCGTTGCAACAGGCCAGGGACAACTACCGTCCCTCGGTATTGGATGAACGTTACTTCACGGGCGAAGAGGTCTGTCGCTATCTGCACATCTCGCCACGCACACTCCAAACCCTGCGTGGCACACGGCAGATCCCCTTTATCGTTATCAGCGGACGGGTATTTCTCTATCCCGAGAACGGATTACGAGAAATCCTTCACATGAATTTACAGCCTGTCGAAGAACCCTTCTAACCTTACAAATGGGGCATGCACAGCAAAGCCGGGACGCAAGAAGACTGAGTATCCCTTGCGTCTCGGCTTTGCTACTTACACTACTATCCTTCATTTATAGTTTAGGTACATATTCCGATCAGATAGAGTATTATACATCGGCAATACCCCACCAATGAGTGCTTGTTTGTATGCGAATTATTTTCTATCTTTACAAAGTCTTGTGCAGCAATGTACTTGGCAGACATATTGAAAGTGTTTTCGCACTGTCCTTACATGAAAATGTGGAAGTTTTCTAAAGAGAAAGGATGGACGAACAGCACTCATTTCTTGTTTAGAATATGGCAGAGGACACGTTCTGTGTTCTTATACTCCATATCTATTCAAGTGTGGGGTATTGCATCGTTTATTTTCTCTCAGGTCATTCCACAACCTTCATGTAGATAAACGAAATCAGCTCCACACTTTCTTTTTGTAGTTATATCAAACACCATTTTAGGAGTTGAATGGTGACTAAGAATTGGAATTATTAACCCAATTAAAATAGTTACTATGAAACGATTACTATTAGTTTTCACCTTGTTCAATATTGGAGTCGCTTCGGCTCAATTAAAAACATACAATGGTTCTTTTGAAGATGGTTCTGCAAATTATACTTATAAAGAAGATGGATTGACTCGAATTTTCGAAGGGAATTTTTCATATAAATCAGCAGACGGAAAAAAGTCTATGTCCGGCAGATATACTGATGATATGAAAACCGGATTATGGAAAACTGATTGGTATGGGTTTCATGAAGAAACAAGCTATAAGCAAGGTCTAAAGCATGGAATTTACCGAGTACGATATAAAGATTCCTATAAAGAATTAAAATTAAATGCTCATTTTACACAGGGAGAGTTGGATTCTCTTGATTTTTGGATGCGAACCCCTGACGGGCGCATAATAGCTGGAAATCAACATGGCTCTCCTTCTGTTATCGATACGTGGCTTCACGGAATAGATAACAAATATATTCGTACGCAATATTTTTATAAAGGTATTTATGTCGGATATACGGATTATGATTATTCTACCGGAGATTGGGGTGAACGCACGATAGATGATATCAGGGAGGTTGCTAAATTTTCCGATTCACTAGCCCAACATAACTATCAATATGCAGGCCGATACTATTGTCTTCAACCCCAAAAAGAAAATAAATTTTACAGTCAACTCACTCAGAACGGCGATATTTTTTCCAATGAGCCATACTGGTTCAATGAAATCGCATACTTTTTCATTTACGATTTTCATACCGCATGTTTCGGCTCATCCTTATGGAGGGGCGAAGTTTTTGAACCCGATTATACTCTCTGTTTTGTAATAAAAGAGGATGAAGTCCGAATGAATGCTGAGAAAAAGCAAATCGAACAAGAAAAGGTTGAAAAAGCGAGAAAAGAAAAGGAATATGAAGAAACTATTGCGAAAAAGGCAGGCGAGTTTGCTCAAACAGAATATGGCCAGTTTATAAACTATCTCAAACCCTTTGCGGTGAAATCTGATAGTTTGTTTAATCAGGCAAAACAGAATTACATGGATAATGTTTTGAGTAAATATCGCTTAGCAACAAGCCCAGTCCGTCTTGCAGACAGATTTCAAGAATCCAGCACTTTATCGCTAAACTTTAGATATTCAGAGGGAGATAAGGATGGTTATCAATGTAAATTCATTTCACAATTATACCAAATAAATGTTCCCAAAGGATTAAAGGATTTTTCTGTACTTATTTTTCCTACTGCACTTGTATTGGACAAAGAACAATGGCGTGTTTCTGATGCCATCATAGTATATTATCATAACGGATCGGACAATGGTCTTTCGACGGCATTACAGCTCAATTTGCATAAAAGAACCGATTTACACCAAGCTGATTTATACTTGCAACATTTCTATAATGAAATGAAATTGGGGGTAAACGGCTTTATTGCCCAAGGAACACAAGTTTCAATTAGTGATAATTATGTTTTTCAAGGATATACAGAAAGCCGTATAATGCAGCCTATTACATCAGATACGAAATATAAAAAGACTCAAATTTATTATGACAGATGGCATAATCCCCAACTATCTAAGGATGATTTTATTCAATCCATTACCAAAGAAGAGGTTACAAAACCCATAGAAGTACGTTTTAACATAAAAAAAGAAGAATGATTATGGCTATTGTCGAACGTAACAGAATTTTGAGGCCATCAACAAGATTAGCTTCTTCTATATCGTATAAAATTAATACAGAAAAAGTTTCGGGACTGGATGAACTGATCGTACGTGTATATTCCGAACAAAAAAGACTGATAGCGGAGTTTCATTTCGCCGGTCGCGATATCGCAGGTAAAAGATCTATCCATTTCCGATATATCAATGAGCGAATTGACTGGGGAAAATATGAAAATTTGATATCGAAAAAGCATAAATTAATAGCTGTAATTTAAGACATATTTCAATGACCACCTGAAATTGTAAACCAAAGGACGGCAAATTCAAAGTCGTTCTTTGGTTTTGTTTATGTAGAAGTGAGACTTTCCCTTCCCGTAACATTTCGCCTCTGAAGCCCGCCCGCAGATTGTTTTGCACCGTGGCTTCATACACGCCAAACAACTGTGCGATTTGGCTCTGTGTCATCCAGACATTGCCATCGATCAGTCGGACCGAGACCGTACAAGGCCCGTAGTCGTTCTCGGTTATCTCAATAGAACCGAGATCTTCTATCTGTTTTTTCATTGTCAGTTCTCTTTATCGGGTTATTCTATCGGAAATTTTTCAGCGATCTTTTGGCTCAGGGCATCCATGTCTCGGCCGATCTTGTCGTTGGTAATTTTGGCGTAAATCTGTGTGGTGGTGATGTGTTTGTGTCCGAGCATCTTGCTGACCGTCTCCAGCGGAACACCCTGCGAGAGGGTGACTGTGGTCGAAAAGGTGTGCCTTGCCTCATGCATCGTCGGATTGAACGACAATCCGGCATGGCGTGCCACATGTCGTAGGGACATATTCATCGAATCACGGTCTTTGACCGGGAATACTTTATTTCCGGGGAGCCTCAGTCGGCTGTAACGTTCTACGAGCCGTTTGGCTACCGGCAGCAGCTTGACCCGAAACTGCGTTCCCGTCTTTTGTCGATGGTCCACGATCCATAGATCATCCCGTTCATCCGTGTGAATATCGTCATGGGTGAGTTTCTTCACGTCGGCATAGGCAAGCCCCGTGAAACAGCAAAATACGAATATGTCCCGGACGATGGCTGTCTTGTAATTGGGGACATAGACCCTCATCACGGCCTGCAGTTCCGATTCGGAAAGGAAACGTCGGTCGCGGTAGGTGACGTTGATATGGAATCCCGTAAACGGATCGGAGGTGATCCAGCCGTTCTTGAAAGCAGTGTAGGTCATCAGCTTCAGCTTCTTGACCGGAGTATGGATACTGCCGGGAAGCATATGACGGACGGCCGAGAGATAAATCACATACTTTTCGATAAATTCACGCTTCAACTCCCGGAACGGGATATCCTCCAGCTTGTATTCGTATTGCAGGAATGCGGCCAGGTAACGGCGGGAACGGGTATAGTTCACAAGGGTTCCCTCTGCACGATCTTTGCCGACACGTTTCTCGGCGAACTCTTTCAGGTAGTCGTCGAAGGTTTTCATCAGGAATTGATACCCGTCCCCGAATCCCAGCCAGGCATTTCTGACCTTCTCGGCCGTGACGTAAGAATCCCGGTCGCAGATACGCTGGTAGTGCTTGCCGATGTTGGTCTTGATATTCTCCAGTTTCTCGTTGATCCGCTGGGCTACGATGCTCTTACCCGATGCTTTGTTGGCTTTGGTATCCCACAGTTTGGGAGGGACAGACATTTTGCAACTGAACTGCGAGATGGTTCCGTTGATGGTGATGCGTCCCATGATGGGCGCTTTGCCGTTCTGTTCGGCCTGTCGTTTCAGATAGAACAGGACCTTGAAAGTGCTTCTTGCCATAACTCTAAAAACTTTATTGTTAATACGTTCATTAGAGTTATTTGTTGTTGTGAAATCCGACGCAAGAAATTGAAAAACAAACCGTAAAAAACGAAGTCCGGAAAAAGCTGCGGTAACGATCTGGTAACGCAACTCTTTCCGAACTTTGCCTTTTCGTGCGGCTGAACCGCTCATTTACCTCCGGAACAATCTCACTAAAACACTATTACCGTGCGTTTTACACATTATTGCTCCTGTTCTGTTTTTTTAAGGCCACTCCTGTTTGGAGCCCGGCTTTTTCGATCTGGTTTCGTATTTCCTGCCGCAAGGCTTTGGGGGTGATGCCTGCCGCGACGAGCAGATAGGAGTGGCGGAGTTGCTCGCGGATAAAGGCGTCGGGCAGATCACCATCCGTACGGATGCCGTTCCAGTGGCGTTTGTTGCTGTGGAAAGCGGGAGTGACCAGTTCCGGATAGCGTTCGCGAAGCAGAACGGCCCGATCCGGATCGCACTTTACAGCGATCCATCGGAATTCCACCATATCGGTGTAACAGAACATTTTGCCCCCGATTTTGAAGACCAGGGTCGTTTCGTCGAACGGGGTACACTCTTCTGCCAGCGGCAGGGAGAGGCAATAGCGGCGCAGTTCCAGAATATCCATTTCAGGATGATTTTTTTAGTGTGGGTATATGCAGCAAAGCGGGTGCGGTGTCCGTTCGAAGGTTTTTCGTTCGGTTTTGCATCCGAAGCAAAGATATACATAGTTTTTCCGATTCGGAAAATAATCGTCGAGCTGCATCGGTGAATTTTTGGCAATCTGCGGACAAACCGTTTCCCGCATCCGATATTTTTCGTACCTTTGGCTCTGATAAACCGATTTTGTTATGGAGGTGAACAAGATACAGGAAGAACTTGCCCGTTTGATCGAACTGGTCGATGGCTGGGCGGGTTCGCACGATGTCCCCGGCATCGAGCGGGATTTGGTTTTGGACAAGCTCAAAAAATTGTATGAAGCGATACGGTTTGCGAATTTCGACGAAGGGGATTCCTCCGCTTCCGCGTCCGTCGCTGCGCAGCAGTCCGTCGCCGAAGTTGCGCCGGTGTCCGAAATAAGTATCGACCTGGACGATTTGCTGGCGGAGCCTGTCCGCGATTTCCTGCCGGAGTCGGCTGCGATGCCCGAAGCTTTGGATGCACCCGTCGGGGAGTCTGCGGCTGTGCCGGAACCTGCGTCTTCCGAGAAGCCGGTTTCAGTGTCTGCCGTTACAGAACCTATGTCGGAACCGATGCCTGTTGTTGCTCCCGCTTCTGTACCCGAGCCGGATCCGGCGCCTGCCGTCGGAACTGCCCCTGAACCCGTGCCTGTATCGGAATCTGTACCCGCTGTGCAGTCTGTTCCTGTATCGGAGCCTGCGGCCGTCGAGGTGTCGCTGTCTGCGGCGGCCGGTTTTTCGCGGCAGGACGTTTCGATGGAAGGGCGGGCCGGCAAAGCGCCGGGAACCGGGCGCGATGCTGCGGCTCGGATCGGTCAGGAGGGGCTTGCCGGATCGTCTGCCGGACAGGTGGTTGCCCCCTCCTCTGAAGCCGATACCGAATCGAAGCAGAAAGTCGTCGTGTCGGACAGTCTGTTCGATCTGGACGATCTGGTGATCCGTCACAGGGAGAAGCGCCGGGTCATCATGTCCCTCTACGAAACGGACGGGCCGCAGGAAGCCGCTGCTTCGAAGATTCCGGTCGGAATCGGGCAGAAGCCGGGGCATGCAGCGGCTCCGCAGCAACAGGCAACCGCTGGAAAGGAGCAGGACGATGCAGCGGCTCCGCAGCCGGAAACACTCCTCGAAAAAATGGATGAACCGAAGAAGTCCGTAACGTCGCAAATACCGGAGCCACAGTCCGAAACATCGGAATCCGACTCTGTTGCCGCAGAGATTTCGGAGCAAGCGGATAATGCGGCGGATGCCGATGCTTCCGTTGCCGCTTCGCAAAAGACGGGCGTCGCCGAAACGACTTCGACTAAAACCGATGCCCCGAAATACCCGTTTGCCGCCGAGCCGGAGCCGGTGCTGGGCGAGGTGTTGGGCGGTGACGTGCATACGCTGGCCGACACGATCGCCGCGCCGAAGGACATGGCTTCCGAAATCGTGCGCAAGGAGCGGATCACCGACCTGAAGCAGGCGATCGGTATCAACGACAAATTCCTGTTGCTGCGGGACTTGTTCGGCGGCGATACCGAGCGGTACGAACGGACGATCGACCGTCTGAACGAGTTTGACGACCTGGACGACTGCATTATCTATATCTCCGAGAATTACGATTGGAACCCTTCGTCCGACGGAGTGAGGTTCCTGATGGAGTTGCTGGAACGTAAACTCTCCTGACGATGGCTAAGCTCTATATCGTTCCTACGCCGATCGGAAATTTGGACGACATCACGATTCGGGCCGTCAGGGTGCTTTCCGAAGTCGATTTTATTCTGGCTGAAGACACGCGCACCTCGTCGGTGCTGCTCAAGCATCTGGGCATCGAGAAAAAGATGTATGCCCACCACAAGTTCAATGAACATGCGACGGTTGGTCTGGTGGCCGACAACATCGCCCAGGGCCGTTCAGCGGCTCTGATTTCGGATGCGGGCACGCCGGGAATCTCCGACCCGGGATTCCTGCTGGTGCGGGCCTGTCTTGAAGCGGGGATCGAGGTGGAGACGCTGCCCGGAGCTACGGCTTTCGTTCCGGCGCTCGTGCAGAGCGGCTTTCCGTGCGACCGGTTTTGCTTCGAGGGTTTTCTGCCCCAGAAGAAAGGCCGCAACAAGCATTTGCAGAGCCTTGCGTCGGAGCCGCGTACGATGATTTTTTACGAGTCGCCTTTCCGGGTGGTCAAGACCCTCGAACAGTTCGCCGAGGTGTTCGGTCCGGAGCGGATGGCGGCCGTGTCGCGGGAACTGACCAAAAAGTTCGAACAGACCGTGCGGGGAACCCTTGCCGAGGTTGCGGACTATTTCCGGGAACATACGCCCAAAGGAGAGTTCGTGATCGTGGTGGCGGGGCTTCCGAAACCGGGAAAGAATATGGATACAGAATCCGAAGAAGAGTAAATGAGTGATATGGAAAATAGTGAATTGAAAGAGCAGCCCCGTCATTCGTTCCGACTTTGGGCGGAGTTCCGGGCCTTTATACGGGACCGTTTCAGTCTGGAGGATGACAAGGCCTCGCAGGATGAAGTAGCTGCTAACATCAGCAAGGGTACGGAGTTTCGCGGCGTCAATTTGTGGGTCCTGATTTGCGCAACGATGGTGGCGTCGCTGGGACTGAATGTCAATTCGGCCGCCGTAATTATCGGCGCCATGTGTATTTCTCCGATCATGGGGCCGATTATGGGTATCGGCTTTTCGCTCGGGATCAACGATTTCGACCTGCTGAAAAAATCCGTCAGGAACTTCGTCCTGATGTTCGTCGTGGCGATTTCGACTTCGACCCTCTTCTTTTTCATCTCCCCGCTGGGGAATGCGAGCAGCGAATTGCTCGCACGTACCACTCCGACGACTTACGACGTGTTGATCGCCTTTTTCGGCGGTATGGCCGGTATCGTGGCGCAATCGCGCCAGGATCGTAATTCGACCGTTATTCCGGGCGTTGCGATCGCTACGGCGTTGATGCCGCCTCTCTGTACGGCCGGGTTCGGTTTGGCGACGGGACAGTATCGTTTTTTCTTCGGGGCGTTTTACCTGTTTTTCATCAATACGGTTTTTATCGCCCTGGCTACTTATATTTTTACCCGGTTTCTGAAGTACAGGAAGAAGACGTTTCTCAACAAATCCCGTGAGCGTTTCGTGAAGCGGACGATGCTGGCGATTACGCTCGTTACGTTTATTCCCAGCGTATTCATCGGCTTGCATATGGTGCGGGTTTCGATTTTCGAGGTGCAGGCCGATAAGTATATCGCCCAGGTGTTCAATTTCCCGCAGACCCGTGTGATCGAATCCAGCAAGATCTACCGCCGGGGCGGAGAATCGCCCCGTATCGAACTGCTGTTGGTCGGGGAGCCGCTCGGCGAAGATGTGATCGAGAATGCGCGGGGACAGCTTGCCAGCTACGGGCTGCCCCGGACAGAATTGGTGGTGCGCCAGGCATCGACCTCGGATAAAGTCGATTTGCAGTCGCTGCAGTCGAGTTACGTGGAGCTGCTGGACGAGAAGAATCGGCAAATCGCCGAGATGAAACAGCGACTGGCTCGCTATCAGGTGACGAATGTCGATATCGGCGATATTTCGCAGGAGGTGGGCGTGATGTCGGATAACGTGGAGTCGATGTCGCTTACCAAAGGGGTGATGTTCGACGTTGCGGGCAAACCGCTGGATACGCTGTTGGTCTGCGTTATTACGCCGAAGGATTTCCAACGCCAGATAGACCGGGAGCAGTTGCGCAAGTGGCTTTCGGTCCGCACGAAGGTCGATAATGTGAAACTGTTCGTAGAACCGAAATCGAATGAGTAAGCCGGAGGTAGAAAGACAGAAAAGCCCGAATCTGGGTTTTTGGGGAAGGATCGGACTGGAAAGCCTCTGGATTTTCTGTAAGTTTTTCTCCATTTTGCCGTATTGGTTTCGCTATTACGTGGTGGAACCGGCCGTTTTCGGTGCGTTGCGCCTGTTGCGTTACCGTTATCGGGTCGTGACGGAGAATTTGCGGAACTCTTTTCCGGAGAAAAGCCTGGAGGAGTTGCATGCTATCCGGAGAGGTTTTTACCGTACTTTGGCGGAGATTTTCGTAGATACCTTCAGTCTGGCCGGACTCACCGACGAGAAATGCCGTCAGGTCGTCGTCGTAAAGGATCTGGAAAAGCAGATGGCTGCGGTCGAGGGCCGGGACTGGATCGCTCTGACGGCTCATTTGGGGTGCTGGGAATACTGTTCGTTCTGGGGGATTATCGTCCCTTCGCAGGTGGTCGTGGCGGTCTATCATCCCCTGCGGAGTCGCGTTTTCGACGAATTGTACAAACGTCTGCGCAGCCATGCGAATATCTGTCCGGTACCGATGGCTGAGTCCCTGCGCTTCTATCTGCGAAATCGGGAGAAGGGAATCGACGGCAAGAATATCGTGATGGGACTGATTGCCGATCAGAATCCGCCGCGCCGTCCCGACAGCCATTGGTTCCGCTTCCTCAATCGGGATACGATCTTTTTCGACGGAGGGGAGAAGCTGGCGCTGCGTTGCGGTCTGCCCGTATATTGCTGTTGGCTGCGGCGTGTCAAACCGGGTTATTACGAGATGGATTTCGACCGGATTTACGACGGAGAAGAGGAGGTGGCTCCCCATGAAATAACGGAACGCTACGTGCGGCGTCTGGAGCAGAAGATCCGCGAATACCCCGACCTGTGGATGTGGTCGCACAAGCGGTGGAAACACAAGTCCCCGGCCGATCTGGCCCGCATGGAATGCGAACGAAAACAGAAATAGTGATCCTGAATTGGAACGGTGCCGGGCATTTGCGCCGTTTCCTGCCTTCGGTGCTCGCATCGGTTCCCGAAGGGGTCGGCGTCGTCGTGGCCGACAACGGTTCGACGGACGATTCGCTCGGCGTGCTCGAACGCGAATTTCCCGCTGTGGGGCGAATCGTACTGGACCGTAACTACGGGTTCGCCGGAGGTTATAACCGGGCGTTGGAGTATCTCGATGCGGACTATTTCATTCTGCTCAATTCGGATGTCGAAACGCCTGCCGGATGGGTCGAACCGCTCGTCGAAACGCTCGATCGGGATCGGACCGTGGCTGCCGTAGCGCCCAAGCTGCTGTCGCTCGTCGAGCCTGCGCGGTTCGAGTATGCCGGAGCTTCGGGCGGTTTCATCGACTACTTGGGGTATCCTTTCTGCCGAGGTCGTATTTTGCAGTGTGTCGAACGGGACGAAGGGCAGTATGACGATGCCCGCGATGTTTTTTGGGCGAGCGGCGCTGCTTTCTGCTGCCGGGCCGAAGTATTTCGGGCATTGGGCGGTTTCGACGAGGATTTTTTCGCCCACATGGAGGAGATCGACCTTTGCTGGCGGATGCAACTGGCCGGTTACCGGGTGCGGATCGAGCCCCGGAGCCGGGTTTATCACCTCGGCGGGGGGAGTCTGGCGCAGGGATCGCCTTCGAAGGTGTTTTACAACCATCGCAATAATCTGGCGATGCTCTACAAGTGTGCGTCGCCGGTGCAGCGGAGCGTCGTGGCTATCGTGCGTCCGGTGCTCGACTCGTGCGCGGCGCTGTCGTACCTGATGCAGGGGCGTCCGGATTACGTGCGGGCCGTGGGACGTGCGTGGCGGGATTTTCTGCGGGCGCACAAGGCGCTGGCCGCCAAGCGGCGGGCTGTTCGCGGTGCGGTGAAGGGAAAGCCCCGGGGCATATACTGCGGGTCGATCGTTCTGCGTTATTTATTAGGTCGCAGACGGTTCGGCAAGTTGCTGTAAAGGGGCGGCGATTCGAATGCGACCGCTGCCTTATGTGTCGATGTTCGGACGGGGGCGATTTAAGCTGGCGATAATATACTTTTGTGTACCTTTGGGGGTGTGTAGCGGCCCAAGTCCTCTCCGAGAGGAGATCCGGAGAGGCAGAATTATAAATGCGGCTGCGAATCGCAAATAAGCGGCTGCCGGATTCGGAGCTGTGACTGTCGGATAAAGGTACGCTGAAATACATAATTACCCTGAAGAAAGTATTTGGATGGAAAAATTGGTTGTCATACCTACTTATAACGAGCGGGAGAATATTTCGAAGATGATCTCGAAGGTGATGTCGCTCGAGGGCGGTTACCATTTGCTCGTGGTGGACGACGGCTCGCCCGATGGAACGGGAGCGATCGTCAAGGAGCGGCAGGCGGAGTTTCCGGATCGTCTGTTTCTGTTGGAACGCTCGGGAAAACTGGGGTTGGGCACTGCCTATATCGAGGGATTCCGCTGGGCGCTGGCTCGCCCGTACGATGCCGTGTTCGAAATGGACTGCGATTTTTCGCATAATCCCGACGATCTGCTGCGGCTTACCGCCGAATTGGAGGCCGGAGCGGATGTCGCCGTCGGTTCGCGGTATTCGAAAGGAGTGACGGTGGTGAACTGGCCTATGTCGCGGCTGTTGATGTCCTATTGCGCCTCGCGGTATGTGCGGATCGTGACGGGGATGCCCGTCTGCGATGCGACGGCCGGATTCGTCGGCTATAAGCGGGAAGTCCTTGCGGCGATCGATTTCGACCGGATCGAGATGGTGGGGTACGGATTCCAGATCGAGATGAAATATACGGCCTGGAAGATGGGATTCCGCATCGGCGAGGTGCCGATCATCTTTGCCGACCGGACCGAAGGAACCTCCAAGATGTCGGGCGGTATCTTCGGCGAAGCGTTCTTCGGGGTGCTGGCCCTGCCGTTTCGAACGATCGCCCGGAAGAAATAACGATCGTTGCGTTGCCGGGAAGTGTATTCCTCTTATGCGGGCGGTAAATAGAGTGTTGAGAGGGAAAACGGAGAAATGGTTACGATAAGGGAATATCGGACGACAGACAAGGATGATGTGATGGAATTGATCCGGCGGAATACACCAGAATATTTTGCGGCGGAAGAAGAAATTGATTTGAGTGATTATCTGGATCGAGAAATAGAGTTGTATTATGTGCTGGTCACGAATGACAGGATCGTTGGTTGCGGCGGAATAAATTTTGCCGATGATAAAACCGTCGGCAAAATAAGTTGGGACATCATACATCCCGATTATCAGGGAAAATCGCTTGGGAAGCAACTGCTCGAATATAGAATCGACAAGTTGAAATCAATTGATCGTGTCCGCAAGATAACCGTCAGAACTTCGCAGTTGGTTTATAAGTTCTATCAGAAGCAAGGCTTTGTGTTGAAAGCGACGCATAAGGACTATTGGGCCAAAGGTATCGATTGGAGTATGAAGGAAATTAGAACCCCTCTGTATTTTAAAATGTAAGATATATTTTACTCCTGAATACAGCAACGACAGGGCGTCGGAAATTTTCCGTGAATGTCCGATATGGAGTTTACGGCGAATATTGAAAACACGATTTATCAATCGAAAAGCCGGAGCTTCGATAGCTCCGGCTTTTTCATTTTACCGTAGAAGAAATATCTATTTGTTGATCTTGGCCCACGAATCCTTGAGGGTCACCGTGCGGTTGAATACCGGGTGTCCGGGCTTGGAGTCCGTGTCGGCGCAGAAATACCCTACGCGCTCGAACTGGAACGGCTGCCCGATGGGAGCCTCCTTGAGCGACGGTTCCAGATAGCCTCGGGTGACGATCATCGAATCGGGGTTGAGATTGTCCTCCCAACTGCCGCCTTCGGCCACGTCGTCGGGATCTTCGGTTTTGAAAAGCGGGTTGAAGAGACGGATTTCGGCTTCGATCGCATCGGCCGCCGATACCCAGTGGATCACGCCCTTTACGCGGCGGCCGTCGCTCGACGAACCGTTGCCCGACTCCGGGTCGTACGTGCAGCGAAGCTCCGTGATGTTGCCTTCTGCATCCTTGACGACCTCTTCGCATCGGATCAAGTAGGAGTAGCGCAGGCGCACCTCCGTACCGGGACTCAGGCGGTAGTATTTCTTGGGCGGGACCTCCATGAAGTCGTCGCGTTCGATATAGATCTCGCGCGAGAAAGGCACCTGGCGCGTGCCGGCGCTTTCGTCTTCGGGATTATTGATTGCCGTGAAAAGCTCGGTTTTGCCTTCGGGGTAGTTGGTGATGACGACTTTCAGCGGGTTGAGTACCGCCATGCGGCGTTCGGCGACCTTGTTCAGGTCTTCGCGCACGCAGAACTCCAGCTTGCCCAGGTCGATCACGTTGTCGCGCTTGGCCACGCCGACCATTTCGGCGAAGTTGCGCACCGAAGCCGGCGTATAACCCTTGCGGCGCAGGGCGCAGATGGTCGGCATGCGGGGGTCGTCCCAGCCCATCACGGCGCCCTCCTGCACGAGCTTCAGAAGACGGCGCTTGGACATCATCGTATAGGTGAGGTTCAGGCGGGCGAATTCGTACTGGTGCGAGGGATAGATGTCGAGCGCTTGGATGAACCAGTCGTAGAGCGGACGGTGCACGTCGAATTCGAGGGTGCAGATCGAGTGGGTGATCCGTTCGATCGAATCGCACTGGCCATGCGCATAGTCGTACATCGGATAGATGCACCATTTGTTACCCGTGCGGTGATGCTCGGCGTGCAGGATGCGGTACATGATCGGGTCGCGGAACAGCATGTTCGGGTGCGCCATGTCGATTTTGGCTCGCAACACCTTCTCGCCGTCGGCGAACTCGCCCTTTTTCATCCGCTCGAACAGGTCGAGGTTTTCCTCGACCGAGCGGTTGCGCCAGGGCGACTCCTTGCCGGGCTCGGATACCGTGCCGCGCGTGAGGCGGATCTCTTCCTGCGTCTGGTCATCGACATAGGCCAAGCCTTTCTTGATCAGGACGACGGCCCAGTCGTAGAGTTGGTCGAAATAGTCCGACGCATAGCGTTCCAACGCCCAGTCGAAACCCAGCCACCGGATGTCGCGCTTGATCGAATCCACGTACTCCACGTCCTCCTTCACCGGGTTGGTGTCGTCGAAACGCAGGTTGCACTTGCCGCCGTATTTCTTGGCCAGGCCGAAGTTGATGCAGATGCTCTTGGCGTGGCCGATATGCAGGTAGCCGTTGGGTTCGGGCGGGAAACGGGTCTGTACGCGCGTGTCGCCCTTGGCGATAGACTCCTGAATGATCTCTTCGAGAAAGTTCGCGGCTTTCTCCTTGGTATTGGTGTCGTTGGTTGCGATTGCCATAGCAGGTATATTTTTCACAAAATTACAACTTTTTTCCGCCTTTGCGTCTATTTTTTGGGACGGTAAACGGTTTTTTGCAGATTGACCGATACTTTCAGGATCTGTTGCAGGCCCAGGCCCACGCCGTCGTAATGGAAATAGAATCCGGCCGAAACGCCCACCGTGTTGTTGAAGAAGCGGCGGTTGTAGGTGACGGCCGTCTGGTTGTAGATCTTCTTGGGGGTTGCGTAAAAGGGGCCGCTGGCATAGAGTCCGGTGCCATAGATGTCCCAGAAGGGGAGCATGTTCTCGCCGACGTAGAGTTCGTTGAGCAGACAGACACCCCAGCGGCTTACCGACAGGGCGAGGCGCCCGCCTTTGGGCGCTTTCCAGCCCTCTTCGGTGCGGCGGTCGCGCTGCAGGCTTTGCAGGTAACCCAGCCGGGCATCGAAGGTGTAGGCTCCTTCGTAGCGGTAGCCGACGTAGGGATTGAGCAGGATGTGGTCCACGACCCCTTCGTCCAACTCCGTATTGTCGGTTTTGGCGTAGTGGAGCAGGGTCATGACATAGCCGCCGTACCAATGGCGTCCCTTGTATTCGCCGCCCGAGAGGATGCGGAACTTCTCGCGCGTCTGGTACGAGCGCATTCCCTCCCAGTCGATGGCGAACTCGATGAAGGAGCCCGTTTGGGATTTATAGTGGGCGGCCAGGCCCTGGATGCGATTATTATAGAACGAGTAGGCACTGCCCAGGAAGAACGGATCGTATCGGGCCAGCAGCAGGGAGCGCGGGAAAATACCGGCTACGGCCTGTGCCGTCTTCGAGTTGAACTGGTAGTAGATCTGGGGGTCCACTTTACTCAAGAACTTGTGTTCCTTGTCGCCGAAGTCTTGCAACAGATCGACGGCTACCACCAGCCGGTTCTTTTCGGACCAGATAACACCCGCTTTCGGGGTCAGGCGCATACTGAAGAACGTGTGCGAATCGTCGATGTTGCAGTCCGAGTGTTCGCGGTTGTCGAACCGGGTGTCGAAGTCGGCTCCGATGAAAACCTCCTGGGCCGAGGCGCCGGCGGCAGCCAGCAGAAGTGTCAGGATAAGTGCGATTTGCTTCATAGGCGATCGTAGTCGTTTGTCGCGCGTTCCGTCCGGTTGCCGGTCCGCCGGGCGGAGCCGTCTGCGGAACGGGACGCTTTTGCGTGTATTTAGGTCGCCAAAGTTAGCTAAAATATTCGGATTTGCTTACTTTTGCCGTGAAAACAGGGAAGTTGTAACGATGAGAAAGATTACCAACGAAGAGCTGGGGCGTCCCTCTGCCGGGGAGTTCGCCCGTATGGAGAAAATGCCGGTGGCGGTCGTGCTGGACAACGTACGCTCGATGCAGAACGTCGGGGCCTTTTTCCGCACGGCGGACGCCTTTGCCGTCGAACGTATCGCCTTGTGCGGCATCACCGCCACCCCGCCCAACCGGGAGATCCACAAGACGGCGCTCGGAGCCGAGCTGACCGTTGCGTGGGACTATTTCGCCGCGACGACCGACTGCATCGCTGCGCTGCGTGCGCAGGGGTATCTCATTTACGTCGTGGAGCAGGTCGAAGGAGCCGTCATGCTGGATGAATTCCGGCCTCGACCGGGGCAGAAATACGCCCTGGTGTTCGGCAACGAGGTGGACGGCGTGGCGCAGGAGGTCGTGGATGCGGCAGACGGGGCGATCGAGATTCCGCAGGCCGGAACCAAACATTCGGTGAACGTTTCGGTGGCCGGAGGAGTCGTTTTGTGGAACTTTTTTTGGCAAGTCCGGCCAAAACGCTAAATTTGCCCCGGGTTACCGGTGGGAAAAGGAGGAATACCCGGAGGGTTCCCGATTCGAAAATTGAAAATATATAATGCTATGTCAGTAGAGAGTACAGTGAGGGCGGTCACGACGTATCGTCTGTGGGAGATGAAGCAGCGCCGGGAGAAGATCGCCATGCTGACTTCGTACGATTATTCGATGGCCCGCATCGTGGATGCGGCGGGGGTCGATGTGATTCTGGTGGGCGACTCGGCGGCCAACGTGATGGCGGGTTACGAAACGACGGTGCCCATTACGCTCGATATGATGATTTACCATGCCCGCTCGGTCGCACGCGCCGTGCGCCGTGCGCTGGTGGTGGTCGATCTGCCGTTCGGTACGTACCAGGGAAATTCGAAAGTGGCGCTCGAGTCGGCCGTCCGCATCATGAAGGAGACCGAGGCCGATGCGGTGAAGATCGAAGGCGGCGAGGAGATCCTCGAATCGGTGAACCGTATCCTTTCGGCGGGAATCCCCGTGATGGGGCATCTGGGCCTGACGCCACAGTCGATTCATAAGTTCGGTACCTATAACGTGCGGGCCAAAGACGAGGAGGAGGCCGAGAAGCTGGTGCGGGACGCTCATCTGCTCGAAGACGCGGGATGTTTCGCCATCGTGCTCGAGAAGATTCCTGCGGCGCTGGGGACCCGGGTCGCCTCCGAACTGCGGATTCCGATCATCGGTATCGGGGCCGGGGGCGGTGTGGACGGACAGGTGCTCGTGATTCACGATATGCTGGGGATCAATAAGGGTTTCTCGCCGCGTTTCCTGCGCCGTTATGCCGATTTGCACGAGGTGATGACCGGTGCGGTCACGTCTTATGTTGAGGACGTCAAATCGGGCGATTTCCCGAATGAGTCGGAGCAATATTAGAAATACGGGTTTTTATATCCTCTTTTATGTGTATCGGAAGTTCCCGGCGGAGCTTCCGATATTTTTTCGTTATGTCCTGTTCGATGCTTGAGGGGAATAGGCTTTCGTGCCGGATGGACGGCGCGAGACCGTATTGTGGCTTTCACCGCTGTATGTACGGCGATATGTCGGCGGCGGGGTGAGAGTGCCGGATCCATTACGGGGATTGCCGATCTCGAAGGTTCGGGAAAGGGACGGGAACGGATTTGTCCCGATCTTCGAAAATAGCACACGTTTCGTTTGGAATGCAATATTATTTGCTGTCTTTATAAAAGAATGAGGCCGAAATCCCGGCAGACAGGCCGATTCGGGTTTTGACCGCAGGTGAAGATCGATTGAGAATGAATGGCGGAAGGGTATCTTCTGGCGAAGATTCCCGCTGCCGACCCGAGTAAATAAATAATTAAACCTGTATCGTTTATGGAAAAACAGATCGATGCGACGGAAAATCCGTCCAGACTGGAGAACGCAAGTGCAAGGGCGTTGTCTGCCGACCGTTCCGAACAGGCATCCCGTCCCGGAACATTCAGTACTATGATGAGCGACCGCGTGATTTTTTCTTCGGCATCCGCCCGGATCGTCGCTGCGGAACAGGTAAAGGGAAACAAAATCGCAGCGATGAAGCCGGGTGCGGACACTTCGCTGGCATCGGCTGCCAATTGGAAAACGACGAACGGCAGCAACCTTTCGTTCGGAAATTTTCACGGTAAATCGTGTATGAAAACCGTAGGTGCCGGATCATCGGCAGGGGTCTGGCTCGACTATTTCGAAGATGCCCCGCTTTGTTCCCAGGGACGGCCGATGGCGACTTCGGTCGATGTCTTCGCCGAGGCTCCGGCGCAGATTCGCCTGGGAGCTGCGGATGAAACGAAAAGTATCGTCGAGCTTGCGGAATATCAAGTGGGGCGATGGATTCGGATATCGACGGTTTTGACACCGACCGGTATGCGGAATTTTCAGATATATAATAATACCGCCGGAGCCATTGTATATTTCCGGAATGCGAAGGTCGAGTTTTCCTCTTCACCGACACTCTATACGCCGCAAGCCCAGGATAATATTTGGCATGCCGATTTGGAATTTCCATGTGGCAATAACGAATTCGCAGAAGACGATCAATTCTTTTTTGTGCAGAAAAATCCGGCAACTGGAAGTACGATTCGTCAATATTGGAAACTGGTAACAGCTGCGGGAGAAGATTGGATCGAGTTTTCGAGTACTGATTCCGAAGGAACCGGCGAGCCCCAGCCGGGCGACTGGATCGCCCAGTTCGGTAATCGCAGCGATGTCAAACGCCAGTCGGCCATAGTGCAAGAGTTCGCATCGAGCGGACAGTTCCTAATTGTATGGTACGATGCTGTCAACTCATACAGTACGACTGGAAAAGATCGCATCCATATCGGCAATGGAGCGCTCGATGTCGTAAATATGAGAGCAAATAGCTTGGAAACCGATACGTTGAATGTCAAGAGTCGGATCGATGCGGGGACCATCGTCGCCACAGGCAATATCACGACGAAGGGAACCCTGACCGCTTCAAAGATCGAGGGCGATTTCCCCATGGATATACCGGATGACTTGGAGGTTAATACCGTTACGGCGTCCGGGACTGTGAAAGCTTCGAACGGAGAGTTCGATACCGTTACAGTAAGAGGTGAAAATGCCACTGCAAAATTGACTTCCATTGGTGTTGTAGTGTCGGCGCCCAGTAATGCATATGTGAATACCATATCACCAAATCTACTGGACTTAAAAAGAAGAGAAAACTCTATTTTTTATTTGGAAACTTCCCAAATAAATACTATGTTGAAGATCAATAATCTACCTGTTGGTATTCCTACCGGATCTTTTCCAGTAAATATGCAACCAGGTCAGATATTTCTTGATGAAGATACAAAAAATAATGGTACTTATGTACTACGTATTAAAAAATGATTAGTTATAAAGAAACGGATGCTCAAAGAGCATCCGTTTCTTTGAAAGGTTATAATTTTTCGATAGTAAGGCACGCGAACTCCGTATTGTCCGTATCGTCTGAAGCACCTAACTGTCGCCAGGTCGTATTTTCGAGTGTGCAGCGCAAACCATTGATTTCCCACTGTTGAGGATTCAGAACACGATAAATATTCTCTGTCCCACTTTGTAATTCAAATTCCGGTTCTTCCGGTATATAGCAACGCATGCACCCCTCCCTTAACAGATCGAGTGATAAATTATTCTTTCCGGAAGCCGTTCCGTATAATTTCACTAATTTTTGAGAGGCGGATCTGTAAATCCTAAAAAATCAATAGTTTGAAATGATTGTACGAACCGTGCCGTTTTCAAGGTAGCGGTATTCATGGTTCCTTCATTATTGATCCAATCGTGTTCCATTTGTTCTAAATTCACCCCGAATGTATAAAAGAAAATGTCGCATTTATATACACTTTTTTTTACAGGGATAGTCTGAAAACGCCGTATCGATTGATCTCCAATAGTAATGATTGCTTCGATGGTAAAACCGTCTGTTACATTCGTTAAATCTATATCGATTTGTGATTTATTCAAATTGTTGTTAGGTGCTGTCATAGAGGGAGATACTTCATCCATTCTCATTGTAACAGGAGCTGAATAATTCCAATGGATATTATTTTTTTCTCCGATCGGGGAAAGCCACCAAATCGATTTAGTTGTGTTTTTCTCGTGAATTGTCGAGTCGATCAATGAGTAATAGTCCGTGAAACTTACCTCTTCCGGCGTCCAAACTTCCACGCCATAGACATCATGACCATCTTTATAAAGAATCCCCAATTCGTCGCTGGTCGGATCGAAATCGGTATTGTCGTCCGAGCAGGATATTCCAGTTATAAGAGTAGTCGCAGTTATTAGGAATAATAAACTCTTTTTCATGATTTGATTATATTTTTTCAATAGTAAGGCATGCAAACTCCGTATCATCCGTATCGTCTAAAGCACCTAACTGTCGCCAGGTCGTATTTTCGAGTGTGCAGCGCAGGCCGTTTACTTCCCACTGTTGGGGATTCAGAACGCGATACACATTCTCCGATCTGCTTTGTAATTCAAATTCTGGTTCTTCAGGAGATAAACATATCTTGCACGCATATTGTAAATCATGTAGAGGATTCGGATCTGCAATTGTGGCCGTGCAGTATAATTTTTCTAATCTTTGTCCCGGTAAATTCGTAAATCCGAGAAAATTGACCGGACGAGTTCTTGCATAATAGGTCGCCTTTAATATATCAGAGTTGAGTGTATTTTCATTGTCTATATTATTTTCTAATTGCGTGAGTGGTGTCCCGAAGGTGTAATAAAATGCATCGCATCGAATCTCATTTGTCACAATTGGGATAGTTTGGAATCGACGTATGGATAGATTCCCAATGGAAACAATTGCTTCGACGGTAAAATTGTCCGTTACATCTGTTAAGTCAATCGTAATTTGCGATGAATTCATATTGTAATTGAGATTGATTATATAGGGAGAGGAATGATCTGTTTTCCCCATAATAGGAGCCGAACAATTCCAGCGGACACTGCATTCTTCCTTGGCGGGGGAAAGCCACCAGACTGATTTTATCGTTGCTTTTTGCTCTATTTCTTCTTGGATTAAAGAATAATAGTCTTGAAAAATCAATCTCTCCGATTGCCATATCTCCACTCCATTAGCATCATGGCCATCCCTATCGGGAATCCCTAATTCGTCGCTGGTCGGATTGCAACCGGTATTGTCGTCCGAGCAGGAGGTTCCGGAGGCGAGCAAAAGCGTTGCCGTAATAAAAAGCAGAATTCTTTTCATGATAGAAGAGTGTCTAACGTATCATGTATCTTTTCGGTGATTCGGCTTGCAGGACGATAGTTTGCCGATGCGCCGCCTATATTTTTATGAAGTAAAAACTTAAAATCAAGCGCACTATATTAATTAAACGATAGAATTGTAATAAAATTTCATACGGGAATCGTTTTTTGAAAAAGGTGATACTTGGATGCCGAGACCTCGCTCCCCAGAGGCAAACAATACGCTTCGGCAGCGTCGTGGTGGCTTGATGCCCGTGATTTTGAAACGGTCGCCCTGCTGTAAGGATGTTTTTCTTGCTGTGGAGCCGATTTTTTGGAAATTCGGGGCGTGTACGAAAAATAATCCAAAAATTATGATTACTTTTGCAGGCAACAAAATCTCACTCCTATGTCTTTTATCAATGAGAAGGTGCAACCCGAAGGACTTACGTTCGACGATGTGCTTTTGGTGCCCGCATACTCCGAAGTGTTGCCGCGTGAGGTCAGCGTAGTGACCCGTTTTTCCCGAAACATCCAACTCAACATCCCGATCGTATCGGCCGCCATGGATACGGTGACCGAGGCGCCTCTGGCTATCGCCCTGGCCCGCGAAGGCGGTATCGGCGTAATTCACAAGAATATGTCGATTGCCGAGCAAGCGGCTCACGTGCGGAAGGTGAAGCGTGCCGAAAACGGTATGATCTACGACCCGATCACTATTTCCAAGGACGATACCGTAGGCGATGCGCTGGCATTGATGAAGGAGAACAAGATCGGCGGTATTCCCGTCGTGGCTCCGGATCAGCATTTGATCGGCATCGTGACCAACCGCGATTTGCGGTTCCAGCGCGATATGAACCGCAAGATCGACGAGGTGATGACCAAGGAGGGGCTGGTGACCACTCACAACTCCGACTTGCAGCGTGCGGCCGACATTCTGCTGCGCAACAAAATCGAGAAGTTGCCCGTAGTCGATGCCGACGGCAAGCTCGTCGGATTGATTACCTATAAGGATATTACGAAAGTGCAGGACCATCCCAACGCCTGTAAGGATGCGAAAGGCCGTCTGCGCGTTGCGGCGGGGGTCGGCATCACACCCGACGTGATGGATCGCGTGAAGGCGCTCGTCGATGAGGATGTCGATGCCGTCGTGCTCGATACGGCCCATGGCCATTCGGTCAATGTGAAGAATACGCTGCACAAGATCAAGGCGGTTTATCCGGATCTGGAGGTGGTCGTAGGCAATATCGCCACGGCCGAAGCCGCCGAGTTCCTGATTTCCAACGGTGCCGACGGCGTGAAGGTGGGTATCGGCCCCGGTTCGATCTGTACGACCCGCGTCATTGCGGGCGTGGGCGTGCCGCAGTTGTCGGCTATTTACGGCGCTGCGTCCGTAGCCCGCAAGTACGGCATTCCGGTCATTGCCGACGGCGGTTTGCGTTATTCGGGCGATATCGTCAAGGCGCTTGCCGCAGGCGGCGACTGCGTGATGATCGGTTCGATGTTCGCCGGTACGGAGGAGGCTCCGGGCGAAACGATCATTTACAACGGCCGCAAGTTCAAGAGCTATCGCGGCATGGGGTCGTTGGACGCTATGAAAGCCGGTTCGGCCGACCGCTACTTCCAGAAGGGCGATGTGAATATCAATAAACTGGTCCCGGAAGGTATCGTGGCCCGTGTGCCCTTCAAGGGAATGCTTTCGGAAACGGTTTTCCAGTTGGTCGGCGGTATTCGCGCCGGTATGGGTTACTGCGGTGCGCGGGACATCGAGGCGCTCAAGCAGGCTCAATTCATCCGCATCACCTCGTCAGGTATGCAGGAGAGCCATCCCCACGATGTTGCCATCACGAGCGAGGCGCCGAATTACAGCAGCGAGCGCTAAACTCCTGACCCGCTATGTCGAATTTCCGAAGAAATCGGTTGCGAACGACCCGATACGATTGGGCGGCGGTGTTCGTTGTTCTGACGCTTTTGGCGATCTGGTGGTTTACGGGCTGTCGGTACGCATGGATGCGCCATCTGGTGTTGGCATCGGCGCTTTTCTATTTTTTCGTCGTCCGTATCGCCGTGAATCTGTACCGTATGAAAAAGGATAATTCGGAAAATGCGAGTGAAGAAAATAAAACCAAATTAGGATAGATGCAGGAAAAAATAGTCATTCTGGATTTCGGATCGCAGTACACGCAGTTGATCGCACGCCGCGTGCGTGAACTCAACGTCTATTGCGAGATCCACCCTTTCAACAAGATCCCTGAACTGGATGCTTCGGTGCGGGGCGTCATTCTTTCGGGAAGTCCCTTTTCCGTACGGGACGAGAAAGCCCCGAAGCCCGATCTGACGGCGATCAAAGGTCGTCTGCCGTTGCTGGGCGTCTGCTACGGCGCACAATACCTGGCTCATTTCTACGGCGGCGAAGTGCAGTCGGCTCCCAGCCGGGAGTACGGACGTGCGATGCTTACGGTCGTCGAGCCGTCCGATCCGCTGATGCAGGGAGTTCCGTCGCCTACGCAGGTGTGGATGTCGCACGGAGATACGATTACCTCGGTTCCCGACACCTACCGGGTGATCGCCAGCACGGAGGACGTGCGCTATGCCGCCTTCCGTATTGAGGGAGAGCGGAGTTGGGGTATTCAGTTCCATCCGGAGGTGTATCATTCGACGGACGGCATTACGCTGCTTCGGAATTTCGTGGTCGGCATTTGCGGCTGCAAACAGGACTGGACGCCGGAGAGTTTCGTCGAAACGACCGTCCGGGAATTGCGTGAGAAGTTGGGCGACGACCGTGTAGTGCTCGGTCTTTCCGGCGGTGTCGATTCGTCGGTGGCTGCCGTGCTGCTGCACCGGGCGATCGGCAAAAACCTTTATTGTATCTTCGTGGATTCGGGGCTTCTGCGCAAGAACGAGTTCGACAGCGTGCTCGAATCGTACAAGGGGATGGGTTTGAATGTCAAGGGTGTCAAGGCCCACGACCGGTTTTTGGGCGACCTGGCCGGAGTGACCGATCCCGAGAAGAAGCGCAAGATCATCGGCCGCGATTTCGTGGAGGTGTTCAATGCCGAGGCCAAGCAGATCGAGAACGTAAAGTGGCTGGCGCAGGGTACGATCTATCCCGACGTGGTGGAGTCCGCTTCGGCATCGGTCAAGGGACCTGCCGCGATGATCAAGTCGCACCACAACGTCGGCGGCCTGCCCGAAGAGATGCACCTGAAAATCGTCGAGCCGCTGCGCCTGCTCTTTAAGGACGAGGTGCGCCGCGTGGGTAAGTCCCTCGGCATCGATCCGCAGCTGTTGGGGCGGCATCCGTTCCCCGGTCCGGGCCTTGCGATCCGTATTCTGGGCGATATTACCCCGGAGAAGGTGGAAATTCTGCAAAATGTGGATAAAATCTATATCGATGCCCTGCGCGAGTGGGGACTTTACGACCAGGTATGGCAGGCGGGAGCGATTCTGCTGCCCGTGAAGAGCGTCGGCGTAATGGGCGATGAGCGTACGTACGAGAGCTGCGTGGCGCTGCGTGCCGTAGCTTCGACCGATGGCATGACGGCCGACTGGGTGCACCTGCCGTACGATTTTCTGGCTGCGGTGTCCAACGATATTATCAACAAGGTGCGAGGGGTCAATCGCGTAGTGTACGACATCTCTTCCAAACCGCCCGCAACGATCGAGTGGGAATAGGAATTTAGGTCGAAAATGCAAAAGACGGAAACCCTGCGGTTTCCGTCTTTTGCATTTGTAAAATGTCGGTTCTTTGGCGGGAGTTTGGCGGCCGGCCTTTACTTGTGGGGGCGTTCGGAATGGGTTAAACGCAGCTTCGGTGCGGTTCGCTGTTATGCGAGCCGGTACAGTATCCCTTCGTAAGGCCGTAGTTCGATCGGGCCTTCTTTTTCGGCTATCGGTGGGGCAGGGTAGTTATGCAGCAATGGCATGGCTTCGGTCAAATCCGTTTTCGGGTCGAACCGGGCAGCCTTCGGGCTGAAGTTCAGGACTGTGAGGTAGTTTCGGCCTGTCCCTTCCCGCAGGTAGGCGAATACCTGCGGGTTGTCAGCATCGACCGGCCGGAACGAGCCGTAAACCAGGTCCGGATGTCCTTTGCGCAGCGTTACGGCCCGTCTGAAGAAGTTCAATACGGAATCGGGGTCGCATAACTCCCGAGCGGCATTTACCTCCGTGTGGTCGGGATTGACGCGAAGCCAGGGTTTCGCCACGGAGAAACCCGCGTAGCGGCTGCCGTCCCATTGGTAGGGAGTGCGGGCGTTGTCCCGTCCGATCTCCTGCTGTTCGCGCAGGAATTGTTCCGTATCACGGCCTTCCCGCAGGAGTTTGCGGTAATGGTTGCGCGTGTCGATGTCGTCGTACTCTTCGATGCGGGTGAATCGGATGTTGGCCATGCCCAGTTCGTCGCCGGCCAGCCAATAGGGGGTTCCCCGCATCGTGAGCAGGAACATCGTGAGCATTTTGGCCGACAGGTCGCGCCACTCGGGGGTGTCGCTGCCGAAGCGCGAAACCATGCGCGGCTGGTCGTGGTTGCCCAGATAGATCGTAGGCCAGCCGTCGCCCACGGCTGCGTCCCATTCGGCGTACATACGCTTGAGAGCGAGCAGACTGTACGGAATTCCGGTTGCGGGATCGTCCGCCTCCGTTTCGTTGCGGATGTCCGCCGCGCCGAAGTGGTAGAGCATGTCGAGCTCCTGACGTTCGGGTGCGATGAATTTCCACCCCTCTTCGGGGGAGGTTTTCGAGCCTTCGCCGACGGTCGTACAGTCGTAGCGGGAGAATACCTCGCGGTTCATTTCGTGCAGGTAGTCGTGCAGGTGCGGCCCGAGCGAGTAGTAGGGGAACACGTCCGGGTACTTGCAGAGGTCGATCTCCGGAAACGACGTGTCTTTTGCAATGTATGGAATCGAATCCAGCCGGAATCCATCGACCCCCTTGTCGAGCCAGAAACGCAGAATGTCGTAGATTTCGGCCCGCACCTCGGGATTCTGCCAGTTGAGGTCGGGCTGCTGCCGGGCGAAGTAGTGCAGGTAGTAGGACCGCGTGGGGGCGTTGTAGCACCAGGCATCGCCCTCCTCGTCGAAATGGCTCTTGCGGTAGGGCGGACGGCCCTGCTCCTCGGGCCACCAGAGGTAGTAGTCGTAGTAGGGGTTTTCCCGAGAGGTGCGGGCCTCGCGGAACCAGGGATGCTGGTCGCTGGTGTGATTCAGCACCAGGTCGAGGAGGAGACGCATGCCTCGTGCGTGTGCTTCGTTCAGGAGCCGGTCGAAATCCTCCATCGTGCCGAAATCGGGCATGATCTGCCGGTAGTCGCTGATGTCGTAGCCGTTGTCGGCGTTGGGGGATGCGAAGATCGGATTGAGCCACAGGGTTTCGATCCCCAGCCCGTGCAGGTAGTCGAGTTTTTCGGTGATTCCGTTCAGGTCCCCGATGCCGTCGTCGTTGCTGTCCTTGAAACTGCGGGGATAGATTTGATAGACGATCGTTTCTTTCCACCAGGCCCAATCGTTCCCAGGCTGGGTAATATGGTTGTCGCGAATGTTTTGTTTCATGCGGTCTGTTGTTGCTCATTTTTTCCGCTTACGAGAATCGTACCGGAAATACGTCCGAAAGATAGTCAAAATGGAATATAAAAGGCAGAACCCGCAAGAGTTCTGCCTTTATTTCGGACTATTTAATGGATTTCGGTTTTAAGAGATGCGACCAGGAAGATCGGAAGAAACTGCTCAGCAGGTTTTCTCGGTAAACGATCCGGTGCTTCCAGCGATTGGCCCACCAGCGGCGGAACTTGAAGCGTACTATGGTGAAAATGTTGCCTTTGGGGACTTTTTCCGAAAACTCCGGATGGAGGAGTTCGTTCATTACTCGTTCTTCGAGCTGTGCATCCCGTTCAAAGGGTGGAATTTTCGATTCGTCCAGTCCCAGATAATCGATCGACAGGGCGCACAGGGTGCGAAGAAAGCGGTGCATGTTCATTTTGTAGACAATCAGTTTCAACGCTGTCCAGTCGATTTCCTCACTGTGTCGGTCAATAAACATCGTCCAGTCGATCAGATGCCGGAGGCCGATTTTTTCAGCAGCAAAATGTCCTGCTGTATGGCGGAGCAGGAAGAGCGCATTGAAATCGACGGATGGGAGATAGAGCGGAGCTTCCCCCAGCAGTACTTTTTTTTCAGGTTCGGCTGCTAGCTCTTGGAGCTTTTTTTCGATTTCTCGGTTTGAAGCATGCGCATGAACATTCAGAAAATCGTAATGATTTTCAACCGTAATTCCGTCCAGTGAAAAGACTGTGTGATGGTGCTTTTCTAAATTGATCGCCGTGCCTTTTTCCCTATGCAGCAGGGCGTCTGCATGCTCTTGCTGCCCGAAAAGCCATATGTCGATATCTCCGCAGGGACGATGAGCCGGAATAGGGTAATCCAGGCTTACGCCGTAGCCCTTCAAAAGCATGGTCGGAATTCCGTGCTTGTGGTAAAATGCGGTAAGTTCCGATAGTACCCGAACTTGTTCTGCCGAACGTTTTTCAATCTGTTCGACGTTATAGGCCCATTGTATTTTCAGTTGCAGGGGCGGTTGCCGTTCTTGCGGAATTAGACCCTCTGCGATCAATTGTTCTAAACCGTCCCATGCGATAGCCAGCACGCCTTGTGACGTTGCGACTTTATATATTTTCTGCCAGGAGTCGGCGGAGAGGTCGTGGATGAAATCGTCCGAAGGAGTTTCATGCCATAGCGCAGCCCGAAGCAATGTAAACAACTGCTTCGATGTGACTGTATTTAAGGGCTTGCAGGAGAAGGTCATTTGCGTATGATTTCTGAGAATGTTTTGAAAATAAGTTGCAGATCGAACCGGAAGGACTGCTTCTCGACATATTCCAGGTTGAGTTGTAGTTTATCCTGCATGATTACTTCCACATAGTAGCGATCGGGATCTTCGACTTGTGCAAGCAGTTCGTTTTCGTTGCGATAGCGAATCGACGCCGGATCGGTGATACCCGGCCGGACGTCGAGTACGTGCATCTGTTCGGGGGTGTAAAGATCGACGTATTTGCGGACTTCCGGCCGTGGACCTACCAGGCTCATGTCTCCCGTGAATACGTTGATGAGCTGCGGCAGCTCGTCGAGCTTGTATTTGCGGATGTAGTACCCCGAACGAGTCACGCGCGGGTCGCGCCCTCCGACGGTGATAAGTCCTTTTCGGTCGGAACCGACGCGCATCGAGCGGAACTTGAACAACCGGAAATCCCGGTTTCCTTTTCCTACACGTACCTGGCGGTAAAAAACCGGACCTTCGGAATCGATTTTGATCCAAATGGCGAGCATGAGGAAAAGAGGGCTCAATAACAGTAAACCCAGACTACTTGCTATGAGATCGAACGTGCGTTTCAAGCGGTGCGTTTATTTGGACAGGATTTCGGTAAAATTCGTAAGGACGTAGTCTATATCTTCGTCCGAGAGGCGGGTATGCAGCGGGAGAGTCACTTCGTTGCGGTACATGTCATAGGCGTTGGGATAATCCTCGATGTCGAAGCCGAGTGCCTTGTATGCCGTCATCATGGGCAGCGGCTTGTAGTGGACGTTGCAGGCGATGCCCCGTTCCGCCATCCGGGTAATGAAATCGTTGCGTTCGGGGACGTCCTTTCCGAGTAGCCGCACCAGGTATAAATGCCCGGACGAAGCGTGATCGGGACCGTAATGGGCGAGTACCTGTACGTGGAGCCCGTGCAACGCCTTGTCATAACGCTCGATGATTTCCCGGCGGCGCTTCAGCAGTTCGGGGTAGCGCTTGAGCTGTACCAGCCCGATGCCGGCCATGATGTCCGTCATGTTGCACTTGTAAGCCGGGGAAACGATGTCGTACTCCCAAGCCCCCAGTTGCGTTTTGGCCAGGGCGTCCTTACTCTGCCCATGCAGCGAAAGGAGCTGGAATTGTTTGTAAAGCCATTCGTTGTCGATGCCGGGAATATTGCGCCACGTGAGGGCTCCGCCTTCGGCCGTAGTGAGGTTTTTCACCGCATGAAAGGAAAATGAGGTGAAATCGGCGATTTCGCCGCAGACCCGGCCCGCACGTTTTGCTCCGAAAGCGTGGGCGGCGTCCGCAAGAACGATGACCCGGCCGAAGGCTCGCTGCAATTCGTTCGAGGGGCGGAATAGTTGTTTACGGCTTTCGACCGCTGCGAAAATACGGTCGTAATCGCAGACGATGCCTGCCAGATCCACCGGAATCACGACTTTGGTTTTTTCGGTGATCGCATCGGCCAGCTTGTCGTAATCCATTTCGAAAGATCCCGGAGCCGTATCGATCAGAACGACTTTGGCTCCGACGTGGCAGGTGACGCTCGCGGTAGCCGTATAGGTATATGCCGAAGTGATAACCTCATCTCCGGGGCCGACACCCAATATGCGGAGAATCAACTCCATGCAGGCTGTCGCCGAGTTCAGGCAGACGGCTTTCTCCGTATGGCAATATGCTGCGATTTCCTGTTCGAACTCCTTGGTACGCGGTCCTGTGGTAATCCATCCGGAGCGCAGGGCTTGTCTTACTTCGTTTATTTCTTCCTCGCTGATATCAGGCGGAGAAAAAGATATTTGTCTCTGTTTCATTTCACTGTTAGGCTTTGATAAATATACAGATGGTTTTCAATGACGTTGGCCAGCGAGAAATTTTGTTCGGCATATCGCCGGGCATGGTCTCCCATTTCGGCTCTCAATTGCGGATCGTCGATCAGGATTCGCAATTTTTCAGCAATGGCCCGTGCATTTTTTATGGGGACGACAAATCCGTTGTAGCCATCGACGACGGCATCTTTACATCCGACGGAGTTCGTTGTAATAATGGGACGTCCTATTGCATTTGCTTCGATCAGGAATTTCGGCAATCCTTCTCTATAATAAGAAGGAAGTACGGCTATGTCGGACGTTTCCAAGATTTGTTGCATGTTCGGACAATGCCCCTTGTATATGATGTACCGGCCGTCGCATCGTCGGTCGAGTTCCTCTTTGGAAATGGCGTGAGGGTTCGATTCGATGTCTCCGCATATCAGGATTTGACATTTGTTCTCATATTCGGGACGAAGGATTTCTGCGGCGTCGATCAAATCTAGGATTCCTTTCTCCTGGATGATACGCGCAGCGAATACGATTTTTATGGGATCGTTGTGCGGTAGATCTTTTTTTGCATAGGTTTTGAGGTCGATACCCGATCCTTTAATCATAAAGGTCTGTGTTTCTCTGAGGATATTCCGGTCGATAAAAATGGATTTATCGTCTTTATTTTGGAATATTGTCGTGATATTAGACCTGTTATGGGAAAATTTGATGATCCGCATGAAAATCCGTTTGGAGAGGGAATCGAAATTTCCATCAGCAAAAAATGTACCGAGCCCATTGACTGCATTTACCACACTGCGCGTTTTAGTCAATCTGGCCGCGAGACCACCCCACAAAACGATTTTGAGATCCACGTGATGCACGATATCCGGTTTTTCCTTTTTGTACAGGCGGATTAAGAAGTACAGTGTTTTAAATTCCTCAAATATATTTGTGCCTACCCGGTTGATCGGCAGGTCGACAAACTTAAATCCCATTTGCATGATCTGGGATTTATGTCCCGTATCTTTTGCCACGATCGTCACCTCATAACCTTGTTTTAAGGCTGCAACGGCCAGGTCTTTTCGATGGGAGAGCAACGCTGAATCGACGCTGAATACCAGGAAAAGTTTTTTCATGTCGTTTTTACTTTAATTCCTTGATTACTTTTGCCGGGGATCCGACCGCGATCGTCCAGTCGGGGATGTCTTTTGTTACGACGGATCCACTGCCGATGATCGCACCTTGTCCGATGGTTACGCCGGGCATGATGATGCTCTGGACCCCGATCTGGCAACCTCGCTTCAGGTGGACGCCGGCATATATGAAAGGCAACTTAGTTGCCGCTTCCCCCCCCCGATAATTTTGTATATCTCTCCTATGACACAATAAAATTACATTGTTGCTGAGCACGACGTTGTCTTCGATGGTTATTAAATGCGCGTTCCCGAAATCCAGGGAAACGAAATGTCCGATATGTACATTTTTCCCGACCTTACACCCGATCCATCTCCAGAAAGTAGGGCGTATGAACTTTTTGTTGAGAGGCTCAAATATATATTCCATATAAGCATATGTGAACAGGATGCGCTTTACAAAAGTAGCCAGGATGAAGTAGATCAGTTTGAAAAACGTAATTCTTCCGTGTTTTTGGTAATCCCGCATGATGTTCATTCGGTACAGGATACGAAATGTCAGCGTTGTGCCTTTTAAAAAATCGTCCATTTTATATAGTTGTGGTATTTATGATTTATTCCAAAAGGCATTTTTTCAGTGCTTCCAGATAGCCTTTTCCATATTTTAAATCGGGCTCCACGTGATTTCCTTCACCCCATTCGTTCCAGGAGCGTAGGAAGAGGATTTTATGTTCGTCGTCCTTGTCTTTTATCAACTCGATGGCATTTCTCAGTAATTTCTCGAAAACCTTCGGGGTGCTGTTGACATAAATCGCTGCTTTTTTCCCTGCACGGGGACTTCGATCCCAATTCGAGTATATGGACGGAAATACGTTCTCCCATTTGTCTTCTTCGACCAACAGGTTTTTGTTGATTTTGTCCTGGTCATACGTTATCAGGTGGTTTATCTTGAATATTCGACTCAGGACTTCATGGGCGAGGAACATTTTGTTTGCCAATATGTCGGCTCGCATCAAACCCTGGGAACAAACGGCGTCGAATCCCAGCTCGAGCACGCTGTTGTAACATTCCGCCGCATTGTTGACCGAAGGGATCATGCTGGTTTTATTACGGGCATTGTTTACCATGCCTACGAAATAGATACCGGGCAATCTGTTTTTGACGGCCAAATCCCTCCAAATGGCGATGAAGCGGGCCATATCCGGACAATCGTGAGGACGAAATACCGCGAACAAAGGTTTGCCGTCCACGCATATATACCGTTTATCCTGCAAAGCGGGCAGTACTGCATGGAAATGGTCGATGTAATCCTGTTCTCCGGGATAAGTTTGTTCCAGTAACAAAGTGTTTTTTTGCAATGCGAATCCTTTTTTCCAACTGTTGCTGCTCCAGGAGTGGTTGGCCCAAGCCAGACAGAACGGAAAATCCGGCTTTCCGCTTTCGAGCACTTCATTGAAAGGCCGCTCCAGCAAGCGGCGTCCGTTTCCGAACCAATAATGCCAATAGCAGAACCCTTCGATTCCGGCTTCCCGTGCGAGTTCGGCTTGCGCTTCCCTTACTTCCGGCAAGCGTAGGTCATAGAAGCCCAGATCGGCGGGAATATGAGGTTGATAATGTCCTTTAAACAGGGGTTTTGCTTTGGCGACATTTGTCCATTCGGTAAAACCCTTGCCCCACCAGGCATCGTTTTCGGGAATGGGGTGAAATTGTGGTAAATAAAGTGCGATAACGCGAGCTTTTTTCGTCGTCATGATATAGAGTTAAAGATATCCGAAGATAATGCGTAATTTCAAAATAAGATTGTAGCCTGCTTCCTGTCGATTCAGCCCGCTGTCTTTGGGTGGAAAAAGCAGCCGGAGTCGGCTGCGGAAGCTTTTTTTGTACTCGGCCAATATTCCAATGTGTTTTGAGTCCACCGAAGACAATAACCCGGATTTACCGTATACTTCCAACAGTTCCCGGGCTACTTCGTCCGAAGTGTGACCGGCTGAATTTGTCAGCTTTTTCAGTTTGTGGCGCAGTTTCGCCAGGGAAGATAGGTGTGCTCCTTCGACATTGTTGCCGTGCTGTCTGTATAAGATGTGGGGTGTCATATCGTAATAGACATCTCCCAAGAACAGACAGGTTTGATAGATCCAGGCATCGTGGTATTTCAGAAATTTCGGAGGATGCGTGTGGAACAATTCGACCATTCGTTTGTTGAACAACAGGGTGCAGCCGGTGGCAATGTTGTAAAATAGGGATCTGCATTTCATATCGGGGACCTGCAGCGAAGTGTGCATCAGCCCGTAAGGATTCAGATTTTCATCCGTTACCGTCAAGTTGGAGCAATACATCGAAGGAACCTCCTGTCGTAGTCCGGCAAGGATCGATGCTCCCGATTTCAATTTTTCCGGCAGCCATACGTCGTCCTGATCCGCGAAGGCGAAATAATCGACTCGATCGATATAATTATAGGCTTCCGTCAGCAGCTTTCGGAAACTGCTCACACAACCCACGTTTTCCTCCGGGAGTACGATGACGTTTTTGCATCGCTCGGCATATTCCCGGAGGATTCGGGGTGTCGCGTCGCGGGATCCGTCGTCACGGACAAGCAGCGTCACCTCGACCCCTTGCTGGGTGAGAATGCTGTCCAATTGTTCTCGGATGTATTTTTCACCGTTATACGACGATAACAGCACCATTACCTTGTATTGCATAAATCGGATCTATCTCGAATATTTGTACCTTAAATATTCAAATTTCAGCTTTCTCAATAATGCGATCGGGAACGATTTTATTCTCTGTCCGATCCGGATCGGCTTGTATGCCATTTGGAAGCCCGAAAGCGTCAAATATTTCTTGTAGTACGTTTCGAGCGGGACGAATAATTTACGATCCGCCGGATTGTAGGCGCTGAAATGGATAATTGCCGGCGATCGGTAATATTCTTGTTTATCCTGTTTGGTTTTGAAATAACGGTCCGGGAAAAGCCATCCGCTGAAGCGGTTCCATTTGGGAGGCAATTGGTACCAACTGTTTTTGAATACATAATTCAGGGCATCCTGATCGTGGCAGAAAATTTTGCGTTCCCGTTTTGCGAATTCCAATAGTCGTGCCTCGGAATCGTGCTCACGCCAGTATTTCAAGTTGATGAGCATCAATGCCGAACAAAAGTAGTCCTGACCGTAGGGGATAGACAGCTGCACCCGGTGTTCATCGATGCATGGAACGACGTCTTTTACTGCGGCGACGCCATACGGCTCGATATCCAGTTCGAACAGAGGTTTGATTTTGCCCAGAACGACCATATCGACATCCAGATAGAGTATTTTATCCGTTTGCGGCAGGAGTGACGAGAGTAAAAGCCGGTAGTAGGCCGCGAGCGAAAGAGGCCTTTTTTTCCGGAATTTGACGCCGGCCAGCTTGGTCGTATCGACCCGATGGAAGACTATTTCCGCCTTGTAACGTTCAACCAGGTGCGAGATCGCTTTCTGATTCTTGGGGGTCAGCTTTTCATGCAATAAATGCACGACGATGCGATCGTCGGGGTTGTTTTCCAGCAACGAACAGAGCATTACGCAGGCATGGTGTACGTAATTGTCGTCGGTACTACAGCCGATATGCAGAGTCGGTTCCAGAGTAGATTGGGACATTCTTTTGTAATTTACGGTGCCAGATGATTAACAGAATGATATACAGAACGATCCAGGGTTTTATAAAATAACAGGTGAACACTGAATGCAGCATCATGAAATAGCAAATGCCTATCAGAGCGAGCATCGGTACGGAAGGGGTGCGGTTGAATAGGCGGATCACGTATCGGAATGCCATGCCGAAAAGGAAGGGAAAGAAGAATACACCCCAGATGCCGAAATCCATGTAATGATAAAACAGTCCGGTGTAGGCGTAGTTGGCCGAGGTGGTCGAAGAAACCGGCTCCCAGGTATCCTGGAGATAATATACGATTTCCGAGGATGATTCTACGTCGATGCCGGCACGCCGCAAAGCACCGCATGCCACGACATCCATACCTGCAAAAGTCGCTCGTCCGTAGCGATAGCCTCCCAGACGCGTAAGATAGTCCTCGTTCAAAGCGATGTCAAAGAGTTTCAGAGGGAGGGTAGAATATGATAATATGGTTTCTGCCATATTTGAATCCATCTGCGAATCCGCCGCCGTTTCTGAATTTTGTAATTCTCCGGTTCTCCGGAAATTCGTCATATAGGACATTCCTATGTACAATCCGACGGCTAATAATCCGATCATGACAATGCGTTTCAATTGCTTGGAATTTACAGATAAAATGGCTTTTCCTCTTTCCATGCAAACGAAAACGATCAAGAAATAGAGCAGGATGACCATGAATTGCGAACGGCCTGCCGCCAGAATGGAAAAGGTTGCGGCGTAACACAATAGTATGGATAACATCAGTCGATGACCTTTGAGTTGATACATGATGATGTAAGCAATGGCCATCGATGCGAAATTAAACAGGGGGAACATCAGGTAGGTATATGCCTGGCTTACCCAATAGTTTTCCTCAAAAATCAGCGTTTCGCGTTCGGCAGCCATTTCAGAGGCGCTGTCCTGCAGGGCAGATATGATCAATGCCTTCGTGCTGTATTTGAGTGCGATTAGTGTGAAAATTATATAGACACAGATCAAAATCCTGCTGGACAGGGTTTTGTTGAATATCGTTTTGATTTGCGTCAGATCGTATGTATTCAATTTCGTCTCGGAATTCGTACTTACGATGCTCATTCCGAAGACGAAAGACAGGACACCCAAGGTCAGAACCCCGTAGGTGCCGTCGCTGATCGGGAACAGGCCCAGCGGAGACAGCGTCGAGGAGAAAAGGGCGAAACACCAATAAGCCACGAAAGACAGCAGGACAAACCGTGAGATTCTGTCATGGATAAAGGCTTTGATCCAGATAAGTAAAGCAAAAAATAGTATGATGAACGCAAATGACATAAGTAGTTATAGTGTATGGGTAATTACTTTAAATAATTCCAGCATGTCCGATTGGGATATTTGCGGGACAGGTAATTGACCGAGGTGTATTGAATCCAATATATTCCTGCGGCTACGGCATACATGACCACCCATCTTGCGAACCACAGGTAGTCGGGGTGCAACAGTCGGTTTATTACAATAATAGCGGGAATGTGCCACAAATAAATCCACATAGTGTTAGCTCCGATAAAAGAAATAACGGTTTTACCGGGCATTATTATATTTTGAAGCAACGGTTTGCCCGCCCATAAAATGACCGATACACACGCGCCGTAGAGAATGAAATAGCCGTGCGGAGGATATTTGTAGAAGGGCGAGATGACGATGGGGCCCGTAGTTTGGAGTTCATACACTAAAATACCTGCGATTAGTGCGAAGATAGCGTAGTAAACGGTCACTCGTAATTCCTGGCTGGTCGCATTCTTGAGTCGCAATCCCAGCATCAGCGGGATACTGTAGCCGATGACATACAGAAAATATTCCCGGTAAAATGTTGCTAAGGCGGGAATATGGATATAGTTCGAACTCTTGACGAGTAATCCCTGGATACCCAGAATCAGGAATAACACGAGAATGAATTTATGCATGTTCATTTTTGCGACGAGAGGGTAGAGCGGCGGTGCGATTATCGACATCATCAGAAAAACCCGGATGATCCATACGTAGCCGATACTCGGTTCGTTCAATAACAGGTAGGTACCGGCAATCTGATCCCAACCCCAGGGATTTTTCAATCCGACGATCCCGGCACCGATGACTGCTGTAAACAAAATGGTCAAAAACAGGTAAACCGGAATGCACAACCGTTTTACCCGCTTCCATACGTATTTCCAAAATCCCCCCCCCTTAGTACTGAATGAAAGTCCCGAGACGAATACCATTAACGGGACGTCGAAGCTCCGGAATTGAGTGATTCCTGACGGAGCTTCGACATGGGCCAGTATGATTAGCGAGATTCCGATGAATCGTAAAAAATCGATGTAGAGGTCTCTTTGCGGCTGCATTCTTTATTGTTTTGGTAATTTCGTGTAATCTCCTAGTTCAAGGAGAAATTCTTCTGTGAAGAAATTCATATATCCGCCCAAACCGGTGAATGTCATCTCTCCGAAATAGGGTTTGCCCCCGACTTCGTAGAGATCTACCCGCACCTGAGGCAATCCGGCCGATAAAATACGGGCGGCGCGAAGCATTTCATCCAGAGTTTCAGGACGGGGAACCAGGTTGGTGCATTCTTTATAGTGGTTTGTGAAAACTAGTTTCTCCGGGTGATAGTTCCAGTTCATGTCAAATAAAGACCATTCGACATCTTTGTGTGTACGATTAGTCCCAACTATTATGTAGGTAGGGTTTCCATCGAAACACAAAATTTTATAGTCGATCAGGGAAGTTGAGGCGATTGGCTGTTTGGTTACATCCAACAGTTCTTCAGCGATAATACAAGGAGGAATGGATAGGTAATGGGGTTCGGCCGATTTGATTCCATAAGGTTGTTTTAACCATTGATTCAATGTTTTACGAATAACGGGAATATCGAGTTCTTTTTTATTGGGAACGATCAGAGTTGTGCCCGAGGCGTTGTTGGTTTTGAGAACGAAAGATTCGGGAAGTTTTGAAAAATCGATTTCGTCGGCAGTTTCCCACACGCCGTATAATCGGACGAGAAAGTCGCCCAATCCGCATTTGCGGACATATTCCCGAACCCGGTATTTATCGGCAAGTTCGCTCCAGCGAGTCGTGTCGGTGTTGAATTTCATCCAGTTGATTTTTTCATTCAAATCTTGCGGATGTTCCAGGTCGAGTTCTCGGCCGCAACTGCAGCGGTGGAGTATTTTTGCATATTTACGCGGATTGTATCGTTGCAGGTAGCAGTGGTAAATACGGCGTATCGCATAGTAGGGAAATAATGTAATTCGTTGCAGATTTTTCATTTTCGTGTTAATTTCTTTAGGACTCGGTTAACAATTTCCTTTTCATCGGGACATAGTCCGAAAAAATAAATTGTAGCAAAATAGATTCCAGATATTACGACGGTGCGTACACCGAATGAGAAGATCGAAAACGGAATGTGTCGTGTGGCGAAATAGAGTCCGACGAGTACGATCAGCGGAATCGACTGCATTTTGAAGACGACCTGTACGAAATGCCGAATGGACAGTCCTGCTGTGTGCTTGAGGAAGAACAACCGGGAGATGCAGCAAATGAATTCGATGACGATGTAGGAGATCATCGTCAATTGGTAATTTACTCCCAATAGCATCAGTACGATCACGATCGGCAATGTGATGAGTTTAATCGTATTCACGATCAGGGAGTAGGCTTTTATGTTACCTACGGCCTGATTGGCCGAAGCCAAGCCGATCGTCAGCTGGTCAACCAATGCCGTCAGCAAAATTAACTGGCACAGATATACTGTTCCCGGCGGATATTCGTTCAGCCATAATTTGAGTACCTGAGCCATTTCCATCACCAGCGGTATGACCAGCAAAGCAAGCAGTAAAAAACCGAATTTACTGGCTATTTCAGAAAGACGTAACACACGCTGTCTGTTTCCGGCTCCTTCCGCCTTGACGATTTGTGGGTTCATGGCGTTCAGCAACGATTGGGAGATGAAACTTACGGCGCCGTTGACTTGCAGGGCGATGCCGTAAGCGGCGTTGATCGTCGCTCCCATGAACTTATTCAGTACGATGGCAATTCCTTGGGTGCGTCCGATAATGCAGCCTGTGCTGTAAAGCGTCCAGCCGGCGAAGGAGGAGAGGGAATAGATGTATTGCTTATCGAAGTGTTTCAGTTTCGGAGTCGAACACTCTTCGTATTTGATGTAATCGTAAATGGAAAAAGCCAACAGGTCGAACAAGGGCACACAGCTCATTAATGCCGCGTAAAAAATCAGTCGATCCGCATCCGATCGGGCGATTGCTACGGCGATGATGATTTTCAATACACCGTTGATGACATCGATCGCCGAGATGTACACGATGTTTTCATGTGAAATCAGCAATGCTCGAAACGGTGCTGCCATGAACGCGCAGCATAGCATGAGAATCGTGAACTGGTAAACGATCTTCGCCGCGCCGATGCGATCCGGCGCGATGTTCAGGAATCCGTCGAAAAGAAAGAGTCCTGCGATTTCCAGGGCCGCAATGAGCAGCAGGCTCAGAATAGCATGCAGAATCAAACTGTTGTTGAAGATCTGTTTTTGTTTTTCCGTCTCTCCTCTTGCCTGGTGGAATGACATATATCGTTGTGTGGTAATGACCAGGGCATTCGTCAGGAACGACAACATGGCGACCACACCGGCGATCAAGGTGTAAATGCCGTAATCGTCTGCTCCCAAAGACTTCAGGATCAAACGAGTTGCATACAGAGCAAGCAGCACATTGATGACTGTCCGTATATATTGTGCTCCGGTATTTACAATGACGCGATTAGAAGGAGTCATCCGATTATTTGAAAATTAACTTTACTTTCCTGATGATCGTTTTCATTGAGACATCGAATCCGACGATTACCGCAAAAACTACAATGGCATACCCCAAAAGACAAACGTACGATAGGGGAAAGTCGTACCATCCGTTTACTTTGGCGAATATCGCCCGAATGATCGGACTCATCGAGAAGTTGGAGGAGTGGCAGATATATACCACCAGTGTCGATGCCGCGATTGTATTGATTACAACGCTGTTTTTCATTTTTGTCAAAGCGAAGATCAGGAAAAATGCAACGGATGAAATTAGGACCAGCGGATTATTGTAACCGAACCATTTCAGCGCGATGCGCGTCGAGTCCATGTATTTCGAGAGAATGATGAATCCGATGAATAACATCGCCGAAGAGAGGATATAGACCAGCCACAACCATTTTCGCTTCAGATAAGCGACGTGTTGTTCGAAATTTCTGTTCAGGAAGCGTCCGATGTAATAGAGCATAATGAAATTCATTATGTTATATCCGGTTTTATTGACCCGATCGTTGAGGCAATAGCCGATTCCGACGTTGACGATTAACAGTAGGATGATATACAGTCTGAATGTTTTAGAGTCGATGTTTTCGATGCTTTTGTTCAACATGGGAGACAGTAGGATCAGGACGATGTATTCCATCAGGAACCACCAGTTACCCGGGTACATTCTTTCCAACAGGGTCAGAAAGCTGAACCCTTCGGAATTGAACGGAGGAATCGCCAGGGAGATAAAATAGCACAGGGCCCCGTAAAAGAGGCAGGCTCCTACGATTTTTTTGATCGGCTTCCATGAAAGTTTTATCCCGAAATATCCGGAGATCAGAACATAGCAGTTTACTCCGATGATAAAAAATGAATTCAGGAAAACAGACGTGTAATCTTGTTTCGTGTCGCCAAGTGGAACGTGATATCCGCAGTTGTCAAGAATGAAAACGATCCAGTGGTGGCATATAATGAACAGCATGCAGACGATCCGAAGCAGTTCGAGATTCGAGTTTCGATTTTTGGGAAAAAGAACGGATGAAGGTTGCATGTTGTCCGGTTTATGCGGTCTTAAATTTTGAGACGGCTTTGTCATACAGGAGTTGAATTACGTAGGCGCCTAAAATGGCAAGGGGTAACATCAGCAGGTACGCCGTATATATCGTGACTTGCAGGTCGAAATAGGAATATATCACCATAACGAATTGGTATATTTGCCGATGGAAGAGATATAACGCCAGCGACAGATAAGCCAGGACTTGAATTATTTTGTGCAGTCGGGTAATTTTTGCCAATTGGGGCGAAAGACAGAGTAGGAAAATAATGCCAACGATCGAGTAAGTTATTTTGACAGTGAGCCGTACCCCCCCCCAGCCGCCAAGAGGAATTAACTCAGTCAAACATATCCATACAGCCAGACTGATCGGTAGTATGCTGATGTGTCCGTTAAATTTTTTTACGAGCTGAGGCGTACAATATAATCCCAGAACATACATCAAATAGTAGAGGAATACACTGCGGTCGATCGTTGCGACTTGGCCCCAGAGTAGCATGATGAGTAGTAGAACGGTCGCATTCAGGATCTTGATTTTCGGATTTGCCATATTGGATAAAAGGCGTGACCAAGTAAAAGAACATCAGCATGCTCATGAACCACAAGGTGCCAGGCTGCGGGGGCGAGAAGGTTGTAAGCCCGCATAGGGTCAGAAAAAATTGGTGGTAACTGTCAAACCAGGACTTGTCCGTGAAAAAGCCTCCGATCAGCAAGGTGATCGCCGAAAGAAAATATAAGCCGTAAAACCGGGAAAATCGTTTCCGGTAAAAAGTGAGGACGTCGGCCCTGTCGCGGAACGGATATTTCCGGAGGAAATACCCCGAGATGAACATAAAGCAGGAGAGTGCCGTAATGGTAACAGGCTCCCCGATTCCGGTAGTCAGAGCAGCAGGCGCTTGATTCGGGATGTAATTCATCAAATGCCATATGCCCACGATCCAGAGTGTACAGACGACTCGGGTTACATCGAACGAGAGATCGCGGGATTTACTTAACGTCTTCATGGTTGATAGGCGTTTCAAGATACCAAGCAATGAACTGCTTGATTCCTTCCTTCAGTGAGACATTGGGTTTATATCCGAAATCCCGTTCAAAATTAGAGGTGTCTGCATAAGTCGTATGAACATCGCCTTCCTGCATTGGCAACATCTGCATCCGGGCTTTTTTCCCGAGTGTTTCTTCGAGCGTATGGATGAAATCCATCAGTTGAACGGGATGTCCGCATCCGATGTTATAGACTTCGGCCGGAATAGGACGGTCTTGTGTCGGGGCCGGGGCTTTGCCGATGACGCGGACCATCCCTTCGATGATGTCGTCGATATAGGTGAAGTCGCGTGAAAGATTGCCGTGATTGAATACTTTGATCGGTCGCCCCTCCCGGATGGCTCCGGCGAATAGCATGGGGGCCATATCGGGACGTCCCCAGGGGCCATATACCGTGAAAAACCGTAAACCGGTGGTCGGAATTCCGTACAATCCGGAATAGACGTGCGCCATCAGTTCGTTCGATTTTTTCGTGGCAGCATAGAGGGATACGGGGTTATCTACCCGGTCTTCCTCCGAAAAGGGTGTTTTCGTATTGCCGCCGTAAACCGAACTTGAGGAGGCGTAAACGAAATGCCGGACCGGATTGTGTCGCACGCACTCGAGCAGGTTGAGGAATCCCACGATGTTGCTGTCGATGTAGGCATAGGGGTTTTCGATCGAATAGCGTACGCCGGCCTGTGCCGCCAGATTGACGACGGCATCGAATTTTTCAGTTCCGAACAGGTTTTGCAGGGCCTGTCGGTCTTCGAGGTGCATTTGGAAGAACCTGTAAGCGGGATAACGATCGCTCTGCACCGGTTGTCCTTTCGCAACGAGATTCCGGTGAATGCCTGCCGTTTCGAGCCGGGCGTATTTGAGCCGGACATCGTAATAGTCATTGATAGAATCTATGCCGACGACCTGATTGCCCGCTTCGAGCAATCGTTTGGATAGGTGGTAGCCGATGAATCCGGCAGAACCGGTCACTAATATTTTCATGGTTTTCGGACTTTTTACCGGCCTTACGATTTTCGGTTTTAGGCTGTATGTTCAAAAATCGACCTTCTATATTTTACGGTACAGGAGGCCGAAATTTCGAAAAAACGGATTGTGACTTCTCGTCGTTCGAAAGCTATTTGCCGATCGCCGCGTACTCGAATCCTTCGGCAATCACTTCGTCCTTGCTGTAAATGTTGCGCCCGTCCACCAATACCGGTTGTTTCATAACCCGTTTGATGACCGACCAGGAGGGAATTCGGAACTCCTTCCATTCGGTCAATACCGCCAGAGCGTCGGCGTCGATCACCACATCGTACATATCTTTGCAATAGACGACCCGGTCCCCGATTCGGCGGCGGCATTCGTCCATCGCTACCGGGTCATATACCTTCACGGAGGCTCCCGCTTCGAGCAGCTTTTCGATAACGACCAGAGCCGGTGCTTCGCGCATATCATCTGTTTCGGGTTTGAAGGCCAGGCCCCACAAGGCGATCGTCTTGCCCCGGAGTGTTCCGAGCTTATCTTGCAGTTTCTTGACTACGATCTCTTTCTGGCGTTCGTTGACCGCTTCGACCGCTTCGATCACTCCCATCGTATAGCCGTATTCGCGGGCGGTACGGGCCAGGGCTTTCACGTCTTTCGGGAAGCAGGAGCCGCCGTATCCGCATCCCGGATAGAGAAATTTCGAACCGATGCGGGTGTCTGCGCCGATACCTTTGCGCACCATGTCCACGTTGGCTCCGACCAGGTCGCACAGATTGGCGATGTCGTTCATGAAGGAGATGCGTGTGGCCAGCATGGCATTGGCCGCGTATTTGGTCATCTCGGCCGAGGGAATGTCCATGAAGTAGAGCCGGTAGTTGTTCATTTGGAACGGACGGTAAAGCCGTTCCATGACCTTTTTTGCCCGGTCGCTCTCTACGCCGACGACCACACGATCGGGCGACATGAAGTCCTTGATCGCTGCGCCTTCCTTGAGAAATTCGGGGTTCGAAGCCACTTCGAAATCGATTTGCTCGCCGCGTTCGGTCAGCTCTTCCTCGATGACGGCCTTGACTTTTTTTGCCGTACCTACCGGTACGGTGGACTTGGTGACCAGAATCGTGTATTTTTTGATGTTCCGGCCGAATGTCCGAGCTACTTCGAGTACGTATTGCAGGTCGGCCGAACCGTCTTCGTCCGGCGGCGTGCCTACGGCCGAGAAAACGACTTCGACGTTGTCGAGGCAGGTGGTCAGGTCCGTGGTGAAATGGAGCCGGCCCGCTTCGACGTTCCGTTTTACCAGGTCATCCAGTCCCGGTTCATAGATAGGGATTTCACCGTTTAACAAGCACTTGATTTTTTCCGGGTTGATGTCCACGCAGGTAACATCGATTCCCATTTCGGCAAAGCAGGCTCCCGATACGAGACCCACGTAGCCTGTGCCGACGATTGCTATATTCATTGATTTTGTTTTTTAGATTTATTGATGTTTGCAAAAGGGGGTTGTCTTGTGTGTCAGAATCATGCACTGCCGGGCTTACTACCGGTTTTTATACATGGATTCGTAGTATTTCTCGTATTCGCCCGAGGTGATGTGGTCCATCCATTCCTGGTTTTCGAGGTACCAGCGCACGGTTTTTTCGATGCCCTCTTCGAATTGCAGCGAGGGTTCCCAGCCCAGCTCGTTTTTCAGTTTGCGCGAATCGATGGCATACCGCAGGTCGTGCCCCGCACGGTCGGTGACGTAGGTGATGAGCTTCTCGCTCTCGCCTTCGGGGTTGCCCAGCAGCCGATCGACGGTGCGGACGATGACTTTAATCAGGTCGATGTTCTTCCATTCGTTGAATCCGCCGATATTGTAGGTTTCGGCGATGCGGCCTTTGTGGAAGATCAGGTCGATGGCGCGGGCGTGGTCTTCGACGTAGAGCCAGTCGCGGACATTCTCGCCCTTGCCATAGACAGGCAGCGGCCGGCCGTGGCGGATGTTGTTGATGAACAGCGGGATCAGCTTTTCGGGAAATTGATAGGGCCCGTAGTTGTTCGAGCAGTTGGTTACGATCGTCGGCAGACCGTAGGTGTCGTGGTAGGCCCGCACGAAATGGTCGGACGAGGCTTTGGCCGCCGAATAGGGGGAGTGGGGATCGTAGCGGGTTTCCTCTGTGAAGAGCGTGCCGTCGAATTGCAGCGCACCATATACTTCGTCGGTCGAAATATGATAGAAGCGTTTCCCCTCCCAGTTGCCGTTCCATTGTTCCTTGGCTGCCTGCAACAGGGAAAGCGTGCCCATGACATTGGTGCGGGCGAAGATGAACGGATCCTTGATCGAACGATCGACGTGGCTTTCGGCGGCCAGGTGGATCACTCCGTCGATATCGTACTTGCAGAACACTTCGCGGATGGTGTCGTAGTCGCAGATGTCGGCCTTGACGAAGGTGTAGTTCGGAGCATTTTCGATGTCTCGCAGGTTGGCCAGATTGCCGGCATAGGTCAGTTTATCGAGATTGACGATCCGATAGTCGGGATATTTGTTTACGAAGAGCCGCACCACATGCGAGCCGATGAATCCGGCGCCGCCGGTAATGAGGATGTTGCGTTTCATGTATTTGCTTTTTCTGTTTTTATTTCTCGTTGTTCGGGATGATCCCGGCGGTTCGCTTCGGCTTACCGGAGGGTTGCCATACAGCGTACGAGCGAATCCCGCCAGTGGGGGATGTCGATTCCGAATGTCGTTTTGATTTTGGTCTTGTCGAGTACCGAAAAATTCGGTCGTTGCACCTTGGACGGAAATTCCGCAGAGTGGCAGGGACGGATCTTACAGGAGGTATGGCCTGCCAGTGCGGCGATTTCATGGGCGAAATCGAACCAGGAGCAGACTCCTTCGTTCGAGAAGTGGTAGAAGCCCTCCCGTCCGGCATAGTCGCCGGATTCGATGCGGTCGAAGATCACGCGGGCCAGGTCGGCGGCGCAGGTCGGAGTTCCCACCTGATCGAAAACGACCTGTAATTCCGGTTTGTCGGCCGTGAGCTGCAACATGGTTTTCAGGAAATTTCTGCCGTAGGGCGAATAGAGCCAGGCGGTGCGGAAAACCAGGTGTTTGCATCCCGAAGCCACGATCGCCTCTTCTCCTGCGAGCTTGGTTTTGCCGTACACGCCCAGCGGTGCGGTCGGATCCTCCTCTCGGAAGGGAATATTTCCCATGCCGCCGAACACATAGTCGGTCGAGATGTGAAACAGCGTGGCGCCGCACGCTTTGGCGGCTTCGGCCAGGTTCCGCACGGCTTCGTGGTTGATTCGGTCGGCCGTTTCGGCCTCCTCTTCCGCTTTATCTACATTGGTGTAGGCGGCACAATTGACGATCGCGTCGATCCGCTCGTTTTCGACGAACCGTCGTACGGCGTTCGCATCGGTGATGTCCAGGTCGGCGACGTCGGTAAAGAAATAGCGGTGCCGCGAAGCTGCGCCGAGCGTGCGCATTTCGCGGCCCAACTGTCCGTCGGCACCGGTTACGAGTATGTTATGCATAGTAGTCGATTCCATAGTCGAAAAGTTCGTCGGCATCTTTGAGGCGGGGATGTGCCCGGTCTTTGGGCGAGAGGATCGCCTCTTCTGCGGGGAGTTGCCAGTCGATCCCCAGGTCGGGGTCGTTCCAGGCAATCGCTCCTTCGGACTGGGGCGCGTAGAAGTTATCGCATTTGTATTGGAAGACGGCCTCGTCGCTCAATACGGAAAAACCGTGTGCGAATCCGCGCGGTACGAAGAGCTGGCGGTGATTCTCGGCGGTCAGCTCGACTGCGACGTGTTTGCCGAACGTGGGCGATCCGCGCCGTATATCGACGGCGACGTCCAGAACCCGACCCTGAACGACCCGCACCAGTTTGGATTGGGCTGCGGCCCCCTTTTGGAAATGGAGTCCGCGCAGTACGCCCCGGCGGGATTTGGATTCGTTGTCCTGCACGAAGTGTACGGGCCGGACGGCCTGGTCGAACTGTTGCTGGGAGTAGCTTTCGAAGAAATAGCCGCGGTCGTCGCCGAACACCTGCGGCTCGATGATAACCACGTCCTTGATTGCGGTGGCAATGACTTTCATTATTTCTGTTCGCGTTTTAATTCGTCGATTACTTTGAGCAGATATTGTCCGTATTGGTTTTTAATCATCGGCTGTGCCAGCGCTCGCATCTTCTCCTCCGAGATCCAGCCCATGCGGTAGGCGATGCCTTCCAGACAAGCGATCTTCAGCCCCTGACGCTTTTCGATCACCTCGACGAAAATCGAGGCCTGGGCCAGCGAGTCGTGCGTGCCCGTATCGAGCCATGCGAAGCCGCGTCCGAGGGTTTGGACTTTCAGTTGGCTGTCTTGCAGAAAGACTTGATTTACAGTCGTGATTTCCAGTTCGCCTCGGGCCGAAGGTTTGATCTTTTTAGCCACATCGACCACTTTGTTGGGATAGAAGTAGAGTCCCACTACAGCATAGTTGGATTTGGGATTGGCCGGCTTTTCCTCGATCGAAAGGCAGTTGCCGTTTCCGTCGAATTCCGCCACGCCGTAACGCTCCGGATCATCGACCCAGTAGCCGAATACGGTGGCCTTGTTCTCCTCTTCGGCCGTTCGGACCGCTTCCCGGAGCATCGTCGAGAAGCCCGAGCCGTGGAAGATGTTGTCGCCCAGCACCAGGCAGGCGGAATCGCTGCCGATGAACTTCTCGCCGATCAGGAACGCCTGGGCCAGTCCGTCGGGCGAAGGCTGTTCGGCGTATTCGAACCGAACGCCGTAATCCGATCCGTCGCCCAGCAGACGCCGGAAAGCCGGAAGGTCGGCCGGCGTGGAGATGATGAGAATATCGCGTATTCCGGCCAGCATCAGGACGGAGATGGGGTAGTAAACCATCGGCTTGTCGTAGATCGGCAGCAGTTGTTTGCTGACTCCTTTGGTGATCGGGTATAAACGGGTGCCGGAGCCTCCGGCCAGAACGATTCCTTTCATGGTTGGTTATCGGGGATAGTGGTGATTTCTGTTTTATGCGGGCTGCACTTTGTCGAACTGTTCGAATTCGGAGTTTTTCGATTTGAATTCCGGAACGATCTTTTTCATCAGGCAAACCGTGTCCGGGACGTTTACCATCCTGGCGAATTGTTCGAGCTGTTCGGTCGCAGCGCAGGCTTCGGCGTAGTCGTATTCGCGCACTTTGGCGATACGGATCCGGTCGTGTGTCGTGGGGATCGTATTTTCGGTGTTCGAGAGTACCTCCTCATACAGTTTTTCACCCGGACGCAATCCCGTGTATTCGATCTTGATCTCTTCGCCGGGTTCGTATCCGGCCAGTTCGATCATGCGTTTGGCCAGGTCGGCGATTTTCACCGATTTACCCATATCGAAAACGCAGATCTGATTGCCTGTGGAGATCGTTGCGGCCTCCATGACCAACTGGCAGGCCTCGGGAATGGTCATGAAGAAACGGGTGATGTCCGGATGGGTGACCGTTACCGGTCCGCCCTTGGCGATCTGCTCGCGGAAACGCGGAATTACCGAGCCGTTCGAGCCGAGGACGTTTCCGAAACGGGTGGTTACGAACTTCGTGGCCCCCTCGATCGTACCCTGTTCGATGGCCAGCCCGAGCGACTGTACGTAAATTTCGGCCAGGCGTTTGGTACAGCCCATGATATTGGTGGGATTCACGGCTTTGTCGGTCGAGATCATCACCATCTTTTCGACGTTGTATTCCAGGCATTTCAGAGCGACGTTGCGTGTGCCGATGACATTGACCAGCACCGCTTCGCAGGGATTTTCCTCCATCAGGGGGACGTGTTTGTAAGCGGCGGCGTGGAATACGACCTGGGGATGGAACGTGCGGAAGGCGAAATCCAGGCGGTTGGGCAGCCGGATGTCGCCGATCACGGGGACGAATTCCAGCTTCGGGAAGCGCTCTTCGAGTTCGAGCCGCAGGTTGTGCATCGGGGTTTCTGCATTGTCGAACAGGATCAATTTCTCGATTCCGAACGATGCCAGTTGGCGGCACAGTTCCGAGCCGATCGAACCGGCGGCTCCGGTGACCATGACGGTTTTTTCCCGGAAATTGGCGATGATTTCGTCCAGTGAGATCTTGATTTCGGGGCGGCCCAGCAGGTCTTCGATCTTGATTTCGCGGATAGACTGCCGCATGATCTTGCCGTCGATGACTTCGTCGATAGGCGGTGCGATCAGGATTTTCAGATTGCTTTCGACGCAGTAGCGGATCAGGCGCTCCTGCTCGGCCTGTGCCTCTTCGTTGGTGGGGAACAGCACGGCATCGATGTCGTATCGTTGCCGGAGGTATCGAATGCTGTATTCATTTTCGAAATAATAGACCGGACACTCCGCGATGGTGTGGTTTTTCATTCTCCGGCCGAAAGTCAGGAACCCTACGACCTTGTAATGCGGAGAACTTTGCAAGCGGGTGACCAGCGATACCGATTTTTCGCTTAATCCGTAAACCAACACCAACTGGTGCTGTTTGCGGGATTTCAGGTTGTTTTTGACCAGGTCGTACACGATAATCATCGCTACCCGGATCAGGATCAGGCCGCAAAGGGTCAGCAGCAGATCGAACAGCAGCAGAGCCAGCATATGCATACCGAACAGCGGTGTAGGCGGGTAGAGCAGAATGGTCAGTCCCAACAGGAGTTCCTTGCCGATGACCGCCACGACGAATTTTGCGATTTCCCGCAACGTGGAGTGGCGGATGACGGAGTGATAGGTTTTCAGCAGATAGAAGGTGACGAACGAATAAACGACCGAACAACAAAGCCATAACAGGGTGTAATCCGAGATATTGAGGTGCAGCAGCAGCTTCACCGACACCAGTGCGCATAAGGAGGCTAACCCCGATACCGCCAGGTCGATCGCAAGGATCAATCTGGTGTTCAGATAGCGTTCCAGGTGTAATTTTTCTATCAAACGGTACATAATGTTATAATAAAATATAACGCAAGAGACTTAATCTTGTTTTAGCTCCTGCCGGATATGTTATCATTTTTCGACTTTCAAAGCGCTCTCCGGTGGCGGGGAAATAAGGATCGGATGTAAAAACGAATGAAACCGTCATTTTATATTTCGACAATTACCGTGCAATTTTCTCATTGCAAAGTATTGAGCGATCAGTTTTTGGATGTCTTTTCCAGAAAACATCCCGGAATGTAGGTCGTCGCTACGGCAATGACGCCTTCCAGAGCGACGATCAGGCGGCGGTTGCCCCGGATCCGTTTGATGTATCCCTCGGCTCCCTTGAACGGGCCGCCCGTGACGCGAACCTTGTCACCCGAACGGTAGTCGATCGCTTCGTCGCTGAAATACTCCAGGTCGGGCGTGTCGGCGGAGGTAATCTGCATGAACAGCTCCATTTCCCGGTCCGGAATGGCGGCCGGCTTTTTCGTTTCGCGGTCGAAGTAGGCCATGAACGGACAACTCGCTTTCAATCGGTTCTGTAATTCGAGCAGGTAGTGCTCGCTTTGGCGGATGAACATCAGGGATGAAACGGCCGGCTTGCGCTTTCGCACTATTTTGGATCCTGTCGCTATCTCCTCCCGGAGCAGGGGAATATAACTCCTCACCTCCTCTTGCGCGAGCTGTTTTTCGAGTTCGAATACCCGATTATAAAATACTTTCAGTGCATACCAGCACTCTTCGCCGTTTTTGTCTGACATAGTTTGAAGGCGGTGTTAGGTCCCGCCGAATGTCCCGAAATCGTAATTGCAGCGCTCCGGGTGCGCCCTTTGTCTGCCGATCTTGTTTACAGGTCCGATACCTTTCCGCCTGCGGCAGCAGACCGGTGTTCCGGTCTTGCCGAATCCGACCGTAGAACTCTCTTGCAGATCTTTCGAGGTCGGGAGAGGATTCGGTGGCGTATCGATTCGCTGCCCTGTGTTTGCTTTCTCGGGGAGCGGTGTGTAAAAGTATGTACCGTATTTGTGAAAAGGGCATACTCCACAATCCCTCGCGGCTTTTGTGTGATTTTTACCGCGCAGCAACTAAAGGTTGGCCGCAGAACGAATCGCGTGCGATTCTGTTTTCGGCTCCCGGGATCTCTGTTTCTGACCCAGAAACGACACCGAACCTCTGGAAACAGAAGCCTGTCTTGCCTGGCAGGTCATTTCCGATTACAAAAGTAGAGTTTATTCGCGTAATAACCAAACAAAAAAGCGCAATTTTCCCCCCCCCGGAAAAAAGTCTATATTTCAAGCTTTTACGACTGAAAAACGCATTTGTTGTGTCTTAATATGCAATCCAATGGGTTTTTTGTTCTATTGGCTTCTGTCTCCGCTATTTCGCCTGACAAGCCTGGTTTTGGAACGGTCTGTGTAATTATCCGATCTGGTTTGTTGAGGTTATCCCTCTGTTTTTCGGTTGAATAGCCTGCGTTTGTATTGGAAACCCTATTTCCCGATTTTATCGGAAGGTAGCGAAAGTATCTTCGAATAGAGGATCCGGGCGCAGGCAATCCGCTATGGCCGGGAGATGAATGACAACGATCGGATTTGATTTTTTTCCGTTGGCGTGCGTGGGCTTTTTGCACCGATTGAGAAGATAACTTTACGTCGTTGTTCGAATAAAAAAATAGGGTCGGAGTAAACTCAATCCTGTTTTATCGTTTTCCCGGTCCATCCGGGTATCTTTTGTTCTGCGGAGAGAAGGGGATTGACTTCGTGTTACCACGTGCCGCTCGTCCTTCCCATAATGGAAGAGTCCCTGCAAAGTCGATGAATAAACGGAATCCGCTCTTTACACGGATACTTTTTCACTTTTCCGGAGTGCGGGAACTCGCTTGCAGACGCTCTGGAAAAATAAAAAGGTTACGCATCTGTCGTAACCTTTTTTATTTGTAAAATCTTAATTTGCGGAGAGTGGGGGATTCGAACCCCCGGTACAGTAATCCCGTACGTCAGTTTAGCAAACTGGTGGTTTCAGCCACTCACCCAACTCTCCAAACCCTCTTTTTTCTCAAAGAGTGGTGCAAATATAGGACAATTTTGCGGACTTCCAAAATAAAACAACCCAAAAATCATGCAGGTTCCCGCTTTCGACTATCTACGGCCGGGTATTCCACGCCGACGAAGTCTGATAAAGGCTGATCGCCCGGTCGAGCAGCTCCTGCGAGGGGATGCCCTCCTCCAGCACGAGGTTGTAGCGGTCTTCCTCCGTGGGTGAAATCCGGTACTGTTCCGCCCGGTTGACGGGTGAAAGTACGGTGAATACGTCGCCTTCGAGATAACCCAGGTCCTGATAGGTGGCGACGAAGGCCCGTTCCCGGAAATCGTCGGACAATGCGTCCTGACCGAAGAAATGGGAGTCGTAGTCCATCCCCAGCAGCGAGAAGAGCGTAGGCATCAGGTCTATTTGAGAGATCACCTTATCTACTTGTTGAGGTGTGATGAGTCCCGGAGCGAAGATCAGGGCGGGAATGTGGTATTTCTCCAGCGGGATTTCGGTTTTGCCGGCACTCGAGGCGCAATGGTCGGCCGTAATGACGAAAACCGTGTTATCGAACCAGGGTTGGCGGCTGGCCTCTTCGAAGAAGCGTCCCAATGCGTAGTCGGTGTACATGACGCCTCCCGAACGCAGTTTCGCATCGTTCGGAATCGGAATCCGGCCTGCCGGGTAGGTGTAGGGCCGGTGGTTGCTGACCGTCATGACGTGGGCGAAGAAGGGCGCTGCGGTCGTATCGGCCCGCTCGCCGAGCGAGCGGATCACTTTGTCGTAGGCGTCTTCGTCGCAAACGCCCCAGATGTTGGCGAAGGTGATCTCTTCGGGTTTGTAGCTTTTTTGGTCGATGATTCGGTAGCCGTTGCCGCCGAAGAAGGTTTCCATGTTGTCGAAGTAGCTGTTGCCTCCGTAGAAGTAGTAGGCATCGTAACCCTTCTCCCGGAGTACGGCCGCCGTGGAGTGCATGTTGTCGTTGCGGGGACGTTTGATGATGCTCTGTCCGGGGCAGGGCGGCAGCGAGAGGGTAACGGCTTCGAGTCCCCGCACCGTGCGGTTACCTGTGGCGAAACACTGTTCGAAAGCGATCCCCATTTTGTAGAGAGAGTCCAGGTGGGGCGTGATCGCGTCCGGATAGCCGAAATGCTGCATGAACGAGGCGCTCATGCTCTCGATGGTGATCAGCACGATGTTGCGGCGCAGCGTATCCGGGTTGCCGGGAATGTGGCGCAGGTTGTCGCCGGTACTCCCGTAGATCGCGTGTACGTTGGCTTCGGCCTCTTTCTGCGGTAGGGTCAGGTAGAACTGCGGATAGCTGAGTTCGTTCTTCATAAATGCGTCGTAGAACTTGTAGGCTCCGGTGGCTTGCAGCTCGTTGGCATAGGTGTTGGCGCTTTGCTGGAATCGGGTGTTGAACTGCAGGAGCAGGCAGCAGCCCAGGGTGAGCAGCAGGTAGGCGGGCGATACGGCCGCTTTCCATTGCCAGGTGCCGAACTCTCCGGCACGGCGGATCTCCCGTCTGAACAGCAGCCAGGTGCATCCTACGGTCAGCAGCAGCACGCCGGCGAAGAGCGGAACGACCGGATAGGACTCCATGATGTTGCCGACCACTTCGTTGGTATAGACCAGGTAATCGACGGCGATGAAGTTGTACCGTACGCCGAATTCGCTCCAGAAAAACCATTCGGAAACGGCGTTCAGGATAATGCCGCCCGTGTAAAGTCCCGTCAGAACGGCGAGCCAGGTACGTCTCCATCCCGGACGTATTTGGGGAAGGAACAGTCTGAGTCCGAAACTCACGGCCCAGAAGCCGAAGAGGATCGAGGCGATCAGGGGTACCACGCTGCCGTATTCGTCGAAGATCGTATTGAAGAACGTGACGTAAATCCATGCGACCGAAAGGATGCCGAAGAGGATGTAGCCCAGCGGCCGGGCGTATTTGCCCGGGGCGATACTCAAGGCGAAGAGCCACAGTACGGCGAATCCGATCGTAAGGGCGCACCAGTCGTTCACGGCGCCCAACAGGAAGATTTTCAGCCATTGGCCGAAAGTGAACGAGATGTCGGAGGTCTGTTCGTTGAACAGCAGGACGATGCGCAGCAGCGTGCCGACGGCTACTTGCAGCAGAACGAGTTTGAGGTAGATTCTCGAGATGAGTTTGATGCCGGATTGCATGGAGTTTGCTTGTTAAGTCGGCACAAATATATATATTTTAACCGCTTTTGATGCGCGGGGGCTTTCTGCGGGGCTAAAAAAACGGTCGGGCGGGAAGGATTTGCATTTTTTTTGTAATTTTGCATAATTATTTCGCATACAATGGCAGAGAAAGATAAAGAACTTATAGAAAATATCGAGAAGCAGGAGTACAAGTACGGTTTCACTTCGGATATCGAAACCGAAACCATTCCGCGCGGCCTCAATGAGGAGGTGGTGCGCCTGATCTCGACCAAGAAGGGCGAGCCGGAGTGGATGACCGAGCGCCGCCTGAAGGCTTATCGTCACTGGCTGAATATGGTGTCTCCTTCGTGGGCGCATCTGACGATCCCTCCGATCGACTTTCAGGACGTCATCTATTATGCGGCGCCGAAGCCCTCCAAGAAACTCGCGTCGATGGACGAGGTCGATCCCGAACTCAAACGCACGTTCGACAAGCTGGGTATTCCGCTCGAGGAACAGATGGCGCTGGCGGGTGTCGCCGTCGATGCCGTAATGGACTCCGTATCGGTCAAGACGACCTTCAAGGAGACGCTGGCCGAAAAGGGAATCATCTTTTGTTCGATGTCCGAAGCGATCCGGGACTATCCGGAGTTGATTCAGAAATATCTGGGAAGCGTGGTCCCCTATACCGATAATTTTTATGCGGCGCTCAACGCGGCGGTCTTTTCCGACGGTTCGTTTTGTTACATTCCCAAAGGCGTGCGTTGCCCGATGGAGCTTTCGACCTATTTCCGCATCAATGCGGCGGGTACGGGCCAGTTCGAGCGGACGCTGATCGTGGCCGACGAAGGGGCTTATGTCAGCTATCTGGAGGGGTGCACGGCGCCCCGCCGGGACGAGAACCAGTTGCATGCCGCCGTGGTCGAAATCGTCGTCGAGAAGGATGCCGAGGTGAAGTATTCCACCGTCCAGAACTGGTATCCGGGCGACAAGGAGGGAAAGGGAGGCGTCTATAATTTCGTGACCAAACGCGGAATTTGCCGCGAAAACGCCCGTCTGTCGTGGACGCAGGTCGAAACCGGTTCGGCTATCACCTGGAAATACCCGAGCTGTATTCTGGCGGGCGACAATTCGGTCGGAGAGTTTTATTCGGTGGCGATGACCAACCATTTCCAGCAGGCCGATACTGGTACCAAGATGATCCACGTGGGGCGTAACACCCGCAGCCGCATCGTATCGAAGGGTATTTCGGCCGGTCGCAGCGAGAACTCCTACCGGGGGCTGGTGCGCGTGGCGAAAGCGGCGGAGAACGCCCGCAACTATTCGCAATGCGATTCGCTGTTGATCGGCGACAAGTGCGGGGCACATACTTTTCCGGTGATCGAAAGCGGCAATCCGACGGCAGTGGTCGAGCACGAGGCTACGACCTCGAAAATCTCCGAGGAACAGCTTTTTTATTGCAACCAGCGGGGGCTTACGACCGAGGATGCCGTGGGGCTGATCGTCAATGGTTACGCCAGGGAGGTGCTCAATAAACTGCCGATGGAGTTCGCCGTCGAAGCCCAGAAGTTGCTGGCCATCAGTCTGGAAGGTTCGGTAGGGTAGTTTGTCGGAAGAATTTCCGCCGGTTTCCGGGTAGAAACGGAGTCGGCGGTGCGTTTATGAATGTAAAAAAAGTAAAATAGATATGCTTTCAGTCAAGAATTTACGGGCGCAAGTCGCCGGAAAAGAGATATTGAAGGGCATCGACCTCGAGGTGAAGGCCGGCGAGGTGCATGCCATCATGGGACCGAACGGCTCGGGAAAGAGCACGCTGGCTTCGGTGCTGGCCGGGAACGAGAAATTCACGGTCACGGGTGGCGAGGCGACCTTCCTGGAGCAGGATCTGCTGTCGCTGCCCATCGAGGAGCGTGCCTGCATGGGGCTGTTCCTCGGATTTCAGTACCCGGTGGAGATTCCGGGCGTGTCGATGGCCAACTTTATGAAGATGGCCGTGAACGAACAGCGCAAGTTCCGGGGTGAGAAACCGCTTGCGCCGGCCGAGTTTCTGAAGCTGGTGCGGGAGAAGAGCGCCATCGTGGAACTGGACTCCAAATTGATTTCCCGTTCGGTGAACGAAGGTTTCTCGGGCGGCGAGAAGAAGAAGAACGAGATCTTCCAGATGGCGATGCTCGAACCGAAGTTGGCGATTCTCGATGAAACGGACAGCGGTTTGGACATCGATGCGCTGCGCATCGTCGGTACGGGCGTCACCAAGTTGCACCGGTCGGACAATGCGACGATCGTCATCACCCACTACCAGCGTCTGCTGGATTACATCGTGCCCGACTTCGTGCATGTGCTCTACAAGGGGCGCATCATCTATTCGGGCGACCGTTCGCTGGCGCTCAAATTGGAGAAAGAGGGGTACGACTGGCTTATCAACGATTATAAGGAGTAGCCATGGAGTGGACCGATATTTTCAGCGGCCCGGCTTTCGAGCCGGTCAAGAGCCGCGAACTGCACCTCGGAAAGGATTGCGACCTGTCGCGTCCGCTGGTGGTGCGGGATACCGATAAACTGACCGTCGAGGTCGCGGGCGGAGCCGCGCTCCGGCTGGTCGTGCTGCATACGAAACCCTGTCAGGCAGAGGTTCGTATCAAGCTGCTCGAAGGGGCGGATGCGGAGCTTGTCCAGCTTTTCTCGGCCGAGGCATTCGTCGATTTTCAGGTCGAGCAGGCCGCCGGGAGCAAGTTTCGCATGACGGCGTGCCAGTTTACCAGTGCGAATGTGCGTTACCGGTTCGATCTGAACGGACGGGAGGCTTCCAATGAGCTGGACGTGCTGTTTCTCGCGTTGGAGCAGGATCACTGCGTGGTCGATCTGCGTACCAACCATCTGGTCCCAGACTGTACGAGCCGGTCGCTCATCAAGGGCGTCGCTTCGGGGACCGGCCGTGGTGAATTCTGCGGATTGGTTTATGTGGCGCCGGATGCCCAGCATACCGATGCCCAGCAGCAGTGCCGTAATATTCTGTTGAGCCGCACTTCGCGCATCGATGCGCGTCCACAACTGGAAATTTACGCCGACGACGTGCGTTGCAGTCACGGAGCGACGGTGGGACAGATGGAGGACGAAGCGATTCTCTACATGCGTCAGCGCGGTCTGAAAGAGGAACAGGCACGGCGCCTGCAGATCGAAGGTTTCGCGGCGGACGTGGTCGGGCGCTGCCGGATCGAAGCCGTGAAAGAGATATTGACCGATGCCGTTGTCCGGCATTTGGATAAAATATAGCGTTATGTTCGATGTGGAAAAAGTCCGGCGGGACTTCCCGATTCTCGGGGTGCGCGTGTATGACAAGCCGTTGGTTTATCTGGACAGCGGTGCTACGGCGCAGAAACCCGAGTGCGTGATCGAAACGGTCGATCGCCTGCACCGGGAGTCGAATGCCAATATCCACCGGGGGGTTCATTTTCTTTCGGAGGAGGCTACCGAGATGTACGAGGCTGCCCGGGCTCGTATCGCCGAGTACATCGGTGCGGAAGCCCGGGAGGAGGTCGTTTTCACGGCCGGAGCTACTGCGTCGCTCAATACGGTGGCGTATGCATGGTGCGAACGTTTTCTCCGGGCGGGCGACAATATCGTGGTCAGCGAGATGGAGCACCATTCCAATATCGTTCCCTGGCAGCTTGTCGCCGAGCGCAAGGGTGCCGAAATCCGCGTGCTGCCTTTCGACGAGGAGGGGCGCCTGATGACCGAGCGCCTGCCGGCGCTGCTCGACGCTCGTACCCGCGTGGTGGCGGTGACGCAGGCTTCCAATACGCTGGGCACGCGGCCCGATCTGCGTCCGGTGATCGACGAGGCTCACCGGGTCGGTGCGGTCGTGGTGGTGGACGGATGTCAGGGTGTCGTGCACGGCGGTGTGGATGTGAAAGCGCTGGACTGCGATTTTTACGCCTTCTCCGGTCATAAACTCTATGCCCCGACGGGTATCGGCGTGCTGTACGGCAAGCGGGATTTGCTTGACCGGATGCCCCCGTTTCTCTCCGGCGGCGACATGGTCGATCGGGTGTCGTTCGAAAAGACGACTTTTGCACCTGTCCCGTTGAAATTCGAAGCGGGTACGGCCAATTTCGTGGGGGCGATCGCGCTGGGCGAAGCGGTGCGCTATGTCCGGCAGTTCGATGCGGCGGAGGTCGAGGCGCATGAACGGGCGCTGCTGCTGCGTGCTACCGAAGGGCTGGAGCGAATCCCCGGCCTGCGGATTTACGGTACGACGCCGGACAAGTGTGCGATCGTATCGTTCAATGTCGAGGGGGTGCATCCCTATGATATGGGCATGATCCTCGACAAGCTCGGCATCGCCGTTCGTACGGGACAGCACTGTGCCGAGCCGGTGATGACGCATTACGGAGTTACGGGTATGTGCCGGGCTTCGTTCGCGATGTATAATACGCTGGCGGAAGCCGACGCCCTGGTCGCCGGGGTCGAGCGGGCCGTGAAGATGCTTAAATAGCAAGGATATGCTGATAGTATTGGAAGGACTGGACGGCGCCGGGAAATCGACCCAGGTGGAACTTGTGCGCCGCATGTTTGCCCAAGAGGGGGTGGAGAGCCATTTTCTCCATTTTCCGCGTTTCGACGCGCCGGTGTACGGCGAGCTGATCGCCCGCTTCCTGCGGGGTGAACTCGGGGCTGTGGACAAGGTCGATCCTTATCTGGTCGCTCTGCTTTTCGCCGGTGACCGGGCCGATGCTGCCGCGCAGTTGCGCTGTTGGCTCGATGCGGGCCACGCCGTCGTGCTCGACCGGTATGTCTATTCGAACGTGGGGTTCCAGTGCGCCAAATTGCCTGCCGGGGACCGGCAGGAGGAGCTGCGGCGGTGGATCCTCGACCTGGAGTTCGGCTATTACGGAATTCCCCGTCCGGACGTGTCGCTGTTTCTGGATGTGCCTTTCGCCTTTACGGAGAAAAAGCTCTCCGAGGTACGCGAAGGCGACGACCGCGAATACCTGAAAGGGGAACGCGACATCCATGAGGCATCGCTCGACTTGCAGCGTCGTGTGCGGGAGGTTTACCGTGCAGCCGCTGCTGCGGACGACCGCCTGCGGATTATCGATTGCAGCGATGCGCAGGGCGGGATGGACTCTCCCAATGCGATTTTCGCCCGCATCCGCACCGAGATAGAACGTTTTCGGTAAGCGAGGGCAGAGCCCGCAAGCGGTCTCTGCCGAGCGAAGAAAACGAAGAAGTCAATTCAACGTTTTCGGTAAGCGGGGCAGAGCCGAATTTGTGTGGATTGTGCCGGGTGGAGAAAACGAAGCGTGGAATTAGTGTATGAGATGAGCGCCTTTTCGAATGATGCCGGAGAAGTGCCCGGAGGGGCGGTTCGGTATATTCGATAAGCGGATGAGTCGTTTTGTCCGTGTCCCGACGGATGCGGAGCGTTGAGCGAAAAGGGAGTCCGGAAAAAGTCGGCAATCCGAAACGGCTTTGCGGGACGCTCGGACGCAGACCGAAAGGCGGGAAGTTTTGAGTTTTAACGATGAGAACGACTCCGGACGAGTGCGGGATGCCTGCGGAGAAAATGAAGAAAAGATCGTATATAACCTGTTCGAAAATGATGAAACCTATGCTGTCGCAACGGGCCCGGAGCCTGATTACCGGAGTTTGCCGCCTGGTGCTGGCCGTCGTGTTCATCGTGTCGGGCTTTACGAAGGTGATCGATCCCTGGGGAACGTCGATCAAGATCAACGAATACCTCACGATTTACGGGTTCGATTATCTGATTCCGGCCAGCATGGTCTTTTCGATTTGGCTGTGCGGCGCCGAGATGATGATGGGTTGCATGCTGCTTTGCAAGGTGCGTATCCGGCTGGTGTCGATCTTCGCTCTGGTGTCGATGCTTTTCTTTACGATCCTTACCTTTTTGAGTGCGACGTTCATCCCGGTAGAGGACTGCGGCTGTTTCGGTGAGGCGATCAAACTCTCCCCCTGGGAAACATTCTTCAAGAACCTGGCCTTGCTGCCGATGGCGGCCGTCGTGTGGGCTTATTACCGGAACGATAAGATTCTTGCCTTCCGCCGTTCGGAGGTCGCATTGACGGTTTTTTTCTTCCTTCTGACGATGGGGCTGGGGTTCTATTGCTATTGTCATCTTCCGTTGATCGATTTTCTGCCGTATAAGATCGGGGTGAATATCCGCGAGGAGATGCACGCCTCTTCTGCGGCCGGTCCCGAGGGAGAGTTGCAGACCGTGCTGGTTTATCGCAATCGCATGACGGGGGAGGAGCGGGAGTTTGCGCTCGATGATACGGAGTGGCAGGACGATACGGTCTGGGAGTGGGTCGATACGAAAATTCTGGGAGAGGTACCGGAGATGAATCCGATGATCGAGGAGTTCGCTCTGCGCAATGGCGCGGAAGATGTGACCGACCGGGTGCTCGCTACTCCGGGACGGCTCTATTTGATCTGTGTGACGCGTTTCGACCGCATCGGCCGCAAGTGCGAGGATCGTTTGGAGCGGCTCGTGGAGCGTGCGTTGCAGGAAGGGGCGCATGTCGTCTGCATCACGCCCGAACCCTTGCAGGGAAACGGCATCCATTCGTTCGGGAAAAGCACGCCGGTTCCTTGCTACAACATCGATGGATCGACGCTCAAGACCATGTTGCGGGCTCATACGGGTATTGTCGTGCTCGACGACGGGGTAATCGCCGACAAGCGGAACTGTCGGGACATAGACTGAATCGGGCGTCAGTATTTCCGGTGCTATGCGCGGAAGCCGGGGTTGCTCCGGGCTGCGGAGGCGAGGGGTGAGTTCCGGTTTCCTGCCTGACGGAGTACCGGGACAGACGTTCCGGGTATTGTCGGAAGTAGAGAATATGCGGAAGGGCGATTCCTTCCGATAAAAGACCGTGTGTCATAAAGGCGCACTGTTGTGTCATTATCGGGAGCGGGCGAGTCATTTACGGCAGTAAATTCCTGTCGCCTTTACCTTCAATGCCTTGCATTGCATCCATTCTGACAACCTTAAGGGCTGTGCCTGGAACTTTCATTTCGACACAGCCCTTTCGTTGCTTTTTCGTAATTTGTAGTGCTTCGGCCTATTTCGTATTGACGATCGCGATTTCGTCGGCTACCGGAGCGATCTTGCGCAGCATCTGCACGCCGCCGCAATGTTTGTCGTGGGCCAGGTTGATGGCCCGGCTTACTTTCATCTGGTCGTTTTCGCATTCGCATTGTACGTTATAGACGATGCGGAAAGATTTGAAGACGCTGCTCGATTGTACGGTTTCCGTGTCGAGTTCACCCGATATGCTGAGTTCGAAGCGGGTCGGAGATACGCGCTCCTTTTCCATGATCGCCATCGCGGTCATGCCTGCGCAAGTTACGCCGGCCAGCAACATCAGCTCTTTGGGATTTAGTTGGTCGCATTTCTTGTTTCCTTCGAGGACATAGGTCCGTGCCGAAGTCATCTGTATAGTTACCTGTTGGATCATAACGATAAATTTTTAGGTTGAATTTTCTTTTTTTTGTTTTTATCCGGCAGAATATGCGGGCGGTTTTGCCTTCGTTCGTCGAAAAGATTCTTTTTTCTTTTCTGTCGGGCAACAATCGTTCCCAAATGGTGCGTCTGCCCCGGGAAATCGTTATCTTTACGGGAAATGACTCCGATTTGAACGAATGCACGGGACTGGGGCTAAATAAATTTGGCGCTGGGCCCGGCTTTCGCTATCTTTGTAGAAGATAGGATTCGGTTCGGCAATTTTCGAGAGCAAGTTCTCTCGGTTACCCTCGCTTTTCACTATCTTTGCAAAAGATCGGAGGCGGTTCGGCAATCTTTGCGTGCAAGCCCGCACGATTGCCCTCACCTTTCACGATCTTTGACATAGTCTTAGATAGGATGCGCCTCGGAAAATTGGGAACAAGTTTCCATTTTTCTCTCGGCTTTCACTATCTTTACCGAAAAAATATTTTGATTCGGGCAGGAAGCGCCTCGGGCAGCGCTGAACAGGTCGGACTTACCACCGGGTGTTCGCTATCTGCGTTCGAATTATTGTGTGTGCGTTATGAGGAGAAACATCCTGTATTTATTGTCGATAGGCATTTGCCTGTTCACTTGTGTCGGGAGCCATGCTGCGGCACCGGAAACCCGGGCGCATCTGGAGCGGGGGCGTTCGCTTTTCGATCACGGGCGCTGGACAGATGCCCGTTATGAATTGCTGAAGGCCCGCGAGGGAGCGGACCGGGACGACCGGCTTACGCTCCAGCAGATCGATTATCAGTTGGCGGTTTGTGCCTTGAAGCTCGGCAGCCGGGATGCCGAGGCGATGCTCGCCGACTTTTCCAAGCGTTATCCCGAGTCGGTTTACAACAACGACCTGCGGTTCGCCCAGGGGTTGCTTTATTGCAGCCGGTCGGAGTATGACAAGGCGCTCGCATGTTTCGGACGGGTGAACTACCGGGCTTTGGACAGAACCCGGCGCGAGCAGTACGACCTGCGCATGGGATATATCGAATTCGGCCGGGATGACTATGACCGGGCGATGACCTATTTCGACCGGATCAATCCCCAAAGCGAATTTTACGATCACGCTCTCTATTATAAGTCCTACATCGCCTATGCGCGGGAACAGTACGACTGGGCCAGAAGCGGGTTCGAACGATTGCTTAAAAGCGAGGCTTACGGCGAGGTAGCGCCCTATTACCTGCTGCAAATCGAGTTCAAGCAGGGGAATTACCGCTACGTGGTCGAGAACGGCGAAGAGTTGATCCGCCGGGCATCGCCCCGCCAGCGGGCCGAACTCTCGCGGGTCATGGCCGAAGCGTGGTTTCGCTTGGGCGAATATTCCAAACCGCTGGATTACCTCGACGCTTTCGTGCAGGCCGGCGGAGAAATGGGCCGGGATGAAAATTATCTCTACGGATTCTCCCTCTACCGTACGGCCCGCTACGACGATGCCGCAGAGTATCTGCGCAAGGCGTGCGGAGCCGACGACGCTCTGACGCAGAACGCCTCCTACCACCTGGCCGACTGTTACTTGCGCGGCGGGGACAAGCAGCAGGCGATGCAGTCGTTCGCCATGGCTTCGAATGCCGAATTCGATTCCGCGATTGCCGAAGACGCGCTGTTCAACTATGGAAAATTGCAATACGAACTGGGGGGCGGACGTTTCAACGAAGCGATTCAGGTACTCAACCGCTATGTCGCCCAGTATCCGTCGTCGCCCCGTGTACGCACGGCCAAAGAGTTGTTGGCGGCGGCCTATTACAATTCGCACAATTACGACGAAGCGTACGAGATCATCGCCTCCTATCCCGATCCCGACGGCGACCTGCTGGCCGCCAAGCAGAAGATCGCCTATTTCCGCGGCTTGAGCGCACTGGAAAAGGGCGATACGGAGGGGGCCGGGCGTTATCTGGCGGAGTCCGCCCGTATCGGAATCAGTCCCAAATACAATGCGCTGGCAACCTTTTGGCAGGGTGAAATCGCTTACGGCAGGGGAAATTACGACGTTGCTTTGCGCGATTACGAGTCCTACCTGAAGCGGGCGCCGAAAACCGAGCCCGAATATGCGATGGCTTTCTACAATACGGGGTATTGCCACTTCTCGAAGGAGAATATGCCCCGGGCGCGGGAGTCGTTCGTTCGCTTCATCGAACTGTATCCCACCCAAGACGGTTACCGCACGGATGCCCGCAATCGTCTGGGCGACACCTACTATTCGGATCGTCAGTTCGACGAGGCGTTGAAGTATTACGGACAGGCTGCGGCCGCATCCGATGACGGAGCGGATTACGCCCGCTACCAGCGGGCCGTTACGCTCGGTATTCTGGGACGTACATCTGAAAAAATCAAGGCGTTGCAGCAGATTATCCGCGACGGCAGGGGAGATTACCTCGACGATGCGACTTACGAACTGGGCCGGACTTTCGTAGCGCAGGAGCGCTACCGCGAGGGGGCCGCAGTACTTGAACCTTTCGTCGAAACCTATGTTTATTCTCCCTACCGGAGCGCCGCGTTGTCCGAGTTGGGACTGGCTTACCTGAACCTGGGCGACAAGAAAAAGTCGCTTTCCTACTATGATATGGTGGTGAAGACCGCGCCCCAATCCTCCGATGCCAAGGATGCCTTGCAGGGAATTCGGGATATTTATGTCTCCGAAGGGGATGCCGGCGGTTATTTCGATTATGCCCGGAAGAGCGGTGTCGAAGGGGACCTTACGGCCATGTCGCGCGATTCGCTTTCGTTCGCTGCCGCCCGCCGGATCTATCTTTCGGGCGAGCCTGCGTCGGCGGCCAAGTCGCTACGCAGTTACCTCGAAAGTTATCCCAAGGGATATTATACGGCTGATGCGCTCTATTGCTTGAGCGATTGCTACCTGAAGACGGGCGAACGATCCCGTGCGATCGAAACGCTCGCGGCTCTGGCCGATGCGGGACAGAATCAGTACACGCATCGGGCTTTGAAGATGCTGGCTGGAATGACTTTTGCCGATGAACGCTTTACGGAAGCTGCGGCGGCTTACCGCAAATTGGCCGATGCCGAAAGCACCGCTGCCGGAAAGGCCGAGGCCATGAACGGCTACGTTCGTGCGACGATCGCGGCGGGGGATGAGGAGCGGATTCTGTCCATGGCCGACGATGTGGCATCCTACACCGCTGCGGGAGACGAGGCATGGCGAGCATCCCAGTTTGCGAAGGCCGGGATTCTGGATCGCCGGGGAGATGCCGCTGCCGCGCAAAAGATCTACAAGGTTTTGAGCGCCAATGTGAAAACACCCGAGGGAGCCGAGTCGGCCTACCGGGTGATCGAGTCCGCGTTCCGGGCCGGCGATACGGCTCGTGCCGAAAAACTGGTGCTCGATTTCTCGGACAAGGGAACGCCTCATGCCTTCTGGCTGGCCAAGTCCTTCCTTGTGCTGGGCGATATTTATGTGCAGAAGGGCGACATGTTCCAGGCCCGGGCGACCTACCAGAGTATCGTGGACGGCTACACCCCCGCCGATGACGGAATCGTTGCGGAAGCGAAAGAGAAAATCAAGAAACTCAATTAACGATATGAAGCGATCAGCTATTCTGTCCCTGATGTTTATCGCCGGACTGCTTGCGGTGCCCGGGGCGCTCAACGCCCAGGTCGAGAAGCGTGTCGAAGTATCCAAAGCCTATGTGCCGAGCGTGGAGCATGCGACGAAACTTGCCGTGCGCCCCAATATGGTCGATACGGCGGCCATACAGCCGGAAATCGACTATTCGATCACGCCGCTCACGCTCGAAACGCAGCTCGCCACGCGCCCGATCCGTCCTGCGACGATCACCTATTGGGAGTTCGACCGTCCGCTGCCTTTTTACCTGAAGGCCGGAGCGGGTTATCCGCTCAATTCGGCGCTCGATCTGTATGTTTCGACGCAGAATCCCGACATCGGCTATGCGTTGGGCTATATCAACCACGACGGACGGTACGGACGGATTCCCTATACGCCCGACGGGGACCATAGCGCCCTGTGGATGGACAATCGGGTGGGTGTCGCCGCCGGGAAATACATCGGGCGTCATGTGCTGGAGGGCGAGGTGAGCTACCGGAACCGGATCATCGACCGTTACGGCCTTTTCCCCGATCCGGACTTTCCGACTTTCGACAACGGAAATCGCCGCGTGATCGGCGATTTGCAGGGAAAGATACGGATCGGCGACGATTTCAACGACCTCTCGCGGACGAATTTCAATGTCGAGGTCACGGCGGGCAACTGGTGGAATCCGCTGGATTCGAAACTCTATCTGGAGGATAATGTCGTTCCGGTGTTGGATTATCCGTACGAAAACGAGTGGAATTTGGGGGTAGATGCCGCCGTTGGACGACGTTTCGGCCGCCATACGCTCGTCTTCCGGGCCGGATTCGAGGGCCGGTGGGGTGGCGACCGCAAGGGCGAATCGGTTTGGGCCGCTCCTTCTGACTATTACAACCGGACCTATTCGGGAGCGTTCCGTTATGCCTATCGTGCCCGGTCGGTCGATATGGAGTTCGGTTTGGATTACTACCGGGACGATGTGGCGGGGCGCGATGCGGCGAATTATTTCATTCCCTACGCTCACTTGCGTTTCGATCTGGGCGGCGGCGGTTTCGTACCTTATGTCGAGTTGGACGGAACCCTGAAGCACAACGATATGCGGGAGCTTATGGAAACCAATCTTTATTACGTGCCTCGTTATACGGACCCGATGCCCCGCAATACGGTGGACTATTCGGTCCGTGTCGGTGTGAGTGGGCGTCTCGTCGAGGATAAGCTGATTTACCGATTGTTCGTCGGCTATTCTTTCATCGAGAATCATAACTTTTGGTATTGCTATACGCCGACTACCCGGTATGAGGGGTTCAGTCTGGTACAGGGACGGCTGAATGTCATGTCGCTCAACGGTGAGCTGGAGTTCCGTCCGGTGAGCAATTTCACGTTCTCCATCGGCGGGCGGGGACTGACCTATACCGAGCATCAGACCTTGAGCATCGGCCTGCCGGAGTTCGAGGGTACGGTCCGGGCCCGCTATCATCATCGTAAGTTCTCGGTCGGCCTCGTTTTCGACCTGCAGTCCAACCGCTATATTTCGCGAGTGATTCCGTGGTTCCCGAACGACGGGATCGTGGGGAATATGCGCATTCCCTATACGGTAGATCTGGGGTTGAATGTCGATTGGTACGCGTCCAAGCGGGTAACGGTATTCGCCGAAGGTCACAATCTTTGCAACCGCCGGATTTACGACTGGAGTACGTTTCCGCAGTACAGCGCCGGATTTACGGCAGGTGTGAAGTTGAGTTTTTAGCGGATCGACCCGATATGAAAAACGGCCGGTAACATACCGGCCGTTTTTTATGGAGTACGATTTTTACTCCAGGTTTTTCCGGACTCCGTCCAGAAACCGCTTCATCTTCCCGCTGTCCTTTTTGTCGATGATCTTCGACAGGTGGGTCAGCGTGGCGACGATGTTGTCGATCTGTGCGGGCGTCTTGGGGTTGAAGAGGATTTCCGTCAGCAGGTAGTCGTCTTCGGAGAGCAGTCCGCGGGCGATGGCCATGTGTTTCTTGAAGGTGGTGCCGGGGGCATCCTGGTGCTTCATGATGGAGGCGAATACGAGCGTCGAGGCGAACGGCACCGAGAGGGAGTAGGCCACAACTTCATCGTGCCCCTCGAAGGTGTATTCGCAGACGTTGAGCTTCAGCGAACCGTAGAGGTCCTTGAAGAAGATTTTGCCCATGTGGTCCGACTCCTTGATGATGATGGCGTTTTCGGTTTGCAGGTTGCCCAGGTTGGCGAACGTGGGGCCGAACATCGGGTGGGTCGAAACGTACCGGAATCCCGATTTCTCATAAAATTCCTGCAACCCGGTCTTTACCGAGGCGATGTCGGAGATGATACACTCTTTCGGCAGATAGGGAAATACCTCCTCGAATGCCTGGAGCGTGGCGTTCAGCGTTACGCAGTTGATAAGCAGTTCGGGCCGGAAGTCGGCGATCTCTTCGGGCGAGGTGAAGCGCTGGGCGTTGTAGATGAATCGCATCCGCCGAGGGTCTTTTTCGAGGACGGCTACGTCGTGGTTGAAACTCAACAGGTCGGTAAAAAAGGAGCCCATCTTTCCCGCTCCCAAAATCAGTATGCGCATATATCGGTTTGTTTATGTTTTTTGATGATCCGGGCGGCATGGGACCGCCCGGGGATTGTTCTATTTCATTCTTCGTTTTTTCGCTCGGCAGAGGCCGTCGGCAACTTCCGTCCCCGTTTGCCGAAAACATTGAATCGCTTCTTCGTTTTCTTCGCACGGCATAATCCGAATAAATTCGGTGCTGTCTTCGCTTATCGGGAACGTCGTTATTTCATTATTTCCATCTGGACCTTTACCGATTCTTCGTGGATCGCCTTCATGATTTCCGAAATGAATTCCGGGTCGAGGTCGAGCGATTGCCCCATTTTGCCGCGTTTGTCCAGGATTTCATCGTAACGCTTGTTTTGCAGGATGGGCATGTTGTGCTCCTTCTTGTAGGTGCCGATCTCCTGCGAGATGTGCATCCGCTTGGCGAGGAGGCTCAACAGTTGCTCATCGACCTCGTCGATCTGGCGGCGCAGGATGCTGATGTTCTCCGTGGTTTGGGCATTGTCGCGCACCACGAGCAGTTGCAGCGTGTAGTCCAGCACTTCGGGCGTCACCTGCTGCGCCGCATCGCTCAGCGCACTGTCGGGATCGCAGTGGGATTCGATGATAAGTCCGTCGAAGTTCAGGTCGAGCGCCTGCTGCGAGATGGGAGCTACCAGTTCGCGTTTGCCGCCGATGTGGCTCGGGTCGCAGAAGATGGTGAGGTTGGGGTATCTGCGGCGAAGTTCGATCGGAATATGCCAGAGCGGAGCGTTGCGGTAGATTTTTTTCTCGTAGGAGCTGAATCCCCGGTGGATGACGCCCAGCCGTCGGAGTCCGGCGTTGTAGAGCCGTTCGATCGCGCCGACCCACAGTTCCAGGTCGGGATTGACGGGGTTTTTTACCAGAATGGGGATATCCACGCCTTTCAATGCGTCGGCCAGCTCCTGCATGGCGAAGGGGTTGGTGACAGTGCGGGCACCGACCCAGAGGATGTCGATGCCGGCTTTCAGGGCTTCGAAAACATGAGCGGGGGTGGCGACCTCGGTGGCTACCAGCATGCCGGTTTCCTGCTTGACCTGCTTCATCCAAGGAAGGCCTTCGACGCCGATGCCTTCGAAGCCGCCCGGCTTGGTGCGGGGTTTCCAGATACCGGCCCGGAAGATCTTTACGCCCCGGGCGGCCAGTTCGGAGGCGGTTTTGAGTACCTGTTCACGGCTCTCCGCGCTGCAAGGGCCTGCGATAATCATCGGACGTTTGGGATCCACGCCCGGAAAAGTGAGCGGTTCTATTTCCATTTTCATTGTCGTTGTTGATTTTGCGATCGCCGGCTGTAACCGGCGAATCCGGTCTGTTTATATTCTGTTTACTGATTCTGTTTTGTTCGGGTCGTCGTGATCCGGTCGAGTGCCTCCTGCAACATCTCCTCGTTGCAGCAGAGCGAGATGCGGATGTAGTTCCGCCCTTCCGAGCCGAAGATGAAGCCCGGAGTGACGAAGACTCGCGACTGGTACAGCACCCGGTTGCAGATGGCTTCCCCGACACCGTTCGGGCACTCCCCGGCAGCCGTGAGTTGCGCCGCGAGGGTATCGTTCACCCGTCCCCAGAGGAACATTCCCACCTGGTCGTCGCGGACATCGCAGCCGAGGGTTTCCAGAATCCGGGCAGCCAGTGCGCGTCGGCGGCGATATACCTCGTTCATCCGTTGGTACCAGCTGTCGGGGGCTTTCAGCGCTTCGACGGCGGCCAGTTGCATCGGGCGGAACATTCCGGAGTCCATGTTGCTCTTCACGCGCAGGATCCACTCCAGGAACCGGGAATTGGTCGCCACCATTCCGATACGCCAGCCGGGCATGTTGAAGGTTTTACTCATGGAGTTGAGTTCGATGCAGATCTCTTTGGCTCCCGGCACGCTCAAAATGCTTAACGGGCGGTCGTTCAGGATGAAGCTGTATGGGTTATCGTGGCAGATCACGATGTTGTGCCTGCGGCCGAAGGCGACGAGTTTTTCGAACAGCTCCCGCGAACCGTTGGCTCCCGTAGGCATGTTGGGGTAGTTGCACCACATCAGTTTCACACCGGACAGGTCCATTTTCTCCAGCGCTTCGAAATCGGGCTGCCAGTCGTTCTCTTCTTTCAGGGCGTAGGGCAGGATGCGGGCGCCGGTGAGCTTCGACACCGAGGCGTAGGTCGGATAGCCCGGATTGGGTATGAGTACCCCGTCGCCTTCGTTCAGGAAGGCCAGCGAAATGTGCATCACACCCTCCTTGCTGCCGATCAGGGGCAGGATTTCGTTAGCAGGGGCCAGGTCCACGCCGTACCATCTCTTATACCACCGGGCGAACTCCGCACGCAGTTCCGGAATACCTACGTAAGGTTGGTACCCGTGCGTGTCGGGCCGCGCTGCCGCCTGGCAGAGCACCTGCACGGTTTCGGCCGACGGGGGCAGGTCCGGGCTGCCGATCCCCAAGTTGATGACATGTGTGCCGGATTCGTTCATCCGGGCCACCTCTTTCAGTTTCACGGAGAAGTAGTACTCCTCGACGTTTTCCACCCGGCGGGCCGGGGTGACGGTCGGTTTTGCCGGTTTCGTTTCTTCGGAGCCGCCAAGCTCCGCAGGTTGTTGTTTTTTCATACTGAAAACAAAAAAGCTCCCGCCTCAAGGCAGGAGCTATGATCTAAATTCGTAATTCTGTCGATCGAACTTTACAACACGCAAACTCCCGCCTTTACTCGGCCCGAATAAAGGTAATAATAATAGGAGTATGTAAACTGAACGTGTTGCATATCGTTTTTGTCGTCGAATATCCGTCCAGGGTATTTAACGGGACAAATGTATCGCATTTTTCGGAAAATGACAAAATTTTTTTCGCTTTTTTATTTCGGGCATAAAATTCCTAAATTTGTCGGGACAAACAATTTCGAATAAACGTGAGTAATCTTCATATATCATCCGATTTCAGCGGTTTGGATGCCCTGATTCCGCAGGGCCGACGGGTTTTCGTCGTTATCGACAGCAACCTGAAGCCCTTTTTCGGCCTTTTCGAACGGTATGAACTCATTCCGATCCAGACCTCCGAGAAGGTTAAAACCTTCGCTACGGTAGAATATATTATCGAACAGTTGCTGGAGCGGGGAGCCGACCGGAGTTCGTTTCTCGTGGGCGTGGGCGGCGGCATCACGACCGACCTCTGCGGTTTCGCGGCGTCGGTTTACAAACGGGGTATTCGGTTCGGTTTCGTACCTACGACGCTGCTGGCGCAGGTGGACGCTTCGATCGGGGGTAAGAACGGCGTGAATTTCCATGCCTATAAGAATATGGTCGGTACGATCACCCAGCCTGAATGGATCTATATCTGCACCGATGCGCTGCGGACGCTTTCGCCCCGGGAGTTCCGGGCCGGAATCGCCGAAGTCCTGAAGACTTTCATCCTGTTCGATGCGGAATACTATCGCAAGGCCGTGGATTATTTCGCCCGGATGGAGGCCCACTTGCGGAAAGCGGGAACCTGTTGCGGGGGCGAATGTGTGTACGGGCAGGAGGAGCTTACCGAAATCATTCGCAAAACGGCGTTATACAAGTGTGCCGTAGTGGAGCGGGATGCTTTCGAGAAGGGGGAGCGGCGCTTGCTGAATCTGGGGCATACCTTCGCTCACGCCATCGAGAAAAATTGTCCGATCATGCACGGCGAAGCCGTGGCGATCGGTCTGGTGCTGGCTGCCGGGGTATCCGAACGGCTGGGACTCGCCCCGGCGGGACTGGCGGTCGGTCTGGCGGAGGATTTGAAGAAGGTCGGGCTTCCCACCCAGTCGCCCGTAGCTATCGGTGTTTTGCTGGAAGCGTTGGAAAAAGATAAGAAGGTGGAGGGCGATGCCATTCATTTCATCCTGCCTCGTGCGGTGGGGGAGGTGGTGGATCGTGCGATTCCATTAAAACAGTTGGAGGAGGTCGCCCGTGATCTGCGTTAGCGTACAGGAAAAGAGTTTCGGGGATTGCCGGGCGATCCTCGAATCGTGTGAGATGGCCGAACTCCGGGCGGACCTTTGCCGTCTTTCGGTCGAAGAGGTCGAGCGGCTCGTGGAGATTCGGCCGAACCTGATTGCCACCTGCCGGATTGCGAACTCTTCCGAGGCGTTCGCCCGCGAGCAGCTCGCGGCGGCGATCCGCAGAGGGGCGCGTTATGTCGATATAGAGATCGAAGCGCCCGACGAGCATCTGGAATACGTTCGTACGCTTGCCCGCGAGTACGGGTGCTGGCTGATCGTTTCGTTCCACGATTTCGAGGGAACTCCCTCCCTCGACGAGCTGAAGGGGATCGCCCGGCTGTGTCGCACGAAGGGGGCCGATCTGGTGAAAATCGTCACGACGGCCTGGAATATTTCGGATGCTGCCCGTACGATGCGTTTGTATGACCTGCAAGCCGACGGAGCGCTTTTCGAGGGTGCCGCCGCTGCGGAGCGTCCGCAGTTGGTCGCTTTTTCGATGGGCGAAGCCGGGAAATTCACCCGTCTGCTCTGCCTGAAGCTCGGTGCGCCATATACTTATGTTTCAGCTGGAGCATCCAACGCCACGGCGTCGGGGCAATATACCCGCGAGGAGATGGAGCGGCTGCTTTCGGCCGAAAATTATCCTTTCGAGGGATTTCGCGAGTTCCGTCGGACGACGGTTGCCGTTCCTTGTTCCAAGAGCGTGGCCCAGCGGGCTGTGCTGGCTGCTGCGCTGGCTGCGGGAGAGAGCCGGCTCGCCAATTACGCCCCTTGCAACGATATAGTCGGAGCCGTCGAGGTCATCCGGGGTATGGGCTGCCGGATTGCGTCGGACGGTACGACGCTGCATATCGAGGGTGTCGGAGCGGAGCGCTTGGGACGTTGCACGAAGATCGAAACCGGCGAATCGGGGCTGCTCACGCGGCTGTTGACTCCGCTGGCATCCCATATTTCCGCTTTGAACGGCGGTGCCCCGGTGGAAATTTCCGGGCATGGCAGTATTCTGAAGCGCAATCTGCACGAGGCGGTCGCCGCACTGCGCGAAGCCGGCGTGCATTGTTCTGCCCGTGAGGAGGGGTATCTTCCGTTTCGGATCGAGGGCGGTATTACCCGTCGTGAGATCTCCTTTTCGGGGCGGGAGAGTTCGCAGACCGTATCGGGTTTCCTGATGACTTTGCCGTTGTTGCAGGATGCGACCGTGCTGACGGTAACCGAGCCGTCGAGCATTCCCTACCTGGAGCTTACTTTGCGGACGCTGACTCGGTTCGGTGTCCGACTCAACAGGGAGGCGTTTTACGACGGGGTGTGTGGCGGGACGCCTTCGAAAATCGTATTTTCGGTACCGGGCAGGCAGGAGTACCGTCCTTCGGACGTCTTCCTGGAGGCGGATTGGAGTTCTGCCGCCTATTTCGCGGTGGCCGGAGCCGTCGCTTCGTCGCTGGGGCGGACCGAGGGAATTACGCTGCGCAATATGCGGCTCGATTCGCTGCAGGCCGATGAAAAGATACTCGACATCTTGCGTTCGTGCGGTGCCGATGTGAGCGTCGCGCCTGCGGACGCATCCGCAAGGGGCGATATGCCGGGAGATTTGCAGAACATCTCCGTTACTGCGACCGGCCGGCGGCTGAAGGCTTTCGAGGTCGATGCCACGCATTGCCCCGATCTGTTCCCGATCCTTGCGGTGCTGGCTGCCCATTGCGACGGTACGAGCCGTATCGCGGGTGTCGGACGTCTGACGCAGAAGGAGAGCAATCGGGCCGAAACGATCTATGCCGAGTTCCGGACGCTGGGGGCGCGGATCGACATCCGGGGCGACGAGATGTTCGTTACGGGCGGGCCGTTGCATGGAGGAGATGTCCGTTCGCACAACGACCACCGGATTGCCATGAGCCTGATCGTCGCCGGGTTGTTCACGCCGGAGCCGGTGCGGCTGGACGACGTGAAGTGCATCGACAAGTCGTTTCCTTCGTTCCTCGATCTGCTCGCCCGGCAGGAGTAGCGGGGCGGGCAGATGGTATTTCCGTTCCGGCGGAAAGAACGCTTTCCGTGCGGCGAAGCGCGGAAACGATGAACGGGCCGGACGACTGAAGTAAACTCGAAGAAATTTAATTGGCTATGAATTCATACGGAACAAAATTCAGACTCTCGATTTTCGGGGAGTCGCACGGTCCGCTGATCGGCGTGGTGCTCGACGGCGTGCCTGCGGGCATGCCGCTTTCGCGCGAGGATTTCCTCGCGGATCTCGACCGTCGCCGCAGCGGTGCGAAGGGAAGCACGCCCCGCAAGGAGAGCGATTTGCCGGAGATCGTAAGCGGCGTCTGCGACGGGCACACTACGGGTGCTCCGCTCACGATCGTATTCCGCAACAGCAATACCCGTTCGGGCGACTATTCGGACTTTCGCGCGACGCCCCGTCCGGGCCATGCCGATTTCGTGGCGGAACGGAAATACCGTGCCTTCAACGATCTGCGGGGCGGCGGCCATTTTTCGGGGCGGCTGACGCTGACGCTGGTGGCGGCCGGAGTCGTGGCCAAGAAGATGATCGGCCCGATCGAAATCCGGGCCCGGATCACCGAGCTGGGCGGTATTCCCCGCGAGCGGCTGAATTGCGAGCCGGGGAGGGAGTTGGGCGCCGAGGGTGCCCCGACGCTCTGGGACGAGCTGATCGACCGCACGCTCCGGGAGTTGGATTCCGTAGGCGGGGTCATCGAGTGTACCTGCGACAAGGTGCCCGTCGGATTGGGCGAGCCGTTCTTCGATTCGCTCGAATCGCAATTGGCTCACCTGGCATTTTCGATTCCGGCGGTGCGGGGCATCGAGTTCGGCGACGGATTCGCCGCAGCCCGTATGAAAGGTTCGGAGCATAACGACTGTTTTGTGAACGGAGAGGGAAAAACCGCTACCAACGGGGCGGGCGGAATCAACGGCGGTATCTCGAACGGCAATCCCGTGGTGTTCCGCGTCGCTGTCAAACCTACTTCCAGCATCGCGAAGAAACAATATACGTTCAATTTTGCGACGGGACGGATGGAAGAGTTCGTCGTCAAAGGGCGGCACGACGCCTGCATCGCCTTGCGCTGTCCGGTCGTGGTGGAGGCGATCGCTGCGATCGCGCTGGCTAACAACTGATCGTTTTTTGCCGAAAATCAATTGATTTTTAGTAAGTCGGATATTTGCAGCGCTGAATATTATTCGTATTATAATATTTGTCCCGCAGAGGTTTCGTTGCTCGATTCGATGCTGAAACGAAAGGAATACAGCAATACCGGGAAATATGTATTTCCCGGTATTGCTTATGATTGTTCCCTGAATTGGTATCGACGGTTTTTGAAGTCGGCCGGAAATGGGCGGGTACACAAAAAAAGGGTAAGCTACTTATATCGCACCGCTACGACCACATACCCTTGCTTGATTCCTCACCTGGGGGAGTCTGTGGGAGCTGGTCGTATAAGACTTACCCCAGCACAAAAGTACGAATTTTTTGTATCTTTGCAAAGAAAAAAGGAACTATCTGCGATTTTGTCGCTGTTTTTCGAGAGCCGGATGCCGAAAAGGCTGCCTGGATGTGTCTCGGAGGGCGGTGCGGGGAGAGTTAATGAATGAAGAGAATGACGGCGAAAAAAAGATTGCTTGTCGTGTTTATTGCTGCGGTTGCAGTCGGGGCAACGGTGGCTTTGGTTTTCATCTTTCAGTTTTTCGGAGATGCCGTCCGGGAGCGGAGCGACCTTTATATAAGCGCCCGCACGGACTACCCGGGGCTGCTCGACTCTCTGCGTCCCCGTACGGACCATCACTGGGCTTTTGACCGGTATGCCGGCCGTCTGGAGCTGGAGCGCTCCTTCAAACCGGGGCACTACGTACTGGAACCGGGAATGAACGTCGTCGAAATCGCCCGGATGCTCAAACTGGGGATGCAGACGCCCGTGCGCGTTACGCTCAACTATGCCCGTACCCGCGCTTTTCTCGCTTCGCGGCTGGCCCGCCAGCTCGATGCCGATTCTGCGGAGCTGATGCGGGCGCTGACCGACCCGCAGCTCGCCCGGGAGGTCGGGACCGACAGCCTGCAGCTCTTTTCGATCTTTATCCCCAATACTTATGAATTTTATTGGACGGTTTCGCCCGAGGATTTCGTGCGCCGCATGCGCAAGGAGTACGACCGTTTCTGGACTCCGGAGCGGGATGCCGCCCGCCGACGCAGCGGTTTGAGCCGGGACGAGGTGATGACGCTGGCTTCGATCGTCACCGAAGAGACCAACAAGGCCGACGAAATGCCCCGTGTGGCGGGAGTCTATATCAACCGCCTGCGGAAAGGGATGCCCCTGCAGGCAGATCCGACGGTCAAATATGCGCTGCAGGATTTTTCGCTTCGCCGGATTCTGCACAAGCACTTGAGAACCCCTTCGCCGTATAACACCTACCTGAACAAGGGGCTGCCGCCGTCGCCGATCGCGATGCCTTCGGTCGCTGCGATCGATGGGGTGCTGAACTTCGAGAACCACGACTATCTCTTCTTCTGTGCCCGCCCGACTTTCGACGGTTATCACAGTTTCGCCCGCACGTACGGCGAACATCTGGCTAATGCCCGGGCTTATAGTGCGGAGTTGAATCGTCGGAATATTAAATAATTTGTCTATATTTGCCCTCCCTATGTTGGTTAAAATCTATACCGAGAATCCTTCCGAGAAGGAGATCGACCGGGTGGTGAACCTGCTCGAAAGGGACGGCGTGGTGATCTATCCGACCGACAGCGTCTATGCCTTCGGCTGCTCGATCCGTTCGGCGAAGGCCGTCGAGCGGCTGCGCCGGATCAAGGGGAAGGATCTCACGACGTTTTCCGTCGTGTTCGATTCGCTCGGGCAGATTGCCGATTATTGCCGGGTGGATAACGCTCAGTTCCGGTTGCTGAAACAAAATCTGCCGGGGCCTTTCACCTTCCTGCTGGATGCATCGTCGCGTATGCCGCACAAGGCGCTCGAACGGCGCCGTACCATTGGGATCCGCATTCCGGACAATTTGATTCCTCGGGCCATCGTCGAGCGGTTGGGAGCTCCGCTGCTGACCTCTTCCGTGCTGGATGACGAGGAGACCGAATATATGACCGATCCGGAGTTGATCCATGAGCGGTACGGCCGGGACGTAGAGCTGGTGATCGATGGAGGTGCGGGCGATGCGGTGCCGACGACCGTCGTAGATCTGACGGGCGGTGAGCCGGAGATTTTGCGGGAAGGTAAAGGTGTATTGCGGGAATAAACATATGCTAAAAATAGAAGAAGAATGACAAAATTCAAATTCTGGAACGAGGTCTGCAAGTACGGAGCGATCATCGGACTGGTCATGTCCGTAGCTTTCGTTATCGAGCAGTCCCTGATGTTGTCGGGGTGGTTTTCAACGATGGGGCTGGTATGGGTCTTGGCCGCAGTCGTATATATCGTGTTGCTATACCGTTTCGCCAAGCGTCGCCGCGAGCAGTACGGTCAGGAACAGGGATTTCCTTTCGGCCACGGCTTGGGTTTTATTCTGGCTCTGATCCTGGCGTCGGCCATGATCAAGGGGGTGGTAGAATACCTTTACCGCAGTGTTTTCATCGGATATTCGGAGTATATCGACCGATACACTTCCGCATTGATCCGGTTCGCTGAGGAGGGAAAGTTCCCTGCGTCGATGGAGGGCGTATTCGCCGAAATGCTGAAAACCATACAGGAGGCGCCGGAGCCTTCCATTCAGGCTACCGTAGGAGCTTCGATCTGGGGCAACCTGATCGTCGGCCTCGTCCTGGGGCTTATTTTGGCCGGCATCCTGGCGCGTGCACCCCGGCCTTTCGGTCCTCAATCCGAAGAGTAAGAGAACGATGGATGCTACGCTCGACATATCGGTCGTCGTTCCGCTTTACAACGAGGAAGAGTCCCTGCCGGAGCTGGTCGAATGGATCGACCGCGTAGCTCGCGGCGAGGGTTTGTCCTACGAGGTGATCCTGGTGGACGACGGTTCCGGCGATGGTTCGTGGCGCGTGATCGAGAGTCTGCACGAGCGGTTTGCGGCGGTGCGGGGGATCAAGTTCGCTCGCAACTACGGCAAATCCGCCGCTCTGTATTGCGGTTTCGCCGAAGCACGCGGCGAGGTGGTTTTCACGATGGACGCCGACTTGCAGGACTCGCCGGACGAGATTCCGGCTCTGCGGCATATGGTCCTCGACGAGGGGTACGATCTGGTGTCGGGCTGGAAAAAGAAGCGTCATGACCCGGCGGGGAAGCGGTGGCCGAGCAAGTTTTTCAACTGGACGGCCCGCATCGTTTCGGGAATCCGACTGCATGATTTCAACTGCGGACTGAAGGCCTACCGCCGCCGGGTGGTCAAGGCGATCGAAGTCTATGGCGAGATGCATCGTTATATTCCGATTCTGGCAAAACAGGCCGGATTCAAGCGGATCGGCGAGAAGGTCGTCGAGCATCGCGCCCGCAAGTACGGTCATTCGAAATTCGGTATGGAGCGGATGGTGAAAGGGTATCTGGACCTCATTACGGTTTCGTTTCTCTCGCGTTTCGGTCGTTCGCCGATGTACTTTTTCGGCAGCCTGGGAACGTTGATGTTCCTTTTCGGCGGCTGTACGACGGCGTGGGTGATCGGTGTCAAGTTGTATAAACAGTGCCATGACCTGCCTGTGCGGGCCGTAACGGACCAGCCGCTTTTCTATCTTTCACTGCTGGCTGTCGTGCTCGGCGTGCAGTTATTCCTGGCGGGATTCCTGGGCGAGTTGATCGACCGGAATGCCGCGGACCGTAATAAATACCTGATCGAAAAAACATTGGATAATCAATAAACCTTGCAGAGCCTGCGATTTTCGGCAGGATTCGAAGAGGTTCGCATAAACAAAATAGAAGTTATATGATTCAACGTATTCAGACTCTGTATCTGTTGCTGGTCGTCGTACTGACGGGATTGGCCTTGTGGCTGCCGCTGGTCGATTTCACCGTTGGGGCGGACACTTGTACGCTGACCGCTTTCGGCCTGAAGGATGCCGCCGGCATCACGTTGCTGCCGACGGTGTATCTGGGGGTTGTTCTGGTTGCCGCCTGTCTGGTGCCGTTGGTGACGATTTTCCTTTTCAAGCGCCGTCTGGTGCAGATCCGGTTATGTGCCGTCGAGTTGGTGCTCCTCATCGGTGCCGGGGCGATGATGGGAATCTATTTCTACCTTTGCAACCGTTACTTCGCGGACAGTGAATTTTACTCCCATACCCTTAAAATTTCGCTCGTTTTCCCGTTGGTCTGCCTGGTTTTCGACTTGCTGGCTTTGCGGGCGATCTTCCGGGACGAAAAGCTGGTGCGGTCGCTCGACCGGATTCGCTGACCGGACGTATTTCTCGGAAAAAAGGCGTGCGGTCAAAACTGCACGCCTTTTGTGTTTATTTTGCCGGGAAAGAATACGGTTTGGTGGGGTTTTTGATACGAAATAAAAATCCGGTGTGTCGTTATATTTGATTTAACGGGATTGTAATACGAAAATAGTGTTCGAATTATTGTCGAAACAGGAAAAAATAGTATTTTTACAAAAAGTTTAAGAATAAATACTTTGTGTAAAGTATTATAAAACGAAGTTATTTTTAACCTATTTTTATATCACTCTAAAATTTAATTGTTTATGAAAAAGAGTAGCATTTGGAAATTGCTCTTCAGTGCATTGACCGTGTTCGCCGTAGCGGTGTTCGCGGGATGTACCGACGACAATGACGACATGGGCGCTCCCTATCTGAACGTCACGCCGGAGAACCTGACGTTCGATGCGGAGGGACAGCCCGCAGATGAGTACAACGGTACTTTTATCGTTGAAACGAACCGTCCCTGGCGTGCTATCGTCGAGGACGAACAGACTTGGGTGCGCCTTTCGGCTACCGAAGGCGAGGGCGACGCTGCCGTGACCGTTACGGTACCCGCTTCGAACATCGGTCAATCGGCCAAGGTGACTTTCGAGGTTTACAACTCCTACGGCGCATTGATTCAGAAGGATGTCAATGTGCTTCAGGGCGAAGTGGTGCCGCCGACGCTCATCTTCAACGAAACCGCAGGTAGCGAGTCCGTTGCGAACCCGTATCCGTTGGTTGCCGACTATACGGGTTGGAACACCACCGGCGAGGGGGCTTCGAAGGTTTCCTACGAGGGCGTGAATACTTCGATCCGCGCTTCCGGTAAGAGCAGCGCGGGTGCTTATGACGGTGCTTCGGGCCCGAACGTGATCTTCTTCGGCTCGGCTCCGGCAACCTTTACGGTTAAAGACATAACGCTCGCCTCCGACCAGACCAATCTGAAGCTGACTTTCGGCGGACAGTATTACGACGGTGATAACAATGACAATAATTTCAACAAGGACAACTTCGTGGTTTATCTCAGTGCGAACGGAACGGACTATACTCCGCTGTCTTACGAGGTAAACGACGGTGATCAGGTCGATCCTTACTGGGTATTTGCAACCAAGAACTTTACGCTCAAGAATGCGACTTCGACGCTTTACATCAAGTTCGAGGCGAAAGCATCTTCGAAGTTCCGTCTGGACGATATCACGCTGATGACCGGTAACGGCGGCGAGGAGATCGACTTGGCGGGCGGCGGTGTCGTGCCTCCCGATCCGAGCGGCGATGCGATTTACGAGAACAATTTCGACAAGACGCCTGCCGAGAAGGTTGATAATAAATGGCCGTTCCTCGATCAGACCGATGCATGGCAGAATGCTTCCGGTACGGGTAATTCGACGGTGACCTATACCTCTGCGAACGTATCGGTGCGTACTTCCGGTAAGCTCAGCGGCGGTTACGACGGTGCTTCGGGTTCGAACAAGATTTTCTTCGGTTCGGCACCTGCGACTTTCGACATCAACACTATTACGATGCCTGCGGGCAAGACCAACTACCGGATCATCTTCGGCGGTGCTTATTCGCAGAGTAACGGCGGTACTTACGACAACATTTTCAAACCCGAATCGTTCCACGTTGCCGTAGGTAACGGAACCGACTGGTCGGGCAATCTGACTTACGAGAAGATCGGCGGCAGCGATACGACCGATCCTTACTGGGTCCAGTTCGCCGTAGATTTCACGCTCAAGGAGGCTGTCAGCCAGCTTTCGATCCGTTTCACGGCTGATCTGGCGTCGGTATTCGCAATCGATGACGTACAACTCGTCGAGGGCAACGGCGGTCAGGAGGTCGATCTCGAAGGCGGTGTGGTGCCGCCCGATCCGGGTGAGGCTACGGCCATTACCATTCCCGAGCTGATCGCACAGATGACTGATACGGAGGCTCCGGTGGATGCCAATGCAGATCGCTATCTGGACGCTGTGGTGATGAACGATGTGGCCGGTGCCAATTATACCTTCAACAACCTGATCCTCGCTACCGAGAATGCGACGGAGGCCGGTAACGGCATCACGCTCTACGGCAGTCAGGTAGAACCTTCGACACTTGGTCTGAACAAAGGCGACAAGGTGCGCGTAACCCTCTATAAGGGGCTTGCCAAGGTAAAGAATTACAATGGTATGTACGAAGTGACGGGCGACAGGGAAGCGACCTGGTGCAAGGTCGAGAAGACCGGTACGGTGACTTCGATTCCTACGGCGACGATCGCTGCTGCGGATCTGGCGAAATATCAGGGTATGGCCGTGACGATCGCCAATGCGTCGGTTGCCCAGGCAGGTGTTTGGGCGAGCGCCAGCGCCAGCGCACTCTCTTCGCATACTTTCACTGCCGATGGAGCCAATTTCACCGTATTCTGCAAGCAGAGCGATGAAAAGAACCCGAGCGTGTTCCTCGACGTACCTTTTAAGGCTGGCTCGGGCAATATCTCCGGTCTGGCTGCTGTATATATGAATAATTCCCAGCTCGTTCCGCGCAATCTGGACGACGTGGCCGCTTTCAGCGACAGCTCGACCCCGATGATTACGGGTGTAACTCCGGCCAGCCTCTCCTTCGAGGCTGCGGGCGGCGAGAAGACGCTCACGGTTTCTGTTATCAACCAGGGTGACAACCAACTCTCCGTAAGCGGCCTCACCGCTCCCCTGAGCGCTACGGTCAGCGGCCTGACCGTGACGGTCAAGGCCGATCCGAATACCGGTACGCAGCCCGTTAATCAGACGCTGACCATCACGTTGGCTAACGGTAACAGCAAGACCGTGCCCGTCGTATTGGCCGGTCAGGGCGGTAGCGAAGGTGGTGACGCTACGATTATTACCGTTGATTTCGGTGAAAGCGCTCAAGGGCTTCCGACTTCTAAGGCGGACGGAGCCGGTCCTTCGGAGAAGACCTATACGTTTAGCGGATATGAATTCATTATCAATGTAGCGGCAGGAGCTAATGTTTATTGGTTGGATGGTTCGAAATGGAACACTACTCCTCCGAATAAAGCGATGTATTTCAACGGTGACGATACCTATATTCAGTTCCCGGTGGTTGCCGGCAAGAAGCTGACGAAAGTTGAATTCTCATCTCCGTACGGTGCTGGAGCCGGTGTCGGGATTGTGATTAAGGATACTTCCGATGCTATTGTCGCCGGCGGAGAGATGCAGACCATCAACGCCAATGAAACCATTACGTTCAACCTGACCGGAACGACTGCCGATACGGCATATCGTATGGCCAGAACGGCGAAGAATGCCCAGTGTACGAAACTCGTACTTTCTTACGAGTAAATAAAGGTAGTTCGAAATTAAACTCTTGGAGGAATCATCCCCTCCAAGAGTTTGGTTTCTCGGATAGTTTTTTATAGTTTACCGATGATGTCGATGTTCAGATATTGTGAGAAGGGATGGAAATGGCTGTTCCTGACGATGATTGCGCTCTCTGTCGTAGCTTGCGGCGACGATACGGACGATTTTTCGGGTTCTGCCGTATGGCGGACCTCTTCGACGGTCGGAGCTGCGGAAGGTTCGGCAGCCATACAGATTGCGGGGCCTGTCGGCGCCGGATGGCGTGCCGAAATCAAGGACGGAGGTGCGTGGTGCTCGTTCAAGCTCAACGATCCGACGGTCCTCGTGAAGGAGGGCATCGTACAGAGTTCGAACATCAGCAATATTCTGGATGTCTATTACACGGCGAATACCGGGAGCGGGGAACGTTCGGCGACCATCGAATTCGAATTTCTCGGCGGAGAGCCGCAGGTGCTCGTGCTGACGCAGTTTTCGGCCTCTTCGACCAACGATCCCTACGACGAGGGGCATGCGACGGCTTGGGCGGAGCTGCCGGAAAAAAAGACTGATGAGGATTTTATTTACGTCAGCCACTTCGCTTCACTCAATAACCGTACCGTGCGCAACTATTCGTTCTGTTACGACAAGACGCTGCACGTGGCGCATTGGGTAGCTTATCCGCTGCACTCGGTGTACAGAGGATCGATCGACCGTACCAACGATTTCCAGTACGATCCGAAGGTCGATTATTCGTATCAGCCCAATCTGGTCGAAAGATCCTATACGGGAAGCTATGATCGGGGGCATCAGCTCCCTTCGGCGGACCGTACGGCTACGCGGGAGTTGAATCTTCAGACGTTCTATGCGACCAACATGACTCCGCAGCTCAACCGGCTCAACCAGGATATGTGGGCCAATCTCGAAGCCAAGGTGCGTGCGCAGATATGCAGCGACACGCTCTACGTGGTGACAGGTTGCTATTATGCCAATACCAATACGACGACGACCGACCGTGACGGGAAAGTTTGTCCGGTCCCGACGAATTATTTCAAGGTATTGCTTCGCACGCGCACCGGTACGACGGGCAAACGTATCGCGGACTGTTCGGCCGACGAATTGAAGGCGATCGGATTTTGGGTGGATCAGAAAAGTTACGGCGACATTCAGCCGCCTGCGTCCATTTGCATGAGCGTGGCGGAGATTGAAAAGAAAACCGGTTTTACGTTCTTTCCCAATATTCCCGAGTCGGCTGCGAAATCCGTAAAGGCACAAAACTCTCCGAGCCAATGGGGAATCCAAAACTAATTTGACTTATGAAAAAACGACTGATTTTTACAGGACTACTGGCCTTACTGTTCGCTGCCTGCTGTTTCGCGCAGAAACCGTACAAGGTGGTCTTTTACAACTTGGAGAACTTTTTCGATACGATCAACGATCCTGAGGTCAATGACGACGAATTCACGCCGGAAGGACCTAAAAAATGGAATTCTGTCAAGTATGCGAAGAAGTTGGGCAATACCGAAAAGGTGCTTTTCGATATTGCCGGTATCGATAAGGATTATCCGATCGTGATCGGCGTATCGGAGGTGGAGAACCGCTCGGTGCTCGAAGATATCATCGCTACGCCGAAGATGGCTCCGGGCAATTACCGGATTTCGCACTACGACTCTCCCGAAGCTCGCGGTGTGGACGTCGCTTTTATGTACCGTCCCGATGTCTTCAAGCTGGAGGGTAGCGCACCGATCCGCACGCAGATTCCTTCGCTTCCGAATTTCAAAACCCGCGATATTTCGACCATGTGGGGTACGATCGACGGCGAACCGTTCTTCTTCATGGTGGCTCACTGGCCTTCGCGTCTGGGCGGCAAGGACGCTTCGGAGTTCAAGCGTATCGCCGTCGGCGAGCAGATGCGTCGAATCGCCGACTCTGTCCTGAAGGTCAATCCTGCGACCAAGATCGTGGCGATGGGCGACTTCAACGACGATCCGACCGATCCGAGCATGTTGGAGGGGCTGAATGCCAAACCCAAGGTCAAGGATCTTCAGCCGGGCGATTTCTTCAGTCCGTTCCACGCCGTGCTTCGTGCCGGTATGGGAACGCTGGCTTACGGCGACGCCTGGAATCTCTTCGACAATATCGTAGTGTCGGAAAACCTGGTCAATGCGAAGCCCGGCGAGTTGCGTCTGGTACGGGCTCCGGGATCGAAGTACTACGGGAATGTCTTCAAGCGTAACTATATGATCCAGCGGGAGGGGCAGTTCAAAGGCTATCCTTTGCGCACGTACGTCGGAAACAATTTCCAGGGCGGTTACAGCGACCACTTCCCCGTTTATATCTACATCGGTAAATAAATACCTTAACTTGAAAGGATATGAAAATAAAAAGTTTACTAATTTTTGTATTTACCCTGATGTCGCTGACCGCGTTCGCTCAGAGCGGCGGTATCAAGGGTAAGGTCGTTTCCCGCGAGGGACGTGTCGCGGTGGACGGGGTGAAGGTTTCGGTCACTCCCGGTGAAATGACTGCCACGACCGACGGCCGAGGTGGTTTCGTGATCGAGAATGTCGAGCCCGGCGAATATACGTTGCAGTTCGAGGCTCCCGAATTCGAGCCTTTGACGCTCGTGGTGCGCGTGGACAAGATGGTGCGCGACATCAATACGGTGATTCTGGTCCCCGAAGTGCTTTCGACCGTAATGGACGATTCGATCTTCGCAGAGTTCGACACCGAGAGCGGCAACGATGCGCAGTCGCTGCCTTCGTCCCTTTCGGCTTCGAAGGACGTTTTTAACAACATCGCTTCCTACCGGTTCAGCGAGATGCGTTTCAACGTGCGCGGTTACGATTCGCAGTATTCGGACGTTTACTTGAACGGTATTCGCTTCAACGACGCTATGACGGGCTATACGCCCTGGTCGTTGTGGAGCGGTCTGAACGACGCTACGCGCAACCAGGAGATCACCAACGGTTCGGTCATGTCGGATTACGGCGTGGGTAGCATCGGCGGTACGACCAACATCAACGCCCGTGCTTCGCAGGTGCGCCAGGGACTTCGCGTGAGTCTGGTGAACGCCAATTCGATGTATCGCTTCCGTGCCATGGTGACCTATGGTTCGGGTCTGCTGGACAACGGCTGGTCCTATGCGTTGTCGGTATCTACCCGTCAGGGCGGCAACTCCTACGTGGACGGCGTCTATTACAACTCCTACGGATATTTCGCTTCGGCCGAGAAGATTTTCAATTCGCGTCACCGGTTGGGCTTCACGATTATGGGTGCTCCCACCGAGCGCGGTGCGCAGCAGGCTTCCACGCAGGAGGCTTACGATCTGGTCGGCAACAACTATTACAACCCCAACTGGGGCTACCAGGACGGCAAGATGCGTAATGCGCGCGTGCGTAACAGCCACGAGCCGATCGCTATGATCAACTATACGTTCGATCCCAATGAGCATACCCAGTTCAACCTGGCCACTTCGTTCCGTTTCGGTAAGAACGGTTATTCGGCGCTGACGTGGTACGACGGTGCAGACCCCCGTCCCGATTATTACCGCTATATGCCGAGCTACAAGTTGCTGAACGCTACCGACCTGGAGGCCGCTTCGATGGCTGCGGCCAGTCTGGCGGATCAGTGGATGCGCAACGTGGGTAATATCCGCCACTTCGACTGGGACGAAATGTACCAGACCAACATGAATTTCCGCAATGCCGAGGATGAAGCGATATACGGTCCCGGCGCCCGTTCGAACTATATCATCGAGGAGCGCCATACCGACCAGTTGGACTGGAACCTCGCCGCGCAGATCAGCCGAATCTATAAGGATAACTCCCGTCTGACGGCCGGAGCCAACGTCCGCATCAACCGCACGTGGTACTACGACGAGGTGAAGGATCTGCTCGGCGGCGACTATTACGTGGACGTCGATAAATTCGCACAGCGCGACTTCGGCGATCCGATCATGGCGCAGAACGATATGGATTATTATAACCAGTACGGTCATGCAAGAGCCGTCAGAGAGGGCGACAAGTTCAGCTACAACTACAAGGCGCATCTGCGTTCCGGCGGTGTATGGGCTACTTATGCCACCCGTTTCGGCGGTTTCGGCATGAAGTTGGGCGCCGAGCTCGGCGGACTTTCGATGTGGCGCGAAGGTCTTTGGCGCAAGGGTCTCTTCCCGGATAATTCGAAGGGCAAATCGGAGAAACTCGAATATTTCGTATATAAGGCCAAAGGTAATTTCGATTATGTCATCAATGCCAACCATACTTTCGAACTCAACGCCGTGGCGATGCAGAATGCTCCTGCGTTCCAGTCGGCCTTCGTTTCGCCCCGTACGCGTAATTCGGTAACTCCGGGGCTTACGACGGAGAAGGTTTACGGCATCGACGCTTCGTACAACCTGCGTTACGGCGATTATAAACTCCGTGTTTCCGGTTATTATACGAAGGTGAACGACCGTTCGAAGGTGATCTCCTTCTACGATGACGTGCTGAAGACCTATACCAATTTCGCCTTGAGCGGTATCGACGAGCAGTATTTCGGTCTGGAAGTCGCCGCTTCGATTCCGATCTACAACGGTTTGTCTTTGAACGGTGCGATCAGTTGGGGTCAGTACACTTACACGTCGAATCCCAATTACGTGCAGATTGCCGACAACAGCGCCGAGCCGCTGAACTCCGGTACGGTCTATTGGAAGGATATGCGCGTGGAGAGCACTCCGCAGACGGCAATGAATATCGGTTTGTCGTACCGCGGTCCTCATAACATCTACGCATCGATCGATCTGAACTATTACAACAATATGTATCTGTCGATGAACCCGCTTTACCGTACGGACGAGGTGTTGTTGCCTACGATGACGGACGAACAGATCCGGGAGCTGCGCAGTCAGGAGAAGTTCGATTCGGCCTACACCTTGAGTGCGAGCATCGGTAAGAATTTCTACATTCAGCGTCGTTATACGCTCGGCTTCAGTTTGCAGGTGAATAACATCCTGAACAACCAAAATATCAAGACCGGCGGTTATGAGCAGATGCGTGTGCAGGGCATTAAGACCGGCAAGGAGATCACTTCCTACCAGAAGTTCGCTCCCAAGTATTTCTACCTGTTCGGCACGACTTACTACCTGAATGTCTATTTCCGTTTCTAACGGCTTAACGAATTAATATTGTGAAGAATATGAATAGAATAGCAACCATATTTCTGGCGGTGACAGCAAGTTTGTTCTTCGTCGGCTGTTATAACGATTTCGATACGCCGGCTCCTGCGAAGGTATGGACGGATGCGGACTTCAGCGACAGTAAAATCATTTCGATCAAGGAGCTGAAGGATATTTTCGAGGAGGCTTATCCCGGGACCAGCGGTATCGGCCAGTCGCTGACCATTACCGACGACCTGGTGATTCGGGGCAAAGTCATTTCCAGCGACCAGGCCGGTAACGTCTATAAGTCGATGTACCTGTACGATGAAAGCTGCCAGTCGGCCATTGAAATCAAAGTGACTTCGGGATATTACATTACCTATGCTCCCGGTCGCCTGGTTTATATCCGTTTGCAGGGTCTGGTGCTGGGAAATTACCGCACGATGCTCAGCGTGGGTGTCGCATCGACCAATTCCGATTATGCGAACGGTAACATGGAGGATCGCAATACCTTGGAAGAGCATGTCAAGCTCGGCGAATTGATCGGCTTGACGGCGGCCGATACTTTGGTGGTTACTCCCGCTTCCTATTCGACGCTGACGGATGAGTCGCTGGGGCGTTTGATCCGTTTCGAAGGGTTGGAAAGCAAGTTCGGCAAGGCCGGCTGGGGGTATAAAAATACATTCCCCAACTACTTCGCCAACAGTACCTCCTACGATGTGAATTCTCCGGGTTGGACCGATATCAACGATTGGGCTACCTGGGCGACGAAGCGGGTCGATGAGCTTACGCACGAGAGTACGTTCTATTATGGCTCTGCCTGGTTCACCTATGGCGACATCAACACCCTCGCAGGCAATTATGTCGTACGTTCGAGCGGTTATTGCCGTTTCCGTGACGAGAAAATACCTGCGGACGGTTCCGTGGTGAACATTACCGCGATCTATACCAAGTTTTCGCAGGGCAGCGATGCGACGGCGGCCTATCAGTTGTTGCTGAACAAGGCGTCCGACGTGGTCGTGACTTCGAAATAGCCGCAGTTTGCAGTTGAAATCGCCGGGCCTCATCTTTTTGATGAGGCCCGTTTTTTATTCTTTATGCGGTTGCGATTCCGCTCGTATTGTCCGCGAAGGAGCTGCCTCCGGTCTTATGAGGCGTAAATTTCAGGGAAGAGCAGTGCGCGGAAGTCGGAGCGCATGATCTTGTCCCGTTACTGTTTTTCCTGCCTGCCGGGGAGCCGGTTGCCGTATGTCCGAAAAAAGCAAGACATTGTTCGGATCGTTCTTTTGCTGCAAGTTGGCAGGCTGTCGCACCGGGGGACCTGCTGTCCGCATAATGCGATTCCGACTGCCGGGAAGGGGCAACGTGATCGGCAGAGAGCTGTCCGCAAACGGAAGAGCGTCGCCGAAACGGAGAATTCGATGCGAAGTGCGGAATCGGAAAGCATGGCGGGGTATGACATAACGTCGTTCGTGGAGTTTGGTTCCGCGTCTGTTTTCCGGAAACGGATACGATTCCTGTGCGTGGACGATCTTCCTGCATTGCAGATAGGAGCGGAAAAGGAAACATCCGTGAACAGGAGTCCGAAACCAAAGAAAACCCCCGAACCGGTGAGAGTTCGGGGGTAGTAGTGAATAAAACCTGTTATTGATGATTATTCATCTGTTTCGGGTTGAGCTTCGGGACGCATGGTGACCTGTATTACGTTGCCGCTGTCGAGGAGCTTCTTCGCCAGGTCGCGGATCTCGTCGTAAGTGATGCTGTTCAGGGTCTTTTCGTAGTCGGCGAGCAGATTCTGCTTGTGACGGTTGTAGTCGTCGATCAACCCGAACCAGGTGCCGTTATTTTCGAGCGTATTCTTGAATTGCTTGACCAAGTATTCGCGGGAGTCGTTGATGTCTTTGGCTTCCGGTCCTTCAGTCGCGATTTTCTCGATTTCATCGAAAACGATCGGCACGAGTTCGTCGGCCATCTCCTCGTTGGTGTCGAACTGTATTTGCAGGAGGGCCTGTTTTTCGGGACGATACGAGAGAGTATAGCTTACCTGTACTCCGTACGTGCCGCCTTTCTCCTCGCGGATGGATTTCAGGTAACGGTTGTTTAGAGCCATGTTGAGCAGCAACATGGTTTGCTTGTTGCGCAGCGTGTAGTCCGCATCGCTCGAGAAGAGCAGGAACTCCGAAACTTTCGGCTGCAGCATCGGGGTGCGGAAGTCGTTCACGACCTTGCCTTTGGCTGTGCGGAGTTTGTCGTCCGTGAACTTAAGCACGTGTTTCGAGGTGGGAATCGAACCGATATATTTCTCGACCAACGGCTTCAACGTTTCCAAATCCACGTTGCCTACGAAGGTGAACGTAAAGCTGTTCGCACCCGGGTAGAGCGTTTTGAAGGTTTTCGGCAGATTTTCGAACGAGATGCTTTCCAGGGCCTCGATCGTCAGCGGCTGCTGACGCGGATTGTCGCTGTAAAGCGTTTTGATCGTTTCTATCTGCATGATGTAGTCGGGATTCGAGGTCAGGTTCTGGACGTATGCCTTGTAGCTGTCCATCGTCGTGTTGAAATCCTCCTCCGAGAAGCGGGGACTTGTGAAGTTCTGGTAGAGCAGTTGGAGCATCGTTTCGATGTCTTTGGGCGAGCAGTAACCGCTCATACCGTTGCTGTAGTTATTGACGTACAGGTTGATTCCGGCTTTCTTGCCTGCGAGCTGCTTGTTCAGTTCGATTGCAGAGAATTTGCCCACTCCCGACTGGGCCGCGATGACCGGAAGGAATTCACCTTCCTTCACCTCCGTATCGGCAAGCTGCGACATCCCGCCGTCAGCCTGTACCTGCAGCAGGACTTCGTCCGCCTTGAGTTGGGTCGGTTTGACGATGATCTTCACACCGTTCTTGAGAATCCATTCGGTCGTTCCGAGATCCTCGTTGTATGCGGTCTTCTTCACGGGCGAGCCTTTCAGCTTGATATCTGCGGGGATCAGAGGCTCGCTGACGGTATTGTCCTGGTAAGCCTCGACGTTGGATGCCATGACCTCGCTGCGGATGGCCAGAAGTTCGGCTTCGGTCGGCTCGGTCAGTCCTTCTTTCTTCGGTACTTCGACGGTGATAACCTGGTTTTCAGGTGTCAGAAGCTGTTTTACCCAAGCATTCACATCGTCGAGGGTCAATGCTTCGAGGTATTGTTTGTCGAGGTTGTACTGCGTTTCGGCATCTGCCATAGCGGTATTTTTCTTGTAATTCGCCAGGTAGGTTTGAACATATTGTCCGTTTGTAAGGTCGTTCCGATTGGCATAGGTAGCCTCGGCCTGACGCAGGAATTCAGCTTTCGTACGATCGAATTCGCTCTGTGTAAAGCCGTAACGCTTCATCTTCTCCATCTCTTCGAGGATAGCTTTGTAACCGCGGAGCAACTCTCCGTCTCGAGTTTGTACGGCGACCATCGTGAGATCTTGGGTCGGATTCACTCCCAGTATGTTGCCTGAATCCATCCCGGCACTCAGGAACGGAGCATCGGGCTGCATGGCGATTTCATTCATGCGATCGTTCGCCATGGCACTTGTGTAGGAGTTGAGTACGTCGTACATTTGGCTAATTATCAGGTTGTTGTATTGCTTGGGGAGAGCGGGTCGTTTGATGAAGAGCCGCATGACCGAAGCCGTCATTTCGGGATCGGAAAAGATGCTGACGATGGGTTCTTCGTTTTCAGGAACTAGGTAAGCCTCTTTCTGCGGGGCATCTGCAGGGGAAACCGGAATATCCGCCATCAGGGTTTTGATCTTGTTTTCGATCCGATCGACGTCGATATCGCCGACTATGACGATCGCCTGGTATTCCGGGCGATACCACGTTTTGTAGAAGTCGTACAAGGCTTTATGGTCGAAACTCTTCAGACCGTCCAGATAGCCGATTACGTTGCGGTGCTCGTATTTCGAGCCTCTGTTGACGGCGGCGTTGCGTCGTACCATGGCGCGCCATCCAGCTCCGTCGCGGGTGCGCAGCTCCTCCATGATTACGCCGCGTTCGTTGTTGATCTCCTGAGGCTCCAGACTGATGAACTGCGACCAGTCGTGCAGGATCAGCAGTGCGGTGTCGATCGTCGCAGGGTTTGCTGTGGGCACATTGTCCAGGTTGTAGCATGTTTCATCGTAAGAGGTGTAGGCATTCAGGTCCGCACCGAATTTGACGCCGTTACGCTCCAGATATTCTATCATCTTTTTGCCCGGCAGGTTCTTGGTGCCGTTGAAGGCCATGTGTTCGAGGAAGTGGGCGAGGCCCTGTTGGGAATCTTCCTCCTGGACAGCTCCTACGTGGTGGAAAATGTAGAAAGATGCCTGTCCCTTGGGTTTTTCGTTGTGACGGATGTAGTACGTCATGCCGTTTTCGAGTCGTCCGACGCGCACCTCCTTATCGGCGGGAATCGGCATGTCAGGCTGTAGTTGCGCCATGACATTCGTCATTGCGAACAGCGTGACAAGTAAAAGAATGAACCTTTTCATAAAATGATTGTTAATTGATTTTGGGTGAAATTATTTGTATTGCGTTGTCATTCGGTTGTTTCTTCCGGTCGGTATTCGATGATGTCGCCCGGCTGGCAGTTCAGTTCGCGGCAAATGGCTTCCAGCGTTGAAAAGCGGATCGCCTTGGCCTTGCCGTTCTTGAGAATGGAAAGGTTGGCCGGGGTGATATCGACCCGCTCGGCGAGCTCGCCGAGTGACATCTTTCGTTTCGCCATCATGACATCTATGTTGATGATTATCGCCATGTCTTGCGTCCCCCCCCCGTGTGTATATTGTATATCGACATTTATTTTTTCTTTAGATCGTGAGTTTTTGCTCTTCGCTCAACCGGGATCCGATCGAGAAGACCTCGGCCGAGAAGAGTACCAGAATCGCCATGACGATGTTCCAGTAGTTGAGCGGGAACGAGGCGGCGACTTGCAGGGGCGAATCTTCGAGAAACGTCCGGGTCGTACTCTGGTAAATATAAGAGCCGACTCCGGTGCAGACTTCGGCCAGAATCAGCAGGAACCCTACGGCACGCGTGTAGATGATGATACGCCCCGGCAGGGGTTGTTCGTCCCGTACCGATTTGCGCAGGATATTGATAATCAGCGCTACCAGGATCAGGATAGAGAGCTTGGCCAGCAGGGCCGGGATGGACAGCAGCAGTATGTAATTGATTCTGTTCAGTGTCCGGACTACTGTCGGGTCACTGTTTTCGTCCGTTTTGACGTAGATATTAACCCCCGTATATTCGGCTTCGGTGGAGATCGATGCGTGTCCGGTTTCTATCGGGAAAAGAGTTTCGTCGCTCTGGGCGTTTTGCAACCGGGCCGCCAAAAAGTAGGTGTGTTGCGCGATACCGTGTTTTTCCTGCATCCGAATGTCTTCGGACGCAGCCTGCCAACCTGTCGCCAGACTCGACGACACGTGGGGCACGAAGCTGTGGATGAATCCTGCGGCCAGAGCCAGGAAATAAAAGATGTAAATGACCAGCAGATGGCGCCGCAAAGATTTTTTCTGTTTTTTGTCCATTTTCGGTTTGCTGAATACGTAATGGAGGTGTTCGACCTGTTTTTAACCTCCGGTGAGGCAAAGATAGTAAAGAACTTCTGCAAAACAAATAATTTTTATCGTTTTTCGATAAAAACGCAATAAAATATAACGAATGATGTTTCTCGTCTGAATACGGAGCGGAATTTTCCGGACTTTTCCCGAACCGGAGATCGGACGGGCAACCCGGCTGAAACCTACCGAAGGTCGGACCGGCAGGGATCATCCCCGTCTTGGAGGCGAGGCCCCTGCAAGTACGGACGATCGAAACGAGAAAGCCCCTCTACGAGCTTCGTTACGCGGGGGAGCCGAAAACAAAAGTTGAGTTTGGTTCTCCGCTCTTCTTGTTATTATCTTTGACTTCTTCTTAGACACTCCATGCCGGCAAAACGCAAATAAAATTTGCTTTTGCACCCGGCTTATTCGTATCTTTGCACGAAATGCAGTCGGCGCGGCCGGAAGGCTTCGCTCTGTTTCCGGCATACGCCGCTACTGTCCGCAGGAAGCCGGGCCGGGGCGTTTTTGTAGGAATGAAACCATTCGGTATCTACGGCTTTCTCCCGGCCCGGCGGATAACCGGCGGATTGTCGTTTCGTTGCATTTGAAATTGAAAAACGCACTGAAATATGGCAGAGAAAACAGGTTACACTTATTATGCAGACCCTCAGCAGGTCGATTTCACACTTCGGATGACCGTTCCGGCTTTGGCGAACGAGGTCCTCAATACGGCGGGTGTCGATGCCCAGCGCAAAGGGTTCGGGATCGATAAGTTGAATAAGGAAAACCGCTCGTGGGTGCTTTCACGCATGGCGATCGAGATCGACGACCGCCCCGAACAATACAGCTCTTATGAAATCGTGACGTGGGTGAACGAGTACAACCGGATGCTCTCGACCCGTAATTTCACGCTGCACGATGCCGCCGGCCGGGAGTTCGGGCGGGCCGTGACGCAGTGGTGCATCATCGACTTGGGTGCCCGCAAGGCGATCGATCTCAATACGGTCATCGGCACCTGCGCCGATTCGATTGTGGATGCTCCGTCGCCGACCGAAAAGCCGCGCAAAGTGACGGGGATCGTTCCGCAGCATATTGCCGAACACCGGGTGGTTTACAGCGACATCGACTTCAACCGTCACGTCAATACGATGCGCTATATCAACATGATGTTCGATATGCTGCCCATCGAGCAGCTGACCGCGATCCGCCCGGTGCGTCTTGACATTCATTTCATGCACGAATGCCGTTACGGGCAAACCCTTACGGTCGGGTACGAACAACGGGACGGCTTGTCGCTGTTTGAGGTTTCGAACGGAGAGGAAGCCGCTGTCCGGGCGGCGCTCGAGTGGCGTTGATGTGTCGTATTTCGTGGTGGCGGGCGAGGCAGGGAGCCGAACCGAATCGACTTCGTTTCGGTCCGTTTTTACGATCGGCTTTGTTCCTTTCTGGAACGGGTTTTGCCGATATAGAGACAAAACCTTTATTATTATGGAAAAGATCAAAGTTGCGAACAAGTACCAGAAAAGTATCGATCTATTGAACGATGCTTTGGGAAAAGAGATTGCCACCTCGCTCCAGTACATGTATTTCCATGTCCATTTCGAAGATGCCGGTTACGAGTATCTTTCCAAAAAGATGCGGATGATTTCCATCGCCGAAATGCGTCACAGCGAGGAGTTGTCCGACCGTATCCTCTTCTTGCAGGGGGACGTGAATATGAACCCGTCGTTTACGACGCGCCAGATCTCCGATCCCAAGGAGATGTTCCGTTTCGCTATACAGCTGGAACAGAGTACGATCGACAGCTATAACGATGCCGCTCGCATTGCGGCCGAAGCCGACGATTCGGTAACGCACAAGATGTTCCAGGATCTGGCCGTCGAAGAGGAGGAGCACTTGGACTATTTCCGCAACGAGTTGCAGAACCTGCTCGATTACGGCGACAAGGAGTACCTCGCCTTGCAATCTTTTGCACGCAGCAAGGCCGAAGCCGAAGGGAAGGTTTCCGAGTAGTTTTTCCTCGCGGACGCGAGATAATGCGTCCCATACGTGGTTTTTGAATAAAATTTCATATCTTTACACGCGAAAAAAACTATTAACTTATTAAAATAATAGAGATATGAAATTTTATATCCGTATCGTGCTGCTGGCGGCTTTCCTGACGAGTTTGTTGTCGGCTCACGCGCAGTCCCCGACCATTACCTGGGACAGCATTGTGAAGGACCTCGGCGATTCGAATTACGAAGTCGTATTTACGGGTAAGATCCTGCCGGGATGGCATACGTACGACCTGCATTCGGACGTTTCTTCGACCCTGGTGGAGTTCGAGCCTGCAACGGGCCTGACGCTCGACGGCGATCCTTATGAGATCAACGCTTCCAAACGCGAATACGACGATATTTTCGAGGTCGAAATGGGTACTTATTTCGATGAAATCATCCTCGGTCAGAAAGTCACCCTGACGGGTGAGGGCGCCGTATTGAAAGGCAATATCAACTGGCGTTCCTGCGAGGAGGAAAATTGCAATTCGCCCGAGGATTGGGGATTCGAGATCACGATCGGCGATCCCGAGGCGGCCCGGGCATCCGTTGCGGCCGGGGATGCTGCGGATCAACCTGTTTCCGGCGACGGAGCCGGAGAGTCCAAAACCCTGTGGGGTCTGATTATCGAAGCGGTTCTTTGGGGCTTCGCGGCGCTGCTCACTCCTTGTGTATTCCCGATGGTCCCGATGACCGTATCGTTCTTTATGAAAGGCAGCGGATCGCCTGCTGCGGGACGTTTCAAGGCTTCGATGTACGGTTTCTTCATCGTAGCGCTCTATACGCTTCCCATTGCGGCGATCATTCTGATTACGCGTCTGGTGGGCGGCGATGCCGTGACGGCCGACATCTTCAACTGGCTGGCTACGCACTGGCTTCCCAACCTGATCTTCTTCATCGTGTTCATGATTTTCGCCGCATCGTTCTTCGGGGCCTTCGAGATCACGCTTCCGAGCTGGATGGTCAATAAGAGCGACCGGCACGCGGACAAAGGCGGTTTGATCGGTATCTTCTTCATGGCTCTGACGCTGGTGTTGGTGTCGTTCTCCTGCACCGGGCCGATCGTCGGCAACGTCCTGATTCGTTCGACTGCCGGCGAATTCTGGGTGCCCATCGTGACGATGTTCGCTTTCTCGCTGGCTTTTGCTCTGCCTTTTACGATTTTCGCTTTCTTCCCCTCCTTGCTGAAAGACCTGCCCAAGAGCGGCGGTTGGCTCGGTTCCGTGAAGGTCGTTCTCGGTTTTATCGAGGTCGCCCTCGGTTTCAAGTTCCTGAGTATGGCCGACCAGACCTACCACTGGGGGTTGCTCGACCGTGAGGTCTATTTGGCGATCTGGATCGTCGTGTTCACATTGCTGGGTTTCTATTTGCTGGGTAAGATCCGCTTCGCTCACGACGACGAACTCAAGCACGTTTCGGTGACGCGGCTGACGCTGGCCATCGCTTCGCTTTCGTTCGCGGTCTATATGTTTCCGGGTATGTTCGGTGCGCCGCTGAAAGCTCTTTCTGGCTATTTGCCCCCGATGCATACGCAGGACTTCGTGATCAATACGCAGGGTGTCGTTGCCGCACCGTCAGCAACGGCACAGACGACTGAAAAGATCAAATATGCGGATATCCTGCACTGGCCTTACGATCTGCCGGGGTATTTCGATCTGGCCCAGGCCGAAGCCGCTGCCAGGGAGGCCGATAAACCCTTGTTTGTGGACATTACGGGAATCAGTTGTGTGAATTGCCGCGAAATGGAAGCCCGCGTCTGGAGCGATCCGCGCGTGCAGCAGATCCTGCGCGACGATTACGTGCTGGTAGCCCTCTATACCGACGACAAGACCAAAGTGCCCGAGAACGAATGGGTGACCACTGCGGGAGGCAAGGTTCTCAAGGACATCGGCCGCATCAACTCCTACATCGCCCAGACCCGTTTCGGGGTGAACGGACAGCCCAACTACCTGATCCTCGGCCGTGATGGGCAGGAATTGGTTCCCAAGCGGGCTTACAATCTCGACGTGGAGGCATACATCGACTTCCTGAAGAGCGGTGTGGAGGCGTATAATAAAACGAAATAGGATGGATAGTGATAACCGGTTCGGGCAGTTCCTCCCGAACCGGTTATCGTTATCTCCTTGTTGCAGGATTCGGTAGGGTATTTGTATTTTTCCTGAAGTTGCCGTGCGCTGTTTATTCGAAAACAGGAGGGCCGTACCGAAGGTTTGAATCCGTTCGGGGATTCGATTTCAGTTATAAATAAAAGTTCGGGGTATGAAAATTTCGATCGTGGGGCCCGCCCATCCGTATCGTGGGGGCTTGGCCGTAATTATGCAGAGCATGGCCCGGGTTTTCCAACATCGGGGCGACGAGGTGAAGATCAAGACTTTCACGCTCCAGTATCCCCGTATTTTCTTTCCCGGCAGGAATCAGACGGTGCAGACACCTCCGCCGCCCGATCTGTACATCGTGCGGTGCGTGAATACGATGAATCCGTTCAACTGGATCGCCGTGGGGCGGTGGATCGCCCGCGAGAAGCCGGATTTCGTGCTGATGAAATACTGGACCCCCTTTATGGCGCCCTGTTTCGGTACGATCGCCCGCTTTGCCAAAAAGAACGGTACGACGCGTATCCTTTGTCAGATCGACAACGTCGAACCGCATGAACGCCATATGACCGACAAGCCGTTCAACCGCTATTTCCTGAGGGCGGTGGACGGCTTTATCTATATGTCCGAGCAGGTGCACCGCGAATTGCGCCGATATACGCAGGTTCCGGCGCTCTTCTCTCCGCATCCGCTTTTCGAAAATTTCGGTATCGTCATCGACCGTACGGAGGCCTGCATCCGCCTCGAACTGGATCCTTCGAAACGCTATGCGCTCTTTTTCGGTCTGATTCGGGACTACAAGGGATTGGACCTGTTGCTCGATGCCTGGAAGATCTACAAGCGGGAGCATCCTGCCGAAGACCGGCGCCTGATCGTGGCCGGTGAGTTCTATGCTCCGAAAGAGAAGTATTTGAAGCAAATCGCCGACAACGGACTGGAGGACGATGTGATTCTGCACGACTATTTTATTCCGGACGAATTGGTGCGTTACTATTTTTCCGTCGCAGATTTTTTGGTGCAGCCGTATCGTTCGGCCACGCAGAGCGGCGTGACCCAGATCGCTTATCAATTCGACCTGCCGATGGTGGTGACCGACGTGGGCGGTCTTCCGGAGATCGTGCCGGACGGTCGTGTCGGCTTCGTCTGCCGTCCCGATGCCGCAGAAGTCGCCCGGGCCATCGACCGTATCTGGCGGGACGATGTGCTCGCGGGATTCCGTGCGAACATGGAAGAGGAGAAGAAGCGCTTTTCGTGGGATGCGATGTGCGATCGCATTACGGAACTTTACCGATTGGTTAAATAGGAAGCGTAGAGGGTCGATCCGATTAAATAGGAACTCTTGTATCTCGAAAAGCGGAATCTCGTACGATCCTCGTCGCTTTAGCCGATAGACTCTTTATTACAAAACCCCCGCTGCAATTTGCAGCGGGGGTTTACTCATCATTTTTCCGGCAGACCGGGGATACGGATTATCGTTATTTCTTGATGTTGGGCAGTTCCAGGCCGTAGTGCTTTTTACGGTCTTCGAGCTTGAGCCAGAAAGCCAGCAGGAAAGCCAATACGCCGAGGCTGGCGAAAATCAGCATCGGAACCGTGTAGTTGTAGCTTACGTGTTCACCGGCTTTGATCGCTTCTCCCACGCCGGGATTGACCTTGTTGAGAACCCAGCCGATGATCATCGGGAAGGCCATCAGTCCGAGGTTCTGGATCCAGAAAATCGTTGCATAGGCAGAACCCATATAGCGGTTATCGACCAACTTGGGTACCGAAGGCCACAGGGCGGCGGGAACCAGCGAGAAAGAGAGGCCGAGCAGGATGATCGCCGAGAACGCGATAGCGGGGGTGAGGGGAACCAGTGCGAAAGTCATGTGGCAGATGAACATCAGGATCGCACCGATCATCAGCATCGTCGCGCCTTTGCCCTTGTGGTCGAGGAACCAGCCGAGGAGCGGAGTCAGAATCATTGCACCCATCGGGAACCAGCGGAAGATGTCCGAAGCCTGCTGGTTGGTGATGCCCAGATTACTTTCGAGCATACCCGTTGCGAAACGCTGGAACGGGAAAATCGCCGAATAGTAGAGCACGCAGAGTGCCGAAACGATCAGGAAGGTTTTGCTGCTGAAAAGGTTCTTCAGATCGGCGACCTTGAAGGGCTCTTCGGTTTCTCCTATCGGGGTGTCTGCCTCGGTTTGTCTGTCGAGTTTGAAGTCCATGACCGAGAAAGCGATGTAGGTCAGCAGGCCGATGCAGAGCAACAGGCCGACAACGGCTACCGGACGTGCTACGCTCGGATCGCCGCCCCAGTTAGCCACCCAGGGCGACAGGCTGAATACGGCGAATACGCCCAGTCGGGCAATAGCCATTTCCAGGCCCATCGCCAGAGCCAGTTCTTTCCCCGTGAACCACTTGACGATTGCACGGGATACTGTCACACCGGCCATCTCCGTACCGCAGCCGAAGATCATGAAGCCCAGGCAGGCGAGCTTCGCGCTGGCCGGAATGTCCGTGAGGAACGAATTGAGGAACTCGTAACCGAATCCGCCTTCATAGAAGTAGTTGCTCAGCCCGTAGAATTTGATACCGGCACCGAGTACCATCAGCGAGGCCGAAAGAATACCCGTAAACCGTACGCCCATCTTGTCGAGGATGATACCTGCGACGAGCAGGAAACCGCAGACGTTCAGAATGAATTCCGAACCGCCGTACAGTCCGAAAATCGTGGGGCTCCAGCCTCGGGTGCTTTCGAGCATGTTCTGCAACGGCGAGAGGACATCGACGAACATGTAGCCGAAGAACATGGTGAGCGCCACCAGAATCAGCGCGGTCCACCGAGCCCACGCCGAGTCGTTCAGTTTCTTTTGAATAGCTTGTGTCATAGTTTATTGAATTGGTTATTGTTAGTTAAAAAGCTTCTGTATGCTCCCCCGTGTAACGTTTGAGGATTTCGTAGGCCGAGGTAATGCCCAGCTCTCCGGCTTTCGAGAGGTCGAGGCAGCCCTTGCGCGTGTCTTTCATATAGATTTGGGTCATGCCCCGGTTGTAGAACGCTTCGGCGAAGAGGGGATTCAGTTCGATGGCTCTCGAGAAATCTTCGAAGGCCTCGGGCAGTTTGCCTGAAAGAGCCAGCAGCGTTCCCCGGTTGTAGTAGGCTTCGGCGAAGTTCGGGAAGAGGCGGAGCGTCTTGTCCAGATCGGCGATGGCTTCGTCGTAATTGTAGGTGCGTGCATGGGTGTTGGTGAGTTTGTTCGCCGGGTCGGAGTCGATCGAAATTCGCTGATAGGGATTGTCCAGGCCCGAAATGAAGTCGATCATTTCGGCCCGTGTCACGGCCCGGTTGAAGTAGAGGAACGGATTGGCGGCATTGTCTGCGATAGCCGACGAATAGGCGCCGACCGAGTTGGTGAATTGTCGGATCAGCGATTGCGAAATGGCATATTGTACTTGCAGGAGCCAGTCGCGCGGATTCTGGCGCAGGATTTTGGCATAGCGGCTGTCGAGCATCGCCAAAGAGTCCGCACCGATGTTCGTGGGCCGGTTGGAGAGGACGAGGTAGGGATTGTCCAGTTTTTTCTCGAAGTCTTTGACCCGTTGCAGGGTATAGCGGTTCGACGCCTCGATCCGGGAGGTATCGGGCTGCATCAGGGTGAAGCGGAACAGGGGCAGCAGACGCATGTTGCTGCGGCCCAGGCTCGGCTGTTCCGAGATGCGGTCGAAGTAGCTGTTGGTGAATTGATTGTCGAAAGCCAGCAGTTTGTCCATCCGTTGCGTCGTATCGGCATAGATCGAGTAGGTGCTGTCCTTCAGGTGGGATTTGTATTCGGCGATCTTGCGCTGGGCGATCTCTTCGTCCCGTTTCGCAGCCTTGGGGTTATGCAACGCATAACGCAGGGCGCTGCGGTTCAGGTAGGCGTTGGCGAAGTCGGGGTAGAGTTCGATGGCCCGGGTGTAGTCGCGCTCGGCGCCTTCGAGATCGCCCAAGCGGGTTTTGAGCATGGCACGCAGGTAATAGACCTGGACATTGCCGGGGGAGTAGAGCGCCACGCGGTCGAAGTCGTCGAGTGCGCGGTTGTAATCGCCGATCTGGGTGCGGAGAATCGCCCGGTTGAAATAGGTGAACGAGTTGGTCGAGTCCAGTTGGAGTACCCGGTCGAAATCCGCGAGGGCCTGCATCGGACGGTTGGTGTTGGAATAGACCACCGCCCGGTTGAAATAGGGCGGCAGGAAAGCCGAGTCGCAGCGGATCGACATGTCGAAATCGGCTTCGGCTCGGGCATACTCCTCTTTTTGCAGCAACAAGGTTCCGCGTTGGTAATAGCCGTTGGGATTTTCGCGGTTGGTGCGGATCGCCTGGTCGAAATTTTCCAGGGCCCGTACGGTGTCCTTCAGGTAGAGGTAGGCTGTGCCGCGGCCGATGTAGGCGTCGGCTACCTTGTTTTCCTGGAAGATGAATTTGTCGAAATCCTCGATCGCCTCCTCGTATTGCTTGTTCTGCAGGCGCGTATAGCCCCGGCTGTAATAGGCGTCCGGCAGGTCGGGCCTCAGGTCGATCGCCTCGCGGAAATCCTGCAGCGCGTCGTCGTAGTTGCCCATGCGCGTACGGGTCAGCGCCCGGTAGATGTAGGCGGTCGTGAACACGGGGTTTTTGACGATGGCAGCCGAAAAGTCGGTATCGGCACCCAGCAAGTCGTCGAGGTTGAATTTGGCTACGCCCCGCAGGAAATAGCCCTCTGCGGCGTCCGGATCGGCCCGCAACAGGATGTTGAGCACACGAATCGCCTCCTGATATTCGCGGTTCATCAGGCAACGGCGGCTGGCCCAGTAGAAATAGTCTTTGTTGTATTGGGCGTCGGCAGTGGCGGCGTTGCTCAGCAGCGTCCCCAATAGGATGATTTTCAGGATAAATTTGCGCAATGCCACGACACCCCGATTTGGTTGTGATTATTCTTGTTCGTACCCGAAGCGCTTGAGTTGCCGTTCGTTATCGCGCCAGTTCTCGTTTACTTTGACGTACAACTGCAGGAAGACCTTCTTGCCGAGGAATTGCTCCATGTCCTCGCGGGCCTGCTGTCCGACTTTTTTGAGTTTCTCGCCCTTGTGCCCGATCAGGATACCCTTCTGGGAGTCGCGTGCGACATAGATGACCGCCGAAATGCGGTCGATCGTCGGTTCCTCCCTGTAGGCTTCGATCGCTATTTCGCAACAGTAGGGGATCTCCTTGTCGTAGTTGCGCAGGATCTTTTCGCGGATTATTTCCGAGGCGAAGAATCGCAGCGTTTTGTCCGTGAGCGTATCTTTAGAGTAGAAGGCTTCTCCCTCGGGCAGCCGTTCCAGAATCAGGTCGAAAAGTCCCTTGATGTTGAAATTCTCGCGTGCCGATACCGGGACGATCGTGGCGGCCGGCAGCAGCGCCTGCCATTTATCGACGAGTTCTTCGAGCTTTTCGGGCGTCGTGAGGTCGATTTTGTTGATTACCGCGAGGGTGGGAATATCGCTTTGGCGGATCTTTTCGAGGATGTCGTTCGAACGGTCGCTCTGTTCCACCGTGTCGGTGACGTAGAGGATTACGTCCGCGTCGTTCACGGCGCCGGTGACGAACTTCATCATCGACTCCTGGAGTTTGTAGCTGGGTTTCAGAATGCCCGGCGTATCCGAAAAGACGATCTGGAAATCTTCGCCGCTGACCACTCCCAGAATGCGGTGGCGTGTGGTCTGGGCTTTGGAGGTGATGATCGAAAGGCGTTCGCCCACGAGTGCGTTCATCAACGTCGATTTGCCGACGTTGGGATTTCCGATGATATTGACGAAACCGGCCTTGTGCATAGGATGTCTGTTGTCTGATTCTCACGAAAAGGCAGTAAAAGCGGGGACCGCATAAAACGAACGAACTTGTTTTTCATGCCGGGCCGCCATGCTGCCTGCTCCAAAAATAGTGAAAGCCGAGAGCAATCACACGGATTTGCACGCGAAGATTGCCGAACCGCCTCCTATCTTTTACAAAGATAGCGAAAAAAATACCCCCTGCCAAATGAAGCGTCATCTTTCTATGTTCAGAAGGTGTTGGTCGGTGGCGTTTTTCGGATGAGAGGGGCCGAGGGAGGTTGCGGCTCTTTTCGACACCGCTGTTTTTCCGGAAAAAGCCCGTTATCGGACGGATTGGAAGATCGGGCCGGAAAAAACGCGTTTTCTTCGGTCCTTCGCGTTGTGCTTTCCTCTCCGGCTTTTTCCTATTTCTGTATATTTTCCCTGTTACTCGTCTGCAAGGTGTTCCGGACGAATCCGTTCTTCGTGTTTACGGGCGAAGCCTTTCCGGATTTGTCCTGCATTCTGCTTGCCCAATTATGAGCTGATACCGATTTCGGAGAGCATGTGTGAATCGCCTTTCCGCTGCCGGTGCGTGGTTGCAGAGGATGCCGGATTTGCCCGGAAGCGGGTCGATTATATGATAGATGTCATAAGGAAAACCCCTTTGGTTCGGAACCCGAACCGAAGGGGTAAAGTAGTTGGCGAGGTATTCATTCCGCTTATCTGCGGAAGCCGCGTCCGGGTAATTTGGGTATTTTCATATTGCCTCCGGCGACGGCCTTCATCATCTTGCGCGTGTCTTCGAACTGCTTCATCAGTTTGTTCACCTCGGCCATCGTCGTACCGCTGCCTTTGGCGAGCCTTTCGCGGCGCTTGGCGTCGATGATTTCGGGTTTCTCGCGTTCGAGGGGAGTCATCGAGTTGATGATCGCTTCGGTCTGCTTGAATACGTCGTCCGAGATCTCGACATTTTTGAGAGCCTTGCCCATACCGGGGATCATCGAGGCCAGGTCCTTGAGGTTGCCCATCTTCTTGATCTGGGCGATCTGTCCCATGAAATCGTTGAAGTTGAACTGGTTCTTGACGATCTTCTTCTTCAGGCGGCGGGCCTCCTCTTCGTCGTACTGCTCCTGGGCGCGTTCCACGAGCGATACCACGTCGCCCATGCCCAGAATACGGTCGGCCATACGTTCCGGATGGAATACCTGGATGGCATCCATCTTCTCGCCGCTGGAGATGAACTTCAGCGGTTTGTTCACCACCGCACGAATCGAGATCGCCGCACCGCCGCGCGTATCGCCGTCGAGTTTGGTAAGCACTACGCCGTCGAAATCCAGCCGCTGGTTGAACTCGCGGGCCGTATTCACGGCATCCTGACCCGTCATCGAATCGACCACGAAGAGCGTTTCGCCCGGTTTCACGGCCTGTTTGATCGCCGTGATCTCCTGCATCATCGCCTCATCGACGGCCAGACGGCCCGCCGTATCGACGATCACGACGTTGAAACCGTGCTGACGGGCGTATTTGATGGCATTTTCGGCGATCTGCACCGGATTTTTATTCCCCTCTTCGGTATAGACTTCGACTCCGATCTGTCCGCCCAGCACCTTGAGCTGGTCGATGGCCGCAGGACGATAGACGTCGCCCGCCACGAGCAGCACCTGGCGCCCCTTCTTGCTCTTGAGCATCGCCGCCAGCTTGCCCGAGAAGGTAGTCTTACCGGAGCCTTGCAGACCGGCGATCAGGATGACCGCAGGCGTGCCCTCCAGCTTGATGTCGGTCGCCGTGCCGCCCATGAGTTGTGCCAACTCGTCGCGGACGATCTTGGTAATCATCTGTCCCGGCTTGACGGACTTGAGCACGTCTTGTCCCAGGGCCTTCTGCTTCACCTCGTCGGTGAAGGATTTGGCTACCTTGTAATTGACGTCGGCGTCGATCAGCGCCCGGCGGATCTCCTTGAGGGTTTCGGCGACGTTGATTTCGGTGATGCGGCCTTCGCCCTTGATCAGCTTGAAGGACCGTTCGAGTTTATCGGTTAAGTTTTCAAACATAGTTTCGGTTCGTTATCGTATGCCGGGAAACGGTGCCGCCCGACGCTGGAGCATTTTTCGTTTTGCGGAGCCGTCGTTGCAGTCGGTTTTTTCAGTCCGGACAAAGCTAAAGCGGTGTCGGGCAAATCGTTCTCCCTGTTCGGCCGTTGCAGGTCCGCTCCGGATTTTTCGCTTGCAAATATATAAAACTATTCGCAGAATCGCAACGGAGGTGCTGATTTTCCTCGGTGTCGGCGACAAAGACACAACCCCTCCGAGTTCTCGGAGGGGTTGTCTGATGGGGCTGTGCCCCGTGTTTTCGGTTTAATAGTGTGCGACGTACATATGACGGCTCAACAACTGGTAGTCGTATTCCGTAGGCTCCACATCCCGATTGACCTGGAAAAGATACTCCTGTCGGTAGTAGTATTCGCTCATAGGGCCGTTTTCGTCCGTATTTTCACCCATATACCGCAGTTCCGGTTCGGATACCGTGAAACAGTTCTTGTCGAGCGGAAGCATCGGCATCCAGTGGGTTTTCTGTTCACCGGTCGCAGGATCGAAGACTGTGCAGGAAGGATAGAACACGTCGAATTCCAGATTGACCGTGAAGCAGTTATATTCCAGCGTATAGACGAAACGGTGGGGGTTTATCTCGTTTTCACCCAGCGGAATCTCGTTGAAAGAGGTCGAAACGAGCCGGAAGTTGTCCGCTTCGTCCTGCGTGATGTAAAGGTAGCCTAATACAGGACCTTCCTGAGTCGAGGGATTGATGTTGATCTGCCGATATTCGGTTTTTTCGCAGGTTCTGCCGTCGGACATCGTGCTGCGGATCTTGGCATAGGAGGTGTAGGCGTTTACACCGTACCATTTTTCGTCCGGATTGTCTTCCGAGAATGTATAGGGAAGCGTTCCTTCGTCCACGACTTCCTGTTTGGTCAGGTAGGGGATGTAATCCGGTTTCGAAACGGTTTGGGGACCGTAGTGGAGCGTATATTCCGTGCGCTCGCTGCCGCTGCCGCCGCCGTCCTGCCAATTTTCTTCGGTCACGATCGTGCTGACGCGGCCTTCGGCGTCGAACGTGTAGGTGTAGGTCGTAGTGCTGTTGCCGTCTTGACGGCTGGCGGGCAGGTTCTTAACGGTCGTACCGCTGATGCCGAGCAGCATGGCGGACTCCTCTGCATCGCCGATCATGAAGGCGCCTATGTCGATGCCGTTCCAGGGGTTGAGGTGTTCGGTGTAGGAGAATGTCGTTGTTTCGTTATCCCGTCCGTCGATGGTCGAAATGGAAACGATGTTGCCGTCCTGCCAGGTAAGCGTCGCGGTAGAATTCGCTTCGGGATAGGAAGGATCGCGGTATTCCGAACGAGCCAGCGTGCCGTCGGCGTTGTAGGTGAAAGTCTGGCTGGCGCCGTCCGGGTCGGTGTAGCCGCTTACCAGACCGCTTGCATTCAGGCGGTATTCCTTGGTGTATTCGCCCGAGTTGGGAAGGGGCATTCCTTCGTAGCTGCTGCCGTCGATTTCGAACCATTTTTCTTCGTCCGTGATTTTCCCTTCGCTTCGTTTGAGCGTCCTTTCATAGGAGGCATTGATTTTGTCGGTCTGTTCCGAATCGTAATCGTATTGGTCGTAACCGGTCAGAAGACCTTCGGCATCGTATTCGAAGAGCATGTAACTCTTGTCGGTGCTGGAACCGTCGCTGTAAACCTCGGTGTAGGTCGTTTCTACCCAGGTCAGCCGGTCTTCGGGTGCTACGTCGGGATGTTCGGGCTTTTGAGGATTGTCGGGGTTATTCGGGTTGTCCGGATCTTCCGGTTCGTCTTGTCCCACGCCCCGCTGGGTGATGGAGATATTCGCGGATTCTCCGCCGCAGGAGATGATGACGACCGCCTGGCGGGATTCGGTCGTTTCGTTTTCAGTGAGCGTGACGGTAATCGTGTGCTTGCCGGCGTCGCCCGAAGTGGGGTTGATGGAGATCCAGCTTTCGGCACGCGAGGTTTCACGCACGGATGCCGTCCAGCTCTGGGTCGTTTCGAAACCGATGGTATGGGACAACACATCGGCCGAAATCGAGGCCGATAAGTTATCCTGAGGAATCAGAATGTTCTGAAACTCATCTGTTTCGCTGTCGCTGCAACTCCCCCCCCCAGCGCCAGGGTGATGAGAGCCGAGAAAATGAACAGTTTTTTCATACGATAAAGAATTTGAACGATAATTGGTTAAGTAAGTCGGGCAATTTTGTCCGATCGTTGCAAAGATACGAATAAGCCGAGCGCAAAAGCAAATTTTATTTGCATTTTGCCGAGGCGGAGTATCTAAGACGAAGTCAAAGATACGAATAAACTGCGTGCAAAAGCAAATTTTATTTGTATTTTGCTGAGGCGAAGTGCTTGAGACAACGTTAAAGAATAGAAAAAAGCCGGGGCGGAAGCAAGTTTATCTGCACTTTGTCGGATCGAAGCGTTTGAGGCGAAGCCAAAGATTAGGAAAATGCCGAACAGAAATACAAATATATTTGTATTTTGACGGAGCGGTCCGGGGATCGTGTCCGCATGGGTATTTTCGTCTGTCGAATGGGAGGGTGGATGGCATTCGATCGTGCCGTCGGTGGCTGCGGAGGTTGCAGACGGACGGAAAGCAGGGGGATTGCCTGTGAACGGCGGGCGGATGCGGTTTACAGCAGCCCCGCTTCGTAATAGAGAACGATCTGTTCGAGCACCTTGTCGTCCCCTTCGCGGTCGTATTCCGACTTGAGATTCTGTCCGAAGATACGCGATACGCTTTGCCAGAATCCCGCGACGAAGCCGCCCCGGAACTCCCGGAGGATTTCGTAAGCCGTGTATTCCGTTTCCCGGTCGATCAGCTTCAGAAGCACGCGGCCCTGGGTACGGGTCATGTGTTTCAGCACGGGCGTGTACTCCTTTTTGATCGCTGCGGCGATGCCTTTGATGTATTGTTTCTGTTCCTTTTTCGTTTCGAGCCGGAGCAGTTCCGCCTCCATTTGAACCATTTGTGCTTTGGCGGCTTGGGCTACGGGATAGACTTTCTTCACCGCTTCGACCAGTTTGCGGTAACGGCGCAGGTCAGCTTTTTTGCTGAATACGAAGACGGGTTTTATGGGGACGACCGAGATCGTGTCGCCGTCGGGTCCGATTTCGAAAGAGGTGTGCCATCGGCCCGGCTGTCCGCGTCGGGCCGAAGCCTGCCCGGGCAGGGAGAGCAGCAATACCAGGGATAGGAAAAACCACTTTTTCATCGGAACCGGAATTTTCGTACCTTTGTCAGGATGAAGCACAGGGGGCGGAGAGGGCGCTTCTGTCCGAAGCGGACGGATTTCGAATCCTCTTCGCAATTCAAAGATAGTGAAAGGTGAGAGCAATCGTGCGGGCTTGCACGCAAAGATTGCCGAACCGAATCCTATCTTCTGCAAAGATAGTGAAAGCCGAGCGAAAACGGGATTTGTTCCCGGTTTTCCGAGGCGCATCCTATCTAAAGCTATGTTCAAAGATACGAATTCTGAATTATTAACGCAATAAAAAACGGTTGTATTATGATGGAAAAAGGACTTTCTGCACAAAGTAAGGTAACGGTCGATGGCGGCAACGTGGCTGCGACGATGGGATCGGGCGACTTGCAGGTATTCGCTACGCCGGCTATGGTGGCCCTGATGGAAAATGCGGCGATGAAGGCTGTGGCCGACCATTTGCCGGAAGGTTCGACGACCGTCGGCGCCGAGATGAACGTGACCCATATCAAGCCTTCGGGCGTCGGTGCCGAAATCGTCGCATCCGCTGTGCTGACCGAGGTCGAAGGGCGCAAGCTCACCTTCAATGTCGGGGCCCGCGATGCCGAAGGGATGATCGGCGAGGGGGTCCACGTCCGCTATGTCGTCGATCGTGAGAAGTTCATGTCCAAAGTTCGCTGATGCGGAATCTTGTCCCGGAAGCAACGGAAGGAAAAAGTAAAAAAGGCTGTCCAACAAGTTTTTTAATCCTTTTAGAATCGCGTATTCGGAAAAGCTCTCGAATAAGCAGTACAAATAAAAAAGGGCTGTCTGAAACTTGTTAGACAGCCCTTTTTTTGTTGTTATGCTCTTTAGCCCAGCAGCAAATGTTCGAGGAAAATAACCAGCATGCCCGCGAAATACCCGGCCAATGCCAGCAGCGTGATTTTACGCAGGTACCAGCCGAATTCGATCTTTTCCAGTCCCATCGCCACTACGCCTGCGGCCGATCCGATAATCAGCAGGCTGCCTCCCACGCCGGCGCAGAAAGTCAGCAGATGCCAGAAGATACCGTCCTGTACGAACGCCTGCATATAAGCCGGGTCGAGGCTCGAGGCCAGGGCAGTCGTATCGGCGACGGGGTACATGCCCATACAGGCAGCCACCAGCGGCACGTTGTCGATTACGGCCGACAGCAGGCCGGTGATTCCGGCGATCGTATAGACTTCGTGTACGTTTTTGTCCAGGAAGTCGGCGAAGTCGGTCAGCAGACCGGCGCTCTGCAATGCCGAGACCGACATCAGAATACCCAGGAAGAAGAGGATCGTGGGCATATCGATATGTTTGAGTACTTTCGACACCCGGTTTTTGATAGATTCCTCCATGTTCTGTTTGTGGTCATAGACGAGCTCCGTGAAGACCCACAGCACACCCAACGATATCAGCATGCCCAGGTAGGGCGGCAGTCCCGTTACAGCCTTGAATATGGGCACGAACAGCAGCCCGCCGACACCGAGAACGAGAACGAAGTGGCTGAAGCGCGGGCCGACGAACGGCGGCAGTTTGGGCGCCGTGTCTAATTTTTCGGGATGCGCGTTTTCGTCGGGAATATAACGGCAGGCGATGGCCGTGGGAATGATTACCGATACCAGGGCCGGGAGGAACAGTTTGGCCACGAGCAGGCCCGAGGTGACGTTGCCCCGCATCCAGAGCATGATGGTCGTTACGTCGCCGATGGGCGAAAAGGCACCGCCGCTGTTGGCCGCGATGACGATAACGCTGGCGAAGATCCATCGTTCTTTCTGTCCGCTGATCATACGCCGCAGCAGCATGATCATAATGATCGTCGTGGTCATGTTGTCCAGCACGGCGGACATAAAGAAGGTGATGATCGATAGCAACCAGAGCAGTTTGCGTTTGTTGCGGGTTTTGATGTGGTCGGTGATGACGTGGAATCCTCCGTGCCGGTCGATCAGTTCGACGATGGTCATGGCGCCGATCAGGAAGAAGAGGATTTCGCTCGTATCGCCGAGTTGCTCGATCAGTTGCGTGCCGATCTGGGCGTCGTTGCCCAGCAGACTCAATACCGTCCATAACGCACCGCACATCAGCAGGGCGATCGCGGCCTTGTCGATGCGTAGTTTGTGTTCGAGCGCGATGCAGAGGTACCCGAACACAAAAATCAGAATCATGGTTATAATCATATCTTACTGCATTGAATTATCGATTTTATCAATGGAATCGAAACGCCGCAATCCCTGTGCCGTAGTGAGGGTGTCCGGTGATTTGGACCCGAACTTACCTCTTTCCGTGGAATTTTTTTTGCTGCCCCGGCCATTCGCGGAGGATTTTTTTTGAAATATCGATTCTTTGCCGTACCTTTGTACCTGCTTTCGAGCATCGGATTGAACTATGGTGTAATGGTAACACAGCAGATTTTGGTTCTGTCGTTCCTGGTTCGAGTCCAGGTAGTTCAACACTGTCGTTCGTAGCCGAAGTCGCTGCGACGGGAAAGGCCGGATTTCAAAATCCGGCCTTTTTGTTTTCGTGCATGGCACAAGCGGCGAATAGGCGCGTCGGATCCGATGTTTCAAACGCTTGATAATAAAGTATATAATCATCTTTGTTTTTGTTGGCGCATCCTTTTCTCATCGGGTTGCCGCTTTCGAAAGACGTTGTTGGGCGTGCCGTCGGATCATCGTATTTTTCCGAAAAGGTTTCTGCTTTTGCCTCTGCCGGGGTGGGCAGCACTTTCCTTTTCATTTAATCGCCCGTTACCACAATCGGGCCGGGCGACCGACAGACATCGGCAGCGCCATTTCCGGGAGCGGTGCGACTGACGGTATAGCTGCTTTTGTTTTTCCTTTGTTTCCCCGGATTTTGGAGAACCGGACCGTTCTCGGGTTTCGTCGTAGCCGTTATTGTCCGAGGGCCTGACGCCAACGCCTTTGCCAGCTGGTCGGGACAGGATGTTCCCCGGCCTTTGCAGTCGATGCCTTCGAGACGTGCGATCACGTCGGCAGCCTGCATCCCGCGCGTCAGCAGACCTATTCCCTGGGTATTCCCGTGACATCCGCCTTCGAAGCGGACGCTTTTGACGATATCTCCCTCCAATTCGATTTCGATGGATTTCGAACAGGTACCTTGTGTCTTATAAGTGAATTTCTTTGCCATTTCGAAAGAATTTCGTACGCAAATATACGAATAAATGGATATTTTCAGCGTCCGATGTGTCGGCGTGTGTGTTTCCGTGCGTACCGGGAATCCATGGCTTTTGCGTATTCGAATCCGTCCCTCTTCTCTTGAGCCTCTTATTTTCGGTTTTTTGATTCTGGCCGGCCGGTTTGGTTTTGCTATTTATTTCGGGCGACGACCGGATAATCGTATGTAAAACTCCCCTTCCCGATCACGGGAAGGGGAGTTCTCTTGTCTCAGTACTTTTTTATTTCTGCTGTTGCTGCTGCAGGTCGCTCGTGTCGGCGACGACCATGTTTTTGTCGATGCGGAGCGTGACGTTGCCGTCCACTTCGATCAGGAGGGTCGTCTCCTTGATCTCTTTCACTACGCCGTAAATACCGCCGGCCGTGATGATCTTGTCGCCTTTCTTAAGGCCGGCCCGGAATTGAGCCATCTGCTTGCGTCGCTTCGATTCGGGGCGCCACATGAAGAAATACAGAACCAGAATCATCAGGCCGAGCATGATGAAGAGCGAATAGCCGCCGCCAGCCTGCGGTGCAGGTGCTGTCGCTTGAAGTAAGTTAATCATAGTTTTCTATTGATTTGATATTTGGTTTTTCTTTATGATCGGTACAAATATAGTGAAAGCCGGGTATCGCACCAAATTATTCGAATGCTGGCGGCCGTTTTTCCCGAACCGGTGCTTCCCGATCGAGATTCGCACCTGCCGGAGATGCCTTCGAATATATCGGGCAATCCGGATTTCGGCTGCCTCCGTTGGATTTTCCGGTAAATATAGTCGAAATTTGCGGGAGTCGCAGCCGTTCGGCGCTTCTTTCCTGCGAATTAACAATTTCTTAATCGACATCGGCTTCGACGTAAATCCGTAACGGCTCCTCCGATCCCGACGCATAGAGTTTCAACAGTTTCATCTGCCAGCCGTGCTCGCCCCGCGAGTCGAACCGGACGCTGAACGGGATTTCCTCGCCCGGCTTCAGGGGCCGTCGGTCGAATTCCGGGGTGACACATTCGCACGAAACCTCGTAGCGGGCCACCACCCATGTCCGGGACGAAGTATTTTGCAGCCGGAACCGTTTGATGCCTGTTTCGCCGGAGTGGAGCCGTCCGAAACGGATCGTGTCCGAAGTACCTTCGGTGAGCGTTTCATCCGATATTTCGAGCGTCGGCCCGCTCTGGACGCTGCTCGTCCGGCGGGATTGACAGCCGATGACGAGGGTTATGAGCAATATGCAGAAAATGTGCCGCATCATATCAGTCCCCGTCCGGTTTTTTTGAGTTTTCCCTCTTCGGTCAGCGCCTCCACGATTTTATCCAGTACGCCGTTGATAAAGGTGCTGCTGCCGGGCGTAGAGTAGAACTTGGCGATGTCGATGTATTCGTCGAGGGTCACTTTCACCGGAATCGAAGGGAAGGAAACCAGTTCGGTGATCGCCGTGGCCATAATCAGGTTGTCCATGAAGACGATACGCTCCACGTCCCAGTTGCGCGTGAATTTTTCGATGTATTCCAGCCGCTCGTTGTAGTTGATAAGCGTCTTTTCGAACAGCGTTTTGACGAATTCTGCGTCCTCGTCGCTTTTGAATTCGGGCAGCATCTTCACATCCGCGTGGGATTGGCGCATGTTGGAGATCGTGCGGATCACGAGCGTCAGTACGAATCCCAGGTCGTCGCTCCAGAGGATCGACTGCTCTTCCAGTACGTCGTCCAGCATGGGACACTCCTGCAACTCCTTTTCGAAGAAGGTCGCCAGAAGCGCTGCGTCGGCTTTGAACGAACTTTCCGGAGCGCTCATGTAAGCCTGGAAATAGTCCGTCGCCGCGAGTTGGTTGTAAAGTGTGCGGATGAGTTCGGGATATTTGCTCCAGCCGAGTTTGCGGGCTGCCATTCGGTCATTCACCGTGTCGCTGTCGGCGATCATACGGATCACGGCGTTGTCGATGAAGCGGGTGTTGGGGTGGAGGTCTTCGTAGGTCGGCAGCTTTTTCTGTTTGGCCAGCTCCTGACGTTGCTGGGCATAATGCGCCAGTTCGACCGGAAGGGTCATCATCTGGAAATAAAGGTCATAGGTCTTGTCGATCGAATTCATCATGTTCTTTTCCGACGCGATCATATTGTCCGAGTCGGATTTGAGATGCGCATACAGGGCCTTTATCGCCTTGATTCTAAGCTGTCTTCTACTTAACATATATTTTCAGAACTTTGCGGCAAACGGGATTACCTGCCGTTTGTCCGGTTTGCTTCGTGCCGGGAGGCGTGCGGGCTGCTTGTAAAACGAAGTCGCGTTTTGCCGGGCGCGATTCGCCCCGATACGAAAATTACCGGACAAAGGTAGGAAAAAAAGCGCTTGCCGCAACCTTTTTGCGCTCCTCGGACATAAATAATCTTATGCCGACTTTTTGGGCAGGAGTTGCCGCGCCGATTCGTTGTCGTGTCGGTTTTTCCTGCCGCAGAATGGATTCCGGGGTTGTTTGTTGCCCTTGTCCTGCCGTGCCCCTTTTTCCCCGGCAAAGTGCGAATAAATTCGTCTTTACTCTTTTACTCTCGGCTCATTCTTAATTTTTGTCCTTATTCGCTTGGGCAAAAGGCAGATAAATTTGCTTTTGTACCCGGCTTATTCGTAGCGTTGCATAAGATAGGATGCGATTCGGCAATCTTTGCGTGCAATCCCGCACGATTGCTCTCGCCTTTCCCTGTCTTTGACATAGCTTTAGATGGGATGCGCCGAGAGAAAACTGCGAACAAGTTCCCGTTTTCTCCCGGCTTTCACTATCTTTGTACCCTATGGAAGAGATAAGTCAGAAAGAAGGGGCTGCCGTTCGCCTGCCTTACGATGTGATCGTCGTCGGTGCGGGCGCTGCGGGTATGATGGCTGCGGGGACTGCCGCACGGAACGGACACAGGGTTCTGCTGCTGGAAAAGATGGAGAAATCGGGCCGCAAGGTGCGCATTACGGGTAAAGGCCGCTGCAACGTGACCAATGCCCGGCCGCCTGAGGAGTTCGCCGGACAGGTGCGTACCAATGCCGAGTTTTTTTCGACCGCTTTCGCCGAGTTCAACAACAGGGCTACGATCAGATTCTTCGAGCGGCTGGGCGTGAAGCTCGATGTCGAACGCGGCGAGCGGGTGTTTCCTCGAAGCGGCAAGGCGTGGGATATTGCCAACGCACTGCTGGAATATTGCGTGGACAACGGCGTGAAGATCGTTTATGATACCCGTGTGACCGAAATAATGACGCTCAACGGTCGGGTTTTCGGCGTGCGGTACCGCAATAAGCGGGGATTCGAGCGCAAGGAGGAGTGTCCGCGCGTTATCGTCGCCACGGGCGGCGTTTCCTATCCCGCTACGGGTTCGACCGGCGACGGCTACGTCTTTGCGGCCGATACGGGGCATGCGGTCGAACCGGTGCGGCCGTCGCTTACGCCGCTGGTGTCGTCCTGTCTCTGGATCAAAAATATGAACGGACTGTTGCTCCGGAATGTCCGTGCGACGCTCTGCATCGACGGTGAAGCCGTGCGCGAAGAGTTCGGCGAGCTGGGTTTCTCCGAGCGCGGCATCGAAGGCGCTGTGGCGCTCCGCATGAGCCGGGACGCGGTGGACGCCCTGATCGACGGCAAGGGTGTCGGACTGATGGTCGATCTGAAACCGGGGCTGACCGAGGAGATGTTGCGCGAGCGCATCGCCCGTGAGATGGCGGAGATGGGGCCCGAGGAGTTCTTCTCCGAACTGCTCCGCAAGCTCGTTCCGAAGGCGCTGGTCATTCCTCTTTCTGAAGAGGTCGGCGCCCATTCTAAAAATTATATCCGCAAGATTACGCCCGAGCAGATCGAACGGTTGGTTAAGCTCCTCAAGGGGATGGTTTTTCCGATTTCGGACTATGCGCCTTTCGAATATGCCGTCGTTACTGCGGGCGGCGTGAGCTGCGAGGATGTGAACCGCTATACGATGGAATCGCTCAAGGTCAAAGGACTCTATTTCGCCGGCGAGGTGCTCGATCTGGATGCCAACACCGGCGGGTATAATTTACAGATCGCTTTTTCGACCGGTCGTCTGGCCGGTATGCTCAAACAGTGAAACGGACCGGACGCAATCTACGCCGCCGCCTTCGCGGTATTTCCCGGCTGACCGACCGGCTCTCCCGGGCCCGTCATTTCCGGGGGCACGGCGTGCACTCGCCATTCGTTTACGGACTTGTGCGCGAAGCGTTTATGTTTCATAGACTGCGCGACGGAGAGCACTGCCTTTACGATGCCCTGCGTCGGGTCGGAATCTTTCACCGGCGGGCGGTGCAGTTGCAGAACGCCTTTCTCTATTGCGGCTACCGGACGTTTGCGATATGTGAAGGCAAAGCCGAACCTGTTCGGACTTTGCCGGATGCAGAGTTTGAAAAAGGCAATTCGACGTTTGTGATCGACGAGGGCAGAGGTTGTTTGCAGGTTACGCCGGGGAGGGAAAACGAGGCGAAAAATTCGACTTTTGGCCTGAATTGTGCGGGTCCGTACGACATGGTGATCCTGACCCGGAATTTTCCGGCGGAGGATTTGCCTGCTGCTGCGGCTCGGGCTGCCCGGACAGGAGCGACGCTCTGTGTGATGAATCCCTATCACGGTAGCGCACGCGGCGAAGCGTGTCGTCGGATCGTTCGGGAGCATCGTTCGACGACGGTCGATAACCGGGGCTATTTGCTGGTATTCAACAATCATTTGCCGAAACAACATTTCAAGTTATGAAGATATATACGAAAACAGGCGACCAGGGAACCACTTCGCTGGTCGGGGGGGAACGGGTGTTCAAGACCGACGAACGGGTGGAGGCCTACGGCTCGGTGGACGAATTGACCGCTTTCGTTGCCCTGCTTACGGACCATTTGCGGGGAGATGTGGGGTTGGAGCCCCGTGTTTGGGAGCTCGCACGCATTGCCTCCCAGTTGATGACTGTTGCTGCTACGCTGGCTGTGGGCGAAGGCGGAGCGGACAAGGTGAAAGGAATCGACGCCGAGGCTGTGAAGTTTCTCGAAGAGGCGATCGACCGTATGCAGGCTTCCGTGAAGCCGATTACCAAGTTCACTATTCCGGGCGGACATCGTGTCGTTTCGCTGTGTCATGTCTGCCGCACGGTTTGCCGTCGAGCAGAACGGGCGGCGCTTCGGGCCGATGCGAAGTATGGCGTCGCACCGGAGGTACTGATGTACCTCAACCGGCTGTCGGACTATTTCTATCTGCTGGGCCGCACGCTGACCGAATATTTCAGCGTGGAGGAAACCCTGTGGATTCCGTGACGGGATTTTATCGGTTTTTTTCGGAATTTCGTACGATCTGCCGAGGAGTTTTTTTTTCGTGTGCCGTAAGGACCCGACTCGGCCGATGCGTTTGAAATGCCGTTGAGAAAGACGCGTCGGAAACGATCCGGCGGAGGCAGTGGCGGTGTGCGGATAACGGCAGTCGAATTCCTGAATTCGTGATGCGGACAGGGGCTGTCGATACATGGCCGCTTTCGATGCGATTCGGAAATAATCGTGTGCGGTTGCGGATCCGCCGAACATTGTCGGTCTTTGCGAAACCGCTCTTTCGGTCGAGGCCGGAATGTGCGGATCGTTTCCTATCGCTATGTTTGTTCAAAAAAAATGGCAGAAGAAATTTTTATTCTTTTGATTTGTATTTCTCGCAGGATTTTATATATTCGCAACCTAATAATAAGGAAGCTGTATGTCAGCCTGGACTTATTGTCTTGTGAGTTAATGATTTAAATTATTGCAGTTATGTATTGGACACTTGAGTTGGCATCGAAACTGGAGGATGCTCCCTGGCCGGCAACCAAAGATGAATTGATCGACTATGCCGTTCGCTCGGGCCTGCCGTTGGAAGTGCTCGAGAATTTGCAGGAGATCGAAGACGAGGGAGATATTTACGAATCGATCGAGGATATTTGGCCGGATTATCCTTCGAAGGATGATTTTCTCTTCAACGAGGAGGAGTATTAGAGAAGAATAATTGGAAAATTCAAGATTAAATCCCTGTAAATCAGTAAGATTTGCGGGGATTTAATTTGTTTGAACAACCGCGTTTGACCGCCTCAAATGGTGTGGTTTGTTTGGATAAAATGCAATTTTTAGAGGATGATTTGTGATTTGTTTGGACAAAATTCACTACCTTTACAGAGGTTTGTGAGTATTGCCGCAACCTCTGATTTTTAATTTCAAACATCCTTCAGTATGGGAAGACCGAAAAGATTATATCCGTTGGGGCGCTACCGCCTGCATGTCAGGGGTGAGATAGATCCTACCAAACAGTATCTTGTCCAACTTGAATATACCTGGAATCGCCAGGTGATACGCAAGGGTATGAATATCTTTGTCCGGCTTGGAGACTGGAACGAGAAAGCCAACAAGGGGCGTGGCGGAGTCAGGGCGAGTTATGGTCCGGAAGCCAATCGTATCAACAGTCTGTTGCTTGCAAGGGTTGACAAGATTGATTCATTACTGGCGGAATATCAGCAGAAGAATCCTAATCAAATTACAGCTCAGGTCATATCCGATTTTTTAGCTGACAAACCGATTGCACGGGATGATAAAGGAAAGGACTTTGTTGAATTTGTCATGGAAAGACTCGAATCAGATTATTCCAGGAACCGTATCGGTAAGAGCCGATATGAAAACGGCAAGAGTGGAATGAATATCTTTCAAACTTTCCTTCGGGCTACAAAGAAAGGAACTTACAAACAAGACAGTATCTATCTCGGAGAAATTTCTGTTGAACTGATTGATGAATATATCAAGTGGCGTCGGGAGATAAAGCTGAATAGCGATGCAACTATCAATCATGCCTTGACTCCTATCCTTAAAGCATGTGCTTATGCTTCAGAACTGAAAATGATTGATAGTGCTGTCAATGCAAGGATTCAGGACATGCGGATAGCATCGAAAATATCACTCACTGATGAGGAAACCGAGTTTGATGACAAGTACCTGACTAAAGAACAACTGACAGCATTATTGGATTATTATCGTAGTTGTACTGAAGAACGGCGTAAGGAGTTTCTGGAAATGTTTTTCTTTGCTTTCCACGCCTGCGGCCTCCGTGTAGTGGATGTAATGACCCTGCAATGGAAACATATTGACTTTGCTAGGAAGGAGTTGCGAAAGATTATGATCAAGACAAACAAACGGCATGTGATTCCACTTACAGAACCTGCATTGCGCATCTTGCAGCAATGGCAGGAAAAGCGTGAAGGGTGTAAATATGTTTTCAATCTTGTGAAAGAATCTTTGGATTTGGATGATGCGGAAGCTCTATATAAAGCGCGCAACAATGCGACCAAATGTATCAACCAGTCGTTGGCCGTTGTCGGCGAACAAATCGGTCTGCCATTCAACTTGTCAATGCATGTGGCAAGACACTCTTTTGCGGTATTCGCTTTGAACAAAGGTTTGTCAATGTCTGTGGTCAGCCGCTTGCTTGGACACGGAAGTACGGATGTCACCGAAAAGGTCTATGCTAAATTCCTTCCGGAAACGCTATCGGCAGAAGTGGCAAGATTGAAGGAAGATTTTATTTCGTTAGAGATAATATGATTATTCACAATGTAATGGATGAGTGAAAATGACAATGTTACAGATAACTTTCCTGTTTATAGGATTCTTTATATTGATATTAGTGTTGGCGACTATATTCAAACGGTACCAGAGAATTATTCTTTGGACAGTTGCAATCTGTATGTTTCTGGGAGTACTATTCAGTGTCGGATTCGGATATGTAGATGTCATTGATGGGGATGTTCCAAATCTGCCTGTGATTACAAGTATAGTCCTGATAATAATCGGATCGGCATTGTTGATTTTAGGTGCGGAAAAACTCCATTCCAAACAAAGGGAAAAAGAAAATCAGAGTATTCCTGTTGTAACTTATGCTTCAAAAGCTCATTCAGCCGATGATAATGGAACCGGAATCGTATTGACCGGGCAACTGAAAACGGAACTTGCGGAGAAAGTCTTTGCCAAAGCGATAGAGGCAGGCTATATAAAGGAAGAAGGCTCCCATTATAAGTGGAATGAATCAAAAGTTCTGTTGGCGTATATGTGTGGTCGGATTTATTGCGGAGATTATCCGGAGCGTCTTAAAATGGAAACAAAGACCTATTGGAAATTCGGTATGGAACTCTTTCCCGACACTGAATTGTGTACTCTATTTGACACTTCCGACATAGGCCAGTCCCGTCAAAACAGAAAAGACCTGACAGTTCCGAAAAATTTTCAGAAAATCGACATCTTTTTTGAGTAGCCAAATGGCTGCTCTTTTTATTTATAATCAGACAGTTAAGCGCACATCCTAATATTAGCCTAACATTAGGAATAACCTGTTATATAATCTATGCTAACTTCTTAGGTTCTAAGGACTCTCTACCTTCGCCGCAGTTGTGGGACGATGTGCACAGTCGTGTCACGGCAACATAACCCGGCTTGAAGTCCGAGTGTGCATCAGGATTGGAAAGCCATAATAAGATTTACTATGGCAAAGAAATTAAAGGTAGAGACTATATGCGAAAGAGAATTGCTGGAAAGAATTCTCCGCATAGTGGAACGACAGGAAAAACTGCCATCCGCAAATAAGGTGGCAGCGCATTGTCTGTATGACAACAAGTCCTTGATGGCGAAATTGGGAATCAAGGAGAAGTATTTGAAAAAATTGCGGGACAACGGATATCTCGGCTATTCCCGTGAAGGTGACAAATATTGGTACACTCAGGAAGATGTTGACCGTTTCTTACGTCACTTCCATTTTGATGCTTTTGCAATAGGTATCGACTTACCGAGGCCGGAAGGAGGTGGCTATGTTTGATAATCTGCATCTGACCAATATGCTTCGCTCAGAAGTTGAGCATATTCCGGAAACTGGACTTCCGTTGGACGCTTTTCCCGACAAGATTCAGGAAATCATACTGAATTTGTCTCGTTATGAGAATTTCAACATCGAATACACAGCATCCATTATCCTTTCAGCCGTAGCTACTGCTGTCGGCAATTCCTGCCAAATCCGCATCAAGGGCGAATGGAAAACAAGTCCTTCCATTTATATGATGCTAATCGGTCGTCCAGGATTGGGAAAGACTCCGCCTTTGGGATTCATATACAAGCCAATCAACGAACAGGATGACAGAATGTTTGAGAAGTACAATGAGGAATGGAAAGAGTATGAATGGGCAATGGCTGTTTCCGGGAACAAACGGGAAAAGGAAGCGGATGGCAGTTTGCCGAAGAAACCTCATTTGGTAACTACAGTAATTTCGGATTTTACTCCGGAGGCAATGATGAATACTCATCAGTATAATCTTCGCGGGATAGCATTGGTTGTTGATGAAATTTTGGCTCTCTTCAATTCCGTAAGGAGATACAGCAATAAAAACAATCTTATTGAGGACTTGCTGACTGCATATAGCGGACAGCCCTTGAAAGTAATTCGAAAATCTGAACTCCGTCCTATTTTAATTAAGAAACCTTGTATCAATCTTATAGGCTCGATACAGACAAATCTATTGCAGGAAGTTTTTCGCACAGAGTTCCTTGCCAATGGATTGCTCGATAGATTCCTGTTCGTCTATCCGAAAGACAGGACTATTTCTATATGGAAACGGAATGCGTTGGCTTCGGCAAGACCTGATATTCTGAATCAATGGAGGACAATTCTTAATAAAATACTCGGTATTCCTTGTGATGTTAATGAAAAGAAAAATTCAGTCAATCCTGCCATACTCACAATGACAGCGGACGCTGAGGAGTATTTCTATGGTTGGTACAATGGGATTATTGAATCTGTAAATGCCATTGAGAACGATGCGGAAGTGGAAAGCCGGAAAATGAAACTCAATGGTCATGCTGCGCGTTTGGCTCTGCTGTTTCAAATCATGAAATGGGCTGTTGGTGAAGCGGATATGCAATATGTGGAACTGTCTTCCGTGAAAGCTGCAATCAGAATGCTTGATTACTATGAGGAGACTTACAGGAGGATTCAGGAAATCATTGTTTCAGATAGTATCGGTGAAACCAGAGAAGCATGGCTCTCGTTGCTCGGAGATACCTTTTCAACTGGTGATGCCATTATTGCAGGCAAAAAGGTTGAAATGTCCCGACGGACTGTCTATTATGCATTGGAACAGTTGTGCCGACTTCAGAATCCCCTTATAGAGAAGATTCATCATGGTGTATATCGGAAGACTGCGGTTGGGAATGCCAATGCACCTTGCACTATTGCACTTTCATCGGACAAGAATGACGGGCAATCTTCCCAAAGTGCAAAAGTGCAGAGTGCAACTCAAATCAATTCGGATAGCCATGAGTGAATACAGGTTTCATTTGCAGAAATACAAATACGGCAGCAAGATTAGTTGTCCAAGTTGTGGAAAGCCCAGATGCTTTGTCAAATATGTCGATGCAGAAGGAGAGATTGTCTTTCCTGGCAATGTTGGTAAGTGTGACCACGAGAATAGCTGTGGCTATCATTATACCCCCAAAGAATATTTTAAACATCACTCCGTTCGTTTACAATCACTCTCGTCTCGGCATTGCTCATGCAAGCATGGCACTGCTCTCGACTCAGCCGTTTATTTCAAGGATAATCCTGATGTATTGGCACGAGATCAAAGCGTGGGTGAATCATTCCAAGCTGCTCTATGTAAATACGTTGAGGAGAAACCAGTTCTCACAGTTCCTTCATACATACCGTTATCTTATGTGGATAGAAGCCTGTCTCACTATGAAATCAACCCTTTGTATCGGTATCTATGCAATGTGTTTGGCGAAGAAGAAACCATACGTTTGTTCCAGTTATATCGCATCGGTACATTTGCAAAATGGGGTGGTTCGGCTGTGTTCTGGCAGATTGATATGAATGGTTTGGTCAGAACTGGAAAGATTATGTGTTATAATCCCGAAACCGGTCATCGAATAAAAGAACCTCAAGCCTTTGTCAGTTGGGCGCATTCGGAATTGCATTTGCAGGATTTCCATTTGAAGCAATGCTTGTTTGGAGAGCATTTGCTGAGAGGTTCATATTCGTCTCCAGTTATGCTTGTTGAGAGTGAAAAGACTGCTGTTATAATGAGCCATTTTATTCCCGATTATATCTGGCTTGCAACCGGTGGCAAGAACGGCTGTTTTAATCGCGAGGCAATGCAGGTTCTTCGAGACAGGAATGTTACTCTATTACCGGATTTAGGTGCGACCGAACAATGGAAAGCGAAGTCCTCCCTGCTATTAGGAATATGCAAGAAAGTCTCCGTGTCCGACATCTTGGAACGGATAGCGACTAAGGAACAGTGCAATCAGGGATTGGACATAGCAGACTTCTTTCTTCTTTCGCCATCCAAACGGCAGATACTCCAGCAAATGATTCAGCGTAACCCTGCTTTACAGTTGCTTATTGACGAACTCGGATTGGAACTTATTGAATAACGGAGGAACTTGTTCCGGGAGTTTACAGAAAGTCCATAACACAATAAGGACTTTTTGCCTGACGGCAATAAAATCCGGTCATTGCCACACTGCGTGAATTGGCACAGGTGCAAGCTCCAATTATTAAAAACACTTTTAAGAAATACATTATGAATACTGATATAAAACAAGCGATGCACGTTGAAGCTGCCAAGTCATTCAGCTCGGCAGAGGCAAACGAGAACGAACGGCGTTGGAACGATAACAAGATTGACAGGAAAAATCAAGACTCCACGAACAATTATGACAAGACGAGAATGAAGTTGAATTTCGAGATTGGTTCTGATGGAAAGATTCATCCGTTGGGCTATAGTGAAAAGTCGCTCGAAATCCGTTTGCAGGAGCGTCTGTCAGAATTGGGCTGGAAACCATTCAAGCCGGACAGCAAGATTCAGCCGAATTGTTGCGCCAGATTTATTTTCGGTGGCAATCACGACAGGACTATTGAAATGGCTTTCGGCAATCAGTCCGTCAATTTGGAAAAGGATGCCGACAACAGCCATTTGCATCGGTGCGAAGAAATTGAACATTGGGCGAAAAATGTCTATGATTGGTGTGCCAAACGGTACGGGCAGAAAAACATTATTGGGTTCCATGTGCATCTTGACGAGAGCAGTCCGCATATTCATGCTTTAGTTGTGCCAGTCGGGATCCGACCCAAAAGCGGTCGTGAGTGCGTAATGTGGTCAGCCAAGTTCGGGAAGAACAGGTTTGAATACGGACAGATCTTGAAAGATATGCACACCTCACTATATGAAGAGGTCGGATGCAAGTACGGACTTGATCGTGGCGATAGCATTGACGGTCGTAATGTGCAGCATCTTCACAAACGTGACTATATCCGTAAACTCACCAAAGAGACAAAGCAAGCGGAGAAAGCAGTCAAGGGACTTCAATCCATGATGCGACATTTAGAATCAAAGATTTTCAGTTATAACCAACAACTTGAAAAGGCGGAACAGGAACTGGCTTCCGGTAAGATAACTCTCGATAAATATGAAGCACAGAAAACCGATATACAGAAACTCCTTGCCGAATATCAGACCAAACTTGACGACAAGGCCGGCAAGCTCCACGCAAAAGAACTGGAATTGGAACAACTTACAAAAGATGCAGCAAAGGCTCGCTCTGTTGTTCAGCCGTTCCGAAATCACAACGTGGATTTCACTCCACCAAGAATTACAGAGAAAGTACCTGTGTTCGGTACTGACAAATGGGTAGAACGCCAAAATCAGCATATAGAGAAGTCTTTCACCGATATTGTCCGCAAAATAGAATCGCTATACAGGAATGAAGCCGCAAAGCAGGTCGCAGCAGCTCAACAAAATATCCTGGCGGACTTCGGAGAACTCTTCCAGTTGCGAAATGATGTCAAATCTCTCACTGAAAACAACGATATCTTGAAATCCACATTAGAAACAATCCTTGACCAACTCGCAAATCCATCACTCCGCACAAAGATATTTACCATTGCAGATGCTCTTATTGGTGGAACTCCCATCAGTGTGTCTTCCTGTGGTGGCGGTGGCAATTCCTCTTCCGACCTTCGCTGGGATGGCCGCAGACCTGACGAGGAAGAAGAGGCGTATCGGAGGCGATGCTTGATGTTCGCAATTGGAACGGTAAAGAAACATCATGAGAACAAAAGTTATAGAAAAAGATAGATGTCCCAATAATGTGCTGTAGCTGGATATAAAGTTTACAGCACGTTAATTTTTAACTATACATATACCCCATTATGAGAACGTGCCGTTTGAAGTGCCGGATAGTTGGGTGTGGACAAGATTAGGAGAAATTTTCACCTTACAAGCCGGTAAAAATATTACAGCAAAGGATATTTCTGCAAAACAAGATACAGACCATTGTTATCCTTGCTATGGTGGAAATGGACTCAGAGGATATGTTAGCAACTATAATAAAGAAGGGCATTTTCCTTTAATTGGAAGACAGGGAGCATTATGTGGTAATGTAAATGAAGCCAATGGGAAATTTTATGCTACCGAACATGCAGTAGTCGTTGATACATATTGTAAAACAAATGTCCATTGGGTTATAAATACATTGTTGTACTTGAATCTAAATCAATATGCCACTTCTACGGCACAACCAGGATTGTCCGTCAGTGCAATTAATGAGGTTATGATTCCTGTTCCTCCATTAAAAGAACAACAGAGAATTTCTCAAAGTATAGAAAATTGGTTTTCTCTGATTGATCAATTAGAACAGGAAAAATCTGATTTGCAAACAGTTATCAAACAAGCCAAAAGCAGGGTCCTCGACCTCGCTATTCATGGAAAGTTAGTGCCACAAAACCCCAATGATGAGCCCGCCATCGAACTATTGAAACGCATAAACCCCGATTTCACACCTTGTGATAACGGGCATAGTAGGAAGTTTCCACAAAGTTGGTGCTCTGTAACTGTCAATGATGTATGTTCAATAATAGGAGGAGTTTCATATAATAAAGCTGATATTCAAGATACAGGCATAAGAGTATTAAGAGGCGGCAATATACAGAACGGGAAAGTCATTGATTGTTTTGATGATGTATTCATACCCCTTTCATATCAAAATAATGATAATCAAGTACAGCATGGAGATATTATTGTTGTCGCTTCTACTGGAAGCCAAACTTTGATTGGAAAAACAGGCTTTGCCGATAGGGATATCCCTAAAACACAAATCGGAGCTTTTCTGCGAATTGTAAGACTAAAACAGAAAGCCTTGTCGTCATATATACGTCTTATATTCCAAACCGATGACTACAAAGGTTACATTAGGAATGTGGCAAAAGGTTCCAATATTAATAACGTAAAGAATGCTCATCTGCAAAATTATCAAATTTATTTACCTCCATTAGAAGAACAACAACGCATAGTTCAAAAGATAGAAGAGCTATTCTCAGTTCTTGATAATATCCAAAAGGCCTTAGAAGTGTAAGTGAATACACTTCTAAAGGCTGATGTGACTTTACCAGCACCACTTTATCCACAATCTTCTGCTGCTCGCTGGCAGTTCTGCGAAGGTAAATGCGAGTGGTTTCTATGCTTTCATGCCCCATTAGGTCGGCAAGCAATGCAAGGTCATTGAATCGGTCAAGGAAATTCTTGGCAAACCGATGACGAAATGAATGAGGATAAACCACCTCCTTATTCATTCCGTATTTTTCCGCAAAGTGTTTCAGTTGCTGGGATATGCCGCGTGTCGTAATTCGGTCTCCAAATCTGTTCAGAAATATATAGCCGGAAGCAACCCCTTTATCTTTCAGCCATTTTGTGGCTTCCATGCGTAAGTTTTTCGGAATATACAGACGTCGTATTTTCCCACCTTTGCTATAAAGGTCAAGATGTCCGATTTGTACATGCTCTGCTTTGATGTGAAGCAGTTCGCTGACACGAGCACCGGTAGCCGCCATGAACCATACGATAAAATACCACTCATCATAACCGTCAGTTTTCAGGCGCTTTTTAAGAAACTTGTAGTCTGCATCGCTGATTACATTCTCCAAAAAGTTTTTCTGCTGTACTTTGACGAACTTTACCTTCAGTTTCTCTTGTTTCGTAAATTCAAGATACTTGTTGATACCCTGCAATCGAAGATTTACTGTCTGTGGTTTGAAGTTCTCAACCAAATACCCCTTGTAGGCTAACAGGTTCTTTTTGTTCACATCCCCATAGTGATTGAGGAAATACTGCACCGTCCACACATACGAAGTGACGGTGTTTTTGGCAAGATTAGTCTTTGCCAAATGATTTTTGAATTTTGTTACCATATTACATTGAATTAGAATGAATATGGTAATAATATAATGGAACGTATCGGGCATTATCCGCAGTTGCCGGATAGTTGGAGTACTACGACACTTAAAGATTTATGCGAAAGCATCAATGGATTGTGGAAAGGGAAGAAAGAACCATTTATCCATGTGGGTGTTATACGCAATGCAAATTTCACCAAAGATTTTAAGTTGGACTATTCAAATATTGAGTATATTGATGTTGAACAACGAACTTTTGCTAAACGACACTTAATGAATGGTGATTTAATTGTAGAGAAATCAGGCGGTAGTGATAATAATCCTGTAGGAAGAACAATACTCTATGAAGGTGAAAGTGGTGTTTTTTCATTCAGCAATTTTACAATGGTATTAAGAATAAAGCATAGCAACACCATATTAAACAAGTTTCTGTACTATTATATTCTGGCTATATATCAGAAAGGAGCTATGAGATTAATGCAAACACAGACTACAGGGCTACACAATCTGATTCTTGATAAATTTTTATCAATGCCTATCCACATACCCTCATACTCCGAACAGGAGCGAATAGTTGACAGAATAGAAACGATTTTCATCTCTTTAGACATGATAATGGAGAGCTTATAAACTCCCCATTATTATATCTAATTGTGCGAATATTTTACTGATTGTATAAACAATTCGCTTTTGCTCATTTATTGGAGGAATAGCTATAATTATATCTTCAATGATATTTTTACTTACTCTTTGCTGACCTACAACTCCATTAAAAGAGCCTACACATTGGCTTATGAAATAATCTGATTTAAAGAAATAAAGTCCATATTGAATATCCATAAATTGAGACCTAAATACATGGAGTTCTGTAGTGCCTGCGCCAATACCATTTGGCAAACCTTTTAGAACTACAGACTTTCGATTTTCTAAACATGGAGATATTTTCGCAACAGCAATGTCTCCATCTGCAAAATGTGTAAAACCTGTTTTTATTTTACCCCATCGTTTCTTCTCGTATTTGAAAGTATTATTGTAGCCATCAGTGATATTTGCCATCGGAACAAAGCCCACTTCAACGTCATCATCCACCTTATTTCTAGGATTGATAATGAACACTTCTTTTATCGTTGAGTAGCACCATCCATCCGGCAACTGCGGATAATGCCCGTTATCACAAGGAGTGAAGTCGGGATTAATGCGCTTCAACAGTTCAATGGCTGGCTCATCATTTGGGTCTTGTGGAGCGAGTTTCCCATGAATAGCAAGGTCAAGAATCTTGCTTTTGGTCTGTTTGATGGTAGTTTGTAAATCAGTTTTCCCTTGTTCGATTTGGTCAATTAAAGTAAACCACTTTTTTATTTCTGCCACAATACGATGCTGTTCTGAAAGGGGAGGCAATGGAATATAGGTATTCACAATGATTTCTTTTGAAATATTTGGTTGGGCTCCTCCGCCTCCTTTTTCAATGAAAGCAGTTCTTTGAGACAAAAGGAAATAAAACAAATACATTTGGGCAACAACTTCGTACTCAATACAAGCACAACATGCTTGATTAGTAGTAGCTGGAAATGTAAGTATTCCTAATTTTCCAATTGTTGCACCATACATTGCAATTAATACACTACCAGTAGGATTAATTTTAGCAGAAGAGTTTGCGACAGCTTCCTCTGTTATACTTTCTGGAATATTCGAAATCAATCCATCATTTAAGTCTCCTGTTTTAAGCCAAGGTATATTTCCACCATAATATGATTTGTTGGAACGACTTGGAGTTCCGCCTGATTGCCAAGTGCCAACTTCACTCAATGTTGTCCACACCCACGAACTCGGCACTTCAAACGGCACGTTCTCATAATGGGGTGTATCAGAAGTCTTTGCAGACTTTTTACTCCTTTTGATTTTCCCTTCTTTTACCAGGTGTTCTTTTTCAGCCTTGATTCGTTCGAGCAGAACTGATGCAGGTTCATCGTTTGGGTCTTGCGGTACAAGTTTTCCATGTATCGCAAGGTCGAGTATCTTTTGACGTAATTTCTTAGTATCCATATAGGCTATTCTTTATTTAAGAACAGGTTGCAAAACTCATTCAGTTGCTGTTGCATACGTTCCTGTGGAATGAGGATACGTTTGTATTCTGCTATCATTGTGGGGCTCATACTTCGGCTCATAGCATATTCTACCACAACCCGGTCTGCTTCCGGGCATAGAATAATGCCGATAGAAGGGTTTTCGTTGGAGCGTTTCACATCTCTGTCGAGTGCTTCCAGATAAAACTCCAACTGACCGAGGTCTCGTGGATGGAATTTTGTCTTTTTCAACTCCACTGCTACCAATGCTTGCAGCCCTCGATGGAAGAACAGCAAGTCAGCCTTAAAAGTGGATGCGCCAATATTGAGGCGGTATTCCTGATCCATAAAGATGAAATCCTTACCAAGTTCAAGAATAAATTGCTTCATGTGTTCTACCACGCTGTTTTTCAATTTTGATTCGCTATGCTTCTTCGGAAGATTCAGGAAATCAACAAACAGCGTATCCTTGAACATTATCGGGGCATTCGGATAAGCATTGAACAATCCTTTCGACATATTGTTCTTGCTGCCTAATAAAGCCGTATATGTCTGATTAGAGATGCAACGCTGAAGTTCTCGCTTCACTAAATGTTCTTTATTGGCATAGAGTATATAGAACATCCGCTCTTCATTACTTTTGCATCGGCAAAGAATCTCTATGTGATTGGTCAATGTAGTCAACTCCAATATTGGGGGCATTTCCCCAAATGCAGAATGGACAATTTGTGCAGATCTTGGCTGCATAATTACGGTCGTCTCTTGTGTTAGCTGGTTTGCTTCTATTTGTGCAGTTCTTGGCTGCACAAATTCAGAGTTCAGATACTTTTCTACAGTTACACTGAATGTTTCCGATGAATATTCATCATAAAACATCACCATATTGTAAATGCTTCTCCGACTATAGCCCTTAATGTCTGGACGCCTGGAACGGATATATTCGGATAATTGCGTTACAACCTTGCTTCCCCATTCCTCGCTTTTCAATTTGGCTGATACATATCCACCAACATGCCACGCTGTGTACAACAGTTCGTTATTTACGGCTCTTGAAGCACGGCCTTTATGTTGGAGAATGATGTCTATAACTTCTCCAAACTGTTGTTCCATTGATATGATTATCTTATTGTTTTCCATGCATTCAATCTTCATTTATGTTAGCGAGCAATTTTTCAAGTTCAGCTACAGCCGTACTTATCGTTTGGCTTTTATCTTTTATGTCTGCCATCAGTTCAGCCAATGAACGGTCGTCCACCTCACCACCTTGTTTTATCCATGTGATGTCAAGACTTGTCTTGTCTCTGGCAATGATCTCATCTACAGAGTATTTGCGCCAACGCCCTTGCGGATTATTCTCTGCATCGTAGGTTTCTACCCGATTATTGTAGCAGGAAACAAAATCATCCAAGTGATGGCGTTCCAGCTTATTGGTGGCAAGCGTGTGCTTTACATCGGTACGATAATCATAAAACCATATTTCTTTGGTAGGTTGACCTTTGCTGAAAAACAGCACATTGGCTTTCACACCTTGGGCGTAGAAGATGCCTGTGGGCAAACGCAAGATAGTATGCAGATTGAAATCCTGCAACAGGCGTTTACGGATGGTTTCGCCAGCTCCGGCCTCAAAGAGGACATTATCAGGAAGCACCACGGCTGCACGTCCTCCGGTTTTGAGCATAAGCATCATGTGCTGGAGAAAGTTCAACTGGTTATTCTTGGTCTCCACATAGAAATCCGGACGGTTGATGTCCACAGAGCCGGCAGGACGAGTTCCAAAAGGAGGATTGGCGAGTATCACATCGACAAGGGTTGACGGTTCTTTTTCCAAAGAGTCCTCGCACACAATCGGACTACGGTCTGTACCTATACCATGCAAATAGAGATTCATGGAAGCAAGCGTTACAACCAAAGGCGTATTATCCACACCATGCAAGGCTTTGTCGCGCAAGAAATCACGCTTTTCCTTACTTGCAGACTGACCTTTCATGTAGTCGTAAGCTGTAAGCAAAAATCCACCAGTACCGCAAGCAGGGTCGCAAACGGTTTCACCAATTTGCGGATTGATGCAATCCACCATTGCCTGAATTAAAGGACGGGGAGTAAAATATTGTCCTGCACCGCTTTTCTTATCCTGACCGTTCTTTTCAAGAATACTCTCGTAGATAGCCCCTTTCACATCCCCGTCCATGATGAGCCATTGCTCTTCATTAATCATGGTGATAACCTTTTTCAGATAAACGGGCTTGTCTATCTTGTTTTGTGCTTTGGTATAAATAGTGCCTATCAAATTGTCCTGCTCGCTAAGCAGTTTTAGCGTTTCTTCGTATTGCTTTACTAGCTCTAATCCATCAAGCGAAATCAAATCGCTCCATTGGTACCCAGTCGGGATTGCCGATTCCTCTCCAAACATTTCTACATTCTCGGCATCCATCTTCAAAAACAGAAGATAGGTCAATTGGGTAATATAGTCGGTAAACCCAATACCTTGTCCGGCAAGAGTGGTTGCCAGATTCCAAACTTTTTTGGTGAGCGATTGCTCTGTTGCGTTATTTGTTGCCATAATTTAATCAAAATGTTTAAGTTCAATTATAAGCATATCATTCAATGTAACCTTATATGAATCTATTTCTGTTACATAATAAAAAGGGTAATGTGTATCTCCTTCTTTTGATACATCAATAAAACAATTCCACTGAGAAACTTTTGGAGCAGAAGCTCCCGGATCAAAACAGAAAATTTTAGTTATAATATCATGTTCATTAGTTTCTATACCTATGGCTAATAAAGCGTGTGTGCCACCATTAAAATCAGTAGATATAATTACAGGTATATTTTGACTTATGAACTGTTCAATCAGTTCAATTCTATTAGCATTGCTTCTTGGTCTTTTGTGGGTTGCTATAATTTCAAATGGTTGTTCATTGATTTCACGTGCTAATGCTGTATAGTTATAGCCGTCATGAACAAGCCCCTGTTCATATAAAAACTTTCCTTTTGGAGTGCGTCTATCAGGAGATTTTAAAATCTGAATATCTTCTTCCGTAATCATTTTTTGACATAGCATAGCCATTACAAGGGAATAGATAGAACATGCACCATCTAAATCACCCTGTTGCTTATGTACATTACCCCATTGGTTATTTGAATCTTTTGTTTGTAACCCTTTCCAGCTCAAACGTATATTATCTATTATTTGTATAGTCGCCATAATTTATGCTGCTTTTCTTAATACTACAAATGTGTAAAGCGATCGAAGGGCTTCGTCTGCTTTCTGCATACCACCAAACGCCTGAATCATTTGGGCTGCATGGGTCGCATCGTCTTCACGAATATCCCTGACCGTACAAGCTCCGTTAGAAGCGATGTAATCTACAATACGACTGATTACTTCACGCTGCTTGTCGGTTATTTCACGCTGATTTTGTCCTAACCATAGATTGAAATATTGCTTGGATGTAGTAACTACACTGTCCAATCTCTCAATTTGGCGGAAAGCATAGCGTACCAGTTGTATGATGTTTGTCAAAGCATCACTTTCTTCTTTTGTTGTAGAACGCTTTACTTTGCTTGGAGAAAGGATTGCATACGAATTCCAAATTTGCTTTGGAGCAAAATGGTTGTTTGCCATTTTGAGTTTATGTTCCAAATCTTTCAACATTGAATAGGTTATCGGCTCGCCTTCATTGTTATAGATAATGCGAAGAGCCTCTATTTCATCTGCATTTTCTCTGCAAAATTCCTCGAATGCCTCCGTTGTGTTTTTAGCATCCTCAATGGAGAAACCTTTTGAGATAAGTGTATCTTCTCCGGGCATTAGCGTATTGACAAAACCGGCCGCGAGAATAAGCAAGTATCTCCGAGCATCAGCATGATTGGCAAGTGGAGACACCAGACCTTTGCGTTCTAAATTGGGCTTTTCTGTGCTGACAAACGGTGGCAGAGTGCTTTTTTCAAGCGCATCGTATATTCTGGCAGAAAGTTCCTTCATGTCATCATGAGACAAACGGGCAAATTCTTTACGTTGCGAGTCATCTGCCTTATTGAATATTCGGGCAAGCGTGGCAGCAAGCCGTTTGAGATATTCATCAGAAATATAGCCGTGACTGATACACTCTAACAATTCTCTCAGAGTGATGATTTTTGTGGTCGCTTCATCGGTTGCTGTCGGAATTGTCTTTTCATGTTCCGTTACGCCTACCGCATCAACCAAATAAAAACAATCCTTACTGAATGCATTCGGAGTGACATTGCGCAATTGCTCATCGCCTATTGTACGCACTCCGCGTCCCTTCATCTGAATATACAACGGCAATGATTCCACATCACGCATGAACATGACCACTTCCAACGGCTTTACATCCGTTCCTGTAGCAACCAATGTGCAAGTCACAGCTATACGGAAATCCTTGTCATTGCGAAAATGGCGTATCAACTCATTGCTGTCACCTGCCGAATAAGTGATTTTCTGAACGAACCTGTCATCAGTCCGTCCAAATACTTCTTTAGCTATTTGTACGATATTTGTAGCATGGGCTTCATTGAGAGCAAATATCAAGGTTTTAGGAAGATAATCCATATTCGGCTCACGCTGTGGATCATTGAAGAGTTCTGTGTAAACCACATCCCGATAAGTCGAAAGAATAAGTTTTATCTGTGCCGGATTGATGACACTCCGATTAAGTTCCTTATTTGTATAAGTTTTGGTTTCCTTACTGCTTACAGTCTTAACCTCGCCCGTATATCTTGTTTCTTCTTTAAATTTCTCGCCCTCCAATATAGCTCCGCCTGTTTCTGTAACCTGCGTTTTTATTCTATACACCCGGCAATCAACATTCACACCATCAACGATGCTCTTCTCCAATGTATAGTTGACAATGCGGTTATTGTTGAAGAATGCCATTGTTTCCGGAATAGGCGTTGCAGTCAAACCCACCAGTCTTGCCGTATCGAAATACTCCAGCACCTTGCGCCAGTTTCCATAAATGGAGCGATGGCATTCGTCTACGATAATCATGTCAAAGTAGTCATGTGGCAGATTTGGATTAGGCGGCAACGCTACTTCTTCTGTAGGTTCATTTTCGTCATCATCTTCATTATCCTCAATTGCGTCCCCTTTCAGGAATGAGAACAGTCGTTGAATTGTAGAGATAATCACACTGCTATCAGAAGGAATAGAAGATGACCGAAGACGATTAACTGTAAAGATAGTGCTGAAAACTTCTCCGTTTTCAGTCAAACGGAAAGTACCAAACTCTCCCTCTGCTTGTTTGCCAAGATTGTTTCTGTCAACGAGAAACAATACTCTGCGCATTGGTGTATAAGAAAGCATCCGGTAAGCAGCGAGACAAGCCGTATATGTTTTACCTGCACCGGTGGCAAGAACCATCAATGCCCGATTTTGCCCGGCACGGAAACTCTTTTCCAACTCTGTTATAGCTTCGTATTGGCAATCACGCAAGCCTTTCTTACGCAAAGTAGGAAGTCCGGCAAAATAATCATTTATCCCTAACTTTTTAACCAATTCATGAGGTGTCGGGATAGTCATTATTTGTTTGAAATAATGGTCTTGTTCTCGGAAATCACAAAAGTATAATTCCTTTCCGTTGGATGTGAATATAAATGGCAGTGGCTTTTGATATGTCTGATATATATTAGGTACGCTTCTAGCATATAAGGCTGCTTGTTCGCATACTATAGATGAAAAAGCATCTGTTTCTTCACGTTTGGCTTCAAGTACACCAACAGCCTTTCCGTTTATGAAAAGGAAATAATCTGCTTCGAGATTACCTTTTAGTAGCCCTTCCCTTATAGCGACAGCTGTACAAGTCGGTTCATAATCATCCCTATTGATTACTTCCCAACCTGCATCGGTAAACCACTGGTCTATTTTTTGTCTGGCTTTTTCTTCAGGTGTCATATATTCCTATATTTCTGTATTATCGGAAGTTGCACTATAAAAATAATAGATATTCGCAACGCTATTGACGTTCATTCTTATCCGTTATTAAGTCTTTCAAATCTACTTGAAGAATCTCTGCAATCTGCTGCAATGTCTCCAGATTCGGTTGGATTCTGTTGCAAGCATAGGCATTAACCATACTAAAACTCTTATCCAGCTTTTTAGCCAGCCACGTCTGAGAAATGCCTTTGTCCGATAAGACTGCCTTTATCCTATTCAGTTTCATTCTTAAATGCAATTTTATTGCGCAAATATAGTGAATTACATTCGATAATTCGGATTGTTTCACTATCTTTGCGGATAACAGAGCGAGAATTGTATTTTCGCATTTAGGACTAAATGTATATTTTATATGGATACTCAATTGCATAATCGTAGAGCAACCCTATTTGTTTCAGGTTTGCAGAACTTCACAGAAAATGTGTTGTCGAAATATATTTCAGAGTTTTCTAATCTTGGTTTATTGCCTTCTGTCAATAAAGGATTTGGCATCAAAATAACGCCTAATGGAATTGAACCTGAGGATGTTATATCTTTAGATCTTAAGAAGCTTGATGAAACTTTAAAAGTTGCTTTTGGTCCAGATCGCATAGATATAGTAAGTACTCAGACTAATGAAACTTGGGATTCATTTTGTAAAACAATTATTGAAATATCTAGTATAGTTAATAAAATCGGGATGAAATATAATCGTCTCGCTTTATGTGCTAATATTTCTTATGCTCTTGATAATGGACAAGGTAATTTAGCTTATGCAAAGCTAACAAAAAATGTCAACGAGTATCCTGTTGAATGGCAAATACGAAAAGTAATACGAAAAGAATTAGAAAACACAAAACAAGAGGGTGTTTGGATTAATTATGTTTACACATTATCTCGTAATGATATAATTGTGAACAATTCTAGTATGGCTGATAGGTTAATACTTGATTTAGATTTTAATACATTGGTGGGAACCTCTATTGAAAAGATTGCTGATATTCAAGACGTTTTTTGGAAAGAAATAGCAATACAAATAGATGCAGCAATTGGATATTACGAAGCAACCTTTAAACAGAATCAATGATGATTAAAAATATCATACAAGGACAACAGGTAGATCCGATTGGCTTAATTTCTGATTTATTTGACGCAATTCAGTATTTAAATGAGCCCCAGAATTTATCTGATAATCTTTTGCAGGTATATAATCCATATAAAGACAAATATTTGCAATGGATTAGTGATATTGGTGTTGATACGCTTTTTAGCTCCCCTTTAACAGAACTGAAATATACAAATTCTCTGAATGCTTCGAATAATAATGTCATACCGATTTCAACAAAGACATTTGATGAAAAATATAAACAATCTTTTTGGGGAATAATTCAACGTACTGTTTTTGATGCTGGAGAGAATAATATAGCCACAGAAAAATTTGCAGAACTCATATCGGAAAATAAAGATGCTTCATTGAAATTAATCTGTGAATATTTTATAGAGGCTTTTAAAAAAGATGAGCGAATGTGCGTAAAAATACTTACACTTTTAGGAGATTATTCGTATAAAGAACTTTACCCATATTCGCAGACAATAGCACTCTCATGTTTGTCTCATAAATCATCAAGAGTTAAATCAGCCGCCTATAATATGTTTGCTCATTGGGGAAATGAAGAATCTTTATCGCTTCTTAAATCAGTAGAGCCTCCTATTGAGCCATGGATAAGAAAAAAGTATTATACTATTAAGTCAACATTAGAAGAAAGATGCTATATGCTCGTAAAATAACGGAGGATGGATGGTTTGGCAAAGATAATTTAGATGCCGATTCTGTTTCAGAGTTAGGAACGACCAATCATGAGCTATCAGTCTGGAAAATATCTGATATGTCCGATTCATCTTTAGTTGATAATGTTGCTTTAGCCTTAGCTTTAACAAAATCTAAAGTGGAAGAGTTTTATATGATTTTTTTAAATCCTAGTGAGATTAAAAAATCTTCTAAATGGATAGTTGAAACTGCAGAGCAAGAGGGAGATACTCGATATTCTAATATGAAGGGAGAGCATGTTAATTTTATAGTACCATCTTTTTGGGAGCAGGGATATCTTGCTGAATATATTCATAAACTTATACAGGATGAACAAAATTATTTATATTACGACGCTGCAAAATTGAAGAAGATGGCATACGATGCGATTAAAGATGGAAAACTTACAAGGGAGGAGATTAAAAATGATGGTTCATGGAAAAGAGCGATAAAGGAGATGGAAGAAATATATGGAGAAATTGCCTAAAAAGTTTGTTTGTCCACCCATTCCTCCTATCGCCTCAGCCCGTCTCAGATGGCGTAGTTTGTTTGTGCAAATTTCATTGATTAAGATGTAATATATTGATAATCAATACAGATAAATTTCTTCAACGAGGAAGAATATTAATTGTTCGCAAATCGGGTTGTTATACTAACCTGAAGCAGTCCGAGAGGGCTGCTTTTTTGTATGGAATTAGATCGTACCGGATTCAAATTGACGATTGTTTTCCAATTTTTTATTTAAATTTGTATTGTTTGTATTGCTTTTCACGAAGCGAAGTAGAAAATTATGGGACCTACATTTGTAGAATATTCGCACCCAGACGTTTTTTGAAAAATTCGTTTGATGATAATATCTAATTGTATAACGTAATTTACAAAAACTATATCATAAGATATGAAAATCGATGCTAAAGTTCAGTCTATATCTAAATTGAAGGATTATTTCTTTTTAGTGCCTGATTATCAACGAGAATATGTTTGGAAACCCGATGACGAGGTCGAGCAGTTTTTGATCGATATTGAAAATGAATATAGTCCCGATGCAAAAGAGCAGCGTAATTATTTTTTAGGATCTATCATCATTGTCAATAATGATAGATGTTTCGATGTCGTGGACGGACAACAGCGTTTGACAACTATTATGTTGTCTTTGTGTGTTTTCCGAGATTTATTAAAAAAGGAGACATTGAACAGCGCTCAGAAAAATTATTTACAGATTATAGAAAATCTACTTTATAACTTTGATATTGAATCGGGAGAGACCCGTGTACGCTTAGAATTGCAGTATGAAGAGAGTCATGATTATTTGACAGCCTTGATACAGGAGCAACCTTACAATGGAGTGCGATCCCCATCTATAGAGCGAATGCAGGATGCCTATACGAAAATACTTCGACACTTTCAATTATATGCCGGGATTGATGAGTTGATAGATTTTGCGAAATATTGCTTGACAAAGATAGAACTCGTTGTAATCGAATCTCAAGATTTGAGTAGTGCATTGAAAATTTTCGAGACGATCAATCAGCGAGGGGCGGGATTGAATGCTATGGATTTGGTCAAAAATTTGCTGTTTAGTAATACCAAAGAGTCGGATTTTGCCAAGATAAAAGATATATGGAGGGAGATTATTCAAAATCTTCAGGAATGTTCTGAAGATCAAAAACCCCTACGATTTTTGCGATATTTTCTGAGTGCCCGATATTATAATGGTATCTTGCGAGAAGATGATATTTATAAATGGATTATATCTTCTGAAGGGAAACAGGCTACGCAATATGAAAAGCATCCGGTAGACTTTGCAAAGGAGATACGCTGTATGTCCAAACGGTATTCAGAACTTGTAAATGCCACTGAATTACAGCGGGATGGGTGCTTGTATCCTCACGTGACAAATATAGGCTTTATTAATAAATACAAATCCAGACAGCATTTGATCCTGTTATTGTCTTTGGGAAGCAATGCGGATGTGCCGGCAATCGAATATTTGGCCAAACAAATAGAGAGTTTTTTCTTTTTCAGCTCGACCCTCAGGATCCAAGCCAAGACGAATGAATCCTTGTTTGTCCAATGGGCGGAGAAATTACGTAATCTTACGACGATAGATGAAATTGCCTGCGTGATAGAGAAAACGATGTTACCTTATTTGCTGGATAAGGTAGGGGTATTTAAAGCCGAATTCATAACTTTGAGTCATGGGGTTTATAATCCCTTGTATCGGTTGTGCTATGTATTGGGGAAGATAGAAAATACGGTGTTGGAAAAATTGCACAGCCCGGTCTGTGGACATCAATTTTATAATGATTTGCAAATAGAACATATTTTACCTCAATCACCGAAAAATGGAAGTATTCCACTGGAGTTTTTGTCCGAGGAGGAGTATTACTCCTATGTGTATCGATTGGGTAATGTCACGTTGATCGAAAGCATGATTAATCAGGCCGTGAATAATTATAATGATTTATCGACAGATCAATGGTTTTATGACAAGCAGTCGGAGTATGGCAAATCGTCTGTTTGTCTGACGAAATTACTCGATAGTAAATTTTATATCGGAGTAAATACAGCCTTGAATCGATTCAAAAATGATTTCCAATACAATTTTACCGGTTGGAACAAGTCGTCTGTTGAGGCGAGGCAAAAAATATTATTGGAGTTGGTGTTCGATACGTGGAGAATTAACGATTTAAGATTGGATCGGGTAAAATGAACTTAAAATGGATGAGGATTCCGGCTGCTGCTTATAATGGTTTTTTCCGGATTGCCGGCGGATGTCGATCCGGCCGGAATCATTTATTTGTGTTGCTTTTCCGCGATATAGAACAGGTCGAAGCAGTCGTCCGCTACCGGTCCGATGCGGTAGTCTTCCATGGTGATCGAACGGGTCAGGGAGTCGTTGTCCCGGAGCAGGCGTCGGCGGTTGAGGCGGTTGAGCAGGTCGTAGGGGAGTTGCAGCATCCACCGGGGCAGCCGGTGTTGCAGGTCGAGCACGTCGAAACGGGTGATGCGCCGAACGCCCCGGCGGTTTTTTTCGTAGTATTCCATGATTCGTTCGTTGCCGAAAACACCGAGGGCTTCCACCGACGCAAAGGCGCTGCCGAGCAGGTTGCGGAGTTGGTCGGGATTGTATTCCCTGACGTGCCAGGGGTTGCGTGTCAGCGACATACGGATATTGGGGGTGGTCAGGATGAACTTGCCGCCCGGACGCAGCACGCGGTGCACTTCCCGTACCAGTTCCATGTCGTGTTTGATGTGTTCGATCACCTGGAACGAAATGACGAAATCGAAACTGCCCGACGGCAGGTCGAGAGGGGGAACTACGGCTTGCCGCATCTCCACGTGCGGAAACGGAGGCCGTTCGCCCGCAGGTTCGATTTTGTCGAGCGTGAGAAAGCTGGAGGCGTGGGGGGCGACTATTTCGACGCCGTAACCCGTGCCCGTACCTATTTCGAGTACGTCGCCGCTGATTCGCCGCGCCGCCTCGTGATAGGCCAATTGCGAACGCTGGAATACGTAGTTGTCCGATATGTCGCGCGATACGCGCTCCGCCGTGAGTATTTTAGCCATTGTGCCCGGTCAGTTTTACACCGTTCTGCGTGATTTCCACTGCGCCCCGCTTGAGGAGCATGCCCAGCGAGCGTTTGAACACTTTCTTGCTCATCTGCGTCCGTGTAGCGATTTCCGCCGGGTCGCTGTCGTCGTTCAGGGGAAGCGAACCGCCGTTTTCGCGGATCATCGAAAGCAGCGTTTCCGCCGAATGGCGCACTTCGGCGACTCCCTGCTGTTGCAGGCTGACGTCGATGCGGTTGTCTTCCGTGATGCGTGTCACGTATCCCTTCAGACGGTCGCCTACGTCGATGCGGCGGAAGAGCTGGTTGCGGTAGATCATGCCCCAGTGACGGTTGTTCACGATCACCCGATAGCCGATCGGGGATTCCGAAGCCACGAGCAGCGAAACCTCTTCGCGGGGCTTTACCGTGATAACGTCGTTATTGACGTAGCTTTTGAATTTCATGGTCGCCACGCAGCGCCCCGTTACCGAATCTACATACAGGTAAACCAGGCAGTTCCGTCCGGCCAACACGCCTCCCTGCTGGTTGCGGTTGGGCAGGAACAGGTCTTTGCCCGCGAGTCCCCAGTCGAGGAATGCGCCGTGCAGGTTCTTGTCCACTACGCGCAGGAATCCCGCTTCTCCTTCGCGCAGCTTCGGCGTTTCGGTCGTGGCGACCAATCGGTCTTCCGAATCGTGATAGACGAATACTTCGAGCGTATCGCCGACCTTGTTGGCCAGAGAAACATAACGGTTGGGCAGCAATACTTCGTTCTGTTCGTCGTCGATCAGATAGAGTCCGTAGTCCGAGATGCGGTTTACGGTGAGGGTTTGTGTGCGTCCTGCTTTGAGCATAATGGGTGTTTTATCTTGACAAAAGTACGTTTTATTTTTGCCGAAAGCAATTTTTGAGCGAAGTTCCTGGGGGCGGTGGGGTCGGTTCCGGAATATTTCGTCTTGTCGTGAGATGCGATGTGGTTCGGAATTGAATTTTCATTTGTACCAGACTTTTATTATATTTGAAATATAAATGGGGAGCTGTATATGGTGTGATGTTTTCAAGTATATATTGGGGTTGTGGTTATTTCGTTAATCATAATGACTGCTTCACAACAATTAATATTTCAAGCCTGCTCCCCTCCTTGAATATATTACAGATTATTCAATAATTAAACAAACTATGATATTACTCTTGTTTATTATTTGTATAGTTAATCTTATAACATTCTATAATGTGGATTATAAATATTACAAAGAACACGGAGAGTGGAACGATCATTCTAATACATACGGTGGAACATTTAGAAATTTAACAGCAGCTTGTGTTACATTTGCAATAGCTGTTGCTCTTCTTCTTGACAAATATTTAGGATAATCGAACGAAAAGAAGCGAGTAGCGGGAAATTTTATTTTAGTAAAAAAACGAATGGCGATATGGAACTGAAAGTGGCTTTGTGTCAATTCGACATGGTGTGGGAAGATACGGCGGCCAATCTGCGGACGGCCGGGAGAATGGTTGCCGAAGCGGATGCCGATCTGGTGATTTTGCCCGAGATGTTCGCTACGGGATTCGTGACCGATCCCGGTCGGGTCGCGCAACCGATGTCGGGTGAAATCGTGCAGGAGATGACCCGCTGGGTCCGGACGACGGGCAAGGCCGTCGCTGGCAGTCTGATCGTCGAAGAGGAGGGGCGCTATTACAACCGCCTGCTTTTCATAAAACCTTCGGGCGAGCGGGTGCAGAGCGACAAGCGGCATCTCTTCTCCATCGGCGGCGAAGGAGCTAATTTTTGTCCGGGACGGGAGCGGGGCGTCGTCGAATACGGCGGCATTCGTTTCCTGCTTCAGGTTTGCTACGACCTGCGCTTTCCCGTATGGAGCCGCTGCCGGAACGATTACGACGCTATTATTTACGTTGCTTCGTGGCCTGCGGGCCGCCGTGACGTGTGGCGGACGTTGCTCCGGGCCCGGGCGATCGAGAACCAGGCTTACGTATTGGGGGTGAACCGTACGGGGGACGACCCCCGGCTGCATTATTCGGGCGATTCGGCCGTGATCGGCTGTAAGGGAGAAACCCTTGCCGAAGCGGGGGAAGGGGAGACGCTTTTGACCGCACGGCTCGATATGGACGAGCTGCGTCGTTTCCGCGAGAAATTTCCCGCTTGGCGCGATGCCGACGATTTCGATCTGAAGTGATCGGATGTTCCTCGATGATCGGCAGAACAATCGGTTGTTTCAGCGCTTTTGTTAAATTCGTTTCAGGGGGCGTTCGATCTCAATATTTTTTGCAGGACGAATTTTATCCCTTAATAATTAACCTAGAAAGTACGTGTCTATTTATCGTTAGGAGCCTTGCTCCTGTTCTTGGCTTCGCTGGGCTGTTCCGACAAAGCGGAAAACACCTCACCGGAAGCTCCGTCGGAAGAACAGCCCACACCGAAGCCCGAAAAACCGGAGTTCGTGGATAAGAACACAACGATGGAAGAGAATATCGGCGAAGAATATCCAGACTGTTATTACACTTATTTTCGAATGCAGAACGCCAGTCAGGAGAATGCGATTTTCTTCATTTCAACTAAAATGAGTGCGAGCGGTGATATGATTAGAATCGCCCCGGGAGAACAGGGGACATGGGGACAGATGATGGAGAAAATGTTGTGGATAGACGATAACGATGTGTTGGTGAAAAATCTGGATGCGTTGGGTTTTGTTCAGTTATATTTCAATGTGCCCCCAATAACGGAAGATAATTACCATGCCATTACCCCAGATGTAGATACGTGCGCTCAATACTCTTTCTTCGACCCTATGACCGAATCGCAACGCGGCACACCGCGCGATCAGTCGGCATGGGTGCTCGAAGAGTTCCCCGACCGCCCGAACGCCGTGCGCTGGACTTACCGGATTACCGACAAGGACTATAAGGAGGCCGTGCGTCAGACGCTTGAACGCTGGGCAGACCGGGATGAGGAATGATAAAGATGTCTTGCGGCGGTCCGCAGGACCTGAAAGACTGGCGCCCGGAATATTGATATTCCGGGCGCCGAAGTGTATGATTTCCGTTTTTCCGCCGTTACAAAAGGGAGCTAAAGATCCGTTTCGTCCCAGCCGAGGATCTTGCAGAAGTCGTACTCCTCGGGGTTGGACAGGTATTGGCGTGCCGCTTCGTAGTCGGGCGGGGTAATAGCCATCAGGATATTATCTACTACGGCTTTGAAGCGGTCGGACGAGATGTCCACCATGCGGGGCAGGATCTTGCCCGTCGCGGGGTCTTGCAGGTCTTTCAGGTAGAGGGGTTCGACGTTGCCGCAGCCGTCCACATAGACCATGCAGCCCGTCTTGCCTTCGCTGAAGAGCTTGTAAACGCCGATACCCAGCTCCGAGCAGTACGTCAGGTCGTATGCCACCGGCGTCTGCCCCCGGATTTCGTAACCCAACTCCACGGGGCGGGTCTGTACGTTGAGTTTCAGCTCCGCGAGCCGTTGGTCGAGCAGCATGCTGAAGAAACAGGCTTTCGACACTTTGCCCAGTTCGGGATGACCGTGCGCGTCGTAGGTGAAGTGAATACCGCACGAGGAGAGTTCCGCCTCGCTCAATTCGTGGAACACGCCTTCGGATATGACCGCCGCGCCGTAGTCCATGCTGACGATCCGGCGCTTGACGATGGACGAAACCATCAGACGGATGATCTTGTCGATGGTGATCGGCGTTTTGTTGAACATTTCGGGAATGACGATCATCGGGTAGTGGCACGCCTCGCCGATACCGAAGGCCAAGTGTCCGGCACTGCGGCCCATCGCCGACATGACGAACCAGTTGCCGCTGGTGCGGGCATCGACATAGACGGCCCGGGCGATCACCGCACCCTTGTCTTTAGCCGATTCGTAGCCGAAGGTCGGCGCGCAGTCGGGCAGCGGAAGGTCGTTGTCGATGGTTTTCGGGACATGTATGTTGGCGATCGGATGACGCTTTTCTTCCAGAAATTTGGCCACGCGGTTGGCCGTCGATGCCGTGTCGTCGCCGCCGATGGTCACCAGCAGCTTGATGTTGTTCTCGGTGAAGAACTGCCAGTTGAAACGCTTCTCGAAATCTTCGTCCGAAGGTTTGAAGCGGCTCATGCGCAGGAACGAACCCGCGAGGTTGAAAATTTCGTCCGCTTTGAGGAAGGTGATGTTCTCCGTGGCGGGCGCTTCGCGGAAGAGCCCTGTGAAACCTTTGTGGAGTCCGATGACGCTGTATCCCTTCTGCAGGAAGGTTTTTGCCACGCTGCCCACTACCGTATTCATGCCCGGTGCCGGGCCGCCGCCCGTGAGAATGGCGATCGCTTCGTTTCGTTTGGTCATATCGTATCTGATTTTATAGCTCTTTGACAGCACGAAATTAACGTGCCGAAAATACAATTATTTCGTCCGTGCCGGAAAAAATATGGAGGCTTCCCGAGGGAGCCTCCATACGTTCTCGGGAGTAATGAAATGGATTACTCGATTACGGTGACGTTTATAGCTTGTTCGCCTTTAGCTCCGTTTCCAAGTTCGAAAGCGACTTTCTGTCCTTCGTTCAGCGTTTTGAAAGAATCGGATACGATGCCTGAAAAATGTACGAAGACCTCTTTGCCGTCTTCGCGGGTAATGAATCCGTAGCCTTTCTTGCTATCGAACCATTTAACTTGACCTGTCATAAATGAATATTGATTAAAAATGTATCAGCAAAGAAAGGTAAAAAGTGTTGATTCTCAAAATTTTTTCGCAATTATTTTTGCACGTTTTTTGTTCCTCGAAAAAATAGTTATATTTGTTCATCCGTATTATCTGTAAAAAGTTTGAAAGCTATGGGCAAGAAAGTAAAATGGGCACTATTGACGATGCTGGGTTTTGCAACGGCTTGTTCGACAGTGAAGAACGCTCCTCAGGGAAAGCCGCAGGACCAGGCTCCGGATTCGGCCCGGGTCGAAAGACAGATCCGCCTGATGTACGGCGTGCGTCCTCCGGTACCTGTCGAGGAGGTCGAACGTCAGCAGGCCATCCGTGAGAAGACAGCCCGCAAGGAGGTTAAAAAGGCACAACGGGCCCGTGAGAAAGAGGCTCCGGCTTCCAAAAACGAATAATCGCCGATGACGGGACGAAAGCTCGGGTTGCGCAAGCGTATCGGGCTGCGCCTTTTTTCCGATCTTTATGCGGAGAAGATCGCCGAACACAAGTTGCGTACGCTCTTTTGGGAGTGTACGTTACGTTGTAATTTGGCTTGCCGTCACTGCGGCAGCGACTGTCGGGTCGATCCCGGCGTGCCGGATATGCCGTTGGCGGATTTCCTGAAGGTGCTCGATGAGGAGGTTACGCCCCACAACCGCCCGGAAGATGTTCTGTTGATCTTTTCCGGCGGAGAGGTGCTCGTGCGCAGCGATCTGGAGGAAGCCGGCCGGGAGGTTACCCGCCGGGGCTATGCCTGGGGGATGGTGACCAACGGTCTGGCGCTCGACGCCGACCGCTTGCGAAGTCTGATGGATGCGGGGTTGAGATCCATTTCGATCAGTTTCGACGGCTTTGAGGATGCTCATAACTACATCCGGCGCAATCCCCGCAGTTTCGAAAAGGCGCTCGACGCGATCCGGTTGATCGTGAGGGAGCCCCGGCTCACCTACGACGTGATTACATGCGTCACTTCGCCGATGGTCGCTCGACTCGAAGAGTTCAAGGAGCTGTTGATCGCCGAAGGAGTGAAATATTGGCGCATCTTCTCGATCTTCCCTGTCGGCCGGGCCAAGGACGATCCGACGCTCGCGGTTACCGACGCACAGTTCCGCGAGGTGCTGGAGTTCATAAAGCGTACCCGTAAGGAGGGACGCATCGACTTGAGTTACGCCTGCGAAGGCTTTCTGGGCGGTTACGAAGGCGAGGTGCGGGACGATTTCTACCAGTGCGCCGCCGGGGTTTCGGCTGCCTCGATCCGGGTGGACGGGGCGATTTCGGGCTGTACCTCCATCCGGGCCAATTTCCATCAGGGGAATATTTACCGGGACAGTTTCTGGGACGTGTGGCAGAATCGCTTCGACAAGTTCCGCGACCGCGAATGGGCCCGCAAAGGGGAGTGCGCCGATTGCAAGATGTGGCGTTTCTGTCTGGGCGGCGGTATGCACCTGCACGACGACCAGGAGCATCTGATGTACTGTCACTACAAGCGATTGCAATAGTCGGAAACACAATAGGAGAGAGACTGTCTAACAGGTCCCTGAAATTGAAAATCGTCCCTGTCAGGATCATTCCGACGGAGCATTAAAATCGGACTTGTTAAACAGCCTCTCTTTGCGTTATGTCCGGTGAGGCGGACGGTTTTTTCCGGTTCGGATGTTCCGGTCTTATTCGAGCTTATGTACGAAGCTCTTCACTTCCTTGCGTTCCCGGGGCAGCGTTTCCCGGGTGCGGAACGGCTCCGCCAGCCGGTCGGCCGGGCCGGGGTAGCCGAGCGTCATCATCGTTACAGGTTCGATCTTTTCCGTGTCGAGGCCCAGCAGCCGGGCGCAGGCTTCCACGTCGAAGCCGGCCATCTGATGCAGTTGCATTCCCATCGAGGCGGCTTGCAGGGCGATCGAGATGTTCGCGGCGCCCACATCGTGCATCCAGTGCCGGTTATAGACATCCGTCCCCGGGAAATTCTTGTATCCGCAGGAAACCAGCAACACCGGAGCATCGGGCGCCCAGGCTCGATTGCCTCCGGTGAGGCACTCCGCGAGCCGGGCATGAGCTTCCGGATATTCGCGAGTCGTATAGTAATATGCCCATTCCTGGGCATTGTTGCAGGAAGGAGCCCAGCGTGCCGCTTCGAACAGCAATGCCAGTTGTTCTTCATTGACGGGACGGGAGTCGTATGAGCGGGGGCTCCATCGTTCTTCGATGGTTTTTATCAGTTTCATATCGGTAAATCATAGAATGTGTTTGGGTAATCCGCAAATTTTGTGCCCCGTGCATTACTGGATTTCGGGAAGATGCTCCGCCGGTTCCGATAGACGGTCGATGCGCAGTCGGGCAGCCGCTGCGTTCGGTGGGTGGCTGTGAAAAACCTTGCCTGTAAGCTACAGTCCCGGTTTTGCCGAAAAGCCGGATGATATGGCGGTTTTCGGAAGAAGAGGGGCAGACCTGAAATTGAGAACTCCCTGATGAAACTCTTTGTGTCCGTGTGGCCTTTCGCCGACTACAACGGCAGTTTACGACGATAAAAATTCCCGTAAAGGAAAGATTACTCTGATTTTTCGAAGCCTCGGATTGCGTCGCTTTTCTCCACTTTCCCGATAGCAGCAACCCTTGGACGAAACGAAGAAAAGTCGTTCGCGAATGACTTTTTATCTTCATCCGCCTTTGTATAAACGAATTGCCGTTGGAAAATAAAAATAAGAATCTGGATTGCGTTGCTTCGCGACTTGTCAAATAGCTCCTTGATGGGAAATACACAAACAAAAGCTGTTCCGCAGGCAGTTTTTTATCGCTGTTCGTTTGCCGTGTGACATGTCGCTGTCCGGAAATGAAAAAAGGAATGTTTTCGTATCCCTTCTCTCGGTCGGGAAAACTGGATTGCGTCGCTCTGCTTCGCTTCCGGACGAGTCTCTTATTGGGTGTACAAAAATCAAGGACCCCGCTTGATAAAGCGGAATCCTTTTTTCTTGTACCCTTACTTTCGGCGATGAATAGCCGTCGTATGCCCATAGTAAAAAACCTTTGCCTTTTAAGGCAAAGGTTTTGATTTTTGTCGGGGAGACTGGATTCGAACCAGCGACCTCCAACTCCCGAAGCTGGCGCGCTAACCGGACTGCGCTACACCCCGAACAATATTTTTCACCGTAACTGATTTCCCTCTTTTTCGAGCCTCTACGCAAGAAGTCTTTTTCCGGAGGCTTCTTCGTCGGGGTAGCGGGATTCGAACCCACGACCCCCTGCTCCCAAAGCAGGTGCGCTAACCGGACTGCGCTACACCCCGTTCCCAATCCGGGGACCTCTTGCGAGGTGTGTCCCGCCGATTGCGGAAATCAGTGCGATTTCGGAGTGCAAATATAAGGTCTTTTTTGTTTATAACAAACTTTTCCGGCTAAAATTATCTTTTCGAAGAGAGATTCCTTTTTCCCGACTTCCGTTTCGGGACCTTTTCAGGCCGGATTTCGAATATCCGGTCGCGTGTGCCACGACGTACCGTCCGTTATCCCGGAACGTTTTGTTATTGCAAGCGAACCGCTTGCAGTCGGTTTCGAATTATTCCGAATGTCCTCCCCGTATCGCAGCGATGTGCCGTTCGTTTCGGATGACGGTTTTCCGTTTTTGGTATCATCTGCCCGGGCCGTCGTCGAACAGAAACCTGAAATCTTCGCGGGGCCGGGGCATATATACGTGGAATCCCAGTTCCTGCGCCGTGTGAAGATTTTCCGCATTGTCGTCGATGAAGAGCGTCGCTTCGGGGCGCATACCGCTCTTTTCGATCATTTTGCGGTAAATTTCGGGGGAGGGTTTCAATTCGTGCATTTCGTATGAAAGATAGGCTTTCTCGAAATAGTCGTCCAGTTGCAAACCTTCCTGGGTGAAGAGAACGTCTCGCACGAAAGGAAAAACCACGTCGTTGATGTTGGAGAGGGCATAGGTCCGGAATCCCCGTTCCCGCTGCGTGCGCACCATTTGCAGCTTGTAGCGGGGGATGCCGGCCAGGAAGGAGGTGAAGGCCCGGCGGATTTCATCGTCCGCGATGTCGCGTCCTGCGCTCCGACGCACGTAGTCGTAGAAGTCGTCGTTCGTCACGTCGCCCCGTTCCAACCGTCCGAGAAATCCTTTCGGATGGTACGAGTCGATCAAATCGTCGATTTCGGTGAATCCGATCTTGTGGAATTCCTCCACGCAGCGTGCTCTGTCGAGGTCGATCATCACGCCCCCGAGATCGAATACGATATTTTCGATTCCTTGCAGCATGTCGGTCTGTTTCGTAGTGTCGTTATGGCCTGTCGGCAATTATCCGGCCGAATGCACCGGGCAGGACCCGGCTTCGGGTTTCAGCGATGTTCTTCGTTGAAATTTCCGACGGATTTTTCCCGGTTGCAGGAGCTTTTCGGTGGCGGCCTTGTTCTTAGCACCGTTGTCCCGCTGTCGTGGTTTGTCCGTCCGACGTGCCCGTTACGTCGTTTGTTTGTTCGGTCTGTTTCCGGTTATTCGTTCGTTTGCAGCTCTTCCGGATGTGCTGTCGGGGTTTTTATCGTCGTAATTCCGGCCTCGGATTCGGTGATCGTAGTCTCGGCCTGGGTGGACTGCGTCGCTGTTGCCGTCGGAGCGGAAGGTTCGGGAGTCGCCGTTTCCTTCGCAGTTCCGGTTTGCGTGAGTTGTACCGCCGCCTGTTCCGGTACAGTCGCGAGGACTTCCGCCGTCGCGGAAGCCGATGTATCCGTTGTTTCCGTATCGCCTGCCGTATTGCCGTCCGTTACGTCGATGCTCTCTTCCTCCATACCGAGCTGGATGGCATAAATATCTTTTCCCGTGTAATCGCCGAGTTCCTGTGCCGGAATCGTCCGTACCGAGATCGCGGTGACGGGTATTCCCTGCGATCGGGTCAGGTATTCGACGATCGCGCTGTCGCGGCGGACGAGAATTTTTTCGAGCTGTCCGACGGCCTGGTCTCCGTAAAGCGTGAGGGCTTTCCGGCTGCCGGAGAGTTTGCTGCCGTCGATGCCGCGCAGGGCGAGCAGCGAGTCGGCGAAGCGCATCACTTCGTCCGATTTGAGCTTGGTCTCCTGGATTCGCTCGAAGTCGATCATCGACAGCCGCTCGCCCGCCGGAAGGGTCGAGTTGTAGCAGGCCATTTTGAGATTCAGTTCTGCCAGCCGTCCGACGGCCTTGCTGCGGTTGATCCGCTGCGCGAGGCCTATCTGCATTTCGGGCTTGTCGCGCAGTATGTCGGCCACCTTATCCAGCGTGGCGTATTGATCCGTATTGAGGGAGAATTGCAGCGGATCGACCTCGATGCGGTCGAGATTGTCGCCTCCGCCCGTCAGGAACGAGAAGGGTGCCGTCACGACTTTCAGCAGAACGTTGCCCAGCGCCTTCATCACGATCTTGCGGTAGGAGAATTCCGGGGAGTCGAGGTTGCCTTTCACCGGCAGGTCGATCTTGACGTGTCCTTTGCGGTCTTTGAGAATGTAAAGTCCCAGCTTGAGCGGAATCTTGAATTCAGGCTCCAGGTCCTTGCGTTTCTTGTCGACCTCGCATTGAAATATGTCGAGGTGGTTCGTGCCGTTGAGAAAACGGTCAGCGATGATGTTTTGGCTGCGGAACGTGAGGTTGCCGCCCGTGAGCGGGTAGGCCGTGAAATGTTCGCAGTAGGGGGTGAAATCCTTGAGGTTGATGTTCGACAGAGCGACCATGAGGTTGTGGTTGTCGAGGTTCTGAAGCGAGCCTTTCCAACGGATATGGCCCGATCCCGTGCGTTGCAATTTGGCGTCGAGCGTCAGTTCGTTCTGTTTGCTGAAATCGATGTCGCGGCTCGACAGCCGGATGTCCGAAATGAGGTATCGGAACGGTTTTTCGAACGTGTTGTCCGTGAAGGCGATCTCTCCCTTGTCCAGAAGCAGTTCGCCGACGGTGAAATTGAGCTGCGTCGTGGCCGGTTCTTCGCGTTCGATGGTTACGGTCGTTTCACCGTCGATGGTCGCTTCCGTTTCCGTCGGACGCTCTTCGGGAGCTTTGATCAGAGCGAGCAGGTTGTTGCCGCCGCCCCGGTAGATTTCGAACTGGGTGCGGATGCCGGCGGCATAGATTCGGCGAATATCGTACTGCATCGTGCCCAGATTGCCGTCCCGCAGGTCGAAATTGAGCGTATCGACGTCGATGATCCGGTTGTCGCGGCTGTCGCGCAGTTTCAGCCCCGATGCGGCCGCTATGCCGTACGTGCGCAGGTCGAGCAGGTGGTTGGCGTTGCCTTTCACATGCAGGTCGAGCGTGACGAGGCCCTCTACCGAGCCGATGTCGATCACCTGATTGAAATAGGCCGCCGTGCCTGCCAGCGAGAGGTTCGAAAGCAGCAGGCTGAGGTCGTAGTCGGCCGTCGCCTGGTCGTATTCCAGCGAGGTGCGGAGCGAACCGCCCCGTGAGAAGTTGAACACGATGCCCATGTCCGTCCGTTCGTGTCCGGAGAGGTGCAGTCCCGGTACGTCGATGTCGAGCTCGTTGAAGCCCCACGTGACGTTACGCTGCATGTCCTTGTAAGTCAGCTCGCCGTTGTGTATCTTGATGTCGTCGATATCGACTGTCCAGGGGTTCGACGGGGCCTTTTCGACCGTGTCCGCAGGGGTCAGGAATCGGGTCAGCAGGTCGTCGAAATTGAAGCTGGTGCCATCCTGATAGACGTTCAGGTAGGGTTTGTCGATCAGTACGGCGTCGATGTGTATCCGCTGACGCAGCAGGGGCAGCAGGTGTATTCGAGTATAGAAATTTCCCAGCGATGCGAATGTCGTCGAGTCGTCCGGTTCGAGCATGGCGATCTGGTCGATTCGGAGTTTGCCGTTGAGTACGTTGAACCGCAGTTTCTCGATGGTTATTTGCCGGCCGACGAGTTCCTTGCTGTGTTTTTCAAGGTAGTTTTTTGCGATGGGAGGCAACCGCAGAATCGTCGTGACGACGAGTACTGCGAGGATGCCGAGGGTGACGAGCAGAATCTTGATCCATTTTTTCATGGCCGTCTATCTTCTTTTTTATCGGGTTCTGTGTTTTAGCGTTGAAGCTTCATCGTGTACTTGCGAGCAACCCGGAGTACGCACATTGGCATCAGACGGCAGAAGGGTATGAAAAGCCGGTTCCACCAGCCGGGCACGCAGCAACGGCGTCCTCGCCAGAGGGCTTTCAAGGCTCGCCGGGCACAACTGTCCGGCGTGATGAGCACACCTAGCCGCAGTCCGATGCGCTGCCAGCGGGGCGGCAGTCCGTAGAGGTCGGTGGCCACACCTGCCGGGCAGACGGCCGTGACACGGATGTTCTGTTCGCGCACCTCCTTGGCGAAAGCCACCGAAAAGCTCCGCAGGTAGGATTTGCTCGCGCTGTACAGGGCTAGTCCCGGCCAGGGCATCCAGAGCGAGTAGGAGGCCATGTTGAGGATATGTCCTCCACAGCCCCGGCGGGACATTTCGGCGCCGAACAGCCGACAGGTCAGGGTCGTGGTCAGGGCATGGAGGCAGAGGATTTTTTCGATCCGTTCGACGGGTGTTTGCAGAATGTCGCGGAACGAGAAAGCTCCGGCGTTATTGACCAGGACATCGACTTCACGGCCGAGAGCCTGTACCCGCTCGAAAAGTTCGTGTGCGGCTTCGGGTCGTGCCAGGTCGATCGGGATGACCTCTACCGCCAATCCGTATTGTTCGTGGAGTTCTTCGGCTGCGGCTTCCAGTTTCGCCGGATCGAGTCCTGCGAGGATCAGCCGGTATCCGAGTTCGGCCAGCCGCCGGACCATGCAGTGTCCGATGCCGCTGCCGGCACCCGTCACCAGAGCGGTCCGGCTCCCTTTTTCGATCGTTCCCTTGCGTGCCATTACGGTAGTTTTGCCAGTTCTTCCCGGATTTTTCGGGGCAGGTCGCCGCAATGTTTGCAGCATTTCATATCGACCGAATACATGCGGGCGATGCAGTAGTTGCGGTGGTCGCACTCGCTGCGGGTCGCCGCATCGCCTTCGCGCAGCTTGTTCACGAAAGCCGGGTCGTTCACGAGCGCCCGAGCCATCTGCACCAGTTCGAACCCGCTGTCCAGAGCCCGCTCGATTCCTTCGCGGCTCACCAGACCTCCCACGTAAATTAGCGGCAGTTGCAGCGCTTCGCGGAATTTTTTGGCATCCTCCAGGAAGTAGCACTCCGAGAAGGGGAACTGCCGGATCATGAAGGGGCCGCAGTAGCGGATGAAGGCCCGCAACCAGAGGGGCGAGTAGTAGCTCATGGTGTAGATCGGAATCAGACCCCGCATCACGGCCATCGGCGCCTTGCTTACGAAACCGCCCGAGAGAACGATGCCATTGACCTTCCAGCGCTCGATTTCGCGGGCGATCTCGATGCTCTCCGGAATCTCGATGCCGCCCTTGAATCCGTCGTACATGTTGTGCTTGACGAGTACCGAGGTGCCCGTCGCAGCGGCGGCGTTCATCACCTCCTCGAGGCACATGCGCATGAAGCGCATCCGGTTGTCGAGCGAGCCGCCGTATTCGTCGCGGCGGTGGTTGGTATAGGGCGAGAGGAACTGCGAGATGAGGTAGCCGTGCCCGGCGTGCACCTCGACGCAGTCGAAACCGGCGGCATGAGCTGTTCGCACGGCCTTGCCGAAGTCTTTGGAAACCTGCATTATTTCGTCCCGGCGCATTTTGCGGACGGGGGTGTAGGCGTATAGGTTGAATCCGCTCGAAGCCCCGATGGGAATCTGTCCGGCGGTCGAGTAGTGGGTCATGTTGCCGCAGTGACCGATCTGGATCGAAGCGGCGGCGCCTTCCTTGTGGATGGCGTCGGTGATGTCGCGCAGCGCCGGGACGATCTCCGGGCGCAGCCAGAGCTGGCTCTTGAACGAGAGCCCGCTGCGGCAGACGGCAGCGTAGGCCAGCGTGGTCATGCCGATACCGCCCCGGGCGACGCTCACGTGGTAGTCCTTGAGCTGCTGCGTGGGGCTGAAGTCTTTGCCCATCGATTCGAAGGCTGCCGAACGGATGGTGCGGTTGCGGAGCGTAACCTGCCCCAGACGATAGGGCGTGAAGAGTACGGAATCCTGCAAATTACTCATAATTGAAAACTTAATAGATGAAAGGTATGATCCTCTTTCGGTGCAGGGAGGTGAATTCCTGCCCGAACTCTTTTTCGTATCGTTTGTAAAGCGAAGCTGCGCGGGGGGCGAGGTTGGCGAAGGTCCACCAGGCGAATACTGCCCCGGCCCATGACCACGAAGCGATGGCGAAGCCCACCCATTCGGTCAGCTCTCCGAAATAGTTGGCCGACGAAACGTAGCGGAACATACCGCCCCGGGGAATGTAATGGCGTGTATCGCCCGGCTTGCGCAGATGGCGGATGATGTAGTCGGAATGGAGGTTGATGACCATGCCTGCGACGAAGAGTGCGGCTCCGATGTAAAAATAGGGTTTGGAGAACCAGCCTTCGTAATAGTCGGCAGGAGAGATGTAGAAGATCCAGCCGCCTTGCATCAGGGCGTTGAGCGTATTGAAGAGCATGCCCATTCCCACGATGCCGGCCGGCATTTTCGAATTGCCCCGGATCAGCAGCGGAAAGATGAACGCCCGTTGCAGGTAGTGTCCCTGGAACAGGATCAGCAGGGCCAGCGGCGCCGCCTCCCACGTGCGGTCGGAGAGGAGCCAGAGAACGGTCATGGCGATGAATACCGGACACTCCATCAGCACCCAGCCGATCCGGTTCGGGATCGGGAAGCCGTATTTACGGTTGAAGAGATAGCCGTATCCGGCCTCGAAATAATGGAGTGCGATGTAAACCGCCAAGGCCAGCAGGGCCATGACGATCAAAAAAATGTTAAAATATGCTGCCATGCCGCAAAAGTTTTTACCTATTTTATAAAGGGTGGATAAAAATTATTACAAAGGTAGTGAAAATGAGAATAGAATAAAACAAATGAGTTCGTTTTTTTATGCCGGAGGCTCCCTGTCTTCTGCGGGGGCGATAAAAACGGGAACAGAGTCCGACCGGTGCGTCCGGCGGCTTTGCCGAGTGCGTCCGACCTTTTCGAAAGTATGTTTCCGGGTTGTTGAATTTCGTTATTTCGGGGTTTTATCTGCGAATGTGCCGGATGTCTTCTGAAAATGTTTGGAGGCGGGATTGCCTCCTGGCATAGTTTGTGTCATTCTTCTGTTACGAACCAAAATAATTATAGCGTATGAACCAGAAACGAAACAATGATGAACTGCTGACGACAGTTTTCGGATCGAAAGAAGTGCTCGAGCCTGCTCCCACCGATGTGATCCCCCAGGGAATGATGCGCCCGGAAATTGCATATCAGATCGTCAAAGACGAAACTTATCCCCAGACTCAGCCCCGGTTGAATCTGGCGACGTTCGTGACTACCTACATGGACGAATACGCTACCCGACTTATGAATGAAGCAATCAGTGTAAACTATATCGACGAAACGGAGTATCCCCGCATTGCCGTTATGAATGGACGCTGTATCAACATGATCGCCAATCTTTGGAATACTCCGGAGAAGGCGCAGTGGAAGGCAGGCGCCCTCGGTATCGGCTCTTCGGAGGCATGTATGTTGGGCGGTGTGGCCGCGTGGCTGCGCTGGCGCAAGCGTCGCCAGGCTGCGGGCAAACCGTTCGACAAACCGAATCTGGTGATGAGCGCCGGTTTCCAGGTGGTGTGGGAGAAGTTCTGCCAGCTTTGGCAAATCGAACTGCGAACCGTGCCTCTGACGCTGAAGAACCCGACGCTCGATCCCGAGCAGGCGCTCGCCATGTGCGACGAGAACACGATCTGTATCGGTACCGATTCAGGGCGTTACCTGGACGGGTCTGAACGATGATGTCGAGGCGCTCGACAAGGCGCTCGATGCTTACAACAAGAAGACCGGCTTCGAAATTCCGATCCACGTGGACGCCGCTTCCGGCGGTTTCATCCTGCCGTTCCTGAATCCCGAGGTGAAATGGGACTTCCGCCTGAAGTGGGTGCTCTCGATCTCTACGTCGGGTCACAAGTACGGCCTGGTGTATCCGGGCCTGGGTTGGGTAGTTTGGAAGGACAAGAAATACCTGCCCGATGAGATGTCGTTCAGCGTCAATTACCTGGGCGCGAATATCACGCAGGTCGGTCTGAACTTCTCGCGTCCGGCGGCCCAGGTGCTGGGACAGTACTACAATTTCCTCCGCCTGGGATTCGAGGGCTACAAGGAGATTCAGCAGAATTCGATGGACATCGCCACCTATTGCCACGATCAGATCGGCAAGATGAAGTGCTTCCGCAACTATGCCGACAAGCTGGTCAATCCGTTGTTCATCTGGTATATGAATCCCGATTACGACAAGAAGGCCAAGTGGACGCTCTACGACCTGCAGGCTCTGCTGCAGCAGAGCGGGTGGATGGTTCCGGCCTATACGATGCCTGAGAACCTGGAAAATCTGGTCGTAATGCGTGTGGTCGTTCGCCAGGGTACGTCGCGCGATATGATCGACATGCTTATCGACGACATCAAGAACGCTGTGGCCGAGCTTGAAAAGCTGGAGTATCCGACCGATTCCCGTATCAAATACGAGAAGCAGATCAAGCAGAAAGGCCGCGTATTTACGCACTGATCCGCAGAAACCCGATCCTGCATCCGCCCCGTCGAACCGCTGCACGTGCAGCCGGGGAGAGTTGATGGTTGCGACCGCAATCCGCCTGTCCCGATTGGTGGCGGTGCCGATGCGGTGGGTTGGGATTCCCGCTGATCGCCCGGCTTGCGGGGTTAGCCTCTTCCCGTGACCGAGGCATTGCAAGCTCCGCCCGTCTGAATTTTCAGACGGGCGGAGCTTTTTTTACGAAAAATCGTTGCATAATTAAAATAAAAATGATATATTTGGGCAAATGAAAAAAAACTATTTACCAACCAAACTAAAACCTTTGTATTTATGAAAAAATTTAATTACTTATTCGGCTGGCTTTTTTGCGGGGCGGCGCTTCTCGGTTTTGGATGCGACGATGACAAGACGGATATCCCCCCCCCGACGGTTACGTTTGAAATCGCGACGCCGGAAGCCTCGTCTAATTCCGTTTCTGTGACGGTTACGCCGTCGGACGACAAAACGACCTATTTTGCGGGAGTGACGGAATCTTCCTCCGTCGAAGGACTTGCCGACGAGGAGCTTGTTGCCGAAATGGTCGCACGTTCGGATTTCGACAAGTGTCTTTACATGGGCAAGAAAGATGTTTCGGCAACCGGGCTGAAGGCTGATACCGATTATACGGTGGTGGTTTTCAGCTATCAGAATAAAGAAGTCGGAGCTGTGGTCAAGAAGACCGTCAGGACGCAGAAGGAGGGTGATGGGCCGACGCCGGGCGATTTCAAAATCGAGATCACGGTAACCGATATCACCCACAATTCGGCTAAGGTGAAGGTTACGCCCAGCGACGATACGGTGGACTACTACGTGAACGTGTTTCCCAAATCCGAGGTCGAGCGTGACGGAAAGATGCTTGAAGGCTGGGAGTTCATCGAATATTACGGACAGGACCCCTACATCGGGAACAAAACCCAGAAGGGTGTGTACGAGAGGTCGCTATCGGGACTTTCGTCGAGCTACTCGTACGTAGTGGCGGCTTACGACCTTTCTCAGGATGAGGAAGTCGTTTATTATGAGTTCCTGACGACCAAGGCTCCGGACGTTCCCGACCAGTTCCAGATTACGAACATCCAGCCTACGACTACGGGGGTGACCTTTACCGTGACACCCCAGAGTGCGGACGAATGGTATTGCACCTGGATTACGACGAAATCTACCTATGAGAGTTTCGAGCCGGAATCGTATATTCAGGGCGTTTATTATGGCCTGAACAATATTGCGGTTGATAAGCAGATGACGATGTCGGACTACGTGAAGTCGATCGCCAAGCAGGGTACGGCAGAGTGGAGCAATTATGACGGCGATCTGAAGCCCAAGACTGATTACGTGATCTTGGCGTTTTACGTGGACCCGAACAATGAAGACCAGTTAATGGTATACGACTATGCATATACGAAGGCGGAATTCCGCACGGAGACTCCGACGACCGAAATTTCGTTGACGCTGGGCGACATCAAGAACCTGACGGACAACGGCGACGGTACTGCCGAGGTAACGGTTCATGTCAAGGCCTCCCTGGCCACATCGTATCGCATCGGCGCTCACACGCAGACCGAAATCGATACGGAAATCGCGAATGGTTACGGCCCTGAGGATTGGGGGGACTTTTGGATCAGTTGGCGTTCCTCCTCCGATGTCGAAGGCATTTGTTCACCTGAAGGCGCCGATGTCACTGCGCTCATTCCTTTCGTTGCAGGACAGGGATATTGCCTCATTTTCCGAGTCCGTAGTGAAGATGGCAACACGAAAACCGAGTACAAACCTTTGAATAAATAACATTCGGATACATATTCCGGTCCGGTATTTCTCGGCGAATGCAGGTTTTCTGTTTCATCTGGGATTCGGAGAATAATGGTGGGGAGATGCCGGACCGGATTTTTCTTTGAAGTTCATGCTATGAAAAAAACGATATTCGAGCACTTTGGATTCTGGTTGCGCGGAGTTGTGTGTGGCGCGTTGCTCCTGTCGGCGGCGGTTGCATGCAGCGATGACAACGACGATCCCGGGGCAGCGGCTCCCGAGATCACTCTGGAGAGCGTTTCGACGGGTCAGACCGAATTTTCGTTCCGCCTGCGGACGAATGTGGATGGGGCGTACGGTTATCAGGTCGTGAAGCGGACGCAGACTGACGGGATGGAGAAGCCCGACGCTGCATCGCTTTTCGACGAGCACGCCGGTACCGTGAATAAAGAGACCACGGTGGCCGTGACCGGATTGGAGACGGGCTGTTCCTATGTGCTTTATGCAGCCGTGAAGGCGGGGACGCTGTATAGCGAAGTGGCGGAGCTCGCCTTTACGACGGGGGCGAACTCGAGCGAAGTTATCGAGGTGTCGGACATCGGCTCCGACCGGTTTACGTTCTCTATCCGTTGTGAGGGTCCCTACTTTTTCGCCGCGATTCCGACGGCCACGCTGAATACGTATACCATCGAGGAGTACCTCACTGAGGCGGGTTGCATCGGCCGGGGCGAGGCCGAATACGACTGGGTCGACGGAGGGGAATTCTCCGCCGAAAACGGGACTTTCCCCATGAAGGTCATCGCGGGTGTTCCGTACGTCATTCTGATGGCGCCCTGCGACGCATCGTACAATATCACCGGGGAGCCTCAGCGGCTGGATTTCGAGACGCTGCCCCGCCAGGGTAGCGGTGCGGAAGTGGAGGTGGAATTGACCGAAATCGCCTCTACGTCGGTGAAGGTCGGAACCTCGCCTGGCGAAGGTGTCGCCGAATATTACGTATATGTCCGTGACAAGGAGTGGTATACGAACATCATCGAGAACAACGGAGGTGAGGCGATGGCGATCCATATGATCAAGTATGCCACCGATGCGGGACTGGGCAGGAAATACGAGGCGGTCGCGAGCGAAGTGTGGGAGGGTCTGAAACCCTCCAAGGAATATTACTGCGGCGTGGTGAGCGTCGATTTTTCCGGGGGCGAGAATCTTCAGTTGGTACCGTTCACGACTGAAGAGTCCTCGGGACGGGTGCCTCTGCTGGAGGTCGAGGCCCGTAAATCCGATACGAATCCTTCCGAGACGCTGAATCTCCGCATTCGGAGCGATATAGCCTATCTGGGACGTTACGCCGTTTTGGCCGCCGCCGAGGTAAAGAATTACGAAGCGCAGGGTAAGGGTGACAAGGAAATTATTTCGGACGTAGGCACCGACCTGAACATCCAGGAGATGGAGCAGGTCAATACGGCGGAAGGTTACGATATCGAGGTGGAATTCCTCTATCCGGGCATGGAGTATGTCTGCATCGTCGCCGTACGTTCGTTGGAGGATGTGGAAGTTTATAAACGGGTGACGGTGCGGATGGACGACTGGCCCTCCGAGGCGCGTGTCGAGTCCGAGTTGTTCGACGTGCTTCCGGGTACCTGGACGATCTCCTATTCCTATCTGGACTATAATGATATGCCTCAGGAGATTAAGGATGTCGAAGTGAAGATCGAAGCCGGAGTCGATGATAAGACTTGTAAGGAGTACCGTGCTCGGAATATGCTGGTGCTGACCGGCTATCCGTTCCAGGGGGGCGAGCCGCTCTATTATTCTCCGGCCGATTTGATGAGAGAATCTTCCTGGTACAGCGCGGCACCTGAACTGGCTTACCGTGACTACGGGGCCAAAATCTTCTTCCACATTGGAGAGGGCGATGAGGTGACGGTGCCTTCGTCGAAGAGTGTTTATCTGTATAACTGGGGAGACTGGCCGCTTCTTTTCGTGGGCATGGATTACGATAAGTACCAGCTCGCGCCGGCATCGTTTCCGGTGGAGGTATCGTCCGACCGCAGGACGCTTACGATCAAGCAGTACGTATCGGGTGCCGAGTTCGAATACGGTGTATACCGGCCTTCAGTGGTGATGGATGGAGTCAAGTTGAACGTGGCTGTGTCGGATATCGTGCTGCGTAAGGTCGATTGAGTGATGCGGCAGCAAAGGGCTGTCCCGATTGGTGGCGGTGCCGATGCGGTGGGTTGGGATTCCCGCTGATCGCCCGGCTTGCGGGGTTAGCCTCTTCCCGTGACCGAGGCATTGCAAGCTCCGCCCGTCTGAATTTTCAGACGGGCGGAGCTTTTTTTACGAAAAATCGTTGCGTAATTAAAAATAGAATGATATATTTGTAATATCAAAATAATATCATAAAAACAGGATGGTTATGGAAAAGGGAAATTTTGTCTATTCGGGTTGGCGGGCCAACGGCTTCGTCGCGCTCGTCGGGTTGCTGGTGTTGATCGCCGGAGGTATCGCGCTGTGCGTGTTCGGCAGCGATGTAATGGATCCGCGCATTGGGCTGCGGACTGCGATGCTGGTTTGCGGCGTATGCCTGTTTTTTATAAGTATGTTCTGTTTCAAGGGCTTTATGTTGCTCGAACCCAACGAAGCCCGTGTCGTTATGTTTTTCGGCAAATACAAGGGGACTTTTTACGAAACGGGTTTTTGGTGGATCAATCCCTTTATGGGGCGCAAGAAAATTTCGGTGCGTGCCCGCAACCTGAACGTCGAGCCGATCAAGGTGAACGACAAGAACGGCAATCCGGTGATGATCGGCCTGGTGCTGGTGTGGAAAATCCGTCCGGACGAGATCTACCGGGCCGTGTTCGACATCGACGCCTCGACGATGGGCGGCACCGATCTTGCGGTTTCGGCTTCGGCCCGTATGAAGGTGCTCGAAAACTTCGTCAGCGTGCAGAGCGATGCCGCACTGCGTCAGGTGGCGGGGTATTATGCGTATGATAACAACGGCGTTGCAGATGACGAACTGACTCTGCGTTCGAACAGTGACGAGATCAACGATCAGCTCGAAGCCAAGCTCAACGACCGTCTTTCGATGGCCGGTATCGAAGTGATCGAGGCCCGCATCAACTACCTGGCCTACGCGCCGGAAATTGCAGCCGTGATGTTGCGGCGCCAACAGGCCGATGCGATCATCTCGGCTCGTGAGAAGATCGTCGAGGGAGCCGTCACGATGGTCAAGATGGCTCTCGACCGGTTGGCCGACGACCGGATCGTGGAGTTGGACGAGGAGCGCAAGGCGGCTATGGTGAGCAATCTTTTGGTGGTGCTGTGTGCTGACGAGGCCGCACAGCCGATCGTCAATGCAGGTACGTTGCATCATTAGGATCGGACGATGGCGAAGGAGGCGACGAAGAGTTTTGTGCTGCGTGTCGATGCGGCTACGATGGAGGCGGTCGAGCGGTGGGCTGCGGACGAGTTCCGCAGCACCAACGGACAACTGCAGTGGATCATCATGGAAGCTCTGCGCAGAAGCGGCCGCCTGAAAAAATCACGGGTCGGGAAACCGGAGCCGAAACCCGAAAAAGAGTGAATCTATGCGAATCAGTTTTATGCGGTGGCGTCCCGGCAGCGACGGCCGGGAGCCTCGGGAGCGGAGAAAATGGCTCGAAATAAACGGTGTGCCGAGTCGGGTCAGGTTTCGCATGTTTATCCGTAACAGATTGTGGATCGGACTTCCTCCCGCTTTCGTGGCAGGGTTCGGAGTCGTATTGCTGCTGCTGGTTTCCGGCGGAGAATCGACTCCGGAGCGGAGCTTGGTGCGGGCGTCGATCGCCGGCGGTTTATGCGTATTCGGTTGGATATTGGGCGTCTGGGCCGCAACGGGACCCGATCCGGAGGCGGATTCGAATGCTGAAAATCCGGAACAGGCTTCCGGGGATCGGTTTGCTCCCCGCGGGTTGCGATGGTGGCTGTGGGTTCTTTGCGGTGGGGCTGCGATATGCTATGCCGTCTTTTCTCCGAGCATCGGACGGATCGTCGAAGGCGAACGTACGGTGTTGGAGGGTGCGGCGGAAATCGTCAGTAAAGTATTGACGGTAGTCTGTGTGATCGTTCCTGTTTGGTTGGCGGAACGAGCCCGGCGGTAACTTCGTCCGGCCGGATACGCAGCGCGGGTACGGTGTTTCCCTGCCGGTCCTTACCTGCGGTTTTCGACACTCGGCTGTTGGGCGCCCGTTCGGGAGGTTTTTCTTGGTGTCACTCCGGCGGAACGGATTTTTAGGACGATGCGGGATATTTTTCTGAAATTTACGCTATCTTTAACCCGATGAAAAAGATCGTTGTTTTTACGGGTGCCGGCGTGAGTGCCGACAGCGGACTGGCTACTTTCCGCGATTCCGACGGGCTGTGGGCCAACTACCGAATCGAAGATGTCTGTACGCCCGAGGCGTTGCGCGACAATCGGGCGCAGGTCGTCGATTTTTACAACATGCGCCGCCGCGAGATGCTCGGGAAGGAGCCGAATGCGGGCCATCGTGCTATTGCGGGCCTGGAGAAGTGTTTCGATGTGGAGGTAATTACCCAAAATGTCGATAATCTGCACGAGCGGGCCGGCTCTTCGCGCGTCACGCACTTGCACGGAGAGCTGACTAAATTGCGTTCGTCGCGCGATCCCGAATTGATCGTGCCCATCGACGGCTGGGAACAGCGGCTCGATGCAACCGCTCCGGACGGCTCCCTGCTTCGCCCTCATATCGTCTTTTTCGGCGAGGCGGTCCCGATGTTCGAACGGGCGGCCGAGATCGCCGGGACAGCCGATCTCATGGTCGTAGTCGGTACTTCGCTGGCGGTCTATCCCGCCGCATCGCTGGTGCGTTACGTGCGGCCCGATGTGCCGATTTTTCTGGTCGATCCGGGAAATCCCGATACGGCGATGATCCGCAATCCGCTCACCCATATCCGTTCACGTGCCGCCGAGGGCATGCCCGAACTGGCGGAGCGGTTGAAGTCGGAATTCTCTTGAATCACAGCTTTTCTGTCTGTCGTTTTCTCGCGGTCGGAAGGCAGTCGGTTCGAAACTCTTCCCGCATGATTTGCCGGGTTGCGCCGGAGGGATGGGACGACCTTCGAGGATTGTAAAACGATAAGGAGCGGATTACCGCTCCTTATCGTTTTATTGTTTCTTTTGAAAATTTCTCCGGAACTATCGGTAGGTGATCTCGATCGTTGCCGGGTTTACGATGTCGCGTATTTTGGTTTTCGTCCGGTTTTTGATTTCGTATTTGTAAAGTTTTTCTTCTTCGGGGAACTCGGGGTGGTTCATAGCTTCATCGATGACTTCGTTGCCGACTACGATGTCGTATTCTACCTGATACTCCTCATACGGGACGTCGTAGGATATCCGCTTTACCGCATTGTCGGCATCCGTTTCGATGCGCAGTTTCAGGTATTCGTCCTCTCCGCAGGCGGATTCCGTAGTGGTGTAGGATTTGTGTAGCGTGACATTTGGTGTGGGATAAGCACCCTCATCCACTCCCACCTCGTCGTCCTCGTCGGCGGCAGTGGTTATTTCGGGCAGGCAATCGCCGTAGTTTCCGGTCAGGCGTAACAGGGAAAAAATAGCGCTGGAAGTGTTTTCGAATGAGATGCGACCGCCCATTGCATACATGTAGAAATCGAGGTTGCTCCGGTCGTTGGCATAACGGTGGGGGTAGCACTCATCGGCCGGGAGCGAATACTCCCAGGGCTGGTAGTCCGGGTCGTAGGAGGCCTCGTAACTGTCGTAGTAGGTGTAGCGCGTCAGCAGGCCGTCCGTGTAGTAGAATTTGTTTTCGCTGTATTGATTCAGGCCGCTGGAAGAGGAATAGGAATACTTGGATAGCAAGGAAGAGAGACGTCCTTCCGGGGTGTATGTATAGGTCTCCTGCCCTTCGAGCCGGGGTGTCCCGTTGTCGTAGTCGTAACTCGAAGTTTCGGTGATGCGTCCTTTCGCGTCGGTTTTGGCGGAAATTTTGTAGAGAAGGCGCTCCGCCTCATCGGTTGTCCGGACCGAAACTTCGTTGGCGATCGTATAGTCGAATGTATATATCTCCGTTCCGTTGTCTTTATAGGAGTATTCGTCGGTCGAGTGGTAGTTTTCGGTAATTCGGGCTACTCTGTTTTCTTCGTCGTAGTCGAATGATTGCGAGACGGTCGTCGTCGCTCCCTCTTCGCGGTTGTCTGTGAGTTTGTAATCCACCCGGGCGACGTATTTGTAATCGGTCGGAGGCGTGTCTGGATCATCTGGATCATTTGGATTGTCCGGATTGTCTGAACCGTGTCCCTTTTGTTCGATTTCGATGGCGATGCGGTAAGAGCCGCAGACGATCGTGATTTTGGCGAAGCGCGATTCGGAAGAGCTGTTGGATTCGAGGATTTCGATGGTGATCTGCGCTTTGCCGGCATCGCCGCTGTAGGCGGACAGACGGAGCCACGAAGGTTCCGTGCGCGTCGTCTCTTCGAGGGTTGCAGTCCATGCTTCCGCTGCCGTGAACGAAATGGTTTTCGGAGCGGTTTGATCAGCGTCAAAGATTTGCTCCAGTAAAGAGCTGTCGATCAGGATGGAAGAAAGCCCCCCCCCTCCTCGGGAGATTCGGTGCAGGCTCCGAGCATGACGAATGCCAGCAGAGCTGCGAATAGTTTTACGTGTTTCATTGTTTAGGAATTTAAGTGATATTAAGTGTTTGGTTCAATGCCGTATGACAGGAACGGTTGCTGCGTGGTCCGTTAGTTCTTGTTTTTGAAGTAAAGCTCCAGCAATTCGTGCGCCGCGACGAACGAGCTGACTTTGGCGTCGAGCACTTTTTGCTCGAGCTCCGTGATGCGGGGTTCGATCTGCGGGTTGTGGTAGAAGCTGTTCTTCAACACCTCGTCGATGGTTTCGTACATCCAATACTTGTTCTGACGGTTGCGGTTGTGCGTGAAGTATCCGTTCGCCTGAATGAAGTCGAGGAACTCTTCGACGCCTTTCCACACCTCCTCGAGTCCCGTTTTTGTGTATGCCGAGCAGGTATAGACTTTCGGCCGCCAACCCGATTCCGGGACCGGGAAAAGACGCAGCGCACCCTGATATTGCGTTTTGGCCAGTTCGGCTTTGTGGATGTTCTCGCCGTCGGCCTTGGTGATGACCATCATATCGGCCATCTCCATAATGCCGCGCTTGATGCCCTGCAATTCGTCGCCCGCACCGGAGATCTGGAGCATCATGAACATATCGACCATCGAATGTACGGCCGTTTCGGACTGTCCCACGCCGACCGTTTCGATGAAGATGACGTCGAATCCGGCAGCTTCGCACAGGATGATCGTTTCGCGGGTTTTGCGGGCTACGCCGCCGAGCGACCCGGCCGAAGGGGAGGGGCGGATGAAGACCTTGGGATTGGACGAGATGCTCTCCATGCGGGTCTTGTCGCCGAGGATCGAACCGCCGCTGCGCTCCGAGCTGGGGTCGATGGCCAGTACCGCCAGCTTGTGCTTGAGCGAGGTGACCATATTGCCTACGGCTTCGATGAAGGTCGATTTTCCGGCTCCCGGGACGCCCGTGATGCCGATGCGTACCGATTTCCCGGCATGCGGCAGGCACTTTTCGATGATCTCCTGCGCCTGGGCATAGTGGTCGGGGTTGCTGCTTTCGACCAGGGTGATGGCCTGCGAAAGCGTCGTGATGTTGCCTTGAAGAATGCCCTCGACATATTCCTCGGTGGTGAGCGCGCGCTTTTTCTTCCGGACGAAATAGGGATTGACTACGGGTTGGTTTTCCACGCCTTCGGTTACAGTCAGGGCGCACTCGTGATGTGTGTCGGCATACTCTTTTTCGTAGTGGTTTATCTTGGTGAATGACATGACGGAATTAAAGGTATTACTGGAGTTTATTGAACTATTTTCTGGATGAATGAACTGGTCATGCTCTGCGGATTTCCCATCCACAGCACTCGATTCTTGGCATCGATCAGCACGCTGAACGGCACGAAATCGACTCCGAAACTGCCGAATACTTTTTTGTCGTGATCGAGTGCCACACCGATTCGTTCGGAGATGTAGGGCGTGAGAATCGGGGCGATTTTTTCGGAATCTTCCTGTGTTATGATGATAATGCGCAGTTTGGAGCCTAATTTGTTAGATAGGTCCCGGAGTGCGTCCAGCGAAGCCGTGCAGCCTTTGTTCGACGAGTGGAAGAATACGAGGTACGAAAGATCCGCTGCGGCCGGATTCCGGGATGCGAGCCAAGTGACGCTTTTGAGTTCGGGGGCCCGCTCTCCGATGACGATGTTCTGTGCATGGGATGCGCCCAACGTGCAAAAAACGACAGTAAGGAGTAAAAGAACTCGTTTCATAGGCATCGTAATTTTTAGCGAAGATAGTGAAAAAAAATAAATAAAGACCGGTTTTCTGCCGGAAAGGAGATTTATATTATGGAGAATATATGGGGACCGCAACGTAAGACGGGAAATATGGAGGAAGAGAGCCTCCGCGAGGAGAACAGAAAGGCGCACGAGGAGGACGAACGTTTTCGGATGACGGCTGTGAAAGCGGCCGGACAGGTGCGTCAGCGTATGCGCTGCGCGACCGGGGAGTCGGATGAGGTCATTCGTCGTAAGTTCATGTTGCCCGAGCGGTATATTCTGACCTTGATGACGGTCGAAACGCTCGGCCAGGAGCGGATGCTGCTCGATCTGATGGCCGGCGGTCGGCTCGGTGCGGACCTCGTGCTTTGCGGTCGTCGTTCGTTCTATGCCGATATGTTGCTTCGCACCGCTCGCGACCGTCGTCTGGCGCTGCGTACCAATTTTATTTACGAATACTCGCCCGAGGAGTTGAGCGCTTTTTTCCGCATGGCAGACGGCCTGGTTTACCTGCCCCGGAAACGGGGGCGGGTGCAGCCTGTCGTCGAAGCGCTCTATGCCGGGATTCCGGCCGTGCTCTCCGATACCCGCCGCAATCGGCTGACTGCCGGCGATGCGGCCCGTTATATCGCGTGTCCGGAGCTCGATGAGCTGGCCGATACGCTCGATGCGATCCTGTCCGATTCCGGATTGCGTCGGCAGGTGCAGGGATGCTGCCTGCGTCGTGTGGAACGATGGAAAACTCCCGACGATAACTTGCGGACCAGGGAGTGATAATACGGGAGCAATTAACCGATCGATAGTTGCACGCTTCGGATTAAATCGCTACTTTTGTCACCGAAAAATCTCATTGAAAGTTTTGTAATCCTCATCGGAGGGCAATATAATGCCGGATAAGATGACTGGGTAAAACCAATCGCTTGTCCGGTGTTTTTTGTTTTGTGCTAAATGTGCAAGTAGTTGAATTTAGTATGATTGTGCATGGAAAGAGATGCTATTGATTTCGGTTCGCTGAAGGTTTCGGTATTGTTCCGCCGTCTGTTTATTCCGACTTTGTGCGGTATGCTCAGTATTTCGGCAGTTACGGTGGCCGACGGTATTTTCGTGGGGCAGGGCGTCGGCAGCGACGGCATCGCCGCCGTGAATATCTACGTCCCGCTGCTGATGGTCTTTCAGGGAATGGGCTTCATGATCGGTATCGGCTGCTCGGTGGTGGCTTCGATCCACTTGTCGCAGTCGAAGATCCGGGCGGCCCGCCTGAACGTCACGCAGGCGATGGTGTTCGTGACGGCGGTGACCTTGCTGCTGTCTTCGGCGATTCTGCTTTTCCCCGACCGGACGGCTGTGTTGCTGGGGGCTTCGGAGCATCTGCTGCCGTTGGTGAAGGATTATTTGTTGTGGTTTACTCCGGCATTGGTTTTCCAGATGTGGACGGCCGTCGGACTTTTCGTTATCCGTTTGGACGGGGCGCCGAAACTGGCGATGTGGTGCAGTGTTATCTCGGCGTTGCTCAACGTGTTGCTGGACTGGTTGTTTATTTTCCCGCTGGGGTGGGGTGTCATGGGGGCTGCGTTCGCTACCGCGATCAGTGTATCCGTCGGCGGCGGTATCGCTTTGTGGTATCTGCTGTGCCGGGCCCGTTCGTTGTCCCTCTGTCCGCTTAAGGGCAGCCGCAAGAGCTTGCGCCTCTCGTTGCGGAATGTGGGGTATCAGTGTCGTATCGGCTCCTCGGCCTTGTTGGGCGAAGCGACTCTTGCGACCTTGATGTTTACCGGAAATCAGGTGTTTATGCGCTATTTGGGTGATGACGGCGTCGGAGCGTTCGGCATCGCCTGCTACTACATTCCTTTTGTGTTCATGGTCGGCAACGCCATTGCGCAGTCGGCACAGCCGATCATTAGCTATAACTTCGGGGCAGGCGCTTCGGGGCGGGTGATACAGGCACGACGGATCGCATTGGCAACGGCTGTTGTGTGCGGTATGACCGCGATGGGATTGTTCGTCTGCTGTCCCCGTATATTGGTCGGGTTCTTCCTCGATACCGATACGCCGGCTGCCCTTATCGCTATCGAAGGGTTTCCGTTGTTTGCGTCGGGTTTCGTCTTTTTCATCGTGAACCTGACCGTCATCGGGTATTATCAGAGTCTTGAACGGGTAAGAGCCGCCACTACGTTCGCTTTGCTTCGAGGCTTCGTCCTTTTGGTTCCCGCTTTCCTGCTGCTGCCCCGTGTGGCCGGGATCTCCGGCATCTGGCTCGCCATGCCGCTCTCGGAATTGCTGACGTGTGCTGTCATCGCGGTATTTTATAATCTGCGGCGGGGTTTCGGCCTTCGGTTTTCTTGATTTCAAGCGGTTGTCCTTCACGGATAACCGCTTTGTTTTTCCGTTTTTTCCCTGCATATGCCGGAAAGTCGGAATAGTTCCGACTAAAATCGTTTTTTTGTTGGCTTATTCAGATATTTCATCTATTTTTGTATGATTTTTTGAGGATTCCGAAAATTCAAATTCAACGATATTCAACTTAATTAAATCTCTTGAAATTATGAAAGTATCTCACATTGAGCATCTTGGCATTGCAGTCAAAAGCCTGGATGAGTCGATTCCCTATTGGGAAAACGTACTGGGTCTGAAATGTTATGCGATCGAAGAGGTTGCCGACCAGAAAGTCCGCACGGCGTTCTTCAAGCTGGGCCAGACGAAGATCGAGTTGCTCGAGCCTACGTCGCCCGAATCGACCATCGCCAAGTTCATCGAGAACAAGGGCATCGGTATCCACCACATGGCACTCGCCTGCGAGAATATCGAGGAGCAGTTGGCCGATGCAGCCGCCAAGGGCATCCGTCTGATCGACGCTACGCCCCGCAAGGGTGCCGAGGGCATGACCATCGCTTTCCTGCATCCGAAATCCACCCAGGGCATCCTGACGGAGCTTTGCGAGAACAAGAATAAATAATTTAACAGCATATTTTCGATTATGAGTGAAATTCAGAACCAGATCAACCAGCTCATCGAGAACCGTGAGATGGCTCGTATGGGCGGTGGTCAGAAGGCGATCGACAAGCAACACGAGAAGGGTAAGTACACCGCACGCGAGCGTATCCAGATGCTGCTCGACGAGGGTAGCTTCGAGGAGTTCGACATGTTCGTCACGCATCGTTGCTACGACTTCGGTATGGAGAAGAAGCATACGTTCGGCGACGGTGTGGTAACGGGTTACGGTACGATCGAAGGCCGCTTGGTCTATGTCTTTGCCCAGGACTTCACCGTGACGGCAGGTTCTCTGTCGCTTTCGATGTCCGACAAGATCTGCAAGATTATGGATATGGCGATGCGCAATGGCGCTCCCTGCATCGGCTTGAACGATTCGGGCGGTGCCCGCATCCAGGAGGGCGTGAACGCTCTGGCGGGTTATGCCAACATTTTCCAGCGCAACGTGATGTGCTCGGGTGTCATTCCGCAGATTTCGGCCATCTTCGGTCCCTGTGCCGGCGGTGCAGTCTATTCTCCGGCGCTGACCGACTTCATCATCATGAAGAAGGGTTCCTCGAATATGTTCCTCACCGGTCCGAAGGTCGTGAAGACCGTGACGGGCGAAGACGTGACGCAGGAGCAGTTGGGCGGTGCCACGATGCATACGACCAAGTCGGGCGTAGCTCAGTTCGCCGTCGAAACCGAGGAGGAAGGCATCCAGTTGATCCGTCAGTTGCTTTCCTATATGCCGCAGAACAACATGGAGGATACGCCGATGGTCGTCTGCACTGATCAGATCAACCGTCTGGAGGATTCTCTGAACGAGATCATTCCCGACAATCCGAACAAGCCTTACGATATGGCCGAGGTGATTCGTGCTATCGTCGATAACGGCGAATACCTGGAGTCGGCTGCCGATTTCGCAAAGAATATCATCACCTGCTTCGCCCGCTTCAACGGACAGAGCGTCGGTATCATCGCCAACCAGCCCAAGTACATGGCCGGTGTGCTCGACATCAACGCCAGCCGCAAGGCCGCCCGCTTCGTGCGCTTCTGCGATGCCTTCAACATTCCGCTGGTGACCCTCGTGGATGTTCCGGGCTTCCTGCCGGGTACGACCCAGGAGTACGGCGGTGTCATTACGCACGGTGCGAAGCTGCTGTTCGCATATTGCGAGGCTACCGTTCCGAAGATCACCGTGACGCTGCGCAAGGCATACGGCGGCGCTTATATCGTGATGTCTTCGAAACATATCCGCGGTGATATCAACTACGCATGGCCGACGGCCGAGATCGCTGTGATGGGTGCGAGCGGTGCCGTCGAGGTGCTGCATGCCAAGGAGCTCGCCGCTTTCGAGAGCGCCGAGGAGAAGGCCAAGTTCGTGGCCGAGAAGGAGCAGGAGTACCGCGACAAGTTCTCCAATCCCTACAACGCCGCCCGCTACGGCTATATCGACGATGTGATCGAGCCGCGCAACACGCGTTTCCGCATTATCCGCGCTTTGCAGTCGCTCGCAACCAAACGTTTGCAGAATCCGGCCAAGAAGCACTCTAATATTCCTTTATAAATCGACGAATTATGACACAGATAGATTGGTCGGGTATCCTTACGATCACATGCGTCGGGTTCTGCCTGGTGATTGTCATGCTCCTTCTGCTGGTCTTTGTAATGAAGGGCTTCGGTTCTTTCTTTACGCATCAGCGCAAGAAGCAGTCACCGTCGCAGACGGAATTGGACGAGGAGACCGTAGCCGCCATTATGACGGCGCTGAAGCTCTTCGGCAGCGCCCGTCACGACCGGGAAACCGAGATGCTTACGATTTTGAGCATCAAGCGGGCTTACTCGCCCTGGAACTCGAAAATTCACGGATTAACTCAAATGCCAGATTACAGAAAATAAGTTATGAAAGACTATTCATTGAAAATAAACGGAAATCAATACGACATTTCGATTGAGGACGTGAACGAAGAATCGACGATGGCCAACGTCACCGTCAATGGTGTCGCTTACGAGGTGGAAATCGTCGGCGAGCAGGCCAGCAAGATGAAGAAACCGCAGGTCGTTCCCGCTCCGAAAGCTGCAGGGCTGTCGGTGACTCCGACTACGGCTGCGCCTTCCGCTCCCAAAGCTGCACAGGCTGCTGCCGGCGGTCCCGGTTTGCAGGTGAAATCTCCGCTGCCCGGTACGATCCTCTCGGTCAATGTGAAGGAGGGCGACCGCGTCGCTCCCCGTCAAACTCTTTTCGTGCTCGAGGCGATGAAGATGGAGAACAACATCGATGCCGAACGCGGCGGTGTTGTCAAATCCATCCACGTCCAGAAGGGCGCTACCGTGATGGAAGGTGATCTGTTAATCGTTATCGAATAAGTGATATGATGTTAACAGCTGGATCCATTTCATTGTCCGACAGTCTGGTCGATTTTTTCAATCAGACCGGATTCGCAGGGGCGACCTGGGGGAATATAGCGATGATTCTCGTCGCTTTCCTGCTCCTGTACCTCGCCATCAAACACAAGTTCGAACCGCTGCTGCTCTTCACGATCGCTTTCGGTATGCTGCTGACCAACCTGCCGGGAGCGAATATGTTCCATTCCGAACTGTTCGCCGGCGGACATATCCACTGGGGAAGCTTCATTCAGGATGCCGGATTGCTCGATTATCTTTATCTGGGTGTGAAGCTCGGTATCTACCCGTGTCTGATCTTCATCGGTGTCGGTGCCATGACCGATTTCGGCCCGCTGATCGCCAACCCGAAGAGTTTCATGCTCGGTGCTGCTGCGCAGTTGGGTATTTTCGTGACCTTCCTGGGGGCTTACGCGTTGGGCTTCACTCCTGCTCAGGCCGGTAGTATCGGTATCATCGGCGGTGCCGACGGTCCGACTGCGATCTTCCTGACCGCCCGCCTCGCGCCCGAATTGCTGGGTCCGATCGCCGTGGCCGCTTACTCTTATATGGCCCTCGTGCCGGTGATTCAGCCGCCCATCATGCGTCTGCTGACCACCAAGAAAGAGCGTGAAATCAAGATGTCGCAGCTGCGCCCGGTTTCCAAAACCGAGAAGATCCTCTTCCCGATCATCATTGCCGTAATCATCTCGCTGCTCCTGCCGAGCGCCGCTCCGCTGATCGGCTGTCTTATGCTGGGTAACCTGATGAAAGAGTGCGGTGTGGTTGATCGTTTGAGCAAGACCGTGCAGAACGAGCTGATGAATATCGTGGTGATTTTCCTCGGTATTACCGTCGGTGCTACGGCTACCGCCGAAGCGTTCATCAATGTCCAGACCTTGAGTATTCTGGTGCTGGGTGTGCTTGCGTTCGCTCTCGGTACGGCCGGAGGTTTGCTGCTTGCCAAGTTTATGAACCTCTTCCTCCCGGAGGGCAAGAAGATGAACCCGCTGATCGGCTCCGCCGGTGTTTCTGCGGTTCCTATGGCAGCCCGCGTATCGCAAACCGTCGGCCAGGAGGCCAATCCGAGCAACTTCCTGCTCATGCACGCCATGGGTCCGAACGTAGCCGGTGTCGTCGGCTCTGCGGTTGCCGCAGGTATTCTGCTGTCGTTCCTGGGATAGTCCGGGGTTTCTATAGATTGAAGAGGGCCGTTTTGCAGACGGTCCTCTTCTTTTTCCTGGGAAAGAAGGTTGCTGACGCCTATATCGGCTGCGGTGTGCCTATTGGTAATTATATTTTTTAAGAAACCCTTATTCGACGATCGCAGCACGAATCCGACGGTCGCTTATTCGCTGTCGGTGGTCGCGTTTATAATTCGCCCCCTTCCTTGCTCCTTTTCTTCGGAAAGGACTTGGTCCGTTACGCATCCAAAAAGCTCCGCTAACAGCTATGATTCCATGCTTGAAATTTGATCGTGCGGCTTTTGGTATTGTAATGGATTCCGGGATCAGACCGGGGCGGTTCCGGTTGCGTTGTTCCGTCCGGCTCCTGTTTCTTGCGATGAAACGAATAAATAATTGATATTCGAGTGTTTTCTGTCGCCTAACTTTTTGAGTCGTCTTAAAATTCCGCCTCGGGAAAATGCAAATAAATTTGCTTTTGCATCCGGCTTTTCCTATCTTTGTAGAAGATAGGATTCGGTTCGGCAATTTTCGAGAACAAGTTCTCACAATTGCTCTTACCTCTCGCTATCTTTGACATAGTCTTAGATAGGATGCGCCTCGGAAAACCGTGAACAAGGTCCCGTTGTCTCTCGGCTTTCACTATTTTTGTTTATGTAGAAACCAACAGACAGATGCTATGAAAAAATTTCTGTTTTATGCCGTGAGCCTGTTGCTGGTGTTACCCGCGATGGCTCAAACTCCGGCCGATGCCCCGGGTACGACGACTTCGACACCTCCGGCCGAGGGACTGGTCATTGCGGATGGCCAGGTCGCACGTTTGAAAAAAGCCCCGTCGTTTAAGAACAAAGGGTTCGAAAAGTATTGGAAATGGGTGCTTTCGCGCGTACAGTATCCTGCCGATATGGAAGAGCAGAAGGTCGAAGGAGTGGTGCAAGTCCGGATTATCGTCGAAACCGACGGATCCGTGACTGTGGACGAAGTGCTTGCTTCGCCCCATGAGAAGCTGACCGAAGCGGTTACGCGGGTGGTCGAGAATTCTCCGAAGTGGACTCCGGGCATCATGACCGACAAGGAGTCCGGTCTGGATTATCCCGTGCGGGTTTCTTACGTTCTGCCCGTGGAGTTCAAGGTGCGTCCGCAAAAACTGGTCGATCCGACCATCGGACGTTATAACGGACAGAAGAATTTCAAACCTTACGGTAGTTGATACGCTTTCTGCGTCGGCCCGGTATCTTGTTGCAGGTGCGCTGCCGACTGGTCGATTTTCTGCGGTGACCGCCGGGGATGCGTAAAAAAACCGTGCTTGGCTTCGGACGAAAGAAGCCGGGCGCGGTTTTTTGTTGTAAAAAGTGTAAATGGCTTTTTTAGAATATATTGACGTTATTTGTTCGGGTGTTTTGCTTTTTGCGGATTTTCTTCGTATCTTTGCGCACCCGTATAGTGCGGGAGGTTGGATAAATAAGTATTAATTAAACGTAAACAAAGTGGATTCATTAAGCTACAAAACTATCTCGGCGAACGCCGCTACGGTTGACAAGCAATGGGTTGTCATCGACGCGACCGACGAGGTATTGGGACGTCTTGCATCGCAGGTTGCGAAGATCCTCCGCGGCAAGAACAAGCCTAGCTACACCCCCCACGTCGATTGCGGTGATTATGTTATCGTCATCAACGCGGACAAAGTGAAGCTCACAGGCAAGAAGATGACCGACAAGGTCTACACACGACACACCGGTTTCCCGGGAGGTCAGCGTTTCGCTACGCCGGCCGATTACCTGGCGAAGAAACCGACGTTTCTCATCGAGAAGGCTGTCAAAGGCATGCTCCCCAAAACGCGCCTTGGCGAAGCCATTATGAAGAATCTGAAGGTGTATGCCGGCGCCGAGCATCCGCACGCCGCTCAGAACCCGAAGGCAATTAAGTTAAACGAGATTAAGTAAGAATTATGGAAGTTGTAAATACCGTAGGTCGTCGTAAGGCTGCTGTGGCTCGCGTATTCGTGAAGCCGGGTAAAGGGGAGATTACGATCAACCGCAAATCGCTGGAAGTCTATTTTCCGCTCGACATCCTCCAGTTCCAGGTGAAGCAGCCGCTGTTGGCTACCAACACCGCAGAGAACTACGATATCACCATCAATCTGGACGGTGGCGGTATCAAGGGGCAGGCTGAGGCGGCTCGTCTGGGTATCGCACGTGCATTGTGCGAGATCGACGCCGAGTTCCGTCCGGTTCTGAAGAAGAACGGATTCCTGACGCGCGATCCTCGCGAAGTTGAGCGTAAGAAACCCGGTCAGCCCGGAGCACGTCGTAAGTTCCAGTTCAGCAAGCGTTAATCGTACGACCGAATTTCGGCAAGCACGATTCAGGTTACAAACCGGCAAGACTACCTATATTTATTATTATATCGGCTATTACTTACAGGTTGCCTGATCGCGGAAAACTCTCCGGATTGACCGCAGTTCACTACCGGGAGAGTTGAAGAAAAGAGAATTAAAATTAAACCATTGAATTAAAATGTCACGTACAGATTTTAATACATTATTGGAAGCCGGCGCTCATTTCGGACACTTGAAGCGTAAGTGGAATCCCAAAATGGCTCCTTACATTTTCATGGAGAAGAACGGCATCCACATCATCGACCTGCACAAGACCGTGCTGAAGCTCGATGAGGCGGCAAACGCACTCAAGCAGATCGCCAAGAGCGGTCGCCGCGTGCTGTTCGTCGCCACCAAGAAACAAGCCAAGGAAATCGTTGCCGAAAAGATCGCAGCTATCGGTATGCCTTACGTTACGGAGCGTTGGGCTGGCGGTATGCTGACAAACTTCCCCACCATACGTAAAGCCGTCAAGAAGATGTCCACCATCGACAAGATGACCAACGACGGCACGTTCGATAATTTCTCCAAGCGCGAGAAGCTGCAGATCGCGCGTCAGCGTGCGAAACTCGAGAAGAACCTCGGTTCGATCGCCGATCTGACCCGTCTGCCGGCCGCTCTGTTCGTCGTGGACGTGCAGAAGGAGTCCAACGCCGTGAAGGAGGCCAAGCGATTGAATATTCCCGTATTTGCAATGGTAGATACTTGTTGTGATCCAACCGACATTGATTACGTTATCCCTGCAAATGACGATGCGACCAAGTCGATCGCTGTGATCCTCGACGCCGTGTGCGGCGCCATCAGCGAGGGTCTCGAGGAGCGAAAGCTCGAAAAAGAGAAGGAGGCCCAGGAGAATGAGGCTCATGAGGGCGATGCTCCTGCGAAGAAGGATGCGAAACCTCGTATCAAGAAAGCCGTGAAGGCTTCCGTGGATGCCGAGGAGGCTGCCGTTGCCGAGGTTGTCGCTGCGACCGAGCAGAAAGCGGAATAATTCGCACGGAGATTATGGACGTTTCCGTCCCGTGCGAAGATCGCCCGAGCGATCCGAGTCGGTCGGGATACGGAAACGCAGAACGAAGTTCAACGAAATTAAAACCAAGACTATGGAAATCAAAGCTGCAGATGTAATGAAGCTCCGCAAAATGACCGGTGCCGGTATGATGGACTGTAAAAAGGCCCTTGCCGAAGCCGAAGGTGATTTCGCGCGTGCCCAGGATATCATCCGTGAAAAGGGTAAGCTGGTCGTTGCCAAGCGTGCCGATCGTACGGCCACCGAAGGTGTCGTCGTAACGAAAATCGTGGGTCAGAAGGGTTATATCCTCTGCCTGGCTTGCGAAACCGACTTCGTGGCGCAGAATGCGGAGTACTCCGCTTCAGCTAACGCGATGCTGGACGTTGCCGTGAAAACCGATGCTGCGGACCGCGATGCGCTGCTGGTAGCCAAGAATGCCGAAGGCCGTACTGTCGAGGAGATGGTGACCGAAAAATCGGGTCAGACCGGCGAGAAGATCGAGCTGGCATACTATGCCCGTATCGAAGCTCCCTACTGTCATGCGTACGTACACTTCAACAAGAAGCTCGGTACGCTTATCGGCTTCAACAAGGTCGTTCCCGAGGAGGTAGCCCATACCGTTGCCATGCAGGCAACCGCTATGGCTCCCGTTTCGATCTCTGAGGCCGATTGCCCGGCCGATGTGATCGAGCACGAGCGCAAGATCGCTGTCGAGGCCATGAAGCAGGATCCGAAGAATGCCAACAAACCCGAGGCTATTCTGGAGAAGATCGCCGAGGGTAAGATGCGCAAGTTCTTCGAGGAGAATACGCTGCTCAACCAGCCGGTGGTAGGTGAGAAGGAGACGATCGCCGAGTTTATCCACAAGGCGGACAAGGATGCTACGGTTATCGCTTACAAGCGTTTCGCGCTCGAAGCGTAATCGGTGACCCTATAACGAAAAATAGCGAAGGAATTTCCTTCGCTATTTTTTGCTTTTATGGTGTCGGTGTTCTTGAATTTCTAAGAAGGGATTTCCTCTGTTCCCCCCCCCTCGATGGGGTGAAGTAGTCGAATTCGATATGAACGGAGGCTTGTCAATGATTGCGGTCGGTGCCGAAAAAAGAGTATGGAAATGCCTTTTCTGAAGATTAGAGAACAATTTACTGCAATAATATTGTGCGCGAAAAATTTTCTAATCGATTCAGGTCCGATTTATTGTAATAACGACTCAATTTTTTCAAAAATATTATATCGTCTTCAGTAAAATAATTTCCTCCCCACATATATACATCGGCAATTTTCCACACTTCAGATGGAGTCATGATTTTCCCATCTTTTAAGATAATACGAAAAACCAAAGTATCCGCAGCATATGAATCTGAGTCAAGAATGACATAACGTCGGAAAAAATCTGTAAATGCGGAGTTATCGCCATAATACAAGATAGAACTTATAAAAAAGTCTTCAGCAAGCATAACAGAAATCAATCTTAAACGACTCTCTGTTGGCTTGTAGTAATGAGATATCCCTGCCGACGTTTTAACAACAAGATCGCATGGAGTCCACCAACCACAAAAACCTACATTGAAAAGTAATGTGTCATTTTGGGGGTTGAACTGAAACCCTTCCGATTCGACCTCTTCAAGCATCTTTTTTAAGAGTCCTATTGTGGGGGAAGAAATTTCCAATTTCGCACCTTTTTTCCGCTTCCAATTTGGACGATAATTGTCAGGACGATATATTGTATCTTTGTTTATCTTTTTAATTCCATAAGTATAAATATTGACGTGCTCCGACGCCTCCTGCCATAAATCAAATAGGCTTGTTTGAGCATACGTGGTCAAGCTAATTCCCAGCAACAAACAAGAAAGAATTATTTTTTTCATAATCAGTTATTCAAATATTTATATTTGCCATAAAAAATACTTTCGGATTGATGATTCAAAATAGCCGTACATTCAATTGGAACCCCATCGGTACTTACTGCATAATGAGTACCGCAAAGGCAAACGGTATTGTGCTCTAATCCTATTTTCGAGATTCGGGGCGGGCAGAACTTAAAGAAACAGAGAGCATAACTCTTGCTCGAATCCGATTCGGGAGTTATTTTCTGTAAATCCGCCGCAGAACCCAGAGCGGATAACGTCGTACGGGGCGCAGCCAGAGCCATACCCGAGCCAATACCCGGTGAGTGGCACTACAATCCACAACTCCATAAACCTTGGCCGGGGGCATCGTTTCCGTGGTAAGGTTGCCGTCGCCGAGCAGCGTGACCTCTTCCGGAGTCGCCCGAATGATGCGGTGTACGACGAAATTGCCTTGTACGGTTTCGGCCATCACCACCGCTCCGCGTCGCAGATCCCCGTGACGCAAGGGCCGCAGCGTGATGACGCTGCCGCTGCGGAAGAAGGGCAGCATGCTCTGTCCCTGGACGCAGATTCGTACGTTTTGGCCTTCGAGCAGCAGGTCCCTCGTCTGGGCGAAGGCGATCCGGTTCGCTACGGTTTTTTCCATGATCAATTGTTTTCAGGCTCTCTGTTTCCCTCCGAGGACCGTGGCGTAGGAGAGTTCGGCCGCTGCCTTGTCCGGCAGGCAGGCCAGGTGCCACACAGGGGCTTGTGTGAGAATGTCCGACAGCGTACGGCAGATTCTGTCCTGCAAATCGCTGTCGTAGGCGAATGCCGGGGGGCAGGACGGGAGCAGCGATCCGACGGCCCGCAAGATTGACAGTCGGGTGATTTCGTTGGCCGGGGCCTGGCTCAACCGGACGATTCCGGCAATCGGCCGCGAAATGTTGCGGTAACAGGGGGTCTTGCCGCTCCAGGGCGATCCGAAAGCGGTCGCCTGCCCCTGGTACATCCGGATAATCGGGCTGTCGTCGTTGAGCAGCCGTGCTCCGGGAATGTGCTCCTGCCACAGCCGGGTATGGGTGCTTTTTCCCGTGCCGGATTCTCCCAGAAACAGGACGGCCCGGCCTTCGCATTCGATGGTCGAGGAGTGTATCGCAATGGCTTCGGGGGAGATGGCGATGCCGAACATGATCCAAAGCCCGAAACGCATCAGGGATTGATGGGGTTCGCGTCCGTCAGCGAGCAGGTCGCTCTGTACATCCGGCGAATTGAACGCTTTGAAGAATAGCGTCGGACGATCCCCGTTGCGGGGAACCATGCGGAACAGGTAACCTCGCGGCGTACGCTCGAAGTGGCAGTCGGCTTCCGCATCGTCGAACGGAAATACGTCGAGTTCCCTGTTCGGCTCTCCTCCTGTTAATTCTTTATTTATCGTGCAGTCCGGAATCAGGCGCATGGTCAGGGATGCGGCCGGATCCGCTTCTGCGGCGAACGGTTCGAATGCCCGGGCCATGTGGCTGCCGGGTCTTACGAAGAGCCGATCGACCTGTTCCAGCCGGATGCGGAATCCGGCGATGATATATTCTCTATCCATTGTTATCGAGTGTGATGATGCGGTCGCAGTACTCCAGCGAGCTTTCTCGATGGGCGATGACCACGATGGTTAAATCTCTGTTGTGCTGTGACAGTTCGGCGATCGAACGGTTGATTCCTTCCTCCGTCCCGCTGTCGAGCGCCGAGGTCGCCTCGTCGAAGAATAAAATGTTGGCCTGTTTGTAGAGGGCTCTGGCAATGCCGATGCGCTGGCGTTGTCCGCCCGACAGTTTGTTGCCGGCCTCCCCGATCGGGGTGTCGATCCCTGCGGAGAGCGATTGCACGAAGTCTTCCAGCCGGGCGGCACGCAGGGACTCCTCGGCTCTCCGACGGTCGATTTTCTCCTCCTCTTCGCCCAGGGCGATGTTTTCCAGCAGGGTGCCGTCCAGCAGGAACACGTGCTGCGAAACGTAGCCGACGGCATTTTGCCAGCGGCGGCGGTTGGCGGCGGTCAGGGGCTCGCCGTCGATCGTGATTTCACCGCCGGTGGGGGTATAGAATCCCAACAGAAGGTTGAACAGGGTCGTTTTTCCGGCCCCCGATGCGCCTCGGATACCGACGTGTTCTCCCTTGCGGATCGTGAGTGTCAGCCCGTGCAGCACCTCTTTGTCGCCGCGCTCGTCGTCGAAGCGGAACGAGAGGTCGCGCACGGCGATTTCACGTTCGAAGGGCAGCGGAGGCTGTGCGGCTGACGGTTCCGGCTTTTCGTCGTTCAGGTCGATGTCCCGCAGGATATCGATGGTGTAGCGGTTGTATTTGAGTGCCGACCATCCGGACATCATGTTGCGTACCGAAGGCATCAGCCGCAACCCGGCGACGGCGAATACGCCGAAGAGGACCCGGGCTTCATCGCCCGGCGTACCGAGGCTGACCGCCACGAACAGCGCCATGCCGATCGCCAGTCCTACCTCCATGAAGATCGAAGGCAAGGCATTGACGGTCATATTTCTGGACTGAATCGTAACGATCTTGTCCATCGCCCGGTCGAAGCGGCGCAGCATCGAAGGAAAGGCATCGTTGATCTCCAGGTCGGCATATCCCCGGAAGGTCTCGACGACCGTGCGGGCCTTCTCGCGCTGGGCTTCGTTCTCCTGTACGCCGTAACGGTGGAGCCGTTTGCGCACGGCGCTGTAGTAGAACCAGACGGTCGGAATGAATACCAGCAGGACCAGTCCCGCGACTGTGGGGTTGTAGAACAGCAGCGCCGTGAACAGCAGTGCGAGCAGCATGCTCTCGCTCGTGATCGACGCGAGCGGTACGAGGATCCCCGTAACGAACGCCAGACAGACGAAATTGACGTTCCGCGAGAGCAGTGCCGAATTGGTGTTTTTGATGAATCCCAGCCCCCGGTCGTGATATTCGATATAGAGCCGCCGCGACATACACCGGTAGAGGTCGTAAATATACCGCCGTTCGTAGCGCAGCAGGAAGAGGTTCAGCAGGTTTTTGAATGCGATCAGTGCGACGATACATCCGCATACGGTCAGGGCGAACGCCCGGTCCGATTCGAATCCGCCCGCTTGGTACAGCCGTTCGAGCCAGGGGTTCGTGTGCATGCTCTCGCTGTCGAGGATCAGCAGCAGTACCGGAATCAGCAGAGCCAGTCCTGCGAAGTTGAGCAGGGCCCGCAGGAAGATCGTGCCGGAAACCAGGTAGCTCCGGCGGCGGAATCGGCGGGGGATGATGTCCAGCAGGATTGATCTCATGAAGCTGTTTTTCGGGACCGGTCTGCGATTGTCGTTCGCAAGAGCCGGCCTGCATTTTTTGTATAAGTCGGGGACGCTCGCTCTTTCCGTTGCGGGATGCGTCCCAAAAACGTATCAAATATACGATTATCTGTTCGAAAAATTCGCCGTTTGTCCCTGTTTTTTCGGTATTGGCTTCTGTTCTCCCCGTTTTTCAATCCTCCTTCTCCTCCACCCGCTCCGTGCGTCCCAGACGTACATACCAGAGATAGCCTTCCGTCCGGGTGTAACCCATCTGCCGCAGCAGGCGCAGGTACTCACGGATCTGTTTGCGGTGGCGTGCGGTTTCCCGGTCGCCGAACTTGTAATCCACCACTACGGCCCGCTCGCCGTCGGTCATCACGCGGTCGGGGCGCCGCGTCGTTCCGCTGCCCGGCAGGATGATTTCGTTCTCGTTGCGCACCACCTGCCACCTGCCGCCGAACCACTCCGCCGTCACCGGATCCGCGAGGGCCTTTTCGACCAGCTCCCGCAGGCGGGGGGCCTCTTTTTCATCGAGTACGCCGTCCTGGGTCATCGCTTCGATGGCCGTGTAGATCTCGTCCGTCGTCGCGGCGTTTTCGAAGACCCGGTGCATCAGGATGCCGAAGTCGCGCGGCGTGAGTTCGGCCCGACCCTCTTCCTCGTAGTAGCGTTCTGTCGGCAGCCGCAGTTGCAACTGCGGCTCCGACGTGGGGTAGTCCCCGAGCAGGACGTGCGCGGCTTTCGCTTTCCGGTGCGTATCCGGCTCCGGTCCGGCAAATTCGCCGAATTCGTAGGTTTCGGCGGCTTCGTCCCGGGAGTAGCTGCCCTCCAGCCCGTCCAGCCGGACCGTGCCGTCCTCCGGGGCGATGTTTTGCAGGATCAATTGTCCGACGTTCGGTCCCTTGGCTCCCTTCTGCGGGATGAAGATGTGCAGCGACTCCACGGCCCGTGTCAGGGCTACGTACAGCAGATTGATGTTGTCCACGTGCGCGTAGATCATCTCCCGGTAATAGTCGGCCGAGAAGAGCGATTCGCCCATGCTGGTTTTATACCGCACCGGAAACCGGCCGATTCCCTCCAGCTCCCCGTCCGTGCCTTCGGCCCAGACGATGTTCGCCGAGAGTCCGCTCGATTTGGGATTGAGCGTCCAGTTGCAGTAGGGGATCAGCACCACCTTTTTTTCCAACCCCTTGGCCTTGTGTATCGTGGTGATTTCGATGGTCGTTTCGCCCTGTTCGACGTTCAGCGAGCGGCCGCTTCCCTGTTCGTCCCACCATTTGAGGAAGAGGGGAATGTCGGCTACGCGGCCCGCGCAGAAGTTGATGATCTGTTCGTGCACGGCTTGCAGGTAGGCGATCTCCTCCCGTCGCTCCTGAAGGTCGTACCGCATGACGATCCGTTCGAACGCCTCTTCGGGCGGGAACAGCCGCAGCGATTTGAGAAAGACGACCTCCTCTTCCGTGAGTTCCGCATCGAAGGAGGGTTTGGCTGAAAAATGGTTGTAAATGGCCCGGCTCAGCGAATCCGCAGGATTCATGGCCAGCTTCAGGCAGGCGATGACGAACGAACTGATCGGTGCCGTGCCGACGATGAGCGCCTCCTGCGTCATCACGTCGAACCGGTAGCGGGGATCCGTGTTCCGGCGCTTGAAGTCGAGCAGTGCCGAGGCGACTTTGGCGCCGTCCGTGCCGCTGCGCACCAGAATCATCATATCTTTCGGTCGGAAACCCTTGTCCACGAGAGCTTTGATGCGTTCGATGAGGGGCGGCTCGCCGGCGTAATGGGTGATATTGACGTAGCCGGGATGCAGCCCTTTCTTGCGGGCGCTCTGCGCGTGTTCGCGATAGGCCTCCTGCAGGGTGTCGCGCAGCTCCTCCCGGGCCTTTTCCCCCAGGGCGTGCGGCGGAGCCTGGGCGAGCAGTTGGTTCAGTGCCGTGTTGTCGCTTTCGACCACCTTGCCGATCATCCGGTTGTTGAACTCCACCACCAGCGGCAGGCTCCGGAAATTCTCCTTCAGGTGTATCGTTTCGGTGCTCGCTTCTCCCAGCTCCCGTGCCGCCCGGCGGTGCAGGATCTCCCAGTCGCCGCCCCGCCAGCGGTAGATCGACTGTTTGATGTCGCCCACGATCAGCACCGAGGTCTGTTCCGACTGTGCCATGGCGTTGCCCAGCAGGGGCAGGAAGTTTTCCCACTCCCGGGTCGAGGTGTCCTGAAATTCGTCGATCATGAACCGGTCGTAGCGGTTGCCGACTTTTTCGTAGATGAACGGGGCGTCGTTGTGGCGGATGAACTCCGAGAGGATGTTCTTGGTCTCGGAGAGCATCATCACGTTCTCGTCGCTGCACATCTGCCGTACTTTGCCGTAAAGGTCCTGCAGCAGGGCGAAGCTGCGGTAGTTCTCGCGCAGCAGGTCGGTGGTGTTCCAGAAGCGGATGCTGCGGTCGTAACGGGCGCACAGTTCGGCCAGCAGCGGCTGAAGCTCCGCGACCAGCGGCAGGGCCGGCGAGTCCTTGGCGCACCAGCCTTCCGTCGTCGCGCTCATCTTGCGCACGGTAGCTGTGGGTGCTTTGATCTCTCCGGCGGCTGCGGCCGCGAAGTAGCCCGCGAAGCTGCGGCTCTTGCCGGTGAAGTCGGCCGTCGTGACGCCAGCGGTATTCATGAGGTTCATGGCCCGAACGCCCAATTCCTGAAACTCCTTTTTCCCGGCTTTGGCCCTCCCCGTCGCCTTGCCGACGATCCGGTTCAGTTCGGCTTTGGAACGCTCCGCCGAGAGGGTTTCGCGGTTGCTTTCCTTGAATATTTCGTTGCCCAGGGCGAGGATGCCTTCGCGTACGTCCCAGCGTTTGCCGTCTTCGATGCGCTCCTGCACGAAGGCCGTGAGCCACCGTTGCAGTTCTTCGTCGATGCGGATCTGTTCGACCAGCGCATCCGCGCTTTTGGAGAGCACCGAGGCGGTTTCGATTTCGACGTTGTAGTTCAGATCGAGTCCCAACTCCTGGATGAAAGCCCGCAGAATGCGCTGGAAAAAGGTATCGATGGTGAGGATCGTGAACCGCGAATAGTCGTGCAGGATGCGGGTCCGGGCTTCCCGGGCCCGGGTGCGGACGGTCCGTTCGTCGAGCGACAGCTCCGCACACAGGCTGGCCAGGTAGCCGCTCTTGCCGCCCGAGGCCAGCGTGTGTATCTCCGACAGGATTCGGGATCTCATCTCCTCGGTGGCCTTGTTGGTGAACGTGACGGCCAGGATGTGACGGTACAGCGTGGGTTGTTCGACCACGTCCCGCACGTATTTGTATGCCAACTGGTAGGTCTTGCCCGACCCGGCGCTGGCGTTCAGTATTCTCGCTCTCACTTGGTTATCGCTTCAAAATGTCGGATGAAGACGGCCGGAGGAATCCCGCTTTGCGGCAGGTCCGCTGCTGCCCGGGTATTTTTCCGGCCGCATCGATGCCGGTGGCGGATGAAGGCTGCCGGAGCCGGATGCCTGCCGGCTAAACCGACGTTCTTTTGGTAAAGGTAGCGATAAAAAGGGAAACGGACGGAGAAATTCAAAAAAATATCGTATCTTGGCGTTACGAAAAAGCAAAAAACAGAAAAAACTATGAAAAGATGGATATTGAGCCTGGCGCTCCTGACGCTGGGATTTACGGCTTCGGCCCAGAATGATCTGATCGATCGGGGGGAGTTGGCTCCCGAAATCGCGGCGGCGAGCGGCGAGAAAATGGAGTGGCTTCCTTCCTTCAACGGTGTGATCGTCGAGGGACTGTTTCGGATCCGGTTCGAGCGGGTGCCTATGGATCAGGCTCCCAAGATCGTTTTCAACACCAAAGGCGTTTACGACAGCCGCTTCACGGCGGAGGTGAACAAGAATAAGATGCTCGTGATCTCCGAGCGCATCGGCACCCGCGAACGTTCCGAAACCGAGGTGACGGTTTATTACAACAACCTGAAGGAGATCCGTATTTCGGGGGCGAATGCCACGTTCGGAGAGCCGATCGACTTTCCGCAGGCCCGGTGCTGGTTTTCCAACGGGGCGGTCGTCAGCGCAGCGCTCGATGTGAAAGATCTTCAGATGGATGTTACGGGCAAGAGCGTCGTGGTCCTGACGGGCAAGGTCCGCTACTGGGATCTGAATGTTTCCACGGCCCAGGTGGACGCTGCCGCTGTCGAAGTGATGTCCGTGCGTGTCAATTCCACCTCCAAGGCCGACGTGACCATCACCGCTCCGGAGCGCCTCGAGGCGTCGGTCGGTACGAAGGGCCGGATCACCTGCATCGGAGAGCCCGAGTTGCTGCACACTTCGAACTCCCTGATCAGGGGCGAGATCACCTTCAAATAGCGCACTCGCCATGCCGGGATTCCTGCAGGAGGTCGCTGCCGATTTATACGACAGATACGGGGACGATATTTCGTCCCTTTCTGTTCTGTTTCCTTCCCGACGTGCGCGGCTTTTCTTTATCGACGCCTTGTCCGGCATCGCCGAACGTCCTTTGTGGCAGCCCCGCTGGACGACTATCGACGAGTTGATGAGCGAGATTTCGGGTCTCCGCATCGGCGACCGGGTGCGTCTGGTGACCGAACTGTATAAAGTCTATTCGGAATTTCATCCCGAATCCTTCGACAAGTTCTATTTCTGGGGGGAGATGCTCCTCACGGACTTCGATACGATCGACAAGTATCTGATCGACGCCGATATGCTTTTCCGCAACCTGGCCGACATCAAGGAGTTGGAGGCCGACGTATCGTATTTGAGCCCCGTCCAGTTGAAAATCATCGCTTTCTGGGCCAATTTCACGGACGAAACCTCCCTTTCCGAGGAGAAACGCCGCTTCCTGGCCGTTTGGCAGACGCTGGGCCCGGTATATCGGACTTTCCGCGAGCGGCTCCGGTCGCTGGGGATGGCCTATACGGGGATGGTGCACCGGGCGGCCGCCGAGCGGATCAAGGCCGGCGGTTTCGCATTCCCGGAGTCCCGGCGGTTCGTCGTGGCGGGCTTCAACGCGCTCTCGGAGTGCGAGAAACGGCTTTTCAAGTTTCTCTCCACGGCTGCCGAAACCGATTTCTACTGGGATTACGATACTTATTATACGGACAATGCCGACCAGGAGGCCGGTATGTTCCTGCGTGAGAACCGGATCCTGTTTCCCGCCCGGCGCGAACTTCCGCACGATCATTTCCGGTCGCCGAAGCGAATCGAAGCGATTTCTACGGTATCGAACGCCGTGCAATGCAAGTACGTGACTTCGATCCTGCGGGATCTGGCTGCCGAACAGGGGCCGCTGGGGAAGGAGACTGCCGTCGTGCTCACGGACGAAAACCTGTTGCTGCCCTTGCTGCACGCTCTGCCTGCGGAGATCGGAAAGGTGAATGTGACGATGGGCTATCCGCTGAAACAGAGCCTTTCCTATTCGTTTGTTGAACGATTGATCGAACTGCAAAACCATGCCCGGCAGAAGGAGGGCAAACCGCTTTTTTACCACGCCGACGTGCTGGGACTTCTGTCGCACCCTTATATCCTCGAAAGCGACCCCTCCCGGATCGTCCGTATGCAGGAGGAGATCGTCCGAAACCGGCGTATCACGGTCGCGGCGGAGTGGCTGGCCTGCACGCCGTTGCTTGCTACGCTGTTCCGGAGCGTCGAGGGGTGGCGCGGATTTTCGGACTACCTGCTGGCGGTGATCGCGCAGATCGCCCGGATGCCTTACGAAGATACGGAGGCACGCCGCCGCGTAGAGTTCCTGAACGTCATTTCCGAAGAGGTGATAAAACTTCGCAATTCACTGGATAATTGTGAAATAGAATTGTCTATATCGATCTATGCTTCACTTCTTCGCCGACACCTGCAAACCCTGCGTATTCCCTACGAGGGAGAGCCTTTGGAGGGAATTCAGGTCATGGGTATCCTCGAAACCCGCAACCTCGATTTCCGCAACGTCATTTTGCTCTCGATGAACGACGACAACTTTCCCGGCAGCGTCGTGACCGGTACTTCGTTCATTCCCTACAACCTGCGGGCGGCCTATGCCTTGCCTACGCCGGAGCATCACGAGGGGGTTTACGCCTACTATTTTTATCGTTTGCTGCAACGGGCCGAGAACGTGCGGATGCTCTATTGCGCTCATGCCGATGACAAGACCACCGGCGAACAGAGCCGTTACATCTATCAACTGGAGTACGAAACTCCCTTCGAGATCCTCCGCCGGGAGGTCGGTATCGATGTCAATCGGATGGAAACCCTGCCGATCGAGGTCCCCAAGCAAGGGGAAACCGCCGAAAAGTTGGCCCGCTTCCTCGCGCCGGACGATCCCGTGCGGCTGTCGCCTACGGCTTTTTTTCGGTATGTGGCTTGTCCCCTGCGCTTCTATTTTCACTCCGTGGCCCGGTTGGAGCCAGACGACGAGATTTCGGAGGAGGTCGATGCACCGATGTTCGGTACGATTCTCCATGCGGCTTTGCAGCGGCTCTATGCTCCCTTTGTCGGGAAGACCGGCTACGGAGAGGCGTTGCGTGCGCTGACCCGTTCGTCCGAAGTGGAGAAGGCGGTAGTTGCGGCCATCAATGAAAACTATTTGCAGGATGTTGAAGCGACGGTTGAGGATTATAGCGGTAATCTGTTGTTGGTCAAAGATATTGTAATCCGCTATATTCGGGGCGGCGTATTGCCTTACGACGCCGCGCATGACGATTTTACGGTCGAAGGACTCGAGGAGCGGATCGGGCAGGAGTTTGCGTTCGAAAGCGCCGGAAAATCCCTGCGTGTGGTCTTCGGGGGCCTGGGCGACCGGATCGACCGCCTGCCGGACGGTACGCTGCGGGTCGTGGACTATAAGACCGGCGAACCGCACCTCGATTTCCAGGGGGTCGAAGCGCTCTTTCGTGGAGAGGCCAAACAGCGTCAATCCAATATTTTACAGACGTTGCTCTATTCGATGATGCTTTTCCATTCGCGGGGGGTGGATGCCGAGCCGACGCTCTATTACGTGCGGGCCATGCACCGGGACGACTATTCGTCCCGGCTCGTCGATCGGGAGTTGGGGCGCACGGGCGTACGCTATTCCGAATACCGCGAGCCTTTCGAACGGCTGTTGCGCGAAACCCTTGCCGAGATGTTCGATCCGGCGATTCCGTTCCGTCAGTGCGAGGATGCCGAGCACACCTGCCGCTATTGCGATTTCCGCGAGATCTGCAAACGCTGACGCGAGCGTGCCGCAGCGATTTTCTCCGTGTCGTCTTTTCGGAAGGGCAATTACATTTTCAATCTGCCCCTTGTCCGACGATCGCTTTTCGCGGCTGGTGGCCGCGTTCATAATTCTGCTCCAGAATCCCCTCTTCGGAGGGAGCTTGGGCTACTGCGCTCCCGAAGAGGTGTATATGAAAGTGTATAATCACGTTCGGAAAATCAGTCTGCAGCCTGTAAATACCGGCCATAGAGCGTCTCATATCTTGATCCGATTCATTGACGGACGGTGCGAGCGTATTTCCGACGATATGCGGGATCGGCTCGGAGAACCGCTTTTGCGGGAGGGTCGGTCAGTTCGCAGCGGATTTTTCGCGGGATGCCTGTAAATACTCCCGCAGGATTTTTTCGAGTTCCGCCGTGCCGATATCGACTGTTGAAGCCGTGATTGCGTAGGGGGATCCAAAGTATTTCATTTGCCAGCGCATAAGCCCTTTGGCAATCCGGTTTTTTTCCTCGTCGATCGCCCGGTCGGGATCGTGGAGTTCGATCCGGATGAATTTCTGCCCGTAGGTTCGGAATACGCTGAAATCCGCAATGCGCTGCCACTCGATCGTGATGTATATCCCTTTTGCCGGTACGTAAATCCGCAGACTGTCCGGAGTCAGCAACAGAGTCGGCCTGTTTCGGAAGAAATTTTTCAGCAGCACGATGAACAAGATGCAGATACATCCTCCGAAGAAGACCGCTCCCACGATACCGATGACCAGCCCGACCTTTCCATGCGGCTGTACGATGACGAGCAGGCAGGAGAGGGTCGTCATGATCGCTGCGGCGAGCGTTGTGCCCAGCAATTTGCGGTGGCTGGGATAGATAGCCGTTTCTTTTTTCATTCGCGATTCGAAAAATTAGTCGAAGGACTGCATGCCCGACTGGGCGATGCGGATGATCCGCTGGTACTCGACGGGTGAGAGTTCCATGAAGAAGTAGTGGATCGGATCGACGCGCATGCCGTTGTGCCGCACCTCGTAATGCAGGTGGGGTGCGATCGAAAGTCCCGTGTTGCCCGAAAGTCCGATGATGTCGCCGCGACGGACCTCCTGCCCGCGGCGGACATTGACCGACAGCAGGTGACTGTACGAGGTTTCGTAACCGTTGCCGTGATCGATGACGATGGTGCGGCCCGCCGTAGAGCGCGTGGCGATCTCCTTCACGCGGCCGTCCGCCGTGGCGAAGACGCGCGAACCTTCGGGCACCGTGTAATCGACGCCCTGATGGGATTGCAGGGTGCGGTAGAAGGGGTGGATGCGCATGCCGTAGGAGGCGGTGAGCAGCGTGAGCTGCTGGTTGATAACGGGCTGTATGGCCGGAATCCGGTTGCGGCCGTCGCCGACCGTATCCAGCAGACGTTGCAGTTCGAGGTACGATTCGTTGAGCTTGGTCAGCGTCGCTTCGGATTGTCTGACCTTCTCTTTGAGTTCCAGGATGATCTGACGGTCGGATTTGTCCAGCAGGCTTTCGTACGTTGCGAGCCGCTTGGTTTCGTATTCGGTGTCGAAATCGTAAGGATCGGATTCGAAGAGGATGTTGAAGACGTTGCGGTCGCGCTCGGAAACATTTTCCATCACTGTGCGCAGCGAGTCGTAGCGGGCTTCGAGCCGGGTGTATTCGTCCCTCAACTGATCGGTGGAGTGCTTGAGCTCGTATTCGACGGGCGTGTCGAAGAAGAGCGAAAACCCGACGTAGTAGAGGATGGCTGCGCCGAACCACACCAGCACGTGAAACGTGATGCGGATCGCCTTCTGTTTGGGCGTGCGCGGTGTGGCGTATTTGATCGGTCTGCGGGTTCTTGCCATGTTATTCGTCGAAGGTGTCGAGGTTGAGCTCCTGCATCTGTTCCATCAGGCGCTCGTACTCCTCGTTGGTCATATTGCGGTTGAAATAGTTGATCGGATTGACGACCTGTCCCATGTGAATCACCTCGTAATGCAGGTGGGGGCCGGTCACGCCGCCCGTGTTGCCGACCTTGCCGATCAGTTGTCCGCGCACGACCTTCTCGCCGGGTTTGACGAAGATCTGGCTCAGGTGTGCGTAGCGGGTCTGGTAGCCGTACTGGTGGTTCAGGAGGATCTGCTTGCCGTATCCTCTGCGGGGCTGTCCCAGGTCGGTGGACTGTACCGTCGCGTCGCCCGTGGCATAGACGTTGTTGCCGATGTTGGCCGCCAGGTCGATGCCTTTGTGCAGGATGCGTCGGTGGTAGATCGGGTGGTTGCGGTAGCCGAACGGCTCGATACCCCTGCGCAGGGCCTGACGGTCGATGGGCCAGATGGCCGGGATTGCCGTGGACATGTTCTCCTTGTTCTTGGCTAGGATTTGCAACTCGTCGAACGAAACGGAGGTACGGTAGAGCTGGCGGCCGAAAGCGTCGAGCTGCTGCCACGTGCCGATCATCAGCGGGGCGTATTCGTCGCCCGCCAGAGCCGCGTATTTGGACGCCGGATAGGGGGTGTAGATCCCTCCGATATTCAGGGTGTCGGCCGAGAACAAAGCCCGGTAAACGAAGTTGTCGCGGTGGTGTATTTCGTCCAGTTTACGCTGCTCCGCGCGGATCTTGTCCTGAAGGAGCCGGTATTTGAAGACCAGCTCCGAATTTTCGCGCAGGATGCGGTACATTTTCGGCGTGTAGAAGACATTTGCGAAGACGACATTGACGATCGATACTGCGATGAAGATGATGAGGATTTTGCGAATGACACGGTAGGTGCGCAGGCGGAACGGGACCGTGACCACCTCATGAGTGGCCGAAACCACCTCACGGGTCAGGGCGTGGGGATCGAACGTCTGCTTTTTTCGTGCCATGATCTGAAAAACTCCTTGGAAGTGATGCAAAATTAAGGTAAAATATGTAATTTTGCAATCTTGTAACTTCTTTAAGTTTCGCGGATTCGAGCGGATGACAGCCTGAGCGCAGGCAGCCGGAATCTGCGGAGTGTGTCTTATGAACAACGCAAAGAATTGAAAACACAGTATATGGAATCCAACAAAATTCGTCAGGCTTTCCTCGATTTCTTCGCAGGGAAGGATCATGTGATCGTACCGTCGGCACCGATGGTGGTGAAAAACGACCCGACGTTGATGTTCACCAACGCGGGTATGAACCAGTTCAAGGACATTTTCCTCGGGAATATTCCCCGTCCCTATCCCCGGGCCGCCGATACGCAGAAGTGCCTGCGCGTGTCGGGCAAGCACAACGACCTGGAGGAGGTCGGCCATGACACCTACCATCACACGATGTTCGAGATGCTGGGCAACTGGTCGTTCGGCGACTATTTCAAGAAGGAGGCGATCGGCTGGGCCTGGGAACTGCTGACCGGGGTGTACGGACTGGACAAGAGCCGTATGTACGCTACCGTGTTCGAGGGAAGTCCCGAAGACGGGGTGCCGTTCGACCAGGAGGCTTACGACATCTGGCTGCAATACCTGCCTGCGGACCACATCATCCGCGGCAACAAGCACGACAATTTCTGGGAGATGGGCGACATAGGCCCTTGCGGACCTTGCAGCGAGATCCACTACGACCTGCGCGACGAGTCGGAGATCGCCGCCGTGCCGGGCCGCGAGATGGTCAATCAGGGCAGCCCGCTGGTGATCGAGATCTGGAACCTGGTCTTCATGCAGTTCAACCGCAAGGCGAACGGTTCGCTCGAACCCCTGGCGGCCAACTGTATCGATACGGGCATGGGTTTCGAACGCCTCTGCATGATTCTGCAAGGGAAAAAGTCGAATTACGATACCGACGTGTTCCAACCTACGATCCAGCGCATCGCCGCCATGTCTGGCAAAACGTACGGCGCGGATGAGAAGTGCGACGTGGCTATGCGCGTGGTCGCCGACCACCTGCGTGCCATTTCGTTCTCGATCGCCGACGGACAGCTGCCGTCGAACGTGAAGGCGGGCTACGTGATCCGCCGCATTCTGCGTCGCGCCGTCCGGTACGGCTATACCTACCTGGGCTTCAACGAGCCCTTCATCTGCCGTCTGGTGGCCGGTCTGGTCGATCAGATGGGCGGGCAGTTCCCCGAGCTTAAGGCCCAGCAGACGCTGATCGAGAAGGTGATCGAGGAGGAGGAAAGCTCCTTCCTGCGTACGCTCGCTACGGGCATCAACCTGTTGGACGGCGTGATGGCCGAGGTTCGCAAGAGCGGCGGCGAACGCATCTCCGGCAAGGACGCTTTCCTGTTGTACGATACCTACGGATTCCCGATCGACCTGACGGAGCTGATCGCCCGCGAGCAGGGGATCGAGGTGGATCTGGAGGCCTTCGAGAAGGAGCTGCAGGCGCAGAAGGAGCGTTCGCGCAACGCTGCTGCGGTCGATACCGACGACTGGAAGGAGCTGATCCATATCAAGCAGAGCGAGTTCATCGGTTACGACACGCTGAGCGCCGAGGTGAAGATCGCCCGCTACCGCCGTGTGTCCTCCAAAGGACGCGTTTCCTACCAGTTGGTGTTCGACCGTACTCCGTTCTACGGCAATTCCGGCGGTCAGATCGGCGATATCGGCTATATCGAAACCGCCAACGAACGGATCCCGGTCGTGGCTACCGAGAAGGAGAACGGCCTGATTATCCATATCGTTACCCAACTGCCCGAAAATCCCGAAGCGACCTTCATGGCCGTCGTGGATCCGGAGAAACGTCAGGCGGCTGCCAACAACCATACGGCGACGCACCTGATGCACGAAGCGCTGCGCAAGGTGCTCGGTACGCACGTCGAGCAGAAAGGCTCGCTCGTGACGCCCGAATACCTGCGCTTCGACTTCTCGCACTTCCAGAAGGTGACGCACGAGGAGCTGCGCCGGGTCGAGCAACTGGTCAATCGTGCCATTCGCGCGAACTATCCCCTCGAGGAGAAGCGCGATGCCACCAAGGAAGAGGCTGCAGCGGCCGGGGCGATGATGCTCTTCGGCGAGAAATACGGCGACCGGGTGCGTATGGTGCGCTTCGGCACCTCGGTCGAGTTGTGCGGCGGTACTCACGTGAGCGCTACGGGTAATATCGGGTTCTTCAAGATCCTGAACGAAAGCGCCATTTCCGCCGGCGTACGACGTATCGAGGCCACGACGGGGGCGAAGGCCGAGGAGGTGATCTATGCGGCCGAAGATACGATGCGCAACGTGGCCGATTATCTCAATAACCCGCAGATTCTTCAGTCGATCAAGAAGATCATGGAGAGCAACGAGGCTTTGAAGCACGAGATGGAGGCCATCCGCCGCGAACAGGTGGCCGAGTGGGCCGCGAAGATCGTCGATTCTACGCCCGAGCGTGGCGGGATGCGACTGATGGCTACGCAGACCGATCGCCGGCCGGATTTCATCAAGGACCTCGCTTTCGCCGTGCGTTCGCGTTCGAAGAATATCGTACTGGTGATCGGATCGATCAATGACGGCAAGCCGACGCTCACCGTCGCTTTGGGCGACGATATCGTGGCGCAGGGAGTCAATGCCGGTGTCGTGGTGCGCGAGGCGGCCAAAGCCATCAACGGCGGCGGCGGCGGACAGCCTTTCCTGGCGACGGCCGGCGGTAAGAACCCCGACGGCATCCAGGCGGCTATCGACAAGGCCGTAGAACTGATTGTGGAACAAGTAAAGTAATGTTTCGGATGAGTAATCGCAAAGTATTGCTGATGATCCTCGACGGTTGGGGCATCGGCGACGGACAGAAGGGGGATGTCATCGCACAGGTGCATCCTGCCTATATTTCGGAAATGACCCGCAAATACCCTCATGCGCAGTTGCGTACGGACGGCGAAAACGTCGGCCTGCCCGATGGGCAGATGGGCAATTCGGAGGTGGGACACCTCAATATCGGTGCGGGCCGGGTAGTCTATCAGGATCTGGTGAAGATCAACCGGGCCTGCCGCGACGATTCGATTCTGAAGAATCCCGAAATCGTGAAGGCGTTCGAATACGCCAAATCGAACGGGGTGAGCGTGCACCTGATGGGACTGGTTTCGGACGGCGGGGTGCACTCGTCGCTGGATCATCTGCTCAAATTGACGGACATCGCCGATAAATACGGCATCGAACGTACCTACGTGCATTGCTTCATGGACGGACGCGATACCGATCCGTACAGCGGCAAGGGATTCATCGAACGGCTGGAAAAGCACATGCGGGAACGATCGACGGGCGTCGTGGCCTCGATAGTAGGCCGTTATTACGCGATGGACCGCGACAAGCGTTGGGAGCGTGTGAAGGTGGCCTACGACCTGTTGGTCGAGGGCAAGGGCGAACATTCGTCCGATATGGCGCTGGCGATGCAGAAATCGTACGACGAAGGGGTGACCGACGAGTTCGTGAAGCCCGTCGTGCGGATCGACGAGGACGGCAATCCGATCGGTATGATCCGGCCGAACGACGTGGTGATCTTCTTCAACTACCGGAACGACCGGGCCAAGGAGCTGACCATCGTACTCACACAGGAGGATATGCCGCAGCAGGGCATGCACACGCTGCCGCTCTACTATTGCTGCATGACCCCCTATGACGCCAAGTTCGAGGGGCTGCATATCCTGTTCGACAAGGAGAACGTGGCCGACACGATTGGCGAGTATGTCGCCCGGCAGGGGCTTTCGCAGCTCCGTATCGCCGAAACGGAGAAATACGCTCATGTGACCTTCTTCCTGAACGGAGGCCGCGAGGAGGAGTTCGAGGGCGAGGACCGCATTCTGGTCGCTTCTCCGAAGGTGGCGACTTACGACCTTCAGCCCGAGATGAGCGCTTACGAGGTGGCCGACAAGCTGGTCGGGGCACTCGACAGGCAGAAATACGATTTCATCTGCCTGAATTTCGCCAACGGCGATATGGTGGGGCATACGGGAGTTTATGAGGCGATCGAGAAAGCGGTGAAGGCTGTCGATGCGTGCGTGGCCAAAGTCGTCGAGGCGGCCCTTCGCAACGGGTACGAGGTCGTGCAGATCGCCGATCACGGCAACGCCGACAATGCGGTCAATGCCGACGGCACGCCCAATACGGCCCATTCGCTCAATCCGGTGCCGATCGTCGTGGTTTCCGACCGCGTGAAAACGGTCCGCGACGGTATCCTGGCCGACGTAGCGCCTACGGTCCTCGACCTGATGGGGCTCGAAAAGCCCGAAGCCATGACAGGACATTCGCTGGTGGAATTTAAGTAGGGGAACTCTTATAGGTATAGAGTGGATTTTATATCGATTTTGATTTGCGTTGAAAAACATCTGTTTTTCAACGCAAATCTTTTTTAGAGGATTCGGGAGGATTTATTCCCGAATATTTTGTATTCTTCGTAACTGTTTGTTGTGGGTATCTTCTTCGAATTTTAATTTAAGGTTTATGAAAAAATTTATCTGTTGCGTTGCGGCGCTTTCGGCATTGATCTTTTCGAGCGGTTGTGGCGACGACGAGAAGCAGGTCGAACCGGTCGATGAATATTGGATCGAATGGAAAAATGAGAGCGATTATCGAATCGATTTCTTTTATGTAGAAGGAGGGTATCGGTGGCATGACGGGATTAATCGTGGAAAGTATGTTTCCGTGCGGGTGTCCGGCTCACCGGAAGGTTTGTCGGACTATATTGAGGACCGAAAGATGGGGCTGTGGTATGAGCAGTTTGTCGTCGATGGCGAAACGTATGCATATATGGAAAACTACGACCCGTCGGGGTCGGGTAATTCCGCTGTGCCAAAGGGTTTGCAGGACGTGCAGCGCTATACTTTGGTAAATAAGGAGAAAAACGGTAGTCTGGCTTTGGTTTGGGTTTATACTTTCACCAATGCCGATTACGAGGCGGCGAAAGCCCGGGGTGCGGTGCATATTACGCTTGGGGAAATTTAATTTTTAGGAATATCAGGCATTTGATTCTTCCCGGAAGTCGGATTCGATTTCCGGGAATTTTCTTAAAAGATTCAAGAAACGAAGTTGTATTTTCGAATATTATCTATTACTTTTATAATGAAGTCAAATCAGCCTGAATTTAAATTATGAGAAAGATTCTTTATTTGTGGATGATTTGCGTCGTGCTGTGCTCTCTTGTAAGTTGCAATGACAGCGACGATAAAACCTATTCGTCCTATGTCAGCCGGTTCGTGTGGGAGAATAGGTGCAATCATAGGATCGAATATTTCTATGTAGAGGGGTGCATCACGAGATCCCAGGGAATAAAGTATGGAGAGCGGGCTGTAAAAGAATTGGAAGGACCTTCGCCCGTGGATTTGCAGACTTTTCTCGACGGAAGAGAAACTCATGTTATCTACGATTCTTTTACAGAAGGAGTTATAATTTACTGTTATATGGAAAATTATTATCCGTCGGGACTCGGAGAAGTTGCGGTTCCGAAAAGTTTGCAGGATCCCGATCGTTATGTTTACAAGGCTTATGAAGAGGGGGATAAATACGTCGTGGAATGGACTTATACATTTACCGATGCGGATTACGAGGCTGCCAGGGCTCGCGGACCGGTGCGCATCGGAATTGTTTGATTCATAACAGAAAAATCGAAGAAAACCCCGGACTGAACTTAAGTTCAGTCCGGGGTTTTCTCATTCGGTCGCTTCGGCGGCGTCTTACTATCGCTGTTCGGCTAAAAAGGTTTCGATATTCCGTTCGATGCAGCCGACCAATGTTTCGAGTGCTTCGACCGGGGCCCAGGCCGTGTGGGGCGAGAGCAGCAACCGGTCGGGGTCTGTTACACGCAGCAGGGGGTTGTCCGGCGACATCGGCTCGCGCGAGAAGACATCGATTCCGGCACCGGCCAGCCGCTTGTTGTCGAGCGCATCGGCGAGGGCCTGCTCATCGACGATGCCACCTCGGGCTACGTTGATCAATAGGGCCGAAGGTTTCATCAGGGCCAATTCCCGGGCTCCGACGAGGCCGCGCGTGCGGTCGTTCAAGGGAGCGTGGATCGACACGATGTCCGACCAGCGGAGCAGTTCGTCGAGCGGCATGGCGGGGTAGGGTTCCTGCCGTTCGACACCCGAAGTCGAAGTATAGGCGATCTGGCAGCCGAGGGCTGCGGCGACTTCGGCGACCTTGTGCCCGATGGCTCCCAGGCCGATGATACCCCAGCGTTTGCCGTAGAGCTGGTGGAGCGGCCGTCCGAAATGGAACGGAGCGTCGGATGCGGCGTATTCGCCGCTCTTGACGTAGCGGTCGTAGTAGATGCTCTGCCGCAGCAGGGCGATGGCGGCACCGATCGTCGTTTCCGTCACCGCATGGGTGGAGTAGCCGACAGCGTTGCGGACCTCAATCCCGCGTTCGGCGGCGGCTTCCAGATCGACGTTGTTCATACCGGTAGCGGCGATGCAGATCAGTTTGAGCTGCGGCAGCACCTTGATAGCTTCGGCCCGCAGGGGGACCTTGTTGGTGATGACGATGTCTGCGTCGATACAACGCTCGGCTATTTCACCGGGCGTCGTTTTTTCGTAGCCGGTATAATTTCCCAGTTGCTTGATGCGGGAGAGGTCGATTCCTCCCAGGCTGTACTCATCTAAAAATACGATATTCATAGTTGCGGTTTTATTTCGGGTCTTGTTTCGGTATGTGCATCCGCCGAAGCAGGGGCCTCGCCGAATAAGACCATCATTTTTTGTACCATTGTCTGCGGATCCGTGGTGGTACCGGGTACGGGAAACGGAGGTGTTTCCGCAGTTTCCGGTACGGATCGGGATTGCCGGGGCCTCGACGGAACAGTCGTAGGTTCCGCGTCGCAGCCGGCGGGCTTGTCTCCGGACCGGACACGGGCGATCTCGTTTGCGGACTGTATCGTCCATCTGTCGTGACCGGCGGATTACGGAGCTGCCTCGGCTATGCTTGTTCGCATCGTTCGCCGCTGTTTTGCAAAGATACGAATAAGCCGAGCGCAAAAGCAATTTTTATTTGCATTTTGCCGAGGCGGAGTATCTAAGACGAAGTCAAAGATACGAAAAGATGGACACTAAGCCAAACTTGGTTGAGTTTGTCCGATTCATATCTTAAAAACAAAGATACTAAAAGCCGAGAGAAAACGGGAATTGTTCCCGTTTTCCGAGGCGCAGCCTATTTAACCGAGGCTATGTCAAAGATAATAATATTTCGAAAAACGGATCTAACCGCTTCTGGATGGTCATAAATCCGTTCCGACAGCCGTTTGAGCGGTTTTCTTGTACGCGGGACGGCTGTTGCGGTCCGCTTACAGCTCTCCGATCACTCCCCGGACGACTACCGAGGCGCAGCCTATGCCGAAGAGGGCGGGCAGGTAGGAGATCGTGCCCGTGTTGGATTTCTTGTTCTGTTCTTCGCAGAGGATCGTCGCGCCTTCGCGTACCGGTTCGGCGGAGAATACGGCTTTGAAGCCGCTGCGTACTCCGGCTTTGTGAAGCCGTTTGCGCAGCATGTGGGCCAGCGGGCAGTGGTGGGTGCGGGAGATGTCCTCGATTTCGAGCCGCGTGGGGTCGGTTTTGGCTCCGGCGCCCATCGAGCTGACCAGGGGAATGCCGCGTTTCAGCGCCCCCAGGATCAGCGCCAGCTTGGGCGAGAGGGTGTCGATCGCATCGACCGCGTAGTCGAACCGTGCCGAGTCGAGCAACAGGTCGGTTTCTTCGTCCTTGATGTATTTATCGACTACGTGGAGTTCGAGTGTCGGGTTGATGTCCCGCAGCCGCTCGGCCAGCACCTCGGCTTTGGGCCGTCCGACGGTCGAGTGGAGGGCCACCAGCTGGCGGTTGATATTGGTCGGATTGACCGTGTCGGCATCGGCGACGGTCATGCGCCCCACGCCTGCCCGGACGATCATCTCGGCGGCATAGGCGCCCACGCCGCCCAATCCTACGACCAGCACGTGGGCCGCACGCAGTTTTTCGAGTTTTTCCGCTCCCAGCAGGAGCTCCGTTCTTTCGAGCCAGTTGTCAGTCATCGTTCGAATATCTCTCTGTAATTGCGGTATATCGCGCATTTCAACAGTTCAGGGTCGAGGTCTTTCGCTTGGGCGATCCGGCGGTAAATCTCCTCGATCGGCACGTCGCTTTCGTCCGTTTCGGCGAAGAGGTTTTCGACCGGCGTGCGCCGCAGGGCTTCGACCGTGCGGGGTGAGCGGAACGTCCGCTCCCCGAAGGAGAGGTAGTAACCCTTCTTTATGGCTTCGGCCGCCTGCTGGGACGATCCGATGAAGCCGTGGAAGATCACCGCCCGCAGTGCATGGGGAGCCAGTTCGCGCATGACCGCTTCGAAGGCCTTCACGCAGTGCAGCACGACCGGTTTGCCGAGCCGTTCGGCCCAGTCGAGCTGTTCGCGGAAAATCCGGAGCTGGGCCTCCCGGCCGACCGTGCCGGCATAGTCCAGGCCGATCTCGCCGACCAGATCGACTTCGCCGAACCGGGGGACGATCTCTTCGATTCGCCGTGTTTCCGCCTGCCAGGGATGAATCCCTGCGAAAGAGGGCTCCAAAGCCTTGCCGGTGGGACGGTGCGTGTGGATATCGACTATGCTGCATTTCATAATGCGGATCGCTCTGAAAAGACAAAGTTATGATTTTTCAGTCGATTAAAAAAATCAGGCCGCTCTTTGCTGTTCGTATCGGAAAAAATCGTATCTTCGCACGCGATTTAGTGTGTTATTGCGCTAACAAACATTGCCTGGAAAACTCAATGCAAAATAATTATCTGTAAAACAACCATTTATTAACCATGTCGAAAATCATTACATTACGCAAAGGTCTCGACATCAATCTTCAGGGTAAGGCCGTGGAGAAGCTGGTCAAATTGCCGCTCGCTCCCGAGTACGCCGTGTCGCCTCTCGATTTCGAGGGTGTGACGCCCAAGTTGCTGGTGAAAGCCGGCGACCGGGTCAAGGCGGGTACCCCGTTGTTCTTCAACAAGTACAACGAAAGGGTGGTTTTCACCTCGCCCGTCAGCGGTACGGTTTCGGCGATCAATCGCGGTGAGAAGCGTTGCATTCTCAACGTGACGGTCCAGGCCGATGCGACTCAGACGTACGAAGAGTTTGCCAAGCTGAACGTGCAAACCGCTTCCCGCGAAGAGATTATCGATCTTTTGCTCAAGTCCGGGCTTTGGCCCATGATTATCCAGCGGCCTTACGGTATCATCGCCGATCCGAGCGACACACCGAAGGCCGTTTTCGTTTCGACGTTCGATTCCGCACCGCTGGCTCCGGATTACAATTTCGTGCTGGCCGGTGAGAAGCGGAATCTCGAAACGGGTATCGAAGCGATGCGCAAGCTCACTTCGGGCAAGGTCCATCTGGGCGTGCGTGCCGGTGCGGAGGGCGAAATGGCATCTCTGAAGGGGGCTGAAATCCACACGTTTGCAGGCAAGCATCCGGTAGGTAATGTAGGCGTTCAGATTCATCACGTCGATCCGATCAACAAGGACGAGCGGGTGTGGACGGTGAATATTCAGGATCTGGCCATCATCGGCCGCCTGCTGAACGAAGGGCGCGTCGATAGAACCAAAGTCATCGCGGTCGCAGGCTCCGAGGTGAAAAATCCCCAGTACTATCGGCTTATCGACGGTGCTCCGGTGGCTTCGGTGCTCAAGGACAACCTGAAGCCCTCGGCCCACAATCCCCGCATCATTTCGGGCAACGTGCTTACGGGACGCAAGACCCCGGCCGACGGTTTCATCGGTTTTTACGCTAATATGGTGACGGTAATTCCCGAAGGCAACCACTATGAATTGTTGGGTTGGGCGATGCCCCGTCTGAACAAGTTTTCGGTTTCCAAGGCCTATTTTTCATGGCTCTGCCCGAAGAAGGTTTACGACCTGGATACCAATCTCAACGGCGGCGAGCGCCCGTTTGTGGTGACGGGACTGTACGACAAATACCTGCCGATGGACATCTATCCCACCTACCTGCTCAAGGCGATTCTTGCGGGCGACATCGACAAGATGGAGAACCTCGGCATCTACGAGGTCGTCGAGGAAGATTTCGCGCTCTGCGAATTTGTCGATCCCTCGAAGATCGAGATGCAGCAGATCATCCGGAACGGTATTAACTTAATGATCAAGGAGGCATAACGATGGGAGGTTTAAGAAAATTCGTAGATAAAATCAAGCCGACCTTCTCCGAAGGCGGCAAGCTTTCGTTCCTCGCATCGACCTTCGATGCGTTCGAAACGTTCCTTTTCGTGCCGAATACGACCACGAGCAGAGGAGCCCATATCCGCGATTGCAACGATATGAAGCGTACGATGATCGTGGTGGTCGTGGCGCTGATGCCGGCCTTGTTGTTCGGTATGTACAATACGGGCTATCAGGTGGGCATGACCGGCTGGGCAGCCTTTTGGTTCGGTTTCCTCAAGGTGCTGCCGATGATCGTGGTTTCCTACGTGGTCGGTCTGGGCATCGAGTTCTTTTTTGCCCAGAAGCGCGGACACGAAGTCAATGAAGGTTTTCTCGTGTCGGGTCTGCTGATCCCGATGATTATGCCGGTCGGTACGCCGCTTTGGATGATCGCGCTGGGTACGGCTTTTGCCGTCATCTTCGGCAAGGAGGTCTTCGGCGGTACGGGTATGAATGTCTTCAATCCCGCGCTGGTGGCGCGTGCATTCGTGTTTTTCGCCTACACGCCCTTTATTTCGGGTGAGAAGGTTTGGTTCGCCGACGACGCTGTCTCGGGTGCTACGGCCCTCGAACAACTCGCTACGAGCGGTGCGATGAGTTATTCGACGGCGGACGCTTTCCTGGGATTCATTCCCGGCTGCGTGGGCGAAACTTCGACGCTGGCGATTCTGATCGGCGCAGCGATTCTGCTCTTTACGGGCGTCGCTTCGTGGCGCACGATGTCGTTCGTCTTTATCGGCGGCCTGGCAATGGGATACTTTTTCCAGGCACTCGGCGTGACGACCTACCCCGCTTGGGAGCATCTGATCGTCGGCGGTTTCGCTTTCGGCGCCGTGTTCATGGCCACCGATCCCGTCACGTCGGCCCAGACCCGTACGGGCCAGTATATCGTCGGATTCCTCACCGGTGCGCTCGCCGTGTTGATCCGTGTGGTCAATCCGGCCTATCCCGAAGGTATGATGCTTGCGATCCTCTTCATGAACGCATTGGCTCCGCTGGTGGACTACTGCGTGGTCGAGTCCAGCATCTCGCGCCGGAAGAAACGTGTTAAATTGGTAAAATAGGGGAGATATGGCAAAGAAAAAATTCGTATGCAGCATTTGCGGACATGTCCACGAAGGCAACTCCGCACCCGATACCTGCCCTGTCTGCCAGGCTTCCTCGTCGGCATTTACGGAGGATCGGTCCGGCCGGAAAAAGGGCTGGATGCACAATCCCAACAGCAACACTTATATCATCGTCTATTCTACGGTCATGGTCGTCATCGTGGCGACTCTGCTGGCCGTGGCTTCGCTCTCGTTGCAAAAGCGTCAGGCGGAGAACGAGTTGCAGGAGAAGAAGAGTAATATTCTCCAGTCGCTCGGGTACAGCCCCGACGAAAATCCGCAGGAGTTCGACCGGGCGCTGGCCGATTTCGACAACCAGGTCAAATCCTTCGTCCTCGATGCCGACGGTGTGAAAACCGAAACTCCCTCCAAGGAGGTCTTCGCGATGCTCGCCACCAACCAGAATATCCGCGATAATTACGATGCCAAGCGTCTTATTCTGTTTCAGACCGAAGACGGTCGCGTCGTCATTCCGCTGATCGGTATGGGTCTTTGGGGCGATATCTGGGGGTATGTGGCGCTCGAAAAGGATATGGATACCGTGTCGGGTATCGTCATGGCCCACAAGGGCGAAACCCCGGGCCTCGGTGCCGAGATCGCCACGCCCAAGTTCCAGGCTCATTTCGCCGGCAAGAAGCTGTTCAAGAACGGCGAGTTCGTATCGGTCAGCCTGCGCAAGGGCGGTGCGAAAGATCCCGAGCACGAGGTAGATGGTATTTCGGGCGGTACGAAAACCTCGGACGGCGTGACGGCCATGCTCCGCGATTGCCTGTCGGCTTACCTGCCTTACTTCGAAAGTCAGCATCAGGCCGCAGCACAGTCGGCACCCGCTGCCGCGAACGAGGCTGCAAGTTCGGAAGTGTCTAACCAGCAAAACGTAAACGAGAGCCATGAGTAATGAAAAGGAGTCGATCTTCTCGGCTAAGAATTTGAAATACCTGACCAGTCCGTTCTCTGCGAACAATCCCGTCATCGTGCAGATCCTGGGTATCTGCTCGGCCCTGGCGGTAACCGTGCAGATGAAGCCGGCGATCGTAATGGCCCTCTCGGTGGCCGTCGTGACCGGTTTTTCGAGTATGGTGATGTCTTGCCTGCGCAAGGGCGTGCCTTCGCGTATCCGTATTATCGTTCAGCTGGTCGTGATCGCCGCGCTGGTGATTCTCGTGGACCAGATACTGAAGGCATACGTCTATGAAGTGTCCAAACAGCTCTCCGTCTATGTCGGTCTGATTATCACCAACTGTATCGTGATGGGTCGTGTGGAGGCATTCGCTCTGGGCAACAAGCCCTGGCCCGCATTCCTCGACGGTATCGGCAACGGTCTGGGCTACGGTATGATTTTGGTGATCGTGGCCTTCTTCCGCGAACTGTTCGGTTCGGGAACGCTGCTCGGCTACCAGATCGTTCCCGAAAGCTGGTACATCGCCAACGGCGGCGGCTATTCCAACAACGGTCTGATGCTCTTCCCGCCGATGGCGCTGATCATCGTGGGGTGCATCATCTGGGTACATCGTTCTCACAACAAGGATTTACAGGAAAAATAGGAGGGTAACGTATGGAATCATTGAATATCTTTATTCGGTCGATCTTTATCGACAACATGGTCTTCGCCTTCTTCTTCGGCATGTGTTCCTACATCGCCGTATCGAAGAACGTCAAGACGGCCCTCGGCCTGGGTCTGGCCGTTACGTTCGTGATGGTGATGACCGTGCCTCTGAACTACCTTTTGTACGAATACGTCCTCAAAGCCGATGTATTGGTCCCGGGTGTCGATTTGAGCTTTTTGACTTTCATCGTCTTCATCGCCACGATCGCCGCTTTCGTGCAGCTCGTGGAGATGGCCGTCGAGAAATTCTCGCCGACGCTTTATAATCAGTTGGGTATCTTCCTGCCGCTGATCGCCGTGAACTGCGCCATTCTGGGCGGTTCGCTCTTCATGCAGCAAAAGGTCGATGCGCTGGAGATCACTTCGCTCTGGCAGTCGATCGTCTATGGTCTGGGTTCCGGTCTGGGCTGGTGGCTGGCGATCGTGATGATGGCCGCCATTCGCGAGAAGACGACCTACTCGCAGATTCCCGCTGCACTCCGGGGTCCCGGTATCGCATTCATCATCACGGGTTTGATGGGTATCGCGTTCATGATCTTCTCGGGTATCAAGTTGTAATCCTTTAAAAGAGATAAAAAGATGACGTTAACAATTATCATAGCGATCGTTGCCTTTCTGGTGATAACCCTGGTTCTCGTGGGGTTGCTTCTCTTTGCGAAGGCGAAACTGACCACCTCGGGCGATGTCACCATCGACATCAACGGCGGGGAGAAAGTGCTCATCGCCGAGAGCGGCGGCACGCTGCTTTCGACGCTGGCCAACAACAACGTGTTCCTGCCGTCGGCATGCGGCGGCGGCGGTTCGTGCGGCATGTGCAAATGTCAGGTGCTGGAGGGCGGCGGCGAACTGCTGCCGACCGAAACGGGCTTTATCAACCGCAAGATGGCCAAGGAGCATTGGCGCTTGGGCTGTCAGGTGAAAGTCAAGGAAAATCTCAAGATCCACGTGCCGGAGTCGGTGCTGGGTGTCAAGAAGTGGGAGTGCGAGGTGATCTCGAACCGCAATATCTCGACCTTCCTCAAGGAGTTCGTGGTGAAATTACCTGAAGGCGAGAACCTCAAGTTCCGCAGCGGCGGCTATATCCAGATCGACATTCCGAAGTACGATGCCATCAAATTCTCCGACATGGACATCGAAGAGCCTTACCGCGAGGATTGGGATAAGATGAAGATGTGGGATCTGGTGACCAAGAATCCCGAACCTACGTTCCGGGCCTATTCGATGGCCAACCATCCGGCCGAGGGCAATATCATCATGCTCAACATCCGTATCGCCACGCCTCCGTTCGACCGGGCTACGGGTACTTTCGCCAAGGTGAATCCCGGTATCTGCTCGTCGTACATCTTCTCCCGCAAGCCGGGCGACAAGGTGACGATTTCGGGTCCTTACGGCGAGTTCTTCCTGCCTGACAACCTGCCCGCGACGCAGGAGCTGGTATTCATCGGCGGCGGTGCAGGTATGGCACCGATGCGCAGCCACATCATGCACCTGTTCAAGACCGAGAAGACTTCGCGTCCCGTATCGTTCTGGTACGGCGCCCGCGCGCTCAAGGAGGTGCCGTATATGGATGAGTTCCTCGAAATCCAGCGGGAGTTCCCGAATTTCAAGTTCCATCTGGCGCTTGACCGTCCGGATCCCCAGGCGGATGCCGCCGGAGTGAAATATACGCCCGGATTCGTGCACAACGTGCTGTATGAGAATTACCTGAAGAACCATCAGGCTCCCGAGGACAATATTTACCTCATGTGCGGTCCTCCGATGATGATTTCGTCGGTGGTGAAGATGCTCGACAGCCTGGGCGTGCCTTCCGAGAATATTCTTTACGATAATTTCGGCAGCTGATAGAGGTCTATATTCTGATGTAAAAAGAGGTTACGGTGTAAACCGTAACCTCTTTTTTGTTGGTAGAAGCTGCTTGACAAGGGTATGGATCGGAAAATTCCCGGCCAATTCAGGGATTCTTGTCCTGCGGGGGTTGTAAAGAGTCCTGTTAATTTTCCGAAGGCTTTTCTGCGGTCATTCGGAAATCGACGGGAATGACGAGACTGACCTTTACGGCGTCACCTTTTTCGTCGCGGCCCGGTGTCCATTTCGGCGAGGATTCCAGTATCCGGGTCACTTCATCGCTGAAGCATTTATCCGGGGACTGCAAAATCTTTATGTCGCCGACGCTGCCGGCTTGATCGACAGTGAATTGTGCTACGACTTTCCCGCCGAGGTTATTTTTGAAAGCCTCCGCCGGATAACGAATCTGACTGTTTACCCAGTTGTGGAAAGCCTTCATATCTCCGCTCTGGAATGAGGGCATCTGTTCTGTCTGTTCGAGTGCGAGCGTGGCATTGCAGACGGCGATCTGGGAGTAAGCGGTTTCATCCCGTATTTGGACTTTCGAAGCTTTCCCTGTCGTGTCTTTTTTGTAAAAAAAGACGGCGGCCTTTCCGGGAAGATAGGCGGCGTATTTCTCGCGCATTTCGGGCGTGAGATTCTCTGTTCCTACGATGCTATAGGTACCACTGGGAAGTGTAAGAGAGCGCAGGCCGGTGACGGGATCCGTCTTGAAATCGGTGACTTCCCCATCGACTACGAGCAGTAGGTCGTAGTCTTCGTTTTCCGGGGAGGCGGTTTTTTCGGCGGTTTCCGCTGGCGGGTCGGTCGGGGTGTAAGCTGACGGCAATTTGTCCTGGATGCGGATTTCTGCCGCTTTGGAGGTGAATCCGAAAGCTGCCAGCAGGCCGGTGACGATGGGGAGCATTGCGATCAGGCGGAGCAGAGCGTATCTGCTCTTCATAGGCGTTGTCATCATTTGGATTCGTTTTTTTGTTAATGAATTGGTTAATGAATTGGACAGACCGTCGGCTACGTCCGGACTGTAACCGAACTGCTGCGTGAAGATGGTTTTCAGATAATTTCCTGTGTCGTGCCCCTCGGCGAGTACGTCGCGGTCGGCTTCGAACTCTTCCACTTCGGTAAGTGCGCGTGCTGCGAGCCACGCGAAAGGATTCCACCACAGCAGGGCTTTCAGGCTCTCCATAACGATCCGTTCGAGCGAATGGCGGTGGATGACGTGACTCTTTTCGTGGGCGAAGATCGCCGCAATGTCTTTTTCTGCGACGGAGCGGCTGATATAAATCGTGCGGAAGAAGGAGAACGATGCGATTTGAGCAGTAGGGCGTACCAATACGATACGTCCGATTCGTTCCTGTGTACTGTGTCGTCGCAGGCGTCGGATCAGAAGCGCTTGCCGGAACATGGAAGAGAGTAGAAGAAGTACTCCGCAACCGTACACGATCCATATCGCTGCCTCGTAATCGAACGCGGCGGCGGAAACGGAGGGGGCGGTGAAGGTGGTTTTGGCGGGAGTGCCTGCGGTGGCGTAAATCACCTTGCCCGGCCAGACCGGAATTCGGAGCAAGGGAATGAGAGCCGCCGCGAGGAGCGACCCCGTGAGGCAGAGCCGTGCTGCGAGGTACCCCGTGCAATTGCGCAGAAACAGCAGGTATGCGCCGTACAGTATGCCGCTGCAAACGACTGTTTCGAGGATGTATCGGACGATCTCTTTCATGACTTGTCGGTTTTATGTCGGGCTTGCCGGATGATGGCGAGGATTTGTTCGGTTTCTTGTATCGAAAGGTCTTCTCGCCGGGAGAAGAAAGAAACCATTTGGGCCAACGACCCGTCGAAGTAGGAGTTCAATATCGAAGAAACAACCGTCTTGGCGTACTCTTCTTTGGGAACGAGCGGGTAGTATTCGTAACTTTTGCCCCGTTCCGTACGTCCGACGTAGCCTTTGTTCTCGAGTATTTTGACGAAAGTGGCGATGGTCGTATATTTCGGTTTGGGCTCCTGCATTGCGGCGATGAGATCATTGATGGAACCTGCGCCCAGTTGCCAGAGGATCTGCATGACCTCTTCTTCGCCGCGTGTCAGTTTTTTGAGGGTGGTATTGTCTGTTTTCATTGTGTTTTTATTGGTTTACTACAAATTTAGTACTAAAATTTTAGATGTGCAAATAAATCTACTAAAAAATTAGATGAAAAGGTTGTTTTGTTCGGAAGCGATATTTTAATTTGCCCGTGCCTTGTACGATTTTACGTAGGTTGCGCCTCGGAAAACTGTAAACAAGTTCCCGTTTTCTCTCGGTTTTCACTATCTTTGCAGAAGATAGGAGGCGGTTCGGCAATCTTTGCGTGCAAGCCCGCACGATTGCACTCACCTTTCACTATCTTTGCCGTATGAAAAATATCGTATTTGATCTGGGAGGTGTGGTTTTCGGGCGCGATCCACGTAAGTGGGAGCCGGAATTTATGGAGTTCTTCGCGTTCATCCATGCGGAGAAAATGCCGGAATTTTGGGTGGATTACGACCGGGGCACCCTTACGCTCGATGAGGTCGTCCGTATATTGAGCCGGGAAAAGGCGTGCGATGAGCGGGTCACGGCCCGTTTTATTCGGGATGCGATCGACCGGCAGGAGGAGATCGTCGAAACCCGTGCGTTGGTCGGCGACCTGAAACGGGTCGGTTATAAGTTATATGTGCTGTCGAACATGTCGCGGGAGTTCATCGACTTCCTGCGCAAGATGCCGGTTTACCGCTGTTTCGACGGGGAGGTCATCTCCTGCGAAGAGCAGGTCGTGAAGCCCGAGCCGGAGATCTACCGTCGTCTGCTCGATCGTTATTCGCTCGATCCGGCCGAAACCCTTTTTATCGACGACCGTCCGGTGAATCTCGAAGCCGCCCGTACATTCGGTATTTCGACTTTTCTGTTCCGTCACCGCGAAGCGCAGCGGAGCTGCGATGAGTTGCGGAAAATGCTGTTGTGAAACGGGCGCTCCCGGCTCGGAGCCGAAATCATAAATTTTCGTTTATGAAGGCGTTGTGGATAAAAATTGTCCTATTGGCCGTCGCACTACCGGGCGTTTGGGGAAATGTTGCGGCGCAGGTAACCATCTCTGCCGATTTCGATACGGGCAGCATCGGGTCGGTCCGCCGGATCGATTCGGTGCGGATGCTTCATGCCGCGAAAAATTCGCTGGAGGTGATGAGCTTCGGAATACGGTCGCGCATCGACCCACTCAATCCCGTCGATACGGCCCTTCTGCCCAGCAGCCGCTGGTTCCATTTTCGCCTGGAAGGGGTGAAGGGAAAGCTGATGTTTCTGCGTATTCCCAATACCGAGATGGTGCGGCCGTTTTATTCGTACGACGGGGAGGAATACCTGCGCTTCGATGCAGGTGAATGTTCGCTGCCGCAGACAGTCTATAAATATTTCCTGCACGACACGGTTTATGTCGCTTATTTCCTGCCTTACAGTCATGCCCGACATAAAGCCAAAGCCGACGAGTGGGCATGTTCGCCTTTCGTGCGACGTCAGCGGATCGGCCGGAGCGGAGAAGGACGTCCGATCGAAATGCTGATCCTCACGGATGCCACTGTTCCGGACAGCCTCAAGCGCCGGGTGTGGATTCACTCCCGTGTGCATACCAGCGAAGCACCTGCTGCATGGTATCTCGAGGCAATGATCGACGAACTGCTTTCCGATGCGCCTCTTTCGCGGGAGATTTTGCGCCGCACGGTTTTCTACGTGGTTCCCGAGACCAATCCTGACGGTGTTCGGGGCGGTTATTCCCGTTCCACGGCGCAAGGTGTCAATCTTGAAATCAACTGGGATCGGCCCGACTCCCTGACACAGCCTGAAGTGAGGGTCCTGAAACGCACGATCGACAGTCTTTCGACAGAGCGTCCTTTCGACGTAGCGTTGAATCTTCACTCCCAGAGTGCGCCGTTCGTGACGTACTGGATTCATACGGCGAAATCGACCTCTGCAAAAATGTATCGACGCAAGATGCTGCTGTCGGCCCTGACGGTCGCCCATACGCCGTATTACCGTCCCATCGACCAGCGTTTTTCGGAAGCTGCTCCCCGGTATGCCGAGGGTTGGTTCTGGCAGCGCTTCGGCGAGAGAACGCTGGCCGTGACGTTCGAAACGCCCTATACTTATTATAATAACGATCCGGCAGGGGAATGGGTTTCCCGGGAGAGTTTGGCTGAATTGGCACATGCGTCGCTGTTGGCCTTGAGCGACCTGCTCGATTTGGGCGGCAGCGAGCGACGGCAGGCTGATTCGGAGCGGATGAAGGGGCGGGGCAAATGGTTGCGCCGCACGGCGAAGGACCGTCAGTTTTTCGGCGGTTCCTATCTGGTCGCGGAGCGGAAAGGGGCCTCCGTATCGTTCGTTTTTCCCGATGTGGCCGAAGGTCGGTATGAAGTGTTCAAGTGGATTCCCGGACCGCTGGATAAGAAATTCGCACGCGAGGAAAACCGGTGGCAGCCGATCGGCGAGGTCGTGCAGGAGCAGGCGGGGCGGCTCGTGTGGCGTTACCAGGCTGCGGCTCCGGGCGATGTGCTGGATGTGATTTTGCTCGTACCTAAATCGGAGCGATAGGGTGAAGTACAAGGGGACAAAAATTGTAAAGTTGTGTCTTCTGCGCTTATTTTTGTGTTCGAAGTGGGAATTTTTTGAACGGCTCGCTGCAATTGGAATTTTTGACTTGTCAGGCTTTCACTTGGTAAAAAGAAAGTCAGGCAACTCTTCAAGAGTTGCCTGACTGTGGGGTTTCTTCATCGTTTGTAGCGAGAGAGAGACTTGAACTCTCGACCTCATGATTATGAATCATGCGCTCTAACCAGCTGAGCTATCTCGCCATAGCTTTCCGTTTCAAAGCGAGTGCAAATATAAACCAAAAAGTTGAACGGACCAAATCTTTCTCCGAAAAATATGTCCTGAAAATGCATGTTGAATCGTATGGCATTGATTTTGACGGGTAAAGGGAAGTAAAATGAGAATCGTATATGGTGCAAGCGAAGACTTCCGACTTTCAACCTCTGCCGCTCAAGATACTCAATGTCTTGTCCCTCCTGGCCGGAGCATCTCTGCTCGTGGCCGTTTCGTGGGAGATTCTCCTGGGGGACCCGCGGCATTATTCGACTGACTACCTGCTGTTGCAAGGGATCGTCTGTGTTGTTTTTCTGGCCGATTTCTTTGCCCGGATGTGGATGGCTGACCACAGTTGGCGTTTTTTCTTTCGCAATCTCTATTTCTTTCTTCTTTCCGTTCCCTATTTGAATATCGTCGATTGGATGGGGATCGAACTTTCGCATGCGGAAGCGATGCTGATGGGACTCGTACCTCTTTTGCGGGCTTTGCTGGGGCTGTATGTGCTTTTCACCTGGATCATCAATAATCGGGTTACGCGATTGCTGACCTCCTACGTCTTGTCGATGTTGGTGTTCACCTATTTCGCCGCTTTGATTTTTTATGATTACGAGATCGAAGTCAATCCTGCGTTGCACGATTTCGGCGATGCGATCTGGTGGGCCAGTATGAACCTTACGACTGTCGGTGCCGATATCTTTGCCGTGACGGCCGTCGGTAAGATATTGACGGTGTTGCTCCCTACGTTGGGAATGATGATGTTCCCGATTTTCACGGTGTATGTCACTCAGATTTATACGCGCAACAGAAAGTCCGACTCTTGATCGGAGTCGGACTTTGCGCATGGGATCCGCTTTCGGACGGATTATTTTTTTTGTTCCCGGAGCAGGTCCCGAATCTCCGTAAGCAACAACTCCTCCTTGGACGGTTCTGGCGCCGGTGCCGGTGTCGGCGCAGCTTCCTGTTTTTTCTTCATCAGCTTATTCATCATCTTGACCATCAGAAAGACGCAGAAGGCCAGGATCGCGAAATCCACGCACTGTTGGATGAATGCGCCGTAATTCCACCAGATCGGTTCCGCAGGAACACTCTCCGCAGCTCCCGATCCGATTGCGTCGGTCACTACGTGCGTCGCTTTCGAGGAGAGGTCGCGCACCTTGCTGATGTCGAGCCGCAGCGACGAGAAGTCCGTATTGCCGATCAGGGCGCCGATGGGCGGCATCAGGATGTCGTTGACCAGCGATGAAACGATTTTTCCGAACGCACCGCCGATGATTACGCCGACAGCCATGTCCATTACGTTGCCCTTGAGGGCAAATTCCCGAAATTCTTTGAAAAAAGACATATACGTTGATTTTTAAGGTTAATTGTGGCAAATGTAATACGATAATATACAAAGATACGAATAAGCCGAGTGCAAAAGCAAATTTTATTTGCATTTTGCCGAGGCGAAGTATCCAAGACGAAGTCAAAGATACTATTTATTTGCGAAAAGAAAAACCGGTCCCGCTGATTTTTCGGGGACCGGTCGGATGATATATTCCGGAAGAAAATTATTCTTCCACTTCCACCAGGATGGCATCGGTTGCGACGTTATCGCCTTCCTGTACGAGAATCTGCTTGATCGTACCCGCCACGTCGCTGGTGATCGAGTTTTCCATCTTCATCGCCTCGAGGATAACCACTTCTTGTCCGGCTTTTACCTTGTCGCCGACTTTCACCTTCAGGGCGATGACCTTGCCCGGCAGGGGAGCGGTCACCTTGTGGCCCGTGATAGCTTTGGCTTCGGCCTTGTGTTCGCTCTGTGCGGCAGTTTTCGGAGCGTCTTTGGCTGCCGTCGCTTCGTAGGCTTTCTTCTTCTGGTCGGTGAGGAACGTCTTGGCAACCATCGGGAAGAGCTCGAGCAGAAGCACCTCTTTTTCATTGGCAGCGAGCTTCACGCCTCCTGCTTCTGGCAGTTCGGGGTTGGGCTGCATCTGGTATTTCGACGTATCGTAGGGAATCTCTTCGCGTACACCGCAGATCTTGAACCGGAACTCGGGGTCGATCTTCACCGGCGTTTCACCGTATTCGCCCTTTACGAGAGCAACGAATTGCGAACTCTTGGTCGTGTACATCGGCCGTCCGGCCTTTTCGTCCAATGCGCAGCTTACGGCCTGGGCACCCACGATCTGCGAGGTCGGGGTCACCAGCGGGGGCAGACCTGCGGCCAGACGTACAGTCGGGATCAACTCCATGGCGCGGGGCAGAATCTCCTCGGCCTTGAGCTGCTGGAGCTGTGCCACCATGTTGGAGTACATGCCGCCCGGGATTTCGGCCTTCTTGACCAGTTCGTTCGGTGCCGGGAATCCGAAATGGGCCTCGATCTTGTGGCAGGCGTCGAGCAGCGTCTCTTCGTCGTCCGCCTGCGCTGCTTTGATCGCACGGTCGAATTCGGCGTCGATCTCCTTCGGAAGTTCGTCGGTGAGCGGATTGAAAGGTTTCGGCATAGGCTTCTCTTTGCCGAAGACCGAAATTTCGAGCTCTTTGCGGATCTCCTTGAGCTGGGTGTTGATCTTGGCAACGGCTTCCATGTTGACACCCGTGTCGATCCCCAGTTTCTTGCAGAAGACGTAGATCAACTCGATAGCCGGCGCTCCCGTACCGCCGCTGAAGTACCAGCAGTTGGTATCGACGATATCGACTCCTGCGACGATCGCCGCCAGCACCGATGCCAGACCGTAGCCCGGGGTGCAGTGGGTGTGGAAATCGATGGGGACATTCAGATTCTGCTTGAAGAGTTTCACCAGTTTGCTCACGCGGTGGGGCGGGATCAGACCCGACATATCCTTGATCGTGATCATATCGGCTCCCAGCGCCTCCATCTGCTTGGCTTTCGAGAGGAAGTATTCGTCCGTGAATACCGGCTTCGGGTTCTTCTTGCCCATCAGTTTGCCGAAGAACCCGATTTCCGGATATTTCGGATCGACCGTATAACATACCGCACAATCGGCGATACCTCCGTACTGCTTCACGTATTTTACGGTCGATTTAACGTTGTTCACGTCGTTCAGGGCATCGAAGATACGCATGATGCCCAAGCCGCTCTGAATCGAATTACGGCAGAAGCCGTCAATGATTTCGTCCGTATAGGGGGCGTATCCGAAGAGGTTGCGGCCGCGCGAAAGGGCCGTGAGCTTCGATACGTTTCCGATTGCCTTGTGAATGGTTTCCAGGCGGGTCCAGGGATTTTCGTTCAGGTAGCGCATTACCGAGTCGGGCACTGCGCCGCCCCAAACTTCCATGGCGTAAAAGTTCGCATCCTTGTAGAAAGGAAGGCAGCGGTCGATTTGGGCCTGGTTCATTCGTGTAGCGAAAGACGACTGTTGGCCGTCACGCAACGTAAGATCTCTGATTTTTAATGATTTGGCCATTGTATTGAATTTTTAATGGTTGTTTCCCTTCCTTTTGGCTCGCTCCGTTTTTCTTCGGAGAAAGGCCGTATTGTTATTCGAATAACAAATATAGTGAACAAATTTGAATTTCCAAATTTTGTGCAAAAATTTTTAATAAATAATTTCTGCCCCGGTGATCGTTTCGAACGAAGCGGAAAAAGGCGTCGAATGGATTTTTTTAATAGTTGTGAAACAATATGTTACGGCGTGTTGCCGAGAGTCGGTTCCGGACACCGGATTTGCCTCTGTCCCTGACCGGGTTTCGGGGAATGCGGGAGCGTGGGAATTCGTGCCGCCGGTTCCGAAAGAGATGTCGAACCTTATGCCGGAACAGATTTTTCGAATTTCGTATCTGGGATTCCCGATCGTGTCGCTGCCTTTTTATTTAGATACTTCGCCTCGGCAAAATACAAATAAAATTTGTTTTTGCACTCGGCTTATTCGTATCTTTGTCATTCGTAGGACAGGCGTCGATCCTTTCGGGGATATTTTGACGATTCGCGGGAGGAGCGTGGCCTTGTCCGTTACTCATTTTCGGAAAATTTACGATTTACAATGACTCCTACGGCCGTACTGCTCACCGTGCTCGGGTATATCGCGATGCTTTTCGTCGTTGCGGGAATCGCCGGAAGGCGGGTGTCGAACACGGGCTTTTTTACCGGTAACCGGGAGAATCCCTGGTATGTGGCGGCTCTGGCAATGGTCGGGGCGGCGATGTCGGGCATAACTTTCGTGTCGGTGCCGGGGTCGGTTGCGGCCGATTCGTTTTCCTACCTGCAAATGGTGCTGGGCTTTACCGTCGGGCAGATGGTGATCGCCTTCGTGCTGATTCCGCTTTTCTACCGGCTGAAGGTCGTTTCCCTGTACGAATATCTCGATGGACGTTTCGGTATGACGACCCACCTTACGGGGGCCTGGTTCTTTTTCATATCCAAAATGTTCGCCGCAGCATTGAAAGTTTACGTCGTCTGCACCGTGCTGCAGGTGCTGGTGTTCGACCCGTTCGGCGTGCCGTTCGCGGTCAATGCGGCTTTCCTGGTCGGATTGGTCTGGCTCTATACCTGGCGGGGCGGTGTCCGTTCGGTCGTCTGGACGGATATTCTGCATACGTGTTGTCTGGTGGGGAGTATCGTGCTCTGCATCGTCTTTATCATGCGGAGCCTCGGTCTGACATCGGCCGGAGTCGTGCAGGCCGTTTGCGATTCGCCGATGTCGCGCATCTTCTTTTTCGAGGATGCCGGGTCGGCCCGTTATTTTTGGAAAATGTTTTTCGGAGGTGTCTTCACGCTGGTCGCTATGACCGGTTTGGATCAGGATATGATGCAGCGGAACTTGAGCTGCCGCTCACCTTGGGATTCGCAGATCAATATCGTGATTACGGCTTTCAGCCAAATGGCGGTGATCCTGCTTTTTCTGGTGCTCGGCGTGCTGCTCTACCTCTATGCGGAACATGCCGGTCTGCCGATGCCCGAGAAGGGCGATCAACTGTTCGCCGTAGTCGCCGTGAACGGTGGATTGCCGCTTGCCGTTGGTATTATGTTCGTTGTGGGGCTTATATCGAGTACCTATTCATCTGCCGGGGCTGCCATGACGGCATTGACGACTTCGTTCACCGTGGATATCTTGCGCGGTCCGAAGCGTTGGGGCGAAGGGCGGCTGACGCAGGTGCGTATCGGGGTGCATGTCGTAATGGCGCTCGTGATGGGGTGCGTGGTCCTCTTTTTCGGCCGGTTCGGTAATGACAGCGTGATTAACTTGATTTTCAAGGTCGCGGGTTATACGTACGGGCCTATTCTGGGAATGTTCGCATTCGGCATCTGCACCCGGCGGCGGATTCGTGACCGCTGGGTTCCGCTGGTGGCTTTCGCGGCTCCGTTGCTGTCGGTCGCCCTGCAAAGTTTCGTCGCATATAAGTACGACTACCACATCGGCTTCGAATTGATCGCCTACAACGCGCTGTTTACCGTAATCGGAATGTCGCTGCTTGTCGAGCGGCGTCCGAAACCGGCGTCGGATAATTGAATATAAAAGATAGATAAACAGACTTAAAATAGTTAATATTATGGCTTTAGAACAGGAAATTTCCAAAGGAATCATGGAGGCTATGAAGGCCAAGGATACCGTACGTCTTACGACGTTGCGCAACGTGAAGAAGTATATCATCGAGGCGAAGACCGCTTCGGCGGGTATCACCGAATTGTCCGATGCCGAGGTGCTGAAGATCATTGCGAAGCTGGCCAAGCAGGGGGCCGAGTCGGCTGCGGTATATGCGCAGCAGAACCGTCCCGATCTGGCTGCCGAAGAGTCGGCCCAGGTCGCCGTGTTGCAGACGTTCCTGCCCAAACAGATGACCGGCGAGGAATTGACCGAGGCCGTCCGGTCGATCATCGCCGAGGTCGGTGCAACCTCGATGAAAGAGATGGGGAAGGTGATGGGTGTCGTATCGAAAAAATTGGCAGGTATGGCTGATGGTAAGGATATATCGGCCAAAGTAAAAGAGTTTCTTGCTTAAATAATTTCTTGAGCTGACAATATTCCGCGGAAATGAGTTTGTTGCACTCCCTGCATCGGAATGTCAAGACGATCGCTATGCCGATGGGTATGGTGGTCGGGGCTTTGTTATGCCGTCCGGTGACGGCTGCCGAGAGTATGTCGAACGGGATGATTACCCCGACGCTGATCTTTCTGATGCTGTTTTTCACTTTTTGTCGGGTGAAGCCCCGGCAGATGCGATTGAAGATGCTGCATGTCTGGCTGCTGGCATTTCAGATCGTGGGCAGCGTCGCGGTTTATCTGTCGCTCGTATGGTTCGATCCGTTGTTGGCGCAGGGGGCCATGATCTGTGTCCTGGCTCCGGTGGCCATGGCAGCCGTGGTGATCGGCGGTATGTTGGGGGCCAACGTAACCACGATGGCCACGTACAGTCTGATCTGCAATATGGTCATCGCTTTGGTGGCTCCGATGCTGCTTTCGTTCGTAGGGGCCGACCATGCTACGTTTCTGGCGATTCTCTCCCGCGTGGGACCGGTGCTGGTGCTGCCGTTCGTCTGCGCCCAGTTGTGCCGAAAATTCCTGCCGGGAGCGGCGTTCTGGGTGTCGAAGCATAGCCAGATTTCATTTTATATGTGGCTGGTGTCGCTGGTTTTTGTCATTGGCCGCACGACCGCTTTTATCATCGACCTGGAGAATGCTGAACCCTGGACCGAAATTGCACTGGGGCTCGTTGCGATGGTGATCTGCGTGGTTCAGTTCGGAGTGGGACGGATGCTGGGACGCCGTTACGGTGATGCCGCAGCGGGCGGGCAGTCGTTGGGACAGAAGAATACGGTGCTCGCCGTGTGGATGGCCCAGTCGTTTCTGAACCCGATCTCCTCGATCGCTCCGACCGCCTATATCGTGTGGCAGAACTTCGTGAACTCCTACCAAATATATAAAAAGGATAGAAAAGTGATGAAAAATCAAATATAAATTATTAAAATATAGTAATTTATATTCGATTGCGGAAATTTTCGTATGTTTTTGCAATTTTCTCAGCTAAGCCCATAATTGCCCAATATTTGTTACTCGAAAATGCTGCGGTAACAAAACAAATTCACTATATTTGCCGTTGAAGCAACAAACGGGAAGGGTCTGGCGAAACAGAAACAGACGGTCAAATTGAAGGAGCCGGTGCGAATCCGGTTCAAGCAGTTATCCAACGGAAATCAATCCATCTATTTGGACTACTATACGGGTGACGTGATCCGCAAGGAAAATTATGTTGGCGGCAAACGGAAATACGAGTTTCTGAAGCTATACCTTATTCCCGAACGAACGCGGGAGGACAAGGCGAAGAACGAAGTGACGCTCGCCCTTGCCAAAGCGATTCAGAGCAAACGGATCGTCGAGGTGCAGAACGACGCGCACGGATTCCAGAACACGAACAAGTCCCGAGTGAACCTGCTCGATTATCTGGAAAATATCGGAAAACAGTCCGCCGAGCAGGGAAGCCGGAACTATGCCCGAACGGTGCTCAATACCGTCCGGGCATTGAAGCTGTTTCGCGGCGACTATATCGCTTTTCGGGACGTCGATAAGGAGTTTCTTTCGGAGTTTACCGATTACCTGCGGCAGATGCCGAAGGCCAGCAAATACGGCGTATTGAAAACCGGAGGGCGGTTAAGCGCCAATTCGGTTGTTTCCTATTACGGTACTTTGAGAACGGCCATCAACCGTGCCTACAAAGAGGGAATCATTACCGTCAATCCGACCAAAGAGTTCGATTTCGCAAGTAAAGTGCGGCAGGAGCCGAGCCGCCGCGAGTATCTGACAATCGACGAATTGAAAACGCTGATAAATACCGAGTGCCGGCACGAGATCGTCAAGCGGGCTTTTCTGTTCAGCTGTCTGTGCGGGTTGCGCGTAAGCGACATTCGCAAATTGAGGTGGTGCGACTTACAACGGAGCGGCGGGCGTGTCCGTATCGAAATCACGATGCAGAAAACCAAAGAACCGCTTTACCTGCCGATTTCGGACGAGGCGTTGAAATGGCTGCCGGAGCGCGGCGAGGCGAACGACAGTGATTATATCTTTCCGCTGACGCACGAGGGAACGGTGAATGATACGCTGCAACACTGGGCGAAAGTCGCCGGAATAACCAAACACATCTCGTTTCATATCTGGAGACATCCAAGTTCTACTTTCTAATTGAGATACAATCAATTAAAGTCCTCATTCTCTTAAATGGGTAACGATTTGGTAACGAAAGTGTGTCTTTTTGTGACCTTTCGTGTCTTAGGTCACAGACATTATACAAAAAAAAACTCCTACAATATCAAGGTATTGTAGGAGTTGTACATTTACTGTCCATTTCTGTCCAGCGTTTTGTGATCCCGCTGGGGCTCGAACCCAGGACCCCAACATTAAAAGTGTTGTGCTCTACCAACTGAGCTACGGAATCATCCGCGCCAATCCGGAGTTATCCGTTTTGGTGGTGCAAATGTATAGAAAATTTTTGTTTTGCCAAAATAAAACGATATTTTTGTACAGAATATTGATTATCGTAAATCTTAAAACAAGATAAATTTTATGTGTAAAGCTCTGATTATCGGCGCAGGAGGCGTAGGTACCGTCGTGGCGCAGAAAATTGCTGCCAATCCGATTTTTTCGGACGTGATGCTGGCCAGCCGAACAAAAGCGAAGTGTGATGCCATTGCTGCGGCAATCGGCGGGGACCGGGTGAAGACTGCGCAGGTCGATGCCGACAATGTAGCCGATTTGTGCGAGTTGTTTCGGGCTTTCAAGCCCGATATCGTAGTGAACGTGGCGCTGCCGTACCAGGATCTGACCATCATGGACGCCTGCCTGGAGTGCGGGGTGAACTACCTCGATACAGCCAATTACGAACCCAAGGACGAGGCGCATTTCGAGTATTCGTGGCAGTGGGCCTATCAGGAGCGCTTCAAGGAGAAGGGGCTGACGGCCATCCTGGGCTGCGGCTTCGATCCGGGAGTGACAGCTATTTTCACCGCCTATGCCGCTAAACACCATTTCGACGAGATTCACTACCTCGATATCGTGGATTGCAACGCCGGTAATCACGGCATGGCTTTCGCCACGAATTTCAATCCGGAAATCAATATCCGCGAAGTGACTCAAAAAGGCCGTTACTACGAGAACGGCAAGTGGGTGGTGACCGAACCGCACGAGATACACAAGCCGCTTCATTATCCTGAAATCGGCGAGCGCGAATCTTATGTGATCTACCACGAGGAGCTGGAGTCGCTGGTAAAGAACTATCCGACGATCAAGCGAGCCCGCTTCTGGATGACTTTCGGACAGGAGTACCTGACCCACCTGCGCGTGATTCAGAATATCGGCATGGCCCGTATCGATCCGATCATTTACAACGGTGTGGAGATCGTGCCGATTCAGTTCCTGAAGGCCGTGCTGCCCGATCCCAAGTCGCTGGGTGCGAACTATCACGGCCAGACTTCGATCGGCTGCCGCATCCGGGGTATCAAGGACGGCAAGGAGCGTACGTATTATATTTACAACAACTGCGATCACGAGAAGGCGTTCCAGGAGACCGGTACGCAGGCCGTGAGCTTTACTACGGGCGTTCCGGCGGCGCTGGGCGCTTCGATGTGGGCCAAGGGGCTTTGGCGCGGTGCGGGCGTGTTCAACGTCGAGGAGTTCGATCCTGATCCGTTCCTGGCCGAACTGGGACCGCAGGGATTGCCCTGGGTCGAGAAATTCGACGTCGATCTGGAAGTCTGATCGGGTTTCGATAATTGGTTTGAAAGTCCGGATGGTATGTACCGTCCGGACTTTTTTATCGGTCTGTATTGGTGTGAAAAGAGGTAGGTATAAATACTTATTTATTCCAAATAGCCGGGATTTTTGAATCCCGGTTGGGAGGTTTTTTCTATTTTTGCGTGAATTTGAAACAGCATCGGAAATCCATGATCGATTTTCAAAAATTACCTTCTCCCTGCTTTGTGCTGGATGAGCAGTTGCTCGATCGGAATTTGGCGGTCATCGACCGCGTTCGCCGGGAGAGCGGTGCCGAAGTGATCGTCGCTTTGAAGGCCTGTGCCATGTGGAGTATTTTCCCGGAGCTTGCGCAACATTCCGACGGAGCCACCGCTTCGTCGCTGGCCGAGGCGAGGCTGGTTTTCGAGGAGTTCGGCCGTCCGGCGCATACGTACGCTCCGGTATATACCGACCGGAATATCGAAGAGATTCTCGATTGCAGCGATCACATCACCTTCAATTCCGTTGCGCAGTTCGAACGGTTCGGACAGATGGCCCTGCTGCGCGGTATTTCGTGCGGCCTGCGGATCAACCCCGGCTATTCGCCGGTAGAAACCGATCTCTATAACCCTTGCGTGCCCGGTTCGCGGCTGGGTATTCCTGCCGGGGAGCTGAAGGAGCTGCCCGCCGGGGTGGAAGGATTGCATTTCCACGTGCTGTGCGAGTCCCGCCCCGAACATTTGCGCTTGGCGCTCGATGCCGTCGAAAAGCGTTTCGGTCGTTTCCTCGACCGGATCAAATGGCTCAATATGGGCGGCGGACACCTTATGACCCACAAGGATTACGATTGCGACGAGCTGATCCGCATTTTGCAGGAGTTCAAGGCGAAATATCCGAACCTGCGCTTGATCCTGGAGCCCGGCAGCGCCTTCACTTGGCGGACGGGTTACCTGGTTTCGACCGTGGAGGACATCGTTGAGAACGGCGGCGTGCGTACGGCGATGCTCGACGTGTCGTTCGCCTGCCACATGCCCGACTGCCTGGAGATGCCCTATAAACCGGCGATCCTGGGGGCCCGCGATCCGGAACCGGGAGAGAAGGGTTGGCGTATGGGCGGCAACAGTTGTCTGGCCGGGGATTACTACGGGGATTGGATCTTCGACCGCGACCTGCGGGTCGGCGATCGCATCGTGTTCGAGGATATGATTCACTATACGATGGTCAAGACCACGATGTTCAACGGCGTGGCGCATCCTGCGATCGCCATCGTGCGCCGCGACGGAGCAATAGAAATAATCAGAGAATTCGGCTACGAGGATTTCAAGTCCCGTATGTCGTAATAATTAAACCGCAATAGATGAAAGATTTTACCCCTACTTCCTACACGCTGGAGTGTGTCGCTACCGGCCGGGAGTTTCCGGACGAAGGGTGGACGCTGGACGATGCCCAGTGCAAGTGTCCTTCGTTGATCCGTACTCGTTATGCAAAAAAGCAGCTCGAACTCAAATCCGATGAATACGGGTTCTACAAGTTCGCCGACTGGTTGCCTGTTCGGCGAATGCTGGAAAATTCGAAGGCTCCGGTGACCTACAAAAGTAAAGGGTTGGCTGCGCACCTCGGGCTGGAAAATCTCTACATTACCTTCAACGGCTATTACCCGGCTATCGGGGCGCACATGACTACCTGTTCGTTCAAGGAAACGGAGGCTTACAGCGTCTGTGCCCGTATCGACGAGAACGAGAAGCGGGTGCTTGTCGTGGCGTCGGCCGGCAATACGGCCCGCGCCTTCGCCAAGGTCTGCTCCGACAACCGGATTCCGCTGCTCTTGTCGGTGCCTGCCGACAACCTCGATGCCCTGTGGTTCGACGGACCGCTGGATCCTTGCGTGAAACTGATCTGTTCGGAGAAGGGCGGAGATTATTTCGATGCGATCCATTTGAGCAACCTGGCACTCAAGAGCGATAAGTTTTATGCCGAGGGCGGTGCGAAGAACGTGGCACGCCGCGACGGTATGGCCACTACCGTACTGTCGGCAGCGACGACTATCGGTCGGATCCCCGATTACTATTTCCAGGCCGTCGGCAGCGGTACGGGTGCTATTGCCGCCTGGGAAGCCAATATGCGCCTTATCGAGGACGGCCGTTTCGGTAGTCACCTGATGAAGCTGATGGTTTCGCAGAACGCGCCGTTCGTGCCGATGTATAACGCCTGGCGGGAGGATTCGCGCGACATGCTCCATTACGACGATGACAAAGCCCGCCGTGACGTGGAGATCATCGACGCCAAGGTGCTGTCGAACCGCAAACCGCCTTATAGTATCGCCGGCGGTCTTTACGATGCGCTGAAAGCCACCGACGGCGAGATGTTCGCGCTGACCAATGCCCACGCCCGCAAAGCGCGGCGTCTGTTCCTCGAGTTGGAAGGCGTCGATATCTATTCGGCGGCCGGCATCGCCACCGCATCGCTCATCAAGGCTGTAGAAGAGGGCAAGATCGCCAAAGATGCCGTGGTGATGCTGAATATTACGGGCGGCGGCGAACTCCATTTCAAGGAGGATAAAACGCTGTGGTACCTGAAGCCCGATCATGTTTTCCCGATCGATCCCGACCCGGAGGAGGTGATCGCCAAAACGGAAGCCCTGTTCGCATAAAATAGCGTCCGGACGATCCGAAAAGGCCGGCGCGACAAAAAAAGAGGGGACGATTTTCCGTATCGTCCCCTCTTTTTTCGTTTGTCTGCGATCAGAACGTCGAGGTCATGTCTTTGGGTACGCAGATGAAGAAATCGGCCTTACCGAGTGCTTCGGGATCGAGCTTGTCGGTATTTTCCTGCCGGATGACCTCCACCGTGCCGATCTTCAGACCGGGACGGTACTGGTTGAGGTAGGTGATGATGCCGCTGTGGTCCGTCGAGTGGAAGTTGCCGTTCATGTGGACGAGTTTCGACTGCATCCGTTCGGCGATCGACCAGGCCATCGTAGCGTCTTTGACCGCCTGTGCCTTCGAAAGGTTTTCTGCGGCGCTCTGTTTCATCCCGGGCATTTTCATGGCCCCGAAATATTCGTCCACGCTCTTGTTGGGCACATAATTCAGGGGCAGCGGTGCGACATACCGTTTCGCTTCGTCCGAAAGCCCGTCCAGCGCCTCGAATCCGCCTTTGGCGACCATGTTGGCGTAGCGGCGTGCTACGTTCGTGGCGACGAAGGGAATCTTGTGCTCTTTGGCGAATTCGACGATCGGAGAGTAGTCGGTCTTGTAGTTGGGCCAGAGCTTGGCTTCGGCGTTGAACCGTTCGGGGGTAATCATTCCGGCCAGGTATTCGTCGAGGATCAGCTGATTGTCCCGCTCGAACATTTCGGCGCCGATCATCAGCCGGTCGCCGTGCCGGTCGTAAAGGTCTTTGACGATTTCGTATTCCATCCAGTGGGCGATGGGGCAGTTGTGGATTTCGCCGATGAATACGACATCCTGCCGTTCGAGCACGTCCATCATCTGCGTGTAATCGACCCGATTGCCCTGGGCGTCGAACAGCGTGTAGGCATTTTTCTCCTGTGCCCAACCGAGCGTTGCGGTCAGGCAGCAGATCAACGATACGAGGATCTTTTTCATTTTCCGTTCTGTTTATTATTCTGGTACATAAATGATTTCTCCGTTTTCCAGTTCGTAGGCGATGCCGACGCGCTTGCCCTTCGCACCGGAACCCTGCTGTTCGGAGGGGGTGTATTTGTTGATCTTGTTTCCCTCCTTCATGATGATCTCCATATTTTCCTTGCCGGGGTTTTTCACTACGGTGAAGTCTTCCTGCGTGAATACTTCGGTCATGTTCATATGCATTACCATGGCGACCATCAGCGCTACGGCGAAGACCATCGCCACGTCGAACAGATTGACCACCACGCTCAGCGGATCGGAGTCTTCCTGTACGGCGAACTTGCTTTTTCTGCGGGTCGGTTTCATGCTTCCGTGTTTTTTTCGATCAGTTTCCGTGATACGTAGTCCAGGTTATTGACATCCTTGGCATACCAGCGCTGCTTGAATTGCAGGGATACCAGGCCCACGCCGCTGATCACGAGGCCCACGACCGTCGTGGCGAATACGACCTGCATATTGTAGGACATACCTGCGATGTCGCCCGTCGAGAGTCCCACGAGCGCCGGGCTCATGGCGATCAGCGTGCCGATCAGACCCAGTACGGGGCCGATCTTGGTGAGAAGTTTGGACAGGATCACGTCCTTCTCGGCGTCGTTCTCGAAATTCGAGATCAGGTAGTCTGCGTAATCCTGGCTGGCCGGGTTGGTCAGCAGGTCGCGCAGATAGCGGATGTAGAGCGAGTTGTCTTTCGCGGGCAGCGCTTTGCGCAGGTCGTCCACCTTGTCCGGTGTCAGGTTTTTGATCAGGTCGTTCAGTCGCTTGTCGTTCTTGCGTTTGGCCATGTATTGGTTGTAGATGCCGCCCACGAGCAGCAGGGCGCGGATGAACAGCAGCAACAGCAGCAGAATATCCGGGATAAGCAGGCTGTTGGCCACCCAGAAAAGTACTTGTGAAATGGTTTCCATATAAGTTTATTTGTTTTACGATTTCTTGGAATTTATGACGGTTCGGGGTTGTGCCGAATGTTTTTTGCGGGCGTTTCGCTTTTGCAGGACGATCCATTTGATGCGGTTCCAGAGCGCCCCAAGCACGAAGAGAACCAGGAACAGTCCGAAGGCGAATCCCAGTGCCCGCCAGTTCGTCGGCTCATCGACCGCCGGATAGGTTACATTGCCGTTGACGGTGGTCAGCAGGCCGATGATGCAGACGAAGAGACTCACCAGAAAGTGCGTCTCCAGCCGCATCTCCTTTTCCGGCAGCAGGAGCCGGAAAAGGTGGCAGAGCAGCGGGAACAGCACGACGACGGCTGCGGCGAACGCATAGGAGATCGCCGAGAACGACGTTCCGGGAAAACTGAACACCAATTCGGTCTGCAGGTAGAACAGCACGGGGAAGACGAGTAGGCTGGGGTACCACTTCAGGGGTTTCACCCACCACCGTTCCTGTTGTCCGAACCAACCCCGCAGCACGGCGATGCAGTAGGCGAAGCAGACGACCGATTCGAGCGTGATGATAACGGCCATATTTTGCAGAGCCGTCGTGTTTTGCAGGTAGTCGGCCAACTGTGTCTTCGATTGCAGAATGGCGTACGGGTAGGTCGCGATGACGAAGGCGCCGCACACCGCTCCGAACAGAGCGGCCTGCCAGATCCTCCAGAAACTGAGTTTGAGCACGCAGTTGATGAGGATGAACAGGATGAGTACGCTGATGATTAGTTGCATAGTATCGTATTAGTTGTCTTTTCTCTTTTTGCGGAGCACCAGCAGCAGGACGACGAACAACACCAGTACTCCGCCGGCGATCCATACGCCGTTCAGGGCGTTTTTCCGACCTTGTTCACCGCTGGACACTTCGTCTTTCTTGAGTACCATCCCGTTCTTGTTATCCGGGCTTTGTACGGTCTTCATGGTCTGGATCTGCTGTTTGTAGGCCGCCGCATGCTGCGGAGCGACCCGTCCGGCGATGAACTCCTGCAATTTGGCGTTGCCGCCCGAGAATCCGCTGCCTGTCGAGCCGAACTCTTCGACCAGCTCCGTGTGCAGGCTCGCCAGTGTGTTGAGCTGTTGCTCCGAGGCTTTCCACATTCCCTTGCGGGCAGTTTCCAGCATTACGGCCGTGATTTCCTGCAGGGCTGCCGGATTCTGCTGACGGAAGAACTGTTCGGTTCCCAGGCCGTAGCTGTCCTGGACATACACGTCGTAGATCCGGTCCCACATCTCCTTGTCGATGACATCGGGTTTGGTGACGTTCCATCCGTAGGTGTTGGTCACGACCTCGGTGATCTGCGATGCGCTCGATGCGCCGCCCTTCATCACCTCCTTGACGTATTCCGGATTGAAGATCGTGGCGCGGGATTCCACGCCGATAGCCTCCTTGAGCTCCTGCATTTTGACGTTGTTGCGGTTGCGGTAGTCGGCGAAATAGGCGTCGGGGTCCTTGCCCGTGACATTGCGCACGGCCAGGTTCATCCCGCCCATGAACTCATAGACGTGATCGAGGCTCAACGCGCCCCAGGTGTTGCTCTGACGGGGCTGTACGACGGCGTCCGTGTTGTGGAGCACGGCCCGCAGCAGTCCGGCCTTCATCTCTCCCCACTCTTCGTCGCTGCCGTACACGGCGCCCATGTTGTTGATGTAGGCGTCGGCGATCTCCTGTTCGTCGGTCCACTTGTCGCCGCTGGTGATCATGTCCTGGATGCCGGTTCCGTACATGCCGTTCACACCTCCGAATACCCGCTGCGTGGACATTTCACGCGCGTCTTTCGGGGATACGCCCTGCTCGACTAGCAGGCGTTCGGTCTCCACCGTGCTTTCCGCCACGCGGTTGCCGTACCGGTCGTCGGTCGCTGCCGCCGCCATCTCGACGGCCCGCGAAATCAGTGCCAGGCGCGATGCCGCTAGGTCGCGGAACTGCCCCGAGGTCTGCACGATTACGTCCACGCGGGGCCGGCCCAACTGCTCGGAAGGGATCAGCTGTAGGTCGGACACGCGGCCGTAGGCGTCGCGTACCGGCTCTACGCCCAGCATGTAGAGCACCTGGGCGATCGTCGCACCTTCGCTCTCGATAAATTCACTACTCCAGAAGGTGTAGCTGACTTTGCGCGGATAGTCGCCGTGCGTTTTCTTGTATTGTGCGAGCGTATTCTCCGCCAGCTCCTTGCCCTTGGCCCAGGCCTGTTCGGACGGGGTGGTCTCTGCGTTCACAGCATAAAGGTTGCGGCCCGTAGGCACCGCCTGCGGATTGGCCACGGCATCGCCGCCCGAAGTTGGTGCGACGTATCCGCCCGCCAGAGCGTTCAGAATCGAGCGCATCTCCATTTCCGGACTCTCCTCCAGCGCCCGTTTGTAGTTCTGGATATTCGTCACGGTACGCTCCACTTCGGCGATGGCCTGCGCTTCGCGTTTTTGATCGGCCGTATATTCCGTAGGAGTAGCTGCGCGGCCCATCATCATACCTCGCCGGGGCGGAGTGAGGATCGTGTGCGCTTCGGCGAGCTTCTCCGGGGTGATTCCCGCTACGCGGCAGACCAGTGCGTCGTCGGCTTTCTGTCCGCCGAGTACCTGGCGGACCAGTTGTTTGGCCGGCTCCAGATAGTGCTGCGTGAAGAATGCCTGACTCTTGAGCTGCGTGTCGGTTACCTTTCCGCGCTGGCGGTCGAGGGCCGCTACGCTGTATGCGATCGGGTCGGCGCTCATGGCCATTACCGACGAACGGATCTTCTCCGGCGAGTAGGGAACGCCGGTCGTATAGAGCTGCCCGGTCATCTTTTCGTTGGCGATCTCCTCGGCGAAGTTTTCGATGCGGGCGATCTCCTCGGCAGTGTAGGGCTGCGTGAGCAGGCTGTCCAGCCGCAGGTCGCGGTGCAGGCCCATCTTCACGGCGATCTTTTTCACGGCGATCGATACCTCCGGCTGGCGGGCCTCGTCGGTCTTGTAGTACGCTTCGATTTTGTTCATCAGCTCCTTGTACTGTCCCCGGGTCTTGCTCTCCGTGAACGGCGGGGTCAGGTAGGAGATCGTCGTAGCGTACGAGCGGCGTTTGGCCATCATGCTTTCGCCGACGTTGCCGATGGTGTAGTAATAGAAGTGGGGAATGGTGCCCACCAGACGGTCGGGCCAGTCGTAGCGGCAGAGCGCCACCTGTTTCCGGGGCGTGAACTCCAGGCTGCCGTGTGTGCCGAAGTGAATCATCGCGTCGGCTCCGAAGCCGTATTGCGCCCAGAGGTAGGCGCCGATGTAGGGGTGGGGCGGAGCGGTTTTGGCGCCGTGTACGATGGCGAAAGCGTCGTCGCCGACCGCAGCCATGGGCTGCGGCAGCAGCACGACGTTGCCCAGATCGATGCGGGCTACGGCCAGGCACGGCTCGCCCTCCCGGACCGTACTCATATAGCGGCCCGGCGCTTCGCCGTACAGTTGCACGACGTCGGCATAGAGCTCTTCGGGCAGGGCGTCCTGCACCCAGGATTCGTATTCCGACTTTCCGACCAGTGCCGGACGGCCGTTTTTCAGGAAGTCGTCGAAAGCTCCTTCGGCATAGGTGCTCAATACGGCACCCTGCGTCATCAGCAGCTTTTCGAACTCTTTTTCGGTCGCAGGCAGGTTTTTCACCGTGTAGCCTTCGGCCTTGAGCCGTTTCAGAAGATTATAGAGCGACGGCACCGTTTCCAGTCCCTGGGCCGTCAGCGAGGATTGTCCGGCGCCTTTGAAGTAGTAGATCGCTACTTTCTTTTCAGCATTCGGCTTCCGTTTCAGCGAGATGAAGTTGCCGATGATCCGGGTGAAATTCTTCAGCCGTTCGGGAATGGCCTTGAAGAGGTAGATTCCCTCTTCGTCCAGTTCCTGATCGTTCAGCACGTAGGGGTAGATCGCGCCGTCCAGTTCGGGTACGACGATACTCTGGGACATGAATCCCCCGAACATCCCCATCGGGTCGCTTTCCCACTCCTCCTGCGTTTCCAGCATGGAGAGCGGCGAGAAGATCGGGATGTTCCGCTCCTTCAGCCACTCCACGGCTGCGTCGGCCTGGCCCATGACCATGCGCCCGTGCGCGAAGTGGATGACCGCGTCGGGGCCGATTTCCCGCAGGAACGTCAGACGCTGGCGGTACGACGAAACGGGATAGACGTTCATTCCTGCGTTTTGCAGCGATACGATCAAGCTGTCGATGTTGGCCCGGTTGCCGCTGAAGGGGTCGTTCAGACCGCCTACGATTGCGATTTTGGGGGCTTTCTCCCGATAAATTCCCTGTTCCCGGAGGTATTTCTCATAGTCCGCGACGGTTTTGAATGAGAGGTCTTCGTCCAAGTGGTAGAGCACGTCCGAAGCGCTCTCGACAGCTTCTTCAGCCGGTGTGACGAAGAGGCGCTTCGCGTCGATATGCTGGCGGACGTAGCGGGCCATATTCCGGTAGTTCCGTTTGTTGCCATTGCCGATGTAGGCCGAAAGTCCTGCCTCGGTGAGGCTGTCGAGGCTACAGATGTCGTTTTCCGGATTGGTGGCGGCGTAAATGTAGATAGGGGTGCCTTCGTCGGCTGCCGCGAGGATCTGCGCTCGCTGCTCTTCAGTGATTTTCAGACCCATGCCGAATCCCAGCACCAGGTCGTAACGTCCGAGCCGGTCGAGCCGGTCGAGCGGTATTTCTTCGTATTCGATGAAGTTGTCTTCGTTGGATTTGACGAGGCTGGCCGTCTGATAGTTCTGGAAGTTCACCAGTCCGATCCGGGTCGTGGATGCCCATTTGCTCCACGCCGCCCAGCAGCACAGGACCACTGCGAGTACGGCGACGGCCGCGAGGATCCATTTCTTGTTTTTTGCCATTATTCGAAGTGTAAATTGTTAAGATTCTTGAGGATTGCCGGCGTCCGGATCCATACCGGACGGGCCGTATCTTGAAAACGGACTCTTTTTGCGTGGTTTGGCCGGCAGTCCCGTAGTTCCGGTGCTGCCAGCCAATCCGATCGCATCATTGCGTCTATTTCAGCAACTCGTACTCCAGTTGCGGACGTCCGCGCTCACCGTCGTCGCCCGAACCGAATTTGAGGAACCGGAGCTTGTAGTAGTTTTCCGCACAGTCCTTGATGACGAAGAAACGGTCTGCCTTGACACCCGGATTCTCCACGCCCGGCATCGCGGGGGTGCGCCAGTTGGTGCCGATCGTGTTCGCTTCCGTCTGGAACTCCGCAGATGCCACGTCCGCACGTTTGAAGTCGGCATACGACTTGGTGTCCGTCATGACGATCGCTGTTTCCGCGCCGCCCAGGTTGTTGATCGTGATTACATCCTGCGTGAACGAGATCACCGGTCCCGATGCCATCATGGTCGAAGAGGCGGCGTAGGCCCACATGATGTCCCATTTGCTCTTGGCGGGCTGGAGCACCTGTTCGCCGGTTTCGAGCGAGAGTCCGATGAAGCTGTAAATCGGGTCTTTCGTGATTTCGACGGTTTTTGGGGTCGTATCTTCCACCTTGCCGTACTCTACCTTGTAGCCGTTGCCGCTGCGGGTGACTTTCACTTTGTACCAGAGGCTCCGGTTTTCCGTACCGTCGGTATTGGTCTTGTTGTCGGCCGAGGCCACGAAAAATACCTTGTTGTTCGCATCCGTAGCCGATATTTCGCCGAATGCGGTCTTCGATAGGTCGCCCGTGACGTCGTCGATCCATTCCGCCTTGAAGTCTTCGGACATGCTGCCTGCGGCGATGTTGGGTGCGCTCTGCGCATCTTCGAGGGTTACGGCTGCGAAGTCCGTTTTCTCGGAAGCGGCCGCTACCGTTGCGTATGAAGAGTTGAGTACCACGCGGAACTCATCGCCGCAGTAGAAGCCCAGGTTCCAGCTCTTGCGGTCGATCTGCATCTGGCTGTTATTACTCAGATCGACATAGACCATGTTGGCGTAGTTCTGGTCACCGACTTTCCCTTCGAGCGTCATCGTGCCGCCCGTGGAGACGATCGGAGTGAACGAGAGGGTCATCTCCTTGGTCGTGCCGATCTTGTAGCCTTCGGTCAGCGAGAGGGAGAGAATCTGGAATTTCGCCGTTCCCTCGGGGTTTTTACCCGTCGCTTTGGCTACGGTGAAAGTGCCCGTGGACTGTCCGGCCGGAATATTGACCGTGATCTTGCCGTCGGTCATGGCCGGGGTCGTCGTGATGTCCGCGTCGGATACGTCCGAAGAGGTCATTTCCATCGTTACGTCCAAGCTCTCGGTCGTAGCGCGGCTGAGTTTCAGGCCGAGGCTGACGGTTTCGCCGTCCATGCCGGCTTCCGATACGGCGAATTCGACCGAAATGTCCTGCAACTTCAGGTTGTCGTCATCGTCGTTGCATGCCGAGAATCCGAAGGTCATCAGACAGGCTGACAGTAAGTAAAGTAATCTTTTCATAGAATGGTTTTAATTAGTTAATATTGAATTTGTTATTTTTTGAATTTTCCGTTCAGCATCAAGTTCAGTCCGATGAAGTAGCTGCGTCCGCAGCCGAGATAGCTGACCGAAGGGGTGTCGTTCGCGGATTCTACGATCGTGCGTATGTCGGTCAGGTTGAAGAGGTTTTTGACACCTACGTTCAGGCTCAGGAACGAGGTCAGCTTCTGCGTGACGGTGATGTCCCCGTAGTGGTAGGAGGGGAGTCCCCTCAGGTAAATTTCGCTCTCTTTCTTGTTGTCCGGGGTCGTGTATTCGTGGTAATAGTACTCCTTGCGCTGGCCGGTGTATTTGTAGAAGAAACTGATGTCCGTTCCCGACTTGGCGATATGGTAACTGATGGTCGTACTCACTTCGGGCGAATAGCGGAACTGGGGCAGGCTTTTATCGTCGGAGGCATATTTGTTGTAGCGTCCGATCAGCGAAGCATTGACGTTCACGCGTAATCCGCCCCATGCCAGCGAGGTTTCCAGTGCCCCGCCCAGGGTTTTGTAGCGGCCGATGTTGTAGTAGGTGTTGTAGTTGGGAATATCGACGTTCTGCGCCAGGCTGATCTTGTCCTTGAAGACGTTGTAGAAACCGCTCAACGTGGTGGTGAGCCGGATCCGCGCGTTATGCAGGATGCGGTAGGTGAACGATCCCGTGACATTGTTCGAATATTCGGCTTTCAGGTCCGGGTTGCCGTCGATGTCGTGGTTGTCGTTGTGGAACGAGAAGTAGAGCTCCTGCAGGGTCGGCGTACGGAAGCCGTAGGCATAGGAGAGGCGGATGTCCATATCGGGTGTCAGATCGAACTTCGTTAAAATCGAAGGTACGGCCACAGGAGCTTCGTAGTCGGCCATCAGGAAAGCCCGAACGCCGGGGCGTACGCTCATCCAGCTCCAGGGTTTGTATTCGGCCGAGATGAAGAATGCCAGATCGGAGATCGTGGGGGTGCCGTCGATGCGTCCGCCCTTGCCTTCGGTCCATTGGTATTCCAAACCGGGCTGAAGGCTGATCTTCGGGCCGATATTCCAGGTTGCCGTCGCCCGTGCGATCCAGGCTTTGTACTGGGTGACATCCTGACTGGCATCTTCGGCCGAGAGCCATTTCTCTCCGGTCGAGAGGTCTGTCCAGGTGGTCTGCGTGCGGCGCTTGTAGTCCTGGTAGGAGAGGGCGAGATTGACGCTCAACCGGTTGTCCAGTCTCCAGTCTGCCTGTAACTGATGGGTGTATCGTTTGGTCAGATAGTCCTTGTCGGAAACCTTCTCCGGTTCGATGGCGGTACCGTTCAGAGGACCGAAGATTTTCTCGTCGAGGAAATCCAGCCGGTACCAGACGTTCAGGTTGCGTCGCTGGAACCCTATCATACCGTTGGCCAGCGACTGGTCTTTGGGATGCCAGCGCTTTTCGCGTCCGGTCAGGTCGCCCTGCCAGCCGCCGTTGTCGTTGCGGGTGTAGCCGCCGTTGAAGTAGAGTCCGTTTTTAAGATTGAATCCGAGGTCGATGCTTTCGTTGTGAAGACCTTCGCCGTTGAAGAACTGGTATTCCTTGCCCATCGTTTCTTCCTGGATGCGGGCGCCCACGCGCCAGGTGCTTTCGCCGGAATAGCCCGGTCCCTTTTTGGTGATGATGTTGATGACTCCCGCAAGGGCATCCGTGCCATAGACTACCGACATCGGACCTTCGACGATTTCGACCCGTTCGATCCGGTTTACGTCGAGTTGGCTGAGGCTCTGTTTGGTCGAGCCTCGGTCGATCATCGGAATACCGTCCATGAGGATTTTGACGTTGTTGCCGCTCATACCCATCAGCTCGAAGTCCGTTTCTCCGAGCGCCATGTCGTTCGAGAGGCGGATGCCGATTTCGGTGTTGAGCAGCGACTGTACATCCAGGGGTGCCTTTTGCCGGATCTGATCGCTGTTTACCGACCGTACCTTATATAAGGAGTTTTTCATGGATTGCGGCGAGAACTGTCCGGTGACGACCACCTCCTCCAACTGGTTGATATCTTCCTTGACTTCGATGTTCGGGAATACGTTTTCCCGACCGGTTTCGATGGTGACCGGAAACTCCTTGCGGTGGGCGGTTACGGATTGGACGACCATCGTATATTCGCCCGGGGGAGCCGCAAATTCGAAATTGCCGTCCCCGTCGGACATCCCGCCGAATACCGTATTTTTCAGCGAAACCGTGATGTATTCGGCCGGAGCGCCGTCTGTGGTGATGACATTGCCCGAGATTTTGACCTTTACCCGGTTTTGTCCCGCTGCGGGCAGGACGGACAATAATAATAGGATGACAGTGCAGATATTTTTAATCATGGGCTTTTGGTTTTATTCGTTTGCAAAAGTAGGGGGGATGAAACGGGCGGGCAATCACCCGTTTTAGGTATTTCGGAGGCGAGAGGTAGTCAAATGTGGTGAGCTTGCCCGTCTGTCGGATTCCTGAGCTGTTTCCCGGATCTTCCGTTCGGTTTGCGGAGCGGTCCCTTGATTTTTGTCCGGCCGGAGGTGGCGTTGGGGCGGTTGCGATAAAGTCCGGTCGTTTTTCGGGTTTGGCGGAGATTTTGTACAAGCAGTATCGAAAGAACTTAAAAAATTATCGATTATGTTTTTCTTGTGGTATTTATTGATAGGTTTGGTTGCCGGATGGCTCGCCAACCTGATCGTGAAAGGGCGGGGGTCCGGCCTGATCGTCAATTTAGTTGTCGGCATCGTCGGCGGGGTGCTCGGCGGCTGGATCTTCTCGCTGTTCGGACTTTTCGCCGTAGGAACCATCGGCAGTATCGTCACTTCGGTAGTCGGTGCTATCGTATTGTTGTGGATCGTAGCTGCCGTAGGCAATAAAAAAGAGAAAAAGATAGACTAAAAAATTATTCGTATGAATGAGAAATTGAATGCGGACAAAGAGCGTCTGAAGGCGGATCTGTCCGATACGGTACAGGATGTGAAAGAGCATGTGGCCGCGAAAGCCGGTCAGGTGAAAGAACAGGTCGTAGCGAAAGCCGGCCAGGTCAAGGAAAGCGCCCGCCAGCAGGCGCAGCAACTGAAAGGACAGGCCAAGGAGCAGGCAGGCAAAGTGCTCGACAAGACCAGGGAATTGGTCGATAAGGCATCCGAAAAGGTGAAAGAGTGGTAATAAAAAATAGAATGGAAAAGAGAGGCCGGCCAGCCATAGGGCCGGCCTTTTCGTTTGTGTGTCCGGACAAATGGATTATCTTTGCACCCCGACAGGCCGAAGTTCCGCTGCAGAGGAACCGAGGCCGATATTATTAATCACTTTAATTTTTACAGGATGAAAGAGATCCAAACAAAGCGTACTCCGCGCTTCAGGCGCTGGTGTCGCAAGGGGTACGCCGCTTTCGCGAGCCTTCGGCGCCAGGTTACCATCGGAGTCCTCTCTGTTTCGATGTCCACCATTCTCCTGTCCACGACGACGCCCGTGCAGGCGCAGACCGTCGATTCGCTTACGATCGCCAGAGAGCTGGAGATCGAAAAGGTCGAGGTGACGGGGGTGAAAGCTACCCCCACGCGCAGTACGATGTCGTCCACCTCCGTTTTCGATCGAAAGGCGGGTGCTTCGGCGCCGGTCCAGACCCTCGAGTCTGTGCTGCGTTTGAGCCCTGCGATCGATCTTCGGGAACGGAGCGGCAGGGGAACGCAGGCGGACATTATGATCCGGGGAGGTTCCTTCGACCAGACGATGGTCATGCTCAACGGTATTAACTTTACGGATGCCCGAACGGGTCATCAGTCGCATTCGCTGCCGATCGACATAGATTGCATCGCGGGAATCGATCTGATCGACGGCGTATCGGGCGTCGGTGCGTATGCAGGGGCCCTGAATATCCGCACGATGCCTCTCAAATCCCGCTATCTGCGCATCGAGGCGGCGGGCGGCGACGACGGCTATGCGTACGGCAATCTCTCGGGGGCCGTGACCAAGGGACGTTTTTCCCTTTTTGCCGCCGGGTCGTACCGTCGCAGCGACGGGTATATCCACAACACCGATTTCGAGAACTACAACGGTTACTTGCGGATGAACTACGACAGTGAAAAGGCCGGATTTTTCGATTTCCAGGCCGGTTATCAGAACCGGTCGTTCGGTTCGAACGGTTTCTATGCCGCGTACAATCCCGATCAGTTCGAGCATACTTCGACGGTGCTCTCTTCGCTGCGATGGGTGAAATCCGTCGGGCGTTTCACGCTCAATTCGTCGGTCAGCTACCGCAAGAATTTCGACCGTTACGACTGGACGCGCGGTACGCCGATGAATCATCACAATACGGACAATGCGGGAGCCGAGTTCTGGGCCGACTGTACGTGGAAGGGCGGTGTGACCTCCCTGGGAGGCGATTACACCTACAACCACATTTACAGCACCAATCTCGGCGAGCCGCTTCCGACTCCGCACGGCAAATATACCCATGCCAAGGACCGTCACGTGGGAAATCTCTGGCTGCGGCATGTCAAACAGTGGGAGCGTTTCGACGTTTCCGGTTCGGCCGGGGTGAGCTTCACGCCTTATGGGACTTCGGCCCTGTGGAGTCTTTCGGGAGGCTATCGTCCGGTGCGTGGGCTGCGGCTCGAGGTCGGTGCGGCCCAGTCGATGCGACTGCCTACCTTCACCGATCTTTATTACACATCCCCTGCACAGCTCAATAATCTGGATTTGAAGCCTGAACATGCGATTACCTATCGTTTCGCGGCGGATTACGCCCGCAGCGGGTGGAATGCTTCGCTGTTTACTTACTACCGGCAGGGGCGCGACATCATCGACTGGGTTTGGCGCGAGGAGCTGGGCAAGTGGCACTCCGAGCAGGAGAGCAAGCTCGACACCTATGGACTGGAGGTTTCGGGCGGTTATACGACGACCGGGTTTCTGCACCGGATTTCGGTTTCATACGGCTATATCCATACGAGCAAAGTCGATCGGGTCATCACTTCCAGTGCGCTGGATTATATGAAGCACAAAGCGGCGGCGACGGTCGAATTCCGTTTTCTGCGTAACTGTTCGCTCACGCTGACCGGTGCGGTATATGACCGCAACGGCAGCTATACCTATTATTTGCGTAATGCGGACGGTTCCCTGATGTTGGATCCCGACGGCAAGATGATGACCGAAGTGCGTGACTTCAAGCCTTATTTCCTGTTGGACGGCCGTCTGTCGTGGGAAAAGAAGGGGTGGAAACTCTATTTCGACGTGATGAACATGACCGATACCCGTTATTTTGATTTCGGCGGGTTGGAGATGCCCGGCGTCTGGTTTTCGGGCGGTATCGTCGTGACGATCGGGTAATGTCCGGAAAAGTTTGTTTGCGGCGGGCCGGGATCGAATCCCGGCCCGTTTTATCGTTGCGAAAAGTGTCGTATTGTGAGATTCGGCCGTGGAATACGTGATAGTTTGTAACCGTATAGTCCGTTTCGATAAAAGATTTGTAACTTTCTTTGGAGGGATATTTATTTATTTCGTATATTTGTAGGTCTGTTTTACGGGCTAATTCTGAAGCGAATACAAATTCTTAACATACTCTAAAATACATGGAAAAACGTATTATTGAATGCGTGCCCAACTTTAGCGAGGGCCGTAACAAGGCTGTTATTCAGCAGATTACTTCCGCAATCGAGGCGGTTGACGGAGTCAAGTTGCTCGACGTCGATCCGGGTGAAGCGACCAACCGTACGGTGGTTACCTTCGTCGGAGAACCCGAAGCCGTGCTGGAAGCGGCTTTCCAGGGCGTCAAGAAAGCTGCCGAGGTTATCGATATGCGTAATCATAAGGGAGCGCATCCCCGTATGGGTGCCACGGACGTATGTCCGCTCATCCCGATCGCGGGTATTACGCTCGAGGAGTGCGCCGAGCTGGCCCGTCAGTTGGCCAAGCGCATCGCCGACGAGTTGCATGTGCCGACCTATTGCTACGAGGCGGCTGCCTTTACGCCGGAGCGCCGCAACCTGGCCGTATGTCGTGCCGGTGAGTACGAGGCGCTGCCCGAGAAGATGAATCACGAAGGCAAAGCTCCCGATTTCGGCGACCGTCCCTTCGACGAGGGCGTAGCACGCACGGGTGCCACCGCCGTAGGTGCACGCGACTTCCTGATCGCCGTGAACTACAACCTGAACACCACTTCGACGCGTCGCGCCAACGCCATCGCGTTCGACGTGCGCGAAAAGGGCCGTCCGGTACGCGAAGGCAATTCGCCCGTAGGCAAACCCTTGAAGGACGAGAACGGCAAGACCATCATGAAGCCCGGTACGCTGAAGGCTACCAAGGCGATCGGCTGGTTCATCGACGAGTACCAGATCGCCCAGGTTTCGATGAATATCACCAATATTTCCGTTACGCCGCTCCACGTGGCTTTCGACGAGGTTTGCCGCGCCGCCAACGCACGCGGTGTGCGTGTGACCGGTACCGAGATCGTCGGCCTGATTCCGAAGCGCACGTTGATCGAGGCGGGCCGCTATTTCCTGAAGAAGCAGGAGCGTTCGACCGGTATTTCCGAGGAGGAGATCATCCGTATCGCCATCAAGTCGATGGGTCTGGACGAGTTGAAGCCGTTCAAACCGGAAGAGAAGGTGATCGAATACCTGATCGAAGCGGACAATAAGAAGAAGAAACTGGTCGATCTGACCTGCACCGGCTTCGCAGAGGAGACCGCCAGCGAGTCCCCGGCTCCGGGCGGCGGTTCGATTTCCGCTTACATGGGTGCGCTGGGCGCTGCCCTGGGTACGATGGTCGCCAACCTGTCGTCGCACAAACCCGGCTGGGACGCACGTTGGGAGGAGTTCTCCGACTGGGCGGACAAAGGCCAGAAGCTGATGACCGAGTTGCTGCACCTGGTCGATGAGGATACCGAAGCGTTCAACCGGATCATGAACGTATTCTCGATGCCGAAGGGTACCGACGAGGAGAAAGCTGCCCGTAGCGCCGCATTGCAGGAGGCTACGCTCTACGCTACGCAGGTGCCTCTGCGTACGATGCAGACCTCGTTCAAGGTGTTCGAAATCGTGAAGGCGATGGCCGAACAGGGAAATCCCAATTCGGTAACCGACGCCGGCGTCGGAGCGCTGGCTGCCCGCAGCGCCGTGCTGGGTGCGTGTCTGAACGTGAAGATCAATGCCGCCGGTCTGAAAGACCGTGCCGTCGCCGATGACCTGATCGGCCAGGCCAACCGGATCGTCGCCGATGCGGAGAAAGCCGAGCGTGAGATTCTGGAAATCGTCGAGAGCAAGATTAAATAATTTAATACATATAAAACAATGACTGTAAAGGAATTTCAGGAGCAGATCAAGGCGGGTATCCCCGATGTGCTGCCCGCACCGAAACCGTACGATCCCACCATCAACCACGCGCCCAAGCGTAAGGAGATACTCACCGAGGAGGAGCGCGTGCTGGCCATCCGCAATGCCCTGCGCTACTTCCCGGCCAAGCACCACGAAGTGTTGGCCCGCGAGTTCGCCGAGGAGTTGCACAAGTACGGTCGTATCTATATGTATCGTTTCCGTCCCGATTATGAGATGTATGCCCGTCCGATCGAGGAGTATCCCCACAAGTCGCGTCAGGCCGCTGCGATTATGGTGATGATCCAGAACAACCTGGACAAGGCTGTGGCGCAGCATCCCCACGAGCTGATTACCTACGGCGGTAACGGTGCCGTGTTCCAGAACTGGGCGCAGTATCTGCTTACGATGCAGTATCTGTCCCAGATGACCGACGATCAGACGCTGGTGATGTATTCGGGACACCCGATGGGCCTGTTCCCGTCGCATCCCGACGCTCCGCGCGTGATCGTAACCAACGGTATGGTGATTCCGAACTATTCGAAACCGGACGATTGGGAGCGTTTCAATGCGCTCGGCGTTTCGCAGTACGGTCAGATGACCGCCGGCTCCTATATGTATATTGGCCCGCAGGGTATCGTGCACGGCACGACGATCACGGTGCTCAACGCAGCCCGCAAACGTCTTACCGAGGGTAAGAAAGACATTCGCGGCATGCTCTTCGTGACGGCCGGTCTGGGCGGTATGTCGGGTGCGCAGCCGAAGGCGGGTAATATCTCCGGTGTGGTGAGCATCACGGCCGAGATCAACCCCAAAGCGGTGCATACGCGTCATTCGCAGGGCTGGGTCGATGAGGTGTACACCTCGCTCGACGAGTTGCTGGCCCGTGCGAAGAAGGCACAGGAGAACAAGGAGGCCGTGTCGCTGGCTTACCAGGGCAACGTGGTCGATCTTTGGGAGCGTCTGGCTGCCGAGAACGTCAATGTCGATCTGGGTTCCGACCAGACGTCGCTGCACAACCCCTGGGCAGGCGGTTACTATCCCGTCGGCTTGAGCTACGAAGAGTCCAACCGCATGATGGCAGAGGATCCCGAGGAGTTTAAGAAGCGTGTTCAGGAGTCGCTGCGCCGTCAGGTGGCTGCGATCAACAAGCTGACCGCCAAGGGTATGTATTTCTTCGATTACGGCAATGCCTTCCTGTTGGAGTCTTCGCGTGCCGGTGCCGACATCATGGGCGAGGGCGGTCGTTTCCGCTATCCTTCCTATGTGCAGGATATCATGGGCCCGATGTTCTTCGACTACGGCTTCGGTCCCTTCCGCTGGGTATGTACGTCGGGCAAACCCGAAGACCTGGCTACTACGGACCGTCTGGCTACCGAAGTGCTCGAAGAGATCCGCAAGACCGCTCCGAAGGAGATCGCCGGACAGCTCGACGACAATATCCACTGGATCAAGGAGGCTGGCAAGAACAAGCTGGTCGTAGGTTCGCAGGCACGTATCCTGTATGCCGACAGCGAGGGCCGCACCAAGATCGCGCTCGCGTTCAACGACGCTATCGCACGCGGCGAAATTTCCGCACCTGTCGTATTGGGTCGTGACCACCACGACGTGTCGGGTACCGATTCTCCGTACCGTGAAACCTCGAACATCTACGACGGTTCGAACCGTACGGCTGATATGGCTGTGCAGAACGTTATCGGCGACTCGTTCCGCGGCGCTACCTGGGTTTCGATCCACAACGGCGGCGGCGTAGGCTGGGGCGAGGTAATCAACGGCGGCTTCGGTATGGTGATCGACGGATCGGAGGATTCCGCGCGTCATATCAAGGAGATGCTTCTCTGGGACGTGAACAACGGTATCGCACGCCGCAGCTGGGCCCGCAACGAGGGCGCGATGTTCGCTATCAAACGCGAGATGGAGCGTACCCCGGGCCTGAAGGTGACCCTTCCCAACCTGGCGGACGACAAGCTGGTTCGCAAGGCTATCGACGAAGTGAAATAATAGATCGGTCTTCTCTCCGTTCGGTTGCTGCCGGACGGAGAGAATGCTTTCGATTGGCTGAAGCGGAGGGGATTCCCTGTACGCCGGACGTCGAGAGCACCGAAAAACAATTCGACTTATTTTTGAGTATTAACCTTTAATAAGAAATACAACGATGATTCATCATATCAGCGCGGAGCATCTTACGGTCGATCGTGTCCGCGAAATTCTGGAAAACAATATCAAAATCGACTTGAGCGAAGATGCGAAAAAACGCATCGTGCGTTGTCGCGAATACCTGGATAACAAGATGGAAACCCAGAAAGAGCCCATCTACGGTATTACGACCGGCTTCGGTTCGCTCTGCAATATTTCGATCGACAAGGACCAGCTCTCGCAGTTGCAGAAGAACCTGGTGATGTCGCATGCCTGCGGTACGGGCGAGCGCGTTCCTGCCGAGATCGTGAAGCTGATGCTGCTGCTCAAGATCCAGTCCCTTTCGTACGGCAATTCGGGCGTGCAGCTCGAAACCGTACAGCGTCTGGTCGATTTCTTCAACAACGACGTGCTGCCGGTCGTGTTCCAGCAGGGATCGCTGGGCGCTTCGGGCGACCTGGCTCCGCTGGCCAACATGTGCCTGCCGCTGCTGGGCCTCGGCGAAGTGGAGTACAAGGGTGCACGGCGTCCTTCGGACGAAGTCCTCAAGGAGTTCGGCTGGAAGCCTATTTCGCTGCAATCGAAGGAGGGCCTCGCCCTGCTGAACGGTACGCAGTTCATGTCGGCTTTCGGCGTATATTCGCTTATCAAGGCTCGTCGCTTGAGCGAGTGGGCCGACCTGATCGGCGCGATGTCGCTCGACGCATTCGACGGCCGCATCAACCCGTTCATCGACGAGGTGCATGAAATCCGTGCCCACAAGGGACAGCTTACTACGGCTCGCAATTTCCGTCGCCTGCTCGAAGGCAGCGAGATGATCGCCCGTCCGAAGAAGCACGTGCAGGATCCCTATTCGTTCCGTTGCATTCCCCAGGTACACGGTGCGTCGAAAGATACGATCGACTATGTAGGCGGTGTTCTCGAAACCGAGATCAACAGCCCTACGGATAACCCGACGATCTTCCCCGAGAAGGATATCATCGTTTCGGCCGGTAATTTCCACGGACAGCCGATCGCTCTGGCGATGGATTTCCTGGCTATTGCTGTTGCGGAGTTGGGCAACATCTCCGAGCGTCGTATTTACAAGCTGATTTCGGGTGCACGCGAGCTGCCCTCGTTCCTGGTGGCCAAGCCGGGTCTGAACAGCGGTTTCATGATTCCGCAGTACGCGGCCGCTTCGATCGTGAGCCAGAGCAAGGGTCTTTGCTGGCCCGCTTCGTGCGACTCGATTCCTTCGTCGCAGGGTCAGGAGGACCACGTCAGCATGGGTTCCAACGCTGCCACGAAGCTCTACCGTGTGGTGCTGAACACCGAGCGTGTGCTGGCTATCGAGCTGCTCAATGCGGCACAGGCCCTCGAGTTCCGCCGTCCGCTGCGTTCTTCGAAGCCCATCGAGGATCTGCTGGCAGCTTACCGTAAGCATGTGCCGTTCGTCGAGAACGATCAGGTGATGTACACGTTGATCGACGCTTCGGTGAAATTCCTTCAAACCGAGAAATTGTAATGTTACTCGTTAAGAACATAGCCAAGATCGTCGGCGTGGACGAGAGCGGCCGTCTTCGGGTCAAGGGGCGCGACATGAATGTACTCGGCGAGATCGACAACGCCTGGCTGCTGGCCGACGGCGACCGTATCGCTGCATACGGCACGATGGACAAGATGCCGGAGGTGGCTCCCGACACGGAAGTCGTCGATGCGGAGGGAGGCATGCTTTTCCCTTCGTTCTGCGATTCGCATACCCATCTGGTTTATGCCGGAAGCCGCGAACAGGAGTTCCTGGACAAGATCAACGGCTTGAGCTACGAAGAGATCGCCAAGCGGGGCGGCGGCATCTTGAATTCCGCCGACCGCTTGCACGAAACTTCCGAGGACGAGCTTTACGAGCAGGCGATGGAACGTATCCGCGAGATTATCGCAATGGGTACGGGCTGCGTCGAGATCAAGAGCGGCTACGGTCTTACGACCGAGGATGAACTCAAGATGCTGCGGGTGATCCGTCGCATCCGCGAAACTTCGCCGATCACCGTCCGTGCCACTTTCCTCGGAGCTCATGCCGTAGGCCGGGCCTATAAAGGCCGCCAGCAGGAGTATGTGGACCTGATCTGTCGGGAGATGATCCCTGCCGTCGGCAGGGAGAAGCTTGCCGAGTTCGTCGATGTCTTCTGCGACCAGGGGTTCTTCACCGTCGAAGAGACGGAGCAGATCCTGCGTGCGGGTGCCGAGTACGGTCTCGTGCCGAAGATCCATGCCAACGAGCTGGCCGTTTCGGGCGGTGTGCAGGTCGGTGTCCGCAACAAGGCGCTGTCCGTCGATCATCTGGAGCGCATGGGGGCCGAGGAGATTGAAGTGCTGCGTACGTCCGGTACGATGCCGACGATGCTGCCGGGTGCCGCTTTCTTCCTGGAGATGCCGTATCCTCCTGCACGGGCAATGATCGAGGGCGGTTTGAGCGTGGCTTTGGCTTCGGATTTCAACCCCGGTTCATCGCCTTCGGGCAGTATGAAGATGATCGTTTCGCTGGCCTGCATCAAGATGCGTATGACGCCGGCCGAAGCGATCAACGCCGCGACACTGAACGGTGCTTACGCCATGGGCTTGAGCAGCGAGTACGGTTCGATCACCGTAGGCAAGAAGGCGAACTTCTTCCTCACGACGAAGATTCCTTCGGTGGCATATCTGCCGTATGCCTATACCTCTCTGCTTATCCACCGGGTATTCCTCCGGGGGCAAGAGGTGAAGTAATTCGCCGATATATCGTTCGAAGCCGGGGCAGGGTATTCTGCTCCGGCTTTTTGTTCTTTTTACTTCATTCCTCGCTGATACCGGCCGGATTTCCGGTTGCACGGAAGAGGTCGTTATCTTACGTATGGATGAATACGTTTTCGGACAATTTCGGTGTATTTTTTGCAGGAAAGAAAAATATGATACGCTGTTTGTCGATTGCGACCGTGCTTACGGGCATGGCAATAACTTTAAATGCACAGAATATGAAACCATTGACTCCCGAAGAAGAGCGGGTGATCGTTCGAAAAGGAACCGAAGCTCCCTTTTCCGGTAAATATTACCTCCACGACGAAGACGGCACCTACCGCTGCCGCCGGTGCGGTGCTCCGTTGTACCGTTCGCAGGATAAATTCGATGCCGGCTGCGGCTGGCCCAGCTTCGATGATGAAATTCCGGGTGCCGTGCGCCGCGAACCGGATGCCGACGGACGCCGTACGGAGATTCTCTGCGCCAAGTGCGGAGCCCATTTGGGCCACGTCTTTACGGACGAAGGATTTACCGCTAAAAATACGCGCCATTGCGTGAATTCCCTCTCCCTCGATTTCGTACCGGCGGCCATTCCGACCATGCCGGTCGCGGAACCGGCAGCGGCTTCTGCCGAAAAGCCTGAAAATACTTCGTCAGCCGAGCCGCCGAAATCGGTGCAAACCGAACGGGCTATTTTCGCCGGCGGTTGTTTCTGGGGCGTGGAGTATATGCTGGGTAAGGTGGACGGAGTGAAGAGCATTCGTTCGGGCTATATCGGCGGCCATACCGAGAATCCCACCTACGAGCAGGTGTGCAGCCATAAAACGGGCCATGCCGAGGCCGTCGAAGTCGAGTTCGATCCTTCGAAAGTCTCTTACGAAACTCTTGCCAGGCTCTTTTTCGAGATACACGATCCGACCCAGCTCGACGGACAGGGACCCGACTTGGGCGATCAGTATCGGTCGGAGATTTTCTATACTACCCCTGAGCAGAAGGAGGTTGCCGAACGGCTGATCCGTATCCTGAAGGAGAAAGGGTATAGCGTGGTGACCGACGTAACTCCGGCTTCCCGCTTCTGGCCGGCTGAACAATACCATCAGAACTACTACAACCGTAAAGGTACGCAGCCGTACTGTCATCGTTATACCAAACGGTTTTGACGGACGGCGTTCGTGAATAGTCGGCAGGGGGAGCTGCGTCGGTCGGCGTTCGGGTACGGAGAAGGCACGAAGCGGGAATTGTTGTACTAATATCGAATGCAATATGGATAATTTGTTTGATTTGACGGGACGGGTTGCTGTCGTAACCGGTGCGTCGAGCGGTCTGGGGGCGGATGCAGCCCGGGCTTATGCCGGTCAGGGAGCTGACGTGGCACTGTTGGCTCGCAGGGTCGAGAAACTGAAGACCGTAGCCGACGAAATAGCCGCAACGGGGCGTAAAGTGCTTGTCGTGGGGTGCGACGTGACCGACGAGGAGCAGGTCCGCAAAGCGATCGGGCAGGTCGTGGCTCGCTTTGGAAAGATCGACATTCTGCTCAACAATGCGGGTGTCGCCGTGCCGGGTACTGTCGAGCAACTGACCACCGATGAATGGGACAAAGAGATGAATACCAACGTGCGGGGTGCTTATCTGGTCTGCAAATACGTCGTACCTCACATGCGCGAACGCCGTTACGGCAAGATCGTCAATATCTCTTCCGTGAACGCACTGATCGCGGACAAGAGTCCGTTGCTGGCCCGACATGTTTACAACGCATCGAAGGCGGCGGTTTTGGGATTGACGATCGGAATGGCCGCTTCGTACGGCGTCGATGGTATTACGGTGAATGCTGTTTGCCCCGGACTTTTCGAGAGCGAGATGACCGAAGATACGCTTTTCAAAAACGAGGAGTTCATGAGGATGTACAATTTCACCGATCCGATGAGCCGTCCCGGTCGCCGGGGCGAACTGAACGGTACGATCCTCTATTTTTCGTCCGACGCTTCGAGTTATGTCACCGGTCAGCACGTGGTCGTCGATGGCGGTGCCAGCATCGTCTGACGGAAGAGCAGCCGACGAGGGGCGGTCTGTTTTATGGCGGGCAGATTTTCGCCATGACCATATAAACGGAGAAGCGTGTCGAGAAGGGGGGGTGAAAATGCGGTTTTTACCGGACGTTGCCCTGCGAGTAACGAGAAACACCCTGCCGATTCCGGCAGGGTGTTTCTCGTTTGGTCCTAATCGGTCGGGGGCGGGTCCGTCCGGCTGTTGTAACCTCGGCGAACCTATGCCTGTTCCCGAAGTTCGCTTATCCCGATATTGCCTTGTCGGTAGCGGGTGAAATCCCGAATCGGTTATGCTTTCGGAGATGAGTCTTGCGCCTCCTGTTTTTCTACATCGAACGGGTTGCTTTGCGTGACGGTCGTATGCCAGGGGATTCCGATCAGTGTCGATAGATCGACTTTGGCGGATTCGATGTAGCTGCTCAGGATCATATCGCGGGCGTCTGCGTTTTGGAACGGATAGAGTTCGAACGCCGGCAATACGGAAACGAAGTGTTCCATGATTTCTGCCTGGATGGATTCGTAACTCGGCCAGTTTTTGTTCGAGGAGAAACAGTAGATCTGGACCGGAAGGCCGTTGGCTACCGGCGGCAGTGTCCGCACCATCAGCAGCAGTTCTTTGCTGACGAAAGGATGGCGCCGCAGATACATCACCATGTAGGCCCGGAACAGACCGAGATTCGTGTCGATAGTTCCGTTCACCAGACCTTCGGGATTATCCGTATTGGCGACTTTTCCATCGGCTGCCTGCTTCTGTTTTTCGGTTATGAATTGTGCCAGTTCTTTGTCGAAGGCTTTCATTTTCTCCAGAAATTCCGGTGTGCACGGTTTGATGTAATCGAGCTTCAGGGTATATTCGCGCATGATGCGCCGTCCGCCCGAGTCGCTCATGCCCCGCCAGTTGATGAACGAACCCGAAACCAGCGAATAGGGTGGAACAGTCACGATCGTGTTGTCGAAGTTTTGAACCTTCACGACATCCAGGGATATGTCGATAACGGTGCCGTTTATGTTGTTCTGCGGCATTTCGATCCAGTCGCCGATGCGCAGCATGTCGTCTTCGGAGATCATCACGCCTGCGACCAGTCCCAGAATAGTATCCTTGAACACCAGCATCAATACGGCTGTGAAAGCACCCAGTCCCGTAATCAGGTTGAGCGGCGATTTGTTGATCAGGATCGAAATGATAACGATCACGACGACGCAGTAGAAAACCACGCGGAATATCTGGATAAAGCCCTTCATCGGGCGGTTTTTCAGTTGCTTGTTCTTTTTCAGCTCATCTCCGACCGTGTTCAGTATGGCATTTACGGAGATAATCAGGGCGATGAAAAAATAGATCCAGGTGATCTTCTCGCTCAGGATGAACCAGGCGGAATCTTTGCTGAAAGCGAATGGCAGCAGGGCGGAAACCATCAGCGGCGGAATGATGGCCGTCAGCTTCCGAAATACGCTGTATTTGAACATCGATTCGAAGAATCCGACACGTTTGCGTTTCAGAATCTTTTTCGCCAGATGCACCAATACGGCGTGGACGATTCCCGCAACGATGAATGCGATAATCACGATCACGATCAGAAACAGGAGTTCGTCCATTTTGTCGAGCATATGGGACGGAATGCCGATCCAGGCGAGGAATTTTTTGATTCCGAACAGGATGGTCAATGCAAAGTCGTTTGTATTCATAAACGGTTGGAAAAATCGAAGTTTGTCGTGTATGGATTCGTCATTTCGAATCTTATCTTAATTATTATGCAATAATTATTCCTAACGAGGATCGATCGGTGCCGTATGTAATCGGAGTGTTCGGTGCGGTTTAATATACAATAGGGTGGGGCCCCGGTTCGCCTTCTGCGCTTTTCCCGGAAGGCGGATTCGACGTCAGGATTTTTCTCGATCAGAAAAAGTGTCGTTGCCTGCGGAATAACGATCCGATACCGTTTGAGCGATAACGTGTTTCCCTGCCTTATCCAGCTCTCGATATGTGCGAAGCGACGCAGATTTATGGTATCGAGGGATAAGTTGAGCGCTTTGCAACTCCTATTTGCTCCCCTTTTTGCTGCGTCCCGTTGTTTCGGATCGATAAACCGATGGATACGCATCTCTTTTCTTTCTCCATTTACTGTGAGTCGTAATGTGATAGGAACTTCACCATTACGATTTGTCTTTGTTTTACACAGGTAGAATAAAACGCTGAAAGAGGTCTTTCCATAATATATCTTTTTAGTTACGAACTTACTCTAAAAGTCTATGGCTGGTAAGATTCAAAGTGCAGTAGCTGAATGCTTCGAGCACAAAATAGGGGGGGGCTCTTCCTCTGATTATTAGCTGCTTTTGGAGAGCATTTCGAACCTTTTTTAGGATACAGAAAAAGAAAAAAGCCTTGTAAATATACTTTACAAGGCTTTGCAATCATTTGCTTCGATATTTTGCGGTATGGACGGGACTCGAACCCGCGACCCCCTGCGTGACAGGCAGGTATTCTAACCAGCTGAACTACCACACCGTTTGCTGATTGCGAATGCAAAGGTAGTACAAAAATCTGTATCTCCAAACTTTTTTCTCACTTTTTGAAGAAAGAAAATTGCACGCTTCCGTAACTTCTTGATTGCCAAAAGTGAGGGTCGGACGAAAAATTTATGTTTTTCGAATGTTCGAAAACGAGAAACCCATCCGGTTTGAGTAAATCGCGTTCCAGTACCAGCCGGATGACCTCTTCGCTGCCCTCCAGATCGTAGGGCGCGTCCGAAAAGATCAGGTCGAACTGCTTCGCACAGCTTTTCAGGTAGAGGAATACATTGGCTTTGACGGCGAACAGATTGTCGATTCCCAGGTCGGCGGCCGTTTTTTTGATGAAGTTATAGTGTACGGGATTGATTTCGACCGAAGTGACGCTGTGCACGCCCCGCGAAGCGAATTCGTAGCTGATCGACCCCGTCCCGGCGAATAGGTCCAACACGTCGCACTCCTCGAAATCGACCAGGTTTCCCAGTACATTGAACAGGTTCTCCTTGGCGAAGTCGGTCGTCGGGCGTGCCCGCAGATTCTTGGGCGGGTTGATTGCCCGTCCCCGATATTTTCCGCTGACTATTCGCATATGGCGACGTGTTTGAAATATTCACGCAACAGGCGTCCGTCCTGTTTGGTCGGGTTTCCTTCCAGCCGGATCTCGCAGTTTTCGATCTGCAGCTCCTGCGTCAGCTCCCGGACGTAGAAGAGCAGATCTTCCCCCGTGGGGGCGATGAATGTCTCCGCCAGCCGCAGGGTTTGCCGTTCCCATACTTTCAGGTAGGCCAGCTCTTCATAACGGAATATCCAGAGGCAGGATGCCGTGAATTCCCCGGTACGTAGCAACGGGGAGGTCCAGCGTATCTTCTCCTTCAGCCGGGCACGGACTTTCTCTACGGAGGCTTTGTCGGCAGCCATCAAAGCGATGACGGGCTGTTGCGGATCGGAGGTGAGAATACACTCCTTCTCCGTCGGTTCCATTCCGTTTATACGCATCAGGGCGGGAGCGGCCTTCGCGTCGAACACTTCCCGGGGAACCAGCATGGTTTTGCCCGTCAATACCTCTATTTCGACCGTTTTTTTCTCTTTGGCCGGTATGTCGAGCTTCTCTTCAGAAAAAGAGTGTCCATCCAGCCTGAGCCGGATGGACACATTCTTGATTTCGGGCTTGTTATTCGTCGCCCCAGTTACCTGCTTCATTGTTACCTTTCTCCATGGAGCCGAACTTGATGCCTCCGTAGTTGCTGAAGTTATTCTCCTGATCGTCCACCAGGTTGATTACCTCCTGACGGAAGCGTACCGTGTCGAGGAACATTTTATAAGGTATGCGGCACTCTACGACGGGGATGACCACTTTCGATTCGGTGGTCACAAGACCTGCTTCCAATTCGAATTCCGTCTGGTTGTTCGTGCCGGGCACGTAACGCAGGTTGCGAACCTGTTCTGCGGTGAGCTTTTTCGGCGTGAAGATCGTGTCGATCACGTGTACCCATACCTTTTCGCTGTTCTTGCGGCCGCTCTTTTTCAACTGGGCCATTGCCACCGAGTCATCCTCATCGACGATCTTGCGCTCGAACTCCAGCGAGTCGGTCAGCACAAAATTGATCAGCGTGTCGAAATCGCCGGTGAACCGGTTGTACTTCGTTTTGAAGCTGCGCTCCGCAGTACGGATGTCCTTGATGCGGTCGATGACGCGTGCTTCGCGGGCCGCCTTCTCCTTGGCGAAGATAATCGGAGTCGAAATCTGTTTGTAGATAACGTATATCAGGCATACGATAACTACGGCAAGTACGATTTGGATGATTCTTTTTGTCATTTTTAAGTTATTTCTAGTAAGTTTGTATCAAAATCCGTCGGCAATACCGCCGTCCTTTACCGATCCGAAGATGCTAAAGACTCATATTGCGACCCAAATTTACGCTAAAATTTGTTTTAATACAACATCTGGTCAAAAAAAAATCATCGAATCGCTTTCGGAGTATTTGGCCGAGAGCGATCCTGTAGCCATTTTTGTGCTGAACGGTTACGCGGGTACCGGAAAGACGACGTTGATCGCCGCTCTGGTCGGGGCACTCAAGGATTGCGGCATCAAACCCGTGTTGCTGGCTCCGACGGGACGGGCGGCCAAGGTGTTGTCCCGTTATTCGGGAGAACCGGCCCTGACCATTCACAAGCGGATCTACCGCCAGCGCACCAATGCCGACTACGAGTCGAAATTTTCGCTCAACATCAACCAGGAACGGGGTGCCGTATTCATTGTGGACGAGGCTTCGATGCTGGCAAACGGTTCTTCGGACGGGGCGATCTTCGGCAGCGGAGCATTGCTCGACGATCTGGTGAGTTACGTGCGCGGCGGCAGGGACTGCCGGTTGATCCTCGTGGGCGACGATGCGCAGCTTCCTCCGATCGGGGCGGATTACTCCCCGGCACTCGATCCGAAGGCCTTATCCGTCTATGGAGAGGTGATTTACACGTCGCTGGATGAAGTGGTGCGTCAGGAGGCCGAATCGGGGATTCTGTTCAACGCCACCCTGGTACGCTGCATGCTGGAGAACGGCATCTGCGAGGTGCCTCGGTTCAAGATGGATTATCCCGATATAGAAGCAGTTGAAGGCGGTGATTTCATGGAAAAGTTGCAGGATTGCTACGATCGTTACGGACGCGACGAAACCATCGTCATCACCCGTTCCAACAAACGGGCGAACCGCTACAACGACGGTATTCGCCGTTACGTGCTGGGCGCCGAGGAGGAGATCGAGAGCGGCGATCTGCTGATGGTCGTCAAGAACAACTACCATTTTACGGAACGCACCGAAGATTGCCCGATGAATTTCCTGGCCAACGGCGATATAGCCAAATTGCGTCGCCTGAGGCGTTTCGAGGATTTTTACGGCTTCCGCTTCGCTACGGCCGTGCTTTCGTTCGCGGACTACAACGACGCCGAGCTGGAGTGCAAGATCCTGCTCGATACCATTGCCTCGGAGTCCCCGTCGCTGACCCGTGAGGAGAGCAACCGGCTCTTTTGCGAGGTGGAAAAGGATTATCTCGATATCAAGAGCAAGCTCAAGCGATTCAAAGAAATTCGTGAGAATCCGCACTTTAATGCCGTTCAGGTGAAGTTCGCCTACGCCGTCACCTGCCACAAGGCGCAGGGTGGTCAGTGGCGGGCGGTTTTCATCGACCGCTGTCTGTTCGGCGACGAGCCGATGACGCGCGACATGCTGCGCTGGCTCTATACGGCGCTGACCCGTGCGACCGACAAACTCTATCTGGTGAATTTCGATGAACGGTTTTACGAATGACCTTCGTTCGGAGGTTGCGAGCGGGGCTTTGCATCCGCAGCATTTCCGGATGCGTGCGATCGCCAAGTATCTGCGAGGTCGGGTGGTGGGCGGCTGTCGGTTGCGGAGGCGTTGTTCCCGCGATTCTGCATGGGCCGGATCGGATTGCCGGTGATGCCGGGCGAAGAGTGAGTCTCTTGCACAGCGCCCCAAAATAGGGGTTGAAACAGGATCATTTGGAAATAAATAATACGATAAATTAAAAATTATGACAAGCGAACTGCATCCTCTCGAACCTTTTCTGCCTGTCGGGGCACGTCTGCTGATGCTCGGAAGTTTCCCGCCGCAGCGGGTGCGGTGGTCGATGGACTTTTTTTACCCGAACTTGCAGAACGATATGTGGCGTATCGTCGGACTGGTATTTTTCGGGGACAAGGGGTATTTTCTGACACCCGACGCGAAACGTTTCGACAAGGAACGGATCGTGCGTTTCTGCGAGGAGAAAGGATTGGCTCTTTACGATACGGCCGAAGAGATAATCCGATTGAAAAACAATGCTTCCGACAATTTTCTTCAAGTAGTGCGCGAGGTCGATCTGGCGCAGTTGTTGGCTGCGGTTCCGACCTGCCGGGCGATCGTGACGACGGGACAGAAGGCTACCGATGTGATCGTGCGCCTTACCGGTTGCGCCGAGCCGCCTGTGGGAGGGAGTGTGGAGTTCGCCTATGCGGACCGTATGCTTCGGTTTTATCGCATGCCCTCTTCGTCGCGGGCCTATCCGAAATCGGTGGAGTGGAAGGCGGACTATTACCGGCGGATGTTCGCCGTGTGCGGGATGCTCTGATCGAATTTCCGGTTGGATGAAATCGTACTGCGGCGATCTGTCCGCTGTGAGTTTTTTCGGGGAAAATATTGGTTTCCCCGAATTTTTCTTTAACTTTATAGAGTTAAATCTATAATTTATGACCGTTATGAGAAAATTAACTCTGCTTTTGCTCTGCTTGGCGTTGGGGATCGGCGTGTGTGACGCAAAAAAGAAAAATCGAGGGGTGTATTTTCGGACAGATGCCGAAATCGTGCTGGACAAACCTTATTTCGGGTTGAATGTGAGTAATATGATTCAGGTCGTACTCGAAGCCGACCGAAATCCCGCTTCGGTCCGGGTCGAAACCGAAAATGTGCCTGCCGAGGCGGTTTCCGTGCGGGTGCGGCGCGGTGAACTCGTGCTCGCGTGCGACCCCGGAGCCTTGTCGTCCAAGAGAAAGAACGATATGTCCAAGCGGGTTGTAGTGTATGTGGGCGCCGCTCCGCTGGAGTCGTTTTCGTTGTCGGGGATGTCCTCCGTTTTTTCCGAGACCGAGATCGATAAACCGTCGGTTACGGTCGAATGTATGGGAATAAGCGAGTTCGAATCCAATATTCGTTGCAGAAGCCTGACGATGTCTGTTTCGGGTATGTCGATTTACAAAGGGCAGGTGGTATGCGAGGATACAGCGACGGTGGAGGCATCCGGAATGAGCCAGGCCGTCGCGGATTTTATGTGCCGGGATTTGGATTGTACGCTGACCGGTATGTCCGTTTATAATGGAAATGTGAATTGCAGGCAGAAAGCCGAGGTCGCAGTGGATGGTTCGAGCGAATGTACCTTTTCGGGAACAGCTCGGGACCTGATGCTGGAAGTGTCGGGCATGAGTCAGTTCAAAGGGAGAAAGTTTTTGGCTTCGGGACTTGCCGACTGTGACATTTCCGGTATGAGTACCGCCTCGGTCGCAGCGGCGGGATCGCTGAAATATTGTGTGAGCGGTATGAGCGAATTCAACTATTCGGGCGAACCTGTGGTTATCTCGACATCGGTCGATAACGCCACGGTTCGACACCGTTGATCGACTGCGGGGCCGATTCCGGTAAGGGTGTACTATATTGTCGTACACCCATTTATTGCAGATTATATGAATTATGAATGAATGCAATATTCTTTCAATATTCGTTATTTTGAAGTCCTTTTGCTCCGGATTTTTCGTATATTTGCAGGACGTGGAGCAATCCTGTGGACCGGCATGAGCGAAGTCGTCCGCCGCCGGATTTTTAGGGTTTACTCCGATGTTTCCGACTTTATCTTGAAAGGTAATGGCAATAGAAAAAAAATATGTTGAAACTCCGCTGATGAAGCAATATTATGCGGTCAAAGCGGTGCATCCCGATGCGATTCTCCTGTTTCGTGTCGGCGATTTTTACGAAACTTTCGGCGATGATGCGATCAAGGCCAGCGGAATTCTGGGCATCACCCTGACGCGACGTGCCAACGGAGCCGCGACATTCGTCGAACTGGCAGGGTTTCCCTATCATGCGATCGACACCTACCTACCCAAGCTGGTCCGAGCGGGCGAACGCGTGGCGATCTGCGAACAGCTCGAGGATCCCAAACAGGTCAAAGGGCTGGTCAAGCGGGGCGTCATCGAGCTGGTTACGCCGGGCGTGGTGCTGGGAGATAATATTTTGGCCAACAAGGAAAATACCTATCTGGCGGCGGTCTATTTCGGCCGGAAAAATACCGGCGTGGCTTTTCTCGATATTTCAACCGGCGAATTTTATGCCGCCGAGGGCAGCGATGCTTACATCGACAAACTCATTTCCAACCTGGCGCCGAAGGAAATCATCTACCAGCGCGGATACGAAGACCGCTTCTCCGATGCGTTCGGCAGTCGGCACTATACCTATCGGCTCGATGAGTGGGTCTTTTCGGAGTCGGTCAACCGGGACAAGCTCTGCAAGCAGTTCGGCACTCAGTCGCTCAAGGGCTTTGGTATCGAACAGTTCAGCAGCGGCATTTCGGCGGCAGGGGCCATTCTCTACTACCTCGAATTTACCGAACATAAGAATACGGCCCATATTTCGTCCATTTCGCGTATCGACCAGGAGGATTACGTTTGGGTCGATAAATTCACGATCCGCAACCTGGAGCTCTTCTCTTCGAACGGTTCGCGCGAGAAGTGCGCGTTCGCAGACGTGGTCGATCGCACCCTCACGCCGATGGGCGGGCGTCTGCTCAAGCGGTGGATCGCCTTGCCGATCAAGGAGATTGATCGCATCAACGAACGTCTGGATGTCGTGCAGCGGTTTTACGACGAGCCCGATTTGGCCGAAAGCGTCGCCGAGCAGATTTCGCAGGTCGGCGACCTGGAGCGCATCGCTTCGCGCATAGCGGCGGCTCGGGTAACCCCCCGCGAAATCGTACAGCTTAAAAATTCGCTTTCGGCGATCGAACTCCTCAAAGCCTTGTTGGAATCGACCGACGACGAGCGTCTTCACGCGTTGGCCGAACAGATCGATCTGCTGGCGGAGGTTCGGGAGCGTATTGCCCGCGAGGTTTACCCCGACCCGCAGAACAATCAAATTCAGCGGGGCGGCATTATCGCCGACGGCGTGGACGCCGAACTGGACGATCTGCGCCGCATCGCTCTGCATGGCAAGGATTTCCTGAACCGTATTCAGCAGCGGGAGAGCGAGGCGACGGGAATTCCGTTGAAAATAAGCTACAACAATGTCTTCGGTTATTATATCGAAGTCCGCAATACACACAAGGACAAGGTTCCCGAGTCGTGGATCCGCAAGCAGACGCTGGCCAATGCCGAGCGATATATCACCGAAGAGCTGAAAGAGTACGAAGAAAAAATTCTCGGTGCCGAGGAGAAGATGCTGTTGATCGAGCAGCGGATTTACGCCGAATTGATCGGGTTCATTACGCATTCCCTGGGAGCTTTGCAGCGGGATGCCGCTGTCGTGGCGCGTATCGACTGCCTGCAATCTTTCGCCCGTATCGCTCGGGAGCGCAACTACGTCCGTCCGACGCTCGACGACGGTACGCGTATCGAAATCCGCCAGGGACGGCATCCGGTGATCGAAACCCTGATGCCGGTGGGGGAGGAGTATATCCCCAACGACCTGCTGCTGGACGATAAGGAGCAGCAGATCGTGATGATTACGGGTCCCAACATGTCGGGTAAGTCGGCTTTGCTGCGGCAGACGGCCCTCATTATCCTGATGGCCCAGATGGGGTCGTTCGTCCCGGCGAAAGCGGCTCATATCGGCGTGGTGGACAAGATTTTCACCCGAGTCGGGGCTTCCGACAACATTTCGCAGGGCGAATCGACCTTCATGGTCGAGATGCTCGAGTCGGCCAGCATCCTGAACAATGTTTCCGACCGCAGCATCGTCCTGTTGGACGAAATCGGACGCGGTACGAGTACCTACGACGGTATTTCGATCGCCTGGGCGATGGTCGAATACCTGCACAACCATCCGACGGCCCGTGCCAAGACGCTTTTTGCGACCCACTACCACGAACTCAACGAGATGGAGCAGATGTGCCCGCGTGTGAAGAACTACCACGTGAGCGTCAAGGAGGTGGATAAAACGATCGTTTTCCTGCGCAAGCTGGAGCGGGGCGGAACGGAGCATTCGTTCGGTATTCACGTCGCCCGAATGGCCGGAATGCCGGCTTCGGTCGTAGCTCGTGCCGAAGAGATCCTGAAGAATCTGGAGCTGGTATATGGCAACAACGAGATCGTGCCCAGCAAGAGCCCTCGACGCCGCGACCGAAAAGCGTTCCCCGGAGTTCGCGAGGCGGCGGAAGCGGGGGATCAGACGCGGGGTATGCAGCTTTCGATGTTCCAACTCGACGATCCGGTGCTGGTGCAGATCCGAGATCAGATCAAGGGGCTGGACATCAATGCTCTCACTCCGATCGAGGCGCTTAATAAATTGAATGAAATCAAAAAGATAACCGGATTATGATAAAGCGATACTTTATAGTTGTGCTGCTTCTTTCCCTGCTTCCGGCCGGGGTGTCGGCACAACGCCGTGCAGCCGCTAAAAAAGATTGGAAAACGAAATACGATTATGTGGGTGCAGTGCACGACGGACGTATTCTCGTACACCGGGGCGGAGAGGACAGCAATCCCCGTATGGGCCGTTTTTATACGGACGGCTGTTTCGGTTATACGGAGACCTGCGGTACGGTGGTCATCCCGCTCATCTACGACTATGCCGATAGTTTTTCCAATGGGTTTGCCGTGGTCGGCAAAGTAGAAAACAAATGAAACTAATCGGGAAAGGTAATTCGTATGGTCATCCTACATTATATGTGAAGAATTGGTAAAACAGTTTCAAAGATTTAAATAGCATATTATTTTATGTTGATACATAATTAAATAAAATAGGGTAAATATGAGTTTTGAAGACGATATGATAGAGTATGGCTTCTCCGATGGTAACGATTATATGGATTATCTGATGGATGAAGCTGATAGAATGTATGAAAAACAGGAAGAACATAATCGTCGTGCTGAAGAATATGAAGCATGGTTGAATAGTCTTTCAGATACAGAAAGACAATATTTGCAGGAAGAAGAGAACATCCAAAGAAGAGAACGTAAAAAAAGGCAAAAAGATGCCAAGCAAAAAAGATTGGACGAAGAACTTGTATTGAAACTATGGGCAAAAGATAATCCACAAAAGGCAAAAATGTGGTATGCCTATTATACGCATTCTCCGGAAGTGAATAATGTATATTTTGAACAGTTTTTAGAAACAATGGGGGCCTCTGGTGATAATTTATGGAATGGGTATGCGGATTGGAAATGTTGGTTGAAAATACACGAGGCTTATCAAGAGTTTAAGGAAAAAGCTCATGAAGTATGGGAGCAGATTAAAGTCAATAAATACCGCAAATATATAGAGAATGCGGCACAGGAACTTCTAAAATATACTCAAGAAAGTCCTTATTGCGAGGAATTTGGTTGTTGCAAAAAAGGAGCTGCTGATTCTAAGAAGATTCTAAACAAGTGGATAAATAGCCATTCTGAATTATGGAAAGAGATTTCTTTCAAATACAAGTTTGCTTTAAAAACGGAGAACAAGTATTATGAAGTATGGAAACAACTAAAGGCTGACAAATGGGAGAAATGGCAACAAGAAAACTTTGAATTATGGAAATGCAAAGCACAAAATGTGGATTTATGGTTTGCTTGGCTATTTGATAAAAATGAATGGACTTTCCATGAATGGGCCTCTTTGCATTTGAAAGAGTGGGAGCGTTTTATGGATGAAGCAATGAAATGGGATTATCGTTTGGCATACGGAAGTTTATTCGGTGGGCCTTGTTATGATTTTGACAAATGGAAAAAGGATAATTCTGAAGAGTGGGAATATTGGAAAGAAGCCATTAGAGAACAGATTCTAATGGATGAGTTTGCACATAATAGTATTACTTTGCCTTATCATTCAGAATATATGTTGCATATACAAATTCAAGAAAAACTATACTTACATAAAATAGGTAAAGAGATTTTCCATAACCATTTGGCAGTAATCCAAGATAACAATAAATATGGTTTTATTAATGAGGATGGATTTGTAGTAATTAAACCGCAATACGACAAAGTACTTCCTTTTCAAAATGGCATGGCTCCGGTGAAAATTGGAGAATCCACCTATGATGAATATGTCGAAGAGTTTGAGGATTATGTGGAAATTAAAATAGGCGGTAAATGGGGGTTTATTAACGACAGGGGGAAGTTTGTATTCGAACCACAATTTGATAATATTTTCATAAAAGATGATATGATTATATTTAGTAAAGGAGGAGAACTCGAAATTACTAATGACACTTACAAATTGAAAAATTCAAAATGGGGAATGATGAATAAAAACATGCAAGAAATCATTCCTGCAAAGTATGATTTTTTAGCATTATTAGACAATGGTCTTTTCGCGGCTAGAAAAAGAGTCGGAGCAGATTATAAATGGGCTCTATTATCAAACAACGGTGTAGAAATAACTCCTTTTAAATATTCCTACATTTACAATTCAGAAGAAGATTGTTTAATAGCAAATAAAGGTGGTAGGTATAAAGCTGATGAAAATGAATGTTATGACTATTATGATGGAGAATGGGGCTACTTAAACATGGAAGGAAAAGAAATTGAGCCATTTATTATTGCGAATAATAAAGATGAATTCATGGCAATGTGGGAATGTATGCATGATTGACTTCCTCTTTTACGATACATTTCGGTATTCCACTAATGTACATATATTCTACAATCCGTGCTTTTTGCGGATTCCCGTTTTGTATAATCTGAAAATATTTTCTTTTTTGCCTTCTACGATGGTGGATCTGAATTTTATCTTTATTTATGCTATAGTTGTTTTCTGAAACTCTTTAGCTTTTTAGTTGTCATGGCGTAAAATCGAGAAACTGTTTGTACGAAAGGCCGACACACGCTTCTTAGGAGTTTGTACTGCCTTATTTGGCGTTGATCTGCGACTGGATGCTGCGGATCAACATGCTTACGGCAACGGAATTGAAACCTCCCTCCGGGATGATTACGTCGGCGTATTTCTTCGACGGCTCGACGAACTCTTCGTGCATCGGCTTGACCGTAGAGGTATATTGCGAGATGACCGACTGCATGGTGCGCCCCCGCTCGCATACGTCGCGCAGGATGCGGCGGGCGAGGCGGATGTCGGCGTCCGTATCGACATATACCTTGATATCCATCAGGTCCCGGAGTTCCTTGTTCTCGAAGATCAGAATACCATCGACGATGATTATCTTCGAAGGTTTGACCAGCACGGTTTCGGCCGTTCGGTTGTGATCGACGAACGAATAGACCGGATGTTCGATCGGAACGTTGTTTTTCAGCGTGCGGATGTGCTCGACGAGCATATCCGTATCGAACGATTGAGGGTGGTCGTAATTGAGTTTCGTACGCTCTTCGTACGTCAGTTCGGGATGGGCCTTGTAGTAGTAGTCGTGACAGAGCGTGACTACCTCTTCCTCCTTGAAAGCCTCCTGCAATCGTTTTACCAGCGTGCTTTTACCCGATCCTGTGCCGCCTGCGACACCGATGACTGTCACATTCATAATTCCCGATTTGTGGTTCTTTTTTATTTCCCGTTTTCTGCGTGCGATAACCTCCTGACCGGTTTTTCTCCGAAAACGGTGTGATTTTTTCCCGTATTTGCACCCGCACGAAGTCGGTAGGTATTTCCGATTTCATCTGTCCGATGAAGCGTCTCGGAATCTGTATTTTCTCTTTTCCCCTCGCCGTCGGATTTCGGATAAATTACGTCAAAAAAACGGAATGTTTCGTTTTCGCATTTCCCGTTGCCGTATGGCCGAACTCCGAGTGTGCTGCCAACCTCATCCTTTCCGATGAACGCATCGGGTCAGCTTTCCGTCGCAATCGAACGATGGGGTAGTTCCCGCCAGCCAAACGGATATGGAAAAGGATTGCTCCCCTGCGGGGTGCAATCCTTTGTAATTTTCGATTATGCGTCGATATTGGCGTAGTGAGCGTGTTTTTCGATGAACTCGCGTCGCGGAGGAACCTCGTCGCCCATCAACATCGAGAATACGCGGTCGGCTTCGGCAGCGTTGTCGATGGTTACTTTGCGCAGAATCCGGGTGTCCGGGTTCATCGTGGTTTCCCACAACTGATGGGAGTTCATTTCACCGAGACCTTTGTAGCGCTGGACGTGTACGCCCTTGCCCATTTCGGCCGTGATCTCGTCACGTTCCTTCTCCGTCCAGCAATAGCGCTCCTGCTGGCCCTTTTTCACGAGGAACAGGGGCGGGGTGGCGATATAGACGTGGCCGTTCTCGATCAGCTCTTTCATCTTGCGGAAGAAGAAGGTAAGCATCAGCGTAGCGATGTGGCTGCCATCGACATCGGCATCGGTCATGATGATGATCTTGTCGTAGCGGAGTTTTTCGAGATTGAGCGCCTTGCTATCCTCCTCCGTGCCGATCGTCACACCCAGGGCGGTAAACATGTTTTTGATCTCCTCGTTTTCCCACATGCGGTGCTCCTGGGCTTTTTCGATATTCAGGATTTTACCGCGCAGCGGCATGATGGCCTGGAAGTTCCGGTCGCGGCCCTGCTTGGCCGTACCGCCTGCCGAGTCGCCCTCGACGAAGAAGATTTCGGCGATCGAACGGTCGCGGCTCGAACAGTCCGCCAGCTTGCCGGGAAGACCCGCACCCGAAAGCACTGTCTTGCGCTGCACCATTTCGCGGGCGTGACGCGCCGCGTGCCGGGCCGTTGCAGCCAGGATGACTTTTTGTACGATGGCCTTGGCATCGCGCGGATTCTCCTCCAGGTAGTGACTCAGAGCCATCGACATGGCCTGATCGACCGCTGCCGACACCTCGTCGTTGCCTAGTTTGGTCTTGGTCTGCCCTTCGAACTGCGGCTCTGCGACCTTGACCGAAACTACGGCCGTCAGACCCTCGCGGAAGTCGTCGCCGTTGATATCGAACTTGAGTTTGGCGAGCATGCCCGAATCCTCGGCGTATTTCTTGAGCGTGCGGGTCAGGGCGCGGCGGAAACCCGTCAGGTGCGTACCGCCTTCGATCGTGTTGATATTATTGACGTAGGAGTGTACGTTCTCCGAGAAGGAGTCGTTGTACTGCATGGCCACCTCGACCGGCACGCCGTTCTTTTCGGTGTCGATGTAGATGATCGATTCGGTGATGGCCTGACCGCGCGTGGCGTCCAGGTATTCGACGAACTCCTTGAGGCCCTCTTCCGAATAGAAATGGTCACCGACGTATTCGCCGTTCTCGTCCCGCTGGCGTTTGTCCAGCAGGTTCAGGTGGATGCCTTTGTTCAGGAATGCCAACTCACGCAGGCGGTTGGCCAGGATGTCGTACTTGTATTCCGTCGTGAGCGTGAAGATACTGCCGTCGGGTTTGAAGGTGATCGTGGTTCCGCGATCGTCGCAGGTGCCGATCACTTCGACCGGCGAAGTCGGAGCGCCTTTGCTGTACGATTGGCGGAATATTTTGCCGTCGCGGTGGATTTCGGCGATGAGCAGCGTCGAGAGTGCGTTCACGCACGAAACACCCACACCGTGCAGACCGCCCGAAACCTTGTAACTGCCCTTGTCGAACTTGCCGCCCGCATGGAGCACGGTGAGCACGACTTCGAGTGCGGACTTGCCCTCCTTTTCGTGGAAGTCGGTCGGGATGCCTCGGCCGTTATCCTTGACTGTGATCGAGTTGTCTTCGTTGATCGTAACGTCGATGTCGGTACAGTGTCCTGCCAACGCCTCGTCGATCGAGTTGTCCACCACCTCGTAAACCAGGTGGTGCAAACCTTTTTCTCCGATGTCGCCGATATACATGGCCGGACGCTTCCGGACAGCTTCCAGACCTTCGAGGACCTGGATGTTGGAGGCGGAATACTCCTCTTCCTGCTTCTTTATCTCTTTTTCTTCAGTACTCATATTGACCTTAAATATATCGTACAAATATACGGAAAAGTTTCGTAAGATGCAATAATCAAGCACCCTTTGCCATTGATTTTTGCCGCAGTCGGATTTGCGGGGTGCTTATTCGGGCGAAACATCGGATACCGGAAGCGTAGCCGGATCAGAGGATAAGAGCTTTGATAGCATCCCGATCGACGTCGGAGAGATTGATCGGCTTGTGGGTCGGTTGCGTGTATCGCAATCCGCTGATGGTGGCGACTCCTTGTCGGCCGTTTCGGGTGACATAGATGAAATAACCGTACCGGAATAAATCTTCGACCGAAAGTACCGGGGACTGAAACATGATTTCGAACAGCTTTTTACCCGTATGGTCTATGGCTATAAACTTTCCTTCGTCTGTTTCCACGATCCCGATTCTGTTTTCACTTATGATGGGTGTGTGGCATCGGGCGTATTTCCCGAAAGGGACGATTGGACGTCCGGTCGCATTTTCATATCCGACCAACTGTCGGCCGTTTTTCCTGATTTCTTTGCGGTATAATATCGGCCGGGGAATTTCGAATGTTTTGAGAACGGCCTGTATGCTGCCCCGGGAAAAATTTACGTCGCAAATGAAATCTACTGTTTTCAGACTGTCGGCGATTGCAGTTTTCAGCCTTTTTTAGCGGCATCCGAAGCATCGATGATTCCGCTTTTATGAGCTACTATCAGGGGCTGTATGGTAATGGGGTTTCCGGATGGATCCGGGAGGATACGCACCCAACAGGTCCACAGCCCGTCCGTGAATTGTGCGAATTGCATGTAGTCGAAGTGCAGAAACAGCAGATCGCCCAGCATCGGAGAGGGGCATGGAAAGGAAGGATATGTCCAATTCGTATAGGTCAATCGCCCCTCCTTGAAGACGAATATGGGCTTCGTTCCGTCCTGGTAGAGTATGCCTGATATAGGAAGTGTGCCTGAATAGAAGGTGGCCGGATAATAACCGGTATGGTCGCGGACGAAAATGCCGCTGAAATCTATTTCGGAGTAGTCTGAATTGCGTATCGTGTGATCCCGGTAGAGTTTGTCGTCGATCAGTCGCCAGTAGGAATGGTGTTCGTGATCACCGTCTATGTAGATAACGAACCCCTCTACGGTAGGCTGATGAATAAGTGCCTGGAATTTTTTTTCGAATGCCCGGTCGTCGCGGGCCAACTCGTCCAGCGGAGTGTCGTCCAACCAATGTAAGTCCAGTCTGAGCGTATCTGTGCCGATGATAAGACTGTCGGCTTTTGCCGTGGTTATTGGGGCCACTGCCGCCAATAACAGGAACAACCGGAAAAGAGTGCGGAGTTTCATAACCCAAACCTGTTTTTTAGTCGAAATTATCTGTGTCCGGCAATGATGAATTTAGGTTTCAGGGTTTCCGTCTGTGCGGGTATTCGCTAAATATCCTGCAGCATCGTTTGTACCGGAACCTCCTTGATCTTGCCTTTCGAGAAGAGGATCGTGCGAGACGGATACTCTTCGATGAGGGCCGTGTTGTGCGTGGACATGACTACGGCGCAACCTTGACGAGCGATTTCCTGGAACAGCCGAATGATGCCTTCGGCCGTCAGCGGATCGAGGTTGCCGGTAGGTTCGTCGGCCAAAAGCAGGCGGGGACGGTTCAGCAGGGCGCGGGCGATGACCAGACGCTGCTGTTCGCCGCCGGAAAGCTCGAACGGCATCTTGTAGCCTTTGGCTTCCAGTGATACGACCTTGAGTACCTCGTCGATCCGCTTGCGGATTTCTGATTCGTTTTTCCATCCCGTTGCCTTCATTACATAGTAGAGATTCATAAAGACATTCCGGTCGGTGAGCAGTTGATAATCCTGGAAGACGATTCCGATTCTGCGTCGCAGCATCGGAATGTCCCGTCGTTTGAGTTTTCGCAAGTCGAAGCCTGCGACGTATCCTTCGCCTTCAATGAGTTGAAGCTCGGCATATAAAGTTTTGAGTAAGGAGCTTTTACCGCTTCCCACACGCCCGATCAGATAGACGAATTCACCGGCGTTGATGTCGAAATTCAGATCGGACAAGATCAGTTCTCCCTGTTGCAGCAACTTTTTTTCGGAGCGGCTGCCGAAAGGATCGTCCGTGTGGTATATCGTTACGCCGCGCAGCCGGATTACGTTTTGTTCGCCCATGAGTCGAGTTGGTTGAAAGGTTCGTGGTGTCCGTGTGTGCCGATCGGCCGATGCAGGACGAATGTTCTTCGTTTCGTGTCGTCGCACTCCGATTCGGACGGGAGCAAAGGTAATGAAAATGTCCGAAAAATAGTCCGTTTCGGTCATCGTGCCGGACAATAATCCGTATTTTTTTTGGAACTCCCGGTAATGAATAGTATTTTTGTTATTAATTATGGTATAAATTGACAATAAGGGGATAATGGGAAGTGAATCCATGTTGCAGGAGATATTGTGGGATACGAAGATCGGGTGGTGGAAAGTAGATATGGCCCGACGGGTTCTTTTGTTGTCCGATTATCTCTGTAAGACGATAGGAACTGAGGAGTCCGAGATCGGTTACGACCGTTTTCTGCAGTCGGTCGGAGAGCCGTTCCGGGCTTCGCTCAAAAGCCTGATGTCCACGGATGCGAGCCTGTTCTCCGCCGAGCAGATTTTTTCGCTGTGTGGTCCCCGGGGTGAGGTGTGGTTCCGCTGGAAGGTCCTGCGCCGGGAAACGGCAGCCGACAAGGGGCTGGTTGTTTCGGGATATGCCCAGGAAATCAGCGAAAGGGAGGCTTTGCCGGTCGATCTTTGCTCGATCGAGCGGATGAATACGCTTCTTTATCGGTTGAACAATATTTCGCATACGCTGCTTTCTTTCCTTCATATTGGTTCCATCGACGAGGCGATCAACAAGGTTCTGACCGATGTCCTCAAGATATTTCGTGGCAGCCGGACCTATATCGCGGAGTTCGACTGGGATAACCGCAGGCATATTTGTACGTACGAAGTGACGGACAAGGGCGTGGAGAGCGGCCGGGATCGGTTCGATCGACTTTCGATGGACGAAACCCCCTGGTGGGTCGAGCAGCTCGAAAAAAGGAGTCCTATTGCTCTTTCCTGTTTGGACGACCTTCCTTCCCGGGCAAGGAACGAGCATGATATTCTGGCTGCACAAAATATCGGTTCGCTGTTTGTGCTGCCGATGACATTTCGTGATAAACTTTGGGGGTATGCGGGAATCGATGTGATCGGGGAGCACCGCGATTGGCAGAACGAGGATTACCAATGGTTCGCATCGCTGGTCAATATCATCAATATCTGTATCGAATTGCAGCGTTCGAAGCGGGAGGCGCAAATCGAACGCGATTATTTGCAAAACCTCTACCGGTACATGCCGCTGGGGTATGTCCGTTTCCGGATGATTTACGACAAGACGGGGACGCCGGTCGATTACAAGGTGCTCGATTCGAATTATGCTGCGGAAAAGATTATCGGAAAATCCCAAGCCGACTATGTGGGGCGGCTGGCGAGCGAGCTGGAGATCGAAGATATGCCCGAGTACCTGAAAGTTTTCGCCAAAGTATTGCAGGTGGAGCAGCATGTCGAAAAGGAGGTCCGTTTGTTGGCTTCCGGCCGGTATGTTCATGTCGTTATGTATTCGACCACTCCCGAGGAGGTGATTTGCCTGCTTTCGGATATGACCGAAATGTATGAAACGCACGAGGCGCTCGACCGCAGTGAAAAGCTATTGCGTAATATTTATGACAATATTCCCGTCGGTATCGAACTGTACGACAGGAACGGCTTGCTCGTCGATCTGAATAACAAGGATCTGGAGATTTTCGGGATTCGGGACAAGGAGGATGTGCTCGGGGTCGATTTTTTCAAGAATCCCATTCTCGACGAGGAGGTCTGGCGCCGGGTGCGGAACCGGGAGGAGTTCTCGTTCAAGGCGTATTATCCCTTCGATCGTTTGAACGGTTATTATGTTACCTCCAAGCAGGGCCGCCTCGAAATATACAGTTCGGTGTGTATGCTTTACGATGCGCAGGGGCGGTTGAGCAATTTCTTCCTGATCAATATCGACAATACGGAAATCAATCGGGCGCATAGTCGTATCGCGGAGTTCGAAAGCTCGTTTTCGCTGGTCAGTCGTTTCGGCAAGGTCGGATACTGTCGCTTCGACCTGGTTTCGAAAGAGGGGTATGGCGTGCCGCAGTGGTATTATAACCTGGGCGAGAAGGAGGATACGCCGCTCGATCAGATCCTCGGTGTGTATAAACATGTCAATTCCTCCGACCGGGCTGAAGTTCTGGAGTCCATCCGACAGGTGAAAGCCGGCGAGATCGACAGTTTCAGCCATGATCTTCGGATCGATGCGGACGGACGACAGAAGTGGACCCGTATCAATGTGATGCGCAATCCCCTGAATAACGATCCTTCGAAGATCGAAATGGTGTGTGTCAATTACGACATTACCGAGTTGAAGGAAACGGAGAAGAATTTGATCGAAGCGAAGAACAAAGCCGAAGTGAGCGATCGTCTGAAATCGGCTTTTCTGGCTAATATGAGCCATGAAATCCGCACGCCACTGAATGCCATCGTCGGCTTTTCGAATCTGATCGCTGAAACCGAAGATCCCGACGAACGACGGGAGTATGTAGCCATTGTTCAGGAAAATAACGAATTGTTGTTGAAGCTGATTTCCGACATTCTCGATTTGTCGAAGATCGAAGCCGGAACGCTCGAATTCAACGATGTGGAATTCGATGTGAATCAGATGTGTCAGGAGATTGTACGGTCGTTGAGCCTCAAGGTCCTGGATAAACCGGTGGAGTTGCGTTTCGGCGATCATCTGCCCGAATGTCGGTTGGTAGGCGACAAGACCCGGATTACGCAGGTGTTGATTAATTTTATTAATAATGCGTTGAAATTCACTCGTGAAGGGTCTGTGACATTAGGCTACCGGTGCGATGACGGGATGATGCTTACCTTTTATGTCGAAGACACCGGTACCGGGATTCCCGAGCAGGAGCAGGAGTCTGTCTTCGAGCGTTTCGTGAAACTCAACAGTTTTGTCCAGGGGACCGGGTTGGGACTGGCCATCAGCAAGAGTATCGTCGAACAGATGGGCGGTCGTATCGGCCTGAACTCCGAACCGGGAAAGGGTTCTTGTTTTTGGTTTACGCATCCTTACATCCGGACCCGGTCTGTGTCGGCGGTTGCTTCCGATGCGGAGATGCGGCAACCAGGCGTTTCGGAGGGGAAAATGCCCGTCGTTCTCGTTGCCGAAGATACCGACAGCAATTTTCTGCTGGTGTCGCTGATTCTTAAGAAAGGGTATGAAGTGCTTCGGGCCCATAACGGAGCGGAAGCGGTGCGCATGTGCCGGGAGTTCGCTCCGGATGTGGTGTTGATGGATATGAAGATGCCCGTTATGGATGGTTTGGAAGCTACGCGGCAGATTCGGGAGGCGGGAAGTTCCGTTCCCATCATTGCCGTCACAGCATATGCATACGACAGCGACCGTGCGAAAGCGCTCGATGTCGGGTGCGATGATTATATTGCCAAACCATTAACGGGGGATGTTCTGAAAAAGAAGCTGCGTAAGCATCTGAAACGGTAGCGGTTCCGCAGGCATGGTACGTGAAAATATTCTTGTATGCAATGCCGATCGGGTGAATTTTTATGTTGGATGCGCGCAAGGCAGAGGTGGGGCCTTTGGAAAATAAGCAGACGAATTTTCGGTGTTATATCGATACGTGCAGGTAATGTCTGCATTAGGTGGTGGAACATCATTGACAGTAGCAATGGCTTTTTTATGTATTTTTTTTTGGGAGTATTAGTTTGCTTTTTTTTATTTTGCGTTTAAGGCAAAAAAAAGCAGAGTTCAAAGATGAAACGGAAAAGTTTTATCCGAATTTTTTGCATCTGTTTGTGGCTATTTTTTTTATGCTTGTGCTATATATTGTATGATTGTTAGGCCCTTTGCTTAATACCAATATATAATTCGTTGGTTAATATAATTGAAGAATGGTTTTTTTCCTTTTTCTTACTGGAGGTCTTAGTTTACTTTGGTTCATTATTGGTCTGAAGATGAAAAAAACGGATCCGAATAATGAAATAGAAAAGATTTATCCCAGTTATTGGCATTTAATTATAGCTATTCTTCAAATTGGTTGTGCTATATTCCAACTTTATATGGTATATGGCGATTGATTGGTTCCGTATAAAACTTTCAATAGTGACGAGGACATTTTGGTAAAGTTCCGATAAATTTGGCTTTCTGCCCGGTTTTTCGTATCTTTGTACTCACTTCAATGAAATTCTATCCCTACGAAGGGGGTGACCGGTTTTGACAGCAGGCAGAGTTTGATTGTAAGCACGTCGAGCATTGTGTGGTGGCTCGTAAATATCAACACTCGAACTACAAATGGCAATAATAGCTATGCACTCGCTGCCTAATTTTCAAGGAAAATTGGCTTAATCGTTGGATCCAAGGCGGTTCGACGACGAGTATCCCGGAAGGCCGTTCCGCTCTTTAACGGTTTTCCATACGGGGTATCGATCATTTAGAGATAGTACGGCGGAGGGTTCCGGCTGTCGTGCGAAAATTCAGGAACTGGGATCCGGGTTAGGTTGCCGCCTGCCAGACCCGGATAGAAGGACGAAACGGCGGATAAGCGTGTAGAAAGCTTTCGGGTTCCTTGTTTGGACGCGGGTTCGACTCCCGCCACCTCCACATTCGGCGACGTTCCGGTTTTCCAGAACGTCGCTTTTTGTATGCGGGGCATCTTACTTTGCAAAGCTTCATCCCGCTTTTCAGACTTCAGCAGCACTCGGTCGGAGGGGGAATACTATTTTTATCGGTATTTCGAGGAATTCTTTGATCGGGCGGGGTATCCCGCAGTTCCGGATACAGAGATCCATGAGTCTGTCGTAAATCGGATGCGTCGTGTTCCGATCTTTTGCGGGTTCTTTGTAATCCGGAGCAGTACTCCGATACGGATAAATTCGTATCTTTAACTCGGTTTCAGATACTCCGCCTCGGCAAAATGCAAATAAAAATTTGCTTTTGCACTCGGCTTATTCGTAATCTTTGACTTCGTCTTAGATACTTCGCCTCGGCAAAATGCAAATAAAAATTTGCTTTTGCGCTCGGCTTATTCGTAATCTTTGACTTCGTCTTAGATACTTCGCCTCGGCAAAATGCAAATAAAATTTGCTTTTGCGCTCGGCTTATTCGTATCTTTGCCACGTGCTGGCAGGACTTTTCTATATTCTTTTTTGCTGGGCGCTGGGGAACGGCGTCAGTCTGCTTATCGGCGGGTATCTGCCGGGGAGTATCGTCGGTATGATCCTGCTGTTCGCTTCTCTCTGCCTGCATATCGTGGATGCGGAGATGATCCGGCCCGCCGCTCGTTTTCTGCTGGGCGCTATGGCCCTGTTTTTCATCCCGTACGGGGTGGGGTTGATGGTATCCTACGAAGTCCTGCTCGATAATTTTTGGGCGATCGTTATTTCGGGCGGAGTGAGTACGATGTTGGTGCTGGTCTGCGTCGGAAGGGTTTTTCAAAAACTGAATAAAAAGGCGTGATGGAGCAGTTCGTCGGATCGGATCTGGTGTTGCTGACCCTCACGGTCGGCTTTTATTGCCTGGGGAGTGCGTTATACAGTCGAACCAAGTTCGCCCTGCTGCACCCCGTGCTGCTCGGTTTCGTGGCGATGATCCTTTATCTGAAACTTTTCGGTATCGGTTACGAGCATTACCGTCGTTCGACCGAGTTGCTCAATTTCGGACTGGGACTTTCGGTCGTGGCTCTGGGTTATCTGATGTACGAACAACTCGAGCATATGCGGGGACGGTTGCTTCCGATTCTCGTGTCGGTCGTCGTCGGCTGCGTGGTCGGAGTTCTTAGTGTGGTTTATCTGGCGCGTATGCTGGGGGCGGATCGGATTTTGCAAACTTCGCTTGCTCCGAAATCCGTGACGGTGCCGATCGCCGTATCGGTTGCGGAACCGCTCGGCGGCATCATTACGATCACCTCGGTCGTCGTCTTTTGTGTCGGTATTTTCGGCAGTCTCGTCGGTCCCTGGCTGCTTCGGCGTTGCGGGGTCACGGATCCTATGGCACAGGGATTCGCGCTGGGGTCTGCGGCGCATGGCATCGGAACGGCCCGTGCGATCGAAATCGGTGCGCTGGAAGGGGCGCTCAGCGGTTTGGCTATGGCACTGATGGGGATCATGACGGCCCTGCTGCTGCCGGTGATCGAGAAATTCCTCTACTGATTTTTTGTCTTCCGGAAAAAGGATTACCTTTGCAAAAATTTTTTCGGGCGGAAGCGTAACGCTCGGATGCGGCGATGTCCGTTCCGGACGCAATGCGCGGTATGTTTCGCGCCATTTTATTAAAATCAATGGTATGGATTGGCTCTACTCTTTATTTGTCGGTGGCGGGATAGCCCACACCGTATTCACGCTCGCATTGGTGATTACCGCAGGTATTCTGTTGGGCAAAGTCAAGGTTTGCGGTATCTCGCTCGGTATCACCTGGATTTTGTTCGTCGGCATCATCGCCGCGCATTTCGGTATGGGAATCCCGGCCGAAGTACGTCATTTCATCCAGGAGTTCGGTCTGATCCTTTTTGTTTTTTCAATCGGTATGCAGGTCGGCCCGGGTTTCTTCGCTTCGTTCAAGCATGGCGGGCTGACGCTCGTCTGCCTGGCTTCGACGATCGTTTTGCTCGGGGTAGGCGTGGCGTACGTGATTCATTTGGTATCGGGTACGCCGATTCCCACGATGGTCGGCATCCTTTCGGGTGCGGTGACCAACACGCCGGGACTGGGTGCAGCACAGCAGGCTTATGCGGACGCTTCGGGAGTCGAAGACCCCAGTATTGCCCTGGGCTATGCCGTAGCTTATCCGCTGGGCGTGATCGGTATCATTTTCTCGATGATCTTCATCCGTTATGCTCTGCGGGTGAAATTCGGGAAGGAGGATGAGGCGCTCGCTGCGATTTCCGCAGAACACAAGATGGCCGAAATCGTTTCGATCGAGTGTACGAACAAGATGTTGAGCGGACACGACATCTCCTATGTCAATGAGTTGATCAATCGGAAATTCGTTATTTCCCGGATCGCTCATCCCGACGGTACGATCGTATTGGCGGACAGCAACAGTATTATTTCGCTCGGGGATAAGGTATTGGTCGTCTGTGCATCCGAAGATTGCGAAGCGGTGACGGCTTTCATCGGTAATCGGATCGAAATGGGGGAGAAGGAGTGGGATACGCCGGATTCGAAGCTGGTTTCGCGTCGTATTCTGATTACCAAGCCGGAGATCAACGGCAAGACTTTCGCCGATCTTCGCTTGAGAACCCGCTACGGCATCAACATTACGCGTGTCAATCGTGCCGGAGTCGATCTGATTCCCTATCAGGGAATGCAGCTTCAGATCGGCGATCGCGTGATGGTCGTGGGGCCGGAGAATGCGATCGAGAAGGTCGCCGCCGTATTGGGTAATTCGCTCAAAAAACTCCGTGAGCCGAATCTGGTGACGATCTTCGTCGGTATCGCGCTCGGTGTTCTGTTGGGTTCCATTCCGTTGTTGAACGTGCCGCAGCCCGTTAAGCTGGGTTTGGCAGGTGGTCCGTTGATCGTGGCGCTGTTGCTCGGCCGCTTCGGTCCCCGGTTCCATTTGGTGACCTATACTACCATGAGTGCCAACTTGATGTTGCGCGAAGTGGGCATTGCGCTCTTCCTGGCGGCAGTCGGTCTGGGAGCCGGCGACGGGTTCATCGATGCGATCGTTGGCGGCGGTTACCGCTGGATCGGATACGGTGCGCTGATTACGGTGATCCCGTTGTTGCTGGTCGGTATTTTCGCCCGCGCCCGGCTGAAGATGAATTATTATACGCTCATGGGACTTATGGCCGGTAGTATGACCGATCCTCCGGCACTGGCTTATGCCAATGGCACGGCAGGCAACGATATGCCGGCCTTGAGCTATTCGACGGTTTATCCCGTCGTGATGTTCCTGCGGGTACTTACAGCTCAGATATTCATTCTGTTCGCGTTGTAGAACTCTACGACGCGGCCCCGGTCGGGGCTTATGTAACAATACCAACTCCCGCAGCACGACTGCGGGAGTTGTTGCAAATATTGCAGAAGGGTTGTAATCCTGCATCGGAAAATCGGGCCAGTTTTTTGATGGGAGGGTTAATTTCGATATTTTCAGCTCTATTTTCCGCATTTTGCTATCTCTAAATTAAATGAAAAATAACAAAATTCCAAATTATTTAGGGGAAAATAGCTAATCGTATATTTCAATACCCTGACCTGAGTTGCCCCGGAATTGACCGATATGCTTCGAGGAAAAGTCGAAAATCGGCCCAAGAGAGGGTTCGGGTGGAATTTGGCATCGGATAACGACCCGCAGGACCGAGGGTTCCTGCTGGAATCTGCGAGCAGTCGTTATATAATTTAATGTTTTTGGGAGCAGGCAACTCCACTCTCTTCAGAGAGGGTTTAGGAAAGAGGCCAAATTATAAACGAGGTCGCAAGGTGTAAATAAACGGCCGTCGGATAAGGGATACATTGAAAGGTATTTACTTGCCAGTATAGATGCGATTTTGATTTTTTTGGGGGAATAAAACAGCGCTGTAATCGGAAGAAAGATTACAGCGCTGTTTTTAGGAACAACACCCCTTGTTCGGGTGCCGGGACTTGCAATGCGGACATTCGGTTTTCGAGCAACACGAACATCCGACATCCTCTCGATGTCGGACAATCCGTACAATCCAGCGGACGCTGAATCCGAGGACGAGGATGCCGATCCCTATTACAGCGATATTTTGCCAGTCCGTCATATTATAACCAGGAGAAAAGGTGATACGTCAGATAAGCCATTATCCATGCCAAAGCCGTATTGTAGAGTACCGAAATACAGGCCCAGCGCCAGCCGATCTCTGCGGCGATCGCTACGATCGTGGCGATACATGGCAGGTAAAGCAGGATGAAGACCAGAAAGGCGAGGGCCGATGCCGGGGTGAAATCCCCGCTTGCGACCAGCCGCTGGGAGAGGGTCGGAGAGTCGAGTTCGGCTTCCGGGGCGTCGCCCTGTTCCGAATAGAGCACGCCGAGCGTGCTGACGACGATCTCTTTGGCCGGCAGGCCCGTGAGAATGGCGATGCTGGCTTTCCAGTTCAGGCCGAGCGGTTCGAATACGGGCGAACATGCCTGGCCGACCTGTCCCAGGTAGGAGTTTTCATAATGTTCCTCCATAGTTTCTGCCGGGGCGGCTGCGTCCGGCGTCGGATAATAACTCAAGAACCAGACCGCCACCGAAGCGATTAGAATCAGCCCGCCCATCTTGCGCAAGTATTGCGCGCAGCGATCCCACATGTGCGACAGCGTAGCCCGCATTGTCGGGACCCGATAGGGCGGCAGCTCCATGACGAACGGCGTTTCGTCCTTCTTGAACAGATAACGGCGCATCAGCCGGGCCGTGATGACAGCCACGACGATTCCCAGCAGATACAGTCCGAGCATCACCCAGCTGGCATAGGCAGCGAAGAATGTGCCGATCAGCAGGATATAGATGGGAATGCGGGCGCTGCACGACATGAAGGGGACGAGCAGTACGGTGATGAGCCGGCTGCTGCGGCTTTCGATCGTGCGCGTGGCCATGATGGCCGGTACGTTGCAGCCGAAACCCATGATGAGTGGAATGAACGACTTGCCGTGCAGCCCTATGCGGTGCATGATCCGGTCCATGATGAAGGCTGCGCGAGCCAGGTAGCCCGAATCCTCCATGAAAGCGATGAACAGGTATAGGATCATGATATTCGGCAGGAAGACGATGACGCTTCCCACGCCGCCGATTACGCCGTCCACGAGCAGGTCTTTCAACGCTCCGTCCGGCATCCAGGCATCCACGCCCTGACCGATCAGTCCCACCAGTTGCTCGATCCTCTCCTGGGGATAGGCTCCCAAGTTGAACGTGCAGTAAAACATCAGCCACATCAGGAAGAAAAAGATCGGAAAGCCCCAGAGCTTGTGGGTCACGAAAGCGTCGATGATTTTCGTCACTTGTGTCTGTTCCTTCTTTCCCGGGGTGTAGGTTTCCCGCAGAGCTCCGGAGATGAATCCGTATTTCTGATCGGCAAAGGCCGTTTCGATGTCTTCATCCAGCAGGTTCTTGATCCGCTGCGCTTCCCGTTTGCTCGCTTCCTCCCATTCGGGGTATTTCGGGTGATGCTTCAGTTGATCCTTTATATAACTATCTTCCTCAAGTAGTTTCATTGCGATATAACGCGGCGGGAATTGCGGGGGCAATTCTCTGGATTCCTTCAATGCTCCCGTGATTGTCCGCAGGCTCTCCTCGATAACCGGTCCCTGGTTGATATGAATGTGACGCACACGGTCGTCCTCGTTCTCATAGACGGCGATCACCGTGTCCAGCAGGGCTTCGATACCCCGTCCATGACGGGCGACGACCGGCACCATCGGCACACCCAGCATTCGTCCCAGACTGTCGTAGTCGAGTTCGGCGCCGCTCGCTTCCAGCTCGTCGTACATATTGAGCGCTACAACCACTCGGGGATTCAGGTCGATGAGTTCGGTAGTGAGGTAGAGGTTGCGTTCCAGGTTCGAAGCTACGACGGCATTGATAATTACGTCCGGCGTATGTTCGGCCAAATGGCGGCGTACGTAAAGTTCCTCGGGCGAGTAAGCCGTGAGTGCGTAGGTGCCCGGCAGGTCGGTGATTTCGAAACGATAGCCTCTGTAGGTGCAGTGTCCCCGTTTGGCGTCCACCGTGACGCCGCTGTAGTTGCCGACGTGTTCGTGACCGCCCGAAATAGCGTTGAACAGCGAGGTCTTGCCGCTGTTCGGGTTGCCCACCAGTGCGACGTTGATCCGCTTTGAGCTTTGGGCGATGACCTCATGGAGCTGGTCGCCTTCGCGTGTTCCGTTATATTCTTCGCTTATCAGGCCTTCGGCCTCTTCGTTGGTGATAACTACGACCATGTGAGCTTCGCTGCGGCGCAGCGAAACCTCGTAGTCCATGATTTTGTAAACGATCGGGTCGCGCAGCGGGGCATTGAGAACCACTTCGACTTTTTTGCCGCGTACGAACCCCATTTCCATAATTCGGCGGCGGAATCCGCCATGTCCGAGTACTTTGAGAATCGTGGCCGACTGGCCTGTTTTCAAATCCGATAAACGCATGTTCTTTTGCTGAAATTACGGGGCAAAGATAGGGAAATATTTCAGGAACGGACATCCCCATATATGGGGATAATCCGGCTCAGTACGGTTTTTCAGGCTATTTTATGGTTGCGTTGCTTTTTGGGGGCGAAAAAATTGGAAATTGAAATTTTTTTATATCTTTGCGACATACATCCAAATTATTATACGTATTATGAAAAATTTAGTTGAAAAAATCAATGCCGAATACGAAGTATTCGTAAGTAATGCCAACGCTCAGGTAGAAAAAGGAAACAAGGCAGCCGGAACCCGCGCACGCAAGGCCGCTCTGGAATTGAGCAAGCTGATGAAGGAGTTCCGGAAGGTTTCCGTCGAAGCTTCGAAATAAGTTTATTACTTTTTTGAAAATGAAGGGTCGCATGGGATACATGCGGCCCTTTGTTATGGGTGTACAACTTGGCAATTATATCTTTCGATGTACTATCCGATTATTCGGCCTGTGACCGTGTTTGTAATGCTACCCCCCCCCTGTTTGAGGAAATTTGGCGTGCTGCATTCCCATAACAACATATAATTTATATAATTCTTCACTGTTCGAACAGGAGCAGACCGTAACCGGCAGAAAATTCGGTATGCGATACAGAGGAATCTCCGGAATATCGAAAAGATTGGCCTGTTTTTTAGTAGCTTAAATCGATACCGTGCCGGCGGAAATTTTCGAGGTCTTCATCCGACAGACCGGTTTTCGGGAAAGGAACGGCCAGGTTGTGATCGTTCAGATAGCGGCGCGGTGCCCGGTAGTCGAATGTCGGACTGACCAACGAGTAGGCCGGATCGATGAAGTCGCCTTCGATCGAAGCGATATCGGCCATGCTTTGAAACATGGAGTGGGTTGTGGCCGGTGCGGATTCGTTGTTGCGGGCCGCTTCGACTTTTTCCGGGAATTCCCGTCGATATTCCGGCGAGAACCATCCCAGATTGGCGACATAGAGCTGATAAAAAGTGGTCGTAGGGGAGGCGTGCAAGAAGCGCTCCCGTTCGTCGTCGAGAATATCTTCGCCGTGATCGGCACAGTAGAGCAGCGCCGAACAGTCGTTTTCGAGCGAGCGGAGATATTCGATCGTCTGCGAGAGGAAGTGGTCTGTATAGTAGATCGAATTGTCGTAGGCATTGACGAGTTTCTCGACGTTCTTTCGGTTGATGGCCACGTTATCGTCCGGCAGGAAGCGGGCGAATTCACGGGGGTATCGTTGGTGATAGGTGAAATGAGAGCCGTAACAGTGCAGAATGATGAGCAGGTCGTGTTCCGGATCTTCGGCGATAACCTGTTTCATCGCTTCCAGCAGTTGCATATCGTAACGTGGCTCCGGAAGGTACACCAGGCTGTCTGCATCCTTGGCCAACTTGTCGATCATGGCTCCCTGGGGGCGCTGGTTGGAAAGAAACCAGGTTTTGAACCCAGCCTCCTTGAAGAGTGCCGGAAGCCCCTTGCGACGGTATAGTTCTTCGTGTTGATCGGTTTTTACCGACGAAAGAATCAAGGGCACGCTTTTGTGCGTGGTATTGCTCTGTGTGACTGTATTCCGGAATACGACCAGACCCTCTGTGTGGGTCAGACAGGGATTCGTTTCCCTGTGGTAACCGTACAGTTGCCAGTTGGCGGCCCGGGATGCTTCTCCGATTACATAGACGTAAATCTCGCGTTTGGAAGCCTCGGCCGTGCGCCGTGCATGGTATGTGAAATCCTCCGAGGTGTGTTCGAAACGGTACATTTTGCGGAACTCCGAACCGCAAAGACCGATATTATAGAAAACATTGACCGGAAAAATGTCGGTTTTCAATACCCGCTTGTCTTCGCTCACTTTATAGGCCGGGGCCAGGAACAACCCTCCGAGAATGAAGGACGAGAGTCCGATCAGGGCGATATTCTTGCGGGCCGTTTTCGAAAGACAGTGCCTTTGTCCGATGTCGCGTGAGGCGAACCAGAGTAGCGGCAGATAGATGGCGCAGACGATGATGATCGATGGATAGATGTTTGAGAGCAGCTCGCCAGCCTCTTCCGGATTGGTCGTCAGCAGGTTGGTGAACATATCCGTTGCGATGATCGAATTGCCGAACAGGTAGAGCAGTACGATTTGGAAGGCGGCGAGGACGACGAGCGGAAAGGCCAGCCAGATCATGATGCCGGAGCGTTTCAGCACGGCGCTCCACATCAGGTAGAAACCCATCGGGATAAAGAGCGATGCTTCGGCCGACCAGATGGAGTACGGCTCCGTATATAGTAATACGAGGTTGGGGATAAGCAGCGTGAGAACGAAGTAGAACGCCAGCAGGATGGACCCTCTGTCGTTATGCTCCTTGAAACTCTCTTTTTTTTCGTGAACTGCCATATCTTTCAGAACGCTTCGTTGATATTGAACAGGAATCCGCTCGTGTGCTTGCCGAATCCGTAATCTACTCGGATATTGATCCGTTTTTTGAATTCCCACCGCAGGCCTATGCCGTAGTTGGGGAGGGTGTACCCCCATTTGAACTTTTCGAACGAGGGAAATACGTTACCCGCACCGCCCCATACGACACAGCCGATACGTCGCCAGATATTCTGCCGGAGTTCGACCTGGAGGGTAATCATATCGTTGTCGTTGTATTGTCCTTCGTAGTAGCCGCGCATACGCTTCGAACCACCCAGGCGGGCTTTCATCAGCCAGGGTGTGCCCGAGGCATTGAATTCGCCGTACAGCTCGGTGGCTACGATACCGCCTTTCCATACCCGATGATAACTGTTCGCCGTGAATATCGCCTGCCAGAGCGATTTGGCGTTCGACCCGAGAAAATCCGGCCGCCAGGTTCCCTTCAGACTTAAATAAAGTCCCTTGTAGGGATTTGGAATGAAATCCCTTGTATCGTACTCCACGATCGCACCGATGCCCGTAGTCGTGTTCTCCGGGTTTTGGCCCTCGATATATTCCGGCCGGGTGAACTTGATGCCCCGGCTGTTGCGGAAATTGACAGAGGCGCCGATGAACATATTGGGTACGACCTGATAGAGGTATCTTACGTCCACATCGTAGCGTTTTTCGACGTACGACCCTTTGGGATTATTCGCTCCGGCCGAATAGCCGATACCCCAGTAGTCGGTCGGCTGCGAGTAGAAGGAGAGCTTGTACGAAATTCGGTGGCGATTGTGGCTGAATATGTTGTTACCGTTGATTCCCACCATGTAGAATCCTGTCGTACCGCCCGTGATGAATGCCGTGATGTCCGACGGCGGTGTCAGTGAATCCGTGCGGTCAAGGCGGTAAAGACCTGCAGCCATAACCGCGAGGCTGAATTGAGTGTCTTTCGAATAACTCGGCCCTCCGATGAAGGTGAAGTCGATCTTTTTTTCGAAAGTTTTGTCCGTGCTCGACTCTCCGAAGTAATCGATAAGCCGCCGCCAGAACGATTTTTTCTTCGGGGCGGCGGCCAGGGTGTCCGACGGCTGTGATGCAGGGATCGAATCCGTCTGCAACGGGGTGTAACTATACCGAATCGTATCGTTTTCTCCGATATACACCTTATTATCTTGTGCATACAGAGACGATGCGAAGAGTAGCAATCCGCAAAAGACCGTCAGGAATTTCGACATGGAGAAGTCTTATCTGTACTTCTGTACGACTTGATAAAACTCTTTTTTATCGGCATCGGAGAGAGGACCCTTGCGCATAAACACCAGGTCGCCCTCCTTGCTGACCAGCAGCAGGACGAACATATTGTTGCAGTCGCCCAATTGCCAGGCATCGCGCAGGGTATTGTTTTGATCGGCCAGTACCGTAGCGCCGTTGGAGGCTGTGCGTTTGCGAGCCATGTTGCGAGCCATACCGTTGGGAATCATCGGAGCGTCTTTCAGGTTCATTACCCCGAAACCGAACAGGTTTTCGCCTTCCACCCGGTGATTTTCCTCCATATCCGTTGTGAAATCCTCGTTCTGTTTGTGGTGGTCGGGGTCGATATAGAAGATCATCAGGTTTTTCTCACCCCAGTAAGGGAGCTGCGTAGGGTCGCCGTTCAGATCGAGTAACGTAACGTCGGATACCTTGCGGGGAAGAGACGACTGTGCGGATACGGCAACCGACATACCAAGCAACGGCAGTAAAAGAAGCCATAGTTTCAGTTTCATACTTATTACATTTTAGGAGATTGGTAGGCGCAAAGATACGAAATTATTTTTTTGTTGAATCTTCTATTCGTCGGGAAGAGTTGCGGGTTCGTTGAGACTTCGCTCTTTTGGCCGAAGCCAGGGCGTCGAGCGAATAGACTCCGCCGCCCGAAATTACCAGGGCTACCTGGATTCCCAGATAGACGAACAGCAGTTCGGAGGTTCCGAATCCTTTGCCGGGGAAGAGGAATAACAGCGAGATGAGCAGACTGGCGGCCATGATCGCGGCGGACAGGCGGACTTTGTAGCCCAGCATGAGCGAAATGGCGCACAACACTTCGATCGTGGCGATCGCAACGAAAATGAAAGCGCTGCCGAATATTCCCCACGACGGGTAATAGTTGATAATTTCATTGTAGGCCTGCATTTTGCCTACGTTATGCAGGAGAATGATCGTACCGATGAACAGACGCAGATAGAGAATCGCCCAATCGGCTCCTTCGTGGCTTTTGAACCAGGTTTGCAGTTTATTTTCCATATGTATAACTAATTCCGATTGAAAAAATACAAGCAATTCGTATTCCAAAAAATCATTTTGTGTGTTCAGCGCAGGTAATTCTGCCTGATCGGATGATTTTTCGGTGTTTTTGAGGAGAAAAATCCCGAGTGGGACAGCGAGTCGAATATCGCGGGTTTTCGATGTTTGCGGATCGAGGGATAAATACGATCCATAACAGGGGTGTGGTCGAGCCGCAAAGAGTCTTTTCATTCCGAACGACAGAGAGTCGGGAAATCCGTAATTCGGGTTATAGATTCCGTAATTCATATACTGACCGGCAAGTGGGGCCTGTGTAACTTTGCCTTGTAAAAAATATGAATCGTATGAATATATTGGAAAGAATGAGGGCGGGGGAATTGATTTTCGATACCGACCCTGAATATCCGTCGCTCTATGCAGAATTCGAGAAGACGATGAAGTTGGTGGCTCAACTCAATAGCGGTTACCATACACCGGAAGAGATAAGGGATCTGCTCGGCCGTATTTGGGGACAGCCATTGGACGAATCGGTACGTATGTTTCCGCCGTTCTATACCAACTTCGGTAAGTTTACCCGTGTCGGCAGGGGTGTGTTCATAAATTTCGGTTGTACCTTCCTCGACCGGGGCGGTATTACACTGGAAGACGGTGTGTTCATAGGGCCGGGAGTGCTGCTCGTTACTGAAAACCACCCGGAGCAACCGGCCGTTCGGCGTAACGTATATGCCAAACCCATTGTCGTCGGGCACGGTGTCTGGATAGGTGCGGGAGCTGTCATATTGCCCGGCGTGACGATCGGCGAGCATGCCGTCGTGGGAGCCGGAGCCATCGTAACCAAGGACGTGCCTGCCGGGGTAATCGTGGCCGGCAATCCGGCTCGTATCGTGAGAAGTATAAAAACGGAATAAAATTAAGTTTTATGAAAATCGGAATAATTGCGGCGGCATTGGCGTTTGTCGGTCTTTCCGCCGTTGCACAGACAAACCAAAAAACGAATATGGATATGAAAAAGTTGGAACTGGTACAGGAGTGGGATAAGACGTTCCCGAAGAGCGACAAGGTCGAGCATAGCAAGGTGGTTTTCGTAAATCGCTTCGGTGTAACGCTCGCCGCCGATATGTATGTCCCAAAAGAGGTTGTCGGCAAGTTGTCGGCCGTCGCCGTAAGTGGACCGTTCGGAGCCGTGAAGGAACAATCGTCGGGGCTTTATGCACAGGCGCTTGCCGAACGCGGTTTCCTTACCATCGCTTTCGATCCGTCGTTCACGGGGGAGAGCGGCGGTGTGCCCCGCAACGTGGCTTCGCCCGACATCAATACGGAAGATTTCAGCGCAGCGGTCGATTTTCTCGCCAACGAAGACCGTGTGGATCCGGAACGTATCGGGATCCTCGGTATATGCGGCTGGGGTGGTTTTGCCATCAACGCTGCCGCTAACGACACGCGCATCAAGGTTACCGTCGCATCTACTATGTACGATATCAGCCGTTGTACGGCCAACGGATATTTCGACCAGGCGGACAACGCCGACGCACGTTATGAGATGCGCCGCCGGCTCAATGCCCAGCGCACCGAAGATTATCGGAACGGTTCGTATGTCCGTGCAGGAGGGGTGGTCGATCCGGTTCCGGCCGATGCGCCGCAGTTTGTACGCGATTATCATGCTTATTACAAAACTTCCCGAGGTTATCACGCCCGTTCGCTCAATTCCACGCAGGGGTGGAATGCGACCTCCAACCTCGCTTTTTTGAATGCACCTATCCTTGCCTATGCCGCAGAGATTCGCAGTGCAGTGATGGTGGTACACGGTGAGAAGGCTCATTCTCGCTATATGGGCGAGGACGCTTTCAAGAAATTGCAAGGCGACAACAAACGATTGCTCATCGTACCCGGTGCCAATCATACCGACCTTTACGACAAGATGGAGATAATCCCGTTCGACGAAATAGCAGCATTTTATCGGGAGTATTTGAAGTAAGCGTAGCGCTCGATAGATACAATAGGTAAAAGCCTGCGAACAAATCGCAGGCTTTTCGTATTTCGGTTATGCATGTAAATACTTCGCCTCGGCAAAATGCAAATAAAATTTGTTTTTGCGCTCGGCTTAATCGTATCTTTGCACAATTGTTGAGCGTATCAATTGTAAAATGCCTGTGAGCTGATTTTTTGTGATTATAATTTGTTGATTATGAGTGATAAGTATAAGATACTGTTCGTTTGCCTCGGAAATATCTGCCGCTCTCCGGCGGCCGAAGGCATCTTCCGGCAAATGGTCGAAAAACGGGGACTGGGAGAGATGTTGGAGGCGGATTCCGCCGGAACCTATGCCGGACACACCGGCGAACAACCCGATTCCCGCATGCGGAATGCGGCCTATGCCCGGGGGTATCTGCTGACGCACCGGGCCCGGCAGGTGCGGTTGCGGGATTTCGAGGAGTTCGATCGCATCGTGGCGATGGACGACACCAATTACCACAATCTTTATCGTCTGGCCCCTTCCCGTGAAGCGGGAAACCGTATTTACAGGATGTCCGAATTTTTCCGGGAACATCCGAACTGGACCCATGTGCCAGACCCCTACTACGAAGGGCATGAAGGGTTCGAGCTGGTGCTCGATATGCTCGAGGACGGCTGCCGCACGCTGCTCGACGAGTTGGAGAAGAGGTAGCTCGAAATCGCAGAGAACGAAAAAGAGTGCATTGAAAAATGCACTCTTTTTCGTCGAATCGAGTCTGTATGCCGGTGCGATCCGGAATATTTGGTCCGTCGAACGTCCGAATCAGAAGTAAAGTCCAACTCCCACCTGGTAGGTGTTGCGCCAAGGGCACTTCTTGGCGGCGAACAGGTAGGAGAAATCGAGCTCCAGATGCATGAACCGCAGTCCCGCACCGATTGTACCGTAGTCGTATCCGTGGCTGTCGGCGACGTGGTAGCCGCCGCGGACAGCGATCATCTGCATCAGCACATACTCCACGCCGATGCCCATCCCGAAGGACTTGTTCTCCGAGGAAGAGTAGCGGTAGCCCAGATCGACCGAAGCTTCGAGCGAATGGGAATCCCGGATCGGGGCGAAGAGCGAACCGCCGACACTGAATTTGGTGGGCAGGTCGTAATTCGAATCGTCGAACGTGAAGCCGAAGTCGGAGATTTTCGCACCCGCACTCACCCAGGCGCCTTCGAGCATCCGGTTAAGCGGAATCCGCGCGTATGCCGCGACATCGAACCCGAGGGCGTTGTTCGTGAACAGTTCTCCGTACGAGGAGCGGATGTAGCGGGCCGTCACCGACAGACCCAGATAGCGGCCGATCCGATAGCTGTAGGCCAGATCCGCCGAAACGCTGAGCGGCCGGAACGCTTCGATGCCGACGATTGGGTTATTATTCTCGTCTTTGGGAATGAAAGGGTACTCCTCGTCGTCCGGATTGAGCTTCGGCTCCCGGTAAAAACGGGTGCCGAACGAGATCGAATGTTTGTGGTTGAAGGAGTAGAATCCGCCGAAGGCCATCAGGTCGTAGCCCTTTTTCACGTCGCGCATCCAGGGCGAGTAGGAGAATCCCACCTCGAACAGGTTGTGGCTGAAGAGCGACGAGGCCGCGTTCTGGAATACGGAGTAAGCTCCGCCGGTAGTCGCTACCGAAGCGTTGGCCATACCCGCTGTGCGGACATCGGGGTTGATCGTCAGGAACTCCTGAGCCGATGCCGCCGCTGTGCCCGACAGGAGGATTATTGCGAGAATGAAGATCTTTTTCATAATTTGTAACGTCTGTTTTTAGCGTTTGACTATGGTGCGGGTAATTTGAATGCCGTTGTAGGTTACTTGTACCAGATAGGTTCCCGAAGCGAGTCCCGATACGTCGAGTTTGACAGGTTCCTCGTTGATAAGTCCAAGTGTTATGTTCATTACCTCCGTTCCCATTGAGTTACGGATACGGATCGTGCTTTCTCCCGAGTAGTTCGGCAGTATGTTCAGTACGTCGGTACATGGGTTGGGGTAAAAGTCCATTGAAATACCGGTCGGATTGTCGCCCTCGCTAACGGTATAGGCGATGGTGCGTTTTGCTGTCTTTGTTCCGTTCACAGCCAGCAATTCTGCCGTATAGCTTCCTGCTGCGTATTGTGATGCGTCGATAGTCAGCGTGACTACGTTACCGTCGATCGACTTCGCGATCTTGCCCGAGGGGTCGTCCAGACGCCATTCCGTGTAGCCGGCCAGCGTATATTGCAGCGTTTTCCGTTCGGAGGCGCCGAGCGTGAAGGTGTCGTTCTGTCCTGTGGCTGGCGTGATCGTCGGCTGGTCGGAAACGGGCGGCACCTCGCCCGAATCCAGGGCTGCACCCGCATCGACGAGCTTGCCGATTTTTCCGGCATAGGTACCCCGACCATTGTATATTGGTCCCTGATAGCTGTCGATGTCGCGTGCTGTCGAGAAAAGCTTCTCTTTGAGCTGTTCGTTCGTGAATCCTGGTGCCCCGAATTGCGAAACGATCAGGGCCGCAACACCCGATACGTGGGGGCAGGCCATCGAGGTCCCCTGCATGTAGCCATACCCGAGAGTCTCCGAGACGTAGTCGATCGTGTGGGTCTCCACCTCTCCTCTGAAATTTGTATAGACGAAAGTCATCCCGTTTTGCAGGTCGGTCGGAAGCGTGCTCAGGTTATAACCTTCGTTATAATGGATAGGCCTGGAAAAATCGGCTGCGTCTCCTCCGCCCGGCGCACATATATCGACGGTCGGACCATAGTTGGTGTACCAAGCGGCTTCATAAGTGCAGGAGACGGCGGCCACACTGATGCAAGGCTCGTAAGCGGCCGGATATCCGGGCTGTCCGCTGTTTTCATTACCTGCCGCGAATATCACGACGCCACCCGCCATAGGGCCGGTCTGCGTCTGTCCGTCGGGCGACATGCCCGCATATTGAATAAAGTAGTCGATCGCCTCCTTGACCGCCCGATCCTGGTTGATCCACTGGTCCAGAGACATGGAGCCGGCCGCGTATCCCCAACTGTTCTGACAAATTACAGCGCCGTTGTCTGCCGCATATTTGATGGCGTCGGCCGTCGCGTTCGAGCTGGCATCGTAACGTCCGTCCGTCGGGTGGAAGATCTGGCAGGTCATGATCTTCACACCGTCGCCGCTTCCGGTTCCGCCTGCCATGCCGGAGATTCCGACATCGTTGTTGTTTACTGCAGCAATCGTACCGGCTACGTGCGTTCCGTGTCCTTGGCCCCAGGTGATGTCTTCGTTGTATCCGCTGCAAAAATTCTTACCGATCCCGCTCCACATATTGGCCGCCAGGTCGGGGTGGGTGTATTCCACGCCCTCATCCAATACGGCGACGATTACATCGCTGCGGCCCGCCGTCTTCTTCCATGCAGGAATCACGTTTATGTCTGCACCGGCGACGGCTTCCTCAGAAACCGATCCGTCGTTGTAAAGCGGCCATTGCTCTGCGAAGAGCGGATCGTTGAAAGGGTAGTTCGCCGGAACGGCCTTCGGCAGGGCCATCAGTTTTCGCCATGGAGTCGCGCTCTTTCGGCCCACATCACCGACTTTGGTGATTTTGCGCGGAATTTCGACATGATTCACGCCGGCAATCTCCCCGAAGTCTTCGGCGATCTGCTCGGCGGAACCTTTGAAACGAATGACATACCACAGGTCGAGTCCTGCCTTACGTGTTCGCTCGGCGCAGCCGTTGTCGGCGAACAACCGCTCCATACCGGTCACCTCGTACCGATTGCAAAGTTCATCGAAAGAGATGTTGCCCGTCAGTACCCTGCCGCTGCGGGTGCGGGTCACGTTCAGCGCTTCGGCCGTTTCCCGGTCGAGCTTCATGCGGATCACTCCTTCGGTCCTATTGGTATCCTGCGTCGGAGTACTTTCTGTGTCGGGATCTTTCTGGCAACCGGCGAGCAGCGCCAGACAAAAAACGAAAAGTAGATTTTTCAGCTTCATAAGTGTATGTTTTTTAGAAAAAAGGAGGAAAGCCGACTCTTGTCAACCTCCCTCTCTTGTATGAAATCGCAGAGAGATTAACAGTTCATCGCTCCGCAGCAATGAATTACCTGTCCGCTCACGTAAGAGGAGAGGTCGGAGGCAAGGAACAGAGCCACCTTCGCCACATCCTCGGGTGTACCGCCGCGGCGCAGCGGAATTTGCTGGTACCAGCCCTGTTTTACCTCTTCGGGCAGGGCGTTGGTCATTTCGGTAATGATGAAGCCGGGAGCAATGGCGTTGGCACGGATGCCGCGCGGTCCCATCTCTTTAGCGATGGACTTCGCAAGTCCGATCATACCGGCTTTCGAAGCCGAATAGTTGCACTGTCCGGCATTGCCGCTGACACCCACCACGGACGACATATTGATAATCGAACCGCTGCGCTGGCGCGCCATGATCGGCGTAACGGCGTGAATGAAGTTGAAAGCCGATTTCAGATTGACGTTCAGCACGGCGTCCCACTGCGCTTCGCTCATGCGCATCATCAGGCCGTCTTTGGTGATGCCTGCATTATTGACCAGAATGTCGATGCGGCCGAAATCCTGCATGATCTGATCGATCACTTTGTGCGTATCTTCAAAGTTGGCGGCGTTCGAGGCGTATCCTTTGGCTTTTACGCCCAGGGCGTTCAGCTCCTCCTCCGTCTTCTTGCCGTTTTCGTCGATCGCCAGATCGGTGAACGCGACGTTGGCTCCCTCTTTTGCAAACTGAATGGCGATCGCTTTGCCGATGCCCCTGGCTGCGCCGGTTACGACGGCCACTTTTCCTTCGAGTAATTTCATCTTGCTGAAATGTTTTTTGATGGTTAAATTTTTCGTTTTATCCGTAATATTCGATCTTTCTGTCGGAAATCCGGCCCGCGTCGGCTGCCCGTATCGCAGAGGTGCCCGTTCCGATGAAAAATGTTCCGTTTGTCGGATGCGTTGTATTTTTCTGTCGCCAAATATAGCAAAAATATTTAGAAATATTTAGTTTTTGTAGTTTCGTAAAATGTTACTACCTTTGGAATCCGAAAAAAACTCTTAATAAACCATATATCGATCATGAAGAGAGATTCTCAAGTATTCGACCTCATTTCTGAGGAACGGAACCGTCAGATGCACGGCATCGAGTTGATCGCGTCTGAAAATTTTGTCAGCGACGAGGTGATGGAGGCCATGGGCTCCGTACTGACCAACAAGTATGCGGAGGGTTATCCTGCCGCACGTTACTACGGCGGTTGTCAGGTGGTGGATAAGGTCGAGAACCTTGCCATCGAACGTGTTTGCAAACTGTACGGCGCCGAGTACGCCAACGTACAGCCCCACTCCGGCGCACAGGCCAACATGGCCGTTTTCTTCGCCGTGCTGAAACCCGGCGATACGTTCATGGGCCTCGATCTGGCGCACGGCGGCCACCTTTCGCACGGTTCGCCGGTGAATATGTCGGGTACCTATTTCAAAGCCATCGGTTACCAGCTCGATCCGAAGACCGAGCGCGTGGATTACGACGATATGGAGCGCAAGGCTCTGGAGCACAAACCCAAGCTTATCGTCGGCGGTGCTTCGGCTTATTCGCGTGAGTGGGACTACAAGCGTATGCGCGAGATCGCGGACAAAGTAGGCGCCATCCTGCTGATCGACATGGCTCACACGGCCGGTCTGATCGCTGCCGGTCTGCTCGAGAATCCGGTTAAGTATGCTCACATCGTGACTTCTACCACCCATAAGACCCTGCGCGGTCCCCGTGGCGGTATTATCCTGATGGGCAAAGATTTCGAGAATCCCTGGGGACTCAAGACTCCGAAGGGCGTGACCAAGATGATGTCGCAGATCCTCAATTCGGCCGTATTCCCCGGTATCCAGGGCGGTCCGCTGGAGCACGTGATCGCAGCCAAGGCAGTCGCTTTCGGCGAAGCGCTGGATCCCAGCTACAAGGAGTACCAGAAGCAGGTGCAGAAGAACGCCAAGGCGATGGCCGAGGCCTTCACCAAGCGCGGTTACAAGATCGTTTCCGAGGGTACGGACAACCACCTGATGCTCGTCGATCTTCGCACGAAGTTCCCCGAACTGACCGGTAAGCTGGCCGAGAAGTGCCTGGTTGCCGCCGACATCACCACCAACAAGAACATGGTGCCGTTCGACAGCCGCTCTCCGTTCCAGACCTCGGGTCTGCGTTTCGGTACTCCGGCTATCACCACGCGTGGTCTGAAGGAGGACAAGATGGAGGAGATCGTAGCGCTGATCGACCGCGTATTGAGCGATCCCGAGAACGAGGCGAACATCGCCGCCGTTCGCAAGGAGGTCAATGCCATGATGGCTAACTATCCGCTCTTCGCATGGTAGCATAACATGAAGCAGGTAGTAGAATTTCTCACGCTCCTGCACGAAAACAACGACAAGGCCTGGTTTGACTCTCACAAGGAGATGTACAAACGGGCCTTGTCCTGTTTCGAGGAGTTCACGGCGAAGCTGATCGACGGCATCGCCGCTTTCGATCCGTCCGTGCGCGGACTCACGGTCAAGGACTGTACGTGGCGCATCTTCCGGGACACCCGCTTCAGCCCCGACAAGACGCCGTATAAGACCCACATGGGTGCCTTCGTCGCTCCACGCGGTAAGAAAGGCGGCTATTCGGGCTACTATTTCCACGTCGAACCGGTGTGGGACGAACGCTCCTGGTCGCACGGGCATCAGCTCACTACGGGGCTTTACTGTCCGCTGCCGGAGGTGTTGCGCAGCGTGCGGGACGAGATCCTGGACAATGGCGCGGAAATTGAAGCAGCCATCCGTGAGGCGAAAGGATTCGTCCTCGACGAGTCGAACAAACTCAAGCGTCTGCCGAAAGGCTATGCCCCCGGCAGTCCGTACGACGAATGGCTGAAACTCAAGGATGTCTATATCACCGAACGCCTCGCGCCGGAGTTTATGTTGGACAAGGAGTTATTGAAGAACACGCTGCACGAATTCCGCAAGACGAAACATTTTTCGGATATTCTGAACCGTGCTGTGCAGTTCGCCTATGACGAGATGATTTGATAATTATTACTTTATCCGACGGTCGCAGTATCGAACCGAAGGACGTGCTTATCTGCGGTTCGTGGCCTTGTCCGTAAGGCTGACTCTTTCCCGAATCCTCTTTTCGGTGGGAATGTGGATCGTTATATTCCCGAATAGATGCACCGAAGGATACGACTACGTTTAATTTTAGAAAATATGAAAAAAGCAATTTACCTCTTGTTGGCTTCGGTGCTGTTCGTTACCGCCTGTACGGAGCAGGCGCCCCGGATCGCCAAATATACGGATCTCTATGCCGTGAAGGGTGCGGACAGCCTCTTTCTGGATCGCTATACGGCTGTTTCGGTCGAGCAGAACGATGCCCGGCCCTGTCTGGTCTTCGTTTTCGGCGGCGGCTTCATCGCCGGGGAGCGCGATGCGGAAAAATACCTCCCGTTCTTTCATTACATGGTTAATCAGGGGTACGACGTGGTATCGATCGACTACCGCCTGGGTTTGAAGCAGGTCGTCGCTTCGGGGGACCTTTCGCCCGAAAATATGATGCTCGGTATGGCCCGGACGATTTCGATGGCTGTCGAGGACCTCTACGACGCCACCGCTTTTATCGTGGACAAGGCAGACGAGTGGGGTATCGACTCCTCGCAGATCGTGGCCTGCGGATCGAGTGCGGGAGCGATCACCGTACTGCATGGAGAGTACGCCCTCTGCAACGCTTCGCCATTGGTGCAGCACTTGCCTGCTGGCTTCCGCTACGCGGGTATTGTTTCTTTCGCCGGGGCGATCTTCGAAATGGGCGAGGAGCTCGTTTGGGCATCGCAGCCCGCGCCGATGATGCTTTTTCACGGCGATGCGGATGCGAACGTACCGTATAATGTGATCCGCGAGAGCGGCGTCGGTTTCTTCGGCTCGAAATATATCGCCGGGCAGCTCCGCACGATGAACTCCCCGTACTATTTCTATTCGGTCGAGAATGCCTCGCACGTCATCGCTACGGCGCCGATGGACGACAACCGGGATGCGATCGACGCTTTCCTCTCGAAACTCGTCGTGGATAAGGAGCCGCTGATGATCGAAACCGACGAAACGACGATCGGCGCCCCTGAAGTCCGCAAGGATTTCACGTTGGCCGAATACATCGCATCGAATTTCATGTAAAAAGGATGCGGAGGTGTGTGCTTACGGTTCGAATCGGCCTCGATTTATGCCGGCTGGACGATGATGCGATGTGTCCGATGAGTATGCTCGGTGATGGTTTGGCGACGGATTGCTGTCGAGAATATTCCGTATGGAGTTTCCGCCGCTGTTCAGATTGCGGGTAGAGTCGGGAATAGATCGGCGAACGCACCTTCCGAAATCATCAATATAGAATCAGCCGCAACCTTTAGGTTGCGGCTGATTCTTGTTGTATAGGTCTTGTCATTACTCCACCGTTACCGACTTGGCCAGGTTACGGGGTTGGTCCACGTCGCGCCCTTTATTGACAGCGATATGATACGCCAGCAACTGCAGCGGCACCGATACCACGATCGGCATCAGACACTCCGCCACGACGGGCACTTCGATATAATAGTCCGAACTCTTGCGTACCTGCTCGTCGCCCTTGGCGATTACGGTGATTACCTTGCCGCCCCGGGCCTTGATCTCCTCGATGTTGCTGGCGGTCTTCTCGTAGGTGTGATCCGGCGTCGCGATGGCGATGGTCGGCATCTCGGCATCGATCAGGGCGATCGGACCGTGTTTCATTTCGGCGGCAGGGTAACCCTCCGCGTGGATGTAGGAGATCTCCTTGAGTTTGAGCGCACCTTCCAGCGCCGTGGGATAGTTGTACCCGCGTCCCAGATAGATGAAGTTGTGCGCATAGGTGAATATCTTCGAGAAGTCGGCGATCCGGTCGTTCAGGCGAAGCACCTCTTCCAGCACGGCGGGCAGATCGAGCAGATGCTTGGCGATCTTGCGCGAGCACTCCTGATCGATGGTCCCCTTGACGCGGGCGATCATCAGCGCCAGCATCGTGAGCACCGTCACCTGTCCCGTAAAGGCTTTGGTCGAAGCCACGCCGATCTCGGGTCCTACATGGATGTAGGTGCCGGAGTTCGTCGCTCGGGCGATCGACGAGCCGATGACGTTGCAGATACCATAGACGAACGCACCGTTCTGCTTGGCCAACTCGATGGCGGCCAGCGTATCGGCTGTCTCGCCCGATTGCGAGACGGCGATCACGATGTCGTCGGGATAAATCACCGGATTGCGGTAACGGAATTCCGAGGCGTATTCTACTTCGACCGGAATGCGGCAGAAATCCTCGATCAGGTACTCCCCGATGAGCGATGCGTGCCACGAGGTGCCGCAAGCCACGAAGATGATGCGCCGGGCGTTGAGAAACCGCTCGCGGTTGTCCATGATGCCCGACAGGATCACGTCGTACGTCTCGGGGTTGATCCGGCCCCGGATGCAGTCCACGATGGTCTTGGGCTGCTCGAAGATCTCCTTGAGCATGAAGTGCGGATAGCCGCCCTTTTCGAGTTGGGAGATGCTGAGCTGTAACTTCTTGATGTCGATCTTGCTCTCCTGGTTGTCGAGCGTTACGATCTTCAGCGGGTGGTTGCGGTCCATGACCACCACCTCGCCGTCATTGACATAGACGATCTTGTCCGTATATTCCACGATCGACGCCGCGTCCGATGCCAGGAAAAACTCCTTGTCGCCGATACCGATGACCATCGGGCTGCTGCGGCGTGCCGCGATGATTTGATCTTGGTTGCCCTTCTCCACTACGGCGATAGCGTATGCGCCGATCACCTGCTTCAATGCTTGCTGGACGGCCTCCAGCAACGTGCAGTTGTTCGACGTACGGATGTATTCGATCAGATTGACCAGTACCTCCGTGTCAGTGTCGCTCTTGAATGTGTAACCGTTTTCGATCAGCGCCTCTTTCAACACCCGGTAATTTTCGATGATACCATTGTGGATCAGGGCGATATTGCCCGAATCGGAGTAGTGGGGATGGGCGTTGATGTCGTTCGGTTCGCCGTGTGTCGCCCAACGGGTGTGGGCGATGCCGATCGTTCCGTCCAGATCCTTGGATTCGACGAAATGTTCCAAATCGGCGACTTTGCCCTTGCTTTTGAACACGTTCAGAACTCCTTCCCGATTGACCAGTGCGAGTCCTGCGCTGTCGTAACCGCGATATTCCAAGCGGTGAAGTCCTTTTATCAGAATGGGGTAAGCCTGCCGTTTACCCACGTAACCTACAATTCCACACATAATGTATTCTTTTTGCGATTTGCAAAGATAGTGAAAGCCGGGAGAAAACGGGAATTTGTTCTCAATTTTCCAAGGCGCATCCTATCTAAGACTATGTCAAAGATAGTGAAAGGGAAGAGCAATCGTGCGAACTTGCACGCAAAGATTGCTGAACCGAATCCTATCTTCTATAAAAATAGTGCAAGGTGAGTGAGAGCCAAACTTAACTTTCTGTTTTCCTACTCCTTGCATCGTAGAGTTCACAAGTGCCCTCCGCGTATGCTTCGAGCGTGGGTTGTTTGAACTCGTTCGAACCTTTCCATCTTCTTTTTTTGTAAAGATACGAATGAGCCGGGCGCAAAAGCAAATTTCATTTGCATTTTGCCGAGGCGAAGTATCTACAACGAAATCAAAGATCCTATCTTTTTGAACAAACGTATCTGTAATGTACGAAAAACGGGATATATCCTTCGGATATTGTCCCGTTTTTGAAATCGTATTGCCTGTTTACTTTTCAGCGAAATATTTATAAAACAGCGGAATCGTTTCGACCCCCTTGTAGAACTGGTCGAGTCCGTAGCTCTCGTTGGGCGAATGGATGGCGTCCTCCGCCAGGCCGAATCCGATCAGGAGGGACTTGATTCCCAGGATATTTTCGAATCCGCTGATGATCGGAATCGAGCCGCCCGAATAGAACGGCAGTGGTTTCTTGCCGAACGTGTCGGCGATGGCCTTTTCCGCCGCTTTGTAAGCCGGCATATCGGTCGGAGCCACGTAGGGCATACCGCCGTGCAGGAACTTGACCTTCACCTTGACGCTCTTGGGAGCGATCGCCTTGAAATGTTTCTCGAAGAGCTTGGCGATCTTTTTGAAATCCTGTCCGGGAACCAGACGCATCGAGATTTTGGCCGAAGCCTTCGACGGGATCACCGTCTTGGTCCCCTCCTCGATATAGCCGCCCCAAATGCCGTTCACGTCGAGCGAGGGGCGAATACCCGTGCGTTCGATGGTCGTAAAGCCCGCTTCGCCCTCGACATCGCCGATTTCGAGCGCTTTCTTGTATTCTGTAAGGTTGAACGGAGCCTTGTTGAAGGCTTTGCGCTCGGCGGCCGTCAGCTCGCGCACGTCGTCGTAGAAGCCCGGAATCGTCACGTGTCCGTTTTCATCGATGAGCGAAGCCACCATGCGGGCCAGGACATTGGCCGGATTGGCCACCGCACCTCCGAACAGGCCGGAGTGCAGGTCCTTGTTGGGGCCTGTCACTTCGACCTCCATATAAGTCAGACCGCGCAGACCGCAGGTGATCGAAGGTATCTGCATCGAGATCATCGATGTATCGGAAACCAGAATGATGTCTGCCTTGAGCATCTTCTTGTTGTCGGCGCAGAACTTGTAGAGGCTGGGCGACCCGATCTCTTCCTCGCCTTCGAGCAGGAATTTCACATTGCAGGGCAGGCTGTCGGTCGCGCACATCGCTTCGAACGCCTTGGCGTGCATGAAAAGCTGGCCTTTGTCGTCGTCCGCACCCCGGCACCAGATGCGTCCGTCCTTCACGACCGGTTCGAACGGCGAGGTGCGCCATTCGTCCACCGGATCGACCGGCATCACGTCGTAGTGGCCGTACACCAATACGGTCTTGGCTTTGGGATCGACGATTCGTTCGGCGAAAACAACCGGATTGCCTTCCGTGGGAAGTACCTCGGCATGGTCGGCACCGGCCTTCATCAGCGAAGCGGCCAGCCATTCGGCGCATCGGGTCATGTCGGGTTTATGATCGGATTGCGCGCTGATCGAAGGGATGCGCAACAGCTCGAATAATTCGTTGAGAAAACGGTCTTTGTTCTTCTCTATGTAACTCTTTACTTTATCCATGGAATTTGATTATTTGGTGAGTACGTATTGGTCTGCGAGTTCTCCGGTGATAGGCTGCTTCTTTGCATTAAGACGGCGCAGGCGGTTTTCCTCCACCTTGTAGTACTCGGGGGCGGGAAGCCCTATGCCGACTTTGGCGCGCAGCGTCAGCAGGTTGCCTTTTACCGTATAGTTTCCTGTCTGTTGAATCGGCTCTTCAGAACGATCCATATAGCTGGAATTCATCGTATAGGTGTTGTCGTTGTGAAGCGTGAGTTCAATCTCGATGCCCGGGCAGTCCGCAGCAGGAAAAACCCCTTTGTAAGTTCCCTGGTAGTCGAGTGCGTTTTCGGCATTGTGCATGTCGGGTACCCCGGCAGTCGTCTTTTGGCGGGAGTTTCCTCCGCAGGCTGTCAGCATAATTGCGGCAGCGAGTATCAATAAAATGTTTTTCATCGATTTATATATTACAAATTTGTTTTATTTCCGCAATGATCCGCCGGGCCAGCGCATCGGCCTCCGCCATCGTTTTCGCTTCGGTATATACGCGGATGATCGGTTCCGTATTCGATTTGCGCAAGTGTACCCAATTCTCCGGGAAATCGATTTTAACACCGTCCGCATCGTTCACCTTTTCATTGGCATAACGGGATTTCATCTCACGCAATACTTTATCCACGTCGATGGCCGGTGTCAGCTCGATCTTGTTCTTCGAGGCGAAATAGGCCGGATAAGTCTTGCGCAGCTCGGTCATGGTCATACCTTTTTCGGCCAGATAGGTCAGGAAAAGCGCGGCGCCGACCAGTGCGTCGCGGCCGTAGTGCAGTTCGGGGTAGATGACTCCGCCGTTGCCCTCGCCGCCGATGACGGCCCCGACCTCTTTCATCTTGGCGACTACATTGACTTCTCCTACCGCCGATGCAAAATATTCTCCTCCGTGCATTTGCGTTACATCGCTTAAAGCTCTCGAAGAGCTCAGATTCGACACCGTATTGCCGGTTTTGCGGGAGAGGATATAGTCCGCCACGGCGACCAGCGTATATTCCTCGACAAACATCGAGCCGTCTTCGCTGACGAAGGCCAGCCGATCCACATCGGGATCGACCACTACGCCCAGATCGGCCTGTTCGCGGACGATCGCCTTCGATATTTCGGTCAGGTTCTCGGGCAGCGGCTCCGGGTTGTGGGCGAACTCTCCGGTCGGTTCGCAGTTGAGCTCCACGACTTCGCATCCCAGCTCCCGCAACAGCTTGGGTATGACGATGCCGCCGACGGAGTTCACCGCATCCACGACCACCTTGAAGTGCCGTTTCCGCACGGCTTCCGCATCGACCAGCGGCAGGGCCAATACCCGACGGATATGCTCGTCGTTGTAAGATTCCCGCGAAACGACCTTGCCGATATGGTCCACATCCGGGAAAACGAAGTTTTCGTCTTCGGCCAGTGCCAGCACCCGCTTGCCCTCGGCGTCGCTCAGAAATTCTCCATCGGCATTCAGGAGCTTCAGGGCGTTCCACTGGCGGGGATTGTGCGATGCGGTGATGATGATGCCGCCGTCGGCCCGGTGCGCCGTAACGGCCAGTTCGGTCCCCGGAGTGGTGCAGAGCCCGACGTTTACTACATCCGCACCGCAGCCGAGCAGCGTGCCTTCGATGATGTCGCCGACCATTTCGCCCGAAATACGGGCGTCGCGGCCCACGACGATTTTGAGCCTTTTCCCGGGTGCGGATTCGGCGATGAAACGCACGTAAGCGGTGGTGAATTTAACGATATCGAGCGGAGTGAGGTTCTCCGTCGCAGGGCCGCCGATCGTCCCCCGGATGCCGGAAATGGATTTGATGAGAGTCATGTTGCAATATCTCTTGTCTTGTATTCCGCCGAGCGGGATACAATATATTTATGGAAAATTTATCGTGGCGTATTTTTTGAAATTCGAGGTAAATGTAGTACTTTTATGCCAATTATGAAAATATAAAAACCGACACTATGAGAACCATACCTTCTTCCGAATTGATAATCAACGACGACGGATCGATTTTCCACCTGCACCTCAAGCCGGAGCAGCTTGCCGACATCGTAATTCTCGTGGGGGATCCCGGCCGTGTAGCCATGGTAGCTTCCTTTTTCGATACGCAGGAGTGCAGCGTTTCCAACCGTGAATTCAATACCGTGACGGGTACCTACAAAGGCAAGCGGATGACCGTGCTTTCGACCGGTATCGGCATCGGCAACATCGACATTTCGGTTACGGAGCTCGATGCGCTGGCCAACGTGGATTTCGCCACGCGGCAGGAGAAGGCGCAGAAGCGGCAGCTCACGCTGGTCCGTTTGGGTACTTCGGGCGCCATTCAGCCCGACATTAAAGTGGGGCAGTTCGTCTTCGCCCGCACTTCGGTCGGCTTCGACGGTCTGTTGAATTACTACAAGGGGCGCAACGAGGTTTGCGACCTGGAGATCGAGAAGGCTTTTATGAAACATACGGGTTGGAGCGATTTGCTTCCGAAGCCCTATTTCATCGATGCGGATCCTTCGCTGGCCGAGCTTTTCCGCGACGTAACCATCGAAGGCATCACCATCGCCGCCCCCGGCTTCTATGCGCCGCAGGGACGCTGGGTGCGTCTCGAACCGGCCGACATCCATCTGAACGAGAAGATCGAGTCGTTCGACTATCACGGGCGCCGGGTCACCAATTTCGAGATGGAGAGTTCCGCCCTGGCCGGACTGGCGGCCCTGATGGGACACAAAGCCGCCACGATCTGTACGATCATCGCCCAGCGGATCGCGCTGGACGCCTGCACGGATTATAAACCTTTCGTCAGAAAGATGATCCAGACGGCGCTCGATAAACTGGCGACGTTGTAACCGACCGGATTTCGGGAATGGTTCCGGGCAGCGACGCGAACCCGGAGCCGAGTTCGATGAATACCCGGGCACCGCAGCGGGATAGGATGGTTTCCCGATTCTTTCAGGTAGTAAAAACGAAATAGGAAACTTCAGACGCGGGGGCTGCCTCGGAATGATTCGGACATCCTTCCTGCGTCGGAATACCCAACCAATAAACAAAAGGCTTCAAAAGACTAACAGAAAATAAATTACATTAAAACCTATGAAATTTTCCGTATCAAGTTCTGCATTGCTCTCTCTCCTGGCCACGACCGGCAAAGTAATCAGCAATAAAAATACATTGCCCATCCTGGATTATTTCCTGATGGAGCTCAAGGGGGATGAGCTGCGGGTGACTACTTCCGATCTGGAAACCACGCTCGTGGGCTCGATTCGCGTGGACGGCGTCGAAAGCGAAGGCACCATCGCAGCTCCGGCCAAACTGATGCTCGATTCGCTGAAGGAGTTCGCCGAAATGCCTCTGACGATCGAAGTGAACGATCAGAACTGGGAGATCCGTTTGAGTTGGAAAAGCGGTTCGCTCTCGATTCCCGGCGCCAGCGCCGTGAGCTATCCGGCGATCCCGGCTCTTTCGGCCGATTGCAAGGAGTTGACGCTCGATGTGGACGTGCTGGTGAACGGCATCAACAAAACGATTTTCGCCACGGCCGACGACGAGCTGCGTCCCGTGATGAACGGCGTCTATATCAACCTGGCCCCTTCGATGCTTACATTCGTGGGTACCGACGCCCACAAGCTGGTGAAATACGAGGTGGAAACCGCTAATGAAGTGGCTTCGTCGTTCATCCTGCCCAAGAAGCCGGCCAACCTGCTCAAATCGGTGCTGCTCAAGGAGGAAGACGCGATCAAGGTGAGCTTCGATTCGAAAAACGCCATGTTCCAGCTCAAGAACCATACGCTGGTGTGCCGCCTGATCGAAGGCAATTACCCGAATTACAATGCGGTGATTCCGACCGCGAATCCCAATAAGGTACTCGTCGATCGTATCGAACTGGTCAATGGCATCAAGCGTGTGGCCGTCTGCTCGAACCCCACGACCAACCTGATCCGCATGGACATCGCCGACAACCGGATCAACCTTACGGCGCAGGACATCGATTTCTCGGTATCGGCCAACGAAACGATCAGTTGCAGCTACGAAGGTCAGAATATCACGATCGGCTTCAAATCGACGTTCCTGGTGGAAATCCTCTCCAACATCGATACGCCGACCATCGTCATCGAATTGGCCGATTCGACCCGTGCCGGCGTATTCAAACCCGTCTATGACGACAAGCAGTCGAGCGCGACGCTCATGCTGCTTATGCCGATGATGATTAACGCATAACCCGGATGGAGCTCAACCTCAAGCGGCCGATCATTTTCTTCGACTTGGAAACGACCGGCATCGACATCGCACGGGACCGCATCGTCGAAATATCGATGGTCAAGGTTATGCCCGACGGCGAGGAGATCGTCCGTACGCGGCGGATCAATCCGGGAATGCCGATTCCGGCCGAAGCTACGGCCATTCACGGCATTACGGACGAAGACGTGAAGGATTGCCCGCTTTTTCCGCAAATCGCCAAGTCGTTGGCCCAGTTTATCGAGGGATGCGACTTCGGCGGGTTCAATTCGAACCGCTTCGATCTGCCGATGCTGGTCGAGGAGTTCATGCGGGCCGGTGTGGACGTGGATTTCCGCAAACGTAAATTCATCGACGTGCAGAATATCTTTCACAAAATGGAGCAACGGACGCTGGTGGCGGCCTATAAGTTCTATTGCGGCAAGGATCTCGCGGATGCCCATTCGGCCGAAGCCGATACGTTGGCGACGTACGAAGTGCTGAAAGCCCAGTTGGACCGTTACGAGGAGTTGCAGAACGATGTCGCGGCTCTGGCTGAATTTTCCACGCGGGCGGAATCCGCCGACTTTGCAGGACGCATCCTCTATAACGAAAAAGGGGAAGAGGTCTTCGGATTCGGCAAATATAAGGGCCGTTCGGTCGCGGAGGTTTTCCGCGTCGAGCCGAGCTATTACTCCTGGATGATGAACGGCGATTTCCCGCTCTATACCAAGAAAATTATTACCGAAATCCGCTGCCGGGAGAAAAACGAGAAACAATAGACTATGCTGAAGGAACTGTGTTGTACCGCGATGTTGCTGACGGCCGGGGCGAACCTTTATGCCCAGGAGCCGCAGTCTATCGAGAAATCGCAGACGATCGTTTATATCAACGGTGCAAAATACTATGTCCACAACGTCCGGCACGGGGAAACGCTCTATTCGCTGGCCAAAACCTATGGAGTGGCGGAACAGGTGATCGCCGCCGAAAATCCGCAGCTCGCTCAAGGGCTCAAAGCCGACCAGAGCCTTAAAATCCCGGTCGTGGAAACGGGTGTCGTCGTACAGGAGCAGCTTTCTCCTAAAAAGCTGAAGAAGACCTTCGATCAGCACACGGTGCAGAAGGGCGAAACTCTTTATGGAATTTCGAAGCGCTATGCGATCTCGGTCGAAACCATCATGGAGGACAATCCCGGTCTGGATCCGATTCACCTGAAACCGGGTTCGGTCATTTTGATTCGCAAAAAGGCGGTCGGCAAGACCGACGCAGCGGAAAACACGGCGGCCTGGGAGCAGTACAAGGATCGCCTGAACCTGGTTGCCGAGGAGGGTTATATGTACCACATCGTCGCTCCCGGGGAGACGATGTACGCGCTGTCCCGTCGCTTCGGTACGACGGTTGAAAATCTGGAGCGGCTGAACGGTATTTCAGCGCAAGACCTCCGTTCGGGAAGTATGCTGAAAGTCCCCGGCGATGCAAAGTCCGCGACCGAGCCGGCGCCGGAAGAGCGATTCGGACAGCCCGAGCCAACGGAGAGCGATACCTTGACGACGGTCGAACCCCAGGTGAAAGAGGTGGATTTTCTGGCATTGAGCAGCGGAGAGCCGCTTCGTGTGGCGCTGTTGTTGCCGATGACCGATGGCGACAAACAGAATCCGAATTATCTCGATTTCTACCAGGGATTTCTCCTGGGGCTTGAAAAGATAAAGACCCAATACGGATACTCCGTTCGGGTCGATCTGTTCAATACCCGGCAGGAAAGCGACCGACTCCGTACGATTGTGGACGACGCCGATTTTCGGGCGGCCCGCTTGATCGTAGGCCCGGTTTACGAAGAGGAACTTCCTGCCGTAATCGGGTATGCCGAGGAGTATGCCGTGCCGGTCGTATCGCCTCTGGCCGATGTCAAGAACGTCGATAGCGATGTTTTGTTTCAGATGGCACCGCCCCAGATGCGGAAATATGCCAAAATCGAAGAACTGACTCAGGGTGAGCACAAACAGGTTACCTTGATCTACGGAGAGAAGAACGACCGGGAGTTCGAACGGGAAATTCTGGCTGCACTGCAGGGTGTACCTTACGCGCGGCATAATTATCGTTACGCTGTCAAGGAGGGCGACCAGGGGCTTTCGTCGCTGCTGGCCAATGGCAAGGACAACCTGCTGATTGTTTTGAGCGACAGCGGGCTCGAAGTGGACCGTATTCTGGCAGCCATCGCTTCGGCCAATACCAACCTCGTAGCCCGCGGCAAGACGCCTCCCCGTTTCACGATCGTCGGCAATTCGCGTTGGAACCGCTTCGGGAACCTCGATCGGGCGCTCTACTTCAAGGACCGGCTCGTGCTCTTCTCGACTTATCACGCCAAACGCGATGCCGAGGTAATCAAGACTTTCGACAGCGACTACATCAAAGCTTTCGGGGCGTTGCCGTCGCTCTACTCTTACCGGGGTTACGATGCGGCGATGATCTTCGTTCCGGCGATGTATTCCGACATCCAGTACGATATGGAGGGACGCCGCTACACGCCGCTGCAAACCTCTTATACGTTCCAGCAAATGCCCGGAGGGTCCAACCACGTCAATCAAAACTGGATGCGTGTGAGCTACCGACCGGACTTCACCATTACCGTAGATTGAAATGGCTTTAATACCCAACGGAATTCCCGAAAAAACGATCGAGCGGCTCAGCGAGTATCGCCGTACGCTGCTCGCCTGCCATAGGGAGGGCATTACCCACATTTTTTCGCACGTGCTGGCCGGGATTCACGGCATTACGGCTGTGCAGGTGCGTCGGGATCTGATGTTGATCGGGTTCTCGAGCGATACCAAGAAAGGCTACGACGTAAAGGTGTTGATCGATTTTATCAGCAACATCCTCGACAGCGAAAGCCCGGTGAACATCGCCGTAATCGGTATGGGTCACCTGGGGCAGGCCATCACCAAATATTTCAACGGGAAGAGCCTGAAGCTGCGGATCACGGTCGCGTTCGACGTCGATCCCGCAAAAGTGGATACTGCGATCGACAACATTCCGTGCTACCACATGGAGTGTTTCGAGAAGGTCGTCCAGGAGAACGACATCTCGATCGTCATCGTATCTTCGCCGACCAAAGTCGCCCCCGAACTGGTCGTGCCGATCATCAACGCCGGCATCAAGGGCGTACTCAACTTTACCTCGACACGCCTGAATTTCCCGCAAGGTATCTACGTGGAGAATTACGATATTACGACTCTTCTGGAAAAGGTTGCTTACTGCGTCAAGGAATCCGAAGAGAATAACGACAATAATTAAGGTGTCGATGCGAGTATTCCACGGCTTCGAAAATCTGCCTTCGTTCCGTTCGCCGGCGGCTACCGTCGGATCGTACGACGGAGTTCATAGCGGACACCGGGTTTTGCTCGACCGGATTCGCCGGGAGGCGGCCGCTGTCGGGGGAGAAAGTATCGTGCTGACCTTCGACCCGCATCCCCGCGTGACGCTCGGTACACAGGAGCGGCTGCGGCTGCTGACTTCGCTCGAAGAGAAGATATACCTGCTCGACCGGTTCGGAATCGACAATCTGATCGTGATTCCGTTCGACCGGGCCTTCAGCCGGATTCCTTCCGAGAGTTTCGTAAAGGACTATCTGATCGGGAAGGTGGGGGTGAAGAATCTGGTCGTCGGTTTCAACCACCGCTTCGGCCACGACAAGGAGGGAGATTACCGGCTGCTCAACGGATTGCATGACGAGTTCGGCTTCCGTGTGACGGAGATCGAGAAACAGGATGTCGATGCCGAGAAGGTGAGTTCGACGGTCATTCGTCGTCTGATCGAGCGGGGAGAGATGCGCAAAGCCGCCCGGATGCTGTCGCATCCGTATCTGTTGGCAGGCGATGTGGACTGCGCAGGACATATCGCCTCGGGAGAGGCTCTCAAGCTGCTTCCGCCTCCGGGTGAATATCCCGTGCGGATCGAAGGTAGGCCCGGTGTGCTTCGGATAACCGCCAAAGGTACTCCGGAATTATTGAGGACGGCGGGAAAAATGCCGTCGGGCCATATACTAATCGAGTTTTAACGCCATGCTGACAAGAGATTTCAAATTCAGAGTCTGGTATAAGGATACCGATCAGATGGGTATCGTACACCATTCGAATTACATCTGCTATTACGAAGCGGCCCGTTCGGAGCTGCTCCGCAGTTTCGGCTCTTCGTATGCCGATATGGAGGAGAAGGACGGCGTGATGATGCCGATTCTCGAGGTACACTCCAAGTACCTGCGTCCGGCTCATTACGACGAATTGATCACGGTTCGAATTTCCCTCCGGGAGTTGCCGAAAGCGCGTATTACGTTCGAATACGAAATTTACAACGAAGCGGGCGAGCTGCTCAATACGGGTTCTACGGTTCTGGGTTTCATCCACCGCGATACGCGGCGTCCCTGCCGGGCTCCGAAAGGATTTATGGAGCTGTTGGAAAAAAACCTGTAATTCACGCTGTTTTTTACGAATCGCCGGTTGATCGTATCGATTTTTCCCAAGAGGAAGATATTTCGGATTTTCGTCGATGGAGGAATCCGGATGAGAGTTCCGTACGATTTTATCCGATATAAAATAGCGGCGGCTCCTTTTCGGGGCCGCCGCTTCGATATACGGTAATTTACTGCTATTTCTCGATCAGCGAAATACTGCGTTGGATGAACTCCGTCAGGTTTTTGCCCTTGAGCAATCCGTTGGAGAGCAATGCCAGGTCGATGATTTGTTTGACGAGCTTGTTCTCTCCGCCAATTTCGCGCAGACGCGTATCGCGCTCGTCGCGCAGGGTGACGATCTTCTTCGAAAGCTCCTCGCGTGTCGATTTCTCCTCGGGCGTGAGTTCCTCCTCTTTCTTGCCTTTGACCACTTCGTCGAAACGGCGCTCTTCGGCGACCGCAGCATCGATCTTTTTGGTGATGGTCTTCAGCTTGTCGCCGTAGCTCTTCTCCACATCGGCCAGGATGTCGATCACGATGGGGTTGTTGCCATTGACGGCGATCGTGAAGTTATCGGGCATCTGGCTGTAGAATTGGCTCATACCTCCGCCGCTGATGGCTGCCATCTCCTTCATGCGCCGCATGAATTCGTTCTGCGTAATCACCACGGGCGCAGCATCGGCCGCCATCGCTTCGAACGAAATGTTGTAGTGGATCTTCTCGTCCTTGGGCATCTGGCTTTCGAATACGGGACGCATGATCTCCTGCTGGGCCTCGCTCAGGGACATCTTGAGCGTTTCGTCTTTCTGGATGAGCTTGTCGATCACGTCGCTGTCCACGCGCACGAAGCGGGCGTCCTTGTGTTTCGACTCGTACCAATTGACATAGTGGTTGTCGAGTTGTCCGTCCATAACCAGCACGTCATAACCTTTGGCCTTGGCCGATTCGAGGAACGAATTTTTCTCTACGGGATCGTCCACATAGAGGAAAACGACCGTACCGTTCTTGTCGGTCTGGTTGCCTTTGACGACCTCCTTGTACTCTTCGGCGGTGAAATACTTGCCTTCGGTCGTCTTCCACAGCATGAAACTCTCTGCCTTCTCGGCGAACTTTTCGTCGGTGATAATGCCGTATTCGATGAAGATCTTCAGATCGTCCCATTTCTGTTCGTAGTCCGCACGCATCGTCGTGAAGAGCTCCTGCAAGCGATCGGCCACCTTGCGGGTGATGTAGTTCGAAATCTTCTTGACGTTCGAATCGCTCTGTAGGTAGCTGCGCGATACGTTCAGCGGAATATCCGGCGAGTCGATCACGCCGTGCAACAAGGTGAGGTATTCCGGTACGATCCCCTCGACCTGGTCGGTCACATACACCTGATTGGAGTAGAGCTGGATCTTGTTTTTCTGAATTTCGAAGTTGTTCCGAATCTTCGGGAAGTAGAGGATACCCGTCAGGTGGAACGGATAGTCGATATTCAGATGGATCGAGAAGAGCGGCTCCTCGCCTGTGGGATAGAGTTCGTGGTAGAACTCCTTGTATTGCTCGGCGGTGATTTCCGTGGGTTTTACGGTCCACAGCGGGGCGATGTCGTTGATGATGTTATCCTTGTCGGTATCGACGTATTTGCCGTCTTTCCACTCCTTCACCTTGCCGAAAGCGATGGGAACGGGCAGGAAGCGGCAGTACTTGCGCAGCAGCTCTTCGACCTTCGAATCTTCGCCGTATTCGAGCGTATCGGCCGAAAGGTGCAGTACGATCGTGGTTCCCCGGTCGCGCTGTTCGGCCGTTTCCTCCATTTCGTATTCGGGCGATCCTTCGCAACTCCAGTGTACCGTCTTGGCGCCCTCCTTGTAGGAGCGGGTGAAAATCTCCACTTTGTCGGCGACCATGAAAGCGGAGTAGAAGCCCAGTCCGAAGTGGCCGATAATCGCCTGGTTCTTGTATTTCTCCATGAACTCCTCGGCGCTCGAAAAGGCGATCTGGTTAATATAGCGCTCCACCTCGTCGGCAGTCATGCCGATGCCCCGGTCGGTGACCGTCAGGGTTTTGGCATCCTTATCCGCCGAGACGCGGATCGTCAGGTCGCCCAGGTCGCCTTTTACGTCGCCCATCGAGGCCAGGGCCTTGAGTTTCTGCGTGGCATCCACGGAGTTGGAGATCAGCTCACGCAGGAAGATTTCGTGGTCCGAATAGAGGAACTTTTTGATAACGGGGAAGATATTCTCGGTGGTAACCCCGATTTTTCCGTTTTTCATCGTATCATGGTATTTTTTTAATTGAATTATTTATCGTTTTTTTGATACAGCGGACTTTGGTTGCCGCTGCCGAAGAGAGCCATTCTCTCGCATGGATTCAACAAACGGTGTGCCACCTCCTCCGATATGACATTCTGTCATACGCTTCCTGACAAAATAGAGGCGGCAGGGAATCCTCCCCGCCGCCGTACGTGTTTCGTCGGCTCGTCTGCCGAAAGTATTAGAGCAATTTTTCGAGTTTCTTTACCAGGTCGGCTTTCGTGCAGGCACCCACCTGTTTGTCCACGACCTGTCCGCCCTTGATGAACACGATCGTCGGAATGTTGCGGACCATGAACTTGCCCACGATGTCGTCGTTGTTGTCCACGTCGCATTTGCCGATGACCGCACGGCCTTCGTATTCGCCGGCCAACTCGTCGATGATCGGGCTGATCATGCGGCAGGGACCGCACCATTCCGCCCAAAAGTCGATGACTACCGGAAGCTGGGATGCGGAGATCTCCTCGAAATTGTCTTTTGTGATTGCTAATGCCATAATTTTTTAGATGTTTTGATTATAAGTATTAAACGATAGTATATTTGATTTCATTGTCCTCGAGGAACGAAACGAGATTCGACGTGAGGCTCACCTTGTGTCGTTTGGAGAACATATTCACACTCACCTGCGCATCCCGGTCATAGACATTCACCCGCAGCGTGGTCGATCCTTCGGACTCTTTGATGCGGTGCATCAGCTCCTCGATCATTTCGCGCGTGATGTCTTCGATCGCCAATTGGATATACATCTCCTTAATCATCGTGTCGCGCATTTCGGAGAGCTGTACCATCGAAGTAATCTTGAATTCCAGCTCCTTGTCGTTGTAGGGCTTGGGTTGGACCTTGCCCCGGATGAAGAGGAAATAGTCGTTGAACAGGTATTTGCGGAAATTTTCGTAGTCCTTGCTGAAAAGCGCGAATTCGTGCGTGCCGTTGTAGTCTTCGAGCGTGAATTTTCCCCAGGGTTTGCCCGTCTTGGTAACGAGGTTCTGCGTGGCGATCACCATCCCCGCCACGGCGATCTCCTGTCCGCGCAGGGATTCCAGGTTGTCAAGATCCGAAAGCTGCGTCTTGCACATGTTGCGGATAATCACCGCGTAATCGTCCAGCGGGTGCGCCGAGAGGTAGAGTCCGATCATCTCACGCTCCTTGCCCAGCGTTTCGAGCGTGCTCCAGTCCTGACAGGCCGGAATCACGGGATGCTGAATATCCACGACTCCTTCACCGCCTCCGAAAAGGCTTTGCTGGGCATTGTCTTTCTCGCTTTGGAACCGCTGCCCGTAGCGTACCAGCTGCTCGATGAAGGTCGTCGAACTGGAGTCGCGCAGATCGGTGCCGAAGAATTTGCAGCGGTGGAACCCGGAGATCGAGTCGAAGCCGCCCGCATAGGCGATGTTTTCGAGGCATTTGCGGTTTACGGCCGTATAATTCACCCGTTCGAAGAAATCGTATATATCCTTGAATTTGCCGTTCTTGTTCCGCTCCGCGACGATGCTCTCCACAGCCGCCTCGCCGACGCCTTTCACCGCAGCCAGGCCGAACCGCACGTCGCCCTCCTTGTTCGAGGAGAAGTTGTTGAGCGATTCGTTGATATCGGGCCCGAGCACCCGGATACCCATGCGCTTGCACTCGTTCATGTAGAGCGTAATCTGCTTGATGTCCGAAAGGTTGCGGCTGAGCAGCGCGGCCATGAATTCGGAAGGGTAGTGCGCCTTCAGATAGCCCGTCTGATAGGCGATGTAAGCGTAGCAGGTCGAGTGCGACTTGTTGAAAGCATACGATGCGAACGCTTCCCAGTCGCCCCAGATCTTTTCGCAAATTTTGGCGTCGTGCCCCCGCTTGCTGCATCCTTCGATGAACTTGGGCTTCATCTTGTCCAGCACCGCACGTTGTTTCTTACCCATCGCTTTGCGGAGCGTATCGGCTTCGCCGCCGGTAAACCCGGCAAGCTTCTGCGAGAGCAGCATGACCTGTTCCTGATAAACCGTAATGCCGTAGGTGTCGCTCAGATATTCCTCCATATCGGCGATGTCGTACGTCACCGGCTCCAGTCCGTGCTTACGGGCGATGAAGTTGGGAATGTACTCCATCGGTCCCGGGCGGTAGAGGGCGTTCATGGCGATCAGGTCCTCGAAACGGTTGGGTTTCAGATTGCGCAGATGTTTTTTCATACCGGGGGACTCGAACTGGAACAGGCCGGTCGTATCGCCACGGCTGAAAACCTCGTAGGTCGGGGCGTCGTCCAGCGGAATGTTGTCGATATCTACATCGATGCCGTGCACGTTTTTGACGTTGGTTACGGCATCCTTGATGATCGAGAGGGTGCGCAGTCCCAGGAAGTCCATTTTGATCAGGCCGACGCTCTCGACCTCTTTGCCCTCGAACTCCACGACGTTCAGATCGGCGTCCTTGGCGATAGCCATCGGAGCGAAATTCTCCAGGTCGTCCTGCCCGATGATTACGCCGCAGGCATGCACACCGGTCTGCCGAATCGAGCCTTCGAGCTTTTCGGCGTATTTGAGCGTATTGCGGATCAACTGGTTCGGGGATTCCCGTTCGGCGGCCAGTTCCGGCGACTCCTTGTAGCAGAAGTCGAAAGGCGTTTCTCCGGCCTTCTTGTCGGGCGTAACCTTGTCGGGTACCAGTTTAGCCAGCCGGTCGCTCTCCGAGAGGGCCAGCTTCTGCACGCGGGCCACGTCGCGGATCGCCAGCTTGGGCGCCATCGTACCGAACGTCACGATCTGGGCCACGCGTTTCTGCCCGTACTTGTGCACGCAGTAATGCAGCACGTCGTCGCGGCCGTCCTCGTCGAAATCGACATCGACATCCGGCAGGGAGATACGCTCGGGATTCAGGAAACGCTCGAACAGCAGGTCGTATTTCAGCGGATCTATGTTGGTAATTTTCAGACAGTAGGCCACGACCGATCCGGCTGCCGAACCACGGCCCGGTCCGACCGACACGCCCATTTCGCGAGCCGCGCGGATATAGTCCCATACGATGAGGAAGTAACCCGGGAATCCCATCCATTCGATCGTACTCAATTCGTACCGGATGCGTTTCTCGACCTCTTCGCTCAATTCGGCGCCATAGCGCAGGTGGGCTCCTTTGTAGGTCAGGTCTTTCAGGTAGCAGAACTGTTTGGCCGTCATCAGCTTTTCGCTGCGCTCCTTGCTCTCCTCCGCCCAGGCATCGAGTTCTTCGACGCTGTGGCAGGCATCGATTCGCGCCAGCTCTTCCTGATCTTCGATCTTCTTGACGAGCGATTCGCGCAACTCCTCGAAAGGCATGTGGAACTCCGGCGGCGGAGGGAAGTTGGGCATCAGAGGCGCATGGGTGAGTTTGTACTCCTCGACCTTGTCGGCGATCTCGAGCGTGGTGGCGAGTGCTTCGGGATGGTCGGGGAAGAGCTGCGCCATCTCTTCGGGCGATTTCAGATACTCCTGGAACGTATAGCGCATCCGATTGGGATCGTCCAGGTCGCGGCCGGTATTGAGGCAGATCAGATGATCGTGCGCCACGGCGTCTTCGGCCAGAATGAAATGCACGTCGTTCGAGCAGATGTATTTGACTCCGCATTTGGCCGACAGCTCCAGCAGGGCCTTATTGACCAGTAACTGATTCTCGTACACGTCGGCGTCCTTGCGCGGATCGCCCGACGGATGGAGCTGCAACTCCAGGTAATAGTCGTCCCCGAAGACGCTTTTGAACCAGCGCACGACCTGTTCAGCCTCCTCCATGTCGTTGCGCATGATGGCCTGGGGAACTTCGCCGCCCAGACATGCCGAGCAGCAGATCAATCCCTCGTGGTATTGTTCCAGCAGTTTCTTGTCGATACGGGGCTTGTAATAGAATCCTTCGGTAAAGGAGTAGGATACGATCTTGCAGAGATTGTGGTAACCCGTTAGGTTTTTGGCCAGCAGAATCAGGTGATCGCCCGCCTTCTCGTCCTTGTCCTTTTCGAAGCGGTTGCGCACGACGTAGGTTTCACACCCCAAAATAGGTTTGATGCCCGCATCGGTGGCGACGTCGTGGAAGTTCTTGACGCCGTACATATTGCCGTGGTCGGTGATGGCCAGAGCCTTCATACCGAGGGCTTTGGCTCGTTTGATGAGCGGCGATATGGCCGCTGCGCCGTCCAAGATGGAATATTGCGTATGTACGTGTAAATGGACGAAATCCGGCATAATTCGAAAATTTATGGTTTTGGGCCATCCTTTGCGAAGGTACGAAAAAGTCGCGGGCAGAAGCAAATTTATCTGCGTCTTGCCGATGCTTAAGGCGAAGTCAAAGGTAATGAAAAAATATGAAAGAATTTCCGTATTTCCAAGTAAAAATTGCCCGAACGATTCTACGTTGTTGAAAATGACGGGATAGGAAATATGTGGCAAAAATCTTGCAGCATTCCGAAAAAAAACGTATCTTGTTGATAGCCGGATTTATCCGGTCCTGCATCGCCCGTTTTCGCCGGGTACGAACGGAGTTCGGAACCGGGAGCACGGAAGTTCGAAGAACCGAAAAACGACGGGATGCAAAGATTTAATAAAAAATGTGGACCTCGTTGGAAATACGGTACTCCGAGTACCCGCATTTTAGGAAAGGTCTGAATTTTAATGCGGCCAGAGGATGCGAATAAATGTCCTTCGGATTCGATGCTGCGATTGTCAAACTGTTACATCGAAAGATATAATGGCCGAATAAATATATCACCTAAACAGCGATGATTATGAAAGATGAAAAATTAGTCGTGTTGAGAGAGTGGAACTCTGTCACCGAAGCCGAAATGGCCAAATCGATTCTGGACGGAGCCGGAATTTTTTCGACGATCCGCAACGAATATATGTCGGCGATCTATCCCATCGGCACGATGCCGGCACAGCTCGTGGTCAAGGAGGAAGATGCGAAGCGGGCTGCCGAATTGCTCGACAAAATGCCGTAATTTATTATTTTGCAGCTATTCAAGGAGTTCGGGAAGCTCTTAAAGAAGCCCCCGAATTCCTTATGAACGGCTCGGAACAACCTCTGTTGCTTGCGACTTTCGAACGGTTCGGAGAAGGGGCGAAACTGCGTACCGAAAACGTCGATTCATAGCTTCAGGTCCGGAGAACGAAGTCGTCGGAAATGAAACCGGCTTCGATAAGATCGGTCGAGCCGTGTCGGAGGATCCCTTATCGGTTCCATATGGCCCAGGCAGCTTCCGCCTGCCCTACGAGCATGTCGAGTCCGTTGCACGTGTGTGCTCCCCGTTGCGCTCCGTATTGCAGAAACAGCGTTTCGGCCGGGTTGTAGATCAGGTCGAAAAGATAGTGGGAGGGCGTGACGAAAGCGTACGGAATGCGGGGCGCCTCTTCGACATTCGGATGCATCCCGACTGGGGAGGCATTGATAATGAGCCGATGCGAACCGATTACTTCATCCGATACTTCGTCGTACGTATAATTTCCCGTTGCCGGATTCCGCGATACTAGATCGAACGGAATTTCCATCTGTGCCAATACATATTGCACGGCTTGCGACGCCCCGCCCGTGCCCAGTACCAATGCCCGTTCGGGACGCTCCCCGCCGAGAAATGTTTCGAGGGAGGCGCGAAGTCCCGTCACATCCGTATTATAACCCGTCAGACGTCTGCCTTCACAGCGCACGCAATTGACGGCCCCGATCATCCGGGTTTCCGGCGAAAGATCGTCCAGATAGGGTATGATCTGTTGTTTATAGGGAATCGTGACATTGAATCCCCGCAGTTCGGGCTGCGCTTCCAGCAAAGCGGGCAACTCCTCGATCGTTTTCAATTCGTAAAGGTCGTACCGGCAATCCGCAATGCCTTCGCGTGCGAATTTATCGGCGAAATACCGGGCTGAAAACGAGTGTCCCAGCGGGTAGCCTATCAGACCGTAGCGTTTCATAAGGTTTTAGTTTTGGGGAGCGGAGATTTTTTGAGCGACCCGCTTGCCGATGAATTCGATGACATAGATCAGAAGAAATCCTGCCAGCGCCAGTGCTACGGCCTGCCACAAGTGGGCATCGGTCTGACCGATCGCCTCGAAATGTCCCGGTGTAATGTTTTGTTCCACCAACGGGTGAACGGCACCCTGGGCATCCGTATAAGTTTCCACGACCTCTTTCCAGGGCCAGACTTTATTGAGCGATCCGACCATGAAACCCATGAGCAGGGAGATCGTCAGGTCGTGATGCTTGCGCAGCAGCCACGAAAGCAGGTGCGAAAAACTGATGATACCGGCGACGGCTCCGACTGCGAAAAGCAGCAGGACACCCAGCCGGAATTCGCTGACAGCCTGTAAAATGTATTGGTATTTTCCCAGCAGCAGCAGGATGAAGGCGCCTGAAATTCCCGGAAGAATCATCGCGCAGATGGCAACAGCTCCCGAAAGCATGATAAACCACCAGTCGTTGGGCGTTTGCGTCGGGGAGGCGATCGTGATCCAGAATGCCAGCGCGGTGCCGACAAGCAGTCCCAGTAGCGAAGTGAGGTTCCACTTCCGAATATCCCGGGCGACGAAAGCCGCCGAAGCGACGATCAGTCCGAAAAAGAAGGACCAGATTTCGATCGGGTGATGCGCCAGCAGGTAAGTCATCAACCGTGCCAGCGAAAAGATGGCGATACCGATACCCTGCAGTACGGAGAAGAGGAAACTGCCGTTGATGTGGCGCCAGAATTTCCTGAATTCGAACCGGCCGAGCAATTTCAACGCAGTCGGATTAAAACTTTTGATCGACTCGATCAGTTCGCTGTAAATTCCCGAAATAAAGGCGATCGTCCCGCCCGATACTCCCGGGACAACATCCGCCATTCCCATTGCGCAGCCTTTCAGCGCCAACAGCACGTATCTGAACATAATCCGCTCTAATAAAAAGTTAGGCAATTCATCTTTCAATGTACCTTTTGACAATTCCGAGAGGTGTCTATTCGCTGTTCCCGGTTGTATCGGTAATGCTCCTGCCCACAGATCCCTTCCCGGAAAGGACTTAAGGCGCTTTACTCCCAAAGAGGTACACTAAAGTATATAATCACGAAAAGTTATCTCGTTCGTCGAAAACACGACGTTTCGCAAAAACGGCATTATAATAACATCGCATAGGTATTGCCGTTTCCGGCGATGTTTTGCTTGTGCAAAGATAGTATATGCGGGAAACATCGCAAGATTTTTTCGGGATAAAACCCTGAAAAAATCCATCCCGAACGAAGATTTAATAATTCGTTAATAATACCGTTCGAGGATTCCGCCTCCGACGACCCGTTCCCCTCGGTACAAAACGACGGGCTGCCCGGCGGCCGGGGCCCACGCGGGATCCTCCAGTTCGATCCGAATCCCCGAAGCGGCAGGGAAGACCGCTGCGTATCCCTCGGGGTTGCGGCCGATGCCCCGGATCACCGCACGGATATCGCGGGCACCGAATACCTCGTCGCTCTCTATCAGGCGACATTCCCCGACTTCCAGCGTACGATGCAACAACAGCTTCTCTTCTCCGGCTACGATCCGGTTTGCCGCCGTGTCGATAGCGACCACCGCCCAGCCCGGCGGCAGGTCGAGGCCCTTTTTCTGGCCGATGGTGTAGAGGGCCGCCCCGTCGTGCGTGCCGAGCCGATGTCCGGCAGAGTCGATGATGGGGCCGGGCCGGAGCGCTTCCGTTTTATCCCGGCTTCGCAGGAAGTCGCGGCACGGGCGTCCCTCGAGAAAACAGACGCCCATACTCTCCCGACGGTCGGCGAGTTCTTCGACGATATTTCGTTTGATGACCGTTCCCATCGGAGTCAGCACCCGATCGAGGATCTCCTGCGGCAAGTCCCACAGGTAGTAGGACTGGTCCTTGCGGTTGTCGGCCGCACGGGTGACGTATCGTTTGCCGCCTGCGGAGGTAATGCGGAAATAGTGTCCCGTAGCGATGTGGCGAATCCCCAGTGCGTCGGCCTCTGCCGCAAGGCAGGGCCATTTGATCCGACTGTTGCAGCGCGTGCACGGAGCCGGGGTACACCCCCGGAAGTAACTGTCGGTAAAATAGTCCACCACCTCCCGTTCGAACCGCTCCCGCACCGACCGCATTCGCCAAGGAATACCGAGTGCTCCGGCACGCAGACGCGCCTTTTCCAACAATGCGGAATCGCCTCTCATGTCGAGCGTCAGAGCCGTTACATGATATCCGGCCGCCTGCAACAATCCGACGGCGGCGAAGCTGTCTATTCCGCCGCTGAAACCCAACAATACCCGATTATCCTTCATAAACTCCTGTCTTCATGAGAACCGGCTGCCGAAATTTCGGCAGCCGGTTCTGTCAAGCATATTCTTCCGGCTTCGGGTGTTCTTCTTCGAAGAATTCCGGTTTTTCCCGTTTAATGAACCCGATCACCTCTTCCAAGCCTTCGAGGAATTTGGAAAAATCCTCTTTGTAAAGGAATATTTTATGCCGGTCGTAACTGACCGTTCCATCCGGCGCCGTTTTCTTCCGGCTCTCCGTAATGGTAAGAAAATAATCGTTCGCACGCGTAGCGCGCACGTCCAGAAAATAGGTCCGCCGGCCGGCTTTTACGACTTTCGACAGGATCTGTTCGCCGAAATCTTCTCCGTCCGTGCGGAAGGTATTCAGAGCAGCCATACAAGGTAATATTTTGAGGGTTATTCGTTTGTTCCATACGTAAATATAAAACAAATTTCGTTTTCCTGCAAATTCTTGTCCGTGATTATATACTCTTTGGGCGTGCAGCGATTCAAACCCCTTCCGGGAAGGGAATTTCGGGGCAGGCCGAATTATAAACTCAATTACGAGTCGTGAATACGCGACTCTCGGAAATAACGTGATGCAACCGCTTATTGCCGCTCATGCTGCGCTTCCAGGAGCGGCAGCCCCTCTGCCTCCCAGTTTTTCAGCAAATTGAGCGCCCGGATGAAGTCGGCATCATCCCTTGCGTGCAATATCCGCAGCAGAGCTTCCCGGTCGAAAAGCCGCTCTGCCAGCAATGCTTTGAGCAGGCGCCTGGTCCCCGCTTCGACATCGGAATCTTCCGCCGGAGGTGTTACGCCCTGTTCCAGTCCCAGTCCGATCAACTCCTCATACATTTCATCGGGAACTTCGAACCGCTCCTCGAACGATGCGAACTCCGGATAATCCCGTTCCAGGGCTGTCCGGTTGCGGTCCAGGTAGCGCTGCATAAATTCAGGAAAGATATTTTTCCGCAGCAGGGCGTTCAGATAAGATGCCTGCACCGTATCCTGTATTACGCACACGTCGGGCGCTATGCCTCCGCCGCCGTAAACTGTCCGGCCCGTGCGGAGTGTCCGGTAGGCCGGCGACGGAATCGTGTCGGGCAGCGGATGAGTTCGGTAAGCCGTGCGATCCCCGCCTTTGACGTAAGGACGTTGAATTTCCCGGCCCGAAGGCGTATGATAGCGGGCGACGACCAGACGCAGGGCCGACCCGTCCGGAAGCAGATATTGGCGCTGCACCAACCCTTTTCCGAAGCTGCGGCGCCCGACGATTACCGCGCGGTCCCAGTCCTGCAGCGCTCCGCTCACGATTTCACTGGCCGACGCCGACCGTTCGTCGATCAGGACGATGAGCCGCCCTTCGGCCGGAAATACCGGATTCCGGCGGGCGGAATGGACTACGGACGGTACGCTGCGGCCTTCGGTCGAAACGATCCGCGAGCCTTTGGGCAGGAAAAAGCCGGACAAAGCGATCGCCTGATCCAACAGTCCTCCGCCATTGCCCCGAAGATCGAGAATCAACTCCTTCGGACGGTCCAGCTCTTCGTAAGCCCGCTGCACCTCCCGCATGGTGGTCTGACCGAAACGGATCAGTTTGATGTATCCCACCGCAGAATCGACGCGGTAGGCCAGCTCGACGGAGGGGAGAGGTATTTCCCGTCGGACGATTTCGTACAGAATCGGTTGGCAGACTCCTCGTCGAATCACTAGGATTTTTACTTTCGATCCGGCATCTCCCCGCATGACGGAGATGAGCTCGGAGGCCGGGATCTCCTTCACGGTGCGTCCGTCCACCCGGACGATCCGGTCGTCGGGACGGATGCCTGCTTCTTCGGCGGCCCCTCCCGACAGGAGGGAGGTTACGACCAGCGAATCACGGATCCATTGGGTCTGAATGCCTATTCCTCCGAACTTACCCCGATAGAGGCTCCAGAATTCAGCCATCTCCGCAGCCGAGGCATATTCGGTATGGGGATCGAGTTGCTGTACCATGCTGCGGATCGCCTCCTCGACCAGCGGCGCCATATCGACCGAATCGACATACATCTTGCGGATATATTCGTAAGACCGCTCCAGCTTGGCGAGCGACCGTCGCTGTGCCCGGTCGGGCCGGGAAACGGCGATATCGGCCGTCCGGAACGATGATAATCCCGCCACGGCCAGCAACAGCCCGAAAAACCACATGCTCCGCTTCATATCGAATTACATGATTGCATATTTTTCCGTCCGGCGTCCTCCCAAGCAGGTACCGCGAAACACCGGGAAATGATTTCCGACTGCGAGCAGGGAGGAAAGGCGTGAACCCCGTCTTCTTTCCGGCGATTCGGTAGAGCCATAGATACCGCCTCGGATGCACCCACATTCGGAACGGGGCGTATCCGCCGATAACTCTGCTCTCTCAACTACCGCCGGGGCGGCTATTCCGCGTCCGCTCGGACAGGCGCTTCGGATTATCTATAACTAATTATCTAACGGAGTGCTTCGGCCAGTCGGGTGAACGGCACCTGGGTCTGTTCGCCGGAGGTCATATCCTTGATCGTCGCCACCCGTTCTTCCAGTTCCCGGCTGCCGACGATTACCACGCAGGGGATTCCCCGGCGATTGGCATACTCCATCTGTTTTTTCATCTTTCCGTTTTCGGGATATATCTCCGCCGGAATACCTGCGGCACGCACCTCCTGCAACAGTTTCAGCGAGGCATGCTCTTCCGCTTCGCCCAGATTGGCGAACATCACCCGGGCCGCACAGCCCAGATCGGCCGGGAAGAGTCCGAGGCCGGTCATCACGTCGTAGATGCGGTCCGCACCGAACGAAATGCCGACACCCGACATGTTCGGCATTCCGAAGATGCCCGTCAGGTCGTCGTAGCGTCCGCCGCCGCAGATCGACCCGATGGCGAAATCGAGCGCCTTGACTTCGAAAATCGCTCCCGTATAATAATTGAGCCCCCGGGCCAGCGAGAAGTCGAGCTCGATCGGCAGCTCCACCCCCAGCCGGTTCACGTACCCGAAGATCGTTTCCATCTCGGAAATGCCTTCCAGTCCGACAGCCGAGGCGCCAATGACATCTCGCAACACAGCCAGTTTCCGTTCATTATCGCCTGTCAATTCGAGTATCGGTTGCAGCTTTTCGATCGCATCGGAGCCGATGCCGCGTTCCGTCAATTCAGCCTTGACAGCCTCCAATCCGATCTTTTCCAGCTTGTCGATGGCGACCGTAATGTCGATCATCTTGTCCGCATGTCCGATGGTTTCAGCAATGCCGTACAGAATCTTGCGGTTGTTTACCTTCAGCGATACGTTAATTCCGAGCGTCCGGAAAACCCGTTCCACGATCTGTATGAGTTCCACTTCGCACAGCAGCGATCGGGTGCCGATGACATCCACGTCGCACTGGTAAAACTCCCGGTAGCGGCCTTTCTGCGGACGGTCGGCCCGCCAGACCGGTTGTATCTGGTAGCGTTTGAACGGGAAGGCGATTTCGCTCTGGTGCTGCACCACATAACGGGCAAAAGGCACCGTCAGGTCGTAACGCAATCCCTTTTCGCAAATTCGGGAGGCCGTGCGCAACTCTTCGTCATTCAGGCCGGCGGCGTAATCCCCCGAATTGAGGATTTTGAAAAGCAGTTTGTCGCCTTCGTCGCCGTATTTGCCCAGCAGGGTGGAGAGGTTCTCCATCGCAGGCGTTTCGAGCGGGCCGAAGCCGAAGGTGCGGAAAACGTCCCGGATTTTGTCGAAAATATATTGGCGGCGCATCATCTCCAGCGGGGAGAAGTCGCGTGTGCCCTTGGGTATGGAGGGTTTTTGTGCCATTTTATTCCACCAGTTTTCTGTATTTTACACGATGGGGCTGCGTATCGCCGCCCTGCGCTTTCTTCCACTCCTCGTATTCGCTGTACGAACCTTCGTAGAAGACCACTTTCGAATCGCCTTCGAAGGAGAGGATGTGCGTGGCGATACGATCGAGGAACCAGCGGTCGTGGGAGATCACGACGGCGCAGCCGGCGAAATTCTCCAGACCCTCCTCCAGCGCACGCAACGTATTGACGTCGATGTCGTTGGTCGGCTCGTCCAGAAGCAGCACATTACCTTCCTCCTTGAGTGCGAGGGCCAGGTGCAGGCGGTTGCGCTCGCCGCCCGACAGCATGCCGCACTTCTTCTCCTGATCGGCGCCCGTGAAATTGAACCGGGCCACGTAAGCGCGGGCATTGACCTGGCGGTTGCCCAGCATAATCAGGTCGGTACCCTGCGAAATCACCTCGTAAACGGTTTTTTCCGGGTCGATGGACTTGTGCTGCTGATCCACGTAGGCCAGTTTGACCGTCTGACCGACAGTGAAAGTTCCCGAAGTAGGCTGTTCGAGTCCCATGATCATCCGGAAGAGGGTAGTCTTGCCCGTACCGTTGGGGCCGATCACACCGACGATACCGGCAGGCGGCAGCGAGAAGTTCAGTCCCTCGTACAGCACCCGGTCGCCGAAGGCTTTCGATACGTCGTGCGCCTCGATCACCACATCGCCCAGACGCGGGCCGTTCGGGATGAATATTTCGAGCTTTTCCTCCTTCTGTTTGGTATCTTCGTTCATCAGCTTGTCATAGGCCGACAGACGGGCTTTCGACTTGGCGTGACGTCCGGAGGGGGACATACGCACCCACTCCAACTCGCGTTCGAGGGTCTTGCGACGCTTCGATTCCTGCTTCTCCTCCATAGCCATACGGGTCGTCTTCTGCTCCAGCCAGCCCGAATAGTTACCTTTCCAGGGAATACCTTCGCCGCGGTCGAGTTCCAGAATCCAGCCGGCCACGTTATCCAGGAAATAGCGGTCGTGCGTCACGGCGATCACCGTGCCCTTATATTGTTGCAGGTGCTGCTCCAGCCAGTCGATCGACTCGGCGTCGAGGTGGTTGGTCGGCTCGTCCAGCAGCAAGACGTCCGGCTGCTGCAAAAGCAGGCGGCACAAGGCCACGCGGCGGCGTTCGCCGCCCGAGAGTACCTTGACGCTCTGATCCGGGTCGGGACAGCGCAGGGCATCCATCGCACGCTCCAGTACGCTGTCCAGCTCCCAGCCGTTCACGTGGTCGATCTGTTCGTACAGTTCGCCCTGACGCTCGATAAGTCGGGCCATCTCTTCGTCGTCCATCGGCTCGCAGAGTTTCTGGTTGATCTCCTCGTACTCCTTCAGCAGGGCTACGGTCGAGGCGCAGCCCTCTTCGACCACTTCGCGCACGGTCTTGGCATCGTCGAGTTTGGGTTCCTGTTCCAGGTAACCGACCGTATAACCGGGCGAGAAGACCACTTCACCCTGGAAATTCTTGTCGATACCCGCGATGATCTTCATCAGAGTCGATTTACCCGAGCCGTTCAGACCGATGATACCGATCTTGGCGCCGTAGAAGAACGAGAGGTAGATGTTGTTGAGAACTTTTTTCTGGTTGGTGAAGGTCTTGCTTACGCCGACCATCGAAAAGATGATTTTTTCGTCTGCCATATTTTTCTTTTTGAATTATTTGCGGAGTTACACCGGAATAACGCAGGTCGCGCTACAAGCCAACCTGTTTCGACTTGTCCGAAACGCGATCTGTCCGGGTCCGAATCTATTTGGGAACAAAGATAACGCAAACCGGGCGGAGCGCCAAATTTATTTGTTCTCCGCAGAAATACGGCTTTTCCGCAAAGGCACGCGAACAAATCGCAGTGCGACCGTTGCCCTCTTGTTGAAAAACTACAACGGAATGCCTGTGGCATAACTGGTGCTTTCGCCCGGATCGAAGTTTACGGGAAAAGAGATCAGATACCGGCAGGGATGCCCCATTTCGAGAAGCGGCGTCCATTGTCCCGATGTGTCGAGAATCAGTTTCTGCACGTGTTCCGTCAGTGCAGGATGAGGTGATTCCGATGCGCCGACCAAAGTGATTGTGCCGTCAGGCTCTATATAGAACTCGACACGTACGGTGCCGTACACACCCGCTTCGTACAACTTCGTATCATATACGAGATTTCGGTTCAAATATTCGCGGAAAGCCATCAATCCGTCCTTTTTACCCCGGAATGTCGGCTTGACGAAAGCTCCCGGCAGGAAATTCATATTGATCAGCATTTTTCGCACATACGGGATTTTTCGGCCGTCCTTGTATGCCGGGGTGAAAGGGTTCAATTCCGATAATGCCGTATTCAACAGCTCCCGGCTGCGCTGGGTCGGATTGAATCGCACTCCGCCCAGCGAATCGGGATATTGTACATCGACGCAGCGTCCCAGCGTGTCTATCGTAAACTTCATAAGCAATTCATGCGAGAGTTCTTCGATTCGGTAGCCGTCCCGCTTCATGACTTTCGTCACCTTTTTCTCGAATTGTTTGCGAAAAACATCCGGGTCGTCCGACCCTGCATATCGCGGCGGAATAATCTGCGCTGCTGCCGGCAAACTTATCAGGCAAAGAACGAACTATATTAAAAAATGCGAAAAAAAGGTAAAAATATCGGAGGATGGTTTA